>PPYF01171648.1_pt1 | contig 406840 bp, 349 predicted proteins | sample 1559871 | NCBI WGS metagenome assembly PPYF01 (sample SAMN08240021, study PRJNA423297) | Human gut metagenome, whole genome shotgun sequencing project. | reverse complement strand
TTGCGGAAGTAGCTCAGTTGATAGAGCATTAGCCTTCCAAGCTGAGGGTCGCGGGTTTGAGCCCCGTCTTCCGCTCTTATAAGTTGCCTGTGTAGCTCAGCGGTAGAGCACTTCCTTGGTAAGGAAGAGGTCCCGAGTTCAAGTCTCGGCACCGGCTCAATTGAAAATTGAACATGATCATTAATCAAATAAAGAACAATTAAGTTATGGCAAAAGAGAAATTTGACAGATCGAAACCACATGTGAACATTGGTACGATTGGTCACGTTGACCACGGTAAAACAACTTTGACAGCTGCTATCACAACAGTATTGGCAAAGAAAGGTCTTTCAGAGTTGCGTTCATTCGATTCTATCGACAACGCTCCTGAAGAAAAAGAGAGAGGTATCACAATCAACACTTCTCACGTAGAGTATCAGACTGCAAACCGTCACTATGCTCACGTAGACTGTCCGGGTCACGCCGACTACGTAAAGAACATGGTAACTGGTGCTGCTCAGATGGACGGTGCTATCATCGTAGTTGCTGCTACTGATGGTCCTATGCCTCAAACTCGCGAGCACATCCTTTTGGCTCGTCAGGTAAACGTTCCGAGATTGGTTGTATTCATGAACAAGTGTGACATGGTTGACGACGAGGAAATGTTGGAATTGGTTGAGATGGAGATGAGAGAGTTGCTTTCATTCTATCAATTCGACGGTGACAACACTCCGATCATCCGTGGTTCTGCTCTTGGTGCATTGAACGGTGATGCTCAATGGGAAGATAAAGTAATGGAGTTGATGGAAGCTTGTGATACTTGGATTCCTCTGCCTCCGCGCGAAATCGACAAGCCGTTCTTGATGCCGGTTGAGGACGTATTCTCAATCACGGGTCGTGGTACTGTTGCTACAGGTCGTATCGAGACAGGTATCGTTAAGGTAGGTGAGGAAGTTCAGATCATCGGTCTTGGCGCTGCTGGTAAGAAATCTGTTGTTACAGGTGTTGAGATGTTCCGTAAGTTATTGGATCAAGGTGAGGCTGGTGACAACGTTGGTTTGTTGCTTCGCGGTATCGATAAAAATGAGATCAAGCGTGGTATGGTAATCTGCCACCCGGGTCAGGTTAAAGAGCATTCTAAGTTCAAGGCTGAGGTTTATATCTTGAAGAAAGAGGAAGGTGGTCGTCACACTCCGTTCCACAACAAATATCGTCCTCAGTTCTACATCCGTACATTGGATGTAACTGGTGAGATCACTTTGCCGGAAGGAACTGAAATGGTAATGCCGGGTGATAACGTAACGATCGAGGTTGAGTTGATCTATCCGGTAGCATGTAGCGTAGGTCTTCGTTTCGCTATCCGCGAGGGTGGACGTACAGTAGGTGCAGGCCAGATCACAGAATTAGAGAACTAATTCAAGCATTAGATAATGTTATAGCCAGTCTTTTTAAGGGCTGGCTATTTCTACGGAAGTAGCTCAGTTGGTAGAGCACTGGTCTCCAAAACCAGGTGTCGGGAGTTCGAGCCTCTCCTTCCGTGCTAAAATCTATAGATTCGATGAAAAAGATAATTACTTATATTAAGGAATCTTATAACGAACTTGTTTATAAAGTTTCTTGGCCTACGAGAGCAGAGCTTTCCAATAGTGCGGTTGTTGTTATGTTTGCTTCCCTTATCATCGCCGCATTGATCTTTGTTGTTGACGGGGCCTTCGAGGCTGTTATGCGTTTCTTCTACAACCAAATTTTCTAATCAGTTAAGGTATGTCTGATATCCAAAAGAAATTTTATGTTCTGCGTGCCATCAGTGGCAAGGAGAACAAGGTACGGGAATATCTAGAGGCTGAGCTGAAGAATACGGATCTGGGAGAATATGTATCTCAAGTCTTGATTCCGACCGAGAAAACCTTTACGGTACGAAACGGTAAGAAGGTCATGAAAGAAAGAGCTTACTTGCCGGGTTATGTACTGGTTGAGGCCGCTTTGGTCGGTGAGGTTGCTCATCGATTGCGGAACATTCCGAACGTGATTGGTTTCTTGGGTGGTTCTGATACCCCCGTGCCATTACGTCCTGCGGAAGTGAATCGTATCTTAGGTACGGTTGACGAGTTGCAGGAACAACAAGAGGATCTGGATATCCAGTTCTATGTTGGCGAGAGTGTGAAGATTACTTTTGGACCGTTCAGCGGTTTCACGGGTATAATCGAAGAGGTCAACGCCGAGAAAAAGAAACTTAAGGTGATGGTTAAGGTCTTCGGACGCAAGACTCCCCTTGAGTTGGGTTATATGCAAGTTGAGAAAGAATAGTACTCTGGTTACGAAAAGTGCTACCTTTCTGTTATTGATGTTATATATCTAAAAAATTTTAGAAACAATGGCTAAAGAAGTTGCTGGACAAATCAAATTGCAGATTAAAGGAGGAGCAGCAAACCCTTCTCCCCCAGTAGGACCTGCTTTGGGTTCTAAGGGTATTAACATTATGGAGTTTTGCAAGCAATTTAATGCCAAGACCCAAGACAAGGCTGGTAAGATATTACCTGTTGTAATTACTTACTATGCCGATAAGTCTTTCGACTTTGTCGTTAAAACTCCTCCTGTGGCAATCCAGTTGTTGGAAGCTACTAAGAAGAAGAGCGGTTCCGCTCAACCTAACCGTGCTAAGATCGCTGAGATCACATGGGAGCAGGTGAAAGCTATCGCTGAAGACAAATTAGTCGATCTAAACTGCTTTACTGTCGAGTCAGCCATGAGAATGGTTGCGGGAACAGCCAGAAGTATGGGTATCACTGTTAAAGGGACATTCCCGGGTAATAATTAATAAACTTCAATTGAGATGAGTAAACTTACAAAGAATCAAAAGTTGGCTTTGGGCAAGATTGAAGCTGGGAAAGCATATACATTGAAAGAAGCTTCAGCTTTAGTGAAGGAAATTACTACAACTAAGTTTGACGCATCCGTAGATGTTGATGTCCGTTTAGGTGTTGACCCCCGTAAGGCCAATCAAATGGTGAGAGGCGTGGTTTCATTGCCTCACGGAACTGGTAAGCAGGTTAGGGTTCTCGCATTATGTACTCCGGACAAGGAAGCTGAAGCTACTGCCGCTGGAGCTGACTATGTTGGATTGGATGAGTATATTAATAAGATTAAAGGCGGTTGGACTGACATTGATGTTATCATCACTATGCCTTCTATCATGGGTAAGATCGGTGCTCTTGGTCGCGTATTAGGCCCTCGTGGTTTGATGCCTAACCCAAAGAGTGGTACGGTTACCAATGAGATCGGAAATGCGGTGAAGGAGGTTAAGCAAGGTAAGATCGACTTTAAGGTAGATAAGAGCGGTATCGTTCACACATCTGTTGGTAAGGTGTCTTTCACTCCGGAACAGATTCGTGACAATGCTAAGGAGTTTATTTCAACTTTGATCAAGTTGAAACCTACTGCGGCTAAAGGTGCGTATATAAAGAGTATTTATCTTTCTAGTACTATGAGTGCGGGTATTAAAATTGACCCCAAATCAGTTGAAGAAAACTAAAAAACAATTGAACAATGAGAAAGGAAGATAAAGGAACTGTTATAGGTCAATTAACTGAAACATTAAAGGAATATCCTAATTTCTATTTGACGGATATCGAGGCGTTGGACGCTGAGAAAACCAGCAAATTGAGAAGAGAGTGTTTCAAGCGTGAGGTTAAGTTAGTCGTTGTAAAGAATAACTTGCTTAAGAAAGCGTTGGAGAACATTGAAGGTGACTTCTCTGATCTTAACGTGGCTTTGAAAGGCAATACGGCTGTGATGTTCTCACAAGTCGCTAATGCTCCCGCTCGCCTGATTAAGGATTTTACTAAGGACGCTAAAAAAGGTGTAGTCGTTAAACCGGCTTTGAAGGCTGCTTACGTACAAGAAAGCTTCTACGTAGGTGCTGAGAATCTTGAGGCATTAGTAAATATCAAGAGCAAAAACGAACTTATTGCCGATGTTATCGCATTGTTGGAATCTCCGGCGAAGAACGTTATCTCTGCTCTTCAGTCATCAGGACAAACTATCCATGGTCTGTTGAAGACTTTGGAAGAAAGATAATTTTTCATTAAAACATTACACAGATAAATAATCATTTAAATCATACAAAAATGGCAGATTTGAAAGCTTTTGCAGAACAATTAGTAAACTTGACCGTTAAAGAAGTTAGCGAATTAGCTACTATCCTTAAAGAAGAGTACGGTATCGAACCTGCTGCTGCAGCTGTTGCTGTTGCTGGTCCTGCTGCTGGTGGTGCTGCTGCCGCTGCAGAAGAGAAGACTTCTTTTGATGTTGTATTGAAAGCAGCTGGTGCTAATAAATTAGCTATCGTTAAGTTAGTTAAAGAGTTAACAGGTCTTGGCTTGAAAGAGGCTAAGGATATGGTAGATAGTGCTCCTAGTGCAATCAAGGAAGGTATCGCTAAAGCTGATGCTGAGGCATTGAAGAAACAGTTGGAAGAGGCTGGAGCTGAAGTTGAGCTTAAATAGTATTTATAACCTGGTTTCCAGGTGATTTGGTTAAGAGTCTCCGACTACGAAGACTCTTAACCTTTTTGTGTCTATAATTTCAATAAGTTCAATAAATTCCTTACTAGATGTCTTCAACAGCTGAAAACCAAAGAGTTAATTTTGCTTCGATAAAGAATCAGTTCCCGTATCCGGACTTTCTCGAAGTTCAATTGAAGTCGTTCCAAGACTTTCTTCAACTTGACACTCCTCCTGAAAAGAGAAAGAAGGAGGGATTGTATAAGGTATTTGCCGAGAATTTCCCGATTGCGGATACCCGTAACAATTTTGTGTTGGAGTTCTTAGATTACTATATAGATCCGCCTCGTTACTGTATCGATGAGTGTATCGCTCGCGGGTTAACCTATAGCGTGCCTTTAAAAGCGAAGTTAAAACTGTACTGTACGGACCCGGATCATGAGGACTTCGATACGGTGATCCAAGATGTATACTTAGGTCCGATCCCGTATATGACGGACAGAGGTACTTTCGTGATCAACGGCGCCGAGCGTGTTGTCGTGTCTCAGCTGCACCGTTCTCCGGGCGTATTCTTCGGACAAAGCACGCACGCAAACGGAACGAAGTTGTACTCCGCACGTATTATCCCGTTCAAGGGGTCATGGATCGAGTTCGCTACGGACATCAACAATGTGATGTACGCTTACATCGACCGTAAAAAGAAATTGCCTGTAACTACTCTTTTGAGAGCTATTGGTTTTGAAAGCGATAGAGATATTCTTGAAATCTTCAACCTTGCGGAAGAGGTGAAGGTAACGAAAGCAAACCTGAAGAAGTTTATCGGACGTAAGCTGGCCGCTCGTGTTTTGAAGACTTGGGTGGAGGATTTCGTAGATGAGGATACCGGTGAGGTGGTTTCTATTGAACGTAACGATGTAATCATCGACCGTGAGTCTGTATTGGATAGTGACAATATCGAGGCTATCTTGGATTCAGGCACGCAAAATATTTTGTTGCATCGTGAGGACCAGAATCTGTCCGACTATGCTATCATATATAATACGCTCCAGAAAGACCCGAGTAACTCCGAGAAGGAAGCTGTGTTGTATATCTACAGACAGTTGAGAAATGCGGAACCGGCTGATGAGGCTAGCGCGCGTGAGGTTATCACGAACCTGTTCTTCTCAGAGAAACGTTATGATCTGGGTGAGGTGGGACGTTACAGGATCAACAAGAAGTTAGGCCTTACTACTAGCGCTGATGTTAAGGTCTTGACTAAAGAAGATATTATCGAGATCATCAAGTACCTGATCGAGTTGATCAACTCGAAGGCTATCGTGGATGATATCGACCACTTAAGCAACCGTCGTGTACGTACGGTTGGCGAGCAATTGTATAACCAGTTCGGTATTGGTTTGGCTCGTATGTCACGTACAGTTCGTGAACGTATGAACGTTCGCGATAATGAGGTGTTTACTCCGATTGATTTGATCAACGCGAAGACGATTTCTTCCGTGGTTAACTCTTTCTTCGGAACGAATGCCTTGTCTCAGTTCATGGACCAGACGAACCCGTTGGCGGAGATCACGCACAAGCGTCGTTTATCAGCCCTAGGTCCGGGAGGTTTGTCTAGAGAGCGTGCCGGATTCGAGGTTCGTGACGTTCACTATACGCACTATGGTCGTCTTTGTCCGATTGAGACCCCGGAAGGTCCGAACATTGGTTTGATCTCTTCTTTATGTGTATACGCTAAGATCAACGATCTTGGTTTCATCTCGACTCCGTACCGTAAGGTGGCAGATGGAAAGGTCGACTTCTCTGAGGAAGGCTTGCAATACTACACGGCGGAGGAAGAGGAAGAGTTGACAATCGCTCAAGGTAACGCTCCATTGGATGATAACGGTAAGTTTATCCGCGATAAGGTGAAGGCTCGTTTCGAGGCTGACTTCCCTGTTGTCCCTCCTTCTGAGATTGACTTGATGGACGTGGCTCCGCAGCAGATCGCTTCTATCGCAGCTTCATTGATCCCGTTCTTGGAACATGATGACGCTAACCGTGCGTTGATGGGATCTAACATGATGCGTCAGGCGGTTCCTTTGTTGCGTACGGACGCTCCGATCGTTGGTACCGGTATCGAGGCGCAGGTTGCTCGTGACTCTCGTACTCAGATTATGGCTGAGCGTGAGGGCGAGGTTGTGTTCGTTGATGCTACTTGTATCAAGATTAAATATGACCGCACGGAGGACGAGGAATTCGTTAGCTTCGAGGATGCGGTTAAGACATATAATATCCCGAAATGGCGTAAGACCAACCAAAGTACGACAGTCGATTTGAAACCGACCTGTCATCGCGGACAACGTGTGAAAGCCGGCGATATCCTTACCGAGGGTTACTCAACCCAGAAAGGCGAGCTTGCTTTGGGACGTAACGTGAAGGTGGCTTACATGCCTTGGAAGGGTTATAACTATGAGGATGCTATCGTGTTGAACGAGCGTATGGTTCGTGAGGACTTCTTTACGTCTGTCCACGTTGACGAATACATCCTTGAGGTACGTGAGACAAAGCGTGGTATGGAGGAATTGACTTCCGATATCCCTAACGTCAGCGAAGAGGCTACCAAGGATTTGGATGAGAGAGGTATCGTTCGTGTAGGTGCTCGCATCGAGCCGGGTGATATCTTGATTGGTAAGATCACTCCGAAAGGTGAGTCTGATCCATCTCCGGAGGAAAAGTTGTTGCGTGCTATCTTCGGTGATAAGGCGGGTGATGTGAAGGATGCTTCCTTGAAGGCTACTCCGTCTTTGCGCGGTGTGGTTATCGAGACCGCTTTGTTCTCGAAGGCTGTCAAGAAACGTAAATCCAGATTGACTGATAAGGCGATCTTGCCGAAGTTGGACGAGGAATACGAAGAAAAGATGGCTAGCTTGAAGACTTTGTTAGTTGATAAGTTGTTAGTGCTTACAAACGGCAAGGTTTCTCAAGGTGTTAAAGACTATATGAATACGGAGATTATCGCTAAGGGTGCTAAGTTTACCCGCAAATCTCTGGAAGAATTGGATTATAACTCCATCCAAGTAAGCAAGTGGACGGCAGACGCTCAGAAGAATGAGTTGATCAAGCAGGTTATCTTGAATTATTTGAAGAAGTACAAGGAGCTTGACGCTGAGTTGAGACGTAAGAAGTTCGACTTGACGATCGGTGATGAGCTGCCGACAGGTATCGTACAGATGGCTAAGGTTTATATCGCCAAGAAACGTAAGATTCAGGTAGGTGATAAGATGGCCGGTCGCCACGGTAACAAGGGTATCGTATCAAAGATCGTTCGTCAGGAGGATATGCCGTTCTTGGAAGACGGTACTCCGGTGGATATCTGCTTGAACCCGCTGGGTGTGCCTTCTCGTATGAACTTGGGACAGATTTTCGAGGCCGTGTTGGGTTGGGCCGGACGTGAGTTGGACGTTAAGTTCGCTACTCCGATCTTCGATGGCGCGACTTTGGATGATTTGAATGAATGGACAGACAAGGCTGGTATTCCTCGCTATGGTAAGTCTTACTTGTATGATGGTGGTACTGGTGAGCGTTTCGATCAACCTGCTACGGTGGGTGTGACTTACTTCTTGAAGTTGGGCCACATGGTTGACGATAAGATGCATGCCCGTTCAATCGGTCCGTATTCTTTGATTACGCAACAGCCGTTAGGTGGTAAGGCACAGTTCGGTGGTCAGCGTTTCGGAGAGATGGAGGTTTGGGCACTGGAAGCCTTCGGTGCCGCTCATGTTCTTCAGGAAATTCTTACGATTAAGTCTGATGACGTTGTAGGACGTTCGAAGGCTTATGAGGCGATCGTGAAGGGTGATCCGATGCCACAGCCGGGTATCCCTGAATCTCTGAATGTATTATTGCACGAGTTGAGAGGACTTGGTTTGAGTTTCACTCTGGATTAATTCAATAACAATAAAGAAGTAGGTGGGCTACGGCCCGTCTACTTTATCTATTGATAACTCTTTATAAATAAATAATATGGCCTTTAGAAAAGAAAACAAGATAAAGAGTAACTTTTCAAAAATAACCATCGGTCTGGCATCCCCTGAGGAGATCCTAGAGAACTCCAGCGGTGAGGTTTTGAAACCGGAAACAATTAACTATCGTACGTATAAGCCTGAGCGTGACGGTTTGTTCTGTGAGCGTATCTTTGGTCCGATCAAGGACTATGAGTGCCATTGCGGTAAGTACAAGCGTATCCGTTACAAAGGTATTGTCTGCGATCGTTGTGGAGTGGAAGTTACGGAAAAGAAAGTTCGTCGTGAACGTATGGGACACATCCATTTGGTGGTTCCTGTTGCCCATATTTGGTATTTCCGTTCTTTGCCTAATAAAATCGGTTACTTGCTAGGTCTTCCTACCAAGAAACTGGATTCCATCATCTATTACGAACGCTACGTCGTGATCCAGCCGGGTTGCGTAGACACGGTCGGTGAGTTAGACCTATTATCTGAGGAGGAATATCTGGATATTTTGGATAGCCTTCCAAGAGAAAATCAATTGCTAGAGGATACGGATCCGAATAAGTTCATCGCTAAGATCGGCGCTGAGGCTGTTTATGATCTGTTGGCTCGCTTGGACTTGGATTCTCTTTCTTATGAGTTGCGTCACCGTGCGAACACGGACACATCTCAACAGAGAAAGAACGAGGCCTTGAAACGCCTTCAGGTGGTTGAGTCTTTTCGTGCGTCCAGAGGTCGTAACAAACCGGAATGGATGATCATGAAGGTGATCCCGGTGATCCCTCCCGAACTGCGTCCGTTGGTTCCGTTGGACGGTGGCCGTTTCGCTACTTCTGACTTGAATGATTTATATCGTCGTGTTATTATCCGTAATAACCGTTTGAAACGATTGATCGATATTAAGGCTCCGGAAGTGATCTTACGTAATGAGAAACGTATGCTTCAGGAGGCCGTGGACTCTTTGTTTGACAACTCTCGTAAATCGAGCGCTGTTAAGACAGACGCCAATCGTCCGTTGAAGTCCTTGTCCGACAGTTTGAAAGGTAAACAAGGTCGTTTCCGCCAGAACTTGTTGGGTAAGCGTGTTGACTACTCCGCTCGTTCGGTTATTGTCGTAGGTCCGGAATTAAAGATGCACGAGTGCGGTTTGCCGAAGAATATGGCTGCCGAGCTTTATAAGCCTTTCGTTATCCGTAAATTGATCGAACGCGGTATCGTGAAGACGGTGAAATCCGCCAAGAAGATCGTTGACCGTAAGGAACCGGTTGTTTGGGATATTTTGGAGTACGTAATGAAGGGCCACCCGGTATTGTTGAACCGTGCCCCGACATTGCACCGTTTGGGTATCCAAGCGTTCCAGCCGAAATTGATCGAGGGTAAGGCTATCCAGTTGCACCCGTTGGCATGTACGGCATTCAACGCCGACTTCGACGGTGACCAGATGGCTGTTCACTTGCCGTTAGGTAATGAGGCTGTTTTGGAAGCTCAAATGTTGATGTTGGCTTCACACAATATCTTGAACCCTGCGAATGGTGCTCCTATTACCGTACCTTCTCAGGATATGGTGCTTGGTTTGTATTATATTACCAAGTTGCGCAAGGGTACACAAGGCGAAGGTTTGACTTTCTATGGTCCGGAAGAGGCTACGATCGCTTACAATGAGAAGAAGTTGGATATCCATGCTCCGATCCATGTTTACGTGGAGGATTTGGATGAGAACGGTAACTTGGTGAAGACGATGGTTGAGACTTCTGTTGGACGTTTGATGGTCAACGAGTTCGTGCCGAAAGAGATTGGTTATGTAAACGAGGTGTTGGGTAAGAAGTCTCTTCGCGACATCATCGGTCGGGTAATCAAGGCTTGTGGCGTAGCTCGTACCGCTCAGTTCTTGGATGATATCAAGAACTTGGGTTACTATATGGCATTTAAGGGTGGTCTGTCTTTCAACTTGGCCGATGTGCTTATTCCTGCTGAAAAAGACGCGTTGGTTCAGAAGGGATATGAGGAGGTTGAGCAGATCATGGCTAACTATAATATGGGTTTCATTACCAACAACGAGCGTTATAACCAGATCATTGATACTTGGACACACGTTAATAGTAACTTGTCTAATATCTTGATTAAGCAATTGACGGCGGATAACGATGGATTCAACTCAATCTACATGATGATGGATTCCGGTGCCCGTGGTTCTAAGGAGCAGATTCGTCAGTTGTCCGGTATGCGTGGTTTGATGGCGAAACCGCAGAAGAGTGGTGCAGAAGGTGGTCAGATTATCGAGAACCCGATCCTTTCTAACTTTAAGGAAGGTTTGTCCGTGTTGGAGTACTTTATCTCTACTCACGGTGCTCGTAAAGGTTTGGCTGATACCGCTTTGAAGACTGCCGACGCCGGTTACTTGACTCGTCGTTTGGTTGACGTCTCTCACGACGTGATCGTAAACGAAGAAGACTGTGGTACATTGCGTGGCTTGGTTTGTACGGAATTGAAGAATAACGAGGAGGTGATCGCTTCCTTGTATGAGAGAATCTTAGGTCGTGTATCTGTTCACGATGTGATCCATCCGATTACGGGCGAGGTTATCGTTCGTTCCGGTGAGGAAATCCGTGAGGATGCCGCTAAGGCAATCCAAGACTCTCCGATCGAGAGCGTCGAGATTCGTTCCGTATTGACTTGTGAGTCTAAGAAGGGTGTCTGCGCTAAGTGCTATGGACGTAACTTGGCTACGAACCGCATGGTTCAGAAGGGTGAGGTTGTCGGTGTAATTGCCGCACAGTCTATCGGTGAGCCGGGTACACAGTTGACGTTGCGTACATTCCACGTCGGTGGTATCGCATCCAACATCGCAACAGAGAATAGTATTACATCTAAATATGATGGTATTTTAGAGATCGACGAGCTTCGTGCTGTTGAGGCGGTAGACGAGGTGAGCGGAAAGAAACATTTGGTAGTAGTAAGCCGTTTGGCTGAAATGCGCATTGTTGATCCGAACACGAAGATCGTGTTGTTGACTCATAATATACCTTATGGTTCTAAGTTGTTCTTCAACAACGGTGACTCAATTAAGAAGGGTGACGTGATCATCGAGTGGGACCCGTTCAATGCCGTAATCGTATCAGAGGTTTCCGGTAAGATCGAGTTCGAGAGTTTGGTAGAGAACGTAACTTACAAGGTTGAGAGTGATGAGACTACCGGTTTGAAGGAGAAGATCATCATCGAGTCTAAGGATAAGACGAAGGCTCCGGCCGCTCATATCGTGGATGAGAACGGTAATTACTTGAAGAACTACTCTTTGCCGTTGGGCGCTCACGTCGTGAAAGACAATGGTGATGTAGTGAAAGCTGGTGAGGTTTTGGTTAAGATCCCTCGTGCCGTAGGTAAGGCCGGTGATATCACCGGTGGTCTTCCTCGTGTAACCGAGTTGTTCGAGGCTCGTAACCCGTCTAACCCTGCTGTCGTATCTGAGATCGACGGAGAGGTAGGATTCGGTAAGATCAAACGTGGTAACCGTGAGATCACTGTAACGTCTAAGTTGGGTGAGGTTAAGAAATATATGGTTCCTCTGTCTAAACAATTATTGGTTCAGGAGAACGACTATATCCGTGCGGGTATGCCGCTATCAGACGGTGCTACCACTCCTTCGGATATCTTGGCGATCAAAGGTCCGACGGCTGTGCAGGAATATATCGTGAATGAGGTTCAGGATGTATACCGTCTACAGGGTGTGAAGATCAACGATAAGCACTTCGAGGTTATCGTTCGTCAGATGATGCGTAAGGTAGAGGTGGTTGATCCGGGAGATACTCGCTTCTTGGAGCAGCAGATTGTTGATAAGTTGGAGGTAATGGACGAGAACGATCGTATCTGGGGCAAGAAAGTTGTTACCGATCCGGGAGATTCTCAGACATTGCAGGCCGGACAGATCGTGACTGCGCGTAAGTTGAGAGATGAGAATAGTATGTTGAAACGCCGTGACCTTAAGTTGGTCGAGGTACGTGACGCTATTCCGGCTACAGCCAACCAGATCCTTCAAGGTATCACACGTGCCGCTTTGCAGACGAACAGCTTTATGTCCGCCGCATCTTTCCAAGAGACGACGAAAGTATTGAACGAGGCTGCTATCAACGGAAAGGTAGACCGTTTGGAAGGTTTGAAAGAGAACGTTATCTGTGGTCACTTGATTCCTGCCGGTACCGGTCAGCGTGAGTTTGATAAGCTGATCGTAGGCGCAAAGGATGAGTTCGATCGTATCTTCGCTAATCGCAAGAACGTGGTTGATTTCAATGCCATGGACAAAGATGATGAAGAATAGGAACGTTTAATAAACTATAAAGAAAGGCCGGCAGAGTAATCTGTCGGCCTTTTTTGTTCTTCCTTATTTGCTTAATAAATGGATAAACTTTATTTTTGCGAGGTAACAAAGACCATAGATAAATACTGAGACATATAAGAAACATATAATAATCAATATCATGAAGAGAATTTTACTTTGTTTAATGGTGGCTTTATTTGCCACTGGCTGCTTATTCGCTAAAAACAACGATGAGAAAATGAATGTAATGTCTTATAACATCCGTTACGATAATTCGGGTGATAAGGATAATCAATGGAAATTCAGAAGAGATTTCGCTGCTGATTTAGTGAAATTCCATGAGGCGGATGTGTTCGGTGCGCAAGAGGTCTTGAATAATCAGCTGAATGATTTGCTTGATCGTTTACCGGAATACGCTTATGTGGGTGTTGGTCGTGAGGATGGCAAGACGAAAGGGGAGTACGCTCCGATTTTCTATCGTAAGGATCGTTTCTCCGTTGAGAAAAACGGTAATTTCTGGTTAGCCGAAGATATAAATGCCGTTGGTAAGAAAGGTTGGGACGCCGCATGCGAGCGTGTAGCTACTTGGGCGATCTTGAAAGATAAGAATACGGGAAAGAAATTCTTCTTCTTGAATACGCACTTGGATCATATGGGGAAAGTGGCTCGTCATGAAGGAGCTTCTTTGGTGCTGGAGCAAGCGAAGAAATTATCCGAGAATTTACCTATAATCGTGACTGGCGATTTCAATGCCGTGCCTTCTGATGAGCCGATACAAGTATTGACTAATCCGAGTGATCCTCGTCATTTGACTCATTCCCGCACGATCGCAGGGTTTACTTACGGCCCGGAATGGACATTCCATGATTTTGGAAAGATCCCTTACGACAAGCGTGAATGGATCGATTATATCTTCGTGAAAGGGAATATCAAGGTATTGCGTCATGGTGTATTGACTGAAACGTTGAATAATCTGTTCCCATCCGACCATTGCCCGGTAATCAGTACGTTGATACTCGAATAAAAAAGCTTTGTGTGTATGGGGAAAGTAGACGTATTGAAGGAAACTACCCCGCTTTCATCAGAAGATTGCTTCTTGGTCATGCAACGCCCGAAATCGGGGTTTAATTTTCCGTTACATGTACACATGGAATTTGAGTTGAACTATCTGGAGAATGCCGCTGGCGCTATCCGGATAGTTGGCGATTCGGTCGAGGAAATCGATGATCTGGATTTGGTGTTGATCGCGGGAGGAACGAAGCATGCTTACTCGAACCATAAGTGTCCGTGTAATGGGATCTTTGAGATAACGATACAATTTCATAAATCGTTATTTGATAGCTTAATCAATAGACGGCATTTCAAGACCATGAAGGATATGTTTGATAACGCTTCCAGTGGTCTTGTTTTCAGCCGGGAAATGATACTTGGCATTCAAGATAAATTAAGAATGTTGTCGAACGATAACAAGCCGGATTCTTTCAAGAACCTGTTGCGTTTGGTCGAGATTCTTAAGATTCTATCTTTGGATAAAGCAGCCCGTCGGTTGAATGCCGTGAACACGGTAAAGAACTATAATAATAACGATACCGATCGTTTAGATAGTATCATGTTATATTTACACGAAAATTATCAAAAACGTATTACCTTGTCGGAAGTGGCTAAGTTAACAAATATGAGCGATGCCTCATTGATGCGTTTCTTGAAGAAGTGGACGGGAAAGACATTTATCGATAACTTGAATGAGATCCGGGTAGCCGAGGCGGTATGCCGTTTGACCGATACAAGTGACAGTATTTCTGAAATATGTTACAGGTGCGGTTTTAATAATCTATCGAATTTCAACCGGGTATTCAAACGGCGTAGGGGGAGTACCCCTACAGAGTACAGGGAGAAATATTCCCGTTCGAGGTTTATAATTTAAAACATGATTTAAAGCATGTTTACATTGATTTGTGTCAAGTGTTGATGATATAGTATTATTTATTGCACATATAGTATTTGGTGGTCTTTGCTAAAGCCCTTACTTTTGTAAAGTTCAAGTGAAAGAGATTAGCACTTAGACAAAACAAACCTTAACTAAAACGCCAAAACCAATTATATCAAACACAAAAGGTATTTTTACATTGGTCTAAAGAATTGAGAATTAAAAACACAACTAGAAAACGACTGCCTGAGAAGGTAGTCGTTTTTGCATTTATAGTCTTCAACCCCTTTGTAACCCGGAATAAATATGTATATTTGTCTTCGCAATTTTTAATCACCATAAATTTAAAAGAAGAAAGTATGGAAAACAACAAACCTGCCAATAACGAGATTCAGATCGAGTTATCTGAAGAGATGGCACAAGGAACTTACGCCAATTTGGCTATTATATCTCATTCAAGCTCTGAATTTATCCTAGATTTCATCCGGGTGGTTCCGGGAGCTCCTAAGGCACAAGTAAAAAGCCGCGTAATCTTAACTCCGGATAACGCTCAACGTTTGTTATTCGCTTTGCAAGACAATATCAAGAAATTTGGGGAGCAACTTCAAGCAGGAAATAATAATAACAAAACAGCTAATTTTGAGGACTTCGCAGGTCCGACAGGAGAGGCTTAATAGATTTGTTTTCAGCCATAGAAAGAGTACTTTTCTACAAGAGTAGGGGAGTACTCTTTTATTGTTGGGATGGCTCGTTTACATTGAAAAACCTTGATGCCTATTCTTAGATGCTTACAATGGGCATTCTAAGGTGTTAAGAATGCCTGTTATAAACACCTAAGAATGCCCATCGTAAAGAATACCCTATCTCTCTATCCTAAAGATTAGATAATCCCATCAATATTTTTTTCAATACGGTTTGTGCGGAGATCTCACGGTTTGCCGCCTCGGGGATTACGATACTTTGCGGGCTCTCTATCACATCATCGGAAACGATCATATTGCGGCGAACCGGCAAGCAATGCATGAAATAAGCGTTATTCGTAAGCGCCATTTTCTCTGCGTCTACGGTCCAGCTACGATCAGTGCTGATTACTTGTCCGTAATTCGGATCTTTATAAGCGGACCAGTTCTTTGCGTAAATGAAATCCGCTCCTTCAAAAGCCTTCTTCTGATCGTATTCCACTTTAGCGTTGCCTACGAATCTAGGATCAAGCTCATAACCTTCCGGATGAGTGATAACAAACTCATAATCTGTAGCGTTCATCCATTCGGCAAAGCTGTTTGGAACGGCTTGCGGCAATGATTTCGGATGAGGAGCCCAAGTCATGACTACCTTCGGACGAGCTGTTTTCTTATATTCCTCTATCGTGATCAAGTCGGCGAAACTTTGCAACGGATGGCGTGTCGCCGCTTCCATGCTAAATACCGGCCGGCCGGAATGCTCGATGAACTGACTCAATATCTTTTCGTTATAATCATCTTCTTTATTCTCAAAGCGTGCGAAAGAACGGACTCCGATCACATCGCAGTAACAGCCCATTACAGGAACAGCTTCCAGCAAATGCTCCGGTTTATCACCATCCATGATAACACCTCGCTCTGTTTCCAGCTTCCATGCACCTTGGTTAACGTCCAAAACGATCGTGTTCATACCTAAGTTCATGGCAGCCTTTTGGGTGCTTAAGCGGGTACGTAGGCTTGAGTTGAAAAATATCATCAACAACGTCTTGTTTTTTCCCAGTTCACTAAACTGGAAACGATCTTTCTTGATCTCGAAAGCTTCATTAAGCGCTTGTTTCAAGTCACCTAAATCCTGTACGCAAGTGAAATGTCTCATATCTGTTACAATAATATTTTGTTAAAGGCAAAGATAATGACTACTTGTCAATTATCCTTTAGAAAGACCAAGGAATTGTTTAAGAGATCGTATCCGGAGGTGTTATGGGTAGTTTGAAACTGAAGGTAGAACCTTTCCCTTCCTCCGAGTTCACCCAAATGGTACCTCCCATGGCGGTGACCAGACCTTTACAGATTGAAAGTCCCAATCCGGTACCCGGTTCAAATTCGTTCAATTGCAGGAATCGCTCGAAGATGTGCCCTAGTTTGTCCTTCGGGATGCCGTTGCCTGTATCGGACACGTAAAATTGCACGCTGACCGGATACAACGATTGGTATCCGAAATGAATTTCTCCTTTCTCCGTATATCGGAGGGCGTTAGAAAGTAGTTTTTTCAAGATAAGCATAAGCTTATGTTTATCCGTGTGAAGAGATACGTTTGGAGAATCATCCAAGATTAACCGTACGTTTTCGGATATGCGGGGAGAGGCGTATTCGTATACATCGTGCATGATAGCGAGCGGATTTACATCCTCATATGACCAATTGATCGTATTAGACTCGATTCTGGACATCTCGAGCGTGTCATTGATTAATTCGAGCAAAGCCGTGTTATTTTCTTTAATCATGGAAATATACTGTTCACGCATTTCCGGATCATCTTCCAGTCCTAACATATCGGAGAAGCCGACGATGGCATTTAGCGGAGTCCGGATCTCGTGCGTCATATTTGCCAGAAACGTAGATTTCAATAGGGAAAGATCCTTGGATTTCTGATGATTCGCGATAGCTAGCTCGTCGTTTTCCTTTTCGATAATGCTACCTATAATGACATGTGGGGTACCGCTTTCATCAATATCCATGCTTTTACCCGATATTTCATACATCTTATAAGTCCCGTCTTGATTCCTCAGGTGGAAGGTGACGTTGTGAGACGATAATTTCTCGTCCCGGATTTTATTGAACAGATAGAAGAAATCCAAACTATCCTCGGGCTTACGTACGGATGATAAAGCCCTGCATATAAACCTGTTTTTATCTAATAGAGTATTGGTCGTGCCGTAGAATTGAAAACAGCGGTTACAATGCTTTTTGTCGCAAGTGGAGAAACGGTCGAAGCTGAATGAGTAAGCGGCTAATTTACCGTCTTCCAACGCTTGCCGCATCAATATCCGGCTCTCGTTCAATTGTCCCATCAATAGTTTATTTTCCCTGTCAGTTTCTTTTTCTCCCTGCTGCGTAAGCCAAAGCGTATACCCGCTAAGCCCCTGTTCATCGGTATAGATGGGTTCTACTTTAAACGTGACGGGCTCTTCGCATATAATTGCGTCACCTTTTCTTAAAGATGACTTCAAGGAATCGGTTAGTACGATGTTATTAAATAGATGTTCTATAATAAAGTCATGCTTATCCGCCAAGGAAAAATGAGCGAACATCGCCTTATTCAAGTCTATCAGATTTCCTTCCGTATCATAGATAGCCCCTCCTAAAGGACAGGAATAGAATGTATTTGAAACTAAAGTATTGAAAATATTTGAATCTATTACTGTTGACATTATTCGTTTAGATTTAAGTGTTGTTCTAGAAGAAAGAGACAGGCGAGTTCCTATATTCTCGTCTGCCCGTCTCCTTCTATGATGTATTTATAAGTCGTTAATTCAGGAAGCGCCATCGGTCCCCGGGCATGTAGCTTTTGGGTACTGATTCCGATCTCCGCCCCGAATCCGAATTGGGCCCCATCAGTAAAGGCGGTAGATACATTTGCGTATACGCAAGCGGCATCTACCAATTGCTGGAAGCGCCGGATAGTTTCCGGATCTTCGCTGATTATGCTTTCGCTATGTTTTGAACTGTACCGGGCGATATGTGATAGAGCCTCGTCTAAAGAGGATACGGTACGGATACTCATTTTGTAATCGAGGAACTCGGTACCGAAACTGTTTTCGTTAGCCTGTTGTAAAAGCGTCTCCGGATAATGTTCAGATAGAGCGGCATAAGCCGGTTCGTCCGCATAAATGATTACGTTGCTGTCCGGAAGCTTTCCACAGATATACGGAAGATCAGATAGACGTTCTCGGTGGATGATTAAGCAATCCAAGGCATTACATACGCTGACCCTCCGTGTCTTTGCGTTATTTACGATCTCACGTCCCTTGCCTTTATCTCCGGAGCGATCAAAATAGGTATGACAGATACCAGCACCCGTCTCGATCACCGGAACTTTTGCGTGTTCCCGGACGAAGTGAATCAAGGAACTGCTTCCACGAGGAATGATTAAGTCAACCAAGCCGACCGCTCCCAGTAATTCCGCCGTAGCCTCTCGATCCGGAGGTAGTAAAGTGCATACAGCCGGATTTATACCCTGACGCTCCAATACAGAATGGATGATGCGTACCAAGGCTCGGTTAGAGAAGTCCGCATCCGATCCACCCTTTAGCACGCAAACATTACCGCTTCGGAAACATAAGGAAAAAACATCGAAGGTAACATTCGGACGAGCCTCATAGATCACACCGATCACCCCGAAAGGCACGGTTACTTTTCGGATAACCATTCCGTTCGGGCGGGTAGTCTCGCTCAAGACCTTATTTAATGGAGAAGGTAATGTCGATACATTCTCCATATCGGCGGCGATACCTTGTAGCCTTTCCTCTGTTAATTTCAGCCGGTCGTATTTCGGGTTCGCTGGGTCCATACGTTCCAGATCTTGGCGATTTGCGGCGAGTATCTCCTCCGTATGAGTCCGTAGAACCTGCGCTGTCTCCTTTAAGATCCCGATAATCGTTTGATCCGATAGCGTTATCAATTGTTTAGCCGCATCCGATGCCTGTCGCAGCATATCTTTTACATTCATACTTTTTAATCCAAATATAGATAATCATAATGTATAAGCGGTTTTAAATCCCGTTGCCCTATTTGCTTACGTGCTTCCTCGCTGTCATAGGCGGTACAGCCTACGCCGATTTGCACGCCTTCCTCATTCATTATCTTTACGATATCATCTTTTTCGAAATCACCCTCGATGCGGGTTACTCCAACCAATAATACGCTAGTCGCTTTCGGGGCGGTCAATGCCTTCTCGGCTCCTTTATTGATATGTATTTCCCCTTTGGCGAAACCCTCGGAGTGGGCGATCCATTTCTTTACGCTGCTGACGGGTTTCGAGGCCGGAATGAAACGGGTGCAGACCGTGTCGCTATCCACCGCCAATAACATCGGAAGGATATTATCCTTTTTGCCGTTGGCGATGATAACCGCAATACCTTCGTCTGCCACTTTTTGGGCGATATGACATTTCGTCAACATACCTCCCCGTCCAAAGGATGATTTGCTAGTCTGTACATATTCCGACAAATCTGTTTTCCCACATTCGATTTCCCGGATCACGGAACTATCCGGGTCCGACGGATTTCCATTGTAAATCCCGTCTATATTACTGAGAATCACCAAGGCATCCATTCCCATCATCGTAGCGATCAAGCCGGATAACTCATCATTATCCGTGAACATCAGCTCGGTTACGGATATCGTATCATTCTCATTCACGATGGGGATCACCTTGTTTTCAAGCATTACCTCCATGCAATGCTTCTGGTTCAGGTAATGCGTACGACTCCCGAAATTCTCTTTTGTAGTAAGCACTTGCCCGCAAGTCATGCCATGCTCCCGGAATAACTCGTAATACCGGTTGATCAACTTGGCCTGCCCTACCGCCGAATACAGTTGCCGGGCTGATACGGGATCCAGCTTTTTGCCGGCCTTTATCTCGCTTCGTCCAGAAGCCACGGCACCGGAGGAGATCAAGACGATCTCCATACCTTGCCTATGCAAGTCCGCTACTTGGTCAACCAATGCGGACATGCGGGTGATATCTAGCGTCCCATCCTTGCGGGTCAGGACATTACTTCCTATTTTTACAGCGATCCTTTTCAAGAAAGTTATGATTTATTATTTATTATCTTTATCCCGGATCTCTACCCGTCGGATCTTTCCGCTGATTGTTTTCGGCAGTTCGTCCACGAATTCGACAACACGGGGATATTTGTAAGGAGCGGTGACACGTTTCACGTGATTTTGCAATTCTTTGATCAAGGCATCACCCGCTTTATCCTTATAATCCTTCGCCAATACGATCGTGGCCTTTACTACCTGTCCGCGGATCTCGTCGGGGACACCGGTGATAGCACATTCCACTACCGCCGGGTGAGTCATCAAGGCACTTTCCACCTCGAACGGCCCGATACGATAGCCGGAACTCTTGATCACGTCGTCCGCGCGGCCAACGAACCATAAGTAACCATCCTCGTCACGCCAAGCCACGTCTCCCGTGTAATACAGGCCATCGTGCCAAGCTTCCCGGGTACGTTCCGCGTCCCGGTAATATTCCTTGAATAACCCGATAGGCTTGCCATTTGTTGTGTGGATCACGATCTGTCCTTGCTCGCCATCCTCCGCACGGCTTCCGTCCGGACGCAATAAATCGACATCGTACTGCGGGTTGGGAACACCCATAGAGCCCGGTTTCGGCTCCATCCACGGGAAAGTGGCGACTGTCAGCGTAGTCTCTGTCTGGCCGAAGCCTTCCATCAATTTAATGCCGGTCAACTTATAGAACGTGTCGAACACGGCGGGGTTCAAGGCCTCGCCGGCGATCGTGCAATATTGAAGGGATGATAAATCGTATTTAGTCATATCCTCACGAATTAAGAAACGGAAGATCGTAGGAGGAGCGCAAAGCGAGGTGATCCGGTAATCCTGTATCATCTGCAACATATCAGCAGGCGTGAATTTCTCGTGGTCGTAAACAAATACGGTCGCTCCGGCGATCCATTGCCCATATAGCTTACCCCAAACCGCCTTGCCCCAGCCTGTATCTGCGATCGTCAGGTGAAGGCTGTCTTTATGCAAGTTGTGCCAGAAACTACCGGTCACGATATGCCCCAACGGATACGTAAAGTCGTGGGCCACCATTTTCGGGTTTCCAGTCGTACCGGAGGTGAAATACATCAAAGAGATATCGTCATTGCTATTCGGGTGAGACGGGCGGACGAAAGGAGCGGCGTTTTGGATACCCTGTTGGAAATCCTCGAAACCTTCCGGTATTTCCGGCCCTACGGATACAACACTTTTTACGGTCGGTGAGTCCGGCAAAGCCTCTATGATATGTTTCGTTATCACTTCCTCTCCGGCGCAAACGATCATCTTGATATCGGCGGCATTCGCACGATAAACGATATCTTTCTTGGTCAGTAAGTGTGTAGCCGGTATCACGACAGCCCCTAATTTATGCAATGCGATGATAGAGAACCAGAACTCATAACGGCGTTTGAGTATCAGCATCACCATATCGCCATGTCCGATCCCCAAGGATTGGAAATAAGAAGCCGTCTGGTCCGTATACCGTTTCAAGTCGGCAAACGTAAAATCAATATGCTCTCCATGATCGTTTGTCCAACATAACGCTTTCTTATCAGGTTCTTCCTCCGCCCAAGCGTCTACCACATCATATCCGAAGTTGAAGTTCTCCGGAACCTTGATCTTGAAGTTTTTAATAAAATCTTCTTGCGACTCAAACGTCGTTTTATCTATAAATCTTTCTAACATGCTGTTGATCGTTTATAAAATGACGGCCAAGAAACTGACCTTTTCCCCATCCAGCGCTTTCATACCGTGAGGAAGCTCTGAGTTAAAATAAATACTATCACCTTCTTCTAAGATAAGATCTTTATTGTTGATCTGTAGTAACAGACGTCCTTTTAATACCATATTGTATTCTTGCCCCGGATGGGAATTGAGATACATCGGCTCATCCTCTGGTTTGGGATGTACGGTTACCAAGAAGGGGTCCGCTTTACGTCCGACGAAACCGGCGGCCAATGATTGGTACTTATAGGCTTTCGTACGCTCTACGGCAACACCTTTTCCGTTACGAGTAATAAAGTACGTACTCATTTTAGGCTCGTCGCCAAACATCAACGTGGTTAATTCTACGCCATAAGCCTGTGAGATCTGGTGCAATACGCTAACGGAAATATCAACCGTGCCGCTTTCCAGCAGCAAATATTGCTCAGTCGTGAGGTTGCAGACCTTTGCCATTTCTTCCGGCGTAATCTCCAGTGCGTCCCGTAATCCGGCCAGACGCTCCGCGATTTGTTGTATCTGTTCGTTCATTTTGCTGAAGTTATTGTATTATGTCGCTCCAAAGATAGGAATAAAAAGCAAAAAGAAGGTGAAAGCCCTTGTTTTCTTTTCTAATTAACAGGTATGGCTTGTTTTTAATACAAATGACGCAGATAATACGGATAAGAATAGTAAATCCGTGTCATCTGCGTCTGAAAGATAAGCATCTAATACTTATTCAGCATTTTTCTTTAGCCATTCTAACCGGCGCTGATCCGGGAGGTGTTTTACCTTGAAATGCTCGAATGTCACATTAAATCCTTTCCCGTCGGGACAAGCGGCCATAAACCCGACTTGTACGGGGATATTGTCTTGTAGCCAAGCGTTACGCATAAGGGTGTATTCCTTATCATCGAATGAGTAGAAGATCTCCACGGCGTCCAATCTCCGGACTGCTTTTATCCATACATAAGGGATCGCTTTGTCTAAGGTGATAACGCTCCAGTCGGAGGTCTTATGCGTAACGACCGCGCTTAGGTTGTATTTACCATCCACGAACTCTATACCGGCTTTTATATAATTTTCATGATTGATACGAAGCATTAGGCCGGCTTGGTCAAAACGCTGCTTGTAATCGCCGGTTATCTTGACTTTCACTTCGAATTCACCCCCATAAGTCGCATAATAAAAAGGAGCGTCATCTACCGTAAACCCGTAATGGGAAATCCTCCAATAGTCGCTTTGGGGAGTGACCTGCATGGAAAGCGACTTGTCTTTAATCTCCCATTGCTCCGGCTCGTTGAACCATTGCATCTTATCCAATGATTGCGCCCCGCAAAATTGTAAAGAGGCGACAATAACAAAACTCAGTAACACTAATTTTCTCATTTTACTTCTTATTTCTTATTTTGATTCTTTCTATTCCCGTAAGAGGTTAATGTTATTAACCTTACCTCCGGCAAAGGTAACGTGTTATTATAGATTGCGCAATGATTCTGAGATTTTATCTAGGAAGGAAAAGTAAGGGTTAATGTGTTTTTGTCTATTCGTATTTGATAACCTCGACCGGACAGCTTTCGGCAGCCTCTTTAATACCCGCCTCGAAATCATCGAAATTAACTCCTTTGTTTACACGTGAACGATCTGTAACAGTGAATACTTCCGGGCAAATGCCCTCGCATGTACCGCAAGCGATGCAATCCTCTTCAATCCAAACTCTTTTAATTGCCATAATTTTATTCCTTTAAGATGATTAATATGTTAATGTAACAAACAACTTTCGCGGATTGTTTTCGGGAGAGGTCTTTTAGATCATTGTATAGACCGTGAAATGAGCTTATCTTTGGTTGATATATATTAACGTTTACACGCCACTGTTTTAAAATAAATTTGCTACGTTTACAGCAGAAAGTTTCATTGAATAACCATTTAAAAAATCTGAAGTATTATGGATAATGCTATTTTTAGATTTCCTAAACCCATTAATGAGCCGGTAAAAGCGTATGCTCCCGGATCAAGTGAAAAAGCATCCTTAAAGAAAGCGTTGGCGCAGATAAGTTCCGAGGAATGGGATATACCTCTGGTAATTGGCGGAAAAGAGATCCGTACGGGTAATACCGGTAAGGTCGTTATGCCTCATGATCATCATCATGTATTGGCTACTTATCATAAGGCGGGCGAGAAAGAAGTACAAATGGCTATCGACGCCGCCATGAAAGCGCATAAGGAATGGTCAGAACTTCCATGGGTGGAACGTGCGTCTATTATGCTTCGTGTAGCTGAGTTGTTGGCTACGAAATATCGTTATATCCTGAACGCTTCGGTTATGTTGGGACAGAGCAAGAATCCGTTCCAAGCGGAGATCGACGCTCCCTGCGAATTGATCGATTTCTTGCGTTTCAGTACCTTCTACGCTAGTCAAGTATATGCCGATCAACCCTATTCCGAGACGGGTATATTGAATCGTATGGAATACCGAGCCTTGGAAGGTTTCGTGTTCTCGCTCACGCCGTTTAATTTTACGTCGATCGCTTCCAACCTGAATATGGCTCCGGCTATGATGGGTAACGTGGCGGTATGGAAACCGTCTACTACGGCGATCCATTCGAACTATTTCTTGATGAAGGTTTTCCAAGAGGCCGGCTTGCCCGATGGCGTAGTGAATTTCATCCCGGGACAGGGTAGCGTGATCGGTAAGGTGATTACGGGTAGCCGTGATTTGGCGGGATTCCATTTTACGGGCTCTACCTCTACGTTCAATACCTTGTGGCGTCAGATCGGAGAGAACTTGGGGCATTATAAATCTTATCCGAAGATCGTAGGCGAGACAGGTGGCAAGAACTTTATCTTCGCTCATCCTTCCGCTCCGGCGTTGGATGTGGCTACCGCTATCGTACGCGGCGCGTTCGAGTATCAGGGGCAGAAGTGCTCGGCGGGTTCCCGGGCCTATATCCCGGCTTCTCTCTGGAAAGAGGTGAAAGATTACGTGGGCGATATGCTGAAAGAGATCAAGATGGGTGACGTGCAGGATTTCACGAACTTTGTCAATGCCGTGATCGATGAGGCTTCGTTCGATAACATCATGAGTTATATCGATTATGCGAAACAGTCTCCGGACGCAGAGGTTCTTTTTGGTGGTAACGGGGACAAATCTGTAGGTTATTTCGTGGAGCCAACGGTTATCCAGACCACGGACCCGATGTTCAAGAGCATGGTAGAGGAAATCTTCGGGCCGGTGATTACGATCTACGTATATGACGACGCTAAATATGAGGAGACTTTGGAACTTTGTGATCGTACTTCTCCGTACGGATTGACGGGTTCTATTTTCGCCCGTGATCGCTATGCGATCGATAAGGCATTCAATACCTTGCGCTATTCGGCCGGTAATTTCTATATCAATGATAAACCGACCGGCGCCGTGATCGCCCAGCAACCGTTCGGCGGTTCCCGTGCGTCCGGAACGAATGACAAGGCCGGTGGCCCGCTGAACTTGATTCGTTGGACGAATCCTCGTTGTATCAAGGAATGTTTGGTTCCTCCGACGAGCTACGGGTATCCGTTCTTAGGTGAGAAATAATTGTCATAATTAAGAAATACCAACTGATTGTGGGGGAGACGGGGCGTGCCCCGTCTCTACGCTATGACGTTACCTTTATCTACATACAATATGTTAGACTTTAACAATACCGAGATCGCTTTCTCGTCGAAGTCGCGGGGAGAACTACAAAATGCTTACTGGCTTTTTAATACGATAAAATATCCTTGGTTGGTAAAATGCGCTAAAGTAGCCACGAGTATAGCCTTGAAAATACATTTCCCGCTGGCTTGGGCGGTGAAGCCTACCTTATATAAACAGTTCGTTGGGGGAGAAACTTTACAAGACTGTTCCGCAGCCATCAACCACTTGATGAAATACAACGTGAAATCGACGCTCGATTATTCGGCGGAGAGCGAGCAGACCCCGGAGGGCATACAGGCGACTTTCGAGGAAACCTTGCGCTCGATAGATTTTGCGAAAGGAAATACGAATCTGGCCTATGCCGTATTCAAACCATCCACGATCACGACCGATGAGTTACTGGCCAAAGCTTCCGAGAAACGGGAAGAGCTTACGATAGACGATGTCCGGCATTTCCGCGAGTTCCGCGAGCGTTTTATGGCGCTTTGCCAACGGGCTTACGATAACGACGTACGTATTTTAGTGGATGCGGAGGATTATTGTTTCCAAGATGCCATTGATGCGTTGACCGATGAGGCGATGCGTAAGTTCAACAAGAAACGTGCGATCGTATTCGCTACCTTGCAAATGTATCGTCATGACCGGATGCCTTATCTGCGTCGTATCTACGATGATGCCGTGGCGAAAGGTTATATTGCGGGCGTGAAATTCGTGCGCGGGGCTTATATGGAAGCGGAGCGTGCCCGTGCGGCGGCGTTGGATTATCCCGATCCGATTTGTAAAGATAAGCAGGCCACGGACGAGAATTATGATGCGGCGGTCCATTTCACCATGGATCATTTAGATCGTTTTGAGATGTTTATGGGAACTCATAATGAGGAGAGTAATTATAAGTTGGCGAAATTGATGGACGAGAAGGGGATCGCCCGCGATGACTCCCGTGTTTTCTTTGCGCAGCTATTGGGAATGAGCGATAATATTTCCTTCAATTTAGCCCATGCGGGATATAACGTAACCAAATACGTACCGTACGCCTCGGTAAGGGATGTACTGCCGTATTTGATCCGGCGTGCGGAAGAGAATACTTCTGTCGCGGGGCAGACCAGCCGGGAACTCCGGATGTTGGAGATGGAAATGACTAGGCGGAAAGAACATAAACCTGCCGAGGGCAGGTAAAGTAGTTTGTCAGCATATTTCGGGGCGTATTGGTGCTGGCAAACTACTTTGTCTGCCTATTTTTATTTACTGGCCTTCAGCCCCCGGATCACGGAAGAGGTAAAACCGGAAAGTTCCATCTCATTTAGACCCTTGATCGTGATTCCGCCCGGAGTTGTTACCTTATCGATTTCCATCTCCGGGTTACTTTTGTTCTCGAGCAATAAATCAACGGCGCCTTTCACGGTATGCACCACGATCTCTTGCGCTTGTTTCGGATAGAAACCCAATTCCACGCCGCCTTCTATCGCCGCGCGGATATAACGCAAGGCGAAAGCGATGCCGCTGGAAGCCAATGCTGTTCCTGCGCCCATCAACCGTTCTTCTACCAACATGGCGTTGCCAAGCTCGTTGAAGATATGGATGATTAGATCCGTTTGCTCCTTGGAGGCGTTGCGGGCGGAAACGAAAGTCATGCTGCTCATCACCTCGATAGCCGTGTTGGGCATGATCCGGAAGATCGTGGGAGTAGCCAGACAATCGAAGTCTGTATTCTTGGTCAAATAAGTATTCAACAGGTCGAAAGTCACGCCAGCCGCTACGGATACGATGATTTGTTTCTCGAAGTCGAGCACCGACTTAATCTCATCTATAATCATTTCTACACGCCAAGGTTTAACGGCGATGATGATGATATCAGCGTTTCGTGCCGCTTCCACGTTATCATGGGTCAAGATAAAGTCCGGATCGATCTTTCTCATCTTCTCCAAGGTCTCGTCCGATTGGGCGGTACAAGTGATATCAGAGGCTTTGAACATGGTTCCTTTCGCTAAACCTCGGGCGATCGCTCCACCGATATTACCCGAACCGATAATAGATATTCTCATTTTGCAGATAATTAGTTATATATTATGTTTTCTGAAGAGGCAAACTTAGATAAAATATCTCAAATACGTACGACTTTGTAGAGTTAGCTACGGATAAAAAACTTACATTTGCGGTCGATACGGACTTAATACTAATATAAATATATAAAATTACATGAAAAAGACAATTCTAGTTTCAAGCATGCTATTCGCTCTGACTATGTCCGCTACGATCCAAGCGCAAGACACGGAGAAGAAGGTGAGTGAGGAGGGATTCGTGTTCACGACCGTGAAAGAGAACCCCATTACATCTGTTAAGAACCAAAATCGTGCGGGTACGTGCTGGTGCTACTCCTCGTACTCTTTCTTGGAGTCGGAGTTGCTTCGTATGGGAAAGGGCGAGTATGACTTATCCGAGATGTTTACGGTATATAACACCTATCTGGATCGTGCCGACGCTGCTGTGCGTACGCATGGGGATGTTTCGTTCTCGCAAGGTGGATCTTTCTATGATGCGCTTTATGGAATGGAAACATTCGGCTTGGTTCCGGAAGAGGAGATGCGCCCGGGCATGATGTATGCCGATACGTTGAGTAACCATACCGAGCTTTCCGCCTTGACGGACGCTATGGTGGCCGCTATCGCCAAGGGAAAGTTACGCAAATTGCAGTCTGATGAGAATAACGCCATGTTATGGAAGAAGGCGGTCGCTGCGGTACATCAGATCTACTTGGGGGTTCCTCCTGAGAAATTCACGTATAAAGGGAAGGAATATACACCGAAATCTTTCTTCGAGTCTACAGGTTTGAAGGCTTCGGATTATGTCTCATTGACTTCTTATACGCATCATCCGTTCTATACCCAGTTCCCGCTAGAGATTCAGGATAACTGGCGTCACGGTATGTCGTATAACTTGCCGCTGGATGAGTTTATGGAGGTCTTTGATAATGCGATTAATACGGGTTATACGATCGCTTGGGGTTCCGATGTGAGCGAATCTGGTTTTACTCGTGACGGAGTGGCCGTTATGCCTGATGATGAGAAGGTACAGGAGTTGAGCGGTTCCGATATGGCTCATTGGTTGAAATTGAAACCGGAGGAAAAGAAGCTGAACACAAAACCGCAACCTCAGAAATGGTGTACCCAAGCAGAGCGTCAGTTGGCTTACGATAATTACGAGACGACAGACGACCATGGTATGCAGATCTACGGTATCGCCAAGGATCAAGAGGGGAACGAGTATTATATGGTAAAGAACTCTTGGGGAACCAACAGCAAGTATAACGGTATTTGGTATGCTTCCAAGGCGTTTGTCCGTTATAAGACCATGAATATCGTGGTTCATAAAGATGCCTTGCCTAAAGCGATCAAAGCCAAGTTAGGTATCAAATAACCGATCTGCCAAGGAGGGTTCAAATAAAAACTAAACCCCGATAGCTTCCGGCGATCCGGTAAGTCTATCGGGGTGATCTATATATACAAAGATGTGCTGCCTATAAATTTATTGGACAAGTCTTAGCGTGTAGTTAAGATCTGCCGCCGCTTTTTGCAACGCGTCGTTCATCAAGGTCAAGTTATCCCCTTCTACTAGGAAATAGATGACGGGTTCGCCATCACTGGGAATCAACTCGTAGATTACTGCGCTAGCGTCATCGGGAGTTCCGTGCTTTACTTTTTGTTTACCGGTTGTAATGGCTTTCTGAGGAGCTTTCTTCGCCGCTCCGGTACTTGAGGCTACTGCTTCCGGTACGGTATAAAGAGCATCCAACTCGAATACGCCTTCCTCGTCTGCGTTATCTTGTTGATAATACAAGGTTAAGTCATAATCTACGTTCACGCTATCCGGAGAAGTCAGGGTTCCCTTATACTTTTTTTGGATAACCGGTCCCTTTTTAGGATCAGCCTTCAAGGAATCTCTCATATTCACGGGTTTTGCCGGTTGAGTCGCCTTAACAGAATGGATCAGTGGCAGAGACGGAGCGTCCGGAGCCGCCGACATTATGGCGAATTCTTCTTCCTCTACTTCTACGGGTACATCCTTTTGGGCTTGTTTCCCGCTACATGCGGCCAAAAATGCCATAGCCGCTACTGCGATAAAATACTTTTTCATTACCATTATTTATTTTATTAGTGACGTTTGGACATATAACATAAAATCCCCCACGATTTGTTTCGTGAGGGATCATTTTTAACTATTTACCGTGAAATATTTATTTCTTTGAAGGCTCTACCCTGTCATCCGGATAGGGAGAGGCCGGGATCGTGGAAGCGCTTCCGTCTCGTCCGGCGAAATAGTGCGGTGACATGATCTCTACGCCAGCCTCATTGAATACGTCCTGTATGTTTTGATGCAGGTCGGAATAGATATCCCCGAGTTTATCGGCGTCCTTTATATAAGCGTTGATTTGATAACAGGGATAGTAATCGCTTAGTTCGGTCTCCAATACGAAAGGCTTCGGCTCTGGCAATACCCCGGTGGTCTGGCGGGCGGCATTGATCAATAATTGATGAACTTGCCGCCAAGGTACGTCGTAGCCGATCGTAACCGTGCTGTGGATGATTAATCCGTATTGCCGTGCGGATACGCTATAATTTGTTGTATGGGAGGACATGATAAAGGAGTTCGGGATGGTCACTACCTCATTCTTAGGGGTACGTAAACGGGTGACAAACGGAGTCTTCTCGATAACGTTGCCAGTCGTCTCGTTTAGTTGGATACGGTCACCCAATTTAAAGGGCCTCATATAAGTAATGACCAGCCCGGCGATGATATTTCCGATCACCGTACTGGAACCTAACGATATAATCAAACCGACAAATACGGATATGCCTTGAAATACCCCCGAGTCCGATCCCGGCAGATAAGGATAGATCATGGCGATCATAAAGGCGTATAGCAGGAAACGGATGATATTAAACGTCGGTTGCGCCCAATCCGGGTAAAAACCTGATATTTTCAGGTTCTCGCTCTCTATCTCGTTGGCTATGTATTGGATTCCTTTTACGATGTATTTGATACAGTAATAGATCACCAAGATGATAAACAAGTTCGGAATATAGGAAGCTACCGATTTAAAGATCATCTTTACCGGCTCCAATAAATAGGAGAATATCTTCAAGGCTAGATCTTCTGTTTGCGGGAAGATAGCGAAAAGGATCGGTACACTGATGGTTAATTGGATTAGTAACACGATCCATCGTATTACGTTGGTGAAAAACATCAATACACGCCCTTGGCGATGTGTGTTGAGAAATTCATAATCCCGGATGGTAATAGATCTGAGTCGGTTCTGCTTTAACCAGATAATTTTCCTGCGTAGTTTCTTAAACAGATAGTTGGTCAGCTTAAACAGGAAATATTGGATGATAATTACGAGAATGAACAATAATACCCGTTTCGCTATCTGCAAGATACTATGTTGCTCCCTTAGCTCTTGTATCTTGTTTTGGATAATCGGTTGATATTGTTCTGCGAGGGCTATACGACTGAGATTTTGCCATAGGGCATCTTGATCGGTGATACTTAGGATAACCTTATCTCCGTACATGATATCCGTTACGTATTCGCTGTCATAGATATAGATGGAATCCTTCTTCAAGGAATGCGAGGTCCCGATCTTTACCATGATATTGAGGATGTCCTCAGCCCGGTCAACCGGGGTGCGGCCTCCGCGCTTGGCGTAAAGGTGAAATAAGGTATCCCCCTCTACGACTACAGGTACGCCGGGAGTCAGTGCCCGAAGGGAATCGATACGGTTTCGTTGCTCGGCCCTTTTTAGGGAGTCGGCGGTAGCGTTGCTGTTTTTCGTGCTTTCCAGCTCGTCTTTCAGTAAGATCTCGTTTAGTTTCATCTCTTGCAACTGGAGGGCTAGCTCCTGCATCTTGATGGAATCCTGCCGATGCTGCTCATCGAGCGAAAGCGTATCGGTTGGGGTAACTGGTTCCTCCGGATCATTGCCTAATGTCGTAGACAATAGTTCTTCGGCCTTTTCCCTTAATTGGGCGTTGGACACCGTTGGCAGGAAACTGATTCCTGCCAAGATCACTAATCGCAATAAAAATTGTTTCATTGAATCGTGGATTAACTATTTACCACCGGCCGGAAGATGCTCCAGCCAGTATTTAGCCATTGTCTTACGTAGGTGAAGAGTCGTTCCTTCCCTTTCGTTGATGCTATGGCTACGCATCGGGTAACTGATTTGCGTAAACATCTTTCCGTTCTTGATCAACTTGTTCACCAGCATCTCGCAATTTTGGTAATGCACGTTATCATCTCCCGTACCATGAATAAGCAGCAGATTACCTTCCAGTCCCTCGGCATAGGTAATTGGGGAACCTTTGCGGTAACCTTCCGGATTGTTCTGCGGAGTATTCATGTAACGTTCTTGGTAGATCGTGTCGTATAGGCGCTGGTCAGCGACAAAAGCGATCGCTATACCGGTATGGAATACTTTCGGATAACGGAACATGCAGTTCAAGGTTTGACTGCCGCCGCCGCTCCATCCGGTAATGCCGATCCGGCTGGCATCGATAAACGGATATTGACGGGCCATATCTAAAATACCTCTGCTTTGATCCTCGGAGGAGAAAGTGCCCACTTCCCCGTAAATACATTTACGCCATTCACGCCCACGAGGAGTATTCGCGCCCCGGTTCTCTATACTCACCACGATATAGCCTTGGTTCGCCATATATTGTTGCCATAAATCTCCGTTACCCCATACATCTTGTACGGTGGCGCTCGCCGGCTCGCCGTATACCTCTATGATAACCGGGTATTTCTTGGATGCGTCGAAATCGACAGGTTTTATCATCCATGCGTCCAAGGTTAGATTGCCGGACTTGACCTTGATAAATTCTTTCGGGTTTAATCCTAAGGCGGCGTATTGATCCTTGGCTTGGGCATTATCCTCAAGCATGCGTACGGATTGATGTTTCGGGAAAGAAACCATGTCGATAACGGATGGGGTAGAGGCGTTACTATACGTATGTATGGCCCATTTGCCGGTGGGTGACATGTTGTAGCGGTGCTGTCCGGATTGTTCCATGGGGCTTACATGCTCCACTTCTCCATTGCCGAATGCTTTAGCCCGGTACAAGTAGCGTTGGGTGAAATTGTCCGGGGAGGCTATGAAATAGACCCAGCCCTTTTGTAGATCGGTCCCGACCGGCGAGATATAATCAAAATCACCTTTGGTGATGGGTTGTATCTCTTTTCCGTCACGGCTTATCCGGTATAAATGCCGCCAGCCACTACGCTCGCTTTCCCATGTGAAATAGTGGTTGTCCTTTAACCATTGTATGTTATCATTCGTGTCCAGCCATGCGGCATCCGTATCGGTGAAGATATTATTCAGCGAGTTATCGGATATCTTGGCGATCCATACCTTATTTGTATTCTGCGGGCGGTTTAGTTGCTGTATGAACAACTCGTCGCTTTCGGGGATGAATTCCATACGGGGTAGGTAGTTGTTCCGGGGATCTCCGGGTATGGCGATCCAAGTGGTGTTCCCGCCGGTAGAGGAAACGTAGCCTACTTTTACGGCTGAATTGGTGGTTCCTGCCTTGGGGTATGGGAAATGGATTACCTTTGCGTAGATGGAGTCTACATTATTAATAATGTCGAACACTCCCGTTCCTTTCGTATCGCTTTGCCAATAGGCGATATGCTTTCCGTCCGGGCTCCAGCGGAAACCATCCCGGCAACTGAACTCCTCCTCATATACCCAATCGAAGGTTCCGTTGACAATCGTATCGCTTCCGTCTTTTGTTAGCTGCGTGATTTTCCCGGAGTCTATATCTTCTACATATATATTATTGTTGGAAACGTAGGCTACACGTGTGCCATCCGGAGAGAATTTAGCGAACATCATGGAGGATTCCGGCATTCCTTTTCCCAATTGACGTAAAGCGCCGTCCTTTAGGTTTAATATCCAATAGTCACCCCGTGTATCATAACGCCATACCCGTTGGGTATTGTTATAAATCAAGACTTTCTCATTATCCGCACTCCAAGAGATGCTACGTACGGGGATAGGCTTTCCGGTAGATTTGTCCGTCAATAGGGATGAGGGGATAATGACTTCACGGGAGTTATCTTTCGCTCGATAGGCGACGATATCCGTGCCTCCGGTTTGCTTATTATTTTCCAAGCAGCTATAACGTTCACCGTCTTTTAGCCAAGTCATGCTTCCGATGCCTTTCGTTTGTATGACGTTACCGGCAACGATATCCTCAAGATTCAACGCTTTTTGTGCCATGCTTATACCTCCCGACAGAAGGCTGATCGTGGCGATCGCTATTAATTTATTTAGTTTCATGTTGTATTAGTTGGTTACTACTATATTTATGCAAAGAACGGAAAGTTAGTTGATATAACAAAATGGATTTGTATATTCGCGCCTCGGAAATCAAGAATAATCATAATTTAATTTTATATAGAAATCGGAATGAAAGCACTTTCAATGTATGTATGGTCACTTTTAGTGATCATGATGATGGGATTTACTTCTTGTGGGGATGATGATGAGCTTCAATTCTCGGAAGAACAATTGGCTTATATCAACAAAAACAAGGAATACATCTGGGAAAAGAAAACAGAGAAAGATGAGAAGGGTGAATTAAGATATAAGCAAGTTGTTCTAGGGGGTGATACCGCCTTATACCGGATCATTCGGAAAGAGAATGAATGGACAACGACACCCACGATGACTTCCGTGGTCTATTTGCTAGGTCTGGAAGGGAAGTTTATAGATGGACAGGTCTTTCAAAACAAGTTGGAGGAATCTAATTTTCCTATGAACAATATTATCCCGGGCTTAAGTGGTATCTTATTGAATATCCATCTGGATGAGACTGTGGAGGCTATTATCCCGGCTTCGTTAGGTTATGGATATAGAGATGATCGAGGTATCCCCGGAGGTTCTACTTTAATCTTTACTTTTACCTTGGATAAGGTCGAATGAATATTATCAGACTAAAGGCACATTCGGTTTGATCTGATTTTTATCTTCACAAGATTTGGCACGGTTACTTAATTCCGCCAACGGGTTAATAGTATAAGCAGGTGTGGTGTAATTGCTTTATTTTGAATATGCATACGATTTATTCGTAAATATTCGATAGTTCCGTTGCTTATCTTCTTTTTTCTTTTTAATTTGGCGGATTATAAACATAATCTTGATATTATGAAGACTGCCATTGTTCCTTTCTTGTTGCTTCTGAATGTTCTTGTCGCTGTAAATGCACAGACTAAGGATTCTGTTATCTTGGTGAAAGATAGTATTACGGTAAAATTGCCGGATGTCTACGTTACTTCCGAGCGTCCTTTGGTTACGGTTACGGACGATGCCTTATCTTTCGACGTGCCTAACTTGATCATGGCCAAACCGGTGAATACTGCATTTGATATTTTAGGAGAGATTCCCGGATTGGTGAAAGAAGGGGACAACGTTAGTATCATCGGCGTCCCTACTACGAACATTATTATTAACGGACGTAGAAGCTCAATGTCATTGTCCCAGATTGTAGAGCTTCTGAAATCTACCTCGGCCAGCAAAGTAAAGAGTATAGAGCTTTTGTATAGCTCTCCTCCAAAATATGGCGTAAAAGGAGGTAGTATAAATATCATTATGGAGAAGAAAGTGAATGAGGATTTAAGTGCCGATATCTCTTTGACCGGAAAGCAAGCTTTCTACTTCTCGCCAACCGGGTTAGTGAATTTATCTTACTCCAAAAAGAAATATAGTCTGGATCTATCTTATTCCGCTAATTATAACCATTCCCGTTCAACCGAGGATATGAACGCCTATCCCATCGTGAAGGATCGTCCTTATGAGATCCTGCAAGAAAATATGGCGGTAGGTCGTTCCATGAACCATACGATTGGGGCAAGTGCCAGTTGGTTTATGGATAAGGGGCGTGAGGTGGATATTTCTTATTATGCCAAGATAACGGATTCTAATTCTAAACGATATTCGAACACTCTATTTGTGGGTATTGAGAATGCGGAAAGTAATAATAAGTTATCGGGCCCGAAGAATCTTCAAAATGTACGGTTGAATTATGCACATTCCAAGAACTTGAACGCAGGGGTGGATTATACCTATTATAAGGATCGCAGGGATCAATATATGATCTCGGATTATCCCGATACGAAACAAGAGGTGGAGGCTACCTCCCGGCAAAATATCCATTTGGCGAATGTATTCGTTAACTACGAACGGGTATTTGGAAAAGGATGGAAAATTAACGCGGGCACGAATGTGCAGTTATCCTTTACGGATAATAGCTCCTTTACCTACCAAGATAAACAGGAGGATCTGTCAGCTACGTTTGCCCAAAAAGAAAAAGAGTATACGGCGGGATTGTATGCCGGTTTCTCTAAGCGTTTTGGCAAGAAACTGGTGTTGAGCGCTTCTCTTTCGGCGGAGTATAATAAGGCGGTGATTGATTCGGCGGGCCGGAAATGGACCTTATGGTCTGGGGTAAATCTCTATCCACAATTGAACTTGAGTTATACGATCGATCCATCGAATATGCTTCAAGTCAATTTCTCCAGCGATAAGAAGTATCCGGCGTATTGGGCCATGAGCTCGAATGTTTCTTATTTGAATGTGTATAGTCAGGTACGGGGAAATCCTTATTTGGAACCGGAACGTATTTATATGGCTAGGGCTAATTATATCTTGAAAAAGAAATATGTTTTTGGACTATTCGCCAATCATCATGTGAATTATATTCGCCAATTGTATTATCAAGATACGAAAGCGTTGAGAGCCTATTACCAATCGGTTAATTTCGATAAGCATAATACTTTCGGGGCGATGGCGGTAATCCCGTTTCGGATCGGTGGGATGGTTAGCTCACGGTTCGTGGCATCGGGCTTCTTGATTCAAGATGAGGGAGTGTTTATCGATATTTCGTTTGATCGGAAAAAGTTGTTCGGGCAGTTGATGTTGTTCAATACGTTTACTTTATCAAGGAAAAAGAACTTATCGTTAGAAGTTAACGCTCGCTATAGTGCGCCTTCGATACAAGGTATCTATGATGTGGATGGTATTTATAATGTATCGGCAGGGCTTGTCTGGAACCCGATACCGAAAAAATTAAGCGTAATGCTACGAGGTGAGGACTTATTAAAGGGCTTACGTGCGAAAACGCATATTGATTATCCCAGCCAGAAGAGTGATATGACGATCTATTCGGATACTCGTTCTGTATCGCTCACCTTAAAGTATACATTGGGCAAGATGAACCGGAAGAATAAGAAAGAGATCGATTCTTCACGGTTTGGCCAATAATGTTCTTATGGAATCCATTCGATAACGCCTGTGACTGGATGTTGTTTTTTCCAGTCCTCTAATTCCGCATACGTACGCACGTCGTCTTGAATGACTGCTTGGTAATATTCCACGCCCATGATTTTCGCTGTATCCGGTGTCTCATATTTCAGTTTTAAGATGGCCTGCCGGGTCTCGTCAGTCAGTACGGCGGTTATACGTTCGGCCATTTTCTCGAAATAACCGTCATAACGGGAACCTTTTACGATATGGATCATATCAATTTGCCAGAGTTCGTTATCCGGATCTTGGAACCATGCGTGCCATTCTACACATCGTTCTTCCGTATCGAGCGAGTTTCCGTATTCGATTCGTTTAATGAGCGGGTTCTCCGCTAGCCGGGCCATCGCTTGGAAGCTGTCGGATATACGGAAGGGAGAGGTGTAAATATGGAAGTCGATATCCTTATGTTTCATGAGTAGTCCCATATTTAAGGAGCCTACTAAGTTTATTTCCGCCCCGACAGATTTCCAGATATTTATAATGTCGGTTTGCCGGATCACTTCCCAAGCTCTTTCTTGGTTTCTTTTCGCTAATTCTAATAGATGTTCCATGATTTAAATAATTTGGGATGCGAAGTTAAAAAACGAAATGGAATAAGGAAATAGCTATTTATAGCTAGGTTGATATATTATATAGGTGTACTATTTTCAGTTGTAGAGACGGAGCGTGTCCCGTCTCTACAAGTTGTACAATATATATTTATCTTTTGGATAACCTGAATAACTCACCGATCCATAAAACTAGAGAGGAAGATCCGATAATAATCGCCCAATCTCTCAAGGACAAAGGTATTACGCTAAACATCTCGCCTCCAAAAGTGACGATCAGGTATTGACCGATCAAAATCAGTAATGCAACTAGCAAGAAACTTTTACTATCCTTTAAATTGGCGAAAGCGGAACGTCCTTCCATAAAAGCCTTCGCGTTAAACATATTCCAGAACTGTAGCATCACGAAGAAGCTGAAGAACCATGATAAGTCGTGTGGCGTTAAGCCGTCTTGCGCATGGAAATAGAACAACAAGCCCATCAAGATTACGACAAAAGCGAATCCGACACCGAAAATATTGTAAGCCATCGGGCGGGTGATAATGAAATCTCCATCCTTACCGCTCCGGCGAGGTTTATCTTTCATCACTCGCTCATTCGGTGGGAGAGAAGCCAACGCTCCGGCAGCGAATGTATCCATGATCAAGTTTACCCATAACATCTGCGTGATAGTCAAAGGAGATTCCGTACCTAATAAGGAACCCAATAGCACGATCAAACAAGCGGCTACATTGATGGTCAATTGGAATAACAGGAATTTCTGGATATTTCGGTACAAGGAACGTCCCCACATCACCGCACGGGTAATGCTACTGAATGAGTTATCGATAATCGTGATGTCGCTGGCTTCCTTGGCAACGGAAGTACCGTCTCCCATAGAGAGGCCTACTTGTGCCGCTTTCAAGGCGGGGGCATCGTTTGTCCCGTCGCCGGTAACCGCTACCACGGCGCCTTTCTGCTGTAATAATTGTACCAAACGCTGTTTGTCCGTAGGACGGGCACGGCACATGATCTTCAAGTCTAAGACACGATCCAAGGCCTCTTGATCGCTAAGCGCCTCGAATGCGGGACCCGTGATAATGTTCCGGTCGGTATCATTCGCTTTCCACGTACCGATCTGTCGTCCGATTTCTTTAGCAGTACCCGGTGTATCTCCGGTGACGATCTTCACGTCGATACCTGCGTCCAAGCAACTTTGAACAGCGGGGGGCACATCCGCACGTACCGGATCGGAGATAGCGACGATACCTAGGTACGTTAAATCCGTATCATGTAAACGACCCTCAACGAAGAAGGTCTCATCCATTCCATCCTCGATTATCTGGTAAGCGAAGCCAAGCGTACGCATCGCTTGGTTCTGGTAATCCAATAATTGTTTTTCGATGCCGGCTTTACATTCCGCCACCGGTTTGTAAGTTCCGTCTATCGCCACCCGGTTACTGTTGGCCAGTACGATTTCGGGAGCACCTTTCACGTAAAGTACCTTCTTGCCGAGTAACGGTGATTGTACGATTGTAGCCATATATTTCCGTTCCGTAGAGAAGGTCAATTGATCTAGGATCGTAGCGTTCTCTCTTAATTCCAGATAATTTTGGTGTTGTCCGTTCAACCAGAGTAAAAGGGCGGCCTCCGTCGGGTTTCCAAGGGTTTTTACTTTTTCTTCCGAGAAATCGAGGAATGCCGTGGAGTTCGTGGAGATACCTTCTTTGATCAGGTTACTTAACTCATCCTCCCCAAGCTTTTGGTCTTTCAGGTTGTAGAAATTCGTTTGGTAGACTTGCATTTGGTTCTGCGTCAACGTTCCGGTCTTGTCCGTACAAATTACAGTAGTCGCTCCCATGGTCTCACAGGCGTGCATTTTGCGGACAAGATTATTCGTCTTCAACATACGGTTCATGCTGAGGGCCAAACTTAACGTGACACTCATCGGTAATCCTTCCGGAACGGATACCACGATCAACGTAACCGCTACCATAAAGTAGTTGAGGATATGGGCGATGATGTCCATCGCCGGCATCCCGGGGAAACTATCCGATAAAAGGAATTTTACGGTCAAGGCGATGAACGTCACCCCGGCGATCGTATATCCGGCTTTACTGATCACGCTAGCCAAGCCTTTCAACTGTATTTGTAAAGGAGTCTCTACATCGCTCTCGATTTGAGAGCCTTCGTAGACCTTACCGTATCCGGTAGCGTCACCCACCTTTTCTACTTGCATTACGCCATGTCCGTCCACGACCGTCGTTCCTCGCATGACCACATTGGACGGATAAGTCGCTTCCGTATCGAAATCCGCCTCGTTTGTTGTCTTGCTGATAATCGGTTCACCGGTTAGTGTGGATTCGTTGATCTGTAGGGAGATGGCTTCAAGCAAATGTCCATCCGCGGGAATTTCCTCACCTGTCTCCAAAACAACGATATCGCCTACGACGACCTCTTTTTTCGGTATTTGGCAGATATTCCCGTCACGGATTACCTTCACTAAAATATCATCATTGACTGTATTCAAGATATCGAATGCCTTGTTCGCTTTCACCTCGAAGAAAAAGCCCACGCAACTGGCAAGCATGATCGCGAAGAAAATGCCGATCGGCTCCAAGAAGGCCGTAAAACCTTTCGCCTCAGGTCCCCAGCAATGTACGCCAGCGATTATCATGGACAAGAGCCATGCCACTAATAATATACGAATAATAGGATCTTCGAATTTCTCCAAGAATTGGCTCCATAACGAAGCTTTCTCGGGCGGGGTAAGTACATTCTCGCCGTGAAGGCGCCTGCTCTCTTCTACTTCTTGTTTGGTTAATCCTCGGTACTGATGTTTTTTCTCCATAAATTTATTAATCTGATTAAGAAAATAGGATAGCAAATTACGTAAAGTTATACGACATATACAAGGGTTTAACCTTTTTGCATATATTTGTGTTGTATAACGAATTAATTTTTAATTAAAAGATGAAGAAAGTACTATTCATGTTATTGGTTATGTTCGCTTTGAGCGCCTGCCAATCAAAGGATTCATATGTGAAGGAGTTTAGTGATTTTGTAGATAAGGTGGAAATGGAGGCCGCTGATTATACCGATAAGGACTGGAAGAAGGCGGATCTGAAATTCTCGGATCTATCCACGGATCTTTACGCCAAGTTCGAGGAAGAGCTAAATGCCGATGAGAAAGCGGAGATCATTAAATTGCAAGCGACATACGCCGGATTGAAAATGAAAGCGGGCGTGAAAGACGCTGCCAAGAAAGTGGATAAGTTCTTGGATGGTTTGAAGGAAGGAACAAAATAACCTCTAATACGAAAATAAGATGAACAGAAATTGGGTGTATTCGCTATTTGCTTTATGGATCGTCTGCTCGTTCGCCTGTACGCAGCCTAAACCTGTGGCGAATGTGGAAGTTCAGAAAGAGAGTTTCGTATTCTCTATAAAAGGGACAGATACATTGTCCTTGGACAAGTATGAGTTGCCTTCTATATCGCCCGCCTCAAAAAAGCCTGTGATGATTTTTGCTTTTGGCGGTGGGTTTAAAGGGGGAGATAAGGCGGATAAAGGATATATTCCCTATTTCGAGTTCCTCGCCCGAAACGGATTTGTGGTCGTTTCTACGGATTATCGTACCACCTTGAAGAATCTGGATCCTTCTAAAGTCTCTTCTCCGATGGACTTTATCGCGGCTTTGCAGCATGCGATCGATACGGCGGTAGAGGATTTTTATGATGCTACCGGTTTTGTGATCAACCAAAGCTCGGATTGGAACATCGATGTGGAGCAGATCGTAGCGAGCGGTTCGAGTGCCGGGGCGATTACGGTATTGCAGGCAGAGTATGATTTATGTAACGGACATGAGTTGGCGAAAAGGCTACCGGCAGGTTTCAACTATGCTGGTGTGATCTCATATGCCGGTGCGGTCTCTGGTGTGCTTCCTCCACATTGGGAAAAGATGCCTTGTCCGATTATGCTATTCCATGGCGATGCGGATAAAACCGTTCCTTTTGAACAAGCCGCTATGGAGAACCTCGGCGGTTTATGGGGATCATCCGCTGTAGCGAAAAGTCTGGAAAATCTTCAAGCTTCCTATTATTTTTATAAGGTAGAGAATGCGGGGCATGAGATCTCTGGGCTTCCTATGTCCCGGAACCAATACGATATCATGAGCTTCTTGAGCCGTCAAGTCTTAGGCGATGAGAATTTAGCGATCACGACAGACGAACGTGTTCCCGGTGATACGATCGTACGGAAAGATTTTACCGTACAGGATTATATCTTGGATAATTTGCGTTAATATGATAATGAAATATAAACAGCCTTAATTTGACCTTTTTAGATTAAACTATTCACCCGAAGGATTGTCTTTACTATATAGAGTGATTAATAGTGTGTTTAGTTTATTAAGGTTATGAGATTAACAAGGTTAGTTGGATTTTTAGGGATTGTCCTTTTTTGTGCGGGGCAATCCCTTTTTGCTCAAAGTAAGCAAGAGCGGAAGGAGCAAAAAGAGAGAGTAGTGAGGGAGATCGTGGATAGCGGTCGTATTAAGATCGATGTGGATCGTGCCGTACCGATGGCCGGGAGATCCGTCAATCTTACTTCCCCCTACTCATTGGAAATACATGGTGACTCGATCCTGTCTTATCTTCCTTACTTTGGACGTGCTTACTCTGCTCCTTATGGTGGTGGAGAGGGCTTGACGTTTAAAGAAGTGGCGACAGAGAAGGAGCAAACCTCTAAAAAGAAAGGCAGTTCCGAAATCAAGTTCCGTGTAAAGACCAAAGAGGATATATACATGTTTCGGGTGGAAGTCTATCCGAATGGCTCGGTGACAATCAATGTGACACCCGTGAATAAACAGGCTATTACCTTTTATGGTGATGTTGCCTTAGACTTGAAATAGTCGTCCTTGCCGTGTATCTCTTTCCTCGATCCGCTTATTTACCTTAGCGGTAAATTCGAAATTCTTTAAACCCCAATCCGGTGCGATCAGTAGCTCTTTGGGGGATTGTGATACGAACCTCTCTACTACGATAGAGGGGTTCAGTCGTTCTATGAAGTCAATCACTAATTCGATATATTCATCAGCCGTATATAAATGGAAATCAGAAGGATCTTCCTTGAACTCTTTCGCCATGCGGGTATTCTTGATTAGCTGCAATTGGTGCAGTTTAAGTGTCGTGATCGGGAGGCGTGATAAGACATCCGCATGGTGTAATATTTCATCCCAACTTTCTCCCGGTAGTCCGAGTATCAGGTGTGCCCCGGTGTAAATACCTTTTGCCGCCGTACGACGGATAGCGGATTCCGATTCTTCATGGGTATGCCCCCTGTTTATGCGGACTAAGGTCTTATCAAGCGTACTTTCCAATCCATATTCAATCATGACGAATTTTCGTTGGGAAAGCTCCGCGAAATAATCCAATAAACCTTCCGGCATACAGTCCGGACGAGTGCCGACAATCAATCCTTCCACTCCGGGATAGGCAAGCGCTTCCTCATATTTACGAATAAGAGAGTCTGATCGGTCGTATGTATTCGTGTAGGCTTGGAAGTAGGCCAGATACCGCATGTCCGGATATTTGCGGGAGAAAAAGCGTACGCCTTCCTCTAATTGCTCGGTAACGCTTTTCTCCGTATGGCAGTATTCCGGACTGAATGTTTGGTTATTACAATAAGTACAGCCGCCCCATCCTTTCGCCCCGTCTCGGTTCGGGCAGGTGAAGCCGGCGTTGATGGAGATCTTCTGTACTTTATGGTCAAAACGTTCCTGAAGGAACTTGCCGTATTCGTAATATCGTTTCGTCTTTTCCATAGGGCAAAGGTAAGAGAAGTCTTTTGAAAAACACGTACGTGTTTTCCAAAAAAGTCGTACATGTTTTTCTGAAAACACGTACGTGTTTTGACGAGAGCATAATCCTGTTTTTTTTGATGTTTTTTTTGTTGGTGTTTTACTATTTTAGTATATTTGTCTTGTTGATAAATTTAATGAGATAGATATACTGTATTTGACTTTGTTCCTTGTTGATCTATTTTAATGTTGTTGATTTTATTATTTTACAAAGCTACTAAAAACGCTTTAGAGTCATTATCGGGATAATTTATATATGTTGTACCATTTTTAAAGTGAAAGCCTATGAAAATGAAATTTTTGTTTAAGTTAGTTGCTTTAATGACAATCATTAGTGTTGTCGGTTGCAGCGATGATGTTGGTGTCGGTCCTAAGGGGAAACTCTATTTCTCCGATTCTAAATCATGGAAGGATAGTGGTACTCTTATTTATGAGAATTTTGATCCTTCTTATATTGTTCCATATTCGTATCATGTAAATGCGGACTCTATTAGTTTGTTTCCTATTCACAGTAGTAATACGAATGATCTGAAAACGTATCCGTTTGAGAAAGATCTTAATAAACTTATATTGTCTTTAGAAGATACGGATAAACATGCGGTTTACAAACCACAATAAAATAATGATACCATGAAAAAGTGTTTTTTATTTGTCGCTATCGCTTGCGTTCTTTCAGTTTTATCACAAGCGCAAGTTTATAATTTCCCTGTAAGACCGGGTACGGAAACATGGAGCAATTTAGTCACAGAAGAAGATCGTTTTTCTGCTATGCAGATCCCGGAAGACCAGTTGGTGAGTATGAGTACTCAAGACTTGGTCATCACTTGTATGAACTATCCTGCTTGGCTTTATTTTACTGCATTCAATAACCCACAGGACGGGATAGATATCAATATCCATAATTTTAACGGATTACAAGAATTGATGAAGCGAGCAGATGCACCAGTAGAGTTGTTATCTGTTTACAAGCAAATGGATGCAGCTAGGATGGCTCCTAAAAGCAACGCTATCAATCAAACTTCTTGGTCTCTCAAAAGGTCTTATTTTGAATTGTTATTAGCTCAAGATGCGATTATCAACAAAATGAGTGAAACTGATCGTATGGACTTGTTGGGAGAAGCCCGTAAGAAATTGTACCAAAAAATGGAAGATCCTGTAGAATATTCTACGTCGGATTATCAATCTTCTTTGATTCTTATGAATAAGATCTTGGGGCATCCCACTGTAAAATCAAACCAAGCATTAAATAGTGATCCTATTGACCTGTTGATTGCGGGTGGATCGATACAACCTTTTGCTGATAATGCGGTATATAGCAATACTACTATTTATACCCCAAAAGGCACTGCGGTTTCTGCGCTACAATTAACAAGTGGTGAGCTAAGTAGTTCTAAAAAAAATGAATATAAAAATGAATGGTTGAGTTATTATAATAACCGAATCGTATTCAAAGGAGAAGCAACTTGCGCTTACAATTGCCATGCCTATGCTTGGTATTGTTCTGAAGGGCATAGTTATGTTTGGATCAATACTCCAGGGGATGATGCGTTTTGGAATGATGGTAGCTTCGTGCAAACCACCAATACGTCAGGTAAATACTGTAAAGTATCTTTCCCAAATGATGATCATTCAGCTGTAACATCTTCTCGAAGCGGATATTTGATATCTAAATGGGGAAAATCACCGCTTTTTGAGCATTCAATAAACGACTGTCCCTATAATTCCTCGGGATTAAGATATTATAGTTATCCGGATCCTACGTATAATACAGTACCACCTAAACCATCTGTTGAAACTTTCAGAAAAGATAATGATCAATCATTTACTGCTGCTGTCTCTTGTGATTCTCGTTACAACGTCGATCAATATGAATGGAAGAGTGATTATCCGAGTGATTGGTCTGTTGTTGCTCAAAACTCAAGTAAATCCAGTGTAAAAGTATATCGTTCGAGCACTCCTCGTTCTTGCTATCTTTCTGCTCGTGCTCACAATAGTTATGGTTGGGGTGAATGGCAAGTAATAGGATGGCTTTATGTGTCAGGAACTTATAGCCTTTCTGTTTTACGGAATCCGGTAAGCTCTACATTGCAAGTACAGATTGCGCCAAATGCGGAAATGCAGACTTTGCAGGATGGAGCGTTTGCTATGGGGGCTACGGAGCAGCGACCCATATTGAGCATGTCTTCGACATATAGTATAGGATTGTATAGTAGTACGGGAACTTGTGTTTATCAAAACACGGTGAAAGGCCAAGGTGAAAGTGTTGTTAACTTGAATATCGATGTTTCTTCTTTGTTGAACGGTATTTATATTTTGCATGTAAAGACTGCGGATGAAAATGCGCAGACATTGAATGTCGTTGTAAAACATTAAGATAGAACTTTGTGATTTATGATTGTTTAAAAACTAATGGTTCATAATAACTATTATTTCATCGTTAGAATGGCGATAATAGACCGGTAAGGGCTGTTGTCGCTATTTTTTCAAGGTGGAGTCATTCTTTGTCTTGCGGAAATTAATGAGTGCCATAACTTATATAACCGGAAAACGCAGTACTTACTTGGCCAAGTAAGTATATATCCTTTGCCACTTGCAGTATATATTCTATGGGCAAGTAAGTACTGCCGTATTTTTCGGGCTATAAAAATGGCTGTCCTACATGTTGTACTGAGGAAATAGAGAATCTCTGTTAGTGGTATTGTTTTTTATGCTAACTTCGCGTCTCAAACAGAAATAATAAGAGTATAAATGAAACGATTAGGTTTTAGTTTATTGCTTTCGTTGGCCGTATTCGGAAGTGTGGCCGCACAAACCGGAAGCAAGCATGTTGACTTAAAAGAAATAACCGATGGGAAATTTCGTCAAGTGACGGCTATCGGAGAGGTGCGATCCCTGCCGGATGGAGAACACTACACAGCCATGAACGCCGATAAGAGTATGATCATTAAATATTCCTATCGTACGGGAAATCCTGTGGATACATTGTTTAATGCCCGTAAAGCTCGTGAATGTACCTTTACGGATTTTGATGGATATACAATCAGCAGTACCGGGCATCATATCTTGGTTTGGAGGGATACGGAGTCTATTTATCGTCGCTCTACTAAGGCGGTGGTTTATGATTATGACGTGCGTCGTAATTATGTGAAGCCTATTTCCGATGCCAAGGGTAAGCAAATGATCCCGACTTTCTCGCCGGATGGTCGTATGTGCGCTTATGTACGGGATAATAATATTTGGATACGTAAGTTTGATTTCGACACGGAGGTACAAGTCACCAAGGACGGTGAGTTGAATAAGATATTGAATGGCATCACGGATTGGGTGTATGAGGAAGAATTTGCGGTGACAAATCTAATGGCGTGGTCTCCCGATAGCGAGTATCTGGCCTTTGTCCGTTTTGACGAGTCCGAGGTGCCCGAATATTCTATGCAGATGTATGGTGAGGGACTTTATCCGGGGTATTACGAATATAAATATCCGAAGGCCGGGCAGAAGAATTCAAAGGTTTCCGTACATTCTTATAGCGTAGTCACCAAAGACACGAAGGAGATGAAGGTCCCGGTAGAAGGTGACTTCTATATTCCCCGCATTACTTTCACGCAGAATCCGGATCAGTTGGCTATCATGACATTGAACCGCCAGCAGAATGTATTCAATATGTATTATGCAAATCCGAAGAGCGGTGTGTTCCGTTTGATCTTGCGTGAGGAAAATAAATGCTACGTGGATTCTGATTGGTTGACTTCCATCCAGTTCTTGAACAATGGGTTTACCTATGTGAGTGAACAAGATGGCTATTCCCATATTTATTTGTATTCCCCGACAGGTGTTATGCAACGTCAGGTAACTCAAGGGAACTGGGATGTCACGAAGTTCTTGGGCGTGGATGAGAATACGAAGACTTTCTATTACGAGTCTGCCGAAGAAAGCCCGATCCGCCGTTCTATCTATAAGATCGACGCTAAAGGCGTGAAGACAAAACTCTCTACGGAAGAGGGTATGAATAAGGCGGTCTTTAGTGACAATTTCGCTTATTTCGTGAATACCTATTCCAATGCGAATACCCCGGCGAAGATTACGGTGAATGAGACGAAGACCAAAAAGGAACTACGTGTTCTGCAAGATAACGCCGCGTTGAAGAGTAAGCTGAAGGAATATGTTTTTGCTAAGAAGGAATTTATGAAGGTACATACGGCTTCGGATTATGAGTTCAACGCTTGGATCGTAAAACCCGCTGATTTTGACCCGTCGAAGAAATATCCGGTGATGATGACGCAATATAGTGGTCCTAACTCCCAGCAAGTATTGGATCAATACGGTTTCGATTGGGAGCAATATCTGGCCTCAAATGGTATTATCGTGGTATGTGTGGATGGTCGTGGAACCGGTGCCCGTGGTGAGGCATTCCGTAAATGTACTTATTTGAGAATGGGCGAGCTGGAATCCAGAGACCAAGTGGAGGCTGCGCAAGCGTTGGGCAAGTTACCTTATATCGATAAGGATCGTATCGCGATCTGGGGTTGGAGTTTCGGAGGTTATAACACGTTGATGGCCTTGAGTACCGGAAACGGAACGTTTAAGGTGGGTATCGCCGTGGCTCCTCCGACGGACTGGAAATATTATGACTCCGTTTATACGGAGCGTTTCATGCGTACCCCGCAAGAGAATTTCGAGGGCTATGCGGCTACCTCTCCGTTACGCCGGGTGAAAGACTTGCAAGGCAAGTTATTGCTGGTTCATGGAACCGCCGATGATAATGTTCATTTTATGCAAACAATGGAATATGCCGAGGCTTTGGTTCAAGCGGGTAAGCAGTTCGATATGCATGTTTATAAAGATCGGAATCATAGCATATACGGTGGTAATACCCGTTACCATTTGTATACGAAGATGGCTAATTATTTATTCAATAATTTGTAAGACATGGCGCAGCATTTAAGAAAGCCGGATTGGTTGAAGATCCGGCTTGGCGGAAATGAGCAATTCACGAAGACAAAAAGTATTGTTGAATCTCATTGCCTTCACACAATATGCACAAGTGGTAAATGCCCGAATATGGGTGAATGTTGGAGCCGGGGAACAGCTACATTCATGATCGGTGGTGAGATCTGTACTCGCTCTTGTCGTTTTTGTAATACGCTAACGGGTAAACCTCTTCCGTTGGACCCGAAAGAGCCTGCGAATGTAGCGGAGAGCATCCGTTTAATGAATCTCAAGCATGCGGTGATCACGTCCGTTGATCGTGATGACTTACCAGACTTAGGCGCTTCTCATTGGGTAAATACGATCCGTACGATCAAAGAGGTGAATCCTCAAACGACTGTGGAAGTCTTAATCCCGGATTTTCAAGGACGATTGGATCTGGTTGATCAGGTCGTGGATGCGGCGCCTGAGATTATCTCCCATAATATGGAGACTGTACGCCGTATCAGTCCGCAAGTGCGTAGCGCCGCAAAGTATGACGTGAGCTTATCCGTTTTACGACGAATCGCTGAGCGGGGTGTGGTAGCCAAGACTGGTATCATGGTCGGACTGGGCGAGACCGAGGATGAGGTGCTTGAATTAATGGATGATGTTTTGCTGGCGGGTGTTTCTGTTTTAACAATCGGGCAGTATTTACAGCCCTCTCGCAAGAATATTCCCGTCTCTGAATATGTGACTCCTGAATGCTTTGAATATTATAGACAACAAGCCGTTGGCAAAGGTTTTAAGAAAGTAGAGAGCGCTCCGCTGGTACGCTCGTCGTACCATGCGGAAAAGCATATATGATTCATGAACTTTTGACAATCTTTGTTGTTATTAATATAAAAGTGGACTAAAGGGGGGAAGGAATGAACAGAGTAAAGAAAGGTCTAGATAATCAGGCGATAGGTTTATTGCCATTGTTGTTATTCATGTTTTTGGATAACTATTTTTCTTATTTATTATCTTTTATAATTGGGGTTACTTTCTGTTTTGTTTGTATTTTTTTGTTTCAGGTGTTGAGCAAGGATAAGGTATACCAATTTATGCTTCTGCCATCGGCGGGCACATTGGTCTTATATTCCGTATTTCTTTGTCTCAAGCTTGAACCAGTGTTGTTTATATACTCTCCTCTTATCACGGAAGTATTACTGGTCGTGGCGTTAGCGATCGTGGGGTTCACGAGGAGAACGGTCATACAACGTATACGCGATTCGAAACGTCCTTCTTTTAAACGTACTTTGCTTCGTACTACCTTGAACGAATTTTATTTCCTCGCTCAGTTGGTACAGAACCTGTACACGTTGCATCTTTTCATCATCTTGTTATATAGTATCTTGCCGGAAACGATGCAGAATATGCGTACCGAACGTTTTTTATACCGGGAGTTGGGATTGGTAATCGGTGTTTTGGTCATTGTTTATGAACAAATACGTTTGTCCTTGATGCAAGGTAGCTTGAAAAAGGAAATGTGGCTTCCCGTATTGAATGACAATGGGAAGGTGATCGGTTGTATCGCACGTTCGGTCAGCCGCTCTTTACCGAAGAAATACTATCATCCGATCGTGCGTATCGCCGTTGTTTATAATGGTATGTTATATCTGGTGAGACGAAGTAAGGATGAGTTTGTCTCTCCGGATACGATGGATTATCCGTTCCATAATTACGTGCTCTTCCGACATAGTATAGATAGCACGGTCAAAGAGACTCTCGGAAGTTTGGCGCAAGATAAATCAATTGCTCCACGTTTCCTGATCCGTTATACATTTGAGAACGAGAAGGTGAAACATTTGGTATCTCTCTATGTTATTTGTTTACGTACGGAAGAGCAATTAAATCAATGTAAGCGCCGTAGCGGAAAGCTTTGGACAGCGAAACAAATCGAGGAGAACTTGAGCTCCGGGGTGTTTAGCGAATATTTTGAGAAAGAGTTCGCTTATTTGCAAAATACGATTCTTTTCGCCGAGAGTTTCTGTTGCGGTAACTAATCATCTTATAATGCCCGATTCCCTAGCTCTATAATTTCCAAATCTTTGATATCCTTTCCCGCAATAACGAAACGTAATAAGGTACGTACTTGATGAAAGCCACTTTTTCCAGCCGCTCCCGGATTCATATGCAGACACTTCAAGCTTCGATCGAATACTACTTTCAGGATATGCGAATGTCCGGAGATGAATAGATTTGGCCGTGTATCGTATAACTCTTTGCGGATCTCGGGATTGTAGCGGCCCGGATAACCTCCGATATGAGTCATCATAACGTTCACGTCTTCTACCTTGAAATGAGCTACTTTAGGATATTGCAGGCGAATGGCTTGTCCGTCTATATTTCCGTATACGGCCCTGAAAGGTTTCAATGCCTCGAATTTCGCGGCCAAAAGGTCGGAGCCTATATCGCCCGCATGCCAGATTTCATCGCAATCTTTAAAATATTCGGCGTACTTATCATCCCAGTACGCATGGGTGTCTGAAAGCAATCCAACTTTAATCATAACAATTTCTTTTATTGCTCGAAAGTATCTATATTTACACGCCTAAGATAAGAATATTATGGAGAATTCATATCAATATTTTAAACGGGACTTAAGCTGGTTGTCGTTTAACTACCGTGTCTTGCTGGAAGCGGAAGATGATACGCTGCCTATTTATGAGCGTATTAAGTTCCTTTCTATCTATTCCTCGAATCTGGAAGAATTTTATGAGATCCGGGTTGCGGAACACCGGGGGGTAATCATGAAAAAGAATTATTCGGAGGAGAGCGCAGCTGAGGCGGAAGAGACCTTGGCGGCTATCACCCGGGAGGTTAACCGCCAGCAACGGGACTATTACCGTATTTTCTCGGAGAAGATATTGCCGGAATTGAATCGCCAGAATGTTTACTTATACCAGAATGAGAAGCCGGAACCTTTCCATGAAGAGTTTGTCCATAATTTCTTTAATGAGGAGGTTTTCCCATTCCTGTCGCCGGTCATGATTCAAGCCGGTGATATACGTACGTTCATCCGGGATCGTCGGCTTTACCTTGTGATCCGTATGATTAAGCGGAGCAAGCGGATGAATGAGCCGGGCTTCGTACCCGAGTATCATTATGCGTTGATGAAGATTCCTTATGCGAAAGTTCCCCGTTTTATAGAGTTGCCTCCGCATGACGGGAAATATTATATCATGTTTATCGACGACATTATCCGTGCGAATTTACAGAATGTTTTTCCCGGTTATATTATTGATGGCTGTTACAGCATCAAGATTTCCCGGGATGCGGATATTTATTTGGATGATGAGAGCCGGGCGAATATCGTGGAGAATATCCGTAAGAAGGTAAAGAAACGCAAGATCGGAGCCTTGAGCCGTTTTATGTATGATCAAGCGATGCCGGATGATTTTCTGGCTTTTGTTTGCGATGCCTTTGGTATTACGTCGGAGGACTTGGTGTTAGGTGGACGATATAATAATTTGCAGGACTTGATGAAATTGCCGAATCCGGCGGGAAAGCATTTGGAGCAGCAGCCACCGGTGCCTATGCGTGTGCCTTTCCTCGATGAGATGGGGTCGGTATTCAAGGCCGTGAAGAAGCGGGATATCTTATTGCATTTCCCTTATGAGTCGTTTGATTATTTGATCCGCTTTTTGATGGAGGCGGCCTTTGATCCGAAGGTGGATGAGATCAAGATTACCCAGTATCGAGTGGCAGAGAATTCGGCCGTGATTAATACGCTGGTCAGCGCTGCCCAGAATGGTAAGAAAGTGACGGTATTTGTGGAATTGAAAGCCCGTTTCGACGAGGAGAATAATATGAGTACGGCAGAGCGTATGGAGCAGGCCGGTATTCGTATCATTTATAGTATTCCGGGCTTGAAAGTACATGCGAAGGTCGCGGTCATTCTTCGGAAGGATACGTCCGAGGGACTTAAACGGCGTGATTTCGCCTATTTGAGTACCGGTAATTTCAATGAGAAGACGGCCAAGATCTATTCGGATATGGCGTTATTGACTTCGAATACGGAGATTATTACGGATATCAATAAAGTATTCGCTGTTTTGGAAGGGCGTATGAAAGAACCTACTTTCCGCCATTTGTTGGTGGCCCGTTTCAATATGGTCTCGGAATTGACTGGTAGGATTCGGCGGGAGATCGAGCATGTGCGGGAAGGCCGAAAAGGACGGATCATATTAAAGATGAACGGACTGCATGACCAACATATGATCGAGGAACTCTATCATGCGAGTGAGGCGGGGGTAGAGATCGATCTGATTGTCCGGGGGATTTGTTGCCTGGTACCGAACCAACCTTATAGCGCTAACATCCGGGTTACTCGTATCGTGGATATGTTTTTGGAGCATTCCCGGGTTTGGTATTTTCTGAATGATGGTCAGGAGGATCTTTTCCTTACCTCGGCTGATTGGATGCGTCGGAATTTGAACCGACGGATCGAGACGGCTTTCCCGATCCTTGATCCGGATCTGAAGAGGGAGATAATCGATATCTTGAATATCCAGCTAAGTGACAACGTGAAAGCTTGTTATTTGGATGGCGAGTTACGTAATAATTTTAAGTGTGATGATAATCCGGTAAAAGTGCGTTCGCAATTGGCTATCTATGATTATCTGAGAAATAAATCCATACGGTAACCGGGATGGGGGAGTTTTGGGGATTTGTTGATTGGGGGGCTGGTTGCTTAGCCTTGATCGTGGCGGTGGTATTTAGCTTTTTGTTGGGAGTACGTACGGGACGTATCCGGGAGAGAAATGAATCTGTCCGTTCTCGCATTCGGCAGAATAAAGCGAATATGTATCGCTATAAACAACAATTAGCCTCCTATCAAGAGCAAGTCGTACGCTTGGAGCGGGAACGGGATTCTCTGGTCATCCGCTCGGAGGCTTATGACCGGATCGAGACGGAGCTGACGGCCTATCGCCAGAAGATGGAGCAGTTGGAGAGAGAGATCCTTGTTCTTTCCGGCGATAATAACTTATTGGACAATGCTACCGGAAAAGTAGATGTGGATGTACCTAAGCTTTTATGTGCCCTTAAAGATGATCCTCTCCATGTGAATCCAAGTAAAGAGGAATGGGCTGAGATTATTGGTATGACCGATCTTCTGTTTAATAACTTCTTAACCGATCTGAGAAATAAATACAGTATTACCCGCCATGAGCAGGAAATATGTTGCTTGATCAAATGGAATTTCTCCCGAAAGGAGCAACTAGCCGTGTTTAATAATACTCCGGATGCGTTAACCAAATCGAAAGGCCGTTTAAAAAAACGTCTAGGCTTGGATGAAAAGACGGATTTGGATGCCTATGTCCGTTTATTATAAAGCTTAAAGTTATTTTGTTTGTCGTGATTGTCCGGCAATATTATCCGTTTATCTCCCATTGCGTGGTTTATATGTTTGATTATTAGTTGTTTGATGTTCGCTTGTTTTGTCCGGTACCATTTCTTTCCTCTTTACGATCCTTCCTGTACTTTTGCGGTGTGTGATTTAATTTTTAAGAACGAATAATCAGGAATGCTATGAGAACACAAACTGTACTACTATGGATCTGCCTTAGCCTAGTGGTGGGGCTTTCCGCTTGTGATTGGACTTCGTCCTCTCCGGTGGCCTCGCTACGGCGGGCTACCGGATGGCCTTTCGAGGTGGTGGTTGTAATGGATCGAGACGCATGGAATGGTGAGGTGGGGGAGTTGCTGCAAGAACAATTGCGAGCGCCGATTCCTGCTTTGCCTCAAGCGGAAGCATCTATGCGTGTCACCTATTCGGAGCCATCGGGCTTTTCCGGTTTATTACGATACGTACGAAATATCTTGATCGTATCCGTAGATCCTAACCGGTATACGAAAGCTGGAACAAGAGAGAGTCCCGATGAATGGGCCAGCGGTCAGAATGTTGTGACTCTGTATGCTCCGACTACCGCTGCTTTAACCGAGTTCCTTTTATTAAATGAAGGACGGTTGGTCAACCATTTCAATCGAGTGGAAAGGGAACGTTGGATAGTTGGACTTTCTAAGAGCCATAGCAGTTGGATCAATGAGAAGTTGAAGTCCCGTTTCGGTATTTCGCTGTTCGTGCCGGAAGATATGTCGGCCTATAAGGAAGAGACCGATTTCTTTTGGGGCTCGAATAACGCAAATCGGGGACGGACTGATATCTTGGTATATAGTTTTCCCTATACGGCTCAAGAGGCATTTACCGAAGATTATCTGGTCGCTATGCGTGATTCTGTTGTGAGGCGGAACGTACCGGGCTCTTTCCCGAATTCTTATATGAAGACTGAGAAGCGCTTCGAGCTTTCTTACGAGCCGATCACCTACCGTGGCGAATACCGCGGCGTATTGCGTGGTCTTTGGCGTATGGAAGGAGATAAGATGGGCGGCCCGTTCGTCAGCCATGCCCTGCTCGACAAGAAAAAAGGGCGGGTTATCGTAGCGGAAAGCTTTGTCTATGCCCCGGAATCAAAAAAGGCGAACTTGATCCGCCGGATGGAGGCCGCCTTGTTTACGTTGCGATTCGTGGATTAGGATTGATTCTCTCACGTATATAGGCGTAACCTCATGCGTATATACGCATCGGCCTACACGTACGTAAGTGTGGTCTTATACGTATATACGTGTGGCTTTATGCCTATATAGTGGTCTTATCGTCCTAAAAATAGTTTGATTTCCTCCGGAATATATCCCGTCCGTATACGCCACTCTTGCGGATACAGGTTATTGGCCCGGTTGCCAAGGTTCTTTACAAAACCTAGCGGAAGTCTTTGGTAGCGTACCAACACATATCCTTTATCTATGCCGGAGGGTAAGACGAGCGCCTCTTTCTTTAAGAATTTAATAGCGTCTTCCCATTCCAGTTCCACGGATGGAAATGCGTTGGGAGTTAAGGCAGTACTTAAAGCCAGCTCTTGAGACGGGATAAAGTCTTTCCCTTTCGCTTCTCCTAGGCAAATACCGGCGGAAAGTACCCGTAAAGGCTTGGCATTGATGAGTGAAAATAGATCCGAATGGGCTTTGGGATACGCTCGAAGGAAACTGCCGTTCCATTCGAGAGAAAACGAAGTTTCATCCGAAAGGAACAGACGGGCCTCCTGTGGGATGGACGGAGCGGCTTTTCCTCGCTCTTTTTTCCCTTTGGACTTGACACGAATCTCCTCGATCTCGCCTTCCGCTTTCCGGAGGGCGGCGAGGAAAAAGCCTTCACCCCGTGTCTTATGCGGGAAGAAGCGGTAAACCGGATGTTCAAACCGGAGGGCGCCGGTGATCTGCCATTCCTCTTGGGTAGGGATAGGCAATGCCTCGGCTCCCAGCTCCTCTATTATATAATGTATGTTCTCCTCATCCTCTTCCGTATTATAGGTACATGTACTGTAGATCAAGATACCTCCGGGTTTCAAGGCGTTCCAGATATCATGGATGATGCGCCGCCCACGGGAGGCGCAAAGCCGTACGTTATCTACGCTCCATTCGCCTGTGCTATCCGTATCTTTCCGGAACATGCCCTCACCGGAACAAGGTACGTCGGTGACGATCACGTCGAACAGATGAGGCAATGCCTCGCCGATCTCCTCCGGGTCATTATTGATAACGATCGTGTCCGGGCGGCCCCATTTAGCGATATTCTCGGCCAATACATAACTCCGGCTGCGGATCACCTCATTGCTCACTAACAGGCTTCCATCCGGCAATAAGCTCGCCAGATGCGTGGACTTGCCACCCGGGGCGGCGCATAAATCCAAGCAACGTACCGGCTCTTTTACGTATGCCTTGATCGCTTGTTCCAGAAACATGGAAGACGCTTCCTGCACGTAATAGGCCCCCGCATGGAATAGAGGATCGAAGGTGAAAGACAACCGTTCCGGCAAATAAAAACCGCTCTCGCACCAAGCAACCGGAGCACCTGCTTTGGGAGCGGGAGTCCCTTTCATCGAGTTGATACGGATACTTACGGGAACATCAGCGTTTAACGCTGCCTCTAAACGATCGAACTCCTCGCCAAGTAAAGCCCGTGTACGGGTAATAAAATCAATAGGAAGTGCCATGATTATTCTGTTAGTTTGCGGCAAAAGTACTACTTTCGCGGAAAACAAACAGTATGCGAGCATCTCTTTTCCTTATACCAGTTACCTTGGGCGATACGGAACATCGCCGTGTTTTACCAGAGTACAACCGTGACGTGATCTTATCTATCCGGCATTTTATCGTGGAAAACGTGCGTACGGCACGCCGTTTCTTGAAAAAGGTGGAGCCGGGGATTGTGATCGATGACTTGACATTTTATGAGCTGAATAAACATACCTCACCGGAACAAGTAGCTGGTTATCTGGCTCCTTTGGCGAAAGGCGAGAGTGTAGGCGTGATCTCGGAGGCGGGCTGTCCGGCGATCGCTGATCCGGGCGCTGACGTAGTGGCTATCGCCCAACGGAAGGATTATCCGGTGGTACCGTTGGTAGGGCCTTCGTCTATCTTGATGTCGGTGATGGGATCGGGCTTTAACGGACAGAGTTTCGCTTTTCACGGTTATCTGCCGATTGATGCTTCCGAGCGAACGAACACAATCAAGAAATTGGAGGGAAGGATCTATTCCGAGCATCAGACGCAATTGTTTATCGAGACTCCTTACCGGAATAATAAACTGGCCGAGGAGTTGATCCGTACGTGCCGTCCGTCTACGAAACTGTGTATCGCCTCGAATATAACCTGTGAGGATGAGTATATCCACACTCGCCCGGTCAAGGAATGGGCGGGTAAAGTTCCCGATCTGAGCAAGAAGCCTACTATTTTCCTAATCTATAAATAAGAGGATTGATATGAGTTATCAAGCGCACGAGACAGCGGTAATCGATGCCGGTTGTGAGATCGGGGAAGGAACCCATATCTGGCATTTTTCCCATATCATGACGGGATGCGTGATTGGCAGGGCGTGTAATATCGGCCAGAATGTAGTCGTATCGCCGGGCGTGGTCTTAGGGAATAACGTGAAGGTACAGAACAATGTGTCTATTTATACGGGGGTGATTTGCGAGGATGATGTGTTCTTGGGGCCTAGTTGCGTGTTTACAAATGTAACCAATCCGCGTAGCGCTGTCTCTCGGAAAGACCAGTATAAGGAGACGGTGATTGGCAAGGGGGCCTCGATCGGAGCTAACGCTACGATTATTTGTGGACATACGGTCGGGCGGTATGCCATGATCGGTGCCGGGGCGGTGGTAACGAAGGATGTTCCGGCTTATGCGCTGGTTGTAGGAAATCCATCGCGGCAGATCGGTTGGGTAAGCGAGTACGGCCATCGCCTTGTATTTGACTCCGAAGGATTCGCCACCTGTCCGGAAAGCGGCCAACGTTACCGCCTATACAATCACCAAGTTGTAGAGACGGGGCGTGCCCCGTCTCCCACAGACTGATCGTATCTTAAATTACTATTTTGCAGGGATGAGACGGGGCACGCCCCGTCTCTACAATACAGACAATATTAATATTCTATACAAACATGAAAACATCTTTTTTCAAGCAAGGGTTCTTAGCGATAGGGATAGCCTGTTGCACGCAGCTTTCCGCCGTAGAGAATCCTGTAGACTACGTGAATACGTTAGTCGGTACCCAATCCAAGTACGAATTATCTACCGGAAATACCTATCCGGCCACGGCTATGCCTTGGGGTATGAACTTCTGGACTCCCCAGACCGGCGAGATGGGCAACGGCTGGACCTATCGTTACGACGCGGATAAGATCCGGGGGTTCAAGCAAACCCATCAACCGAGCCCGTGGATGAACGATTACGGGCAGTTCTCCATTATGCCTACTACCGAAGGCTTGGTCTTCGACGAGGAGAAACGGGCTAGCTGGTTCTCTCACAAAGGGGAAGTGGCTACACCTTATTATTATAAGGTCTATCTAGCCGATCATGACGTGACTACCGAGTTGGTTCCGACGGAACGTGCGGCTAAGTTCCGCTTTACATTCCCGGAAACCAAGAAAGCGTATATCGTCATCGACGCTTTCGATAAAGGCTCTTATATAAAGGTATTGCCTGCGGAACGTAAGATCATCGGTTATTCCACGAAGAACACGGGCGGTGTTCCCCGTAACTTCAAGAATTATTTCGTGATCCAATTCGATAAGCCATTCACGTTCTCCTCTACGGTTAAGAACGGGGCGATCCAGTTGGATGAGTCGGAGGTGAAGACAAACCATGCCGGCGCTATCATCGGTTTTGAGACAAAGGCCGGCGAGGTGGTGCATGCCAATGTGGCTTCTTCTTTCATCAGCACTGAGCAGGCCGAGTTAAACTTGCGTGAGGTGGGAGATACTGGTTTCGATCAGCTAGTGACCAAAGGGAAGGAAATCTGGAACCGGGAATTAGGTAAGATCGAGGTAGAGGATACGAACATCGATAACTTGCGTACTTTCTATTCTTGCTTGTATCGTTCCTTGCTTTTCCCTCGTAGCTTCTATGAGATCGATGCCAAAGGGCAAGTCATGCATTATAGCCCTTATAACGGTGAGGTCTTGCCGGGCTATATGTTTACCGATACCGGTTTCTGGGATACGTTCCGTTGTCTTTTCCCCTTCTTGAACCTGATGTATCCGGAGATGAACCAAAAGATGCAGGAAGGTTTGGTGAACGCTTATAAAGAGAGCGGTTTCTTGCCGGAATGGGCAAGTCCGGGCCACCGGGATTGCATGGTCGGCAATAACTCCGCTTCCGTGGTAGCCGACGCTTATATCAAAGGCTTGAGAGGATACGATATCGAGACGCTTTGGGAAGCTTTGAAGCATGACGCGAATAGCCAACTGCCGAGAACGGCTTCCGGTCGTGTCGCTTACGAGGAGTATAATAAACTGGGTTATGTACCGAATAATATCGGTATCGGACAAAACGTAGCTCGTACCTTGGAATATGCTTATAATGACTGGACAATTTATGCGTTAGGAAAGAAACTAGGCAAGCCGGCAAGCGAGATCGATATCTTCAAGCAACGGGCTAACAACTATAAGAATGTGTACGACCCAAAATATAAGTTGATGGTCGGACGCTCTGATAAGGGCGAGTTCAACCCTTCTTTTAAAGGTACGGACTGGAGCCGTGATTTCTGCGAGGGTAATAGCTGGCATTGGAGTTTCTGTGTTTTCCACGACCCGCAAGGTCTTATCGACTTAATGGGAGGAAAGAAGGAATTCAACCACATGATGGATTCCGTCTTCAAGATGCCTAGTCGTTTGGGTATGGATAGCCGCGGTATGATCCATGAGATGCGTGAGATGCAAGTAATGAATATGGGACAATACGCCCACGGAAACCAACCCATCCAGCATATGGTATATCTATACAACTATTCCGGCGAGCCTTGGAAAGCCCAATACTGGGTGCGCGAGATCATGCACAAACTTTATACCGCTGAGGCGGATGGCTATTGCGGCGATGAGGATAACGGACAGACTTCCGCATGGTATGTGTTCTCTGCCTTAGGCTTCTATACCGTATGTCCGGGCACCGACCAATATGTATTAGGTACTCCTCTGTTCAAATCCGTAAAACTCCATCTGGATAACGGAAAGCAGGTGTTGATCCAAGCGGACAAGGCTGATCGGGAGAACCGTTACATCAAGGGTATGAAAGTAAACGGCAAGACATACACCCGCAATTTCTTGACACATGAGCAGTTGCTAGGTGGCGCAAAAATTCAATACCAAATGAGCGATACCCCTAATAAACAGCGAGGTACGCAGGATAGTGATCGCCCCTATTCATTCTCTTTGGAATAAGAAAACCATGATGCCCATTGTAAGCCTGTTACAATAGGCATTCTAAGCACCTTACGATGCCCATTGTGAAGACCTTACGATGGGCATTGTTATTTTATGTGAATTCCGGTTTGAAATAATGATGGAGAGAGTTGCGTTTTACCTTAGGGTTGTTACCTTTGCGATGACTAATCAGTTTTTCTATCCTCTTTGTTTATCCTTTTAATTTAGATGTATGGCAAACTCAAAAGAGATGACGAGGGGTGCTGTATTCCCTCTTCTATTCAGTTTCACGATGCCATTGTTATTAGGGAATCTGCTTCAGCAGACTTATTCTTTGATCGATGCCGCTATCGTTGGTAAATTTCTAGGTATTAATTCGCTGGCTGCCGTAGGAGCCAGTACCTCGGTGATTTTCTTGATTCTGGGATTCTGTAACGGATGTTGCGCTGGTTTTGGCATCCCGGTAGCTCAGAAGTTCGGGGCGAGGGATTATGCGACGATGCGCCGTTACGTGGCGGTGGGGTTGCAATTGGCTACGGTGATGTCCGTGGTGATCGCCGCTGTCTCCGGTTTCTATTGCCGGGATATCTTGCGGGGGATGCAGACACCCGGGAATATCTTCGATGGGGCCTATGATTATTTGTTTGTTACTTTTATCGGTATTCCTTGTACATTCTTCTATAATTTGTTGGCAAGTATCATGCGGGCTTTGGGAGATAGCAAGACTCCATTCTGGTTCTTGCTGTTCTCTACGGTCTTGAATGTTTTCTTGGATTTATTCTGCATCTTGGTGCTAGGATGGGGCGTGATGGGAGCGGCTATCGCTACGGTTTTCTCGCAAGGGCTTTCCGCCATTCTATGTTATTTATATATGCTTCGGAAATTTCCGATCTTACGGGCTACTTCTTCCGAGGATCGAAGGTTTCATGCCGGGCTGGCCCGTACCTTATTGGCGATGGGGGTTCCGATGGGATTGCAATTTTCTATTACCGCTATTGGCAGTATCATGTTGCAGAGCGCCAATAACGCCTTGGGCACGGCCTGTGTCGCTGCCTTTACTTCCGCCGCCCGTATCAAGATGTTCTTCATTTGCGCTTTTGAGAGTTTGGGTATCGCCATGGCTACGTATTGCGGACAGAATTATGGGGCGGGAAAGCCGGAGCGTATTTTGCAGGGAATTAAGGTGAGTTCGTTGATGATGCTTACGTATGCCGCCGCTACATGGATGATCTTGATGCTGGGGTCTCGTTGGCTGGCCTTGTTGTTTGTGGCTCCATCTGAGGTCGAGATACTGGACTATACGGAGCAGTTTTTGCATATTTCTTGCTGGTTCTTCCCGGCTGTCGGGCTACTGTGTATCTTGCGTTACGCGATACAAGGGGTAGGTTTTAGCAACCTTGCGATGCTCTCGGGTGTTTCAGAGATGATCGCACGTATCTTGGTGAGCTTGTATGCGGTTCCCGCTTTTGGGTTCTTAGGCGTTTGTTTCGGTGATCCGTTGGCTTGGGTTGCCGCTGACTTATTCTTGATACCTGCGTTTTTGTATGTTTATAAAAAGATAAAGAAAAGATTAGATGATGAGAAAGTATCGGTGTCCGCAGTGTGATATCCCTTCTATGTATGTAAAGAACGCGAACGGGGAGCGTCTTTTAGTGTATGTTTACGAGAATGGGGAGGTCGTTCCCAAAGATCCCACTACGGATCTGTCCGGATTTGACTTGACAGAGGTATTTTGCCTAGGATGCTCATGGCATGGAGCGCCTAGGAAATGCCGGTGATTTTTGTATCTCTATCCTCTCGGAAGTGATAGGATGCGTGAATGCTAGATATTCAGCGTGCAGATAGAGCCGTTCCGCCTTTCGTCCGTAAAGCTCGTCGCCAAGGATGGGGCAATGAAGACCTAGGGGATGGGCGGCGTGTACCCGTAGCTGGTGGGTACGTCCGGTTTGGGGATAAAAGGCGATAAGGGTTTTTCCGGAAGTCCGTTCCAATACCCGGTAGCGTGTAAAGGCAGGTTTCCCGAATTCTTCGCTTACGATTTGCCGGGGTCTGTCCAAAGGATCGGGACATAGCGGGAGACGGATCTCGCCCTCATCTTGGGGAACTTCGCCCTCTAATAAGGCGATATACCTTTTCTGGATGGTTCGGTTCTTGAATTGGGCTTGCAGGTTCTGATGCGCTTCTTTGGTCTTGGCGGCGAGTAGCAAGCCGGATGTCGCCATATCCAAGCGATGTACGATAATTGGGCCGGTGGCTTCCGGATAAAGGATCGATAGCCTTTGATAGACGGAGTCCACATCTCCCTTGCCGGGAACGGAGAGCATACCTTCCGGTTTATTGATGACCAACAAATAGTCGTCCTCATAAAGGATATCCAGCTTCGTCTCCCGGTGAGAGTCCGCCAATAACGGATTTTCATCTACCCGCAATCCCTGTAGCATATGATGGAGGATCGGCTCGCATTTTCCTTTGCAAGCCGGATAATAATATCCATGGTGCCGGATCTCCGTCTTGGGAGAATCGCCCCACCAGAACTCAGCCATGGCGATCGGTTCCAACTGATGCTGGTAGGCGTATTGCAAGAGTTTAGGGGCGGCGCACTCACCCGCTCCGGCAGGCGGCGCACCTTGGTAGGTAGGGGCGAACAGTTCGCATAAGTCCTTCACCTCGCCCCGGGCGTTCAGGATTCGGAATTGTTCGAACAACTTGCGTTGCAAGGCCGCCGACCGTCGCTTGCGTTCTTGCTTCAGTTGCTCGATCTCCTGCTCAAGCCGATCCACCTTGGCTTGATCCTCCTCCAGTATAGACCGCAATGATTTCTTGGTTAGCTTGTGAGCGGCTTTCATGTGTTGGCTCTCTTTAATAAGAAGTGTGGTCTCTTCTTCCGTGAGAGGGAACTGCCGAAGTCGGTCGCGCTCCTCTTTCCTCTTTTTCATCAAGTCTTTTGCGGCCTGTAATACGAAATCGCAGTATTCGATCGTGCTTTGTAACCTCGACCGTGCGTCTTCGAGAGCTGGAGAGGCTTGCAGGGTTCGGATACGGGCATTGATCTCATTGATCCGCTCCTCCTCTTGCCGGAAGAAACCATCCGGTTGTAATAGGTCATAGATCGGGGGGACGAAGAAAGGATGTACATTCTTCCCCGCTAGGTTACCGGAGAACGCGGCCAGATAGCCGACCTCTCCGGCGGGAGTACGAACCACCAATACGCCGAACATTTTTCCGGTTTGTAACTCTTCCCGCCATTCGGTTCGTTCTTTCAGGTATGCCTGCGTCTCCTCAGCCGCTATTACGCATAGAGGATGCGGTGTATAGTGAAAAGGATACGTGAATCGTTCCGGTAAGGGGATCGATTGTATCGGTTGGGCAAACGTGTGAAACTTAGATTCCATCATTCATTTTTTAATAGACAATAAGCATAAACGGCCGGTGCCGTAGGATCTCCCTCTTGATACAATCCCGGACGGGAGATACGATCCCATTGGATCAACGACCGGGTCTCTTTCGCGGAGAGAGCTTCGCCGACGATCTCGTTCCATGCTTGTCCGTCCTTACTCCAGTAGAACGTGCTATGCGTACCGTTGGTCACTTTCATCCGTAGATATAAAGGCGAGGCGGGAAGAGGAAGATCGGCCAATTGATGTTCTTTCCCCTCTAGGATATATTTCAATATCAAACGGTCTCCAGCGCATCCGCAGGTGATTAGGTTATTTGCGTCTCCGTACATCGTGATTCCTTTCCAACTGTCATTCCGGTTTACGATCGCTGTTTCTAACGTGTAATCCGGGGAGGTTGGGCGTAAACAAAGTGCCGCTCCGGTCTTTACGCCGGGTTTCGGTGTTCCGGATAGAGATAGTTTACCGTTCTTGATCTCGGTCTTGACATCCGTGTAAGGATAGTTCCAACTCCATTCGGGACGCAAGGTAGCACCGGTGAAATCATCCGAGAAATCGAATACCGGCACTTGTGCGGACTCGGCAAATGGCATGGGTTGCGTGCGGCTCGCATATTCCCCGGTTACGAAGTGAGGCCAATGATCCTCGCCCATTCTCACCTCTTGCAGATAAGGTTGGCGACCTTGGTAGAAGCCGCTTCCCGGCTGGTAAGCGTGGCATAGGTAATACATGCGTCCGTCCGGTGTTGTCGTAATCGTTCCGTGACCGATGGAGAGAACCTCCTTGCTTCCGTGCAAGATCGGGTTTCCTTGGTATTTCTCGTAAGGACCTTCCAGCTTTTTCGAGCGAGCCACGGATACGGCGTAATCGCTCTGCGGGCCGCAACAGCCTCTCACGGAGTAGATGATATAGTAATATCCGTCTTTCTTGAACCAATGCTGACCTTCCATACCTTGACGCTCATCGTCACGCAGCAGGCTGAAAGGCTTTCCGTCTAGGCGAAGCCCATCGTCCGTCAACTTACAGGCCAATAACTCTATGGGTTGGTTATCCAATCCATAAGCCTTCCAACTGATGTAAAGTTTGCCTTTGTCCTCCAAGATAAATGCGTCTATCGCTTCCTTCCCAAACTCTACCACCGGGCCGTAATCCTTGAACTTGCCCGTAGGTGAATCCGCCACGGCGACACCGATGCACGAGATGTTATCCGATTGCTTCCGGGCCGTATAATAGACATATACCTTCCCTTTATGCTGATACCATTCCGGAGCCCAGAATGAGGATTTAGTCCATTCCGGCTTCTCGTCGAATACATGTCCGGTTTGCTGCCAGTTCACCAAATCGGTAGAGGTGAAAACCGGATAATAGGGGGCCCATTCCGAGGAGGTGCCGGTGATATAGTAAGTCTGATCGATCCGAATAATGGAAGGATCGGCTACGTCACCGTGGATCACGGGATTGGTAAAATAGGATTCTTGTTGCGCTAGTCCTGTGGCCAAGGAGGCGGCACAGAAGAATAGTGTGAAAATCTTTCTCATGTTTTATCGTATTTTTTTTAAGATGTTCTTACGTACGGTTCGCAAAGAGATTTGTAGTAAATCGGGTTCCGCCAGATCGAGTAGTGTCTTATATTCCTGTAATAGCTCTGGAATGGGACGGCATAACTCATATCCCAGTTTCATGCAAAGCGTTTGCACACCGGGTAATTCCTTCGCTGAAAGCATCCGGTCCAGGCAGAAGTTCAGGAAATCTACCCGTGGGGGATTCGTCTGGGGTTGTCGTACAAGCAAGTTCAAGAGAATGCGTCGCTTTCCGGAGTGCTCACAGTTAAGCACCTCATTTATCAGCTCATCCTGTTTATCATATAGCCATTCGTTTTCCTTGGTCGAGAAATGGCTACAGACCCATAACGCTTGATAACTAACGGCATCATCCGGATCGAATATCAGATCGTATAGCTCTGCTTTCCGTTCTTGGTTCCCTTGTACATAAAATAATATCTCATGGATATCCTCTATATGACAGCGGCTTGATAGTCTCTCTTTTAGGTCCATTCTCAATCTTTGTTGTTGTCTCTTTATCTTTTCTGCCGTAAAGTTATAGTCTTTTTAGCAAAGTTTCCTTAGTTCGCTTACTTTTGTGCCCCATTGATAAAAGAATGGATAGATATGCGATATATGAATTTATTAAATGATTTAACAATTGATTGTAAAAATAACGGAGGGTGTTACCGAGTAAAGGATCAGTTGAAGAAGGTTAAGTATTTATTAAAATAGTATCTTTGCTCCACAAGAAACAGTCTTGGGGCGAATGGTGACGGTTGGCTTGTGTTGTGATTTGTTTTTAAATTAGTATCTTTGATCTATTGGAAACATCTATATTTGGTAAATGGTCTATCAATAAGGTGTTGTGATTTGCTTTCGAATTAGTATCTTTGATCCATTGGAAACATCACAGGGTTTATTCGGGTGATTGATATACATGTTGTGATTTGCTTTCAAATTAGTATCTTTGATCCATTGGAAACATCGGGTTTATATAGCTCTCTATTAGCTAATTGTTGTGATTTGCTTTCAAATTAGTATCTTTGATCCATTGGAAACATCTAATTTCATGCGCTTGAACACGATGGAGAGTTGTGATTTGCTTTCAAATTAGTATCTTTGATCCATTGGAAACATCTCGACAGGATATTTAACGAGACGGTAACCGTTGTGATTTGCTTTCAAATTAGTATCTTTGATCCATTGGAAACATCCTGACAAACGTATTGTAAAATGCGCCGTACGTTGTGATTTGCTTTCAAATTAGTATCTTTGATCCATTGGAAACATCTGGTATATATTATGAAACGTTTAATGGCACGTTGTGATTTGCTTTCAAATTAGTATCTTTGATCCATTGGAAACATCTATAATTATCAATTAAACATCTACTAATTTGTTGTGATTTGCTTTCAAATTAGTATCTTTGATCCATTGGAAACATCTCAATCTGTATTATATGCTGTATATCAACTAGATGATAGAATGGTTAGAAAATAAAAAAGAAAAGTTTCCAATGTAATAAATCCCGTTTTATGACGGGATTTATTATTTCTAGAAAAGCTCTAATTGTTGGCCGGGTGTATTAGGAGGTTGTACTTTTTTCCCATAGAACAACTCAATATTCCCAAATTGTTTGTCTGTAATGCACATTATTCCTATTTGCCCGTGTTCTGGTAAAAATGATTTTACTCGTTTTATGTGTACTTCTGCATTTTCTTGGCTGGCGCAATGTCGCACATAAATAGAGAACTGAAACATGGTAAAGCCATCACGCTGCAGATTCTTACGGAAATCACTATAAGCTTTCTTTTCTTTTTTTGTTTCCGTAGGCAAGTCAAATAATACCAACACCCACATAATACGATATTCGCTAAATCGATCCATGATTATTACCGTTCTGGATACACGATTCTTCGTTGCTCTCCACTGAAACATTTGTAAAGAGAGGCTGTTGTTTGAGCGACAGCGATCATTAACGGACTTCGTTTACCTCCAATCTTAACTTCTAATGTAGGAATAGAAAGAAGTGATGCTTTCCATTCTTTTGTTAATATTTCGGGTGATATACCCTTTGTTCTTATCAAACCAAATACAAGCTCATCAACATAAGGTCTATAAGGTTCCATGATGTCATCGGCTAAGCAATAAGCATTATATCGGTTATGGTGATGAATACCCAATGTGGGTAACATACCACTTGTGACTAGTCCACGTGCAACAATAGCACGAAGGATAGCATAACCATAATTTAATAAATTATTAGGAGGTATACCTTCCCGATCTCTTGTAAAACCTTCTATGTGTCCGAACAGATACTTCCAATAATAAGCAGCTGCACGTCCTTCCAAATTGTCAGGATCTCCACTACGTACATCATTGGCCCATATCCGCATACATTTTATTTCTTCGTTTTTACAAGAGCATAATACTGATGCTTGATTGTTGATTTTCGCTTGAATAGTCTGTTGCCAAAGTTGTTTCTTTAAAGGTAAGGAAGCGTCTAATTGATCTCGAAAGCGCTCATTTTGTGTCGTGTTTCCATAAAGCGGAAGCATGAGGCCTACTGGCATACTTCGTCCATCACATGTAATAACTGCGCAATTATTCTCTAGTAATGCTTCCAATACACCCTGGGTAATAGTAATTTGTTTGTTGTCAAGAACTATCACTGCAATATCTTCAATTGGTTTAGTAATTTCTGATTGTCGTTTGAAGCTTTCGGGCACAGTATCATTCTTTACTATCTCCGGTAACTTAATAACTAATTGCTGGTTACGAAGTGACAGGTAAGCTGGATTACCAAAATAAAATGTTTTCTTAATCATAGGATAAAATCTAATTAGTTAGTATACATAAACCTACTTGAATTATATTTCCTAATCTATCAACTTTAATGGGAAAACATATTTCTTTAACCATTTCACCTGTTATAGCTTTTTGATTTTTAGATTGAGGACTACCAATACCATATTCATTCTGAATGCAATTTTCACCATTACAATAGATTTCTGCAGTAGCTTTAGGTAAAGCAAAAATCAAATTGGCTGTTGAAGCTGGGATGAAATTAGCGGTAATGCCACTTGAGTCAACCATTTTGTATATTCGATCCCTATCTATCGGCATTACGACTTCCCCCTTATTAATCTCCTCCTGTGTCGGTACATATACCAGATCATTAGGAGAGAGTATATATTTAGGTAGATTACCATTCTCATCTTCAGGAGCCGAGGAAAGTCCCTGCTTTTGGCGTTCGATCACTACATTTAAGGGAATCGTGCTATAACTTCTTTTACGGATTACTTTTTTCGTATCCTTATCAATCTCTTCTGTTTCATAGATAGCAAAGAACAGGTTGGTTCCTTTTGCTGCCTCTACAAATTTAGTTCGCTTATTCCCTTTTTGTCCTACAGTAAACTTTTCAGCTTTTTCGTAGACACGCACTTTATAAATGGGCTGATGCTTTTTTCCTTTATTCAATATAAGAATATTACGGTTCATTTCATCAATACCATCTGGAGAGAATGCCAATGTGGGATCATTGTCTTTAGTTTCCAAATGTCGAAGCATAATTTGTTGGATACCTGTATCTGTAATGCTTTCCTTTATCTTCTTTTTGTCGAAACTAGTATCTATAGGCTTCCGCACCGCAAAATAGCGGTCTTTCGTCTCTTTTGTAAAGTAATAGACTTTGATTTTTGATGGATTAATATCTTGCCAAGTATCTTTATTTTCCTCGAAATAGTTCTTTATTCTTTTAGTGTCATAGCCTAACTCGAGCATAGCGAGTATTTTCTTCTTCAAGTCCATTTCTACTATTGCCTGTGGTTTCTTTAAGGCCTCATTAAATGATACGGTTTTTATCATACGCAAATTTACTTCTCCGTGAACCGTTTCCTTATGCATTGATTTACGGATAGCCCAACTATCCCCTTTTGATTGGTTGGAGACTATCTTCTTTCCATTTTCATAATGCTGATAGTGGTTTGTTGTCTTGTTGATCACACGCAAATTTTGCTTAAAGCTAACCGTTATTTTCTGCAAAGCTGTCAATGTATCTTGAGTGAATGTTTCCCAAGGCTTGTCAATAACCCATTTGTAATTACCGTTATTATCAGTCTTGTCCTTGTGACATAATAGGGTTTGCAAATCTCGCCGTGTTATCTTTGTGTTTTTACTAGCCGACACATTATTGAGATAGTTCACGATGTTACGATTTGCGCATGCAATGATAATGGCATCCATCGCATGATGGCGGTGATCAATACGTTTTTTATTGAATCCCTTTTGTAACTCTAAGGGCATGGAGGGGATCATTGTATTATTGGTATTGATAGAAGTGAAACGGGTACTTTCAGTCAGTTCATTCAACCGAATGAAACGAGGAAGTACAATCTTATTCCAAACATCGTTGATGCCCCAATCCTTTTTTAATCGATCGGTAATACCTCCTGTACAAGGAATGACATTCTTGGAGATAGCCTCTTGCTCGTTTTCTTCACGCACTATATTAGAAAGCAGAGATTTTACTACTTTACTAATATAGCGGCTGTCGTTGAGTTGCCGTTCTATAAATTGATCTGGAATATCTTCCATGAGTAACTTTTTCATTTTACTTCTGTTATGTGAATAAGATTCATGCACAAGTTTTTCATAGGCTTCCACGGAAAGTACCTCAACAGGCTTGTCAAAAGCTAATTCCACCTTTTCTCCATGATGGTTTTTAATAAACTCATAGCCGAGGCTCCTATCCTTCAATTTATTTATCTCAGATTCACAGATCACCTTGTTGCTAAGTGAATCATCGAAATAACGTGATTGAGGAATAATATGTTCTATTTCATAAGCAGGAGTGAATAATTTACTTAATGGTATCATTTCGCCTGTATAAGGTGAACGATATTTTTGCTCCAACCATAGTTTGTAACGTAGTATTTCCGAGCGTGTTGGACGTTTTAGAGTATCTGTTTGGTTGAATTTTCCTAATATAATTCCTATATCTTCCGGTAATTCTAATATACTATTTAGTACGCCTTCTTCATAAATACGCAATAAATCCTGCTGGCTGGGGGAATATGGACGTACATTCTCTATTCCAAATTCCGGATTCAAAAATTCAGTCAATAGTGCTTTTATGCGTAAATTGGTATTCTCGTTCTTTATCATTTGTTGTGACATCCGGGCACGCTTGTCCGCCGGATTTTTCATTTCCCGTCCTAATTCAATATGTATCTCATCGATATGGCCTACTTGTTGCCAAATATCTCGTACGGTACGCAAGGTTTCCGTTATCACTTGCTCCACGATTGGGTTGCGTAACGAATGTTGTTTAAACGATTTTAAATAGAGATCTATATCCTTGGGAGTCTTCCATTTAACTATATCCTTGACTTCGGAGTGACGATCGTAAACTAGATAACAAGCTAACCATAAAGGCAAAGCTCGAAAATGGGTAATATCAGTTAGGTTAATAGCTTTTTGTCTAACTCTCTCACGAATGTTCTCGTCATACTCTCCATCTATAATTTTATTAATTCGTATTCTTGTCCCATTATCTATGTTTTCGATACTCCAATATTTACCCATTCGCATCAATGGAAGCAATTTCTTTATCGCCTTAGCCGAGTAAGAGCCATATTCCTTCTTGAAAGGAGGGAAATTCTTGAATTGTTCAATAAACTCTTCGCTTAGGTTATTCTTATTGGCAAAAGAGTGTAAGGCTTTTTCTATTTCTTGTTTATCTTCTATGGAATATAATATATGCCATAATGTCTCTTCCTTTTCCTTAGAAAGAAAAGCTTTTGGGATATGCGCTTTTCCTAAACGAGCTATTATTTGTGCATGGGTTTCATTACAGGGATAAGGTTTATCTTCCACATAATTCCAACGATAGTTTGAAGTTGTTTTCTTAAAGCCGAATGGCGGGTATTTAAAAAAGGCTTTTTGATCGATTTCTTTCTTTTCATTCAGCCACTCAAATAAAGTGACATAATCAGCCTCGGTAGGGAGTAATTCTTGTGTTACGTCAACATCCGTTTCCTTCCTGTAGATACGTAGGTTTACAATAAATTGCCAAAGGCGAAATTCTTGATAGAGAGGATGAGACTTGGCTATACATTTAATGGATGCATGTTTGATTTCTCCACTCTCTTTATCAATATACCTATTTTCCTCATAGGGACAATTGTCGATCAATGATTTCTTGCTCTTCAGTGGACGTTGATAGAAAATGATATCTTCTATAAATAAATGACAGAAATCTCGTGTGGAAATACTATTCCTACGTGGTTCGTTATTGGGATAAAGCTCATTAAGGCAAGCAATATATAACTGTTTATCTCGTAATTCCTTATGAAATTCACTTTGGGTCTTTAGTATTTGATAGAGTTCGTTTTTATAGTATTTACGTTCGATAGTACGTACTAGCTTCCCACGTATTTTCTGGTCTGGTTTTTGCAGAAGTGTATCATAAATATAAGCGCCGACAGTCATCTTGATCTTGTCGATATCTGCTTCCGTCTTCTTTTTAATTAATGTCCAATCATCATCTTTTGGCGCACGGAAAGAACGCTTTATATTTCCTTCCTTATCTTTCTTAGGACTACCATCAGCCTCTAGATCAGTGGTGACTATAAATTCTTTAGTTTTACCTTCCCAATCCAATGGTATATTACTTGTGCGCCGGTAAATCATCCCATTCTCCAAATGTACGTTATACCAGGTGTCCTTGCCTTTTCTCTCTCCCGAGTCTTCGACTTTTTCTACTTTCAATGAATAATATTCTACTAGTTTATTTGGAGTTTCCTCCTCTTCACCTCGAAGTTGATAGTATCCTCGTTTCTGATTAAAGTTCAAAAGAATCCAAGCGAGTTCCTCTTTTGATATTTTTTGTGTTAATGCTTTCTTTCTAAGGTAATAGATCGTCCAATCGTAGGGTACTTTTTTGTTGTTTGCGATAAGTATGGGATGATGTTCGGTAAAATTGGCCAACATCTCTTTAAAAGACTCCTGAAAGATAAATTTGTAAGAACCTGTATCGTCTTTTACCCAAGGTAATTTACATTCTATGTCATTTAAGAATTTGCCATAGCGATTGAGAGAATCGGAATAATGCTTTGGTAAAAAGCCGAGTAAATCGAGAATTCTATGCAGGCGCTCACGTCTTAATAGATGGCGTTCACGCAATCTACGTATACCACGATAGCTTGTTCGATCCGCAGTTTGTGAGATAGAATTTCCCTTATCGAAATTTCCTAAAATGGCTGCGTCCATAGGTATAATACGACTGCCACAAGCTTCTATACCATATAAGTGTTCTTTATTATATTCATCTATATAAGCATTGATTAATGCCCATCCTATACTATTTGTACCTAAATCTAATCCTACTATTTTTTTCATGACTAGTATTGTGTTAACGATTTTTTCAAAGATAAAATAAATTATCAAGAAATACTTGCTTTATAAATATATTCTTTATTTCTTTGCTATACTAATTTGAAGCAAATCACAATAAGGATTATTCCGTTGTGAAAACATTTAGGTTCTAGCCCATCGTCCTTTATCGGTGGGCTTTTTTTATGTGTAACTAGTCCTGTTTTTTGATAAGAATGCCTTCGTTAGGCTACGCATATAGTCATGATAGGCTACACGATTACCTTAAATTTTTAAGGAAGTGTAGCTTGAAGATGAAGTATCGGGAATGGCTTGTGGGAGGAATCCGTCTCGTCTCTTCCTATCACTTGGAATCCCAGATGCTGATAGAAATGAAGTGCGGTTGTGTTTTGCTCATTTACGTCGACTTTTCGGATGGGTGTCTCTTGCAAGGCGAATTGGATAAGTCGTTTACCTAATCCTTTGCCTTGCTCTTCCGGATGTACGAAAAGCATCTCGATAAGCTCATCGCTTAAGCCCATGAAGGCGGCGATCTTTCCTCGTTCATTTCGGATGATATAAAGTTCTACCAATGGGAAATATCCGGGAACAAGTTCTTTATAAAATAAGATATCCTCTTCTTTTAGGAAATGATGGGTACTACGTACGGACGCTTCCCAAAGCAGAAGAAGCTCATTGAAGTCCTCGAAGGAGGGACGGGTTATCGTTCGCTTCATCGGGGTGTACTTCATCCCATGTGTAGTTTGTTCTTCGCAGATTGGTTCGAACCCGAATTTCCGGTAGATTGGGATTGCATAGGAAGAGGAGTTGACTGTCATTTCCGAGACTGGCTTATCTTGGATAGCGGCCTCGAATAATCGTTTGCCGATACCTTTTCCATGATACATAGGCGTGATGAAGAATAAGGAGATATGCTTTCCTTCATTTTTTGTCGCGATTAGACCTATTAATGACTCACCCTCGAATGCTCCGTAAATGGTTAGCTCATTTACCAGATCCTTATTGTAAATGAAACTCTTGAAGGTTTCCAATCCCTCTTCGTCGAAGTCATTCTTGCCACATTGGATGAACACGTCCAAAGACAAGGTTAATGCCTTATCGTATTCGTTTACCTGTAATTGTCTTATTTGCATAAATGGATTATAAGTCTTTGTTCCCAACTAATTTCTCATCCGCTACGATCTCAAAATGATGCGCATCGATGAATCGCCCGTTTTTGTAACAAGCTTTTCGGAAGATGCCAGTCTTCTTGAATCCCACTTTCTCTAATACCCGCATGGATGCCAGATTATATTCATACACCGTGGCGAATATACGAATAACCTCCGTATGCTCAAAATAATACTGGATCGCATCGGCTAACGCTTCAGAGGTAATCCCTTGGTTCCAATATCTCTCACTGATCCAATAACCGACTTCCGCATTGAAACGTTCCACATCCGTTCCTCTCACAAAACCTATATTGCCGACTGCCTCACCATGAACCACAATGCAGAAATCCGATATTTCAGTTTTTTCTCGTGCTTGGCTGATGAAGCAGCGGGCATTTTCTTTTGTATAAGGATGAGGCAATCCATCCCGACAGTTATCCCAGATCTTCTTGTTATTAAGGTGCAAGGTTAAGGATTCCGTATCTTGACCTTCCCAACTCCTGAGCGTATATAAATCTTTTGTTACTACTATCATAAACTATTGTTTTTGTTTGAAAAGGAATGATGGTCAAGATAATAGCACAAATGATCCTCTATTTGTCCAGTATGCATTAGCTCTGCTTGATGAAGCCGTCCTTCGTATACGAATCCATTCTTCTCTAATACACGTTGTGAGCGTTGATTGTGAGGATAACAATTTGCCGTGATCAAATGTAAATTCATTTGAGTGAACCCATAATTCAATACGGATTGCACTGCTTCTGTCATGAAGCCTTGTCCCCAACACTCTTCTTTTAGCCAATAACCCAGCATGCGAGCATGTGGGTTTTCTCTTTTGGGATCAGGAATGATGCCAATGGAGCCAATGACTTGTTGAGTCTCTTTTGATACGATAGCCCAAACCCCTTCTTTTCCGATAAATATGGTATTTAGTACATCAATAGTCTCTTCGATCGTTTCGAGAGGTTTCCATCCGGCGTTATTGCCTAGGTTTGGATTCTTACAGCTCTCAAAAACATCAGGAGCATCGCTTTCGCTGAAAGGACGGAGCACAAGACGGTTGGTTTCTATGTTCGATGTTTGTGTCATATACGGATGTTTATTTAGTCGAGATAGATCATTTTCTTGGTCATCCCACCGTCAATCGTAATATTCTCGCCATTAATGAAATCGTTTTCCTCTTGACAGAGAAATAAGCACATACGGGCGATATCCTCCGGCTTTCCCACCCTTCCGGACGGATGTTGAGCATGATCCTCCGGACGAAGCTGGTCGTAATTGTTATTCTGTATCCAACCGGGAGCGATAGAGTTTACCGTGATATGCCATTCCGAGAGCGATAAGGCCAACGCATGCGTCAAAGAATAGATACCTCCTTTAGAGGCGGCGTAACCCTCGCTACCGGGTTCACTCATCAAGTAACGGGTAGAGCAGATGTTGATAATCCTGCCGTATGGATTGGGGGTATCGAGAGATTGCCGATGGAGCGCTAATCGCCGGGAAGTGATGAACGCGGGACGTAGGTTTATGGATAATATCTTATCAAAATCCTCTACACTCGTTTCCGTGATGGATGAGAACTGGCTGATACCCGCGTTATTGATGATGATATCGATATCGCCCCATTCCTCGATGATCTTTTGCAGGCAATTCTCCAATGCGGTCTTATCGCTAACGTCCACGGGAAAGAATTGAGTTCCGGTTTGTAACGCGGTCTCTTTTCCTGATGCTTCGTTTTTATCACAGAACGCTACTCGATGGCCGGCTCCCCTGAACGTTCTCACGATGGCTTTTCCGATCCCCTCGGCCCCACCGGTAATGAAGACTCTTCTTGTTTTATGGAGTGTCTTCGTATTGTGACTGGTTCTTGTCCCGGAGGTTTTCCGGACTTGATATTGCTCGTATTTTTTTTCCAAATAGTTGTCTGCCATGATCCATTATTAGTTGAAAGAACAAATATAGTGTTTAACTAAATAGGTTGTGCGCTTGTTTATAAAGTAAAGATCATTTAGAATCATGAAAATAGCGATCAGCGGTGCGAGTGGATACATAGGCCAGCATCTTACTCTTTTTTTCACGGAGAAGGGTGATGAGGTGGTTCCTTTAGGAAGGAACCTGTTCAAGGAGGAGAATTTCGATGAGCTATGCCATCGTGTGGAATCGTGTGATGTGGTCATTAATCTGGCGGGTGCTTCCATCAATAAGCGCTGGACAAAAGCGTATAAACAAGAATTATATGATAGTAGAATCCGGACAACCCATCAGTTGGTAAATGCCATAAATACCCGGGATATTTTCCCAAAGTTGTTTATATCAACTTCTGCCGTAGGCTATTATCCCACATCCGGAGAATATGACGAATATAACAATCGGCAAGGTGAGGATTTCTTGGCCCGGTTATGTGGCGCATGGGAAAAGGAAGCGCGGGCGTGTTTGCCGGATGTGCGGCTTGTGATTGCCCGGTTCGGGGTCGTACTCTCGGAGGATGGCGGGGCATTGAGACAGATGCTTCATTTGCAACGTCTCTCCCGGATAGGTGTGGTGATAGGCGATGGCCAACAGAGTTTTCCGTGGATCAGCGTGCATGATTTGTGCCGCTCTTTTGATTTTATGATACAAAATAGTACGTTGAGAGGAGTGGTCAATCTTGTCTCTCCGCAATGTATTACCCAAAAGCAACTGGCATATGCGCTGGCGAGAGCAGATGGAATCCGTTGGGTTATGCCTTTGCCTACATTCATTTTCCGACTGATGTTCGGTGAAGGGGCTTCGTTTGTAACGAAGGGGCAAACGGTTCATCCCACGAAATTATTGGAGTCTGGTTTTACATATGATTATCCGACAATAGAAAAGCTTATGAATATAACAGATCATCGTACCGTGCAGGCACTGGATGTCCGCCGGTATATGGGACGGTGGTATGAGATCGCCCGTTACGAGAATCATTTCGAGAAAGGTATGACGGATGTTACGGCTACTTATACATTGCGATCGGATGGAAGAATCCGTGTGGAAAACGAGGGGGTTAAAGATGGAATCCATAAAAAAGCAGTAGGCCGGGCGAAACAGCCGGAACCAGAAAATAGTCCGGGTAAATTGAAAGTCGCTTTCTTTTTGTGGTTCTATTCAGATTATTATATCTTCGAACTCGACGAACATTATCAGTATGTTGTGGTAGGCAGCAGTTCTGACAAGTATCTCTGGATTTTGAGTCGTGATAAATCCTTGCCGGAAGCGGTTATGGAAGATTTGCTTGGCAAGATAATGAAACGAGGATATGATATCTCTAAATTGGTTTATAACAGAATTTGATTACATAGTTTCCAAAATTAGTATTGATAGTAATCTAGGCTACTATCAATACTAATTGCTATTACCCTGTCATTTATTTCAATTGTTTTCCATCAGCAAAGGCATTTCCTACCTTTTCGCCCACTCTCAAATAGTCGTTGTTGAATGGATCAAAGATGATGGGAGCGGCTTTAGCTACATTCACCTTGCCGTTCTCATCAAGTACACGCTCGTCAACACTGACATTTACGATCTCGCCACGGAGTATGCAAGTATCCGGATCGTAATCTTTCAATTTACATTCGATAGCCACGGCCAATTCGTCGATCAACGGAGCATCTACGAAGTCTGATTTTGTAGCGTGAAATCCTGCTTTGGCAAACTTGTCGGTAACTTTATTGCCCGACACGATACCTACATAATCACAAGCTACGACATGATCGGCATCTGCCATGCTTACCGTGAAAGCTCTACGCTTCAGGATATTCTTAACTGTCTTGTGACCAGCGCTAAGACACATGCTGATCTCATTCATCTCACTGATACCGCCCCAAGCGGCGTTCATCGCGTCGGGAGTTCCATCTTCTCCATACGTGGCGATAATAAATACGGGTTGCGGATAGCTCAAAGGCTTCGCTCCAAAATTCTTTCTCATAATCATTTATTTTTTAGTCCAATTCTTGATATCTTCTTCTGTCGCTCCGTTCATCAACTTTCCTTTTTGCCAGTTCACATCCGGATAGGCTTTCCGCAATTCACTCTCTGCGTTCGAGATACTGCTGCTGCCTGATGTGGCGAATGGGATAACGGTTTTACCCGAGAGATCGTATTTTTCCAAAAAGGTGTTGATGAGTCTTGGGGCTTGATTCCACCAGATGGGAAATCCTAGGTAAACGGTGTCATACTCCGCTAGGTTCTTCAAATCATCGATAATGGCCGGTCGTGATGTAGGATCGTCCATCTCTACGCTGCTGCGTGAGGATTTATCCCGCCAGTTCAGATCGGCGGAGGTATAGCTTTTCTCAGGTTGGATCTTGTGAAGATCACCGCTGACAATAGACGCGACTTGTTGGGCCGCTTTTTCAGTATTTCCCGTTGCCGAGAAGTAAGCCACTAAAACTTTTGTCCCTTCGGTAGCCTTTTGCGCATAAGAGGCGATACATACCATTGAGATCATGACCATGAATAATAAGATTCGTTTCATACTTCTTGAATTTTTGTTGTTTTTATATTCATTACGAGAATGCTATGTGTTTATGGCGATAAAGATAGGAGAGAAAAATGAAACAGTTTGTACCCAAATTACTGATATATCTGATATTTTTGGCGATACGATCCTTATCTTTGTAAGGCGATTAACTAAAAGAAGAAAATATCATGCTTGCGTACACTTATATTGAACAAGGGAAATTTGAATTGCGGGAGAAACCGATACCGGAAATAAAGGATTCACGGGACGCTATCGTACGAGTGACTTTGGGTAGCATTTGTTCTAGCGATCTTCATATTAAACACGGTAGCGTACCACGTGCGGTATCCGGAATAACCGTTGGGCATGAGATGGTTGGTGTGGTGGAAAAGGTGGGTGCCGATGTTACTGCAGTCAAGCCGGGTGACAGGGTGACCGTGAATGTCGAGACCTTTTGCGGAGAGTGTTTCTTCTGCCGGCGTGGATATGTCAATAATTGTACCGATCCCAATGGCGGTTGGGCGTTGGGCTGTCGTATCGATGGGGGGCAGGCGGAGTATGTCCGGGTTCCTTATGCGGATCGAGGCTTGAATCGTATCCCAGATACGGTTAGCGATGAGCAGGCTTTGCTGGTCGGTGATGTGTTAGCGACAGGTTTTTGGGCTGCCCGCATCTCGGAGGTCTCAGAGGAGGATACGGTTCTCATTATTGGCGCTGGTCCTACGGGGATCTGTACTTTGTTGTGCGTGTTGTTGAAGAAGCCACGACGTATTATTGTTTGCGAGAAGTCTCCGGAAAGGGCCCGGTTCGTTCGCCAGCGTTATCCGGAAGTCTTGGTGGCAGATCCCGAAAACTGTAAGGAATTTGTTCTTCGTAACAGCGATCATGGCGGTGCGGATGTCGTATTGGAGGTTGCGGGGAGTGAGGATACCTTCCGCTTGGCATGGGATTGTGCCCGTCCGAACGCCATTGTCACCATCGTAGCCCTCTATGATAAACCTCAGCTTCTTCCTTTGCCAGACATGTATGGCAAGAACTTGACTTTCAAGACTGGTGGGGTGGATGGCTGCGATTGCGCCGAGATTCTTAACCTAATAGAAGAAGGTAAGATAGACACGACGCCTCTTATTACCCATAAGTTTCCATTGAACGAGATCGAGGAGGCTTACCGTATCTTCGAAAACAGGTTGGATGGGGTTATAAAGGTGGCGATTGAGGGGAATTCATGATTACAATTGTATTCCATGTGGAAGAGAAGTAAGAAAACCTCATCAATGTCTTGCTTTTGCCGCATACACCTTGATTCTCTCCTCGCAGCATTGTCGTGCGATATCCCGGAGTAGCTCTACTTTGGGGATAAGCGCCTCGATATCTTCTTGAGTGATGCGGAAGTGTAAACTATAACGAGCCTGAACATATGCGTCCTGCAACAAATCGAAAAGTCGTTTTTCCTCTTCTGTATTCCGTGGAAAGGCTTTGGATGACTCTAGCGAATGCGTTTTAGCTCTGGCTGATAATTTTATCAAGCTGTGCTCTTTGGGGCTGTATAGTGTAAAAGTCAAGATGATACTGTTATAGTAATTTTCACAGGCTTGATGCAGATTGAAAGAAGCCATTTTATGTAGGCCTTGTTCATTATAAAATATGGCCCCTAAGAGAAACTCATTACCTCTTTCAAACCTTTCGTTGTAATACTCCTCCGCCAACTCTTTTATCTCCCGATAGTTCTGTTTACGGCGGCGGGCCAACTTATAACGGCCGCTGTTGTAAAGCATGATACCCTCTCGCTTGATATCGGTATAGAAATATCGGTTTTTATCGATGGCTTTATTCAAGTCGTCGATGCTTTCGTCTATAAATTGTACGGTAGTGGATTCGTTTCTGTTCATTCCTTTGTAGTAATTATCAGTGGCCTTGCTTAGGATATGGCTTATAACGTGTCTTTGGAAACGGGTATTGGTAACTACCAAGATATCATAATCGCTCATAAAACAGGTGCGAATACCATATTCAATACGTTGGTCGTAGTCAACATAGGTATTCCTAGCATAACTTCCGTATAGGATAATCATCTCGCAACCGGGAAGCACTTCCAGTACGCACTTTACAATTCTTCTGAGCTCATCCCGTTTCTGTTCGGGAAGGTAGTTGATGGATGTTTTCATTCTTCGTTTATCTATTGCTTATCATTTTGTTGAATTAAAAATAGCCAGTCCCTTTATCGTCAACAGATACTTTTGTCGAGGATGTTTGGGGCTATCCGGGTAGAGAGGGGTAACAAGGCCACTTTGAATAGCTGGAGTCAAATAGTTGGCAATAAAAGTGGGACGATGTTTTAACTCTATCTTTTCCATTATTACTTTCAATGAACATTGTTCTGTTCCGATAGCCTTTACGATAGCAAAAAGCGGTGTGCCGAGCTGTTCGGTTAGCTTGTTCGGTACTTGTTCGGTGCTTGTTCGGTCGACTTGTTCGGTTGGCTGCTGTAGGGTATTGATAATCATAGTTCTATTTTTCAACTCATTATTTTCTCCCATCATTAAGTTTCTGAAGAATGCAACCAAGAAACTCATATCCGGTTCAACGTCTTTTCGCACATTTCTATAATTCGCACGAACCAGCGCATTGCGGAAGTACCAAGAGTTGTCGGCAAACAAATCATTGTTCACGTCAAAACCGATGCTACGCAAATACTTTATGGCAAAGACAGCCGTAGTACGGGTGTTACCCTCACCGAATGGATGAATCTGCCAGATGCCTGATATAAACTTAGCGATATGTACTACAATATCGTCCATAGACAAGCCTTTGAACGAGAAGTTCTTTTCCTGTTCCAAGTCATATTCCAAAGCCTTGTGTAAATCTTCGGAATTGACATAGAGCACTGTATCACCACGAAGTACCCACTCCTTCTTCGTAATATCATAGTTGCGAATCTTTCCGGCAAACTTAAAGATTCCTTCAAATAATCTACGGTGAATGGAGGTAAATCCTGTCACTGAAAAAGCAAACGATTGTTCATTTAAGATTCTTGCGATGTTAGCAGACACCTTATCGGCTTCTTCTGTTTCTTCATCTTTCAAAGTACGTACAGTCTTTGATTGGTAATATCCATTAATGAGTTTCTTTACTTCATCAATACTGATATCCCCCTCAATATGCTTTATAGCTGTATCTTTTAGATAATCGGATGTTCGCAAGCCATCCACAGCTTGTAAGCCAATGGCTGTTTTCCAAGCTGAAGCCTTTTCTCTTTTGTTAGGCTCACTACCACGGATGTATGATTCGAAATCTATGTCCATATTATTTGTTTAAATCCATGTAATAATTTGAGGCAACTATGCAGAATTCTATAATATAGCTATATCGTTTATTTTTATATACTTATATTTTAAGATTTATTCTAGTTGTTTCCTGTAAACAGAATCTAAAGTTTGGCCATTTTTATCTTTCCATACTAACCAGCCGTTATTGCTACTGCCTATACAGAAATCAGCAGCCGTACTTGGACTAGAAAAAGTCTTGTCAGACTCCATAACTAATAAGCCATTTTTTGTAACCGTATATTCGTTAATCAGTTTTTCTCTTTTTTCTTTCCAATTGAACGAAGGAACAGGACTATTAACAATAATACTCCCTTTTAGTACTGTAAATCCAGATGAATTGTAAAAGCCTTTTGCATTACAACCTCTTCCTTTGGTATAAAATAAGTGTTCCTCTTTTAGTTTCACAAATTCAAAAATATTGCAACCTATAAATGAAGTGAGAAATTTGATATCCTCAAAGAACTCATTCATATTATCTTTTTGATATTCGGGTAAATTAGGCTCATTGGGAGTTTGTTTGTTTTCATTCAGAACAAAATTCTTAGCTTTTTTAGCATCAGCAATCGCCCGATATTCCAGATATTGCACATCTGCTTTTGTCATTGCTGCGTCTTTAGATATAAATATCAGAGCTTTTTGCCAGAATGCTTTCTTACTATCGTGGTCTTTCACCCGTTCTTTGAAATTTTCTGTTTCTCCAATATATGCTTTAGGCTTGGTCATATCATCCTCACCCAAAAGAATATAAAATGCCGGTGTTTGTAAATCTGTCCGTTCATTAAGAATAGACAGATTGGAACGAGGAATAATAAACATCTGACAGATTTTGTTGCTGATGAACACATATTGAGACCCTTGTGGATCTCCGTCAATTAGGTATGTCGTTACTGTTTTTCCCATATTATTTAGTTGCTCGGTGCTATAACTTTGTCAATCTCTCTTTGCTTTTGTAATTAATGGCAAGCCAAGCTCAGCGAGAAATTTATTATGTCTCTCGGATGCATCAGCTATTTTACTCTCCAGCTCGATCAACTTTTTATTTACTTGCAACAAATCAATTTTCACATCCTCTTTAGCAATGCTGACATAGCGTGAAATATTCAGATTATAACCGTTTCTTTCGATTTCGTCCATCGAGACGGGACGTGAGTAACGCTCTTCTTCTTTTCGTTGCTTATATGTGTCTATAATTTTGTCGATGTCTTTAGTCCGTAGTTTGTTTTGCCTTTTGCCTTTCTCGAAATTTTCCTTGTCGCTAGCGTTGATAAAGAGTACATCATCGGACTTTTTGCATTTCTTGAGTACCAAGATACACACAGGAATACCTGTTGAAAAGAAAAGGTTTGCAGGCAACCCGATTACTGCGTCTATATTGCCATCTTTGAGCAATTTTGTACGAATGCGTTCTTCTGCTCCCCCCCTGAAAAGTACGCCATGAGGTAAAATAATCGCCATCGTGCCATCTTGTTTCAAAAAATGGAAGCCGTGAAGTAAGAATGCAAAATCTGCGGCTGATTTGGGAGCAAGGCCATAGTTGTTAAAGCGGAAATCTTTGCCCATTTCTTCCGTAGGCTCCCATCGGTAGCTGAATGGAGGATTTGCGACAATGGCATCGAACTCCACTTTTTTGGCTGGGTTCATTTCATTCAGCATATCCCAATCATTCAAGAGTGAGTCACCGTGATGGATTTCGAACTCCGAGTCTTTAACTCCATGCAGGAGCATATTCATACGAGCTAAGTTGTAGGTGGTGATATTCTTCTCTTGCCCGTATATCTTACCAATATTTCCTCCATTAGCTTTCATCCTGTGGCGCACATTGAGTAACAAAGAACCTGAACCACAAGCAAAGTCCAATACTCTTTCGAGTTTTTTCTTCATCCCGGACTTTGGGTCTTGGGTATCTAATGTAACGATACCCGATAGAATGCTCGACAATTGTTGTGGTGTATAGAACTCGCCAGCCTTTTGTCCCGAACCTGCGGCAAACTCACCGATCAGATATTCATAAGCATCCCCTAATATATCCGTATCGGTTGAAAATTGAGCGATTCCTTCGGCAATCTTTGTTATCACTTTACAAAGTAGCGCGTTACGTTCTTCATAATTTTTACCCAGCTTATCCGAGTTCAGGTTTATTTCGGAAAAAAGTCCTTGGAATGCCCTGTCGAAAGATTCGTTCTCGATGTATTTAAATCCTTTCTCAAGTGTTTTCAGAAGATCATCATTTTGTGTCCGTGCAAGTTCGTAAATATTAGTCCAGAGATAGTCCGGTTCAATCACATAATGCACTTTACGGCGCATTTGTTTTTCAAAATCTAAAACATCTTCTGGATTCTCTCTATACCATAATTGCAACGGCGTCGAAACACCACGCTCCTTCAATTCCTCCGGAGCTTTATCCGGATAATCTCCTCCGAGTTCCTTTTTTGTGGCCTCTATATAGTTGTCTGAAAGATAGCGCAGGAATAGAAAAGACAGCATATAATCGCGAAAATCATCTGCCATCATTGAACCACGAAGATCATCTGCTATTCTCCACAGGGTTTTACCTAATTCATGCTGTTCTTTTATTGTCATATCTTTATCTGTTTTCTTGTTCTGTTTCTATTAATATCTCAGGTAGGTAAAACTCATATTTTCTCAAAAAAGCATCAAGGATTCGGACAAACAGTTGTTTTGTGTCTTTTCCCATGAATACAGGTTCATATATCGAGTATTTACCATGACTAAGTAAATCTAAAGCTCGTGCAAATAACACCTCATCATCTATACCATGAATACATTTCGAAAAATGGCTATAGCCGAAAAACACCGCAGTTTTTTCAATAACACTGCGCAACATATTAAAATGATAAGTGTTTATCTGCACATCGTCTATCGTCTGTCCTTCTTTAGGCAAGAGCCGTTTTAATTCGCATAAAGTTGCGACATGATGAAAGAACGGTGTCTCGTCGGTCGCCCTCAACGTATAGCCGTTTGTCCCATTTTTATGAAAGAAATAACTTTTACGTCTATTTCTTTTTAAGTCGTTATACATCACATTAAAGAATAAATGGTGATGAGAAGAAATAACGATTTTTCTTTTTCCGGAATCCTTTTTCAGCAGATTGCCCAAATCATTGGCGATCGCAATAATGTTATTGTCATCAAGCGAAGACACAGGATCATCTATATAAATATATTTAACCCATGAATATGCCTCGGCTCCATCAATGACCAATTCGCAAATGGCAAGGAACACACACCATATAAATATGTTTTCTTCACCACGAGAAATCTTTATTTTATCTTCTTCCCCCTTTGAAAAAGAGATATGCCACTCTTCATAATCAATCTTGAAATCGAACTCTGCATATCGTTGTAAATAACCGAATATCTTCTCTTCTAATGCTAACTCTTTAAACCCGTTAAAGAAGTTCGAGTCTGCATTGATCTTGAGAACCCTTTCCGTATCATTTTCAAGGTCGTTATCCCAATAGAAAAGATCTTCGGTAAAAGCATTGAAGTATAGTGTATCCCTTGTATTAGCTTCCGTATTTCTACCTCTGTTCTTAAATTCCATGGAAAGACGAGTTTTCCCCGTCCCATTATAGGCATATAATAAAACATAGTCGAAATCGTTTAAATCAGAACGAAATCTGACGGCAACATCCGACAATGTGTTGTATTTGAATATTTTTGCTTCGTTACTCATTGTAATTTAGGAAATAGTTGTTGCATTAATCCTTTTTTATGGTTTTTTAGTTGGTCGAGTTTGGCGGTCTCGGTGGATATGAGTTCGTCTACTGATGATAGGCAATTCGTAACCATCCTAAATTCTTTGTCATTACGTGTTGTCCATATCTTAAAATCTTCAATTTGCTTTAAGCTAATATGGGGAATACCACTACTTGTATTTATTCGATCAATATATTTTTTAAATCGATCTGATCCTATTTGTTGATAAATAAACATGATGAAATCAATATTATCAGCTCTTAGTCTTGCCACACGTTGAACTAATAATGAGCCCTCGTCTTGCTTGTTAATCAGTGCAAAATTACGTCCAACTTTTGAACCGTCCATTGCTATAACAAGATCATTACATAATAATCTGTATTTAGATAATGTATGATCTTCTCTGCTGTAAAATCGATCTATATCATTATTATGACGCACCACACCTTCTGTAATATTTATCCCTCTCATTAATGGAGTACCGTTGTTATCTTCTAAAATTTCACTCCCTTTAAACGCATAACCTGTAAGTATATCAATATTGCATTTTTTTATTGGCAAAAGTATCCATTTTCCTTCATTTTGAAATTCTGGGAAACGAATATCGGGAGTTGTTTTGCCTTCGGCAGGAAATAGTTGCTGCATCAATCCCTTTTTATATTCTTCCAAGGTTTCTATCTTATCTGCTACTGCGCTTATCAAATCATCTAAACTACTCAAACAGTCTGCTATCCTTTGCTGTTCTTCAATTTCTGGCAATGGCACATGAAGGTTTTTAATTTCAGCAGATGCAATGCCCTTAATAGAGGTACCTTGTGTTTCTTGAACCTTTTGTTTCATTATGGTTGAAAGCAAATAAGACAGAAAAATATAGTTGCAGTTTATATTACACAGATTAGTAAAATCTTGGCTGGTACATATATCTACTCTGCTAAAAGCTACTTTTCCTACACCTACACGGGATACGATGTGAATACTTGGAGCTTTACAAAGTTTGGTTGCGGAGTGTTTAATCGCATCTTTTGTTATATGTCTTGTAGGAGTTATTTCAGATATGTTATTTTCGTTAATGTCTGATGAGGATATCCAAGGAATGTCACCATTCCAATATACGTCATTAGATGATGATGGAGTTCCTCCACCTATAATTTCACATATTTCCAATATTGGTGTTCTCTTCCACCCTTCACCATCCCGAAACTCTGGAAACCGTAAAGCTGGAACAACCGTTTTTATATTCTTATCTTTTGTCATAACATCAATCTTCATAAGCCGACAATCCCGAAATTTCACGGCCAGCGGCCAAACGTTTCAATAATGGAACGAGATCATCCATTAGGGCCAATTCAGCCTTAGTACGAGCTTTCCATCCCAATTCCAACGGAGCTAACAAATCACTTAGTTTTTCACCATCGAAGATCATTCGTTCCATTATCTGTTCTACAAATTTGCGTAACGAATCCGCTGTGATACCATGTTTGTCGGCTATAGATGCCAATTGTTTAGCATATTTCTCCGCCTTAAATGCTTCGTACCCCTCTTTTATCTCCTGCTCTGTCTTACCGTTCACTTCGTCGAGACTATCGATGTATTCTCGAATATCGTCCCGTTCATCAATCAGGTTGGCGCTCGATGCCACAAGGCTGATCAACTGCTCTTTGGTTACTCGTTGCTTGCTGTTTTTGCTATTCGTATAGCGGGCGATTAATCCCATTATATAATCGTAGTCAATGACTGCCGAAGCAAAAAGAACAAATTCAAAATCAAGGTCTTCAACCTGTGGACTAACCTCATGGTCTTTGCCTGTCTCCCGCTGTTTGCGTAATTGTTGTGCCGTTTCAATATAGGCTCCACGGAACGAACGCAAAGTCTCTTCTGGCAACAGTTCTTCGATTTTTGCTTTCTCCTGCTCGTTAATATCGGTATATTGCTCCAACTGGGTTCTGTATCGTTGTACTTCTTTGAAACAGTTGATAAAACCGGCACGAGCCTCATCTCCCTGCAAACTATAAACATTTTCAGCTTGGCACTCCAATCCTTGCGATTGCATATATTCACTCAACTTCTGAACGGCATCTTGGAACTTCTCTATCACTTTCGGGGCAGAATCTACAAGCCATATCTCTTTAGGATTATCGGTCTTCTCTCCAGAGAATAACGCTATCGCTTCATCGACAGCATCTTGCTGACCTCTAAAATCAAGGATGTTACCATATGGCTTAGTGTCGTTCAAAATGCGATTGGTACGTGAGAACGCCTGTATCAGACCGTGATATTTCAAATTCTTATCAACGTATAATGTGTTGAGATATTTAGAGTCAAAGCCTGTCAGCAACATATCCACGACAATCGTTATATCGATCTTATTTTTGTGTGGATAGTCTTTATTGCTATATTGTTGATCTTTGATGCGTTTCTGCACATCTTGGTAGTAGGCATCAAACTCAGCGATTGTATGGTTGGTTTTATATTGCCGGTTATAGTCGTCAATAATAGTTTTCAGCGCCTTTTTCTTTTCTTCAGGCTCTTTACAGTTGTCATTCTGCTCTTGTGGCAGGTCTTCCTGTATTTGCTGAATATCTTTATTCCCTTCGGCAGGAGGCGAGAATACGCAAGCGATGTTAAGCGGTTCGTAATTCTCATTTTGCTGCATTAAACTTTCTTGCGCTCTGCGGAACAGTCCGTAATATTCGATAGCTTCATTGATAGAGGCTGTGGCAAGTATGGCATTAAACCTACGGGAGTGGGTTGCTGCGTCATGTTTCGATAATATCGCATCTACTACCGCCTGTTTCTTTAGTGTGCCATCTGCCCTACGATCGCCTGTCTCTTTGGGCTTAAAATAATCGACATGGAAACGTAAGACGTTTTTGTCCTCGATCGCATGTGTTATGGTATAAGCGTGTAGTCTGCTTGGGAAGATATCTTCCGTAATCTTATATGAGGCTTCTTCTCCGCTTATTTGTGTATAAGTTGCATTTTGTTCAAATATGGGTGTTCCCGTGAAACCGAAGAGTTGAGAGTTCGGGAAAAATTCTTTGATTGCCTTGTGATTGTCTCCGAACTGAGAGCGGTGGCACTCATCGAAAATGAATACAATTCGTTTATCCTTTAGATGGATTAAACGGTCTTTATAGTTATTTTTATTGGACGAATCGAGTGCGATACCCAATTTTTGAATGGTAGTTACAATTACTTTGTCGGCATAGTCGTCCGACAACATGCGTTTAACAAGAGTCCCCGTATTGGTATTCTCTTCTACGCAATTTTCTTGAAACTTATTAAACTCCTCGCGTGTTTGTCTATCCAAATCTTTACGGTCTACCACAAACAAGCATTTATCAATGTCGGGATTATCTTTTAACAGAGTAGATGCTTTGAATGATGTTAGCGTCTTGCCACTTCCTGTCGTGTGCCAAATATAACCGTTACCTCTGTTTTGATGAATACAATCTATTATTGCTTTTACCGCATATATCTGATAGGGGCGCATTATGAGCAACTTTTGTTCACTGACAACCAAAACCATATAGCGGTTAATCATCTCTCCCAATGTACATTTCGACAAAAATGCCGTAGAAAACGCATCAAGGTGGGTTATTTTTCTGTTTGACTCTGTCGCATATTGATAGACTGGCAAAAACTGCTCATCTGTATTGAAACTGAAATGTTGATCGTTATTATTGGTGAAATAGTAAGTATTTGCCTGATTGCTTACGATAAAAAGTTGCATAAAACAAAGTAATGTATTCGTATATCCATTACCCGTATCATTTTTATAATCAACAATTTGTTGCATCGCCCGGCGAGGACTAACATCCGAAGCCTTCAACTCGACCTGGATTACAGGAATGCCATTGATCAATAAAATCACGTCATACCGATGATAGCTGTTATTGGTATTTATACGCAACTGATTAATCACCTCATAATCATTCTTACACCAATCTTTGATATTGACCAGCATGTATTGTAATGGTGTCCCGTCTTCACGCATAAACGTATTGATTCCTCGTAGCCTTTTAGAAGAAGCAAAAACATCAGCATCAATGATCTCCTCGAGCAAACGATCAAATTCAGAGTCCGTTAAATGTACCCTGTTCAATGCTTCGAACTTTGTTCTGAAGTTCCGCTCTAAAGCATTCCTATCACGAATATCGTCACGATAGGTGTACTTGAGATCTATTAATTTATTAATAAAGTGATCTTCTATTTGTTTTTCCTTAGATATCATATTTTTTCAAGAACTTTTTTATCCGGTTCATATCAATTGGATATTGATGTTATTCTCTGTATTTGGCAATAAAGATATAAAATATCTTGCTATGTGATAGCGAAAAGATGAAGAAGTTGTATTGACTTGATCTTTTCAATATCCTAGATTTTCTAGAACATTGAATTTATAAAAACATCTACAATATCTACCACTCTGTTGTGTACTCTCTGTAAATAAGAATATTACCTATAGGTTGTAGATCTCCAAACATCTACAATTATTATTCAATATCTACCATTTATTATTGATTTTCATACAATTTTCTTTTCGTGTGAAGGAAAAAAGTGTTATATTTGAAGAATACTGAAAATCTAAAAGATATGATAGAAAAACTCGATTACGCTATGGTGCCGACAGGCTTTGTACATTGTTTTAATGGAAATTGTAAGAACGCCAACCGCTGCTTGCGGCATCAAATCATCCGTTTTATTCCCGATACGCTTTGGGCGGTGAGCATCGTGAATCCCGCACGTACCAGTCCTACCGGAAAGTGTGCGGCTTTCATGGCGGATACTCCCGTGCAATACGCTGTCGGCATGGATCACCTATTAGACCAGATACCTTATCTGGAGGCGAAACGCATCAAGCAACGTCTGTTGATGACATACGGTAAGAATAAGTTTTATCAGTTTAAGCGCAAGGAAAGAACCTTCTCGCCCGAAGACCAACAGTATATCCGTCAGGTCTTTCGGGCGTACGGAGTAGAGGATGAACCAGTCTTTGATGCTTGGCAGAGTGGCTACCGATGGACGAAGGGATAAGAGCTGATAAGAGTTTCTCTTAGGAGAACAAAGAGTTTCTCTTAGAGGAAACAAAAGTTTCTTTAGGAAGAAACAAAAGTTTTATTAGGAGAAAACTTTTGTTTTTCTATAGAAAAAACTGTAAGCATAAGTTATTCAACTTCTTAAATAATATATTAGACATGAAAATAACCAAGCAAACAGCCTATCGACATACCGTCGCGCAACGGGCGATGCGTATGGAGGAGATCGTGGCATGGGTAAAGGATGAGCGGACGAGGGATAAGCTTGCGCTCTTTCGAGAGAAATTAAGGCGGGCTTATCCCGACAAACGGTATCCGTTTACCCGGAAATTACCTCAGTTGCTCTTTGCCGGAACTTTTCGAAAAGGCGAGTTGAAGGAGTATAATGGCTGGATTTTGCTGGAGATCAATCGATTGAAGAGCATAGAAGAGGCTTTGTCCTTGAAACAAAAAATAGTGGAATATCCGCAGACACTGTTCGCTATGATCGGCTCTAGCGGACGGAGCGTGAAGTTCGTGGTGGCTTATACCTATCCCGACGGGTCGCTTCCCCGTTCGCGTACGGATGCCGAGGTTTTTCATGCGCACGCTTACCGACATGCGCTCAAGACGTATGAGCCTCGCCTTTCTTATCCTATCGAGCTGAAACGTCCGGTGCTGGAGATGGGCTGCCGCCTCAGTTATGATGCCGATGTGTATTACAATCCGGACGCCCTTTCCATTCATCTGGAGCAGCCTGTGGCTATGCCCGACGAAAGCGCCTACCAGGAACGGTTCGAAAAACGGGTGCCGGTACCGGTAGAGAGTGCCGGGCAGACGCTTTATGACCAATACCGTTACGTTGCCATCCAATATGAATTCGCTTTGCAGCGGGCTTTGGAGGAACATGGAAGTTTGAGCATAAAGATGGATTTCAAACCTTTGTTGGTCACTCTTGGAAGACTTTGTTTCGCGGCTGGGGTAGAAGAGGAGGATTGTGTGAAGTGGACGATGCTCTATCTGGGGAATCTGATCTCGGAAGTGGAGATTCGGGAGACCTTGAGGCAGTCGTATCGGTTAGTCTCCGATTCGGACTTTGGTTGTACGTCCCTTTACAAGCCGGAGCAACTACAGAGCTTGAAAATGGAGGAGTTTATGAACCGCCGTTACGATTTCCGGTACAATCTGATGTCTGGCGGACCGGAATATCGGGAGAAAAACACCTTCTGTTTTGACTATCGCCCCGTGACGGATCGTGTGCTGAACAGTATCGCCTTGAATGCCCAGAAAGAAGGATTGCAGCTATGGGACAGGGATGTACGGCGTTTTGTCTTTTCAGATCGCATCCCGGACTATGCGCCTATCGAGGACTATTTGATCCGCTTGCCCGTGTGGGACGGCAAGGATCGCATCCGTCCGCTGGCCGCACGCATCCCTTGCGACAACGTACGGTGGGAACAGTTGTTTTACACTTGGTTCCTGTCGATGGTAGCGCATTGGCAGGGACGTGACAAACAGCATGGCAACAGCCTTTCCCCGCTTTTGGTTGGCGGGCAAGGGTGCGGGAAGTCCACGTTCTGTTTCAACCTGTTGCCACCGGACTTGAATAAGTATTACACGGACAGCATCGATTTCAGCAAGAAGCGGGATGCCGAGCTGTATCTTACTCGTTTCGGATTGATCAATATTGATGAGTTCGACCAAGTGAGCGCGAGGCATCAAGGCTTCTTGAAGCATCTGTTGCAGAAGCCGGTCGTAAATGTACGCAAGCCTCATGCCACGCAGGTGGAATCGGTGAAACGTTACGCTTCCTTTATCGCTACGAGCAACCATACGGATTTGCTGGGCGATCCTTCCGGCAGCCGCCGTTTCATTTGTATCGAGGTGAAAGGGATGATAGACAATGCCCAGCCTATCGATTATCTCCAGCTCTATGCGCAAGCGGTTGCCGCCTTGAATAATAACGAGCGTTATTGGCTGACGCATGAGGAAGAGGCCTCGCAGATGCAAGCGAACGAGGCGTTTCAACAACGTCCTTTGTTCGAGGATCTGTTTTTTCAATATTATCGTCCCGCTTCGCATAAGGAGGAAGGTTTGAAGATCTCTGCCGGAGAGATCTACCTATCGCTGCAAAAAAAGAGCGGCGTAAAACTTCCGATGAGCAATGTCTCCGTCTTTGGTCGCTTCTTGAAAAAGATAGGGCTTAAGACGCAGTTAGCGAGTAGGGGACGGTTGTATTTAGTGGTCGAAAAGTAGTAAATGGTGGTAGATGTAAGTTGTTGGTGGTAGATGTTTTATTATCTACCACCATTAGATAAGTGATTTATCCCACTTCTGGATCTTCCCAAACACCTGTTTTGTTCATTCGATAGCTTCTCTCTATCTTTTGGGAAGAGTCTGCCTCCAGCGCATAGAGTATTTCACGACAGAACTCCAGAGTTGCAAATCCGTTGGCGGTAATAATGTTTCCGGCTCTGACAGCCGGTTCATCCATATAAAGATTTTCACCTGTATAATTAACCCCCGCAAATTGTTTGAGGTAATCCAATCCGTTGCTGGTATGATTTACATGGTTCAAGAAACCGTGTATACCAAGAAAAACGGAGGCGTTACAAATACCGGCCACCAGCCTCTTCTTCTCGATGGCCTCTTTTACCAGAGGAACAATGGCTTCGGCTTCCGGGGTGAACCAGCTCATGCCTCCTATTAATACGATCCCTGCATAATCGGCCGGAATGTCATGGATCCCATAGTCGGGCAGCACCTTGAACCCTCCGATCGATACAACCGGCTCTTTCCTGACAGATACGGTTTTAACTATATATTTGCTTTCACTTCCGGGCTCAACACCTAAATTGAGGTTGGGAGCGATATAAGCCCCTTCCCAATCGGCAAAGTCTTTTAACAAGACGAATAGAATTTCTTTTTTCATTATTTATTGTATTTATCGAAGTTATACTTCTTTCTAATCTCGTTTTGCTCGTCAGGCGAAAGAGATTTGAAATATCCTTTCCAGCCTGGGCAGAAGTTTATGTGCCAACGCCAAAAGCGTCCCATTAATGACTGAGGGCTTTTATCGTATTTTTTCCTTAGGGGGCAGTTGTTGCAGTTACTTTTTTGCATGGATGTTACAGAATGCTTGTTGTTTACAAAGGTAATGCTTTTATTGGAATTGCTTTATTTCAATCTTTGTTTATTATGATAATATACCCCATCTGATATAATTGCCAATATTTATCGTAATTTTGCATTATTCGTGAAGATGGTAGTTGTTATGAGCATCCTCATTGGTTTGAATTAGCAAAGGATAAATGGGCGCAGGTTTATAAAACTACGGGAACTCCATGTAGTTGTTGGATGTGTAGAGGGGAGGAGTACGACCGCAAAGGATATAAGCAAGAGACTTTGCGTATTATCAAAGAATCAGTTCTCTCCAAAAAGCATACAAGTTCGGTAAATTTGGTGCAGTTCCTAACCTATAATCAGTAACCTTATGAGAAAAGTTAGAAAGAATACAGCAACTAGACAGGTCATTCATATTGTCGGTGAAGGATTGACTGAATTATTCTATTTCAACCATTTGAAAAAGTTGCTTGGTTATAGGTACTCTATTTCTCCACGTCTGTTTGACAATAATAGTATTATAAAGCTATCAAAAAGTTAGCGAATAGTTAATTGGTTCTCAAGAAAATTCAGTATTTTTGCACTCACAATTGAATAAAAACATTAAAAAAATTACAATGCTGCAGAATAGAGTGAACATATTAGTAAACACATTATGTCGAAGCACAGTATGCTTTGAGAGTATGTCGTATGTTCATACTTTAGGCATTGAGTCATTCGGTAAATGCAAAAACACTTTCCAGCGAACGTTTTATAGACAGGTAGGAGTACATTAGGTGCAGGTATTCCTATTAAAAAGATAAATTGAAGCCGTTGAAAAGTCCTTACTAAATTTTTCAACGGCTTTGTTTTTGCCCATTGGTGACGTTCGCATTATGCGCTCTACTCCGTCATTTCCGTCCATGGGCATTGAAAACTTCAGTTTTATTAACCAGCGCAGTGATGTGCATAAAAAAAGAAGATTATGGATTACAAATTCAACGGAAGCGGGGTGTTCTTTACATCCGATACCCACTTCAATCATACCAATATCATCAGGTTCTGTAGCAGGCCATTCAAGGATGTAGAACACATGAATGAAACACTTATTGCCAACTGGAACCGTGTGGTCGGTCCGGATAATATCGTATTTCATCTTGGCGACTTCTGTCTTGGTGGCTCTGCTGAATGGACAAAGATACTCAAAAGGTTGAATGGGAAAATCTATCTCATAGCCGGTAATCATGACATGAAGAACTTGAGGCAGAATTATACAAAATATTTCGAACTGATCACGATGCAGATGTACATCGAGGTGGATAAACAGAAGATTTATCTGAATCATTGCCCGTTCCTTTGCTATAGCGGCTCATACGATGATACCTGGCAGCTTTTCGGCCATGTGCATACAAGCAGGAATAACATCGGAAAAGATAAGCCTCGCCTTCAAATGCTTTTCTCTACACAATATGATGTGGGAGTTGACAATAACGACTTCACTCCGGTTTCATTCGCACAGGTAAAGGCAATCATAGAGAAACAGGTTGAACTATCAAAGAAATGAGAATACAATACATGAGTGATCTGCACCTATGCCCACTTTTTAGGTAGTTGCACCTTGCCACAAAGATTCGGTGCTGAACAGTGCCTTTGCGAGTGACGATGGAGACTTGGTAAGCAACAACCGGATTGATGTCTGGATATACGGTCATTCACATACGAATATTGATGCAGAGATTGGTGGAACCAAAGTATTATCCAATCAGATGGGATATGTTTTCCAGAACGAGCATCTTATGAATGGGTTTGATTCGGGAAAGTATATTGAAATTTACTAAGAATGAAGATATGAACGAAAATAAGATAATAGATAGAAAGTTCTTTGCCGATTTGGCTGAAGAATATGCCTTGAATACCTCTCATTTTGAATGGTTGGGCGGGGTGCGTCATCCGGAGATTGTTGTTAAGGGTGATATGTTGGACAGGCTGATTGAACTCCAGTCCCAGTTTAAAAGATTGGAAGTGATGGGTGATATTCAACCCGATGGAAACACGCTGGTTTCATGTCGCTTCCATATACATGGAGCGAAGAGCAATCCGGTTTACAGACCGGAAATATACCCGTTTCGTTGTTTCAAATTATTCTTCGTATGTTTCGGATAATAATGAATACTATAACGATGAATGGAGCAGGGAAACTATTACCCGTATTTTTGCCTATCTGCGCAGACTGGTGGATGCCATTATTAGTGTATGAGTCGTTCTACAGAAATTTGCCTGTCAGTAAATACAACCAGACTGAACAGACTTATGGCCCTAATGAATTGCATGACGTAGCTTATTATAATCGGATGAAGTTTGCAAAAATTGATGAGCAGTACGATATTGATAGTCCGGATGATTTCATCTGGTTTGCCAAGGATCATTATGGAGAACTGGGGCTTTCCCGCCTGAATATCTTTGCATCAGATACAGAACGGTCAGGATGGGTGATTGTCGTTTCCAACAGTTATTCTGCGAATGCCGGTCTCGCCATTGAAGTTGCCACAGCTCTATATAAGTCCGGTGTTCCATTAATAATCCACGATGCTGACAAGCTTCTGAAGATTCTTGAGGAAGAAGATTATGTCAGGTTGGTTCCTTATTCATACCATAACTATATGGGCTATCAAGAAGAAGGCTCCGTTTATGAGCTACCGTGGGAATACGAATGTAGTGAAGATGGTGGATCATCTCTGACTGCTGAGCAATACAAAGAGATTGTCTCGTTTGCTGAATGGCAGGAAGAGGAGAGGGTGAAGGTAAACTAATGTCATATTTCATATGTTAACGCACATCTGGCAATCCGTTTGGTTAGTCAGTAACATGCAAATTATCGGCACTGATTCGAAATAGTACCGATAATTTGCATAATTCTGATATTTCAAATATGACTTAATCAAATTTTAACTAACAGGCATTGTTCGATGCAATAGAATTCCCTACGATAGATGAAAGAATAAGAAATCTTTCTAATATGATGGATTGGATGAGATATCTTCCATCAGTTTCATTAGGTGGAGATCAAGAATTGTATTCAATAACGAAATAATAAGTTGTAGAGTAATGGTGTAAGATTCTATTAGCATATCGAGGATAATTTCAATAAACTTGGAGTTCGTTGATAACAACTTCTAGAGTTGCTGAAATAATTAACGAGGATATTTTTCTAACATTCTAAACGGAATATCATTTGTAGTAACTTTATCTATAGATATTTTGTTTATATTTAGCTGTATATCATTATTATAACATTTGTATGTATTCACAAATAAGAGATCCAAACAGCTTTGTGAAATGATAATTGTCGATGCAGCATATTATGCTAATTGACTATCAGAGGTTTACGATTTAAAAGATAGAATGCTCGAAAAATTACTTGTTTTTTCGCTAAAAATTGAAGATTTAACGTTTTTAACCTTAATTTGCCTTTCAACGGAGGGAAAAGTGAAAAATAGCTCTCATTTGTTCCGAAAACTCCGGTTTGCAAAGATAAGGCATATCGGTGATTATTTCGCTGATTATGGATGCAAAATCGTAGATGAGTTTACGGATTTTTTAGTTTATAATTGGATGACCTTCGATTTTGGTAGAGCTATTTCTTTTCTTCCTTTTTTAGTTTTACTTTAATACGCATATAATGAATACAGGGATAAAGTAAAGTTACTTTTCGTTTGAATGGTCAAACTAATATTAAACAGACACTGTAAGGAGAGTTAGTTTACATCTATTGATAAATAGTATTTTATTTGTCAATAGATGTATACGTTGCTTACGAATAATATGATGGCATTTAATTTTAAGATTCTGTTCCAAATGGCTATGTCTATGACCGATTATTTGGCTTTGATGCGATTTTTCATATACAATATATCATTAAATAAATAAAAAGTAATATTTTTACATATTATATGATGTGTTGATATGGCAAAGAATACAATGGGGACTAAATTACCTCGAAAATTAGAACAAAAGATGTCAGTAGTGGGAGAGCAGATAAAATTGGCTCGCTTGCGTAGGAACCTAAGCGTGGCTCAGGTGGCAGAACGTGCTACCTGTTCTCCGTTGACTGTATCACGAATAGAGAAAGGTGCGCCGACAGTGGCAATCGGAATATATTTGCGTGTGTTGTATGCTTTACAGCTTGACGATGATATTCTGTGGTTGGCCAAAGAAGACAAACTAGGGAAAACATTACAGGATTTGATTTTGAAGACAAGGAAAAGAGCCTCGAAAAAGGGATAAAACTCGCTTTTTCCTGCATATAAGTCGATAATGACTCTATCAGGATAAAAAATACAGCTTAAAATTTTGTATTATGCTATAGAAACATTATGTTTGTAATGCATAATAAATAAGGTATATGAAATTCGTTGATAGAATAGATGAAGCAGCACGACTGAAGGATGCTCTTGTGAGGGAGAAGTCCTCGTTAGTCGTGATGTACGGTCGTAGACGACTGGGTAAATCAACGCTTATTAAAAGGGTGTTGTCGGACAATGATGTTTATTTTCTCGCTGATCGTTCTGAAGGGCAACATCAGAGAGCATTGCTTGCAAAAGTAATAGCACAAGTGTTTCCAGATTTCGACAAACTGACATATCCAGATTGGGAATCTATGTTTCGTGCAGTCAATTATCGAACAGACAAGCATTTTACTTTATGCTTGGATGAGTTTCCGTATCTTGTAGAGCAATCTTCTGAACTGCCATCTGTGCTGCAAAAGCTGGTTGATGAAAAGCAGTTGAAGTATAATCTTGTGCTTTGTGGTTCATCGCAGAATATGATGTATGGGTTGTTTCTTGATTCTACTGCACCTCTCTATGGCCGTGCTGATGAGATCATGAAACTTGCACCGATACGTTTGCCATATATTCAAGAGGCTTTGAGCTTTGATGCGATGAATACCATTGAAGAATATGCTGTTTGGGGAGGTGTGCCGCGTTATTGGGAACTAAGGGAAAACCAAAATTCACTTAATGATGCCTTGTGGCACAATATCCTTTCTGTAAATGGAACTCTTTACGAAGAACCTATAAAACTTTTTCAGGACGATGTAAAGGATATTGTTAAGACTTCGACGATAATGTCTTATATCGGTACTGGCGCAAACCGGCTTTCTGAGATTGCCGCAAGATGCAATGAGCCTGCAACCAACCTATCGCGTCCATTGAAGAAACTCATTGATCTCGGATTTTTGGAGAAAGATGTTCCGTTCGGGATTGATGAAAAGAATGCGAAAAAGAGTCTTTACAAGATAGCCGATCCGTTTATGGCATTTTATTATCAGTTTGTCGTTCCTAATCGTTCATTCATAGAGCTTGGTCGTCGTTTGCCAATAGAACAGGCTTTGACTGCTCATTTCTCGGAGTATGTGAGTATGCAATGGGAAAAATTATGTAGGGATGCTGTGACAGGAAATCTTGTCAATAGAGTGGTTTATGGCAAGGCAAAACGCTGGTGGGGTTCTGTTCTCAATGAGGATAAGAAACCTGAACAGGTCGAATTCGATGTAATGGCTGAATCGCTTGATAAAAAGTATCTGCTGGTTGGCGAATGTAAATGGACAACACAAGAGAATGGCAAACAACTGACAGCTGAACTTCTCCGCAAAGCTAATCTGTTACCATTTGCCAAGAATTACACCATCGTTCCAATGCTGTTCCTTAAGAACGCTCCGAAAGATGATGCTGGGAATGCAATGCTTCCTGAAAATGTTGTCGAGTTAATGAAATAGAGGGGTAATCACTATTTGATAGAGTTATTAGATGGCAAAAAAAACGATAAATAAAGAACTTACTCTGTTCCCGTTTGTTTCTCGGATTGGCATAGACATAGATACCAAGCGATTCATGACGAATAACTTTCATTGTCTCTTTGTCTCGATACCCAGGATAATAATCTAGATAGAAAGACATCATCCTGCCTTTTAGCGGACGTGTCCTTAATGTCACGGTCTTACATTCATGCATAATGTTATATTTTTATGGTTATTATTAATTCGTTGGCGAAACTCTGTAATGTAATCATGCAGATTACCTACAGCAGAGATTAATTTTTGAATAATTAATGGATAGCGACAAATTAGATTATTTGTGAACACCCATAACCCTGTCAAACTCTACTTTTAGGAATCGGACGAACCGTCCGTTCTTCTCGCGGTTGATCTGATGGAATTGCAGAATGCCGTAAACAGAGTCACGGGAGAGTTTGAATTTTTCCATAGCCTCCTTGACGGTACAGTATTCCGCTTTGCTTTCCTGTTCCGATGTTTTAGATAGGTCGAAATGGAGCTTGGAATAATAGATTTGTCCGTGTTCTTTCTTGGATGGGATATTGTTCCGATACACCTGCGAACGGATGGCGACGCATGTCATGCCGTACTTCCCCTGAATATCTTCCGGTGTGTACCATTCGGTCAGGTCGGAATCCACCTCGTATTTGGCAAAGGCAGCATCGATATGTTTTTTGCTATAATAGTTGAACTGGCGGATTCGTACCTTCGGAACTTTGTGCTGCCGTGTATAAGTCCACACCCATTTGGCGTTGACCTTATATTTCTCTGCAATTTCTTCAGCAGTGTAATACTCGGTGATGTCGAAGTCCTCTTCAGGCATGATGCGCTCATATGGTTTGGTTTTCATCATTAGTTCGATGTCGGCACGACGAATGAGCGACTTCTTACCACTGATGCGTGAAGCCCGAAGTTTGGATTCCTTTACCAATTTATATATATATTGTCTGGTTACGCCCATCAACTTTGCTGCTTGGGCAAAAGAGAAGAAATCCTGTCCCTCGGCGGCTTGCCGAGGTTGTAGCAACTCTTGCGAGCGTTTCAACTGCCGCTTGCATTCTCGGATGCATTCTTTGTAGCCAAGATTGGAGCACTGATGACTACAATAGCAAGTCGTTGTCTTTTGAGCTATAAATGGCTTTCCACACCATTGGCAAATCTTTCTTACTTCCATATTTTCCTCGTTTACATTGGCGGTAATTTCGCCTTATTTCTCCCGATTTTTGTCAACACACGTCAACTAATGCGTTACTGTGACATTCGGGCTAACCGTGAATTTCCGTCGCGATAGAAATATGATAGAAAAATATGGATAAAAACCGTTACTTCCAAATACGGATCGGAAAGTGTTAAAATATAAAAGTCGCTGTAATACAGATACTTTGTTCTAAATGATTATAGTTGGTTACGGCTATTTCCAAGCCATCATTTCCCGATGCAGCATATTTACATCACTGATTATCAGTGACCATTCATTTTAATCGGTACAACCACAGTTTTGACAAATGCACAGAATGTAGGGACAAATGCAAACCGCTGTATTTCATAGCTTTGCATATACGTGTTGTACCGCCTCTTTTCAGCCTTTTTGTGGAATGTCCGCTATCAGATACAAGGTGTTGAGTGATAGGGCATTTCCGTAGGTGTGTTACAGAACGCTTGTTGAATACAAAGGTAGTGGTTTTCTTGGGATTTCTGTGGTTTGCGTGGACTTTTTCTTCCAAAGAGGTTGATTTACAGTAGAAAAACGGTTATAGAGCCAGAAAACTTTTGTAGATATACACTCGATTCGCTTGAAAAAGTGTAGAGAAATGGGTTATATTCGTTTGAAAAAGTGTAATGAAGTTGAATTATTCGCTTGAAAAAATGTAATTGCTTCCGTTTGCCCACAATGGAAAATGTTTGTATGTCCCAACAGAAACACTTATATGCTTGTAACAACTATTATATCCTATCGGGTATAATTCTGCTTATTGTATCAATATTATACCCGAAATGGTATAATTAATATATTTGACAGAACTCCATAATGTCGAGCATCTAATATTGGATACATAGTTTGAACACCAACAGATTAAAGTCTCATGAATATCACCGGAAACAATTATTGTCTTAGTTTCGGGAAAAGATAGTGAGAATATGCCGTTATGGTTCATCTTATGTTCCTGTTAATAGTGTTTATAGATAGAATTAATCCTTACCATACCCCTCCTTCTCTTTCCATATCTTGATTTCTTTATCAAAATCCGAAAGAAACTCCTTGTCTTGTATAAAGCGAAATTTATCATATTCAGCGTATGCCTTTTCTTTCGCTTGTTCGGCAGAAATGGTGCCAGCCTCATTGTATTTGTCATACTCATATAGAGTCAGGAAATCATCCAATTGCTTTTTCCAATCTGCCATTGTGGAGATGATTTGCCGTTCGGCACGAAGTTCGGCCAAATCAAGGAATGCGGTTGATAGACGATTGAAAGCTGAGACTTCTTTGTCGGACAAGTAATTCTGGGCGATAATTGTATCCGACTTTTGGACTCTGCCGTCAGGAGCGTTTTTCCACGTGGTAAGTCCCATGTGGGGCTTTTGGGCATCTGCTCTTGAATAGATGATTTCGGTTGCCGTTTGATGGGAAGTAGCCCAATACATCATATCTTGCACCCTCTTGAAGAATTGTAGGGTGGTCTCAGCCTTAGGATCATAATCGGCACTACATTCGGCATAGACATCGGTGATTTTCTGATAATACCGACGTTCTGAAACTCGTATTTCTCGGATACGTTCTAATAGGTCGTCAAAATAATCTTTGCCAAAATGTTTGCCCTGTTTCAAGCGTTCATCATCCAATACAAATCCTTTTATGATCATTTCTTTTAGAACCGATGTAGCCCACATCCGGAATTGGCCCGCTTGATAACTGCCCACACGAAACCCAACAGCAATAACCGCATCCAAATTGTAGAACAATGTATCATCGTTCTTGCCATCAAGTTCAGTTGTTCGAATTTTTCGAATAACTGAACTCTCCTCCAATTCTCCGCTTTTGAATATCTCTTTCAGATGGTTATTGATCGTATTCGTTTCAACACCAAACAAATCGGCCATTCGCTTTTGCGACATCCAAAATGTTTCATTATTGAAGATGACCTCTATACGGCTTTCTCCTTGTTTCGTCTTGTATAGCAATATGTTGGAAGATAGACTGTTGTCTATTAATTCAGGAGTTGATATTTCTTGTTTGAAATATTCTTTTGCTATCTGTACTTGTGGCTTCTTACTATCGGCATTTTCAGCAATCATCAAACAAGCGATTCGTGATAGATGTATATTCTCCACCTTACGAAAGGAGCCGGAATTTAGTTTGACCATCTCAAACGTAGCATTAAAATGCTCGGTAGTGTTACAACCTTTCTTATTGGCTATGGCGATAGCTTTGTTTAGAGTACGATTGAATTTTTGGTATGTGCCATAGCCTAATGCGGTGCACAACTCACGAGAAGTCCAATACTCTAAACCTTTATTATCTTGCTTTTTAATCCGTTCAAAGTCGGGTTGAATAGAGGGTATATTGTTCTCGTCTATCATTATTTCATGTTATTGGAGTTATACACCGCCAATCCTTTAATCGTCAACATGTATTTCTGACGAGGATGACGGGGCTTGTCTGGGTAGAGCATAGAAACAAATCCCTCTTTTATGGCTGGATTGAGAGAGTATTCCATGAAATTTTCACGGTTCTTTAAACCTACGGCTGCCATCATCTCTTTGACTGATAATCTATTGTTTGCAAGTACCTCTATTAAACGGTTGATATTTTCATTATCTATCTGTAATGGATTATCTAAGCTTGTCGGGGTACTTGTCGGGGTACTTGTCGGGGTGGAGATACCCATGTCTTCGGGGGCATTAACCACCATGAAACGATTCCTCAATTCATTGTTTTCTCCTATCAATAGATTTCGGAAGAATCGTTCTAAATACACAGGCTCTCTTTTGATGCCTTTTTGTATGTTTTGATAATTGGCTCTAACCAAAGCATTACGGAAATACCAAGAATGATTGGCAAAAAGGTCGTTCTCGACATTGAATCCCATCGAGCGTAAATACTGGATGGTGAACACTGCTGTTGTTCGGGTATTGCCTTCTCCAAACGGATGAATCTGCCACAACCCGGATACGAATTGGGTAATATGAGTGACAATTTGGTCTATATATAATCCTGTATAATCAAACGCCTTTTCTTGTTCAAGATCATACTCTATGGCTCTGCGAATGTCGGGAGCAGATACATAAAATACCGTATCGCCACGAAGCACCCATTCTTTTTTGGTGATATTGTAATCTCTGATTTGTCCGGCAAACTTGAATACTCCATCAAATATACGCCGATGAATGGCGGTCAATCCGGCTACGGTAAAAGCAAATGAACGCTCATTCAATAGTTTGGTTATATTGGCAGAAACTTTATCCGCTTCTTCTGTTTCGTTATCCTTTTCAGTACGAATGTCTTTTGAATCGTAGTAACTCTTGATAAGTTGTTGTACTTCATCAATGGTTATGTCTCCCTCAATATGCTTGCGAGCAGTTTCAATAAGATAATCCGAGGGCTTCAAGCCATCTACCGCTTGAAGTCCTATTGCCGTTTGCCAAGCATAGCCTCTTTCACGCTTTTGCGGTTCGCCTTGCTGGATGTATTCATCGAAATTGACCATCGTAATATCATTTCGCATGTTTTCGTATAGCAGATACTATGCTTTCTGTATTCCAATGAACAATTTCGTCGGCTCTATCATTTACAATAGCAGAAATTCGCTCTTGTCCTCTTGGGATTACCCCAATAATTGGAACTCCTTTTTCTATAGCTTTGTCAAGCTCCCATTTCATCCAATCACTATATGAAGCATAGATTCCAGCGATACCTAAAACAATATCCGAAGCCGCTATTCTTTCTGAGATTCGCTGTCTTATGTAATATGTATTCATTGAATTTATAGAATCTGTTGGTGGAAATTCTGTAAATTCAACATTAAAGTACCCTCTTGATTCGAGAAGGTTTCTTAACGATTTTAAGTCATTTACATGTGACCAAGAATGACTAATGAAAATTTTATATGTTTTAGCCATGTTTTTATTTCTTTAAAATTGATTTTGTTTTCTCGAAACTATCTATTTGCCATTGTAAGGGTTGCTGGTCGTGAAATAGTCTCTCATACTTTTCAGCTTCAGCATGGTTGCCTAATGCAAGATAGGCATTAGATAAAGAAGCATATTTCCAAAGCAACTCTTCGGCTTCTGGGTCTTCAAGAGATTTCAGAATTATATCAATAATCTCAGCATATGTGAGTTTGGCTTCAACTATAGAATGTGTCTTTAGTTCTTCTGATATCTCATGCAATGATTTTATATACATACAAGTTGCATAGTTTTCACCTGTATAATAATCTTTATATTGATTCCATCCTTTTTTATATGAATCTATGGCTGAGTTAAGATAACTTTTATCGGATGTTATTTCCCATAATCTTTTATTTATTGCTCCTAAAATTCCAAGAGTTTCTGTATCTGTTTGGTTTCCTATTTTCGCCATTATTAGCATAGCATCGGTCAACGCTCTTTGTGTAGATGGTACTTCACTTTTGTAACGGCACAACGCTCGTTGTTGAATATAGTATTTTTCATTTTCTGTTTTAGAACACAATTTCTCCCACAATTGTTCTGCTTTAACAAAATCACCTTTTGCCATATTATCTTTCGCCATCTCAGTCAAAGCATAAATAGAATCTTCATTATTTTTCAATTCTCCAATGATACTGGAGATTTCTTCTTCTGAAATTTCCGGTTTTTTTATTTGATGAATGTAAGAATAAAGTGGGCTATCCGTTTTAGGCTCATTGATGACACTTTGAATTAAAGTTCGAAGCTGCGGAATACATTTCTTTGCTTCTGCTTCTGAAATTTCATTTCCTAAATGTTTGTAACTTATTATTCTATCGTGTCCAATATCAAACGGTATTTTCCCTTCATCTTCTTTAATGATTATTGTAGAATATGGACGTAATGCATGACGTACTCCTAATTCGTATATTGCATTAGGGTTAAAAGTTGATATGTCTGCAATAACAATGTCAGCGTAATATAAGAGTGCATACATACTTCTATCAATTATTCCAGATTCTACAATCTCGTCAGCGCGTATGCATTTGCATCCAGCGGATTCTACGGCAGGACGGATTATTTTTTTATACGTAGCATCTAAATCAATAGTACGGTTAGTATCTGGATCCTTTTTCTTGCCGAATCCCATTACTATAAAACATAAATTCCTTTCCATTATTTATAAATTCATTTAGGTCTAACAATTACTTCACTTGCTATAGGATGATTACGCTTATTGAATGCTTGTTCAATATAAGCGTTAGGATTACATTTGAAGTCATCCCATTTAACTAAGATGCAAAATCGATCATCTTCATCATATGCACATTTTCCGTGATTATTTAAGTAATAATTTTTACTAAATTCTTTAATAGTAGTCGCATCGTTAATAGCTACAGTATTATGACTTTTACCACAGATAGAGCATATATGTTGTCCTTTGTATATTGAATCATACATTGAAGGTAATACAACTCCTAAAATTCCGTTTCGAGTATTACCTTCGCTATTATACAATGACGCTTGTAGCTCTCTCTTTATAAATTTCTGTTCTTTCCACCCCAAAGTCTCTGCACTCTGTGCCCCAATCAAGAAGATTGTAACCGTTGAATCAGACAAATAATCTTCTCTGATTTTTCGCATAATATAGTCTTCGTCTTCAGAATTAATAGGGGTATTTAGCGACTTGTCTATCATGTCAACTTTTTCATTGGCACTCCATTTTTGTATTTCTCGTTTATACCAACTATCTTCTGTTTTAAAAGAAATATAACATTTATGTCCCATATGCTTATGTTTTTGCGTACAAAGTTACTACAAAAAAGTGAAATGCGGAAAGTTATAGTGATAGAATTGAGTTACAAGGGTTTTAGTTGAAGTGGCGATAATTCGTGAAGCCATTACAATCCCTGCCGAAGCCAAATCCTGACGCCGCAACGTTACTTGTTCGTAACCATGCCCGAAAATGCGACAAACGGGTACGGATAGCGAAACAATACGTTAAGGAATAGTGAGTTACCGATAACTCACGCAAAAATTTCGGTTACGGAAAAAGATTGCTCCGTTCCTCCCCGTTTTGCGTACCGACACCGGACTCTTCACCAACTAATTTTGAAACCAAAAAATTAAGGACGATGAAGAGTACATTTTCAGTAATCTATTACCTCAAGCGTCAGGTAGTGAAAAAGGACGGGACAGTACCCGTCATGGGACGCATCACGGTGGACGGCAGCCAGACGCAGTTCAGCTGCAAGCTGACAGTCGATCCGAAACTGTGGGACACCAAAGGTGGACGTGTCACAGGCAGAAGCGCGGCGGCACTCGAAACGAACCGTATGCTTGACAAGATGCGGGTGCGCATCAATAGGCACTATCAGGAAATCATGGAACGTGACAACTTCGTCACGGCTGAGAAGGTGAAGAACGCTTTTCTCGGACTGGAACACCGCTACCACACGCTGATGCAGGTGTACCGTCGTCACAATGAGGACTATGAGAAACAGGTGGAAGCAGGCATGAAAGCAAAAGGTACACTGGAAAAGTACCGTATCGTTTACAAGCACCTGCAAGAGTTCCTCGACATCCGCTACCATGTGAAGGACATCGCACTGAAAGAGCTTACCCCCGCTTTCATCTCCGACTTCGAGATGTTCCTGCGCACGGACAAACACTGCTGCACCAATACCGTGTGGCTGTACGTCTGCCCGCTACGGACGATGGTGTTCATCGCCATCAACAACGAGTGGCTGACACGCGACCCGTTCCGCGAGTATGAAATCAAGAAGGAGGAAACAACACGCAGTTTTCTGACCAAAGAGGAAATACGCCTGCTGATGGACGGGAAACTGAAAAACGCCAAACAGGAACTGTACCGTGACCTCTACCTGTTCTGCGCTTTCACCGGGTTGTCGTTCTCGGATATGCGCAACCTCACGGAAGAGAATATCCGCACCTACTTCGACGAACACGAGTGGATAAACATCAACCGCCAGAAAACGGGCGTGGTGTCCAACATCCGCCTGCTTGACATCGCCAACCGCATAATCGGCAAATACCGTGGGCTGTGCGAGAACGGCAAGATATTCCCCGTCCCGCATTATAACACGTGCCTTGCCGGTATCCGTGCCGTCGCCAAGCGTTGCGGCATCACCAAGCATATCACGTGGCATCAGAGCCGCCACACGGCAGCCACGACGGTATTTCTCTCTAATGGCGTACCTATCGAAACCGTCAGCTCCATGCTCGGACACAAGAGCATAAAGACGACGCAGATTTACGCGAAGATAACCAAAGAAAAACTCAATCAGGACATGAAGAACCTTGCCGCAAGGTTGAACAGTGTTGAGGAATTTGCAGGTTGCACCATCTAAAAAAGAGAAGCCATGAAACGTGACATAATCATCATAGAGGACAAGGCGGTCAGCGTAACCGGTAACGACGTGTGGATGACCGCCACCGAAATCGCCGGACTGTTCCATACGACCGTCCCGGCAGTGAACGCCGCCATCAAAGCCATCCGCAAGTCGGACGTGCTTAACGACTACGAGGTGTGCCGCTACATGCAACTTGAAAACGGACTGTACGCAGATGTGTACGCGCTTGAAATCATCATCCCCGTCGCCTTCCGGCTGAACACCTACAACACCCACCTGTTCCGCACATGGCTGGTGGGAAAAGCTCTCGCCAAAGAGAAACGGCAGGCATACGTGATGTTCATACAGAACGGAAAAGCCGGGTACTGCTGATTGCGCATACCACATAAGACAAGGAAACGGGCAGCACCACAAAAAGTGTCGCCCGTTTCCTTTTTTCTTGCCAACCGCGCTCACTCCAGCGGCTTGCGGTAATTTGCTTCCAGCACTTCACGCAGCCCCGTTTCCGGGTAAAGCACCTTCCCTCCCAAAAGTATGAAGGGCAACACGCGGTTGTTGCGGTATTCCTGCAATGTGCGTCGGCTTACGCGGAGCAGTTCCGCCACCTCGCCGTCCGTCAGGTAACGTTCCCCGTCCAGCAGAGGACGGTAACTTTCCAGAAAGGCGGACAGCCATTTCGAGCCTTTGCGCATATCCTGCACCACAGAGGCTATCGGCTCGTCTTCCATCGTAAAAACATCGTTGTTCTCGTTCATCATAACTTCGGATTCAGTGGGTGAATAAATCAAATCATCTGCCGTGCGGATAGAGCGTGCCGATAAGCGGTATCAGCCGCTTCACCTCCTCCGGCTTGTAATAAAACCTGCGGTTTATCTGCGAGTAGCCGATAAGCCGCCTGTCGCGCAGCGTCTGCAACGTGCGCGAACTTATTCTCAACTGCCTACAGACTTCCTCGCCCGTGAGCCATCTTTCCATGCGCCTCGTGTCGCTTTTGCGCCTCAGGGCGGCGACCTTCTCCGAGAGTGCGCCGAATGCCGCCACCATCATCTCGAAAGTCTTTTTCTCGATAGATACTATTTCCATATTCATGCAATTATCGGTTTGCCCGCAAAGGTAACGGTACGGTCCTGAACACGTGCCGTTTTCCGCTGAAAGGCTGCCTGTTGCGCCGTTTGACCGGGTTACGGAGCCATCTTCCGTAAAAATCTTACGTGAGTCACGTAGTGAGTTGTTAAAGCCCCTTTTGTTTATTGCCGATTTTTGCTGCAGAAACAAAAAGAAAGGACTGAATATGAAAGTGATAACGATGGAAAGTTCCGCCTTCCGGTCATTGACGGAACAGATAGCGGAGATTGCGGCACACGTCCGTGCCGCCTCCGGCGACAAGAAAGCGGCATCGCCCGACAGGTTGCTCACCACACGCGAGGCGGCGCACCTGCTTAACGTGAGTACCCGCACCCTCCAGCGTATGCGCAGCGAGCAACGCATCGGTTATGTCGTGCTTCGCGGTAAATGCCGCTACCGGCAGTCGGAAATAGACCGCCTGCTTGAAGCGTGTGCCGTCAACGAGGACGCGGCGACACCGCAGGAATTGAAACGCAACCACACGCTGCGCACTGGCGGCAAACCAAAAGGAAGGAGGACATAGGTCATGGAACTGCTCACACGAAACAACTTCGAGGGCTGGATGCAGAAGCTGATGGAACGGCTCGACCGTCAGGACGAACTGCTGCTGGCGATGAAGGCTGAGGGGAAACAGCCTACTATCACGGAAAGCATCCGCCTTTTCGACAATCAGGATTTGTGCATGCTGCTCCAGATAAGCAAGCGCACACTGCAACGCTACCGCAGTGTCGGCGCATTGCCCTACAAGACACTGGGCAAGAAAACCTATTACAGCGAGGAGGATGTGCTGACATTCCTTTCCAACCATATCAAGGACTTCAAAAAAGAAGATATAGCCTTCTACAAGGCTCGTATCCATAATTTCTTTCATAAATAACCCATTAAAACATTTTTCAAATGGCAAAGAAAAAAGACGAAAAGGACGTGCTGGTAGTCCGTGATGAGAAGACGGGCGAGATCAGCGTGGTAGCCGGGCTGAATGCAGACGGCACACCCAAGCGTACCCCTGCGAAAGCTGAGAACGCGCAGAGTTTCCTGCAATTCGACCGACACGGCGACGTGCTGGACAACTTCTTCAAGAACTTCTTCCGGCAGTGCAAGGAACCCAGCCGCTTCGGTTTCTACCGCATCGCGGCAGACCAAGTGGATTCCATGCTTGGCGTGATGAAAGACCTGCTTCAGCATCCGTACCAGAACAAACAAATCCTTGCACCGCACAAAATCGACACCTTCCCTTATCAACAGCAGGTGCAGGAAGAGATGGCGGCACAAAAGACAGAGAAACAAGAACCTCAAAAACAGGAAAACATGGAACAACAGAAAGAACAGCAGGAAAGCCCGCAACAGACGCAGGGCAGACAGGGCTACCAACCCATCAACGAGAGCAAAATCAACTGGCAGGAGCTGGAGGACAGATGGGGCGTGAAGCGTGACGACCTTGAAAAGTCCGGAGACCTTACGAAGATGCTCCACTACGGCAAGTCCGACTTGGTAAAGGTCAAGCCCACCTTCGGCGGCGAATCATTCGAGCTGGACGCCCGCCTCTCCTTCAAGAAGGACGGTGAGGGAAATGTCAGCCTCGTGCCGCACTTCATCCGCAAGGAGCAGAAGTTAGATGAGTACAAGGAACACAAATTCTCCGACGATGACCGGAAGAACCTGCGCGAAACGGGCAACCTCGGCAGGGTCGTGGACATTGAGGACAGGGAAACGGGCGAAATCATCCCCTCCTACATCAGCATCGACCGCAAGACGAATGAAATCACGGACATTCCGGCAAACAAGGTGCGCATCCCGGAGCGCATCGGCAAGACGGAAATCACCAAACAGGAGCAGGACATGCTCCGCGCCGGACTGCCCGTGCGCGACAAGCTCATCGAGCGCAACGACGGCAGGAAGTTCGTCACCACCCTTCAAGTGAACGTGGAGCAGCGCGGCGTGGAGTTCGTGCCGGGAACCGGAAGGTCGCCCCGTACCGCACAGACGCAGGAAGCCAAAGGTGACACCTCGAAAAGTCAGGCGCAAGGCGGGGAAAATGCCGCACAGACCAAGAAGGAGCAACGCCGCAACACGTGGATGAACGAGGACGGCAGCATCCGCCCCATCAGCAAATGGAGCGGCGTGAACTTCACCGACAAGCAGAAAGCCGACTACGTGGCGGGTAAAGCCGTGAAACTGGAGAACGTGACCGACAAGCAGGGCTTCCATGCCACGATGTATATCAAGTTCAACCCGGAGAAGGGCCGCCCGTACCGCTACGAAACGAACCCCGACAACGCCCAGCAGGTCGCCCCGTCCAACGAGAGCCGCACACAGGTGGCGGTGAACAACGAGGGCAAAACCAACGAGGCGACAAAGAACCTGAAAGAGCCTTTGCAGAAAGGTCAGACCGCCCCGAAGGACGACCGCCAGCAACAGCAGCAGGAGAAGCCGAAAAAGAAGAACAACAAAGGCATGAAAATGTAATCCCGTGTCCGCCACTGAATCCAAAATAAAATCCAAAGTATCAACAAAAAAGCAAGAAAACATGAAGACAATCATTGCAGAAAAGCCCTCCGTGGCACGTGAAATCGCCCGCATCGTGGGCGCGACAAAGAGAGAGGAAGGATATTTCGAGGGAGGCGGCTATGCCGTGACATGGGCATTCGGACACCTCGTTCAGCTTGCCATGCCCGACGGCTACGGCGTGCGCGGATTTGTCCGTGACAACCTCCCGATTATTCCCGACACATTCACGCTCGTCCCCCGTCAGGTCAGGACGGAGAAAGGTTACAAGCCCGACAGCGGCGTGGTGTCGCAGATAAAAGTCATCAAAAGACTGTTCGACACAAGCGAACATATCATCGTGGCGACCGATGCCGGACGCGAGGGAGAGCTTATCTTCCGCTACCTCTACCACTATACGGGTTGCACCACTCCTTTCGTGCGCCTGTGGATCAGCTCTCTCACCGACAAAGCTATCCGTGAGGGACTGCGGAAACTCGAAGACGGCAGCAAATACGACAACCTCTACCTCGCCGCCAAAGCGCGGAGCGAATCCGACTGGCTCGTGGGCATCAACGGCACACAGGCGTTATCCATCGCCGCCGGACACGGCACGTATTCCGTGGGGCGGGTGCAGACACCAACGTTGGCTATGGTATGTGAACGCTACTGGGAGAACCGCCGCTTTACGTCCGAAGCATTCTGGCTGCTCCATATCGCAACGGACGGTTGCGACGGCGAAGTCGTGAAATTCTCATCCTCCGAGAAATGGAAAGAGAAAGAACCGGCGATGGAACTATATAATAAGGTAAAGGCGGCAGGTTGCGCCACTGTCACGAAAGCCGAGCGCAAGGAGAAGACGGAGGAAACTCCCTTGCTCTACGACCTGACCACGCTCCAGAAAGAAGCCAACGCCAAGCACGGCTTCACGGCGGAACAGACGCTTGAAATCGCGCAGAAACTCTACGAAAAGAAGTTGATAACCTATCCGAGAACGGGAAGCCGCTACATCCCCGAAGACGTGTTTGCCGAAATTCCCAAACTGCTCGCTTTCATCGGCACACAGCCCGAATGGAAAGACAAGGTGCGGGCAAAAGCCGCCCCGACACGCCGCAGCGTGGACGACGGCAAGGTGACAGACCACCATGCCCTGCTCGTCACGGGTGAGAAACCGCTCTTCCTCTCCAAAGAGGACAATACCATCTATCAGATGATTGCCGGGCGCATGGTCGAGGCATTCTCTGAGAAATGCGTCAAGGATGTGACCACTGTCACGGCGGAATGTGCCGGAGTGGAGTTTACCGTAAAAGGCAGCGTCGTGAAGCAAACCGGATGGCGTGCCGTCTATGGCGAGGAAAAAGAGGAAATTACCATCCCCGGCTGGCAGGAAGGCGACACGCTGACACCGAAAGGCTCGTCCATTACCGAAGGAAAGACCAAACCCAAGCCGCTGCATACCGAAGCCACCCTGCTCTCGGCAATGGAAACGGCGGGCAAGGAAATTGAGGACGACGCACTGCGGCAGGCGATGAAGGACTGTGGCATCGGTACTCCCGCCACACGCGCCTCCATCATCGAAACGCTTTTCAAGCGCGGTTACATGGAACGCTGCAAGAAGTCGCTTGTTCCCACCGAAAAAGGACTTGCCCTCAATTCCGTCGTCAAGACGATGCGCATCGCCGATGTTGCCATGACGGGCGAATGGGAAAAGGAGCTGGCGCGTATCGAGCGCGGGGAACTGTCCGCCGACACCTTCCGCAAGGAGATAGAGGCGTACACACGTGAGATAACCTCCGAACTGCTCTCGTGCGACAAGCTCTTCGGCAGCCGTGACTCCGGCTGCGCGTGTCCCAAGTGTGGCACGGGCAGGATGCGGTTCTACGGCAAGGTGGTACGCTGCGACAACACGGAGTGCGGACTGCCCGTGTTCCGGCTGAAAGCGGGACGCACCCTGTCCGACGATGAAATCAAAGACCTGCTCACCGAAGGGCATACCAAGCTGCTCAAAGGGTTCAAGAGCAAACAGGGCAAGAGTTTCGATGCTGTTGTCGCCTTTGACGGGGAATATAACACGACTTTTGTGTTCCCGGAGGCTAAAAAGGGCAAGAAATTTTCAGGACGGAAGAAATAGTATTAACTTTGCCACTTGTTCAGAGTAATGAATTGTTCTTCGATACCGGATTACACTCATACTTTGGATTTAGTGGTGGCACTCGGAGGGATACCGAGTGCCTTTTTCTTCCTTTTTCCAACCGATTATCCCGTTAATTATCAATCCGCTAAATCCAAAGTAATGAACAACAAGAAGAAAAACGAGGGTCAGACCGACTTTTCCTATTACGGTCTGTACCTGCTGGACTATCTCCGCACGAACAAGTTTGAACAGGCTGACGACACCGCTTTCATACGGGAACGGGCCGACCGTGCCGCCGAAACGTATGAGAGGGCACGGCTTGAAGGCTATCCCGCCGATGGTGCGCAGGAACTGGCGATGGACACGCTGCTGCGCGGGCTGCATTATTCCCGTTACGCCATCCTCCGCGAAGTCGTGGAAAACGAGTTTGCCGATGAAGTGCCGGAAGAGAAGCGTGAAGCCTTTGTCCTGAAACTGCTGCCGCTTGTCGGCAACGTGTTCTCCGTCTATGACCTCTCGGATGACAATTTCGCCCTGTCTTCCGATTACGACCTGCTCTACACGGAGCTGACGGGAGCAACCGTCCTTTACTTAGACGAATATGGCGTTTAACCGCAAACAGAAACTGCGGGACAACATCGAGGCGATACGGACGGCATTCATCCTTGACAGGGAAAACAGGACAGCGACAACCGAAGAGCGTGCCATACTTCAAAGGTACTGCGGTTTCGGCGGTCTGAAATGTATCCTCAACCCTGCAAAGGAACTGACGGATGCCGTCCGGTGGGCGAAATCCGACCTCGAACTGTTCGCCCCGACGGTGGAGCTGCACAGGCTTATCCGTGAGAACAGCAAGGACGAAACAGAGTACAAGCGGTTTGTGGATTCGCTGAAAGCGTCCGTGCTGACCGCTTTCTACACCCCCAAAGAGATAACCGACACCATCGCGGACGTGCTGGCAGATTACAGCGTCCGCCCCGCCCGTATGCTCGAACCGTCGGCAGGTGTCGGCGTGTTCGTGGATTCCATGCTACGGCACAGCCCCAATGCGGATGTGATGGCTTTCGAGAAGGATCTGCTCACGGGTACAATCTTGAGGCATCTCTATCCCGACCAGAAAATGCGCACCTGCGGTTTTGAGAAAATCGAAAGACCGTTCAACAATTATTTCGACTTGGCGGTGTCCAACATTCCGTTCGGTGACATTGCCGTGTTCGACGCGGAGTTTCAGCGGAGCGACTCTTTCGGCAGACGCTCCGCCCAGAAAACCATCCACAACTATTTCTTTCTCAAAGGACTGGATGCCGTGCGTGACGGCGGTATCGTGGCGTTCATCACCTCGCAAGGGGTATTGAATAGCACCAAGACCTCCGTGCGTAACGAGCTGTTCAGTCAGGCCAATCTGGTATCCGCGATACGCCTGCCCAACAACCTGTTCACGGACAACGCGGGGACGGAGGTGGGCAGCGACCTGATTGTCCTGCAAAAGAACCTCAGCAAGAAGGAAATGTCGCAGGACGAGCGGCTGATGACCGTGATACAGACGGACACGAAAACCGACCTGACCGACAACGCCTATTTCATCCACCACCCGGAACGCATCGTGCATACGACGTCGAAACTTGACACTGACCCCTACGGGAAGCCCGCTATGGTTTATCTGCACGAGGGCAAGACCGCAGGTATCGCCGGGGACTTGCGCCGGATGCTCAACGAGGATTTCCATTACAGGCTCGCCATGCGTCTGTATTCGGGAACAATCTGGCAGTCGGGAACGGAAGAAAAGGTTACCGTTCAAAAGGAGGCGGAGCGTCCTGCTATAAAATTGGAAACGGTATCTTCGGCGCAGACGGTGGAAACTCCGACGGAAAAACCGCAACCCGTTGAGGAAAAACCGGAGATAGAGCCACGTCCGAAATATTCTGACGGGGTGCAGCTCTCCTTGCTCGACCTCTGGGGGATGACGGAAGAGGTCAGCCAACCGAAAACCTCCAAAAAGAAAAAGACGGTGAAAAAGGCAGTTACGGCAAAGTCCACTCCGCCCAAACCGAAAGTCACGGTTACACCGACAGCTCCAACTGCAAAACCCGCTATGGAGAATAAGGAGGTGAAAGCGGAGAACACCGCCAAGCCTGCCGACCCGGACGACATCTATGCAAAGCTGGACTGGGAAACCAATCCTCCCATCAACGGCTTCTACGAGATGATGATGGAACTCACGCCGGAGCGCAGGAAGGAACTTCGGGAGCTGGCAAGGCAGCATAATGAAAAACATGAAAACAGAACGGTTGCGACGATCACGCCGGAAGTACCACGTGAACAACCCCGGCAGGAGGAAACACAGCCGGAAGCAGTCGCCGCACCTGCTGTTACCGATGCTCCACCGGAAACGGTGGCTACTTCCCTTTTTCCCGACATCGAACCGGAAAAGCCGAAGGAGGAAGTCGCGGACCTTACGCCGCGTGCCTACCATCGCACGCCGGAGATGCACCTGCGCGAAGGCTCGCTGGTGGCTGACCGGGGGCGTCATAACATCGGCTATCTGAAGGACATCACGCCATACGGGGCTACATTCCAGCCGCTCGACCTGAAAGGATACCAGAAGGAAAAGGCGTTGTTGTATGTGTCGCTGCGTGACGCCTACGAGCGTCTGTACCGTTATGAATCGCTCCGGCGCGAGGCAAATGTTCCGTGGCGAGAGCATCTGAATACCTGTTACGATGAGTTTGTCATGCGCTACGGCAACCTCAACGCCAAGCAGAACGTGAAGTTAGTGATGATGGACGCGGGCGGGCGTGACATCCTTTCGCTGGAACGGGTGGAGAACGGAAAGTTCGTCAAGGCGGACATCTTCGAGCATCCCGTTTCCTTCTCCGTGGAGAGCCATGCCAACGTAGGCTCTCCCGAAGAAGCCCTGTCCGCGTCGCTCAACAAATATGGCACGGTCAATCTCGACTATATGCGGGAGATAACCGACAGCACGGCGGAGGAGTTGCTCACAGCCCTGCAAGGACGCATCTATTACAATCCGCTCGTGACCGGTTACGAAATCAAAGACCGCTTCATAGCCGGGAACGTGATAGAGAAGGCGGAACGCATAGAGGCTTGGATGGGCGAAAACCCCGAAAGTGAGCGTATGCCGGAAGTGAAACAGGCGTTGGAGGCTCTGAAAGATGCCGAACCGCCGCGTATCGCCTTCGAGGATCTGGACTTCAATTTCGGGGAACGCTGGATTCCGACGGGTGTCTATGCCGCCTACATGAGCCGGCTGTTCGACACGGAGGTGAAAATCGCCTATTCCGCAAGCATGGACGAGTTTTCGGTTGCGTGCGGCTACCGCACCATGAAAATCACGGACGAGTTTCTGGTAAAGGGGTATTACCGGAACTATGACGGTATGCACCTCTTGAAACACGCCCTGCACAACACCTGCCCCGACATGATGAAGTCCATCGGCAAGGACGAGCATGGCAACGACATCAAGGTGCGCGACAGCGAGGGCATACAGCTCGCCAACGCCAAGATTGATGAAATCCGCAACGGTTTCTCCGAATGGCTCGAAGAACAGTCGCCGCAGTTCAAGGAACGGCTGACGACAATGTATAACCGCAAGTTCAACTGTTTCGTGCGCCCGAAGTATGACGGCTCGCACCAGACCTTCCCCGACCTCAATCTGAAAGGCTTGGCAAGCCGGGGTATCAAGAGCGTCTATCCCTCGCAGATGGATTGCGTCTGGATGCTGAAACAGAACGGCGGCGGAATTTGCGACCACGAGGTGGGAACCGGCAAGACGCTGATAATGTGCATCGCCGCGCATGAGATGAAGCGTCTGAAATTGGCACATAAGCCGATGATTATCGGGCTGAAAGCCAACGTTGCGGAGATTGCCGCCACCTATCAGGCGGCATATCCCAACGCACGTATTCTGTACGCTTCGGAGAAGGACTTTTCGACCGCCAACCGTGTGCGCTTCTTCAATAATATAAAGAACAACGACTACGATTGTGTCATCATGTCGCACGACCAGTTCGGCAAGATACCGCAGTCGCCGGAGTTGCAGCAGCGCATCCTGCAAGCGGAGCTTGACACGGTGGAGGAAAACCTCGAAGTGCTGCGGCAGCAGGGAAAGAACGTGTCGCGGGCTATGCTGAAAGGTCTGGAGAAGCGCAAACACAACCTTGAAGCGAAGCTGGAGAAGGTGGAACATGCCATAAAGTCACGCACGGACGACGTGGTGGATTTCAAGCAGATGGGCATCGACCACATCTTCATAGATGAGAGCCACCAGTTCAAAAATCTGACGTTCAACACGCGCCATGACCGTGTGGCGGGACTGGGCAACAGCGAGGGAAGCCAGAAGGCACTGAACATGCTCTTTGCCATACGCACCATACAGGAGCGCACGGGCAGAGACTTGGGAGCGACCTTCCTTTCGGGTACTACCATCAGCAACTCGCTGACGGAGTTGTATCTGCTGTTCAAGTATTTGCGTCCGAAGGAGCTGGAACGGCAGGACATCCGATGTTTCGACGCTTGGGCGGCGATATTCGCCAAGAAGACGACGGATTTTGAATTTAACGTGACGAACAACGTGGTTCAAAAGGAGCGTTTCCGCTACTTCATCAAGGTGCCGGAACTTGCCGCCTTCTATAATGAAATCACGGACTACCGCACGGCAGAGGACGTGGGCGTAGATCGTCCCAACAAGAATGAGATACTGCACCACATACCGCCCACGCCGGAGCAGGAGGACTTCATACAGAAGCTGATGCAGTTCGCCAAGACTGGCGATGCCACACTTCTGGGCAGGCTGCCGCTTTCGGAAACGGAGGAAAAGGCGAAGATGCTTATCGCCACCGACTACGCCCGCAAGATGGCACTCGACATGCGCATGATAGACCCGCATTATGAAGACCACCCCGATAACAAGGCGAGCCACTGTGCCAAGATGATCGCGGAGTATTACCAAAAATACGACGCGCAGAAAGGCACGCAGTTCGTTTTCTCGGACTTGGGGACATATCAGCCGGGCGACGGGTGGAACGTCTATTCGGAAATCAAGCGCAAGCTGACGGAGGATTACGGCATACCGCCAAGCGAGGTGCGCTTCATTCAGGAGTGCAAGACCGACAAGGCTCGGAAGGCGGTGATAGACGCCATGAATGCCGGAACGGTGCGTGTTCTGTTCGGCTCCACCTCCATGCTCGGAACGGGTGTGAACGCACAGAAAAGGTGTGTGGCAATTCATCATCTCGATACGCCGTGGCGACCGTCCGACCTGCAACAGCGTGACGGACGCGGAGTTAGAGCCGGAAACGAAATTGCCAAGCATTTCGCCGGGAACAACGTGGACGTAATCATCTACGCGGTGGAGAAGTCACTGGACAGCTACAAGTTCAACCTCCTGCACTGCAAGCAGACTTTCATCAGCCAGCTCAAAAGCGGTGCTATGGGGGCGCGTACCATCGACGAGGGGGCAGTGGACGAGAAATCGGGCATGAACTTTTCGGAATATATGGCGTTGCTATCCGGCAACACCGACCTGCTGGACAAGGCGAAACTTGAAAAGCGCATCGCCTCGCTCGAAGGGGAACGCAAGTCGTTTAACAAGGGCAAGCGTGATTCGGAGTTCAAGTTAGAGTCGAAGACGGGCGAGTTGCGTAACAACACGGCTTTCATAGATGCCATGACGGAGGACTGGAACCGCTTCCTTTCGGTGGCGCAGACCGACAGGGAGGGCAACCGCCTTAATATAATAAAGGTGGACGGTGTGGATTCCGCCGATGAGAAGGTTATCGGAAAGCGTTTGCAGGAGATAGCGAAAAACGCCACTACGGGCGGGCTTTACACACAGGTCGGAGAACTGTACGGTTTTCCGATAAAGGTGGTGAGCGAGAGGATACTCAAAGAGGGATTGGAGTTTACCGACAACCGCTTCGTGGTAGAGGGGAACTACAAGTACACCTATAACAACGGACATCTGGCAATGGCTGATCCGATGGCTGCCGCCCGAAACTTCCTGAACGCGATGGAGAGGATACCCTCCATTATCGACCAGTACAAGGCGAAGAACGAGGTGCTGGAGAGGGAGATACCGCAGTTGCAGGAGATAGCGGGCAAGGTGTGGAAGAAGGAGGACGAGCTGAAGCAGCTGAAATCCGAACTTGCCGCCCTTGACCGAAAAATACAGCTGGAACTTGCGCCGCCCACGCCCGAAGTCGCCGAAAAGGAGAAAGAAGGGCAACAGGTCAAGCCGGAAGCGGAAGATGTGAGGAACAGGCAGGCGCAATATCCCGAAAATGCACCGCCGCAGATACGCAGTCCGGCGGATAGTATCGTTGCCAACCATGTCATAATCGGGCGTCCGGGACTGTATGCCAAGGAGGAAACCCGGTTCAAAGGATTGAAAATATAACCTTAGGAATTTTATCTGAAGTATTAATAAGGGCTATCCCAAAAGGTCTAAAAGTAAATTTTATCCTTTCTGCAAGTATCTGTAGGATGGCAACTGCATTTTTTTCTTTTTGGGCAGCCCTTATTAAAATTTATTCTTATTTTAGGTTATATACATTCATGTCCATTTATGTAAAAAATCCTGCTGACCTTGTTTATGTCTTGTCAGTCACCATTTGCAAAACCATATTTGACCCTCAAAGAGGCTGAATTTGATAAGCAACTTGCTACATACTCATAATAAGGAGCTAAATAGAACACGAATGGGAAATACTCAAATGCCAAACTAAAGAAGATATTGGCCAAAATAAACGCTATACCGAGAGAGAAACTTGATTTTTCAACTTCCTAAAACAGTGTTGTTCAAACATTTCTACTTATTTGTACTTACCAGTTGAACCTACGTTTCCCTAATAAAATGTCTATGGTAAAAAGTTAAAAAATCCTCCTACTTTTGTTAGATATATTTTTTTGTGTAATTTTGTAATCGTTATGCGGCAGTAATAATATACATATTAATACGAGTTAGGAATCCTGTAGTTCTCATATGCTACGAGGAGGTATTAAAAGGTGCGTTTCGACAATGCATCTATTGTAGTATATTATTGCTTAATCCAAATGAATATTATAAATTTAGGAATTCTTGCTCACATTGATGCAGGAAAAACTTCCGTAACCGAGAATCTGCTGTTTGCCAGTGGAGCAACGGAAAAGTGCGGCTGTGTGGATAATGGTGACACCATAACGGACTCTATGGATATAGAGAAACGTAGAGGAATTACTGTTCGGGCTTCTACGACATCTATTATCTGGAATGGTGTGAAATGCAATATCATTGACACTCCGGGACACATGGATTTTATTGCGGAAGTGGAGCGGACATTCAAAATGCTTGATGGAGCAGTCCTCATCTTATCCGCAAAGGAAGGCATACAAGCGCAGACAAAGTTGCTGTTCAATACTTTACAGAAGCTGCAAATCCCGACAATTATATTTATCAATAAGATTGACCGAGCCGGTGTGAATTTGGAGCGTTTGTATCTGGATATAAAAGCAAATCTGTCTCAAGATGTCCTGTTTATGCAAAATGTTGTCGATGGATCGGTTTATCCGGTTTGCTCCCAAACATATATAAAGGAAGAATACAAAGAATTTGTATGCAACCATGACGACAATATATTAGAACGATATTTGGCGGATAGCGAAATTTCACCGGCTGATTATTGGAATACGATAATCGCTCTTGTGGCAAAAGCCAAAGTCTATCCGGTGCTACATGGATCAGCAATGTTCAATATCGGTATCAATGAGTTGTTGGACGCCATCACTTCTTTTATACTTCCTCCGGCATCGGTCTCAAACAGACTTTCATCTTATCTTTATAAGATAGAGCATGACCCCAAAGGACATAAAAGAAGTTTTCTAAAAATAATTGACGGAAGTCTGAGACTTCGAGACGTTGTAAGAATCAACGATTCGGAAAAATTCATCAAGATTAAAAATCTAAAAACTATCAATCAGGGCAGAGAGATAAATGTTGATGAAGTGGGCGCCAATGATATCGCGATTGTAGAGGATATGGATGATTTTCGAATCGGAAATTATTTAGGTGCTGAACCTTGTTTGATTCAAGGATTATCGCATCAGCATCCCGCTCTCAAATCCTCCGTCCGGCCAGACAGGCCCGAAGAGAGAAGCAAGGTGATATCCGCTCTGAATACATTGTGGATTGAAGACCCGTCTTTGTCCTTTTCCATAAACTCATATAGTGATGAATTGGAAATCTCGTTATATGGTTTAACCCAAAAGGAAATCATACAGACATTGCTGGAAGAACGATTTTCCGTAAAGGTCCATTTTGATGAGATCAAGACTATATACAAAGAACGACCTGTAAAAAAGGTCAATAAGATTATTCAGATCGAAGTGCCGCCCAACCCTTATTGGGCCACAATAGGGCTGACTCTTGAACCCTTACCGTTAGGGACAGGGTTGCAAATCGAAAGTGACATCTCCTATGGTTATCTGAACCATTCTTTTCAAAATGCCGTTTTTGAAGGGATTCGTATGTCTTGCCAATCCGGGTTACATGGATGGGAAGTGACTGATCTGAAAGTAACTTTTACTCAAGCCGAGTATTATAGCCCGGTAAGTACACCTGCTGATTTCAGACAGCTGACCCCTTATGTCTTCAGGCTGGCCTTGCAACAGTCAGGTGTGGACATTCTCGAACCGATGCTCTATTTTGAGTTGCAGATACCCCAAGCGGCAAGTTCCAAAGCTATTACAGATTTGCAAAAAATGATGTCTGAGATTGAAGACATCAGTTGCAATAATGAGTGGTGTCATATTAAAGGGAAAGTTCCATTAAATACAAGTAAAGACTATGCATCAGAAGTAAGTTCATACACTAAGGGCTTAGGCATTTTTATGGTTAAGCCATGCGGGTATCAAATAACAAAAGGCGGTTATTCTGATAATATCCGCATGAACGAAAAAGATAAACTTTTATTCATGTTCCAAAAATCAATGTCATCAAAATAATGGAGCGGTCAGGAAATTTCTATAAGGCAATACAGTTGGGATATATACTTATCTCCATTCTTATCGGATGTATGGCATATAATAGCCTCTATGAATGGCAGGAGATAGAAGCATTAGAACTTGGCAATAAAAAAATAGACGAGCTCCGAAAAGAAATAAACAATATCAATATTCAAATGATAAAATTTTCTCTATTGGGTGAAACAATACTGGAATGGAACGATAAAGATATCGAGCATTACCATGCACGGCGTATGGCAATGGACAGTATGCTTTGCCGTTTCAAGGCCACCTATCCAGCAGAGCGCATCGATAGTGTGCGCAGTCTTTTAGAGGATAAGGAACGACAGATGTTCCAGATAGTCCGGTTAATGGATGAACAACAATCTATTAACAAGAAGATAGCCAATCAAATTCCGGTTATTGTGCAGAAAAGTGTGCAGGAACAGTCCAAAAAGCCAAAACGAAAAGGTTTCTTGAGCATCTTCGGCAAAAAAGAGGGAACGAAGCCAACGACAACAACGACTACGCTCCGTTCATCCAATAGAAACATGGTCAACGAACAGAATGCGCAGAGCCGTCGATTGTCAGAACAAGCCGATAGTCTTGCTGCCCGTAATGCAGAACTTAACAGACAACTGCAAGGATTGATTTGCCAAATCGAAAAGAAGGTGCAATCTGATTTACAAAATAGAGAAAGCGAGATAACAGCCATGCGTAAAAAATCATTTATGCAGATAGGCGGCTTGATGGGATTTGTTCTTTTGCTGTTGGTCATTTCCTATATCATCATACACCGTGATGCAAAGAACATTAAACGATACAAACGCAAGACAACGGATTTGATCGAGCAATTGGAACAGTCCGTGCAACAAAATGAGATACTCATAACCTCCCGAAAGAAAGCGGTATATACTATTACCCATGAGTTGCGTACACCACTGACGGCAATAACCGGCTATACCGAACTTTTGCGGAAAGAATGCAATAGCGGTAATAATGGGCAATATATCCAAAATATACTGCAATCCTCCGACCGTATGCGGGATATGCTCAACACTTTGCTTGACTTCTTCCGCCTGGACAACGGCAAGGAACAGCCCCGTCTGTCACCCTGCCGGATTTCTGCAATCACGCACACACTTGAAACGGAGTTCATGCCTGTTGCCGTGAACAAAGGGTTGTCCTTGTCCGTGAAGACTGGACACGATGCCATTGTATTGACCGACAAAGAGCGAATAATACAAATCGGGAATAACCTGCTGTCAAACGCTGTCAAGTTCACAGAAGAAGGCGGTGTTTCTTTGATTACTGAATATGATAATGGAGTTCTGACACTGGTCATTGAAGATACAGGTACAGGCATGACAGAAGAGGAACAGAAACAAGCGTTCGGTGCGTTTGAACGTCTATCAAATGCCGCTGCAAAGGAGGGTTTCGGGCTTGGGCTTGCCATAATGCGTAATATTGTGTCGATGCTTGGCGGAACAATCCGTTTGGACAGCAAGAAAGGGAAAGGCAGTCGTTTCACAGTTGAAATTTCTATGCAGGAAGCTGAAGAACAGCTTGGATATACAAGCAATACACCTGTTTATCATAACAATAAATTCCATGATGTTGTCGCCATTGACAATGATGAGGTATTACTTCTAATGCTGAAAGAGATGTATTCCCAAGAAGGAATACACTGCGACACTTGCACCGATGCTGCGGCACTGATGGAAATGATACGCCAGAAAGAATACAGCCTGTTGCTGACAGACTTGAATATGCCTGGTATAAACGGTTTCGAATTGCTGGAACTGTTGCGTTCGTCCAACGTGGGCAATTCACCAACAATCCCGGTGGTTGTGGCAACCGCTTCGGGCAGTTGTAACAAAGGGGAACTATTGGCAAAAGGCTTTGCCGGATGCCTGTTCAAGCCGTTCTCCATATCGGAACTGATGGAGGTTTCCGACAGGTGTGCCATAAAAGCGACACCGGACGGGAAACCGGACTTTTCCGCCTTATTGTCCTATGGCAATGAAGCCGTCATGCTGGAAAAGTTGATAACTGAAACAGAAAAGGAAATGCAGGCGGTACGGGATGCAGCAAAAGAAAAAGACCTGCAAAAGCTGGATTCCCTGATCCACCACCTGCGCAGTTCGTGGGAGGTGCTCCGTGCCGACCAACCGCTGAATGTACTTTACGGATTGCTTCGTGGCGATGCTCTCCCGGATGGTGAAGCGTTAAGCCATGCCGTGACTGCTGTGCTGGATAAGGGAGTGGAAATAATACGGTTGGCAGAAGAGGAAAGGAGAAAATACGAAGATGGATAAGACAAAAATAATTGTGGTGGAAGACAACATCGTGTATTGCGAATATGTCTGCAATATGCTGTCACGGGAGGGCTACCGCAATATGAAGGCTTACCACCTCTCAACCGCGAAGAAACATCTGCAACAGGCAACAGATAATGATATCGTGGTTGCCGACCTGCGTCTGCCTGACGGCAGTGGCATAGACCTTTTGTGCTGGATGCGAAAGGAGGGAAAGATGCAGCCCTTCATCATTATGACCGACTACGCCGAAGTTAATACCGCCGTGGAAAGCATGAAACTCGGCTCGATAGACTATATTCCCAAACAGCTTGTGGAGGATAAACTTGTCCCCCTGATCCGTTCCATACTGAAAGAACGTCAGGCAGGACAACGCCGTATGCCTGTATTCGCCCGTGAAGGTTCCGCTTTTCAGAAAATCATGCACCGGATAAGGCTGGTAGCCGCCACCGACATGAGCGTGATGATATTTGGTGAGAACGGCACGGGTAAGGAGCATATTGCCCATCTGTTGCATGACAAGAGCAAACGTGCAGGCAAGCCATTTGTGGCGGTGGACTGCGGTTCACTCTCCAAAGAGCTTGCACCGTCGGCTTTCTTCGGACACGTCAAGGGAGCGTTTACAGGTGCGGACAATGCCAAGAAAGGATATTTCCATGAGGCGGAAGGCGGCACGCTTTTTCTGGACGAGGTAGGAAACCTCGCGTTGGAAACCCAACAGATGTTGCTCCGCGCCATACAGGAGAGGCGGTATCGCCCGGTCGGAGACAAGGCAGACCGGAATTTCAATGTCCGCATCATCGCTGCTACCAATGAAGATTTGGAAGTAGCGGTGAATGAAAAGCGTTTTCGGCAGGATCTTCTGTACCGCCTGCACGACTTCGGGATAACCGTTCCTCCGTTGCGTGACTGTCAGGAAGACATCATGCCGCTGGCAGAGTTCTTCCGTGATATGGCAAACAGAGAGCTGGAGTGTAGCGTGAGCGGGTTCAGTTCCGAAGCACGTAAAGCGTTGCTGACACACGCATGGCCGGGCAACGTGCGGGAACTTCGGCAGAAAGTTATGGGTGCTGTATTGCAGGCGCAGGAAGGTGTTGTCATGAAAGAGCATCTGGAACTTGCCGTGACGAAACCGACCTCTACTGTCAGCTTCGCCTTGCGCAATGACGCGGAGGATAAGGAGCGGATATTGCGTGCGTTGAAACAGGCAAACGGCAACCGGAGTGTCGCCGCAGAACTGCTCGGCATAGGCAGGACAACACTATACAGCAAACTTGAAGAGTATGGACTTAAATATAAATTCAAGCAATCATAGCCCGTAATTCACTGAATTTGGCTATCTTTGCATAACATTTGAGAAAAACGGCGATTGGCAGGAGCTTTTCGCCGCCAACATATAGGATAAGACCGCAAGGCGTTTCAAGCGAAAATCTGGTAAATTGGAACTACGGAGACGATTGCGTGATGCTTATGCTATGCTTACGCATAGCGTGCATTCACGTACTCTCCGTAAAGGCTTTACCAGAGCCATCGCTTGAAGGTAGTGTGAATTGCACGCTACTTTTTTACCCTTGCCTAACGAAAGGAAACGATTATGGGTAAAGTTCAGATTCTCGCCGTACTGACGATGGACGGATGTCTTTCTTCAGAGTTATATGATAAAGCACATCAGGATTTGTGCCTTGACCGTTGCGGTCTTGATGAAATCAGGAAGAAAGCCCTTTACCGTGTGACACCGGACTATTCCATTTCAATGCTGCACGAATGGAGAAAAGACGGCACAAACATCCGTTACCTCGCGGAAGCCACACTGGATACGGCAGATTATATAAACGGACTACTGCGTATGCACGCTGTGGATGAAATCATACTATACACCGTTCCTTTCATATCCGGAAGCGGACGACATTTTTTTAAGTCGGCTCTGCCAGAGCAACACTGGACGCTTTCCTCCTTGAAAAGCTATTCCAACGGTGTATGTCGCATTATCTATATCCTTGATAAAAAAGCAAGATAGCCAAAATGTGCGGCAAGCATACATTTCTATTTTCAGGAATAGAATAAATGTTCTGATTACAAACAATTTAAGTCGGAGATAATTTGTCCTTGTGAAAAAATATTGAATTTTATACCTCTGAAATCCAGTACTTTGTAAAATTGAGTGTTGGATTTTTTATTTTCTGCCGCGTTTTTTGCCAATTATATTCATGTGCGCACGCAGAAAACAAAGTGTAATTTTCAAAATTGACAGAACCATGAATTATTTCTTGCTGGCGGAAACCGACTTTTTCCGCCTGATAAACGAAGCCGGTGACTGCAATATGGAAACGGCATACACGGCTTTTGCCACCCAAGTGATCGAACTGTGTAACGGTAGCATGGACGCGAACCTTACCGTCATCGCGCTTGCCTACATCGAAATCGAGTTGCAGCACCATCCCGTGCGCAACCTGTCAGAAGAAAAGAGAGAGATTGCCGCCTATGTCAGCAAGGCCCTGTCTTTCGTGAGGAAGATGCAGAAATTCCTTGCCACGCCCCAAGTGCCGCCACTGATATCCGCCAACAACACAACAGAAACCGCCACCAGCCTCCTGCAATGGACGGGCAATGCCATCGACCTCGTGGAACTTATCTACGGCATCGACGAGATGGGCTGCATCAACAACGGCAACATGCCGCTCAAACAGCTTGCCCCGCTCCTTTACAAGATATTCGGGGTTGAGTCGAAGGACTGCTACCGTTTCTACACCGATATCAAACGCCGGAAGAACGAAAGCCGCACCTACTTCCTTGACAGAATGCAGGAGAAATTGAACGAGAGGATGCTGCGCGATGATGAGTTGGATCGTATGAGGAGATAAAAAACAAATTCATTAGAATAAATCACATCAATTCAATTCATTATTTTGTTATATTAGAAAAAGATATTAACTTTGCATTGAAATTGATATAGTCATAATTCAGATGAACTCAATACACGATATAACAGACTACATTATCTTACGAGTAAAATCGGAAGATAGATTTGCGTCTTTAATAAATTTAAAGTTGCAGAAGTTATTGTATTATGTTCAAGCATGGTCTTATGGTATCAATAAAAAACCTATGTTTGACGGCGAGTTTGAAGCATGGATTCATGGTCCGGTAAATCGAGAAATCTACAATCGATTTAATTCTACAAAATATCTCTATTCAGAAATCAATATTGATGATTGCATGAATCACAATGTGAGTTTATCATCAGAAGACGCTGAATTCATTGACTTTATATTGGAGAATTATCTTAAATATAGCGGTGCTGAATTAGAACGATTGTCCCACAATGAGATGCCTTGGATTGAAACACGTGGAGATTTAAATGTAAATGAGCGTTGTGACAAGGTTATTACTCCAGAACTAATGATTGAGTATTATGGGAAAAAATGGGAAACTATTAAATCTTAATTCAGATTCTCCTAAATACGGAAACAAATCATTAGTTACCAAAGAACAAGAAAATGAGTTAAAGAGAAGGAAGATAACTTTTTCCTTCTCTTACTTTAAGCAGATACCTAATTTTCAGATTGGAGAGTGTTCTAAGGGATGGCATATTGGGCTTCTTGAAAGATTAGGTGCTTTGGGTACTATGACACCGCAAGAAGTATTAGAAGAAAATAGAGGTAGTATTGCATTAAGATGTCATCCAATAGATTGGAGTGCTAAAAACATTCCTATTCAACGAAAAGATTTAGATTGGCTACCAAAAGAAATATTGGACAATGAGACAGATTTTCCAATAATGCAATTTTCGATAACAAAAAGTACGGGGCGTATTGTAGGTTATTTTGATCGGGATTCTTCTATATTTCACATAGTATTATTAGATCCTGAACATAATATACAACCGGCAAAGAAAACTAATTATCAAATACAACCAACTACAAAAGGGTTATCTCAATATGATGATTTATTAAATAAGTTGGAACGAATTAAAAGTATCGTATCAGATTGTTCTGATAAAAAGTGCAAATTGCATTCACATATTAGTGTTATAGAAGAATTACATGACAATATTGTTTATATAGGACTTGATAATGACTTCTATAGCACTTATCAAGAAATCTTAAAGAAAATTCCATTGCAAAAAATTTTGGAAAACGGAATCTTAGTAAGTATGGATAATGCTTAAGTTCTAAAAAAATGAAGAAAGGTTTATGGTAAGCCTTTCTTCATTTTTTTATTTACTTCTGCTGCAACAGATATTTCAGGTTATCATCGCCCGCGATGCGCTCCAGTTCCTCCTGCACAATCTGCTTCACCTCTTCCTTGATACGCCGGTAGTTCGCCTGCACCGTTTCTTTCATGCGGTCGTTGCCGTCCTCGTCCGTGAAATCGGTAATGACCGGAATTTTCTTGTAGGCACGTTCCTCCCGCTTCACCTTCTCGGCATCCACCACAATCTCGCAGTGAAAAATTTTCTGTTCGATACGTTCGTTGAAGTTGTCGGACACCGAACCGACAAACATTCCCTGCGTCAGACCGGAAATCTTGCTCGGCGGAATGAGCGCATCCATCTGCGTGTTGATGGAGGTGGAAACATCCTGCCGGTTGATGGAGATAGACTGCCGTTTCTGCAACACCTTACCGAACCGTTCCGATAGTGTCTTTGCCGTTTCACCTACCACCTGCCCGGAGAAAATGTTACCGACCGTATTCATCACCACTTTCGCCTCCTTATCACCGTAGTCGCGCACCAGCTGGCTGAAATCCTGAAATCCCAGACACACGGCAACCTTGTTGCTTCGGGCGGTGGCTATAAGGTTGTCCAACCCCTTGAAGTATATCGTGGGCAGCTCGTCGATGATGACCGATGACTTCAGCATTCCCTTCTTGTTGATGAGTTTCACGATACGGGAGTTATACAATCCGAGAGCCGCCCCGTAGATGTTCTGACGGTCGGGATTGTTGCCCACGCATAGGATTTTCGGCTCTTCGGGATTGTTGATGTCCAGCGTAAACTCGCTGTCCGACATCACCCAATAGAGCTGCGGGGAAATCATCCTCGAAAGCGGGATTTTCGCCGACGCTATCTGCCCCATGAGCTGCTCCGCAGCCCCTCCGAGCCAAGCATCCATGAACGGGGAAAGGTAGTTTTCCAGCTCCGGGTAAGAGGTCAGTATCGGGAAAATATCCTCGTAGCGGCGGTTCAAAAACTCGATGGCATGGGGAAACGTGCAATACTTCCCGTTCTGATAGATTTTGAGATACCAGATAATGCTGGCAAACAAAATGATAGGTGACTCCACGAAGAAGTCGCCCTGCTTTTGCACCCAAGTTTTATTGAGGTTAAGCATTATCGTGTAGGCACTCTCGTAAGCGTCCGTAATATCCTCCATGAAATCCGGGTGTATGGGATTGCAACGGTGTGAGCGTCGCGGGTCGTCGAAATTGATCACATAGAATTTCGGCTTCACCTTGTAGCCCTCCGGGTGGTTCAGCAAATGGTTGTAGGCTATGGTGGACAAGTCACTGAATTTGAAGTCATATACATACATCGAGAAGCCCTTTTCAATCTGTTGCTTGATAAAATTGTTTACCACGGCGTATGACTTGCCGCTGCCCGGCGTACCCAACACGATGGACGCACGGAAGGGATTCACCACATTGATCCAGCCATTGTTCCAACGCTTTTTGTAATAGAAGCGTGTGGGCAGATTGACCGAATACTCGCTTTCGATGAGCCTCGTTTCCTGCATGAAACTCTCATTCTCGTTGTTGAAAACATCCTCCATCAGATTGTGTTTCAACAGGCGGCTCATCCACAGCCCGCCCATCAAAAGACAGACATAGCCCGTGCCGATGGTAAGGATATACAAGCCCGTCACCGCTTCAACCGGCAGCGGCAGAGCCAGTATCCACCAGTTGAGGAAAAACAGCACGAATCCGGCGGCGAGTGCCGTCCATATTCTTCCCCAAGTGATTTTCTCGCCCTTGACCCCTTTCGTACCCAGACAGGACAGGGCAAGCAGCAGGACGGCAAACAGTTTCGTGTACAGAATGGAATGGAACAGCCCCGCCGTGCGGTCGAAGTTCAGAAGGATTTTGTCCACCACACCGATGTTCACGCCCCATAGCCGGATGGCTTCGTAGCAGAACCAGTACACGTTCATGACCACTAAAATGATACTCACGGCACGCAGAAAATCCATGATTTTCGCCAATGCCCTCAAATCGTCTTCTTGTTGTGACATACATTGATTTTTTAATTGTTGATACTCCGATTACAAACCCAAGCCCTTGCGCTTTTTCTTCTTTTTGCGCTTCATCGCCCGGATGAAAGCCTCTTCCTCGGCATCTACCGCCGGACCTTCGGGAGTGAGCAAGCCCATTCCGCCCGATACGTCTTCACGGTCGTATGCGGTCTGTCCGTGTGCCTTGTCCGCAGCATCCATAGGGATGGATAACGGTATCGGCGGTTGTCCGGCGTATGGCAGGGTGAAGTGTTCCTGCAAGGCATTCGCCGAAAGCTCCTTGCCCATGCGCGAACCGTTCAGCACACTCCCCGTGCGGTGGTCGATGAAGGTAGCCCCGTAGATGCGCCCTTCCTCCGTGTAGCGCAGTACGGTGTCGATGCCCTTCTCTTTAAGTTGGGAAACAAACCTATCCTTGTCATAAGTGCCTTGCAGCACGGAAAGAACGGTACGTTTCGTCATGTCTGCCAGTTTCCTGTCCTTAATCTCCGATCTGGAACGTACAAACTTCTTCTGCATGGCTTCATAGCCTGCGGACTTCCCGAAGAGCGAGGACTTGAACGGGTTGCCCACCTTGTTGCCCCTGCCGTCCGTGACGGAATAGACCAGCCCGTGATATTCCCGTCCGCGCACGTTACCCCTCGCTTCCTCCACCGTCAGGTTATAGATGGAAAGGAGCGCACGGTATTCGCCCATCGTCTGGAAACGGTACTGCCCGTTCAGAGCTTTCACGGTGTTGCCTACCTGTTTCTTCACATCGCCTGCCGATGCGTCCACCTTGCTTAGCGGCGTGTCAAGACGGCGGTTCCTGCGCTCCACATCGTGCAGCCCGTATTTCTTCTCCAGCTCACGGGTGATTTGTTTGCTACGATAGTAGTTGTTCTTGTCGCTGATACATTTCCCGTTCTCGTCCACCCGAACCGTCACGATGTGCAGGTGGTGGCGGTCGATGTCCTCGTGCTTGAAAACAAGATAAGGCTGGTTGCCGAAACCGAGTTTTTCCAGATACTCGCGGGCTATATCCTGCAATTCCGCATCGGTCAACGCATCCTCCGGATGCGGGTTGAGCGAAATATGCACCACCGGCTTCTCCACCTTCATCTGTGGCGGCATGAAGGTGAGAAAACCCTCCATCGCCTTGTTGATGTCCACCTTTCCCGAACCGTCATTGTAGATGCGGTTGGTCGTAAGCAACCGCCCCTGCGCCTCGTTAATCTTCTCCCCGTTATAGGCAATCGCGCCGTACAACGAGTTTCCTACACTGATTTTTGCGACCATTTCGCCTCCATTTCCCTTGAAAGTTCCACAATCCGGCGGCTCAGTTTCACGAGTTCGACGGTGTGTTGCTCTAATTTGTAGAGCAACGCCATCGCCTTTTTCTCTGAAAAATGCAGCCTCAGTTCCTTCACGACTTGGTTGTAATTCGTACCCACGGCACGGAACTGTGCATGAAAATCCGACAGTTTGGTGTAATAGTCCACCAGCGTCTTGTCCACCTTAAGCACCTTGAACGGCTGTCCGAAGAAGTGCGCCTTGAGGAAAACCGACCGTGCATAGACACCCGATTTTCCGAACATGGCGAGGAAACGGTTGTGTTCCTCCTCATTGAAACGGACGGTGTAACGGTACACCGCCGGATCAAGTTTGGGATTTCTCCCTGATTTGCTTTTCCTTTTCTCTTTCATATTACTTTGGATTTAGCGGATTGACGGCATAAGCCGCCGCTTCGGATTACAGCACCGCAGTTTTGAAAGGCTTCCCGACTTCGGAGGGAAAGCCCGCCCCCTGCAAGGGCAAGGCGTTTTCCGGGATGCTCAAAATATTTTGAGCGGCTGAAAACATACCTTGCTATGTTCAGGTGAACATAAAAATCCGTCAGGGGACGGATGGGAAGATACCTTTCAGGACTCCGGCTGTGCCACCATCGGCGAACCCTGCTGTCCGGGGGCAAAGTTACGTCCTTAAAGCGGTATCGGACAGACGCTTGACCCGGTCAATGACTGCCAACCGGCGCAACGTGCTGCCAATTGCTTGGGAAGTGATACAAGTTCCAAAATATACTTGTTTATTTGCAGCATGATTCAAGGAACCAACGATTTGAAGATATGAGAAACGGAACATTCAAATACCCGGAAAACCGCTTCTTCGGACACTTGCCGAAGCGGATACCCGAACCGTCGGAACCCCGGTTATCCGACAATCCGGTGAAGTACGGATTCAATGACTTCATGACGCAGTGTCGTCATTCATCACTTGTTCGCCGCACCGCTTCACCACAGAACCGGATACGCGATGACCCGCCCGTGTGTCTGTTCACTGAAGCGGATAATGTAGCAACCAAATCCGCATATAAATAGAAAAAGAAATCTTCAACAATTAAAATAAATGGAACTATGAGTAAGGAAATCTTCGTTGCATTCGCAACACAGAAAGGTGGCATCGGCAAATCCACTGTCACGGCACTTGCCGCCAGCTACCTGCACAACGTGAAAGGCTACAATGTCGCCGTCGTGGACTGCGACGACCCGCAGCACAGCATCCACGGGCTGCGCGAACACGAAATGGGGCTTATCGACAGCAGCACCTACTTCAAGGCTCTCGCTTGCGACCATTTCCGCCGGATCAAAAAGAACGCCTACACCATCGTCAAGAGCAATGCGGTGAACGCCCTCGACGATGCCGAGAGGATGATTGCCACTGAGGACATGAAACCCGACGTGGTGTTCTTCGACATGCCCGGCACGCTCCGTAGTAACGGCGTGATAAAGACGCTCTCGCAGATGGACTACATCTTCACTCCGCTGAGTGCCGACCGCTTTGTCGTGGAGAGTACCCTGAAATTCGTCACGATGTTCCGCGACAGGCTGATGACTACCGGACAGGCGAAAACAAAGGGGCTGCATCTGTTCTGGACGATGGTGGACGGCAGGGAGAGGAACGACTTGTACGGCATCTACGAGGAAGTGATAGCCGAAATGGGCTTTCCGGTACTTTCCACCCGCTTGCCCGACAGCAAGAAGTTCCGCCGTGACCTTTCGGAAGAGCGCAAGAGCGTTTTCCGCTCCACCATCTTCCCGATGGACACGGCACTGCTGAAAGGGAGTGGCATCCGGGAGTTTTCCGAAGAGATAAGCGACATCATCAGACCGCAGTGAGCATGGGCAGCAGGAAAGTGAACACGGAAGGCATCGACGAGGAACTGCTGTTAGCCTCCATCGGGCGGCGCACACAGGACGGGACACTGCGCCCCGCACAGGAAGTACCCGCAGCTGCACCGACCGAAGAGGACACCGCCGCACCGGAACCATCTCCTGTGCAACCCGTAACACGGGAAAAAGCGCAGAGGGAAAGTGGACGCCGGAAAAGGCAGGACGAGGACTACAACGAGCTGTTCCTGCGCCGCAACGAGATAAAGACCCGCCAATGTGTCTATATCAGCCGTGACGTCCACGGCAAGATCCTCAGAATCGTGAACGACATCGCCGGAGGGGAAATCTCAGTAGGCGGATATGTGGATACCGTGCTGCGCCAGCATCTGGAACAGCACAAGGAGAGAATCAACGAACTGTACAAGAAACAACGTGAAGATCTGATTTGAAAATGGAAAAAGAAATGACACCGAATGAAAAAAGACCACAGCAAGACTGCGGAGGTATGTTTGCCCAAGTGCAGGCGAGTGTGGAAATACTGTCGCCTGTCCCGGTAACCGACAAATGCTGCGAGAAGGACTATGAACGTCTGTTCATCCGCGACCCGGAAGTAAAGGCACGTGAGGGGAAAATGGCGTATGTGCGCCCGGAGTACCACGAGCGTATCATGCGCATCACCCGTGTAATCGGGCATGACCGGCTTACGCTGTCCGCCTATATCGACCATGTGCTGACGTACCATTTCAACCAGTGCGAGGATGCGATAAAGAGCCTTTATGCCCGAAATTACAATTCAGTATTCTAACCAAAACGGAAGGATATGAATTACACAATTAGCATGACAGACATTCTGCTGGCGGTATCGGTCGGCTGCAACCTCTGGTTCCTGTTCCTGCTCCTTTACGAGCGCATCATGGACACGCGGATTGTCCGCTTCTTCAAGGGCATTGCCGGATTATGGCGGTCACTGGACGGGAATGAGGCTAAACGCATAGCGGCACACGAGGAAGTCCCTGCGGAAAAGGCGGACATCATCAGCGAGAGCCGTTTCAGGATGGCATCCACCCGGACAACCGCTGCCATACCGACGCAAGAAGCCGCCACTTCGGAAAAAGGCATTGAGCTGTCGGAGGAAGAGGCTACTTTTGACGACGGAAAAACGGGAAACGCATCCCGCCCGGCACAAGTCCCGGAGGAAAAACTCGATGAGACCTTCACGAGCATACCGCCGGAGGAACTGGGATACGGGGACGACGAACCGGAAGAGGACGCCTCGGACACGCCACGGGCTTCGGGCAGCAGCTTTGACGAGATTGACGACGCCTGCAAGACCGCCAAAAACCCGGACGCGACACAGGCGGAACGTGAAAAGGCGGCGAAGGTGTTCACCGACATGGAGGGCACGGAGTTGTACGAGAAAATGATGGAAGGCTCTTCGGAGATAGGCATCCGCATCAAGGGGCTTATCGAGATTCGGCTGAAGAAATCTGAAAAGGAGTTCGTCGTGCCGGACAACATCGAGGAGTTCGACATTCGCAACTATGTATGACAACAATAAAAGAAATGAACATGAAAGAATGACATCAACCCACGCGGCGAGGAAACGCAAGGCGCATCCCCATCCGCAACGGACACGCCCACGTCCGTGGAAACAAACGGGCATCCACTAAAACCAAAGTAAAGAAACAAAGTATCAACCGCCCGACAAAGGACCATCCACCCTTTTGACGGCAAAAAACAAGAACAGTTTATGAACAAGAACATCTTGAAAAACAGAAAAGCAATCCTCTCCGCGGCACTTGTCATCGCCGCAACCGCCTCCGCTTTCGCGCAGGGAAACGGCATCGCGGGCATCAACGAAGCCACCTCTATGGTGAGTTCTTATTTCGACCCCGGAACTAAACTGATATACGCCATCGGTGCAGTCGTCGGGCTTATCGGGGGCGTAAAAGTGTACGGCAAGTTTTCATCGGGCGACCCCGACACCAGCAAGACAGCCGCCTCGTGGTTCGGCGCGTGCATCTTCCTGATTGTTGCCGCCACCATCCTGCGCTCATTCTTCCTTTAATAAATAATGTATGGCTGAATACCCAATCAACAAGGGTATCGGCCGTCCGGTAGAGTTCAAGGGCTTGAAGGCACAGTACCTCTTCATCTTCTGCGGAGGTCTGCTGGCTCTCTTCGTCCTGTTCGTCATCCTCTACATGGTCGGTATCGACCAGTGGATATGTATCGGCTTCGGCGCGGCATCGTCCTCCCTCCTTGTATGGCAGACCTTCGCGCTGAACGCCCGGTACGGCGAACACGGGCTGATGAAATTAGGAGCGGCACGGAGCCATCCCCGATACCTTATCAACCGGCGGCGGATAACCCGTCTGTTCAAACGACAACGAAAGGAAGAAAGACAATGAGGAATACATCGAAAATGACAACACTGGAAAACAGGTTCCCACTTTTAGCGGTGGAGCATGGCTGCATCATCTCAAAGGACGCCGACATCACGGTGGCTTTCGAGGTGGAACTACCGGAACTTTACACCGTGACGGGTGCGGAGTACGAGGCGATACACAGTTGCTGGTGCAAGGCTATCAAGGTGCTGCCGGACTACTCCGTCGTACACAAACAGGACTGGTTCATCAAGGAACGCTACAAACCGGAGCTTCAGAAGGACGACATGAGCTTTTTAAGCCGCTCTTTCGAGCGTCACTTCAACGAGCGTCCGTACCTGAAACACACCTGCTACCTCTACCTGACCAAGACAACAAAGGAGCGTAACCGGATGCAGAGCAATTTCAGCACGCTGTGCCGGGGACATATCATCCCGATGGAGCTGGACAGGGAAACCACGACCAAGTTCTTGGAAACCTGCGAACAGTTCGAGCGTATCATGAACGACAGCGGGCTTGTCAGGCTGCGCCGCTTCTCCACCGACGAGATCGTGGGGACGGAGGGTAAGGCGGGACTTATTGAACGCTACTTCTCGCTCATGCCAGAAGGTGACACCACCTTGCAGGACATCGAGCTTTCGGCAAGGGAGATGCGCATCGGCGACAACCGCCTGTGTCTGCACACCCTCTCCGACGCGGAAGACCTGCCGGGCAAGGTGGCTACCGACACCCGTTACGAGAAGCTCTCCACCGACCGGAGTGACTGCCGACTGTCATTCGCCTCCCCGGTGGGGCTTCTGCTCTCCTGCAACCATATCTACAACCAGTATGTGCTGATAGACAACAGTGAGGAAACCTTGCAGAAGTTCGAGAAGTCCGCCCGTAACATGCAGTCGCTATCTCGCTATTCAAGGAGCAACAGCATCAACCGCGAGTGGATAGACCAATACCTGAACGAAGCCCATTCCTACGGACTGACCTCGGTACGGGCACACTTCAACGTCATGGCGTGGAGCGACGATGCGGAGGAACTGAAGCATATCAAGAACGACGTGGGCAGCCAGTTGGCAAGCATGGAATGCGTGCCGCGCCACAACACCATCGACTGCCCGACACTCTACTGGGCGGCGATACCCGGCAATGCGGCGGACTTCCCGGCGGAAGAGAGTTTCCACACCTTCATCGAACAGGCGGTGTGCCTGTTCACAGAGGAAACCAACTACCGCAGCTCGCTCTCGCCCTTCGGCATCAAGATGGTGGACAGGCTCACGGGGAAACCGCTGCACCTCGACATCAGCGACCTTCCGATGAAGCGGGGTATCACGACCAACCGTAATAATACCCTATATTTTTACCATTTTTATATTGTTTGAGTTTGTATATAAATAACTGATATTTAGAGATTATTAGGAAAATGATTTGGCTTTTGATTTGCTGTTTTTTCCGATAATCTCTATTTTTGTATGCAAATCGTATGCACAAAATAGACGTATAACAATAAACAAGGCAGCCTATGTTCAAGTATTCAAAAGATGGCATATCCGTACTATCGGTACTGGATGCACGTAGGGCGAAGAAAAGCGGTCTGTTCCCTGTCAAGATACAAGTGATACACAACCGCAAGCAGAAATATTATTCCACCGGAAAGGAATTGTCCAAAGAGGACTGGGAAATCCTTGCCGAAAGCAAGAGCCGCAGACTGATTGAGATACGGGCAAGCGTGGAAAACAGTTTCTCCATCATAAAAAGCCAAGTGGAAGCCCTTGCGGAACGTGGGGACTTCTGTTTCGATGCGCTCAGCATGAGGTTGGGCAGGTGTACGGGTACAACCCTTAACACAGCCATACAGGGGAAAATAGACGCATTCAAACTCAACGGGCAGGTAAATTCCTATTATAACTACCGCAGCACGTTGAAAAGCATAGAACGGTTCGCAGGCGGCAGCGTGCCGTTCTCTGCGGTTTCTGCGGACTGGCTGTCACGCCTTGACAAGTTCCTGCGGAACGAGGGCAAGACCGTCACCACCATAAATTTCTATATGAAAGCCCTTAAATGCGTGGTGAATGACGCAAGACGCAACGGGATTTTAAAAGAAGCCCAATACCCGTTCGGCAGGGGGAAGTACGAGATTCCGAGCGGCAACAGCCGAAAGTTAGCCTTGACGATGGAACAGATAAAAAAAGTCGTGACATACAAGGGCAGCAAGACCGTTGAGAAGTACCGGGATTTTTGGTTTTTCTCCTACCTGTGCAACGGTATCAATTTCAGGGATATGCTTTTCTTGCGGTATGGGAACATCGTGGACGGTGAAATCTGCTTTGTACGCTCCAAGACATCGCACACGTCCAACCATATACGGGAAATAAGGGCGGTACTCACTCCCGAAATGCGGGATATTATAAAACGGTGGGGAAACCCTGACGATGGGAAACCCGATACTTTCCTGTTCAAGTACGCCAGAGAAACGGAGGACGAATTTGTCATTTCCAATATTGTCAGACGGGTAACGCACCGTTGCAACATCGCTTTGGCTAAAATAGCCCAAGCTGTCGGTGTCCCCCGTTTCACGACCTATTCCGCCCGGCATTCCTATGCGACTGTCTTAAAACGCAGCGGAACGAACATCGCTTACATATCCGAGAGTTTGGGGCATTCAAGCCTTGCCATCACGGAGAACTACCTCGCCAGTTTCGAGCAGGAGGAGCGGATAAGGAATGCGCAGTTATTAACCAAATTCGATTGAGCCATGCCGAACAAGAAAACCAAGACGGTGAAGATTAGACACCTTGAATGTTTCAGTGCCATTTACGAGGAACTGGCGCAGAATCCCGAATACGCAGGCTACGAAATAGAAGAAGCCGTACTGCAAGTGAAATCATATATTCCCCCTACTGTTAAAGACGTGGACAAGGCGATAGAGAAAATAAGGTTCAGCCATGCCACCCGTAAATACAAGTACCCCGTATTCGAGGGCAGGGAACTGATAGACCAAAAGACATTGGCGAAAATGGCGGGCGTGAGCAGGCAGACCGTAGCCCGGTGGGAGGAACTCGGTTTCATATCCCGTTCGGACATAGGGCTGTCGGGAAACAAATATTTCGTAATAAAAGAAGTCGTTTCCCAACTTGAAAGGTTAAAGGATGTGAAATAGCGGCATTCGCATAATCACTTAACATACATAGGACAAACGGTGTGTTGGAAGGACAAAATCACCAATACATCGTTTGTCCCTTTTTTTATCCCGCTCCAATCTTGCCGGATGTCCTGCATTGTCCCAAGTTGTCCGGTCTGTGTCAAGTGATTAGTAATTGAATAATCGGTTTCTTTTATTCTTCCTTTGCGGCATCAACCGGTTGCAACGGCTATGACGGTAGCCAAGTAATAACTAAAAAAGGAAGAAAATATGACGAACATTATTCTGACAACGCCCGAAGAACTCCGGGCTATCGTGAGCGAAACCGTTTCCCAGTCATTGGCAGGATTCACCCAGCCGAGGAACGAACCCGACAACCTCACGCCCGATGTGGCGGTAGAGGTGCTGGAACGACACGGTTTTCTGATTTCAAAGGCACGGCTCTACAAGCTGACCGCAAAAAAGGAAGTGCCGTTCCGCAAATACGGGAACAAATTACTTTTCTCACGGAAAGAGCTTCTCACGTGGGCGGAAAACCTTGCAAAAAGGGTGAACGACAAGGACGAGGCGGCACTCGCCATCGCCAAGAGCGCAAACCGGAAAATCCGTAACTATGGAAAATAAGAGGAAAGAAGAAGCCGGGCAGGGTGTTACCATGCAGAAAGAGGATTTCGCAGCCCTTTGGAAAACCATTCATTTAAAGGTGACGGACACTTACGAAGTGCCGCCCGAAATACTCTGGGTGAACGGCTCTACCATTGGCACGCTGGGTAATTTCAGCGCATCCACAGGCAAAGCCAAGAGCAAAAAGACATTCAATATTTCCGCCATTGTTGCGGCAGCGTTGAAGAATGACGAGGTACTGAAGTATTCGGCATACCTGCCACCGAACAAACGGAAAATCCTCTATGTAGATACCGAGCAGAGCAAATACCATTGCCATAAGGTCATGGAGCGTATTTTGCGACTTGCCGGACTGCCTACCGACAAGGACAGGGACGATTTTGTTTTCATCGTGCTAAGAGAGCAGACCCCCGACAAGCGGAAACAGATTATCGGTTATATGCTTGAAAATATGCCCGATGTGGGGTTGCTCATCATTGACGGAATCCGTGACTTGATGTACGACATCAACAGCCCCAGCGAATCAACCGACCTAATCAACCTTTTGATGCGCTGGTCAAGTGGGTATAACCTGCATATCCACACCGTGCTGCATTTGAACAAGGGGGATGACAACACAAGGGGGCATATCGGTACGGAACTGAACAACAAGGCTGAAACCGTCCTGCAAATCACGAAAAGCCAGCAGGACGGCAACATAAGCGAGGTAAAGGCGATGCACATACGTGACCGGGAATTTGACCCGTTCGCATTCCGTATCAATGACAACGCTTTACCCGAAATCGCGGATGATTATGTATTCCAACAACCTAAGCAGGACAGGAACTTTTCGCTTACGGAACTGACTGAACAGCAACACCGGGAAGCGTTGGAGAACGGTTTCGGCAAGCAGGTGGTACAAGGCTATTCCAATGTCATAGCGGCATTGAAACAGGGTTATGCGAGTATCGGTTACGAGCGTGGACGCAATGTTCTTGTGTCGCTTAACAAGTTTCTTGTGAACAAGCGCATGATTGTGAAAGAGGGCAAGGGCTACCGCTATAATCCCGATTTCCATTATTAAAAGTCAGTTTGGTTTAGTCCGGGTGTATATACAAGAGGAACGGACTTACTATTTCCCTGTATCGGAACAGGCAGGTTTAGTATGGTACGGGTGTATATATAACGGACTAAACAGGACTGGTGCACTTTTCAACTATTTTTTAATCCCCAAAAAGAAAATGTTATGAACATCGAAGATGTGAAACAAATACCCATCGCAGACTATCTGCACAGTTTAGGTTACTCTCCTGTCAAGCAGCAGGGTAACGGCTTATGGTACAAATCACCGTTAAGGGAGGAACACGAACCGTCTTTCAAGGTGAACACTGACCGCAACCTTTGGTATGACTTTGGCGCAGGCAAGGGCGGCAACATCATCGCACTGGCAAAGGAACTCTATTGTTCAGACAGCTTGCCATACCTTTTAAACCGGATAGCGGAACAGACACCGCACGTCCGTCCGGTCAGTTTTTCTTTTCCCCAGCGTAGGACAGAACCGAGCTTCCTGCATTTGGAAGTCCGTGACCTTACCCATCCGGCATTGCTCCGTTATTTGCAGGGACGGGGTATCAATGTCGAACTGGCAAAAAGAGAATGTAAGGAACTCCATTTTACCAATAACGGCAGACCGTTCTTTGCTATCGGTTTCCCGAACATGGCAGGAGGTTACGAGGTTCGCAATTCCTTTTTCAAAGGCTGCATCGCCCCGAAAGACATCACCCATATACGGCAGCAGGGAGAGCCGAGAGAGAAGTGTTTGGTATTCGAGGGGTTTATGGACTATCTTTCTTTCCTCACGCTCCGGATGAAGAACTGCCCGACCATGCCCGACCTTGACAGGCAGGATTATGCCATTCTTAACTCTACCGCCAATGTGTCGAAAGCCATTGACGTGCTGTACCCGTATGAACGCATCCACTGTATGCTTGACAATGACAAGGCTGGATATGAAGCGACACGGGCTATCGAATTGGAATACTCCTACCGTGTGCGTGACTTCTCGCACAATTATAGGGGATATTCGGACTTGAACGATTATCTGTGCGGCAGGAAGCAGGAACAGAAAAACGAAGCCAGCCAAGTGCAGGAAACGAAGCAGGAAACCGGACAACGTGCCGCCCCAAGACAAAAGAGAGGCAGGGGCATTTAATCCGGCAGGACTACCAACGGCTGGCGGTTTATTTGGAGAGCAAGGTTATGTTTCGGTAAACCGAAACTACCTTGCTTTGCTCACCGCAAAGAAAATTTCTCCCGTTGGTCGCAATTTTTAAGACACCATTCAAACGTAAAAAACCATGACGAGTATAAAGGACAAGCCGGGGGGACGTCCGGCAAAGAAACGGATAGAGAAGCAGCAACGGGTTGTCAGTACGAAACTGACCGAGTTGCAGTATTACGCCATCAGGAAGCGAGCCGGGGAAGCCGGGTTGCGTGTCAGTGAGTATGTAAGGCAGGCGGTTGTTTCGGCAGAGGTCATACCCCGGCTGAACAGGCAGGATGCGGACACCATCCGCAAACTGGCAGGGGAAGCCAACAACATCAACCAGTTGGCGCACCGGGCGAATGCCGGAGGTTTCGCACTGGTGGCGGTGGAACTGGTGAAGCTCAAAAACAGGATTATTGGAATCATAAACCATTTGTCGGATGATTGGAAAAATAAAAAAGGGAAGCGGTTTTAAGGGCTGTGTGAACTATGTGCTTGGCAAGGAGCAGGCGGTTTTGCTTCATGCGGACGGGGTTCTGACTGAAAGCCGGGGTGATATAATCCACAGCTTCTGTATGCAGACCGGGATGAATCCCGATTTGAAGAAGCCTGTCGGACATATTGCGTTGAGTTATTCGGCAGTGGATGCGCCCAAATTGACAGATGGGAAGATGGTACAGCTTGCGCAGGAGTATATGCGTGAAATGAAAATCACCGATACGCAGTATATCATCGTGCGTCATCAAGACCGGGAACATCCGCACGTGCATATCGTGTTCAACCGCATAGACAATAACGGCAAGACCATTTCGGACAGGAACGATATGTACCGTAACGAACAGGTATGCAAGAAGCTGAAAGCCAAACACGGGCTTTATTTCGCTGGTGGAAAAGAACAGGTAAAGCAGCACCGACTGAAAGAGCCGGACAAATCAAAATACGAGATTTACACGGCTGTGAAAAACGAAATCGGCAAATCCCGTAACTGGCAGCAGTTGCAGCACAGGTTAGCGGAAAAGGGTATCACTATCCAGTTCAAACGAAAGGGACAGACCGATGAGATACAGGGCATATCCTTTTCCAAAGGCGAATACACGTTCAAGGGTTCGGAAATAGACCGCAGTTTCAGTTTTTTCAAACTGGACAAATGTTTCGGGTATGCAGGAATGAATGTTGCCGGAAGCCAACGGCAAACAACTTTCGCACCCGTTCGGGAGCAAGCACCTGCACCGGGTAAGGCTGACAGTCCGTTGCTAACTGGTTCGCTCGGTCTGTTTTCCGCTTCTTCTCCCCCAGTGGACGAAGAACCTAATTTTAATTTGAGAAAGAAGAAGAAAAAGAAAAAACGACTTAAACTGTAAAGATATGGAAGACAATTTGATTTTAGAGGGGCTTCTCTCTATGGTTACGGAACTGAAAGGGAAGCTGGAAGCTCAGGTAACACCAGCCAGCCGGGAGGAAACTCTTGAACGGTTGGAAGCAATCGAGCAGGCATTGTCGGAACTGCACAGTAATCCGGCTGTTCCCGAAAAGGAATTGCAGGCTATCCAAAGCCAACTTGCCGACATAAGGAATGCGGAACAGGAGCAGCAGCAATCCATAGGAGAAGTGAGAAAATTTGTAACGGCTACCTACCGTTGTCTGAAAGAAATGCTGGATGCGTTGGATTCTTACCGTAAGGAACGCACAACCGAAAAAGCGGAAACCGAACCTACATCGTTGTCCCGGAGGATAAGCGGTTTGTTACGCCCGAATTTGTTTGTTTTTTTGGCTGGACTGGTTATCTGTTTCGTTTCCTTGTTCCTAAATGTCCGTTTGGCTGGACGGATGCAGCAGTTGCAGGACAACGATATGAAATACCGCTACATTCTGATGAAAGGGGAAGCGGACGGGGGCTGCCTTGATTTGCTGGAAACGAATTTCAGTAGGGAACGGGATAACGCTTTCATCCAAAACTTGACTGATTCGGTGACGGATTTTGAATACCGCAGCAGGAAGCAGGCGGAAGCGTTGGAGCGTGCAAGGCTACTCAATGAGCAAGCCGAGCAGTTGAGAAAGGAAGCTGATAAACTGGGTAAGCCGTAATCGGGGTGAAGCCGGAGTAATGAAATGTGAAAATCGTCTTACTCCGGCTGTCTCGTTTTGTTTTGATATGTGATTTTATACTTAACTTACTAATCAACAATTTCAAAACGTACAAGTATGGAATAATTCTTTTTGATAGTGCGAAAGCTGTCGAACGAGGCAGCATTGGAGGACATAACATTACTCTGTGCAAATGAAATGCTGCTTGTATTATTCCCTTCCACAATACGAATTACACTTCCCAGTTTTTTACCTAATGTTTCAACTAAATAAGCGGCTTTTCGCTGTGCGGCTTTCAATGCTTCTATCTTTCCTCTTTGGTGATATGCCAATATATCTTTGTTTTCCAGTTCACCGATACGCATCGTATTAATACCTTTCGTGTCTATGTGCTTGATTATTTCATCTATCTGTTTGAAGTCGGTCAGTGTAATGTCAAATTGCTTGGACACTAAAAAGTCTTGCCCTTGCTTTCGCCAATAATCGCCAATCTCTTGTGTACGGATTGCATCCTGCGTAATACCTGCTTCGGCAAGATTCTTTCGCAACCCTTGTTCTATTTGTGACAATGGTACTTTGGTGTGATATTCTTCGGGCTTAGACTTTCCGTCAAATTCTTCCTTGAAGTATTCACGGATTTCAATGATGTAGTGAATTTTGTCCGGTACGATTTCTATTTCCGATGTACCAGTCACTTCGACATATCGTTCATTAACATCTTGCGCTTGCGCAGTTAGAACCATAAAGAAGACAATAGCGGATAAAAATAATTTTAGTTTCATGATAGTTGAGTATTTATTTGATTTCAAATTCAGCATATAAGTTGATTTCATCTTTTTCTTTAAGTAAGAATGACTTACTTATACGATACTTCCCTTTGGGAAGATGGTAATATTCACCAATAGGAAATCGAAAACAATATAATAAAGGAGCTTCCTTTTTACAGAATGCGTCAGCCTTAACATTTAGCTCAAATTTCTCTTGGGGGATACACCATTGTACCCCATTCCAAATACGTAAACTCCAATCTCGTCCAATCCAAAATTTTTCATTGGTAGGGTTGGTTACAAACACATTGATAACTGCCACATTTTCCCAATATACTTCACTTTCTGTCCACATCTGAAATCCTTGATTTTTATACTTATCTGGTAATTCTTTAGTGTACCATAAATTAAATTTAGGTGATTCTAATATTACAGTATCTTTATCTGTTTTATTGTTCTCTTCAATTACGATGTTTGTAGAATCGTCGGAGCTACCGATAATAGCTACTATATTGTCATCGGTCGCTTTCGGTTGGAAGCGCTTATGTTTATTTGAACAACTCACAATAAATGCACAAAACACAATGATTAGAATGATACTTCCAGCTTTCATAGTGAGATTATTTTACTTCAAACTCTGTATTCATGTATATTTCTAATTGCAATCCTATCTTGTATTTGTCGGGAGATAATTTCCCGGAATTGAATCGTTTCTTGTAATTAGGGTCGGTAATGCGACTGACATTCCATGATACAGGAATGGAAAACAATATTGCTTCTCCTGCTTCCAAACGTGCGCAATTCCTCATGTAATCAGATTCATCTCTCGAACCAGAACGGGCAAGTGGATGTACCATATACAATTCATCCGTTCCTACGCTCGGAAAAAACAGGGGTTGTACCGAAAGGTTGGTATGGTTTTCAAACTGTATGCGGATAGAATCGTTATCGGATTCCAATACCCTAAAACTAAAAGCCCCCTGCATCTCTGTTCCTTTCACGGGCTGAATCCCCATGTCTGTTAGGTTGCAATACGTGTAGATATTGGAGAACACGTAAAAGTGGACTTGGTATTTGTTCGGTTTCAACGGATATTTAAACTCGGACATATGAATGTGTTCGGGCAACGTATCGCCTTTAGACAAATCTCTGCCCACGCCAGCAAAGGCAAGATTGTCAATGAAAGGAAACTCTTTCCACTCCCCGCCTTTCCAGTACTTCATCCAATGTAATTCCGGTTCGGCGGTAGGAGCATCTACATTGATTACATCCAACGTAATTCGTTTGGTTGAGGACGAGTAAACGGGTTGTTGAGTACGAATTTTGTAAGCATCCAGATGCGTAACGGAAACATTGGGAAGCCGTTGGATATGTACACGACTTTCGTACTTCTCTATTTCCGACTGTGAAAGAGGAAAATCAATGTTCTGTGCATTCAATTTCAGCGACCAAACGGACAAAAGAACAGATAAGTAAATCAGATTTTTCATACATATCTACTTGTTAATTATTTTATCATTCTTATTTATATAATACCAATTAGAGCTATCCCAGTAATGCTTTTCGCCTTTGGAATCGGGAACTTCTTTGTTTTCACCGGAGAAAGTAACCTTTGCTTTGCCGTTCTCGAATGGGTTAGCAAATTTAAATTGAGGCTTTATGACCACATTACCCAATGAATCGGCAAAACCTACCAATCCATCCTCGTTCATTATACGGAAAAGCCCTTCTTGTATGTAGTCGGGACCATTATCATATTTGAATACATAGAAAAGTTCTTTGCCCGCATTATTGATGCAGATTATTCGAGCGTCCTTTGGCTTGTTCTCATAAACAAAACCTAATTCTTTGATAGTGTCTGTCTGGCAGTATCTGTACTTGCCGTATGGTACAATGGTATCACCCCGTTCATTCAGATAACAGACCGGAACACCCACTTCCAAATAAGGCTCTGTGGTATGGGCGGTCAAGTATTTTCTCCAAATAGGCATTGTGAAATCTGTATATTCAATTGTATATTTCCCATTGATGAATAAAACTTCCCATGGGTATATAGATTTCAGCGTCTCTTTGAAGGCTATTGCCAACGGATGATTGCCATCCTCTATTGTTTCCCGTATAGGTCGCAAGAGGATAAAACGTATGTCGCAATCTTTAAAGTGTCCATCGTTGGTTAGTTGGAAATTTCGTATGACGAAAGTTATCCGCTGGCTTTTATATTTGGGAAAACGATTCCATGGAAATTTGCGAATAATCTCATCCTGTACATCTATTATCTTCAAGCCGGGCTTTTTATAGTTATGATAGGTAGTTGTATTTATCACCTTTCCATTCTTAATACGCAATACGCACTCTGTTTCCATATTACGGTCGAATCCGGAGTGTACATATCTTACCAAATCACCTTTTCCGGCTCGAAATTCGCCGTTTAGCCAACGAGCTTCAACGCTTCCATTCTCATAATAATAAGGTAAAAATGGTGCTTGTAATGCTTCTGCATGGTATATTAACGTAGAATCTTTTCGGCTTGTTTCATCATATACGCATACTTCTATGCGTTGCAAGCAAAGGTAATCGTTCTGTATCTCCCAAAAGGCTGTATATCCTTCCCAATTTCCTGTTGAAACACAATGGTTGTCAGGTATGAAATCCATCAAGCGTTTATATAAAGTGGAATCCATATTTATTGGTTTAGCCATAAAGACCCAACTATCTCCATTGAATGATATAATATCACCCGACAGTCCTGTAGCTTTAGCTTGTAAAAAGAAACAGAGCAACAAGATAATAGTGAAGTAATTTTTAATGCGCATAAACCTTTCTTTTTATAATGAAACTCTTCTCAAAAATAGGAATAAAGAATAACTCCATCAATTTTAGAGTTCTCTTTTTTCATTAGGTTTAAGCTAATTAACGTTTAATATTCGAGAAAGGATTTTGGTATGTATTGTAAGTTTAGTCTGTTCTTTTGCCTATATATCCAAAACGAACTAAACTTATTCTTGTTGACAGCAAAATATATATACTGGCGAAAAAAGAAAAACAAAGTTTCTTTGTCTTTTTGCCAGTATCATGTCTATTTTTGTGATGAAAAACGAGAGAAAACAGATATAAAAACATCTCCTACCACATTTACCCTTTAACAACAAATATCCTTTTCTGTTTTCTTATAATCACTCTATTTGTATGCAAATTGCATGTTTGCAAAACATTAATGTTGATGTATTTTATACTATAATTAATTGCTATTCAATATTAAATAGATAGAGTTCTGTATAGATTAATTATAGCCAACCGCAACAAGTTCGTGCTGGGTCCTTCGGGCAGCGGCAAGTCTTTCTTCATGAACCACCTCGTGCGCCAATATTATGAGCAAGGCGCACATGTGGTATTGGTGGACACGGGAAACTCCTATCAGGGCTTGTGCGGCATGATCCGACGCAAGACAGGCGGAGCGGACGGTGTGTATTTCACCTACACGGAAGATAAGCCCATCAGCTTCAACCCGTTCTACACCGACGATTACATCTTCGACGTGGAGAAGAAGGACAGCATCAAGACCCTGCTGCTGACGCTCTGGAAGTCGGAGGACGACAAGGTGACAAAGACGGAGAGCGGCGAGCTGGGCAGTGCCGTGAGTGCCTATATTGAGCGCATCCAATCCGACCGTAGCATCGTGCCGTCGTTCAACACCTTCTACGAGTATATGCGTGACGACTACCGCAAGGAACTGGCACAGCGTGACATCAAGGTGGAGAAGTCCGACTTCAACATCGACAACATGCTCACCACCATGCGGCAGTATTACCGGGGCGGACGCTACGACTTCCTGCTCAACTCCACGGAGAACATCGACCTGCTCGGCAAGCGGTTCATTGTCTTCGAGATAGATTCGATTAAGGAAAACCGCGAACTGTTCCCCGTCGTGACCATCATCATCATGGAAGCCTTCATCAACAAGATGCGGCGACTGAAAGGGGTACGGAAACAGCTTATTGTGGAAGAGGCTTGGAAGGCTCTCTCTTCAGCGAACATGGCTGAATATCTGCGCTATATGTACAAGACAGTCAGAAAATATTACGGCGAGGCAATCGTGGTGACGCAGGAGGTGGACGACATCATCAGTTCTCCGGTGGTCAAAGAGAGCATCATCAACAACTCGGATTGTAAAATCCTGCTTGACCAAAGGAAATATATGAACAAGTTCGACCAGATACAGGCGTTGCTCGGACTGACGGAAAAGGAGAAGTCGCAGATACTCTCCATCAACATGGCGAACAACCCTTCACGGCTCTACAAAGAGGTGTGGATAGGCTTGGGTGGCACACAATCGGCGGTCTATGCCACCGAGGTCAGTGCAGAAGAGTATCTGGCGTACACCACCGAGGAAACGGAGAAAGTGGAGGTTTACCATCTGGCGGAGAAGTTGGGCGGCGACATCGAAGCCGCCATCCGGCAACTTGCCGAGAAGCGGAGAAACAAGGAAACAACCAACAATTAAAAATGAATTTATCAACGAAAAAAGAAAAATGCGTATGAATTTACAGACAGTGAAAATGCTGCAAGTCAGCAAGTGTCTGATCGGATTGGCGGTCATGATGCTGCAATCCTGCGACGTGGCCGACAACCTCCGTGATATGCTGTGCGGGAACTGGGAGAGCGTGGAGGGGAAGCCCGATGTGCTTATCTACAAGGAGGGCGAAGCCTACAAGGTGACGGTGTTCCGCCGGAGCGGTCTGCGCCGCAAGCTGAAACCGGAAACCTATCTCTTGCAGGAGGAAAACGGCAACCTGTTCATGAACACCGGCTTCCGCATCGACGTGTCCTACAACGAGGCCACGGACGTGCTGACCTTCTCGCCGGGCGGCGACTATGTGCGGGTGAAACCGCAGCCGGGACACCCGACAGAAGAATAACAACCACTAAAATCCAAAGTAACATGAGAACAAGAATAACAATGATTATCTGCCTGTGCCTGCTTTTCGCAGGCAGGGCAAGCGCACAGTGGGTCGTAAGCGATCCGGGCAATCTGGCGCAGGGTATCATCAATGCCTCCAAAAACATCATCCATACCTCCAAGACTGCCACGAACATGGTGAGCAACTTTCAGGAAACGGTGAAAATCTATCAGCAGGGCAAAAAGTATTACGATGCCCTCAAATCGGTGAACAATCTCGTCAAGGACGCCCGCAAGGTGCAGCAGACCATCCTGATGGTAGGCGACATCACCGACATTTATGTAAACAGTTTCCAAAGGATGCTCCGTGATGGAAATTTCAGACCAGAAGAGCTGTCGGCAATCGCTTTCGGTTACACGAAACTGCTGGAAGAGAGCAACGAAGTGTTGACGGAACTGAAGAATGTGGTGAACATCACCACGCTCTCCATGACCGACAAGGAGCGCATGGACGTGGTGGAACGCTGCTACTCCAAAATGAAGCGTTACCGCAACCTTGTGAGCTATTACACCAACAAGAACATCTCCGTGAGTTATCTGCGTGCAAAGAAAAAGAACGACCTCGACCGCATCATGGGGCTGTACGGGAACATGAACGAAAGATACTGGTAAGCCTATGGAGTTCGATAACCTTCATCAGATTTTACGCTCACTTTATGAGCAGATGATGCCGCTATGTGGGGACATGGCGGGTGTGGCGAAAGGCATCGCCGGGCTGGGTGCGCTGTTCTACGTCGCCTACCGGGTATGGCAGTCGCTGGCGAGAGCCGAACCGATAGACGTATTCCCGATGCTCCGTCCTTTTGCCATCGGTCTGTGCATCATGTTCTTCCCGACTGTGGTGCTGGGCACGATAAACAGCATCCTCTCACCCGTTGTACAGGGCACGGCAAAGATGCTGGAGGCGGAAACGCTGGACATGAACCGATACAGGGAGCAGAAGGACAAGCTGGAATACGAGGCGATGGTGCGCAACCCCGAAACCGCCTACCTCGTGTCCAACGAGGAATTTGACAAGCAACTGGAGGAACTCGGCTGGTCGCCCTCCGACATGGTGACGATGGCGGGAATGTATATCGACCGGGGAATGTACAATATGAAGAAGAGCATCCGCGACTTCTTCCGCGAGATACTGGAACTGCTGTTCCAAGCCGCCGCCCTCGTGATAGACACCGTCCGCACCTTCTTTCTCGTGGTGCTGGCGATACTCGGTCCGATAGCCTTCGCCCTGTCGGTATGGGACGGTTTCCAAAGCACGCTCACGCAGTGGATATGCCGCTACATACAGGTCTATCTGTGGCTTCCGGTGTCGGACATGTTCAGCACCATACTGGCGAAGATACAGGTGCTGATGCTGCAAAGCGACATCGAGCGGATGCAGGCAGACCCGAACTTCTCGCTGGATTCGAGCGACGGGGTGTATATCGTGTTCCTCTGCATCGGCATCATCGGCTACTTCACCATTCCCACCGTTGCCGGCTGGATTATCCAAGCCGGAGGCATGGGCGGTTACGGTCGCAACGTGAACCAGATGGCGGGACGAGCCGGAAGCATGGCGGGCAGCGTGGCGGGTGCAGCCGCAGGAAACGTGGTCGGACGTGCCGGGAAACTGCTGAAATAATCAACTGACAATTAAAAACGAATAAACAACAATGGAATTTAAGTCACTTAAAAACATCGAATCATCGTTCAGGCAGATACGCCTGTTCGGTATCGTCTTCCTCTCGCTGTGCGCCGTGGTGACGGTGTGGAGCGTGTGGAACTCCTACCGTTTCGCGGAGAAGCAACGGGAGAAAATCTATGTGTTGGACAACGGCAAATCGCTGATGCTTGCGCTGTCGCAGGATCTGTCGCAGAACCGTCCAGCGGAGGCACGGGAGCATGTGCGCCGCTTCCACGAGCTTTTCTTCACGCTGTCACCTGAAAAAAGCGCGATTGAACACAACGTAAAACGTGCCTTGCTGCTGGCAGACAAGAGCGTGTACCACTATTATTCGGACTTCGCCGAGAAGGGGTACTACAACCGCATCATCGCCGGGAACATCAACCAAGTGTTGAAGGTGGACAGCGTGGTGTGTGACTTCAACGCCTATCCCTACCGTGCCGTGACTTACGCCACGCAGAAAATCATCCGGCAGAGCAACGTCACCGAGCGCAGCCTCGTGACTACCTGCCGCCTGCTGAACGCATCGCGGTCGGACGACAACCCCAATGGCTTCACCATCGAGGGCTTCACCATCATCGAGAACAAGGATTTACAGACAATCAAACGGTAACGGATTATGAAACGGAAAGTAAAAAGTATCAGAAAAACAATGTGGGGCGCATACTGGAAGCTCCACGACAAACGGAAACGGCTGGTGGCAAGGCTCAAAGGGTATTTGGACGGTTTGCCGCCGGAAACACGCCGCCGCATCATGCTGGGGATGCTCGCCGCCTTCGCGGTGCTTGCCCTCTATACCTTCGGCAGAGCCGTCTATGACATCGGCAGAAACGACGGCTCACGCATGGAAACGGGACACGCCGGACGGGTGGAACTGCCGACCCCGGTGGAAACAGACAATCACTTAACACCTTATTCATATGGAACAGACGAAGAATGAACCGACGAAAGAGAACAAAGCCGCTCCCGACACGGGAAAGCCGAAAAAGGGGCGCGAACCGCTGACAGAGGCTCAGCGGCTGAAACGGCAGAAGATGATCGTGTTGCCCGCTATGGTGCTGGTCTTCATTGGGGCGATGTGGCTGATATTCGCCCCGTCCTCCGGCAAGGAACAACCGCCGGGAACGGACGGATACAACACCGAAATGCCCGACGCTGACAAGGCGAACAAGCAGATTATCGGCGACAAGTTGAAAGCCTACGAGCATGGGGAGATGGAAGAGCGTCAGGAGAGCCGCAACCGTACCATCGGGCAGTTGAGCGACATGTTCGACCGCGAGATAGCGGGAACGGAGGACGGAACGAACTTCGACCTCGCCAATCCGGGCGGCAAGGAGGAAAAGGCACAGCCTGCCGCACCGCAGACTATCCAATCCTCCGCTGCCGCCTACCGTGACCTGAACGCCACCCTCGGCAACTTCTACGAACAGCCGAAGAACGACAATGCCGAGATGGATGAGCTGTTGGAGCGCATCGCCTCGCTGGAATCGGAACTGGAAAGCGAAAAAGGCAGGACTTCATCTATGGACGAACAGGTGGCACTTATGGAGAAGTCCTATGAGCTGGCGGCAAAGTACATGGGCGGTCAGAACGGAGGAAAGCCGGAACAGGCGGCAGAGCCTTCCACCGTGCAGAAGGGAAAGAAGAACACGGCGACACCCGTAAGGCAAGTGACCCGCCAAATCGTTTCCTTCCTTGCACAGCCCATGAGCAACGCGGAGTTTGTCGCCACCTTCTCGCAGGAACGCAACCGGGGGTTCAACACGGCTGTCGGCACTACAGAGGTATCGGACCGGAACACCATACCGGCGTGTGTGCATGGGGCGCAGAGCGTGACGGATGGGCAGACAGTAAGGCTTCGCCTGCTGGAGCCTATGGCGGTGGCGGGCAGGACAATCCCCCGCAATGCGGTGGTGGTCGGCACGGGCAAGATACAGGGGGAACGGCTCGACATCGAGATTACCTCGCTGGAATATGACGGTACGATTATCCCCGTGGAGCTTGCGGTCTATGACACGGACGGACAGCCCGGCATCTTCATCCCGAACTCGATGGAGATGAACGCCGTCAGGGAGGTCGCCGCCAACATGGGAGGTTCGTTGGGTAGCAGCATCAACATCTCCACCAATGCCGGGGCGCAGCTCGCCTCCGACTTGGGCAAGGGGCTGATACAAGGCACAAGCCAGTACATAGCCAAGAAAATGCGAACCGTAAAGGTGCATCTGAAAGCCGGGTACAGGGTTATGCTCTATCAGGAAAAGGACTGAAAACAATAATCAATCAAAAAAACATTTACCACTAAAAATCCAAAAGTAATGAGAAAAGTAATCATCATGTTTGCCCTCGCTATGGGCATCGCATCTGCCCACGCGCAGGAGAATGTAACCGTTGAAACAACCAACGGAAGTAATGAACAGCCGACCTTGACAAAGGAGGTCTATCCGCAGAAGGAGGCGGACGGCGACCTGTATCACGGGCTGTCACGCAAGCTGACCTTCGACCGCATGATACCGCCGCACGGTCTGGAAGTGACCTACGACAAGACTGTCCACGTCATCTTTCCGGCGGAGGTGCGCTATGTCGATTTAGGCTCGCCCGACCTGATTGCCGGGAAAGCCGACGGAGCGGAGAACGTCATCCGCGTGAAGGCTACCGTGAGAAATTTTCCCAACGAAACGAATATGTCCGTCATCACGGAAGACGGCAGTTTCTACACCTTCAACGTGAAGTACGCCGCCGAACCGCTGTTGCTCAACGTGGAGATGTGCGACTTCATCCATGACGGCAGCACGGTGAACCGCCCGAACAACGCGCAGGAAATCTATCTGAAAGAGCTGGGCAGCGAAAGCCCGATGCTGGTGCGCCTTATCATGAAGTCCATCCACAAACAGAACAAACGGGAGGTGAAGCATATCGGCTGCAAGCGTTTCGGCATCCAGTATCTTCTCAAAGGCATCTACACGCATAACGGATTGCTCTATTTCCACACGGAGATAAAGAACCAGAGCAACGTGCCTTTCGATGTGGACTATATCACATGGAAAATCGTGGACAAGAAGGTGGCGAAGCGTACCGCCATGCAGGAGCAGATCATCCTGCCGCTCCGAGCGCAGAACTACGCCACCCTCGTGCCGGGCAAGAAAAGTGAACGCACGGTCTTCACGATGGCTAAGTTCACCATCCCCGACGACAAATGCCTTGTGGTGGAACTGAACGAGAAGAACGGCGGCCGTCACCAGTCCTTCGTGATTGAGAACGAGGATTTGGTACGCGCGGGTACCATCAACGAACTTCAAGTACGCTGACCATGAGAAAGTACATCGCAATAATCATCGCGTCGCTTGCCCTTTTCACGGGGCAGGCGCACGCCCAGCGATGCCTGCCGAAAATGCAGGGTATCGAGGTGAGGGCGGATATGGCGGATGGCTTTAATCCCGGCGGCAAGGATGGCGGGTACAGTTTCGGGGCGGCACTCTCCACTTACACGAAGAAGGGGAACAAGTGGGTGTTCGGTGGCGAATACCTCCTGAAGAACAACCCCTATAAGGACACCAAGATACCCGTGGCGCAGTTCACGGCGGATGGCGGATATTACTTCAAGATACTGTCGGACGCCCGAAAAATCGTGTTCGTCTATGCTGGGGCTTCGGCTCTCGCCGGATATGAGTCTGTGAATTGGGGGAAGAAAATGCTGCATGACGGCTCCACGCTGCACGACCGGGACGCCTTCATCTACGGCGGCGCGCTGACGCTCGATGTGGAATGCTACGTGGCAGACCGTATAGCCCTGCTTGCCAATCTGCGGGAGCGTTGCCTTTGGGGTGGCGACACGCGGAAGTTTCACACGCAGTTCGGGGTCGGTATCAAGTTCATCATCAACTGACACGGGCATGGAAAGGACGGAAATAGATGCTGTCAGAAGGATGCCGCTTGCGGATTTTCTCGCACGGCTGGGGCATGAGCCTGTTAGAAGGAGCGGTAACGAGCTGTGGTATCTTGCCCCGTACAGGGGCGAGCGCACACCCTCTTTCCGTGTGAACGTGGCGAAACAGCTCTGGTACGACTTCGGTTTGGGCAAGGGCGGCGACATCTTCACGCTTGCCGGGGAGTTTCTGCAAAGCGATGACTTTAGGACGCAGGCGAAGTTCATAGCGGAAGCCGCCAACATGACGGTGACCGGATGGGAAAAACCCGCCTATCTCCCGAAGCCGATTGAACCCGTCTTTGAGGATGTGGAGGCAGTTCCGTTGTTTCGTTCACCGCTGACGGAGTATCTGGCAGAACGGGGCATCCCTTACGCCATCGCATCCCGTCACTGTTGCCGTCTTAACTACGGCGTTCGTGGGAAACGGTATTTTGCCGTCGGCTTCCCGAACATGGCAGGTGGCTATGAAGTCAGAAGCCGATATTTCAAGGGTTGCATCCCGCCAAAAGATATGTCTTTGGTAATGGCTAAAGAAATTCCGGCTGACGAATGCCTCGTGTTCGAGGGCTTCATGGACTTCCTTTCTGCGGTGACGCTTGGCGTAACCGGTAACGCTGACTGCCTTGTGCTGAACTCCGTCGCCAACGTGGAGAAGGCGGCGGGATTGCTGGACGGCTACGGGCGCATCGACTGTTTCCTTGACCGTGACGAAGCCGGACGGCGGACGCTTGCCGCACTTGTGGGGCGATACGGGGAGCGTGTCACCGACCGTTCCTCCCTCTATGACGGTTGCAAGGACTTGAACAAGTACCTGCAACTGACAACGAAAAATTAAAAAACAACCATCTAAAAATCGAAGAACAATGAACATACTGAACAACAGAAACAAGAGAACATCCATCTTCAAGGCGGTGGCGTTATGCCTGATAGCCGCCGTGTCATTCACCCTCGTATCGTGCGACGACGACATGGACATTCAACAGTCCTATCCCTTCACGGTGGAGGTCATGCCCGTGCCGAACAAGGTGACAAAGGGGCAGACGGTGGAAATCCGCTGTGAGCTGAAAAAGAAGGGCGACTTCGCTAACACGCTTTACACTATCCGCTATTTTCAGTTTGAGGGAGAAGGAAAGTTGAAAATGGACAACGGCATCACCTTCCTGCCCAACGACCGCTACCTGCTGGAGAACGGGAAGTTCCGTCTGTACTACACGGCGGAGGGTGAAGAAGCACACAACTTCATCGTGGTGGTGGAGGACAACTTCGGCAACTCCTTCGAGTTGGAATTTGACTTCAACAACCGGAATGTAAAGGATGACGGTTTGACCATCGTTCCCATCGGCAACTTCAGCCCCTTGTTGAAATGATGCGTGTATTCATGATAATGCTCTGTTCGCTTCTGGCGGTCTGTTCCGTATCTGCACGGACCAGCCGCCAAGAGGAAACGGACGGGCAGGCGGCAATCTACCGTCTGCCACTTATGGAACGGGCTTTTTTATGCTGTCGCTATTTTGAGGGCTGGCACTCAGAAAAACACCATCCATACGTGGGTTGGGGTCACAAACTTTTGCCAAACGAGAAGTATTCAGCACGAACCATGACAAAATGGGACGCGGATGAACTTTTGCGGAAAGACCTGCGCAAATTTGTCGCCATGTTCCGTAAATTCGGAGTTGATTCGACTTTGCTTGGCACGTTAGCTTACAATGTGGGACCGGCGAAGCTGTTAGGCAGCAAGACACTCCCCAAAAGTACCTTAATCAAGAAATTGGAAGCTGGCGACAGGAACATTTACCGTGAGTATATCGCCTTCTGCAACTACAAGGGTAAACGCCACGCCATGCTGCTCAAACGGAGAAAAGCGGAGTTTGCGCTGTTGTATATCCCATAAATGTAAATAGACAAAAGAACCTCCGATGAAACCACAACTTCATCGGAGGTTTTCCGGTTTGTTAAAATTGAATTTTTACTTCTTTCTCTTTAATATGTATCACATCTCCCATAATCGTCATAGGGCACATTTTCCCATTCCAAGGTTCATCATAACATTCATCTTTATCATACTTTTCTTTTTCACAAAACGAATGCAATGGGCATACATAACCATATTTGTGCAATCTCGTTAAATATGAAAATAATGCATTGTGCCCTATTAGTGCCAACATATCATCAGATAATTTTTCGGAATCTATTGAGGATGAAGGTGTGGATTAAAATCGCCACTGTCTGTATAGCTATAAGGCATTCCTAAAAAATCTATTAACGTTTTAATTCGTTCCTTAGATAAGGGTTGGTAATCAGTAATCAAAGTTAAGATAGGAACAAATCCTTTGGCAGGACGAATTCGTTCCAAAACTTCGCCAATATAATCGATTCCGACTCGGACACTTTTAAAAAAGACTTGTTTGAATGTGTCTATAAGAGTATCAAAAAAGTCACAAACTGACATTGCTTTTCCCTTGATGTATATTTTATCTTCATTGACGAACCGTTCAAACAATTCTATTGCAGATAAATCCGGATTTTCATTCGCGTATGCTAAGTTATCTATTAGAACTTCAGCAGGAGAAAGGCTAAACAAAGATATATAGCAAATAGTTATCAGTTTTATATTATCAGATGCTATTGCAGAAAAATGTTGTTCTGCAATAATCTTAATTAAATTATATGGGAGGTCAAATTCTTCATGAGTTGCAGTTTCATCTATGAGCATTTGATACAATGCTGCCATACTCTCCTTAATAATGTTAGCACCCAAAACAATGGTTTGTTTTGAACCATCCGTAAAACTGATATCTAATGTTATTATTGGTAAATTTCTATTATTTACCTTTTTATAGTTTCTATGGATGCAAATCCGTTCACTTACATCTATTTTAAAATTATTTCTCCGTGTATCTGAAAGTGGGCAATATCCTGTTCCACATTCTACAATATCCATTTTATTCTTCAATCCTTGAGAATAATCAATATTTAATGGGAGAGTGATAGTAGATGTAGCATTTTCTACAAAAGCATATGTTTCCGCCATTATATTATATCGAACCATACTATCATATAGTCCCCACGGAGTTGATACATTTTGAAGAAAGTGGATGTATTCATGAACAAGAGTTCCTAATGTTGGGACATCAAGTTCATCGATGTTTCCATCAAAAGAATTGTGAATACGAATCTGCATAAACGCCGGCTGATATTCACCTTTACTATTATTTCGTTCTGTTATGATGTGCTTTTGACTTATTGTTAATTCACACATAATATTACTATGATTATGAGTATCAATACTTTTACAAAGATACTCATAATATTTTATATATCGCTAACAAGCGATTGAAACAAAGGTTTCTTTGCTACTTTCTTTGTCCGCCATCATGCTCACTGAAAGAAAGTAGGGCGGCTCTCGCCGCCCCTCCACTCAAAAGCGTGTGTAAAGTCCCGTCACCATCGTGAACATTTCCTCCAACATATCAAAATAGATGCCCTCGTGTATGGCAATGTCCTTTGTTCTGCTCTCGAATGTCTTTTTGCTGAATGTCCTGCGGTAGAAACGCATATTGTAGAGGTCTGCCCCTGCATCATAGATGATGTCAAGGCGGTTGGCACTTGTCTTGTTCCTTGCAAGGCTCATCCGTAAGCCGTTGCCCATATCTATGAAGTCACGGCTTCCCGTCATGGCGGTGAAGCGTCTTCCGCCTATCTGCTGTAATATCGTCTGTGCTATCATATCCGTTGTTTTAGGGTTTTAAGTGTTGGCGGTGCGGACACCGCCAACTTGTTCAAAATTCTCGCATCTCGGCAATGGGTGTCTGTCGTTGCAGCCACTCTTTCACACACTCCATATTATACTCGCTCGTGATGACTGCCGTATGGCTGTCGGTGGCGGTGAAACGTGTGCTTTCGTAATCATCTATCCACCCTTTGAGGGTGTTCGTTCCCCACGCTTGGGCTTCGTCAAAGATACCGTCCAATGCCGTGATAGGTTCGCTGAATTTGACTATCAGCGTTTGATAGGTCGTGTTCATCGGTTGCCCTCCTTTCCCTGCTTTGCGTTCAGCCACTTGTTCCTTGCGGTTCGGCACTCGTCCAATGTGGGTTTGACACAAGCGAACAGTTCTCCGTCCGTATGGCGGTAGTCGTACTGCACAAGTGTCCGCTTGCGTCTGCCGATACCCGATTGGAAACGCTCATATTTCTCCGTACCTGCTTCCGTACAGGTGCTTACTCCGTTGATGGTCATTCGTGTTGCCATAATGTTGCTTTTTAGATGATTAAAAATGTACTGACAGAACTCTGTCCTTCATCACCATTTCGGGGTTGCTCGTGTAGCGTTGATGCAGGTAGAAATGGTGTGAGCCGAAGCCGTAAAGGAAAAACTTGTCAAGTTCGTGCTTCTCGGCAAACTCCTTCACACTCCTTCTCAATCCCTCCTCACTCGTTGTGAGAGTGAGGAGATTTACAAATTCAATGAACATCGTGGGAATTGCATCATCCCACACACAAATCATGCTTTCGATTCTTACTTCCATATCAATGTTGTTTTAGGGTTTATGCTATGCCGCTTTCATCCGCTCACGGATAAGGTTGGCGTTCTTGTTCACAAGGTCTATGATGCGTTCGTGGTATTCGGTGTCTTGGTTGTACTTGCCGTGGCACTGCACCACCTTGAGTGTCCGCAAATCCACCTCTACGGTTTCAATTATCTCACCGCCAATCCTTGCCGAGAGTATGAGGGTGTCGGCTTTCTTGTAGTATTCACTGCCGAACACGCAGATGTTCTGTGCCTTGCCCTCGCTGTAATACTCGTCTATGCTTTCAAGCACCTTGATGATTATTTCCTCGTCCGTGATTACCAATCCGAAGAATTTGGATTTGTTGGCGATGAAATCCTCCGCATCTTTTTCCCTTTGCAGTTGCCGCTGTTGCTCACGCTCACGCCTTTCAATCTCCCAGCGGCGGCGTTGCTCTGCTCGTTCCTTCTCGTGTATGGTTTCAATCTTTCGGGTTGCGTTGTCGTGTGCCGCCATGAAATCTTCGGGGCAGATGTTCTTCGGGTTGCGGAGGTCTTGACCGAGTTTGTTGAGCATACGCAAATAGTCGCACCACATGGAGAAGTTGTCTATCAGATACTTGTGACGCTTGGCAATCAGATATGATGCCCAGCATTCATCGGCAGTACGGGCATTGAAAATAAAGTGTTTCATAACCTCAATCTCACCGCCTTTCATAAGGGTTTCAATTCTTGGGTCAGAAAGCAAGGCTTTGAAAAGACGCACGGGGGAAATGCCGTGGAAATCGCCCTTGAAGCCGTTACGTCTGAGTTGAGGTAATACCCTCATTTTGGGATATGCACAGCTTCTTGCCACAACATCATCGTATAGGCTGTTGTGCGGTCTTATCTCCATCGCGCTGCACAATGCCCATACATCGCAGTAATAGAATGTGAAGCCACGGAGCAACGCCATGTCTGTAACCTTACCGTCGGGTGAAATCCAACGCTGCACAACCTCGTGGCAGTAGAATTGCATCGGCTCGCCTTTCCTGCTTTCGCATCTGACCTGCGCCACACGGATTACCTGATAGCCTTTGCAGATGGTTATCACGCTGAAATATTGCGTTTCCTTGTAGATACGTTTGCGTGTGTCCTGCACTTTGAGTTTGGCATGGCATTGGGAACAGGTGCAACCTTCAAGGGTGTCGCATAGTCCACTGTCACTGTGCCACTCGTGACCGCAGTCGGAGCAGGTAATGTTCCCTTTCTTGGTGCGGTAGCCGATATGTTCAACGCAGTGGCGGTATGCCCATTCAATTTGTGTCGTTGATATGGGGCGGAGGTTGGCTGAAAGTCTTGCCACCTCTTTCTGTATCTTGGTCTTCGGTTTCATAAGCCTAAATCAAATAATGAGGGTTGGGGGTGGTTTTCTTTTCTCGCTGACGGTCTGTTGCGGTTCTGCAACTTGCGGAGTTCCTCCTCTTGGTATCTGCGGACTGCATTCTGACGTGCCTCCGCCTTTTCCTCTTCCGTGAGTTCCACAACATGGTTCACCACCACTTGGCAGTTCATAGGTTTGCCCACCTCTATCTCGTTTTCCTCATAGTAGTGGATGGCTTGCCCGAATATCTCTCCGTCCGTGAAGCCGTTGCAACCACTTTTCTGCACATGGTTCAGAATGTGGGTCACGCACTCGTCTATGTTCTTGGCAGGGTTGCGGTACTTCTTCGCAAAGAGCGTATCTTCCTCCGCCCGCTGTTCCAGATACATTTGTATCGTTCTTTTGAAATGGTCTGTTCCTTTCATATCGCTGTCGTTTTTAGATTGTCTGTTTAAGTATCTCTCTCCAATAGGTCGGCTCTACCTCGCTGAGAAGGAAGTCCATGAAGTCCCTCCGTGCGTCTTTGTTTAATGCCCCAAAGGATGCCGAACACCCCGAAGGCGGTGCGCATCATCAAGCCGCATATCGCCAACCCGATGTATTGCGCCACTTGTCTGAAATTTGCCGTTGCTGTCATATCTTCGCTGTTTTTAATTTTTTTGTTTTTTATGCGGATTCAAGAGCTGAGGGAGTTGAGTTTCAAACTATCTTATCTGCCTCTCGTTTATCCGACATTTTTTTTATGCGTCTTTCTGTCGCATCGGTCGTTTTCGTTTCGGGTGCTTGAAAAGGTAGGGATTAGGGAATGCAAGGTTTTTCGGGGAAATACTACCCGAAGGGCTGGAGATTTCCGCAGAAAACAGGAGGCTTGACCTTGCTTTCCCGTCCAATCCCGGAATTACCTTTGCGCCCAGAACGAAAATGACTGACTGATGCGGCTTACTGAAAGGCGCAAAATGGAGGTAAACGAAAACAGAGGCAGATTAGGTAGAAAAAACTTTAGGGGAAAATCCGTAAAAAGAGGAAACCGTCTGAAAGAAAAAGACATCACCGGAAGCGTGAAAAGGGCAAACCACGACAAAGGAAGTATGATTGTTTCCGTTCCGACGGAACTTGTCCAGCCGGGCGGCAACAATCATTCTTCCCGGTTTGTCCGGCTGTGTGTGACCGCCTGTTTCATTCATGAGGCAGGCTGACACACTCTGCATTCACTTTCCGCTTCCGGCAAAAGGGACAGCAAAAAAAGAAAAATCATCTGGTAGCCCGTAAAAGCACCTCTTGGCATAGACGCAAAAGAAAGGGGCATTGCGTCATCAGTCTAAACATCGTTTAGGCGTGAGGCAATGCCCTTTTCTCCGGCTATGCGGTAGTCGGCACACGATTGTTCAAAACTCGTTTTTGGCAATGGTGTTCCGACAAACAAAACCGCTTTTACGGAAAAATCTTATGAATGAGGGGATAAAAAACGGGAGTTTATATCAAAATCTCGAATTAAATAGCTACTTTTGCATAGGAAGAGTTCTTTGAAGGTTACGCAATGCGCAGAAAGATAATGCAGTAGATAACTAACTAAATCGTAACCTATTACTATCAAGAGCAATTAACCTACGCTCATTTCCAATAAATTACACTCTTTTCGTAACTTCTGCGTACAAAAATACAAAAAAGACCCGAATTATCGAATATAATTCACTACATTTGCACTATAAAATCATATTAAAGAATGAAACTGAATAGAATAAAGACTGTTTTATCCGAAAAAGGTATTTCTCAAACGTGGTTAGCTAAACAGCTCAACAAGAGTTTTAGTATGGTCAATGCCTATGCCTGTAATAGAATTCAGCCTAATTTGGAAACCTTGCAACAGATTGCGGAGATATTACAAGTTGATTTGAAAGATTTGATAACCGATAAAAAGGAAAGGTTACAATAGTATTTAATTAGGTTGGGAGGATCGGAGACCTTTTGCAGTTTATTGCAGATGTATCTATGAACTTCCGATAATATACAATATTAAGAACATGACTCCTGAAGAAAAAGCAAGAATAAAGATAGACCAGTGGTTTACTGATGCAGGTTGGGAAGTTGTCAATAGGGATGCTTATGAACCTACTTGTACGGCTGTAGCTATAAGAGAAGGTTTATTGAAAGGAAATCTTGAAGCAGATTATTTCCTTTTTATTAATGGGAAAGCAGTGGGCGTGCTTGAGGCTAAACGTGAAGAAACGGATGCTTTTGCTTCAAAAGTATGCGAGCAAGCGGCCTTATACGCAAGAAGTGTTCCGAATATCTATCAGACATACCAAAAGCCATTGCCTTTTATCTTTACCTCGAATGGCAAGGAACTATATTTCTGCGATTTTCGTGAACCGGATTCTTATTTCAAGCCGATAATGGCTATCCCTACGCCACATGAATTGGTTAAGAAACTGGGGATTGAGGATACATTTGCCGGACTTCCAACATTGAAAAAGAAAGGGCTTCGTGATTGTCAATATGAAGCGGTAACAGAACTTGAAAAGAGTTTCCGTGCTGGGCAAAATCGAGCGTTGATGGTTCTTGCCACCGGTGCGGGTAAAACATATACGGCTTGTCTTGCTGCCTACCGAATGCTTTCTTATACACCCATGCGTAGAGTGTTGTTTCTTGTTGACCGAAATAATCTTGGAAAACAAGCCGAGGGAGAATTCGGAACTTTTCGTCTGACAGAGAACGGGGATGCTTTCAATACTATCTTTACGGTCAATCGTCTTCGCTCGTCTTCTATCCCTTCTGATAGCAATGTCGTTATTTCTACAATACAACGTCTATTCTCATTCTTGAAAGGAGAAACTATTGAGGATAACGATAACGATGATGAGAACGAACCAGCAGAGGAGGTAACCTTGCCTCCTAATCCCAACTTACCGCACGATTACTTTGATATGATTATCATAGACGAGTGCCATCGCTCCATTTATGGGAACTGGCGCAAGGTGTTGGAGTATTTCGATACGGCTCGACTTGTCGGTTTGACAGCAACCCCGATTGAAGAGACAAAGAAATTCTTTAACTATAATATCATTGTCAATTATACCTTAGAAAAGAGTATCGTTGATGGTGTGAATGTGGATTGTAGGGTGTATCGAATAAAAACGCAAGTTACGGAAACTGGGGGAGCTATATTAGAGGGTGAGAGAGTAAAGGAAGAAACGAGATATACGGGTGAGGTTAAGACTGTGAGAAACAAGGAAACCAAAACCTACACCAATAAAGAACTTAATCGGAGTGTCATTAATCCGGCACAGATAAAGTTAATCCTTTCAACCTATTGGGATGTGGTTTATACAGAATTGTTTAATGACCCGCAACGTGAGCCGAATATGGACTATTTACCTAAAACCTTGATATTTGCTCTCAATGAAGCTCACGCCACAAATATCGTACAGATAGCTAAAGAGGTGTTCGGACGGACTGACGACCGCTTTGTTCAGAAAATCACTTATTCAGCAGGCGATAGTAACGAACTGATACGCCAATTCCGTAATGACAAGGATTTCCGTATTGCTGTCACCTGTACGTTGGTTGCCACCGGAACAGATGTAAAGCCACTGGAAGTGGTAATGTTCATGCGTGATGTGGAGTCATTGCCTTTGTATATTCAGATGAAAGGGCGTGGAGTGCGTACTATTGGTGATGAGCAACTTCGCAATGTTACCCCGAACGCATTCAGCAAGGATTGTTTTTATTTGGTTGATGCGGTAGGCGTGACAGAACATGCGCAAACAGTGGCACCTATAGACGACGGTCCTACAACAAAGACAATTACGTTGAAGGAGCTGTTAGAACGTATTAGTCATGGCTATATTCCTGATGAATACCTTAAACGGCTTGCGGCAACGCTTGCACGAATATACAATAAAGCGGATGATTCGCAACGGAAAGAGTTTGTCCGTCTGTCTCATGATGACATGAAGGAGCTTTCTGCCAGAATATACGATGCACTGGAGAAAGGCATTCTTCCACAGTTTGTAAGCACTGATGAGCCTAACAATGAACGTAAGGGGCTAGTCGCTCCGCTTGCCAATCATGCGGATGCCCGGAAATACCTTCTGATACTTGCAGCCGGATTCGTCAATACATTGATGCCGGGTGAAGATACGCTTATCTCCAAAGGGTTTTCCATTGAGGAAGCAAAAAATACGACAGAGGCTTTTGAAGATTTTTGTAAAAAATACTATGACGAAATAGAGGCACTGCGCATCATTTACAACAATGAGGGAGAGCCTATAACCTATTCGATGCTAAAGGATTTGGAGAACAGACTCAAAATGGCAAACAATCATTTTACATCCAAACAACTCTGGAACTCTTATGCCATAGTTAATCCTAAAGTAGTAAGGCGTTCCACTACCAAAGAAGAAAGCGATGCATTGACCAATATCATACAACTTGTACGCTTTGCTTTCCACCAAATCGAACGATTGGATAGTGTAGTTACTACCTCTAAACAGTTTTTCAATCTTTGGTTAGGACAAAACCAGCGTGAAATAACAGACAAACAGCGAGAGGTTATCAGTTGTATTGTGGATTATATTGCTTCTAATGGAGCTTGTACGGTCAGGGATATTCGTGAAGATGATGCTACCCATGCAGCCCAAATGATTAGAGCGTTTGGTAATATGCAGAAGGCAGACGAGGCACTTCATTCACTTTACACATTTGTAGTTTTAAGAAAAGCAGCATAAAGAAATGGCAACAAATAATACAACAGAGCAATCGCTCACCAAAAAAGTATGGAATCTGGCAACCACTCTTGCCGGACAAGGCATTGGATTCACTGATTATATTACCCAACTGACCTATCTTTTATTCTTGAAGATGGATGTCGAAAATGTAGAAATGTTTGGAGAAGAGTCGGCTATTCCAACTGGTTATCAGTGGGCAGATTTGATAGCACTTGATGGTCTGGATTTGGTAAAACAATATGAAGAGACCCTTAAATTGCTTAGCGAGCAGGATAATCTGATAGGTACAATTTATACGAAGGCACAAAACAAGATAGACAAACCTGTTTATCTAAAAAAAGTTATCACCATGATTGATGAGGAGCAATGGCTCATTATGGACGGTGATGTGAAAGGTGCTATCTACGAAAGTATTCTTGAAAAGAATGGGCAAGACAAGAAAAGCGGTGCAGGACAGTATTTTACTCCTCGTCCACTTATTCAGGCAATGGTAGATTGTATCAATCCGCAAATGGGTGAAACGGTTTGTGACCCGGCTTGTGGAACGGGTGGATTCTTGCTTACAGCTTACGATTATATGAAAGGTCAGTCAGCAAGTAAAGAAAAACGTGATTTCTTGCGTGACAAAGCTTTGCATGGTGTGGATAATACGCCTTTAGTGGTGACGCTCGCTTCCATGAATCTTTATTTGCATGGTATCGGTACAGACCGTAGTCCGATTGTTTGTGAGGATTCTTTGGAAAAAGAACCGTCAACTCTTGTTGATGTGATACTTGCCAATCCTCCTTTTGGAACTCGTCCGGCTGGTTCTGTGGACATCAACCGCCCGGATTTCTATGTAGAAACCAAGAATAACCAGTTAAACTTTCTCCAGCACATGATGCTTATGCTCAAAACCGGAGGACGTGCTGCTGTGGTGCTTCCCGACAATGTCCTTTTTGAGGCAGGGGCAGGTGAAACTATTCGCAAACGCTTATTGCAAGATTTCAATCTACATACTATCTTGCGCTTGCCTACAGGTATTTTCTATGCGCAAGGCGTAAAAGCCAACGTGTTGTTTTTCAGCAAAGGACACCCAACCAAAGAAATATGGTTTTACGATTACCGTACAGACATAAAGCATACGCTTGCCACCAACAAACTGGAACGGCATCATTTGGATGATTTTGTTTCTTGCTACAATAATCGAGTAGAGACCTACGATGCCGAGAATAATCCGCAAGGTCGTTGGCGTAAATACCCTGTAGATGAAATTATTGCCAGAGACAAAACAAGTCTTGACATTACTTGGATAAAACAAGGTGGTGAGGTGGACGACCGTTCATTGGCAGAACTGATGGCAGACATCAAGGATAAGAGCCAGACCATCAGTAGAGCGGTGACTGAACTTGAAAAACTGCTTGCAAATATTGAAGAAAATTGAGCTATGCGAAAAGATATTAGCACAAATGATAAAGATATAAACGATCTGTTCTTAAAGGTTGTTGACCTTGTCACGCAGGCAAGGGAACGTGTGGCAACAGCCGTCAATATTGCTGAGGTCTATACTAAGTTCCATATTGGACAATATATAGTAGAATATGAGCAAAAGGGAGAGACAAGAGCCGAATACGGAAAGGCTGTACTGAAAGAACTCTCTAAACGTCTGACTGATAGGCTGGGAGATGGATGGTCGTATTCAACGCTTAAGAATATACGGCAGTTTTATATTGTCTTTTCTAAAGGGCTAACCAGTGGTTGTCCAAAGTCGAGCCAAAAGGCTAACCAGTGGTTAGCCGATTATCCGAAGGCAGAGGAACATCTTTCTGAAACGACATTCGCTCTCTCATGGTCTCATTATCTTATACTGATGAGGGTGGAAAATCCGGATGCCCGCAGCTTCTATGAAATAGAATGTACCCAACAACAATGGTCTAAAAGGCAACTCAGCCGTCAAGTAGGAAGCTGTCTTTATGAGAGATTGGCTTTGAGTCGTAACAAAGATGAAGTAATGCGGTTGGCGAAAGAAGGACAAACTATTGGGAAACCATCGGACATCATCAAGAATCCCATCACATTAGAGTTTCTTGGTCTAAAACCCGATGCAGTTTACTCAGAGTCTAAATTGGAGAATGCCATTATCAACAAGATGCAGCAATTCCTATTAGAACTTGGCAAAGGGTTCCTCTTTGAAGCAAGGCAGAAAAGGTTCACATTTGATGAGCAACATTTCTTTGTTGACTTGGTGTTTTACAATCGTTTGTTACAATGCTATGTGCTTATAGATTTGAAAATAGACAAACTTACTCACCAAGACCTTGGACAGATGCAGATGTATGTCAACTATTACGACCGCTATGTCAAACAAGACTTTGAAAAGCCGACAATTGGCATTCTGTTGTGCCGGGAGAAGAACGATGCACTTGTGGAACTCACCTTGCCTAAAGATACTAACATCTATGCTTCTGCTTATCAACTCTATCTCCCCAACAAGGCTTTATTGCAAGCCAAGGTGAAGGAATGGATTGAAGAGTTTGAAGAAAATGAGGAATTAAAGAAACTGGAAGAAAATGAATAGTAATTGTGCAGTTTTTGGCTGCACAATTACAAACAGATATACAACAATGGATACAAAAGCGTTACGTCAAAAGATACTCGACCTTGCGATACATGGAAAACTTGTACCGCAAGACCCTAACGATGAACCTGCATCAGTTCTGCTCGAACGAATCAAGGCTGAAAAAGAACGACTGATAAAAGAAGGAAAAATCAAGCGGAGCAAGAAGTCTGCAAAGACTTCTGATACGCCCCATTATGAGAACGTGCCGTTTGAAGTGCCGAGTTCATGGGTGTGGTGCAGGTTAGATGATATTGTTAGTTTTCAAGGTGGTTATGCCTATAAAAGTAATACATATGTTAATCAATCTGATTGGCAAGTTATAAGAATTGGGAATGTCAAGAATGACAATCTGATACTTGATATACAGCCCGTGTTTGTTGAAGATGTAATCGGTAAGACAACAGAAAAATACTTGTTGAAAAAGGACGATATTCTATTCACGATGACAGGGACAAAAGGGAAACGAGATTACTTCTACACGGCAAAAGTCCCATCAATTAAAAAGAATTTACTTCTGAATCAACGTGTTGGTTGTCTTAGATGTTTTTCTTCAGAAATCAATATAGATTTCTTATGTCTTGTATTGAAAGGAGAATATGTGTTAGATGCGATATTTTCCACAGAAACAGGAAATGTTAGTCAAGGTAACATTGGTTCAGAAAGTACCTTGAATTTGAATATTGCCATACCTCCCCTTACAGAACAACATCGTATTGTAGTAGAAATAGAGAAATGGTTTGCTTTAATTGACCAAATAGAACAAGGTAAATCAGATTTGCAAAGCACTATCAAGCAAACAAAAAGCAAAATTCTTGACCTTGCCATTCACGGCAAACTCGTACCGCAAGATCCGAATGATGAACCGGCAAGCGAACTTTTGAAGCGTATAAATCCCAATTTTACACCTTGTGATAACGGGCATTATCCCGCAGGATGGCAACAAACAATTTTAGGGGAACTTTTTAATCATAATACAGGTAAAGCCCTTAATTCAGTCAACAGGGACGGTGTAATGAAAGATTATTTGACTACTTCAAATGTGTATTGGAATAAGTTTGATTTTACAGTGATAAAGCAAATGTCTTTCAAAGAGAGTGAATTAGATAAATGCACTGTAACAAAGGGGGATTTACTTGTGTGTGAAGGCGGCGATATTGGACGCTCTGCAATTTGGAACTATGATTACGATATTTGCATTCAAAATCACATTCATAGACTTCGTCCAAAGATTGATTTATGTGTACCATTTTACTACTATACATTGGCGTATTTAAAAGAGAACAATTTGATAGGAGGGAAAGGTATAGGATTACTTGGACTATCTTCTAATGCTTTGCATAAAATTGAAATACCACTACCTCCTCTTGCCGAGCAACAACGCATTGTTCAAAAGATAAAAAAACTATTCTCTGTTCTTGATAATATTCAAAAAGCCTTAGAAGTGTAAATCAATACACTTCTAAGGGCTAATGCGGCTTTACCAGTTTACGACCTTATCCACAATCTTCTGCTGTTCGCTAGCAGTTCTACGAAGATAGATTCGAGTGGTTTCTATACTCTCATGCCCCATAAGGTCGGCTAGTAGAGCAAGGTCATTAAAGCGGTCGAGGAAGTTTTTAGCAAAACGATGACGGAATGAATGAGGATAAACTACTTCCTTGTTCATTCCGTATTTTTCGGCAAAATGCTTGAGTTGGGAAGCAATTCCACGAGTAGTAATGCGCTGCCCGAAACGGTTCAGGAAGATATAGCCAGATGTCAGGCCTTGATTCTTCAACCATTTATCGGCTTCTGTTCGTAGGTTCTTTGGGATGTATAGCCGTCGAATCTTTCCACCTTTACTATACAGGTCGAGATAACCCACCTTGATATGTTCCGCTTTAATGTGGAGCAATTCACTAACACGTGCGCCTGTAGCAGCCATAAACCACACGATAAAATACCATTCATCGTAACCATCGGCTTTAAGTTGGGCTTTGAGAAATTTGTAATCGGCATCGCTGATTACATTTTCCAAAAAGTTCTTTTGCTGTACTTTTACGAACTTCACTTTTAGTTTCTCCTGTTTTATAAACTCTAGGAACTTGTTGATTCCTTGTAAGCGCAGGTTCACTGTCTGCGGTTTGAAGTTCTCCACCAAATACCCCTTGTATGCCAAAAGATTTTTCTTGTTCACTTCTCCATAATGATTGAGGAAATACTGCACCGTCCACACATAAGAGGAGACTGTGTTTTTGGCCAAATTACTCTTTGCCAATTGATTTTTGAATTTTGTTACCATACTACATTGAATTAGAATGAATATGGTAATAATATAAAGGTACGTATCGGGCATTATACGAACTTACCGAAAGGATGGGCTATATGCAAGTTATCTGATTTGTGTAGAATTGAGAATGGCTTTGCTTTCAGCAGCAATGATTATAAGTCACAAGGAATACCATTAGTTCGTATATCGAATATCACTCATAATACTATAGATATAACTGACTGTGTTTATGTTGAGGGCATTACGGACAATAAATTTAAGATTTCGAAAGGAGATTTGCTGATTGCCATGTCTGGAGCAACAACAGGAAAAATGGGAGTATATTTGTTTGATGAAATAGCATACCTAAATCAACGTGTAGGAAATATCAAAATCTTAAACAAGTCCTCATTGTTTCCCGATTATCGAAATATTTATATGCAATCGAAAGTTGATGAAATACTAAAAATTGCATATGGAGGAGCACAGCCTAATATCAGTGCTTCTGTTATTGGTAATTTTGATTTTCCCTTACCACCATATAAAGAACAGATACGAATTGTAGAGACTGTTCAAAGAATTTTTGACCAATTAGATACTATCACGGAGAGCCTATAAACTCTCCGTGATCAAATCCAGTTGTTTAAACGCAATATTTATTGCCATTACAATCCTTTGTTGTTCCTTGTAAGATGGAATAGGAACTTCTATTGCTTTGAATAATTTCTTATTCAAGTGGGGAATGGCAGAACCAACCTTGCTTTCTCGCAAGACTTTCCTATGCAAGTTGATAATTTGTAGTACATATTCTTCGTTCATATTTTCGTTGATAAGTAACTGTTTGAAAGTACTACCTTGATAACCGTCAATCGGAGTCCTAAATACCTCACCAGAGTTCTCGCCATCTACTAAAATCAAAAGTGAATTTGCAGTAACATACTTTCCAGAAGTCAAAGTCTTGGCATCACGCTCACCTCGCAAATATTTGACATCAAGATTTGTTCGTTCTATGCCATTTTGCTTATCACCATCAACCAAAGAGCATAGTACTTGCATCGGTGCAACAGTCCATCCTTCGGGCAACTGCGTATAATGCCCGTTATCACAAGGTGTAAAGCCGGGATTTATACGTTTCAAGAGTTCAATGGCTGGTTCATCATTCGGATCTTGCGATACGAGTTTTCCATGAATGGCAAGGTCAAGAATTTTGTTTTTGGTTTGCTTGATAATGTTTTGCAAATCATTTTTCCCATTCTCGATAATATCAATTAACGAGAACCATCTTTCTATTTCAGCTACAATACGCTGTTGCTCTAGAAATGGAGGTAAAGGGATATAGGTCTTTACTATTATTTCTTTTGAAATGTTCGGTTGGGCTCCGCCACCACCTTTTGCGATGAATGCTGTTCTTTGAGACAAAAGGAAATAAAACAAAAACATTGGGTCGATAGCATCGTATTCAATACAAGCACAACATGCTTGGTTTGTTGTTGCCGGGAATGTAAGAATACCCAGTTTGCCAATCGTCGCTCCATACATTGCAATTAAAACACTTCCTACAGGATTTAATTTTGCAGAAGAATTCACGACTGCTTCTTCTGTAATAAATTCAGGAATATGAGTAATATATCCATCGTTTAAGTCTCCAGTTTTAAGCCAAGGTATATTCCCACCATAATATGATTTATTTGAACGGCTAGGTGTTCCGCCTGATTGCCAAGTACCGATAACTCCCAAAGTTGTCCACATCCATCCCTCCGGCACTTCAAACGGCACGTTCTCATAATGGGGCGTATCGGAAAGAGAAAAGGAGAGGAAAAATCCCCTCCTTAACTTAAAGACCATGTATCAGATATTTAAATCTTTCAGTGCTAGTGCATAATTGGGACAAAAACCGTCCATTATACACTTTAAACCAAGTGTCTGATAGTACTTGTGGTCATCATCTTCGGTACATAGGTATTTGTAACCATAGCGTGGCATGTACTCCTTGAAGAACCGAGCCAAGTCTTTCAGGCTTTCTTCTTGGTTCTTTTTGAAATTACTGCGCACAATGATGATAGACCAGTCGGGAAAGTTGCCTCTTCCACAGCTATACTCCCAGAAGCGGATATAGCAGTCTAAATCACGTTCACGAATGTCCACACAAAAGCCGTTGGCATGGGACATCACGCTACAGCTTTCTCTGTAGCCAAATTTCTCACACAAGTAGAGATTGAAATCAAGAATTAAATCTTTTTGTACCATAAATAATTGGGTTTTAAAAATTAATAAATAGAGAATTATAAATGAAAGCCTCGCTTACGCTTAGCCTTTTTCTTTTTCATTAGGCGATTGAACTCTGCTTCTTCTGCGGCAGTGGCATCGTAGGATGAGCTACCGTTTAGCAAACCGAGACTGATGCCAAAGCTATCATCGGAATGGGAAACGCTTTGCTGTACCTCTTCTTTTTGTTGTTTGGATTCCTGTTTGGCAGACTCCAACAAAGATGCACAAGCATTCTCTTCCAGTCGGTTGTCGATATTCAAGTAGCTGAACTCTCGACCTACTTTTGAGCCGGAGAAAGAAAAGCCGTTATGTTCAAACTTGACACCTTGTATTTCCCGTGTAGTCCGGCTGACTTTGAATTTCATATCAATCTCCCGGTCGGCAAGCGCATCTTTCAAATTATCCCAACTATGAGCTGTGGGCAGTTCTTCTTTCAATGCCTTGTATATCTCGTGCTTTGCCTTATCGTATGGGCGCAAGCGTTCCTCTTTGATATGGTCTTTACCATTGGCAAAGTGCAAGCGATATTTGGCGGTCAACATTTTGCAAACTTTCTCATTCCTGCGAAAATCATTCTTGTCGCTAATCGTCTTGCCATCATTGTCCACTCGGTTGAAAACGATATGGCAATGCGGATGCTCACGGTCGATATGCCGGGCAATGATGTATTGCGTATTTTCGATGCCCATCAGTTTCATATAGTCGTGGGCGATTTGCAACATCAACGCATCATCAGACTTCAAGCATTCGCCATCTTCAGGAGAGAAGTTGAGCGAGGTGTGTCCGACAATATTCTTTACCTTGTCGTTGAGCAACGCCTGTAATTCAAATTGCTCCGCCATCTGTTCGGGTGAGCCATTCACTCCGACAGCTTCCAGCAATTTGGATTTCTCCTCTTTGAGGACATAGCGGACACAGCCACTGAACGATGTCCCTTTGGTCTGCTTACCTATCATCTTTCAGTTGCTTTATGAGTTGGTTAATACGCTGCGCCATCTCCTCGCATCTTTCGGCAACAGCAAAGAATCCGTAGGTGTTTGCCTGCTTCGCCAATTGGTTAAGATTGGTGCTTTCACCTATCAACTGACGGATGATGTGGATATGCTCTTTCGTGATTCGTTCACGTACTGTTCCGCTCTCAATGAGCGAACGGATGACTGCGCTTTGGGTCTGCTTGCTCCGTCTGCAAAGCGCACCGAGCCATGCGAATTGGTCGTATGACAGACGGAGAGTTATCGTATATTTCTTTTCCATTTGGAATTGCTTTTAGTGAATAATTTGTGACCATCGGGAGCTGCCTCCTCAGACTTTTTGAGGAGCAAGTGGTCGGGAAATGTAATACACCGACATTAACTTGCTACAGTAAAAAAGTCTCGATTCCTCTTCCGGTATTCAAAGTCTGAATCCTCGTTTCTTAGGCTGTGAAACTTTCGGCAGCGGAGTGTCTTTTTGTATGCTGATGAGCTTCAGATCGAATATATCTATCAGTGTTTTCAAGACTGGATTTCTCTTTATCATCTGTTGCAGGATAGCTTCGTCGGGCTTCACTTTGAGCAGATAATCGGCTATGTCGTACCCCTCTTTTCGCTCGTTTTCGGTGGCATTGGTTTCCATATAATCGAACATTCGTACCTCAATCCCGTAGCTTTTCATCAGACCGATTTTGCTCTGCCAATAGTCGGTCGCCCCCAAATCGGGGAATAACACAACGCTTCTTCCTACCAGAACGGATAGGCTGTTGGCATTGAAGCAACCGTTCTTTCCACCTGATGCTATCCATAGAAACTGCGGCAGATAGTAGGAAGCAATGAGTGCCGTTTTCTCGCTTTCGACCAGTGCGACAGGACGGCTTTTGTCTTCAGGAAGCAGATGCTCACCGAAGAAGCATTGCTTCAAATTGTAATCACCTTTGTGTAATACGGAGTGCACCCACGTAACATGATTGTATGGTTCTTTTATCCGCTTACCTGTTTCGGAATTGTAAAGCATTATCTTACCTGTACGGATTTTATTCTGATTGTCCGTTTGCCAGAATACGGTTGCACCGTCCCAATACTTGGAAGTACCAACCTTGTATCTTTTCATGAGTTCCAATGTCTCCGTCTCTCCGAACTGAGCCGATAGAAATTGAAACAACTTGTTTGCAGAATAGCCACGCAATGATTGGTTGACTATATCCAAATCAATGTAGGAAGTAGCTATTGGTTGTGCTTCCTTAATAGGGGCATAGTTCCTGAAACTATTCTCCTTCTCCGCAAACTTTTCTTTCTCAGACGGGTTCTGCTCAAAGTAATCACGAGGCGTGAAGTGATAACCGCATTTCTGCTCATGGTCACAACGCCCCACGTACTCAGGGAACTGGATTTGCTTCTCCGTATCAATGTACTTGGAAAAACATCTTTGGTGGTGGCAGTTCGGGCAAGTGTGTCGAGTGCTGACACCTTTGTAGGGTTCTAATATGAATCTATGTGTACTCATTGTATGTTTCTTTTTGGGTGTGTCACTTTTGTCGTTATTGTCGTTTTCGCTGGAAAAGTGTCAAAACCGACAAAAATGTCACGGGTTAATCTTTGAATATTCTCCATGCTTCTCTTTGCGGAACAATGTCCCGATGTTGTCATTGAGAAAGCGTTGAAATGTGCGCTCCTTCATTCCATTTTGCTCGGCTATCTGTATAGCTTGGGCAGTTGTAAAGGATGGAGGAAGTAGATTGACTATCGCCTGTTGTTGGCTGTTGAGCATGTTCTCATTGAGTATATTTTGAACGCTCAATGCGGATTCCTTGAAATACTCCGTCAGTTTAATGGCTCGTTCTACCGTCAACAGGTCGATATATGTTTTACCACACTCTCCGCAGGTCCATCGCGCTAATTGGATAATCAGGCAGAAACGGATGATGTATATCTCCAGCTTGCAATAGATACTCACAATGGTGTCATTTGTCTCTTGGTCGCACAATTCTGAGAAGTGGTGCTGCCATTCGTAAAGCCGTCTCTTGGCATCCTCCGTGAAAAGAAGAATCTGCGGTTCTATCTCTCCAAACTCATTGAGGGCATACTCTTGTTGTATCAGTTTGTCAATAATGGCATTCCATTCTTGTTCGATGTTCTCCGGTAGTTCCTTGTCATTCCAACGAGCCTTCTGTTGCAGATTGGGCATCACAAACAGAATGCGGTCGATGAATCCGTTACTGGAACGTTCACCTTTAGCCAACTCACTGAGAATCTTCTTTTGAATAGTACCAATAACTGAGATATACGGTCGCTTGATGAAGATGGAACTCTTGGCATTTTTGCGGTCGGATATAGTGGTCTTGGCACTGAACACCGACAGCCAGAACTGTTCTTCCGAACCGTTGTTATAACGGTTGAAGTTCTTGAACCAAGCGGATAACTCGTCAGCCCACAAGCATAAACCACGTTTGTTTTGCGCATGGATAAGGCTCAAACCTTCAGGCGTTACATCCGAAATTAAGAAGCGTTTACGAACTGGCTCCTGAGGAAATTGTTCTTCACCGCTTTCCGCTCGTTCTTTGCGGCTCATACTCATCAGTTCATCATACTTGGCAAGAGCCTTTTCAAAGACTTGATTCTGCTGATAGTCGTAATCAAGAAACGGTTTCATCGCAAAGCTGAGCGGATGACTTTTGTTTGCTCCCGGTCTTCCTATCAATGCCATATACAGGATAGGGCTTTCTATCCAGCCTTGCTTGATTTGGGCAAGATGCGTGTTACCGATGCCAACTGCAATCGCTGCAAAAATTGCAGAGGCAATGTAGTCAGTCGGGTAGTTATGGCATTCGTGAACCTCACTGATGATGCGTTGGATTTTTGTCGGGAATATGCTGACAGGAAAATCAGTGCCAGCCAATCGCATACTTAAATCAACCGCTTCGTCAATGATGGATGCCGGATTAATAGAGGATGTATCCATAGTTCTACTCATTAAAACTTCATGGATGATTTGGACTTATGACGGACACCGCCTTGCATATTTGCCAGCATCTCCTCGTAAGTCTGTTCTGCACTCTTTCTACGCCCGTTCTCAATCCAAGAAAGAAGTTCGTCTTCATAGAAATAGAGTTTCTTACCTTTCTTATAGGCAGGAAGCAGTCCTTTGCGTACCAATGTATAAATGGTAGGCTTGGCTTTTCGGATGATACGGCAAGCATCCTCTATTTCTACCAACACATGTTTGTCAGATGGCTGTGGCTGGAGTTCCGCTACCATCTTTTTCAACTCGATGACCTGTTCGGTCAGATAACCTACCGCTTCGGGCAGCTTATCAAATGTTACTGTTTCTTTTTGCATACGCCAATCGTTTTTAATTGTTCGACGGCAAAGGAAACAGGTGTTTCAATGGTGGAATCATTCACCAAAATATAACTGATGAATAACTTTTTGATGGTAATAAGTGATGATTACGAGTAATTTAAGTACCTTTGTGTCATGAAATACCAGTGGTTATTGAAGCTATAAAACAAATTTGTCGTTTATGATACCGCAATTTGAAGAAATACGGATACAGGCATTGAAAGAATTAAGTGCCGGGATAGTTATGAGAGCTAAAGATTTACGCATTCCTTTGGCTAAGCATTTTGGATTGACCGATGAGGAAATGAATGCTTGGTATCCTTCTGGTAATGGCGAAATATTCTTAGACCGTATTTCGTGGGCTTTATCGTATCTTTTTATTGCAGGTCTTGTAGAAAAGCCCCAAAGAGGTGATTATAAAATCAGCGAAAAGGGACTGTCTATGCTTTCTTCATGCACGGAGAAACAAATAAATGAGTTCATCAAAGTAACAGTGAATGCGAAAACTCCGAAGAAAAGTTCTAAAAATAAGGATGCTAACAACACTTCTTCCCGATGCAGCATACCGAACAACTTGAATATGAAAGAGTTGCTTTTTAAACGGTAGAAAAGCCTTTTCTCGCTTGTTTTTCAGGTCCAAAAACCGTCCGTTTTGCTGCACTTTTCACTTGAATCAGAACCAACGGGAAAACTCCCTTTTCACGTCCGAAGTCCACCTGTTTTCTATCCGTTGCGAAGGTACGAAAATAAGTGGGATTTTCACCAACTGATGTCAACTAAAAGCAAGATGCAGTCACGAAGATTTTGCAGCCAAAAGAATAAACAGGCAGTATCATTGGTAGACATCGTCAAATCGGTTGGTCTGTTTGGCGAAGCCATTTCTTTTCTTCCCTTATTTTGACTTTACTTTAATTGGCGTATACATGAATACGGGGATAAAGTAAAGGTGCTGATTTCATGGAAAAGTGTAGATTTTAAGCCTCAATTTTGATGGAAAAGTGTATAAATGGAGTTTCATTCGATGGAAAAAGTGTGACGAATTCGATTTATTCGCTTGAAAAAGTGTAGAACTGCTTAAATACCATATCTTCTATTCTTGCGATTTTTCACCTATAATACATCATTAAATAGATAAAAAGTAGTATATTTGCATATTATATGATATGTTGAATATGGCAAAAAATACAATGGGCACCAAGTTGCCAAGAAAACTAGAGCAGAAGATGCAGATAGTGGGTGAGCAGATCAAACTGGCTAGGCTGCGCAGGAATCTCAGCATAGCTCAGGTTGCCGAACGCGCAACCTGCTCTCCACTTACGGTTGGCCGGATTGAAAAGGGTATACCGACAGTAGCTATCGGCATTTATCTCAGAGTTCTCTATGCGCTTCAACTGGATGATGATATACTTCTGCTTGCCAAAGAAGACGCGATGGGAAAGGCTTTACAGGATTTGAGTTTGAAAAAGCGAGAGAGAGCATCTAAAAAAGAATAAGCCATGAAACGACTATATGTCTTTGCTGACTTTGATTGGCTTAAAGAACCAAGGCTGATCGGAGAACTGAGCTATGAATCACTTCGTGGCTCAGACAGTTATGGATTTTGCTATAGTGATGACTGGCTAAGGGACTATGGCAACTTGTTTCTGAGTGATGACTTGAACAACTATCCAGGGCAGCAATATACAGCTCCTGGCAAGGATATTTTCGGATGTTTTTCTGATGCCCTTCCAGACAGATGGGGACGCACATTGATAAATCGCAGGGAACAGATTCTGGCGAAAGAGGAGAAGCGTCCTGTCCGCCGTCTTTCATCCTTTGACTATCTTGTCGGAATCGAAGACTACTCCCGCATGGGTGGGCTCCGTTTTAAGGACTCCTTGGACGGAGAATATATCAATGCAAGTGAAGTTCTGAGAATTCCACCAATAACCGATATCCGAGAACTAATTGCTGCCAGTTCTGAGATCGAAAAAAGTGAAGAGGAGAACCACCTGCCTGAAAGACGCTGGATCGAGCAGCTTGTACAACCGGGTTCATCCCTTGGCGGGGCGCGTCCAAAGGCAAGCGTAATTGACGAGAACAAGATCCTGCATATAGCAAAGTTTCCGTCCCGCAAAGATGATTATGATACTGGGCTTTGGGAACATTTCTCACACCTATTGGCAAAGAAGGCCGGCATACACGCAGCAGAGACAAAAGTAATCTTCACAAACGACAAATACCATACATTGCTTTCCCGACGATTTGACAGGAAGGAAGACGGTAAGCGCATACACTTTGCTTCAGCTATGACTCTTTTGGGCTTGAATGATGGTGACAATGCCAATACCGGCCATGGCTATCTGGATATTGTCGATTTCATACTTCAGAACTGTACCAACGTGGAGGATAATCTGCAAGAACTGTATCGCAGAGTTGCATTCAATATCTGCATTGGGAATAGCGATGACCATTTCCGTAATCATGGTTTTCTTCTAACTGCCAAGGGGTGGACTTTGGCTCCGGCTTACGATATGAATCCAACACAGAATGAGTATCAGAGTCTGTTAATCAACAGCTATACCAATAAATCGGATTTGAATGAATTGCTGGCCTCCTGCGAGGAATATATGCTCCCGAAGCAGATTGCACTGCAAATCATCGGAGAGGTCCTTGTCGCAGTCAAAGATTGGCAAATACTGGCAACCCAACTGGGTATTGCGAAAAACGAGCAAAAACAATTTTCTACAATTTTTGAACATAATTTAGAAATATATGATTCTAAATAGTAACATAAAGATGAAAAATATATTGTGAATAACAGATATAGATATTATCATTAGCAACAAATTAGAAAACAAACATAGATATGAGTTTTACTTGGATTCCATATTACAAAGAGTTTGCTCAAAGATTGACGCAATTTCAAAAAGATAGAAAGCGACTGTTGAATTTGATTTATGATAATCGAGATGAACTGCTTGCTAAATACCTTCACGATCAAGGAGGCGAAGGAGATTTGTTAGAAGATATTGATCCATTTACCGTATTTGGCTTGTTTAATAGGGGTATTAAACATGAGAATAGGATAAATTCAGCAAAATTATTTAAGAACATACTTGATATAAAAGTAGATATTCCGAAAGATTTTGAAGGTATTCCTGTTCTTAATAATCAGAAGTCTCATTTTTTTGGATTTAGATCCCATCGAGGGAAAAATGATATACAGAATTTGTGGAACCTATTTATAAAAGTTGTTAATGATGAAAACTTTGAAGAGGAATACAATACGGTAATCAAGCAGTTCATCATTAAAGTGAATATTACAATGGGGCTATTTTGGATTCGTCCAGAAAAATTCTTGGCTTTTGATCGTACAAATAGGCAATACTTAAAAGAGCAGTATGGAATTAAATTACCTAATAAGGCACCTGAGTATTCTGAATATATGAAAATTTTGGATAGTATTAATAAGAAAATGGCTTCAGGTGAGATTAAAGAAAACACTTTCTATGAATTATCTGCAAATGCGAATAATTTGGGATATGATAATTCTGACTATGACTCCTATTTGGAATGGGGTTCATTTTACACTGAATTATGGAAAAAACGAAAAAATGTTATACTTCAGGGGGCTCCTGGCACAGGTAAAACGTATCGTATTCCAGAGCTAGTAGTACGTCTATGTGAGCCGGAGTTCGATGCTAATAACGCTACTCGTAAAGAGTTAATGTCTGTTTACGATAGATTAAAAGAAGAAAAACGTGTTATGTTTACCACATTCCACCAATCGATGGATTATGAGGATTGGCTGGAAGGTCTACGTCCTGTTTTAGAGAACGATCAAGTAACATATAAAATTGAACCTGGCATATTCAAGAGGTTATGTACAGAGGCAGAACGTCCATTGTCTGCAAAAAAAGATGTGAATATATCAGATGAGGCAATAGTATGGAAGGTATCATTGAGTGGTACTGGTGATAATCCTGTGCGCAGAGACTGCATGAAAAATGGATATATCCGTATAGGATGGGATGGATATGGTGAAAATATAACAGAAGAAACGGATTGGTCAATACACAATGGAGAGGGTAAAACAATATTGAATGCTTTCATTAATACGATGAAGGTTGGAGATATTGTAATGAGTTGCTATTCAAGCCGTACCATTGATGCTATAGGCATCGTTACCGGTGAATACGAGTGGCATGATAATTTTGAACACTATAAACGAGTACGTAGAGTTAAATGGCTTGTTAAAGATATAAATGAAGATATCGTAAAGTTAAACGATGACAAAACTATGACTTTAGGAACGGTTTATAGGTTGAATGCCATAACCTTGGATAAGGTTAAGTCTTTATTGGATAAGTATGAAGCATCCAAAACCTTGATTGATAATAATAAGCCATACGTAATTGTTATCGATGAATTTAACAGAGGGAATGTTTCGAAAATATTTGGTGAACTGATAACATTGCTTGAGCCAGATAAAAGGAAAGGAATGAGGAATGCTGAAAGCGTACTTTTACCATATTCAAAGAAAGAATTCTATATACCTTCAAATGTTTTTCTGGTTGCAACGATGAATACCGCAGACAGATCTCTTGATACTATTGATTATGCTATTAGAAGAAGATTCGCGTTTATTACTGTAAAGCCACAAGAGATTGATGATGATAATTTTAACTCTGAATTGTTTCGTGAGGTAAGTAGTTTGTTTATAAGTAATTATGACGAATACGCTGAAAGTGGATTTGACGATACGATTAAGCTTCTACCAGCAGAAACATTATCAGAAGAGTATAGACCAGAGGATGTTTGGATTGGTCATAGCTATTTCATCATGGATGGCGAATATGCGCTTCAAGACAGATTGCTTTTTGAAATTATTCCCTTGCTTGAAGAATATATTCGAGATGGAGTTTTGACATCTGAAGCACAACAAACAATAGACAAGCTTTATTTGACTGCGACAGAACAATGAAACTAATACGACTTCAAGAACAAATAGCTGAAAATACTTGTATCCATCAAGATATAGCACAAGATATTATTCCTCATATGAAAGATGGGGAAGATATTGTGTTTTCTGTTTGTCGAAAAGATAATGATAAAGAAATGTGCTTGTCCCTCAGTAGAGATAATGACCATATCTTTGCCAAAGGTTCATATTTCATTGGGCTTGATTGGCTTTCTACGGGAAATGTAGCTATACAAGTTAATCCCAAGATGAACGAGGGTTATGAGATAGATTATATACGCATGTTAAATGATTCATTAACAGAGTGTAAAAACTACAATCATTTAAGTGATCTTGTAACTATATATTTTAATAAGCCTTCAATTAAAGTTTCGCAACAACAAGATTTACTAAGTATATTTCTTATAACAGAGTACCTTAACATACTTAGTTTGATTGTAAAGAAGGGGCTGAAAAAGAGTTTTTACATAGTAAATGAGAATTTTCATAATAAAATTAAGGGTCGTATAATGGTTGACCAAAATATACGAACAAATATAGCGAAAGGACGTATAACCAATAATGTATGTAAGTATCAGGTTTATGGAATTGATTCACCTGAAAATAGAATTTTAAAATTAGCATTTCGTTTCTGTGTTAGACAGTTGGAAGTATATAAATATGCTGTAAACACAGAGCTGTTGAATAAAAAAGTTAGATTTATACGACCTTATTTTGATAGTATAAGCGACGATATATGTGTTAGAACAATAAAAACATATAAAGGTAATCCCGTTTATAGGGATTATAATCAGGCAATTGAATTCGCTCAACTGCTTTTACATCGTTATAGTTATGATATTACGACTATAGGACAAAATGACATTTCTACGCCACCTTTTTGGATAGATACAAGTAAACTGTTTGAGCTATATGTATTTCATCACTTACGTAGAGTTTTTACTGGAAAAAATGAAATTAGTTATCATGTTCGTGCGCATTTCCAAGAACTTGACTATCTTTTAAAACCTGAGTTATGGCCCAATCCATATGTGATAGATGCCAAGTACAAACCTAGATATAAAGAATGCAAAACCATATCAAAGGAGGATGCCAGAGAAGTGTCTGGGTATGCTCGTCTAAGTAAAATTTACGAATTACTGGGTTTAGATGAAGAAAGTGCCATTCCCATAAAATGCTTGATAATATATCCAGACCAAGATAAAAATGAGTTCTTTACGTTCAATCGGGAAAAGGAGCCCGAATTTGAAAGAATATCAGGATATGTAAGATTGTACAAGGTGGGAATAAAGTTACCTCTTATAAAATAATTATAAGGGGATATATTACCCATCCGAAAGGTATTAACGACCTTCACCAGATCAGGTCTGGTTCGGTGGAAAATGATGCAAGTGGAGGAATTCAACCGGATGCTTGAGACCTGCATTCCCAGAAAAATGTACCAGCTGGACTTTGAAGAATTCCTGATTGCAAATGATTTCGGCAAGGATGCGATTGCGTATCTGAGAAAATCCTTTGAGCAGAAACAGCCTTTAGCTCAGGAGATTCACGATAAGGTGCTGAGTCTTTTCAAAAGATACCTTCTCGTGGGAGGTATGCCGGATGCGGTAAATGAATATTTGAACAGTCATAATATCGTTAAAGTGCGAGAGGTTCAGGAAGCCATCAGAGAATTGTATGGTGTCGATGCTTCCCGTTACGAAGAGGATGCTGCAAAAAAACTGTATATCCGCCGTATCTATGATATGATTCCTTCTCAGATGGAGAACAAGAAGAAGCGGATTGTGGCAAAAGATATATTGGACAGGAAAGGCGATAGATTCAGCAATTATGTGGAGGAGTTTGAGTACCTGATCAATTCAGGTATTACGATAGCATCCCATGCAATCAGCAATCCGAAATATCCCTTGGCAGAATCCCAGCAGAAAAATTTGTTGAAGCTGTACATGAACGATGTAGGTATGCTTACTTCCCAGTTGTATCATTACAATATCCAGCCAATACTGAACGACATTGCCAGCATTAACCTTGGCTCTGTCTATGAGAGCGCTGTTGCCCAGGAACTGAAAGCACATTACGAAAAACTGTTCTACTATGACAATAAGCAGAAAGGAGAGGTTGACTTCCTTGTTGATGACAGTGGCACTACGAGTGTGCTACCTATTGAAGTTAAATCAGGCAAGGATTATACGGTTCATAGTGCATTGGATAACCTGATGTCAATTTCGGATTACCATATTGTTTCATCTATTGTCCTTTCAAACGAAAGGGAAATAAAGACGAAAGGAAATATCCTTTATCTCCTGATTTACTATGTTATGTTCCTGGAGAACAAGGTGCCGGAAGAAGAGAACATGTACTTTTAGGTTTAATACGGATTGCGGTTACAATATAATTCCTCCCCTTATGTTTAGACTTACCTTAATTGGCGTATGTAGTGCTCATTGACAAAGCCGAGAAAATAATTTGGTGGATAATATCTTTGTATCTATGGGTATTCACTAAAAATCATGGTTGTATATATAGTAATATTTTAAGTAGAAAAATATATTGAATATACTTTGGTATTAAAATAATAGCTATCTTTGTGCCATGAACAATCCATTGCGACAATTAGGTAATATCCCTGTTACAACTTCCGTATTGGAGTCCCTGTTCCCTCATATCAGGGGCGGAAGCCAGAAACTCAGGTTGCTTGAGCGTGACAAACAGATAATACGTCTCAAGAAGGGACTTTATGTGTGCAATCCTGAAATAACGGGGAAAATCCTTTCGACAGAATTGATAGCCAATCATCTGTATGCCCCTTCGTATGTTTCCATGTCATCGGCTCTGCGCTATTATGGGCTGATACCGGAAGAGGTTTACACCAAACAGTCCATGACTTTGAAATATGCCAAGAATTTTGACACGCCATTTGGACGGTTTGAATATACGCATATCTCGAAGGCCGCATTCTCTGTTGGGCTGACAAGCATCAAGAAAGATGGCTATGCGTTTGTGATGGCTACGCCGGAAAAGGCTCTGTGTGATCTGATTGCCAATTCTTCAAAAGTGAATTTGCGCTACCTGAAAGATGCCGAAATTTATCTGGAAGAGGACATCCGGATGGAAAGGGAGGATTTTATGCAGATGGATGCCCGGTTGTTTGAGGAATATATCAAGGTCGGCAAAAAGGCCGATTCAATCCGTACTTTACTTAAATTGCTGAAGAAATGAAGAATGAGATTTATGACAATATGCTTTCTGCATATGGTGTGACAACGGAACAAGAAAGACGTAATGCCATATTTGAAGCAAACCAGCAGGTGATACTTGCCGGACTCTACAATGGTGGTTTCTTCGATGTGGCCGCTTTCTATGGCGGTACCTGCCTTAGAATTTTTCATGGTCTCCAACGCTTCAGCGAGGATATGGATTTTTCCCTCCTGACTCCCAATGACAAGTTCGATTTCACGAAATACTTCCAGCCGATAATAGATGAATTTGCTATTGTCGGTCGTGAAGTGGAGATTAAAAAGAAAGACAAAAAGAGTTTTGGTAAGGTGGAATCAGCTTTCCTGAAAGACAATACGGATGTGTATGATGTGTCTTTCCAGACTGATAAATCCATAAAAATCAAAATTGAGGTTGATACTCAGCCACCGTTGAATTTCGGGACTGAGCAAAAGCTGCTTCTACAGCCTCACTCCTTCATGACACGCTGTTTTACTTTGCCGGATTTGTTTGCCGGGAAGATGCACGCATTGGTGTACAGAGGTTGGAAGAACAGGGTGAAAGGTCGTGACTGGTATGATTTTGAATGGTATGTACGCCACAATGTGCCTCTTGATTTTGCTCATTTCGCAGAGCGTGTCCGCCAGTTCAACAATGAAGAAATCAGACAGGAGGTGTTCATGGCTAAACTGAAAGATAGATTGGCGTCAGCGGACATCAATCAGGTAAAGAACGATGCCCTTCCGTTTGTCAGGAACCCCAATGAACTCGATATCTGGTCAAACGATTATTTTGTCCAGTTGGCGGATATGGTAAAGTTTGAATAGTAACAGCTAATATTTACTGATTTTATGGCAAAACAGATTTTGATTGGCATTAGGGAGCAGGAATTGAGTGTGATTGCGCACTATCTTATGATATATTTCCCATATAACGAGGAAATGTGCAGCTATACGGATGCATGGGTGGGTGAACTATATGAAAACAAATATCCGTTGGTTGCTAAGGGTATGTGGTCAGGAATAATCAATTTGAAAACACATAAGCTGCTGAATTGGAAGTATGGAGATTTGTTGCGGTTAATATCAGTTCCCAAACGTTTAATTTTTTAGTGTAGATTATGTCGTTCAAAGCTAAAGTTTCTATAGATTCAAACGGTGTGAAAGAAGAACGTTCTGTATTATTTATACAGACTCTTTTACTTGGTCGAACTAAAAATAATATTGATAAAGGGACTACTCAGTCTAATATTGACGGTTATATTGAGTTGCTTGATTCATCAAATAGAATTAATGGTAAAATTACTGTTCAAGTAAAAACTGTATCTCAAAAGGATGAAGGACATAACAGGTTTCCATGCCCCACATCTTTATTTGCATATGCTGAAACGACAACTGATAATGTCTTCCTTTTGGCAGTAGACCATTCTCAAGATAAAGTCTTATACAAACATATTTCACCAAAACTTTTAGATGAGAATCGTGACAAAGAGCAACAAGAGACTATTACATTACACTTCAAACCAAACGAGGAACTACGCAAGGATAATATTGAGGTTGTATTAAAAAATTGGTTAAGCATATGCAGTAGCCGTGTATATTGTTTAACTCATGGCGAAGCCGTTTTAGAAGAGAATAGCGAACTAAAGTCGTATCTTCTAAATATGCCTAAAATGGCAACAGATTTAAGACCTTGTGATATTCAGGAAATTCAAAACTTCATAGATTCATATAACAAATTATTAGAATCTGATTTCAGATACATTAAAAGTGTTCTTTTCCCTAATGTGTGGAAACGCGGAATTGCAATATACACATATTCGGATAGTTCATTAGAATATTCTCTATACAATGTAAATATAGGAGAACTTGTCGCACCAATAGTTCAAATGCCTAAGTGCTCAATTTTTGAGGTTAAACACGAGCATGACTATGCCTCATTCTCTTGCACCGAAAATAAGCTCAAGGAAAATCCTAATTTATATTCTATTTCAATCATTAAGAAGCATGTAGAAGATTTTATCAAAAAGCAGAGAATTATCCCTTCAGATGAGGTTTTTTTGGTAGAATATATTTATGAGTTTATTGAAACAAATTGGAGACATCTACATTTAAAAAAGTATTCTGAATTAAATGTGTGCTCGTTGATTCAACACTTTCAATCAAAATACCCATATATTGACAAAATGCCAGTGCACATAGTGTCAGGAAGGAAATCTCTATATGTAAACACTGTATATGATGCTATTAAGTTTTTATCCGAGATAGGGTATACGACCATACCATATCCCTATCCCGCTAAAGGTTCTTACGGAAATACTGGGATGGTATATGATTTTTACTCTCCAACAACGGCGTTGGATAAATCTCGAATCGTAATTATAAATACAATACGAGCATATCAGAATTTTATACAGTCAAAGTTCCCTTTATTAGCTAATAACCTTGATGCTTTTTATGGTGGAAATCTTATCTCTGTTTTAGTAGACTATTCTAATCCAGGGCATAAATTTATGTTTTATATTCACTATTTTAGAAGCATAATACCATCCAATGAAAAGATTGTTGTAATTGAAGATATTAGTGATTCGAGAATAATGAAAGAAAATAGTTTATCTTCTGCTTCAGATTTGTTCAGGAAAGAATCTGTGATGTTCAATGGCCGAGAGTTCTCTTGTTTCAGAGGAGGAGGGCTCAATGATATGACAATATTATTCGGGAGATATAATTGTTTAACCTATTTTTATGAATTATTAAGAGCGCATTTTGATGATTATTTTAAAAATATGAGTCTGAAGTAGTTTTTGCTCTTTTTAATAGTCCCGTCATTGACGCAGGTAAACGCTTCAATATTTGCTATATCTCTTCGGAAAAAGTGTAGGATAATAGGTGCTATTTGCTAGAAAAATGTTATTTTGTCATTGTAGAATTAGATTAAAACGAGGAGATTAGCCTATTGATTCTCATATCTCAAAGCAACCGTTCTAGTAATAAATCTGCGAGGTATGTCTTGGATTGTTCCCGGTGGGTTCCGGTATTATTCTTTTGTTTTAGACTCTTGTCATTTTGGGAGGTATAACCAGAACTCTGCAGGCAGGTACACATTAGGTAAGTCAACCGCTTGAGCAAAGAGAGGGGCAATCTGGTTCGGATGGAACTTGGCAACTCCACATCCGACCTTAGTAACAAGAAATCGTAACTCAGGATGCTCAGAGGCATACTTAATAAAGGCATCCACATAAGAGGCAACTACTTCTATTCCTCCGTGCATTGTCGGAATGGCGTAGCACTTACCAGTAGGTCCCGATCCAACGCCCCATTCGGCACCGAACTTCTGATACGCCTGACGAGCAGCACCACCGACATGTTTCCCTCCAATGTTGGAGCCGAATACAAACACTTCGTTATCAGCAAGCATCTCTATGCGGTCTGATGAAACACGAATCTTACTCTTGTCGAGATAATGTACGTTATCGGAGGGCGGAGGAGTCTGTTCTCTGGGTACAGATTCTGGAACAGCTGAAGCGGGAACATCAAACGGAAGAGACTCTGCGGATAGTCCCTCGACATCAACTTGAGACTTATCACTCATAACCTGGTCGCAATAGTCCAGGTCTTTCCACTCATCTAATAGATTCAACTTGTCGACAAGATTGATAATCTCTACGTTGGACAGGTCAGTATGCGGTTCTGTTATGTCTGCTAATTTCTGTAGAAAATGGTCGTTGTCCGTAATATGGAGCCAGCTCTTTACTCTGCCGGATAACTGATTATTGCACTTTATCGGCTGATTGAATACAATCAGAGCAGGAACATTCCGAAGAACCCTTTCTGATAAGATCATTCCATCAGATAGTCCCTGCTTGAGGTTAACATGGTTTACCTTTGCCTGTTGGTACGGATTCTTTCTTGAACCACCCTTCACGATGGTACCGTCTGCAAGCGTCCAACAGCCGTTCTCGACAGCCGTTACTTCACCTCCGTAATTCTTGAATTCAACGGAAATAACTGCGTCATTCTTAAATAGAATCCCGTCGATTTCGCTATCGTAAATGCTGTAATTGGCGACGAAGAGACATACTTCCGATCTGCTGGAATAATGCTTTTTAAGCATTTCACAGATTGCGCGATATTGCTCTCTTTCTGCAGTGAAAGAGTAGTCAGCAACTTTGTAAACGAGCAGGCCCATCTTTATAACAATGTTTGTTCTTTTTTATAATTCATAACCATCTTGAAACATCCTTCCATCGTCTTCATTCCGACACCATCATAATTGATCAATGCAATCATGGATTTGATGTCGTCATCCTCCAACGCCTTGTTCATTGCCCTGATTTGAGTGATGCTCCTTATGCCGCAGGCTTTTTTTTCTGTATCACCGATGGATTGCCAAGTGGTCTTGAATCTCTCAAACAAGTCATCAGGCGTCGAGGGGTCATAGTCGTATATCTCTACGGGGATATCGCAAGCGGAGAGGTATCTTTGCATCACTGGCAAAACCTCGTCTTTGCTCAGTCCTCCATTGTTGGTGCCGAGCATTGGAAAAGCAATGGAGGTGATACCCTTTTCTTTGTAGGTCGTTACAAACTTTTCGAGTCCGAGTTCGATATACTCTAATTTGCTGGGGTATTTCCAATGAAACTTTGTGGGGAAGTTCAGAACCCAAGGTTCCTCTGGTTCACCTTTATAAAGCCAAAGTTTCCCGATGCCGATCTGCTTTGACTTGCAGAACCCTTTGTAAATATCAAACATTAGAGGATAGCGCAACTTGAATACAAGTGCGATACCCTTGCCCATAACGCCGACGCAGTTGACGGTGTTCACAATCGTTTGGGCTTTTGTGTTGAAGATATTACCTCTAACTATCTTAATGTTATTCATAGCCCTGATTAATATTATGAATGTTGTATCCCTTAAGGTCACATACTATTGTACTAAGTTCCAATGGAATCCCATACCCCTTAATGTATTTAATATTAGGTATAGAAGTTATGTTTGACCTTAAATCGAAATTAATCGTCTCATAGTCAGCATAATCTAACACATATATATATCGATCTTTTGCTAAAGGAATGAAGTCATTTACGTTAGACTTGTTCTCACCATGAAAGTCAACAATTTTAATGTTGTTAAATAGAGACAATGGAGACAAGTTATCAATATTGCTGTTTATGTGTATGAATTCCATTTGGCATATACTATCAGCAATCTCTTCTGATATATGCTGCAAACGCGAATTAACAAATCTCTCAAGTTTCTTTAAATCTTCCTCGGGATTATTAGACTCCCATTCCAATGCCTTGCATAATAAGAAATCCATTCCATATGAGTCATCATATAAGAATACATCAAGCGGGTACTGCAGCATTTTTAACAGCAGCCAGTTTTTATATACAAGCTGTTTCCAATCGTTGTTTAGATTTAAAAAAAGTTCCATATTATTTGTTTGTATATATCAACCAACTGCCTTTTCTTGGTTCGGAAACCTCAAAGTAGATGGTGAATGGTTTGTCTTTCTTAATCTCTAGATAATGTCCCATATAGATGTTGTTACCTTTCTCTCTAAGGATAGCGGAGGGATTGAGAACCTCTGGGGTCATTCCATCAGTGTATGTAATCTTAAATTCGAATGAATTACAATAGTCGGTCGTGATTTCAAGCGTCTCAGCACTATCTCTGAAATATAATTCTTTATTAATTCTCTCAAACAAATCTTCTTTCGAAATGATTCTGTCTTTTAAGGGTGACGAACCGACAAGGCTCTTCAGCATATCACGTTGATAACTGTCGTAACAACAGATATGAAGGGAAGACAGGGAAGATAGGTCAACTTCATCCTTGACGAGGAACTCTTGCTGCCGTGCATCCTTGTTGTACTTGTTGTAAATCTCATCAGTACTTATATGATGAGGGTCATCGACAACCTTATACGCTCTGGTCGATCTCTTCTGCATGTTCCCGTTGCTGTAGTAGCACTTGTCCGGTACTTTGGCTAATAATTCTTCAACATCGATGACGAAAAACACCGGCATCGGGCATTTGGGGAGGCCGAGATTCAGTGCGCTGCTATAGTATTTCCCATCATTTCTATCTTTCCCGAGACATTCATTATAGAACAGAGTAGGGGACTTGGATATAAAATAGAATCTTGCGAAACTGTGTGCCTTAGCGGTGTTGTCAACGTTTGTGCCGGCACTATTTTCGAATACGCCATCAGCCTTGTTCCTACTCTGAAGCGTATGACTCTTTATAATCTTTACCGCGTTACTCATATGCGTAAAATGATACGCTCGCGGCTTATCAGGGAACGCCTCAACGAAACTGATGATGTTTTCTTGTTTCAGGTAACCCTTGTTACGAATCTCTACTTTATTGAAAAAAGCTTTGTTCCGTATAAGTGACGGCCAATCCCAATAATCTATGTATCTGTCGACAAGCGAGACGGAGAAATTTATTGTATCGGAATTCGACGCCATTGTCCAGTCTATCCTATCTGTAAACTTCTCGAGGATGTCGTTTGTGAATACGAAATCATTCCTTTTGCAGACAATGTTCCAGTTCAGATCATCAGCATACTCTTCAAGGGTCTCAATATCCGCAGCAGGAAAGTGCTCATTCTTAGACACCTCCTGCCAATCCAAATCGTCGGCAAAATCCGGGAGCAGATTCATTACATGCTCTGAAGACGACATTTTTTTCCAATTTACTTTATCATCCGGAATGAGAGCAATGATGGGAGAGCTTACGGGGAAGTAATGACGCCCGGTCAGCGTCATCCAGTCAACCTGTGATGATATGCGCTCATCTTGGGCCATCAACAGCAACAATGTAGATGAAGACCACAACTTGGCGGAGTCTCTTTTCGATAATGCCTCCCAGTCCCAGTCCTTATCTGAGTATCTAACCAAGAACTCAGTCGTCGGCTTGAATATCTCTGCAGAACTAAGCAGTCTCCAATCCCATTGATACTGAGACCTTGATTCAATGTCAGCCTGAGTAACTCGCCATTTGCCATTTGCAATCAGTGCATTATAATCGTATTGTGCTTCGGGAAAGCCTTTGATTATCTGAATTATGTCCACATCTTGGCGTTCGGACAATGATTTAAACGAGATGTACGACCGATAAGCGCTGATTACATTATTGAGTTGCTGCTTATCTTCTACCGTAAAAATACGGCTGTGAAGAGAGATATATTCCCAGTCAAGTTTTCTGGCATATTTGGTCAAGAACCAGTCCTTGTCATTGAGACTGTCTAATGTGGATAGGCCGAAAAAGTCCCATTTGTCTTCGAGACCTACTATCAATTGCTTGACATCCTTATTCCAGGATACCTCTCTGATGCCGGATTTCGGGTCAAAGGCCAGATGTTTATCAAAGTCTTTAGAGTAAGAGAGTGATTCCCAATCTATAAAATCAGCGCACTCTTCAAGATCGGTGAATATGTCAAACTCTTTCTTAGAATACAGCATAGATAGATCCCAAGAGAACCTACTATCATGATATGTATTTCGAAGAATACCCTTAAATTCATAGTATGAATACTCCTCGGATAGATACGTCCATGCAGCATCCTTGGAGGTCTGGTCCGTGATTGAATTAAGGGATGACGCTATCGTTGAAAGCCATGTGATGTCAAGCCGATTCTGCTCATTTATTATTCTGTCGAGAACATCATTCCAGAACCAATGATTGGAGTATTTTGTGAGATTCTCAATAATGAATTCAACGGGAAGGTTTGCGGAAAGATAGCTCCAGTCCCATTTGTCGACAAAAGCTGGATGTCCGATGTTGTTATACTTAAGGCTGGCAAACATCCTTTCTGTGAGAATACTCCAGTCCCAAGGCAATTTGTAATTCGCCTTTACGAAGTCGGTGGAGACTTTTTGATTGCCGGACAGTTTAGACCAGTTCCATTCAAAATCTTGGAATTCACTTATAGTCGTTTCGTCTTGCAATTTTTCTGAAACGAAATCTCTTCCGATAGGCGTTGTTACCCGATCGTTATAGCGAGTGAAAAATGGCTTGTCCCAGATTAGACTCGGATTACATTCAAAGCCGGGAGAGTAACGAGAGGAATGCCAATCTATCAGTCCTAATGTATCAAAGGCCTGAATCAATTCGTCTGACCAAGCATACTCCTTCTCGTTAAACAACAATGATGAAAGCGAGCCTTCTTCTTTGATGTTTGCGTTTACAGCAGACACGAACAATGAGTTGTTGATAAAGGTATGCGCAGTTTCATCATCTACAAAGGCTCTGTCAAAGAGGCGGACAAACTTAAGATGCTCTTGTAGGGTAAGGATGTTTTCTAAGATATACGACAGATCGAAAGTATCCTCGACTTTGTTCCAATCCCAGCGCTTGTCCGGATACTCCAGAAGAAGAGATCTGACGGGGATGGAATCTTCGGTATAATCTGACAAATCAACGTTTGTCAAGGCCAGATTACCAAGGACAAAATCTTTCTCTAGGCGTTTTCCGAGAGTCTCCCAATCCCATTCGGCTGAGTAGACCTCTGACTTAAGGATCAGACTCTCTATTAAGGACACTTCTCTTGTGGCATCGCTTGAAATGCCTTCAAGATCCCACGGATAGTCATTAAAGTTGGCAAGAAGGAAGTCATCCTCAACCCTGCTGGTAAGCGTTTCCCAATCCCACTGGTCTATGTATTTGTCTAAATGCTTGTAGATGATCTCTATGTCACAATTGTTGGACATATTTAGCCAGCAATTGCTGTTCGCCATTTCAACGATTTTAGCGAACAAGCACTCATCGTTCCACTTTGTTCTTGAGTCTTTTGTAAGTTCCTCAAAATTGACAAATTCAAAATAAGCTTCGAGGTTGTTATAGTCCAGAATTGCAGACTTGTCATCCCACAACTTCGCAAACAAACACTCCATGATGGCATTCTCCCTCTGAAGTGCGTTCTCGTCCAACTCAAAGAGCTGAGTCGCCATAGGAGCGATCTCTTTTTCGTTATACGCAACAGGAAAGTACTCATCGTCACTCGTATAAAGACGGATTGGGACTTTTCGTATCTCGATGTCGAAATACTCATCAATTGAGGCTTCAAATATGTTGCTTGGAACCTTTGACTGAAGAAGAATTCGTTTAATGAGCTGGCTCGGTTTCCTGCCGATTATCGTGGGAATCTCAACATCCTCCGGCCAATACTGTGCGCCACGCTGTAACTCGGTATAAATGCCCATGTCCTTGTAGAACGGGAACATTTGAAGGGCATCAGGGTACGGGTAGGAGAAAGTCAAGTGTTCGTAGAGATATTGTCTGCCACTAAAGAAACGGTAAGAAGTATTGTTTGCCAGAGATAGTCGTCCAAGATTGGTAAGCTCAACAAAGTCTTCGTTAACACGAATAAGGTGATTCTTCTCTACAATAGCGAGAATATCCTCGTATAATTTTACTTCAGATTTGTCATAATAAGCCTCCGGTTGGTTGTCTGCCATACTGAAACCAAGCATAATGCCGAGACTTCTTTTGTCATAAGCACCATCCTCGGTTGTGGCTAATAAAGAACAGATGACAAAATCAAGGTCAGACAGGGGTTCCTCCGTGTAATACTGTACACGACAGGAATAGCGTTTCAGGCCCCATTTGTGGAGGCTTGAATAGACGTACTCTGCATTATGAAGGAAATTCTGATTCATAGCTCGCTTTGTTCAATTACTCTATTGTCCGGATTGTTCCTTATCGTTTTAAACAGCTGCTCATAAATCGGATGCTGCGAAAAGTGTTTTTCGTTGCCCACTATTATAAGCAATCTCTTTGCACGGGACAAGGCGACATTAAGTCTATTCGGGGATTGAGCGAATCCCAAGGATGTTTGCTCGGGATAGCCATATTTCCTGAATCTCGCATAATTTGGAGCATCGTCTTTGTGCGCCTGAATCACGTGGCTTCGCACCATTGAGACGATGATGATATTACGCTCCATACCCTGAAACCGGTCAACGGTACTTACTCTAATTGGAATATTCTTGTGGAGTTTAGCCAACTCTCTTATCTGCTTTATCTGTTTTCCGTAGAAACTGATAATGCCGATCTGCTTATCTTCTTCCTTATCAAATTTTTCAAGGTATTTGGAGAATGTAGAAGATGATGCGAATCTATTAAGCAGTTTGCCGATTACCTCAACTTCGCCATAATTAACTCGGGATGTGCCATCAAGCATTTCTGGACTGTCAGTATTGATGAACAGCACATGCGTATTGTGGCCAATAAATGGCTTCATTTCAATGCCGTGATAGCGAGAAGCGGGGTTGGTAAAGTCGGGGAAGTTAACACCCAAGTCTTTCGGCTTGATTAAACCGCAATCAAGACCGCCATCTTTCAAATAGAACTGCTTAATTACATCGTTTATGTCGGGGTGCATCCGGTATTGCAGGTTGAAAGTCTCTTTGATGGATGAATCCGCATTTTCATACAATCTCTGAAAATGAGATTCTTCAATCTTGTCGAATTGCGTATCAAGGAACTTTTGTAGGCGGTTAATCTTTTCTCTCTCTTCTGGAGTCTTGGCAGAAGAGAGGGCATAATCAAGCGAAGATTCCATTTCTTCACGATCGAGCATCGGAGGGAGCTGACGATGGTCTCCGATAACTATAGCTCGATTCCCGTACACGAATGGAAGAACCAACTCCGCCGGGGTTGCCTTAGAGGACTCATCCTGAATAACAGTCGTAAACTCGATTTTTACGTTTCGCCCGTTGGGATTAAATATCTCTCTATAATTCCTGAAGAACTGTGTGCTTCCTTTGCCATCCGCTTTTTTGTCACCGATAGAACTACAGGTGGCTCCGATTACATTACAATTGTCAATGTAATTCTTGTAAACGAGTTCACGAATCTCTTTCGTGGGTTCAGATAACACTCTCTTCCACTTGGTCATTACGTCGTTATCTTCGGCATTTATGCCGTAGAAAGACCTACGAGAAATATTCTCCAACCAATTGTTAAGAACCAAATCTGTTTTGGACACAGTTCTGGTTGCGTCATCCTCTTCATCAAGTTCTTCCGGCAGGAGGGCTTCATCTCCTTCTTCAACCCACTTCTTCATAAGCTCGATCGAGAACTGGAGACCTTCGGACTCGAGTTTTTCTTCACCACCGAAACGAATTGGCTTAACAAGATTCGTTTTGCTGTTGATGATTCTTGAAATAGCATTGTCAACAGCAAGGTTCGTTTCTGAAGTAAGAAGAATCCTTTCGCATTTGTTACCTTGTTTCAGTCCATTCCTGATGAGCTGCCAGATGAGTTCAGCAATTGCAGTTGACTTACCAGAACCCGGAGGCCCTTGTATGACAGCGAGATCTTTTGCGAAGATACATTTAAGAATTGCATCCTTCTGTGACTCATTAATCCGCGAGTTAATCAAATGTCTACAGAGTTCTTGATATGGGCCGCCATCTCTCCGTAATATGTATTGTAAATCGGGAGTCGGTGTGGCGAGCGCAGAATCAAATATGAAGTTCTGAAGGTTGTCGTTAAGCAGATTGTTGCCACTTGTGGCCATCGTAAACGTATTCTTCAACCTGGAAATCTTTTCGATATCCCCGGTAAGAATGGGAACAACAAACTGAATGCTCTTTTGATTGAGATACTTGATGACAGCTTGCTCCTTTCCGGGCTCAACGTCTATGTCGAATAACAGCTTTGGATACTTAACCGACAGCAGATTGCCGAAAGGGACCATCTTTTCGCCTACTTCAAAGCCGAAATCTGCCTTGCGCATATCCTTGAGGTTATCCTCTATGTCTTCAATACGAGATTTTTCATCGCGGTGAATTAGGACTTTGACTTTCCCGGAAACGCGCTGGTCAAGAAGTACATTGCAAGATCCTCTTAGGAAAGAAAGCTCCCTCTGCAGAGAATCATGTAATCTTTCATAATAATCAACAGAAGGACAGGGGAGACTGATGCGGATACAGTGGCTGTTCGCATCATTCTCTATGGCAACATTTTCAAATCTGTCGTTTAGCCGGTTCTCCACCTCGCTGAACCCAACCATCGAAGTGGAAACGTTGCATTTGAACTTATGCTCAGCACCGTATGTGCGAGCAGAAATGAAAGGAACTGACTTTTCCAGTTCTTTAAGAATAGCCCAGATGTTGTCCGACCGCCAATTGAAATCGATCCCAAGATTTCCAGTGTCAGGATTGAAACTCATATTGTCGCGCTGCGCCACATATTGAGTCACATTATTGAAAACATAACGGACGGATTGACGGTTGGATGTCTTATAGCGGAAAACCGTATCAACATGAATCTCATTTTCCGAGCAATAGTGGCGGGCTTCAGTTAAGAAAACAGTGATATTACTTTGGATCTCGGACATCACGTCAAGGTCGTATAATTCATCCCGATCAATGGGACGCTTAAAGACAAATGCCTTTGTGGATGTGTCATAATAATTACACATGGCCCTCATCATCTCCTTAGCGTTCGGATTGTCGATACTAAAAATAATCCGATAACTATCAATCCTTAAGCCGATTTTGGGACCATAGTCTTTAATAACATCATCGGGAATATAATGATTCTTATACTCGATGATGTCTTTTATGATGGCTTCTCCTTTGTGCTCTTTTGCCTTTCTCCAATAATGCTCGGAACCAAAAAGGTGAGTATAGAATGCCTCTAGGTCAACATTAAGCGTTGTGATGCAGGCAACAATATCATCAACTTGCCCCATACATACATGCCCTCCCTTTAAAGATTGGTCGAGGCTGCGGATTTCTGAGAGAGTGAGCTGATTAGTCGGGAGTACTATCCCGTTTCCGTAGAAAACGGTCGCACAGATGGAGGGGGAGTGCTCCATATGAATGTAGCACGAGGCCAGTTCTTTTTGCAGAGAACATATACCCGAGTCCGTGAATGAATTCCAGACACCTTCATTAATCATCAAGTGGTCTTCATGAATATCATCGGGCGAGAGCATCAATCGTTCTTTGAAGATTCTATCTACGATTCTGTCCCGACCAGATTCATCTACATTTACCGTCATTTTATATCCGTCAATCTCTATGGATTCCGGATCGATGCTTATCGGCGCACAACGTCTCTTCAGGAGTTGCTCCTGAATCAGGATATACTGATTCCACAAATCTCGAAGCTCTTCATTGAAAGCCGAGCCGGAAGGAATATGATGATTGGTCGTATGCATAGCAATTTAAAATAAAACAAAGATACGAAAAGCTAGCCATAAACGGGGATTTGAAGGAGTGATTTTTTGCTTAGATGTAACTTTTTAACTATATGAGCCTCGAAAAACATGGAACTATAGACTGGGAATGTAATTGGTATCACATATAGCCTAGGTCGGAATATCTGGAAACATTAGCATATCATCTGCAATGATTCTAATGATAAATCCCTAAACCCCTTTATATATTGTTTGAACTCGTCAAGTTTGCTCGGAAATCATGGGTATGACTTTATACAGAGTAGCTCGAGTTGCAACATTGTAGCTGAAAGCTTTAAATGAAAGATATTATCATATGATTGCTGGAAATTTGAATTCAAATTTTCCAGATTTAATCTGACTTTTCTTCTGTCCTCAATATACTGTTGCCAGTTCGTGCAAATTGTTGGAATAAGCTTCTAGCATTGTTAATATGGACATATTAGGCAGATGTATCAATTGACTATGCCGGATATTGTTTCCGTGTTTGCCGGATTTTCAAGATGGATTGTTGCTGAGATTATCCAGTCAAAGAAATTTTGTTTGCCAGATCCATGATAAAAGTTTGCCATAACATGAACCAATTTTTGCAAGTGGGTATGTGGTATACTCATTGAACATTCGTAACTTGATGCTGATAACGAGTTTGACTGCAAACATGGCAAACCAAGCTCGAAAGTAGGGGATACAATATCAACAAAATGTCTAATAGCCAAAGCATGGGACTGTCCGATATTCTGCCGAATGGATTCAAGAGTTTTTGTTGAAGACCTTACACTAAGGTATCGCTGGATTATCCCTGTTTCACATGATGTGTTTTTGCGCCAACCATAACTATCGCCTCAAATCATAACTTGGTTAAAGTCCTATCCGGTTCTTCTGCGGAAGCTATGTGCATAAAGCAGATATCATCGTTGGCTACAAGAGAGATAGGATTTTTCGTCCACTGTCCAATCCCTATAGTGATTTTCCCGTGCCCAGCTTGCTGTTTTAAGTGGCACGCATCCTGTCGCCGAAAGGCGAATGGGGTATTAGGCTCCCCCATTGGGTTTACTACTGGCAGACGGGCAAGCCCGGCATGGATGATAGTTTCGCTTCAAATAATACAGATGCTGTCCGGTTTCCAATGTACATACAAAAGGAAGTATGGCAGATTGCACCTGCATGATGAAACCTGCCATAGCTTTGCTTTATTCTTATATCTACACCCCGGCATTAAAGTAAAGCCGGGAAATGTCACAGAAAAATGTCACACCGGGATTTAATGGCATAGTGGCTCAATAATGGAAATCCCGGTTGAATTTGTATTCTTTCCCTTCTTTTACGACCATCCGCTTGTTACATAGGAACTTTGCCAATTCCACCGTCTTGTTGTACCCCAGTTTTATTCCCTGCCGTCCGTAGCCCTCTTTCAGCCGTTCAAGGTAGCCGTTATAGCCGCTGATGTTCCCGTCCTCAAAAGCGGCGTTCAAAGCGGAACGGTGCGTATTCTCAGGTATTTCCTTGTACGGGTCGAACGGTTCCTTAGGCGGGCGTCCTGGTTGCCTTTTCTGGGGCTGATATGACTCCACCAGTTCGGGCAGGGAATCATCGTTTACCCGGAAGGCAAACGGTTCAAACTCACGGTCACGGCTGTGTATGGCTTCCACCACGCTTATGGACTTGTCGTCTTTGTCCGGCTCTATCTGCATGACTGTTTCCGCCTTGTTGTTCAGTTCCGTGCCGACATGACCACGCGCGTGCTCGTCATTCTTGTTCTGATGCAGGACGGTATGGATGTGTATCTGCCTGTCATCGGTCCATTGCATGAATTTGGATATCACATCGGTGGATTCACCGGGTGAATTGATATCATGGATGAAGTCCCGGATGCCATCTATGATGACCAGACCTAAATCGGGTATCATGCCGATAGCCTCTTCCGTTATAGCCAGTCGTATTTCGGGCGAATATTTCCGGAGTGCCAGCATCGTCAGATTATCGGTATCACAGTCTTTTGGTAGACCTGCCAATTTCAGAATTCTATTCAGAACAATCTGGCAATGGTTCTTGCCCTGTTCCGTGTCAACGTAGAGAATCTTCCTTTTCCCCTCCGGGAAGCAGGCACGGTAATGCAGCACTGTGCCATTCTTCAGGGCAGCCGCAGCGATGGCGGAGACATTGAAGGTCTTCTTGCTTTTGGCCTTTCCAATGGATGCACTGAAGTTTCCCAGAGTCCCGATTGTGGAGTCATCCACCATAAGTACGGAAGCGGACTGTTCGTATGTCCCGGTCACACTTATGACCGATTCATTTATGTACTTTCTCAATTCCTCCGGAGTAGGAATATTGCAGCTCGTCTTTTCCATATTCCTACAGTTCTCTTGGTTTGGCCTTATGTCTTGTCGCAGCAAGCATCTGCTCGTGTTCCTCCTCGAAGCTCAGAGGCATCTGGCTTTTTCTTCCTGTCTCCAGCCATTTGTCCAGTTCGTCGCGATATACGAACAGATGCTTCCCCTGCTTGATGACAGGTATCCCTCCGTGTTTGGCTTTGTAATAGAAGGATGACTTGGATATTCCAAGGTAACTGCATACTTCCTCCACGGTCATGGGAACATGCAGGTTTTCTTTGACAGGAACCTGTTTGGCAAAATTGTCCTTCAACGCATTTTCGAGACTCTCGATTCTTTCGCAAAGTTTGCCTACCACTTCCGGCAGGTCATTGAATGTCAGTTTCTCGTTTGGCATGTTTTTTATATTTAAATGTTAAACATGCTGCAAACCAACATAATGATATTATGCAGATTATAATCAGCAGAAACTAATTATCGCTGTCTGCTGAAGTTTGCATACAACTGAAATGATAGTCCCCGTTCTCCGGGACATCTATAGCAATTATGGCGGGAACTGAGTCACGAAGATTTTTACAAAGGTATTCGATTGTAGCATTTTCCAGTTCATGCGGGAATATTGTTTTTATGAACTTTGCCCTGTCGATTAAAGGGATATCAAGTCTCTCCCCGATATTCCATGCATAATGTCTTAGCGAGGGGGACTTGATTTGATTATCGGGCTTGGAACGAATCGGTTTATATGGTTCCGCTTGTCCGTATGCCAGAGATTCTATGTTCTCATGGAGAATTTCAAGATCGTCTATGGATAAGAACTGTGACATTTCGTGTGTGGTGTATTCATGTATCGCATGCACAATAGCGCTCTTCTTCTCCATTTCATTGCGCCGCAATTCTTCTATGTGGGCTTCATATTCCTTAAGATATGGACTCTCGACCTGTTTTTCACTGGTTGCATTATCAGTTTGGAGCAATTCTTCCTGGGTATCAGGATTTGTCTCGGAAGGGACAGTTCCTCTTGAGGATAACTCCTTGCAGCCAAAAGAAAGATAGCTGTTGGAGAGTAGAGAACAGAACAGGCGTTGCAGTGCAGCGCATGACATGATGGTTACTACGGTTCCTAATATGACCGGAGTGGAATAGTCAATCAGGTCAATCTGATAATTGTTGTACAATATTGTTGCCACTGTTGTGTAGGCGACACACATAATCGCAAGAACTCGGCTTGTCTTTTTGATAGATATTCGGTTGTTATCTGCCATAAACTGTTATTATTTGGAATTGTGATAGGACAAAAATAGATGTCCGGTTTCAGACAGTTGTAAATAATGGCGGAAAATCAGCCGGGAATTAAGAAAAAATATGGTTAGAGTATGATTTTCAGCGAAAAATCATACTCTAACCGATAAAACAGGCACGAATCAGTCTGGTCAGCCCTTTCTTGTCAATGTGATTCTGGTGGTCGCCTCACGCTTGTTGCTGTCGACTACTTTCATGTAGCGTTGAGTGGTAGTGATGCTTTTGTGTGCCATGTTGCTTTGGATGGTACGGATATCAGTACCCGCTGCAGCCTGAAGGGTTGCGTATGTCCTGCGATATGAGTGGAAAGTTATGTTTTTGGTAATTCCTGCGGAACGGATCCATTCCTTCATCGGCTGCTGCGTCCAGCTCCGCTTCAGGCCTTTGAACACAAGACCTTTTTTCTCGGGACTGTACCCGATCAGTTCCAAGGCTTCATCGCTTATCGGGATGATGTCTTCCGTCTTGGTCTTCTGGGTGATGGTATGGACACATTTTCCTCCAGCTGCAAAGTCAACGATTTCCTCCCAGCAAAGGGAAAGTATATCGCTGAGCCGCAAACTGGTCAGACACGAAAAGAGAGAAGCAGTCTTTAGAACAGATATCTTGCACGGAGTTTCAGCCAGACAATACAGCTCTTCCACACTTAGGTATTCCTTGGCAATATCTTCCGATTCGATTTTTTCCAGAAAGTCATTGACATTGGTCTTTATCATCCTGTTGCGGTACAGAATCTTCAGAAATCCCCGGAAAGTAGACCAGTAGCCGGAGGCGGAGTTCTTTGAAATTTGTCCGTCACGCCGGAGTTGCTTTGCGTTAAGCAGGTATTTCCGGAACTTGTTACACAGGTCTACATCTATTTCTTCGAAAGTGCATTTGCCGTGAACGAAGTTGTAGAAGTGCTGATAGACAAATCCCCATTTCTGGTCGTGCTTGCGGAGCTGCTTCCGGTAATACTCCAGAAAGTCCGCTTTGTACTTGCGCTTGTCGAAGAAATCGTACCGTTCATTTACGATGGCTTCAAACCTCCGGCACCGGATTGCTTCGGCCTTTTCCGACATGGCAGCGTTGAAGTCGCGTTCACGCTGATTCTTGGGATTGGCATAGATGTAAATGTTCAATCCTTCATGGCGGATGGTCTTCATTGTTTCCTGATCTCGGTAGCCCGGATAATAATCAAGATAGAACGACAGCATACCTTTCTTCAAAGGGCGCGTCCTCAATGTAACTGTTTTGCATTCTGACATAATGTTGAATATTAAATGGTTGTAACTGATTTTTGCTGCGAAAATCCTTAATGCTTTTATACAGACCATAATCAGCAGGAAATAATTTCCCGATAATTACAGTCGGTCGCATTTAGCCACTAACGGGCTCCCATGATGTGGTCGAATTCCACCTTCAGAAAGCGCACGAACCTGCCTTTCTTCTCCCGTTTTATTTCGTGGAATTGCAAGATGCCGTAAACTGAATCCCTGGTGAGATTGTATTTTTTCATAGCTTCCTGTACGGTGTAGTATTCAGACGAGTCATCTTCGGCGGTCTGTTTTGACAGGTCGAAGTGAAGTTTGGAGTAGAATATCTGGCCGTGCTCTTTCTTCGAGGGGATATTGTTGCGATAGACATGCGAGCGGATGGCTACACGGGTCATTCCATATTTTTCCTCAATCTCTTCCGGTGTGTACCATTCGGTCAAGGCGTCATCCGTCTTGTACTTGGCAAATGCCGCATTGATATGCTTCTTGCTGTAATAGTTAAATTGGTGGACTTTGATTTTGGGGACATCATGTTCTCTGGTATATGTCCATACCCATTTGGTATTTACCTTGTACTTCTCCGCAATCTGTTCGGCTGTATAATATTCGGTTATATCGACATCATCCTTTGGCTTGATGCTTTCATAAGGTTTGGTTTTCAGCATCAGCTCAATGTCGCTTCTGCGGATGAGTGACATTCTCGAACTTAGCCGGGATGCACGAAGTTTGTCTTCCTTCACCAGCTTATAGACATACTGGCGAGAAACACCCATCAGTCTGGAGACTTGAGAAAAAGTGAAGTATTCCTGACTTTCCAGCTTTCTCTTTAACTCAAGCATTTCCTGAATTTCCCTGAGTTCCATTCTGCGCTCCTTCATCCGGTGTTTGTAGCCTCTTTTGGAGCATTGCGGGCTGCAATAATTTGTGGTAGTCTTTTTTGCCATGAAAGGCTTGCCGCACCACTGGCAGATTCTTTTTACTTCCATTTTGTTTGTCCTCCATATTTTCGTTAAACATGAACTTTCGTTGTTCGGGCAATTTCAGCCCTTGCGGTCAGCAATAAAGGCTGCGTTTTATTTCCCTTTTTGTCTACTCACGTAAACCATTGTCAACACACGTCAACTACTGCGTCATCGTGACATTGGGGCAAATCCCGAAAATGTTTCGCGGTAGAAATACGGTAGAAAAATATGGTGAACAACAGTATCCAACTGTTTATAGCTGGATTTTTGGCAAATAAAAAAGCCACTGAAAATCAGCGGCTTCATTATAGTTGGTTCTAATTCGTTGCAGTTGATTACAATATCCTACTTACCGATGCAAAAATGCCGAAATATATTCCCCAACACCTGATCCGTCGTAACCTCTCCTACGATATCCGATAAATGGAATATACACTCCCGTAAATCTTGCGAGATGAAATCCCCGGAAAGGCTGGAGTTCAAACCTTCTTGTACCCTATGTATAGCTTCCAGCGCATGCGTAAGCGCCTCGAAGTGGCGGGCATTCGTTACGATGATGTCGCTTTGGTGGAGGGTGGGGATGGAAGATACTTCCGTGAGGAGTTGTTGTAGCTCTGCGATATGCAGCTTGCCTTTGGCGGAAATAGCGATTTGATGCCAGCCTTCGGTGGGGAAAGAGAAGGTTGGGAGAGAGGATGTGGGTAATACATCGCATTTGTTCATCGCTAAGATAACAGACTTATTCGTTAATCTCGGAGCTATTTCTTGATAGAAAGCCTCGAAATCTTTGAGGTCACGGGTTAAGTCGTACATGAGGATGACGATTTGCGCTTGGTCTAGAGCCTTGAAACTACGTTCAATACCAAGAGCTTCGATCGTATCGCTTGTTTCACGGATACCGGCGGTGTCGATGAAACGGAAGAGCTGGCCGTTGATATTGATCGTATCCTCGATAACGTCACGGGTCGTTCCGTGGATGTCGCTGACGATCGCTTTATCCTCGTTCAACAAGGCGTTTAGTAAAGTAGATTTGCCGGCGTTCGTTTCACCGATGATGGCGACGGGAATACCGTTTTTGATAGCGTTACCTACGCTGAAAGATTGGGCGAGTTTGGAGATGACCTGTTCGATATGATCCGCAAGCGTGCGAAGCTCGCTACGATCAGCGAACTCTAATTCCTCATGGTCACTGAAATCCAGTTCCAGCTCCATGAGAGAGGTGAAATGGAGCAGCTGGTTCCGAAGTTCGGCAAGTTCCTTGCTGAAACCACCTCGCATCTGGCTTAGAGCCAAACGATGTTGGCCAGCCGAAGTGGAGGCGATTAAATCCGCAACGGCCTCCGCTTGGCTAAGGTCCATCTTGCCATTCATGAAAGCACGTTGCGTATATTCACCCGGTTGCGCTATACGGCATCCGCTGGAGATAAGGGATTGCAGGATTTGTTGTTGGATATACGTCGAGCCGTGGCAGGTGATTTCCACCGTATCTTCCCCCGTGAAAGAATGGGGGGCACGGAAAACAGCGGCGATCACCTCATCTATGGTTTCGTCATTGTTACCGACGATGGAACCATACGTTAAGGTATAAGCCTTTTGGGTAGATAAACTCTTACCTGCCTTCTTCGGCCGGAATATCCGATCACAAATCTTGAAAGCATCCGGCCCGGAGACACGGACCACTGCGATTCCTCCTACTCCCGGAGCTGTAGATATAGCGCAAATTGTACTCATTCCGTCTATTAAACCGTTATTAATTCATACGCTTGAGAACCCAGTCCGATTTCCTCCGCATAACGTAGGCCGGCTTGCCAGTTCGTATCCGGATGAATCAAATGGAATTTATCCTCTCCCTCAAGGTGTTCGTGAGGATGAGTCTCGGCTAATTTATTACCTCCAATGATAGGAGCGTTGATAACCATATCGGCGCAAGCCTTATCCAAGGCCACCGGATCGAAAGATGCGGCGATCCCCAAATCAGGGATGATGGCGGCATCGTTATGATTCCAGCAATCGCATTCCGGAGATACGTTCATGATAAAACTAACATGGAAATGAGGCTTGTCTGCTAATACGGCTTTCGTGTACTCGTCGATCTTGTAATTCAATCGCTCGGAAGTATCACCTTCGCCCATTACGGCACCGTCGTACTGGCAAAGAGCCACACATTGCCCGCAACCTACACAACGCTCGTAATCAATTTCGGCCTTTCGGTTGTTATTCAAATGGATGGCATCGTGAGCGCAGTGCTTTACACAGATGTTACAGCCTTTACAAGCCTCCGTATCGATACGGGGTTGTGAGGCACAATGTAATTCCAGTTTACCGCCTACGCTGGCGCATCCCATCCCGAGGTTTTTCAGCGCACCGCCGAAACCGGCTTGCTCGTGACCTTTGAAATGGTTCATGGAAATGATGATATCGGCGTCGGCGATAGCGGCACCTATTTTCGGGGCCTTGCAATATTGCCCGTCGATCTCGATTTCCCGGTAGTCCGTACCTTTCACGCCATCAGCGATGATAACGTTGCAACCGGCGGACATGGGATTGAACCCATTTTCCATGGCGCTTTGAAGATGATCGACAGCGTTGGAGCGGCGGCCCGAGTATAAGGTGTTACAATCGGTAAGGAACGGTTTCGCGCCTAATTCACGTAACAGGCTTACCAAGCGAGCGGCGTAATTAGGACGAATGTATGCCAAATTCCCCGGTTCGCCAAAGTGGATCTTAATGGCTACAAATTGATTTTTGAAGTCGATATTGGCGATACCGGCACGTTTTACCAGACGTTCCATCTTATCCAGCAGGTTGCTGCTGGGGGTCGTGCGTAAATTAGTAAAGTAGACTTTGGATGTATTCATCTTTTTATTGGTTTAGTGTTGACAAAGGTACGAAAAACACGGAACATTTTTTATATTCGCGTAAAACAGATTTGTATATGGACTTGCTTCAGCGGAATCATCAGCTATTGTTGAAAGGAATAAATTGTACATTCCTGCGTTATTTGCATGCACGGATAGAGTGGGAGGATCGGTTAATCGGCATCTTCGGCTCTCGAGGGGTTGGTAAGACTACCTTGTTGTTACAGCATATTAAGTTGAAATTTGAAGATTCACGGGAAGCCCTGTATGTGAATCTGGATGATTTCTGGTTTGAGACACATTCATTGACCGATGCGGTTAAGGAGTTCCTGCAAGCCGGGGGGCATTATTTGTTTTTGGATGAGATCCATTTCTATTCGGGCTGGATGGAAGAGGTCTCAACTTTATTGGATGCCAACCCCGCCTTAAAGATTGTTTTCGCTACCACTTCTTTGTACTCGCAGACAGAGGTGCGGAACGGGTTAAGGCATGAGGCTGCTTTTTATACCATGCATCCGATGTCGTTCCGTGAATTCCTTTCTTACGAAAGCATTCTGGATAAAGATCCCATTCCGTTGGAGGATATCTTAGCGAACCATCATGATTTGGTGAAGGAGATCAATGCGGAGATGAATATTGTGCCGATTTACCGGAACTATCTGGAACATGGATGTTATCCTTTTTATTGGCAAGACCCGGATATGTATTATTTCCGTCTGCAAGAATTAGTGAGAAAAGAGATTTGCCGGGATTTGCCTTCGGTGGTTTCTATTTCGATGAGTAATCTGGAACGAGCTCAAAAATATTTTATGATGGTGGCTGAGTCGGCTCCTTTACGTCCGAAATCGATTGATGTAACCCGTAAGACAAATATGCTTCGTCAGCAAAGCGATAGCCTGTTGCGTTTCTTTCACGATGTGAGGCTTATTTATTACTCGGCAGACCAACTGGGAACCACTCCGGCCAAGCAGAAAGTCTTTATGGGGGATACCAACTTGCTGATCTCTTTTTTCGGAGATAAGGAGAATCGGCAATTGATGTGTGAAACCTATTTCTTAAGCCAGATGCGTTCCGTGGCGAACGTGGAATTCATGGAGAACGGAGATTTCTTGATTGGCGGTAAATATATCTTCGCCGTAGGTGATCCCTTAAGGGGATATGATCGTCTCCGCTTCGTACCCGACGCTTATGCGGCTATCTACGGGTTACCGAAAAGCGTGTTTAACCGTATGCCGGCATGGATATTAGGATTTAGTTATTGAGAATTTAAAAATAGGATTACTATGTTAGAATGCATGAAGAATAGAAGAAGTATCCGTAAATATACGGATCAGGATATCCCGGAGTCTTTGCTGAATGAATTATTGGAAGTGGCTACTCGTGCCTCGAATACAGGAAATATGCAATTGTATAGTGTCGTGGTTACCCGCGACCCTGCGAACAAAGAGAAACTGGCTCCGGCTCATTTTAACCAACCAATGATTACGGGAGCCCCGGTGGTACTTACTTTTTGTGCGGATGCGAACCGTTTCGTGAAATGGGCGGAGTGCAGGAAAGCGGAGGCCGGATTCGATAATTTACAAACGTTTATCGCTTCGACGATAGATGCGATGTTGTTCGCCCAGAGTTTCTGCAATGCCGCTGAGGAAAAAGGCTTAGGCATTTGCTATCTGGGTACGACGGCTTATAATGCGGACCAGATCATTGAGGCGCTTTCTCTTCCCCGTCTGGTTGTCCCGATCGTTACGGTTACGGTGGGTTATCCGGCAGAGCCTATACCCGCTCAAGTAGAACGTTTACCATTGGCGGCTGTGGTACAAAACGAGACTTATACGGACTTTACTCCGGCTTCCATCGATGCCTTGTATAGTGAGAAAGAGGCATTAGAGGTGAATAAGCAGTTTGTAAGGGAGAATAATAAGGAAACACTGGCGCAGGTCTTTACGGACGTACGCTATACGAAGAAAAATAGTGAACATTTCTCCGAGGTGCTCTTGAAGGTATTGAAACAACAAGGATTCATGAAGTAAGCCCTAATACTTCTACCTTATAGTTCATAAAGAGTCCACTCTCGAGTACGCCCGTAATCGACTTGAGAGTGGATTCTGTATTTTCAGGGATATAGTCCATCCATACGTCTAGGATCATATTGCCATTCTCGGTAATGATCGGTCCATCCTTACCTTGCCCCATACGAAGTTTTATCTCACCGGGATTCAAACGCTGGAGTCTGTCCTCTACATAGGTGAGAGCTTCCGGGAAAATCTCTATCGGGATCGGGAATTTAGCTCCCAGCCTCTCCACTTTCTTGGAAGGATCGACCAGTATATAGGTCTGCGGACTGGAGCTGATTAATAGCTTTTCCTTGAACATGGCGCCTCCACGCCCTTTGATCAAGTTAAAGTGGGAATCTACTTCATCAGCCCCATCGAAGGTCCAGTCCGGCTTGTGGGAAAACAGGCTGGTAACCGGAATGCCTAGCTGGGCGCAAGTCATCCGGATTTCTAATGAAGTGGGGATCGCCAAGATGGAAAGACGTTCCGTCCGGATACGTTCCGCTATGCGAATCAACGCTAGATAGGAGGTAGAACCGGAGCCAACACCTATGACTTGTCCGTTTTCGACTTTAGATGCGATAAGGTCCGCTATCTTTATTTTATCTTCCTTATGAGAGATCTGATTCCCCCATTCCAACGTATCGATTAGTGAATGATCCCACTTCATAGTCTTGATATTATTATATACGGTCTAATACAGTTTCAATCAGTTCCTCCAAAGAACCTTTATAATCCGTATTCATATGATTATCCACACGTCCGGCGATAATACAACATACGGTCATTGCCCGGTGTCCCATGAGAGCGGCCAGACCAGCTAAAGAGGAGCTCTCCATCTCGAAGTTCGTAATCTTTCGCCCGTTGTAATCGAAAACCTCTATTTTCCGGTTCAATTCCGGATCGGTCAAGGGCAATCGGAGCTCGCGCCCTTGCGGCCCGTAGAAGCCATTGGCCGCAATAGTCGTTCCCCGGATAATATCATTACGGGTGATTTGCTCGATCAACGATGGATCTGCCGATACGACATAAGGCCATATGCCGCTAAGCCGCCAATCAAGCTGTTTTATTAATTCAGATTCCAAGTCTGCGTCACGAACGGAATTACTATTTGCGTAGAAATAAATGACTCCATCGAATCCGATCGATTTCTCCGCAGCTACATAAGTCCCAATCGGGACAAATGGCTGTAACCCTCCGGAAGTCCCGATACGAACTAGGGAAAGTTGCTTGAATTCCGGCTTGATCGTACGGGTTGAGAAGTCAATATTAGCGAGAGCGTCCAACTCATTTAATACGATATCAATATTATCTGTACCGATGCCATGGGATACAACCGTGATACGTTTTCCCTTGTATTGGCCCGTGATGGTATGAAACTCCCGGCTGGAAACCTCACATTCCTGAGACTCAAAATAGGAAGCGACGGTTGTAACTCGTGCGGGATCACCAACAAGTACCACACGATCCGCGAGTTGTTCTGGTTTTAAATGCAGGTGGAAAACACTACCATCTGAATGGATCGCTAATTCTGAAGCGGGGATTGTTCTCATATTCGATCAGCTAATTAAGTTTACTTTTAATCATAAAAGGGCAAGGTGCGACCCTGCCCTTGGAGATAGTTCCATGTATATAACTATTTTAGTCCTTTAATGGTTTTGATGGAGTACCGGCCGGTTTAGCTATCGCTTCACGCATAGAAGTGTCCGCCTCGATGTTCTTCATCTTGTAATAGTCCATTACGCCTAGGTTTCCTGTGCGGAAAGCGTCAGCCATTGCCTTGGGAACTTCCGCTTCTGCCTCGATCACCTTGGCACGGGCTTCTTGTGCTTTCGCCTTCATCTCTTGCTCGAGGGCTACAGCCATCGCACGGCGTTCCTCGGCTTTCGCCTGAGCGATATTCTTATCCGCTTGAGCTTGATCCATTTGCAAGAAAGCGCCGATGTTCTTACCTATATCGATATCGGCGATATCGATGGAAAGGATTTCGAAAGCTGTTCCGGCGTCAAGCCCTTTGCGAAGCACTAATTTCGAGATGGAATCCGGATTTTCCAATACGGTCTTATGGCTTTCGGATGAACCAATGGAAGATACGATACCTTCACCTACACGGGCTAAGATCGTCTCTTCTCCGGCACCACCCACTAATTGCTTGATATTCGCACGAACGGTGACACGTGCCTTGGCGATTAACTGGATTCCGTCTTTCGCTACCGCTGTTACCGGAGGGGTATCGATCACTTTCGGATTTACCGACATTTGTACAGCCTCGAATACGTCACGTCCGGCCAAGTCGATAGCGGTAGCCATCTGGAAAGGAAGGTCGATATTCGCTTTTGACGCGGAAACCAGCGCATGCACTACTTTCTCGACATGTCCACCCGCTAAATAGTGCGCTTCCAGCTCGTCGCGTGTAAGCGTCTTTATTCCTGCCTTATGCGCTTCGATCATCGCACGAGTGATGATGTAGGGAGGAACTTTTCGGATACGCATCAAGAATAACTGGATCAAGGAGATATTGACTCCTGATACTTTGGCCGAGATCCATAACAGGAACGGCACATAATAGAAAAAGATTGCCAGCAGAAGTACTGCGGCCCCCAATAGGATAAGTGGCAAAAAGGTTATTTCCATATATAAAAAATTAAGCGTGAATATTTGTTTCTTCTTTAGGACGGACAATTACGTTGTAACTGTCTACCCTGATCACTACGATCGGCGTGTTCTCATCGATTAATTCGTCTTGAGATTTCGCTTCCACGTTAATACCTTTAATCCGGGCCTTGCCGATAGGGGCTAAGCGTGAGAGCGTGATCCCCTCGTCTCCGGGTTCTATTCCGAGATCCCTGCTGGATGTCAGCTTGGAATCGATATCTGTCTTTAAAGCGATCTTGTTAAAAGACCGGGAACGCAATAACCAAGCGAAGATTATTCCGAATGTAATGATTGATAAGGATAAAGTCAGATGCCCTACCCATATACCTACCGTATAAGCGAAAACGACTCCGCCGATAGCGAAAATAGCCCCGCCTATACCTGCGAGTGTTATTCCCGGAAGAAGGAATATCTCTGCCAGTATCAGTAGGATGGCCGCTACCATGAGGAAGACGATGATGGCTATGTCCAGTAGCATAGTTCTTCTTATTTATGGTTGTTTCTTAGGTATACGATCTCTGCGTTACGTGCCTTTTTCTCCCATTCGTCCGGTTGAGCGAGCAGGTTGTTTAACTTTTCTTCCGCATCAAGAATCGTAGGCTTCAGTTGTTCTCGCTTCGCCTTATTCCCTTTGATGTAGCTGGCTCGTAAACTCTCTAGTTTCTCATTTAGCTCCTTGATCTGTCTATGGATGGAAACTACTTTCTCGTAGTAGTTCTTCGCTTCCGGACTTTGGATATCGTCTAAGGTGTAATAAACGATATCATCATGGATCGGGAACGTGAAATCTTTCTTTATTTCTATACGTCCATAAGGAATCTCGGTATGAGCTAAATGAATAAGCTCTTCGTAATTCGATCCGGGTTTCCATGAATCCTTGATCGAGGCAATAGAGGCCCGGGCACGTTTTAGTTCGACATCCTCGCTATCTACTCGCTCGCGGTTGTCATTCGGGATGAATAAGTATACGCAGACTTTTCCTTCCGGTTGATAACGATCGGAAACGAACCATCCCAATTGCTTGGCTTCGTCGATCACCATCATATAATCGTTAAACGGGGAGTTATAGGGCATGCCCAATTGCTCCGGTGTAAGATAAGTATCGGAATTGATGTTGTAACGAGTGACGAATAAATCATATCCGCCCAGAGAGCCGTTCCCTTTGGATGCGTAATAAATCGTTACGCCATCGGATAGCACGAATGGATACCCATCGTCGGCGTCACTATTGATATTCATCGGTAACTGTTTCTCGTCTCCCCATTGATCCATGAGCTTGGATTGGGTAAAAAGACAATTGTGGTTACCGTCTGTCGGGTGGGCGTAATAAATCTTATCCCCCTTCTGGTTCATGTATACCGATGAGTTGCCCGGATCGTTAGTCTGGAAGAAATCTTGGTAAGTGGTCAACGTACCGCTTTCCTCGCTTAAGGTATAGGCTGATAAGAAATCATCTTTATCAACGACCAAGCTATCGATAATCTGGACATTCTCTACCTTATCAAGCATACGGCTTGCTTTGTTCGCCAAGTCCATACGGATCTGGTAAGGCTCCACATCTTGTTTCTTTTTTGTTAGGAGGGTGATGTATTCGTCGAACATCTCCTCGGCTTCGTCAAAACGATAGGTCTGGTAGTATACTTCTCCAAGGTATCGATAAGCGTCTTGTACCCTACGCTTTACGGCAACCTTAAGATGTTTCTCCGCTCCTGCTAAATCTCCGGTCTCGAAACAGCAAACACCATACCATTGATTATAAGAGGCATTGCTTGGCGCTTGTTTCACTAGTTTCTCGAACACAGGTTTGGCTTCCGCGTATTTCCCGTCGTTATATAATTTTTTTGCCTGATCAAGACTTTGCGCATGTAGTTGCATTCCTCCGCATAGGAGTGTAACTCCTAGCGTATAAAGCAGCTTTTTGGATAACCGTTTCATTTTGTCTATTCTAGATTATATAGTTATGCAGTTTCAAAGATAAGAATATTTTTGTAGAGGCATACAAATCGAAAAGATAAATATATAATTTTGCGCCCGTAAAGGAAGTATATGGCAAAATTGACAGAGGACGAACGTTTGTTTCGCAAGATAGAGAATAAGGTAAAGAGAGCGATTTTCGACTATGGCTTGATCAATGATGGCGACCGGATATTGGTCGGGTTGTCCGGAGGAAAAGATTCCTTGGCCTTGGTGGATTTACTGGGGCGCAGGTCGAAAATCTATTGTCCTCGGTTTGAGGTCGTGGTAGCGCATATCGTGATGACGAATATACCTTATTGTTCGGATCGGGAATATCTTAGAAGTTGCGCGGAGGAGCATGATTTGCCTTTCATTGTCCATGAGACAAGTTTCGATCCTTCTACGGACACTCGCAAATCCCCCTGCTTTTTATGCTCTTGGACTCGCCGGAAAGCTTTGTTTGAGATCGCTAAGGCTCATAAATGCAATAAGATTGCGCTAGGGCATCATCAAGATGATATCCTAGAGACACTGTTGATGAACCTGACCCACCAAGGGGCTTTCGGAACAATGCCTCCCCGGTTGAAAATGGATAAGTTTGATATGGAGATTATCCGTCCGATGTGTCTGGTGGAAGAGAGGGAGTTGATTCAGGTCGCCGCATGGAAAGGGTACCGGAAACAATTGAAGAACTGTCCTTATGAGTCGGGTTCCAGTCGTTCGGATATGAAAGAGCTGCTGAGAAGTCTGGAAGCGATCAATCCGGAGGCTCGTTACAGTCTTTGGGGGAGCATGACGAATATACAAGAAGATTATTTACCTCGAAAAATAAGATAATATGCAAAGTGTTTATACGATTTTATTGTTGATCGTGTCTAATATTTTTATGACATGCGCTTGGTATGGTCATTTGAAGATGAAGCAACAATTCAGTTGGTTTGAGCATCTTCCTTTGTTTGGCGTAATCCTGTTTAGTTGGTTTCTCGCTTTTTTTGAGTATTGTTTCCAAGTACCGGCGAATCGCATCGGTTTCCGGGATAACGGGGGACCGTTCAACTTGATTCAATTGAAAGTGATCCAAGAGGTGATTACGTTGGTGGTATTCGTGGCCTTCAGTACCATCGCTTTTAAGGGGGAGTCGTTTAAATGGAACCATGCGCTTGCTTTCGTATTCTTGGTAGCGGCGGTTTATCTGGTTTTCAAGAAATAAAGTCGTTGCGTTTGGCTTTGATAATCAGCGGAAAACCTTGATGCCTATTGTAAGATGCTTACAATGCCTATTCAAGCATGTTTATAATGCCCATTGTAAGCTCCTTATAATGGGCATTGTTAAAACGCTATATGATCTGTTGGCTCAGATGTGTAAATATAGCTTCGGTCTCATCCGGATGGAACCATGTTATTTCTGGGTCCCGTTTAAACCAAGTCATTTGCTTCCGGGCGTAGACCCGGGAGTTTCGTTTGATTTTCTCCACGGCGAGGTCTAATGTCCATTCTCCGCTGAAGTAATTGAATAATTCTTTATAACCTACCGTGTTCAAGGAATTCAAATGACGGAAGGGATAAGCCCGGCGAGCCTCTTCCAATAATCCTTCGCTCATCATTTGATCTACACGTTGGTTGATGCGGTCGCATAATTCGTCACGATCTCTATTAAGCCCTACTTTGATGATCCGGAACGGACGCTCTTTCTTAATGTTCGTGCGGAAGGAGGAGTAAGGCTTGCCTGTCATCCGGCAAATCTCTACGGCATGGATCACTCGTTTATAATTATTCCGGTCCACTTCCTCATAATGGACAGGGTCTGCTTCTTTTAATTCAGCGAGGATAGGGGCTAGTCCCTCAGTTTCAAATTGCATGTATAGGGCATCCCGGATCTCCGGTGTAACCGTCGGGATATCGTCAATACCTTTACATACGGCATCGATGTACATCATAGAGCCTCCGGTCATTACGACGGTCGGGATCGTTTTATGTAATTCGGATAGGAGGGAGACCACATCTTCCTCGAAATTGCTGGCGCTGTAATAATCGGTAAGTGAGAGAGTGCCTACCATATAATGCTTGACACGTGCCATTTGTTCCGGTGTAGGGGCAGCCGTGCCGATCGGAAGGTCTTTATAGAGCTGACGGGAGTCGGAAGAGATAATCGGAGAGCCGAAACGTTCCGCCACTTGGAGGCTTAACTCGGTCTTTCCGACTCCTGTCGGCCCAAGTAATATAACGAGGGAATTCATCAAAAGCGCTCGTCGTCGTAAGGATTATCCATCGGACCTTCGCCTAAACCGTCGAAGCCGCTTTTGTCTAATTCGTCCATATCGTATTCGGAGTCACCGTAAAAATCTTCTCCTACGTCCGTGCTACCGTTCTTAGCCTCGAACTCATCGAAAGAAACTATTTGGGCGGGAGGCGTACCTACCGATTTGCTGCAAATAGGAGCATCCAAGTCTTTTCCCGGAACGATCTCACGAAGTTCCATGAAGAAGGCACGTTCGGTCATATAATCGAAAACGAAAAGTAGTTTTTGGTGCTCGTCTTCCAACAATTCTTCCAGTTGAGTATCGGCCATGACATAGCTGTCTTCCTCGGAAGAGGTATCCATCTCCACTAATGTGATCTCTGTCTTTTTACTCCAGTCATCGTCACATATGAAGAAAGAGGTCATTTGATCCTTTGTATAACCTACAGAGTCGAGGATGGCGTTTTGCAAATCCAAGAAAGTAGACTCGGAATCAATCTTGATCTCGCGCTTGAAGTCATCTGCTTCATCTGATAGGATTAGAAATCTAAATAGCATAGTCGTTTAGTTTTATTATCGCCTCAAAAGTAGTAAAAATATGGATATACCCAATATACGTCGCTATAAATAATGAAAGAGGGTGCGCGTCTGATCCCTGTATCTGAGGCGACCGTCGTAGCTTCGTCTTCAACCTTCGTCAAAGAGACGGAACCTGCGGCTGAGATATTAGCGGCAGTTGTCACCTTGAATAGGTAATTGTAATATGGGTAAATAATAAAAATCACAGTATCAGATATCAATCTTTTGCATTTCGCCCGAAAAGACATATCTTTACGGCACCGCCCGCTATTGGGCCGTAACTTAAAACCTATCAACTATGGATAAAAAAAGGAGGAGCAACGCATGAAAGAATTAAAAGATCGATACATACGTTTCGATTGGGCGATCAAAAGACTGCTCCGGCAAAAAGTCAACTTCGGTGTGCTGGAGGGTTTTCTCACGGTTTTTCTTGGAGAGAAGATTACCATCGTGGAGCTACTGGAGAGCGAGGGTAATCAACTGTCATGAGGATGACAAGTTCAACCGGGTGTACGCCAAGGCGCTTAACGACAAGGGCGAGATCATCATCGTGAAAATACAAAATATTCGCAAGCTATATTATCTCGAACAGGTACTCTATGGCGTGGCGAAAACCATAACCGAGTACATATCACTGGGCGAGGACTACCTTTATCACGGGCAGAATCATTTCATCGGCGTACATACCAAGGATCAATTGGTAGTCAACACGAAAGAGAGGAGCGTAATTGTCTCCAAGCTATCCCCCGAGATTTTCCCCGAATATATACTCATACGGATCAATAAGTTCGATAAGATAGCCGTCACTCCCCTAGAGGAATGGATGGACTACCTTAAAAGAGGAACAATTCGTCCTGACACCATGACTCCGGGATTAGGCGAGGCTCGAGAAAAATTGAGATACTACTCCATGACCCCCGAGGATAGATACGCTTACGACGAACACTTGAATGCGGTCATGATACAAAATGGCGTATTGGATTCGGCGAAGCTTGAAGGATACCTGGAAGGACTAGCGGAAAGTAGAGCGGAAAATAAGGAGAAAGGTAAGGCGAAAGGACTGGCAGAAGGCGAGGCAGAAGCGAACCTAGAAAACGCCAAGAAGATGAAAGCCATGGGGATCGATCTTGAAATGATCCGGCAGATCACGGGAATCACCCTATAAATAACCTTTTGGCGACATAAATAGCGAATCGGCGCAAACCCCTCATCGTAAGATGCAGATTTGCGCCGATTTGTTTTTGGTTGTCCGGATGTCCGGATGTCCGTGTCGCTTATTCGTCGATCGAACCTCTTACGATACCCCGGCTGGAAGACTTGATGAAATTGAGGATCAAATCCCGTTCCTCGCTAGGCTCGTACTCGGTCTCGATCGCTTTCAGCGCCTCCGTATTATTCAAGCCTCGGGTATACAGCGTGCGATAGATGTCTTGAATCAAGAATACCTGCTGATTCGTGAATCCCCGGCGACGTAAACCTACGATATTGATACCGCAATAAACGATCGGATCACGGCCGATCAAGGTATAAGGAGGGATATCTTTTCCGATACGAGAACCGCCTTGTACCATCACGTGCTTGGATATACGCGTGAACTGATGCACCAAGGAACCTCCGCTTACGATAGCGAAATCATCAATCTCTACCTCCCCGGCGATTTGCGAAGCGTTACCGATGATAATATGGTCTTTTAAGACGCAATCATGGGCCACGTGCGAATAAGCCATGATTAAGCAATCGCGACCTACCACGGTCTTACCTTTGGAAGCGGTACCCCGGTTGATCGTCACGCATTCGCGAAGCGTCGTGTTATCTCCGATTTCCGCCGTCGTGGTCTCCCCTGCGAATTTCATGTCTTGAGGGATACCGGCAACGACCGCTCCCGGGAAAATATTGCAATTTTTACCAATCCGTGCGCCATCCAAGATAACGGCGTGAGAATATATACGGCAATTATCACCGATTACGACATCTTTCTCAATCACGGCAAACGGATCGATAGTTACATTCTGGCCGATCTGGGCCTCTGGATGAACGACTGCTAGAGGAGATATATTCATTATCGTACTTTATCTTATTATTTGTTTTTTACAATCTGAGCCATGAACTCGGCTTCACTAACCAATTTATCACCAACGAATACATACCCTTTCATGGTAGAGATCCCGCGGCGAATCGGTGCCAATAATTCCAGACGTAAGATCAACGTATCGCCCGGAACGACTTTTTGGCGGAATTTCACGCCATCTATTTTCATGAAGTAGGTAGAATAACGCTCTGGCTCATCTACGGAATTCAAGACTAGCAAACCACCTGTTTGTGCCATAGCCTCAACCTGCAGGACTCCCGGCATGACCGGCTCCTGAGGGAAATGCCCTTGGAAGAACGGTTCGTTGGTCGTGATGTTCTTTACGCCTACGATATAGTTCCCGCCAACCTCGATAATCTTGTCAACCAATAAGAACGGATAGCGGTGCGGCAATAATTCACGGATACGGTTGATATCCATCACCGGCTCACGGTTCGGATCGTATACCGGGGCTTGCACCTCGTTCATCTTGATATCCTTGCGGATCATACGAGCTAACTGGTTATTGATCTTATGTCCCGGACGGGTAGCGATCACACGTCCGCGGATCGGCTTACCGATCAAGGCGATATCTCCGATCACGTCGATCAATTTATGACGTGCCGGTTCGTTATCGAATACAAGCGGCTTGTTATTGATATAGCCTAATTCCTGCACGTTCTTGTGAGGGATGTTCAGCATATCTGCCAATTTGTCCAAAGATTCTTGCGGTATCTTCTGGTCGTAGATAACGATCGCGTTGTCTAAATCGCCACCCTTGATCAAGTTGTGGTTGAGCAACATCTCCACTTCGCGTACGAATACGAACGTACGTGAAGCCGCCAATTCTGTCGGGAATTCGCTGAGATCGTTCAACGTGGCGAATTGGTTGGAAAGCACGGGCGAATCGAATGAGATCAATACGTTCACGCTGAACTTATCATCCGGAAGGATGATCAACGAAGAACCGGTTTCCTCATCTTTTACCTCGATCTTGTGCTTTACGATATAATAATCCTTCGGAGCGTTTTGCTCAACGACCCCTGTCTTTTGGATTTCCTCGGAGAAGAAGCGAGAACTTCCGTCTAGGATCGGAAATTCGGGTGCGTTTACCTCGATCAAGCAGTTATCGATCTCGTAAGCGTATAAAGCAGCCATCGCATGCTCGATCGTACTTACTTGAACGCCATTCTTGCTAAGCACCGTACCTCGCTGTGTATTAACCACGTTCTCGGCCAAGGCGTCAATCGTCGGTTGGCCTTCCATATCGACACGTTTGATCTTGTATCCATGGTTCTCGGGTGCGGGATTAAACGTAATCTCTATATCTAATCCGGTATGCAACCCTTTTCCTTTCAAGGAGAAACTTGCCGCAAGCGTTTTCTGTTTTTGCATAGGTCTTTATTGTTTATTAATTTCTTTCTTGAGTTGTTCGATTTCCCGTTGCATTTGCCCCAGCGAGCGGTATATATCCGGAAGACGGTTGAAGATCGCACTGGAACGCATAAAGTTCTTAGCGTTGATCGCCGGCGCCCCGAGCAATGTCGTCGCTTCCTTCACGTCGCTGATAACGCCAGCCTGAGCTCCGAATACGACGTGGTCCGCCACATGGATATGTCCGGCCAAACCAACTTGTCCGCCAAACATACAATGCTTTCCTACTTTTACGGAACCGGCGATGCCGACTTGCGCCGCCATCACGGTATTCTCGCCTACCTCCACGTTATGAGCGATTTGTACGAGATTGTCCAGCTTAACGCCTCGGCGAATGATCGTAGAATCCATCACCGCACGGTCAATTGTCGTATTGGCTCCGATCTCTACATCATCCTCGATAATAACGTTGCCTAATTGCGGGATTTTCTTGTAAGTCTCACCTTCGGGAGCGAATCCGAAACCGTCGGCTCCAACTACGCTACCGGCATGAAGGATACAATTATTGCCGATTGTACAATTCTCGTAAACGGTGGCATGCGGATAGAATACGCAGTTATCTCCTACCGTCACGTGATCACCGATATAAGCGTGCGGGTATACCATACAGTTCTTACCCATTTTTACGCCTTCTCCGATGTAGGCGAAGTTACCGACATAACAATCGTCGCTCACGGTCGCGGAAGCGGCGATAAAAGCGGTAGAATCAACCCCCTTCTTTTTGCTCTTCGATTGCTCTACCAAATTTAATAACATCGCGAGCGCCGCATAAGCGTTCTCTACTTTTACAAGTGTGGCTCTTATCGGTTGTTCCGGTTTGAAATCATTATTCACCAAAACAATGCTTGCCTCGGTATTATAAATATGATGCGCATATTTAAGATTCGCCAAAAAGGTCAATGTACCTGGCTTTCCTTCTTCTATTTTAGAGAAGTTGCTGACTTTAACGTTCGGATCTCCTTCAATCGTTCCGTTCAGGAAGCCGGCAATTTGTTGGGCTGAAAACTCCATTACTTATTCAATTATATATGTATCTTCGTTGACTGTCCGCTGTTTATAGACAGTTAGTTTGCAAAAATGGTGAAAATTCTTTATATAGCCTATGCTTTGCAGGGAATAATTCCCTTATCATGTAGATAACCGGCCATTTCTTTCTGTACGGCATGTGCCGCCTCACGGGCTACGTTGGCGAAAGCCTCCGTCTTATCCGCGTAAATAATCGCACGGGAAGAATTTACCAAAAGACCGCATTGGTCGTTCATCCCGTATTGAGCTACTTCCGCCAAGCTTCCGCCTTGAGCGCCCACGCCCGGGACTAACAAGAAATGATTCGGGGCCTGTTTACGAATATCAAGGAACATCTTGCCTTGGGTAGCGCCCACTACATACATCATTTGCTCGTCGGTTGCCCACTCTTGCGATTTCTTTAATACTTTCTCGAAAAGACGTTCACCATTCGCGTCTTCCGTCATTTGAAAATCATGTGAGCCTTTATTGGAGGTCAAGGCCAATAAGATTACCCAAGCCTCCGGGTAGATCAAGAATGGTTTTACGCTATCCTCGCCCATATAGGGAGCGACCGTTACGGCATCTACCTTGATATGATCGAAGAAAGAACGGGCATACATCTCGGAGGTATTTCCGATATCGCCACGTTTCGCGTCGGCGATGATAAATTGATCGGGATAATTCTCCCGTAAGTAAGCCACAGTCTTCTCAAAAGCCATCATGCCCTTTGTACCAAGGCTCTCGTAAAAAGCCAGATTCGGCTTGTAAGCGACACAATAATCGGCGGTAGCGTCGATGATCGCTTTATTGAACGCGAAAATAGGATCTTCTTCCGACAATAGATGTTGCGGGATCTTTTTTATATCTGTATCTAATCCGACACAAAGGAAGGATTGTTTCTTTTTAATATTCTCGAATAGCTGTTGTTTGTTCATTTTCTTTTCAGTATGAAATGATTGGATGTGTTTACAATTCAGACTCTTTCAATCGCTCAGCGTTCTCCGCTACGATCAGGTGATCCAAGCAATCTTGAATTTCGCCGTCCATAAAGGCTGAAAGATTATAGATCGTGTAATTGATACGGTGATCCGTGATACGCCCTTGCGGGTAATTGTACGTACGGATCTTCGCGGAGCGGTCACCGGTAGATACCATGGTCTTACGCTTGCTGGCGATATCGTCCAAGTATTTCTGGTGTTCCTTGTCATAAATAAACGAACGAAGACGGGTAAGCGCCCTTTCTTTGTTCTTCGGTTGGTCTCGTGTCTCCGTACATTCGATCAAGATTTCCTCACTCACACCTGTAATGGGGTTCTTCCAGACATAACGCAGGCGAACACCTGATTCCACCTTGTTTACGTTCTGACCACCGGCACCACCGGAGCGGAAGGTATCCCATTTAATCTCCCCTTCATTAATCTCAACATCAAATTCATCCGCCTCAGGCAATACGGCGACCGTGGCGGCGGAGGTATGTACACGTCCTTGCGTCTCCGTAGCCGGTACACGCTGTACACGGTGTACACCGGACTCATACTTCAACGTACCGTATACTTTCTCGCCCGATACCGTGAAGATGATTTCCTTAAAGCCGCCGGATGAGCCTTCGCTAAAGCTAGACACGCTTATTTTCCATCCCTTCAGTTCGCAATACTTCACGTACATACGATATAGATCACCGGCGAAAAGGGCGGCTTCGTCACCTCCCGTTCCTCCTCGTATCTCAACGATCGCGTTCTTGTCGTCTTGCGGATCAGCGGGAACGAGCAATAATTTTATCTCTTCTTCCAAAGCGGGAATACGTTCGTTGCAGGTATCCAGCTCTTCACGAGCCATTTCCCGCATTTCCGAATCTTGCTCGGACTCAAGCAAGGCTTTCGCTTCCTCGATCCCGTTCAATACTTTCACGTATTCCGAACGAGCTCCCACGATTTTCTCCAAATCACGGTACTCTTTGTTCAGTTTTACGAACCGTTTCATGTCGGCGATCACCGCCGGGTCGGTAATAAGCGTACCGACTTCCTCGAAACGGCTCACTAATCCGTCTAATTTACCAAGTAAACTATTTTCGGCCATTTATCTTTATTAATAGGTGAAGCGACCTTTCTCGCTTTCGATAATCAATTCATTTTTATCAGCTTCCTCTACGAAACCCACGATTTGCGCATCAATACCAAAGCTTTTTGAGATGCTGATTACTTCTTCCGCATGCTCGGGAGCGATGTAGATCTCCATCCGGTGTCCCATATTGAATACCTTGTACATCTCGCTCCAGTCCGTACCACTCTGCTCCTGAATCGTGCGGAATAACGGTGGGATAGGGAAGAGATTGTCCTTGGTTACACGCTTGTTCTCTACGAAGTGCATAACTTTTGTCTGAGCCCCTCCCGAACAATGTACCATGCCATGGATCTGGGAGCGTAGTTTATCAAGCAATACCTTAATTACCGGCGCATAGGTACGTGTCGGCGAAAGCACCATCTTTCCGGCGTCGATCCCTAATTCCTCGATCTTATCCGTAAGTTTCAATCCTCCGGAGTAAACCAATTCTTCGGGAACGGCGGCATCGTAGCTTTCCGGATATTTCTGCGCTAAATACTTGGAGAAGACATCATGGCGGGCAGAGGTCAGACCGTTACTACCCATACCTCCATTGTATTCTTTCTCGTAAGTGGCTTGTCCGGAAGATGCCAGACCTACGATCACGTCTCCTCCTTGGATATTCTTATTGTCGATTACGTCCGAACGTTTCATGCGGCAAGTGACTGTACTATCTACGATGATGGTACGAACTAAGTCGCCAACGTCTGCGGTCTCGCCACCTGTCGCATAGCAACCAACGCCCATCTCACGTAACTCTGCCAGCAACTCATCTGTTCCATTGATGATCGCCGAGATCACCTCGCCCGGAACCAACAGCTTGTTACGTCCAATTGTAGAAGAGACCAAGATATTGTCTACGGCACCTACACAAAGCAGGTCGTCGATATTCATGATAAGAGCGTCTTGGGCGATACCTTTCCACACCGAAAGATCTCCGGTCTCTTTCCAGTACATATACGCCAAGGACGATTTGGTACCGGCGCCATCCGCATGCATAATATTACAATATTCAGGATCACCGCCTAAGATATCGGGGATGATCTTACAGAACGCTTTCGGAAAAATTCCCTTATCGATGTTCTTTATCGCGTTGTGAACATCTTCTTTTGAAGCGGAAACGCCTCGCAGGTTATAACGTTGATCACTCATTGTACTATATTATTTGAACCGCAAAGGTAATACTTTTTTATGTTACTTATCTAAGTTTTAAGACATCTCCTTCCTCCGGGATGTAATCTTTGTCTTTTTTATTCATTTTATACAGACTCTTGATCTGGATTCCGTACATCTGCGCGATACTGTGCATAGACTCTCCGACTTGTACCACGTGGTCGTAATTCGGCTTGTCCGCTTTCTTCTTTTTCTTTTCCAGATATACGATATCGCCTTCCTGCAACGGGAAGTCCTCGGGCACCTCGTTGAATTTCATCAACTGCTTGGCCTTGAATCCCATGCTTCGGGCGATCTGGTCGAAACTGTCGTTATCCTTAGCGTATACATAGATCAAACCGTGGGTACGATAGACTTGATAATTGAACACCGGAAGATTTTGCTTCTTGGTAGAGGTCTTCTTTGTTCCCTTACCGGAGTCAAAGCGGTATAACTCATAATCTTCGATAACCTTGATTAATTTATTTGCGTAAGCACGATCGGTGGCGTAACCGCATTTTTGTAGTCCTTTGGCCCAGCCTTTGTAATCCTTGATGTTTAATTTGAACAGGCGTTCGTAGCGGGAGCGTTCGGCGAGGAAGCGGGAATGGTCATCATAAGAATCCTCTACTCGTTTGTATTTCCGGAAGCACTCTCCCCGCAGGTCGTCGTCGTGATAGACCCTGCCGCCTCGCCAGTCCGAATGGCATTTGATACCGAAGTGATTGTTGGAGCGTCTGGCCAAGTCGCTTTGCCCAGCTCCGGATTCCAGTAATCCTTGCGCTAAGGTGATACTTGCCGGAATGCGATATTTCTTTTGGTGTTGAATCGCCAAATCACTGTATTTACTGATGTATTTTTGATAGGAAGTCAGCTTCCGCTGGCTTTCTGCCCCTGCGCTTAAACAGACGAGGGACAATAATAATATACCTAAAAAATGAAGGGATAAACGCATAACTGTTCTTTTCGATCCGATTTTACCGGACAAATATATAAAAGAAAATACATATCTACCGGGAATTGATGGGTTAAAAATAGGAGATACGGGCTAGATAATCGTAATGCTCCCCATCTTCTATTTTTTCCGCTTTAAAGCCGGCTTGCCTTGCGTATAGATTCAGCGTGTTGAAATCTATATATAACCAATCAAATGAATCCCCTTTGATACTTTTATATTGCATGCGGAAATCGATCTCTCCGAAATAATCATCCTCGGGGGCGATATCCAGATTCCCGTCTTCATCTTCAAATAAATAACTTAAGTCGCTAGAGTCAAGTAAAAGCTGTCCGTCCCGGGCTAGAACCTCTTTTAAGCGGTGAAAGAAAGCCGGGAGATTTTCCAGTTTACCGATAATCCCGGAACCGTTCATTAAGAGAAGAATGGTATCGAATGGTCCGGTTAAGCTCCTGTCAAAAAAATTCTGTAAGCGGGCGTCTTTTACGCCCCGTTTGTTCATGGCCTCTACGGAAAGAGGGGATATATCGATAGCGGTAACCTCTTTACCCATTTCCTGTAAAGCCAAGGTGTGGCATCCACTTCCGGCACCAACATCCAATATTTTACCTGTACTGAGTTGAAGGGCTTTCTGTTCCAAGGAGGGCATTTCTTGGAAAGTCCGGAATAATTGATTCACGGGAATCTCATCTTCATCGAACATGGAGGAGAATACACGGAGTTTGCTCGCTTTTCCATGTGCGAGATAATCGATGATAGCGGCGCCCATCGGGTCTTTATCGGATGTAAGAAGCATTGAATGCATATGTCTTTGTTCTATATTAAGGTATATTCTATGATGTGGGTGCGAAATTAATATATTCTTTTTATATTTATAGCCTATAAGAATTATAGTTATGTTTCTTTCAAAACATTAAAACAATCAAGAAAATGAAAGAATTGAAATTAGAGACCCGGGTAGAGGTCTATGCGGTAGGAGAATTGGACAATATATATAGGCAATTGTACGAGGCCGCTTTTGAAGCCTCGAAAAAAGCTTATGCTCCTTATTCCAAGTTTCATGTGGGAGCGGCGGTTCTATTGGAGAATGGGGAGATACTTTCCGGAAATAATCAGGAAAACGCAGCCTATCCGTCTGGGCTTTGCGCGGAGCGGACCACCTTATTTTATGCGGGAGCACGTTATCCGGATGCGGCAGTTCAGATTTTGGCGATCGCGGCTATGAAGGATGGGGAACGTGTGGATCTTATCACGCCTTGTGGTGCCTGCCGGCAAGTGATGTTGGAAACCGAGCAACGTTATAACAAACCTATGAAAGTCCTTCTTTGTGGAAAAGAGGAAGCGTATCTCGTTCCGAGCGCGACGGCCTTGTTGCCGTTTTGTTTCAGTAAGTCTGATTTGATCTGATAGAATAAAAAGAGGCAAGAACGATTCTCGCCCTTGCCTCTATATGTAATAATTAAGTTCGATTAGATCCCTAAAGAAGCCTTGATCTGATTGATCTTTTCTTCTGCCGCTTTCTCTGCCTCCGGCAATTCATCGATACTCTTTACCTTGGAGTGAACCTCGCAATAGAATTTGATCTTCGGTTCTGTTCCGGAAGGACGGATAGATACTTTCGTATTATCTTCCGTGAAGTATTGAAGCACATTAGAGGTAGTAGGCATATCTAATGTAACGGTTTCGTTCTCTGCATAGTCCTTACCTTTCAATGTAGAGTAATCGTAGAAATAAGTTACCTTAGAGCCTGCGATCTCTGTCAATGGGTTCTCGCGGAACTTTTTCATCATAGCCTCGATCTCTTCCGCTCCACTCTTGCCTTTCTTCACGACAGAGATACCTTTCTCCTTAGAGAAGCCGTATTCCACGTAAATCTTCTGAAGCAATTGATACAAACTCAAACCTTGATCTTTTGCCCAAGCTGCGATCTCGGCTAAGATAACGCAAGCGGAAACAGCGTCTTTATCGCGAACGAAATCCTCGCAAAGGAATCCGTAGCTTTCCTCGCCACCACCAATATAGTTTTTCTTGCCTTCGTTCTCACGCATAACGTTAGCGATCCATTTGAAGCCTGTATAAACATCGTACATTTCTACGCCATTACGCTCGGCGATCGTCTTGATCGTCTCTGTCGTAACGATTGTCTTTACGATATATTCTTTACCATTGATCTTACCTAACTCTTTCCAGCGGGTGATTAAATAGTAAACGAACATCAAAGCGGTTTGGTTACCATTCAAAAGTACCCATTCGCCTTCGTTATTCTTAACGGCGGCACCTACACGGTCTGCGTCCGGATCGGAAGCCATTACCAATTCAGCGTCAGTCTCTTTTGCTTTCTCTACAGCCATAGCTAAAGCAGCCGGCTCTTCCGGGTTCGGAGAGATAACCGTCGGGAAATCACCGCTAACAACATCTTGTTCCGGTACATGGATAATGTTCGTGAATCCGTAAGCTTTCAAAGCGGCAGGAACCAATTTAACACCTGTTCCGTGAATTGGAGTATACACGATCTTCATGTCCTTATGGCGGGAAATAGCCTCCGGAGACAAAGAAATCGTTGTTAATTCCTTGATATATTCATCATCGATCGCTTGTCCGATGATCTCGATCAATTCTTTATTTCCTTTGAATTTAATCTCGCTAGCGTTACGGATCTTGTTAACCTCGGCGATCGTATTCTTATCGTGCGGGGCGATCATTTGTGCGCCATCATCCCAATAAGCCTTGTATCCGTTGTATTCTTTCGGATTGTGAGAAGCCGTCAAGATGATACCGCTCTGGCATCCCAGTTTACGGATAGCGAATGACATTTCCGGAGTCGGACGCAGGTCTTCGAATAAATAAACCTTGATACCGTTAGCGGAGAAGATATCGGCTGATATTTCAGCGAATTTACGGCTGTTGTTACGGCAATCGTGACCGATGACAACCTTTATCTGCTCAAGATCTGCGAATTCCTTTTTCAGATAGTTGGATAAACCTTGGGTAGCCGCGCCAACCGTATATATATTCATACGATTTGAACCTACTCCCATGATTCCCCGCAATCCGCCTGTGCCGAATTCTAGGTCTTTATAAAAACACTCGATTAACTCAGTAGGATCTTCGTTGTCAAGTAACGCTTGAACTTGAGCACGAGTTTCCGCATCATAACTTTTCGTAAGCCATCCTTGTGCCTTACTTCTTACCATTTCTAATAAGTCGTTGTTTTCCATGTTTATAATATTATTGTGTTTATTGTTGAGCAATCTACTCAATACGATAAATATACAAGAAACAAATATACGAATTTCTTAAAGTAAAGCAATCAAAGGACTTATATTTTGCCTAAAAAATGCGATAAATCGTTCTACCACGTGAACGGATGTGTATAAATCGACTCATTTCCGCAAGCATCCGTTACGATTAATTTAAGTTCGTGCTTACCTCTTTGCAGTCTTTCTTTATCGAAGCGATAGGTAATAACCGATTTATTATTCATCTCGAATAAGACAAACTGCCCGTCTATTTCTCCCCGGTAGGTTTGTACCCCGCTTAAGTTATCGGACAAACGGAATATGAAGTTCTGTTTGTTGATCCACGTCTGTTGGTTGATCGGCGTGATAACCGGAGCCTTTGTATCTTGTTGTATCTTATAACTGCCCAATTCCTTGATATTTGCGTCGATCCAGCCATTACGGTATGTACCGCCCATCCAAGAGGCACGTCCGTTTTGTAAGCGAACCACACCATATTGTTGTTTATTCTCAAGCGTATCGCTTTGCAAGAATAGTGATAACTGGGCCGTTCCATGCAAAGGGATTGGCTTATCGTGCAATATGTGGGTGGCTGATAATGAGGTACTATCTTCTTTCACCGAATAGCGGAAGTAGAGGTCATTATATAGATTACCTTTAGGCATGACGAGACGGATGCCTTTAGCGCCGAACCTATTCTCGCCACCCCAATGGAATAATTCTGTATGAGTCGTATCGATCTGGGGGATCTCTTGTTTCTTTCCCTCGATCCAGATGGATAAACGGGTGGCATTGCCGAAAGCGTCAGCAAGTGTATACGTCAAATGATAGGTACGAGGTTCATCTATACGCAAGATTCCCCGGTTTACGCTTTCAAGGAAGCGTAGACGGTTTCCCGGCTCAATAAAACTACGCATATAGAAAGAGCGATGATCTTTCCATTCTTCGTAATCTGTGAATGTGTTCAGATAACGGGTCTCGTTAAATGCGAACTTATCGAGATTACTATGGAAAATCACTTGGCTGTCTGCCGTGAGCGTGATTTCTCGTACGCCATAAATGTTAGTCGTATTATCCATATAATCATAGGCTTTTACAGCGAGCCCTATTTCTCCCCATGCCTCGATTTTTCCAGTGATTGTCTGTTTCCCGTTTTTCGCCGTGACGGGTTTTATCTCAAGCTTCTTGCTTTTGCCGTTTACTACGCCTTTTCCTTCGATGGGGACGATCTGTATTCCTTGGATTTTAGGAGGACGGGTATCGGTTATCCGATCCGAGAAATAATCCAAGGGGTCCATGACTTCCTCGGTCTCGGTGTCTCGTACCTCAAAATGGAGATGAGGTCCACCAGAGCTTCCGGTATTGCCGCTTAACGCTACGACTTCATTTTTCTCGACAGGAAGCAAATCCGGTGTAAGGAAGAGATTTACATTGAAACTTTCTTGTGCGTATTGTTGCTCTTTTACATAATTCGCTATTTTCTTCGAGAATTTTTGTAGATGGCCGTATACGGTGGTCGTTCCATCCGGGTGTGTGATGTAAAGCCCGTTACCGTAGCCCCATGGACTTACGGATATACGTGATACGTATCCTTCTTGTACCGTATGTACGGGTTTACCTTCTACCCCTTGTGTCTTGAAGTCTATTCCGGAATGGAAATGATTACTTCTTAACTCACCGAAATTTCCGCTCAGTAAGATCGGGAAATCGAAAGGATTCCTAAGTTGCTGGGCGTTTGTGTTGATTATGTGGGAGCCGATGATCGCGAATAGACCGGCTAGATATATGGATCTAATATTCATAGGTATTACGTATTTTGTGATACAAAGATAGTGTTTTTTGTGTCTATGGAAAACACGTACGTGTTTTTACGGGCATATTTGGAAATCGATGACTAATGGCAGGTGGTCACTAAAACCGCCCTCATATTTAAAGCCGTAATAGGTTCGAAAAGGACGTACCCCCCGCCATGTTTTATCCTTAGTCAATAAAAAATCAGGAGCGAATATGTGGATGCTTTCCGGAATGATATGCATGGAAGACTCTTGCGTGATGAGATCCCGGTTTACGATTATTTGATCGAGTTGGCTCCATTCGCCTTGGAATTTATGACTACCCGGGAATTGAGTTATATGGGGGCTTGCGAACAAATTATAATAGGTACAAGATGTGGAATCTGTGATCTGCGTATTTTCAGGAAAGGCTTGGGCAGCGAATATCTCGGAAATACTTCTGTCTTGAGGGGTGTCATTGAAGTCTCCCATAATGAGTATCTGCGGCTTTTCTCGTATCAGTAACAGGGAATCGCTAGATCCCCGTAAAGTGCGGGCCGCATCAAAACGATCCTTTTCACTTTCTTTTTCTCCTCCGTAGCGGGAGGGGAAATGACACACGAAAACATCTAAGGTATCGCCTGTTATGATCTTTCCATATACGTGTAGGATATCTCGGGTTAATTTGTGTTTGTTCCCGGAGAAACGAATTGGAATGGATTCATGTCGTAAATAAAAGAATTGATCTCGTTGATAAAGAAGAGCGACATTAATACCTCTGGGATCGGGGCTTTGAGTGATAATATATCGGTAATCCTGCCAGCGGAGCGGTGTGCGACGGGTAAGATGAGACAGGACGGAGTCATTCTCGACTTCGCAAAGAGCTATTAAGGCCGGTGTGCTCCATTCCCCGGCAGCGCTTATTACTTTCGCTATTTGTTGTAGCTTATGATAGTAGCGGCTTTGTGTCCAGTACCGGTTGCCGGAAGGTAGAAATTCATCGTCATTCTTGGTTGGATTATCCCTTGTGTCGAAAAAGTTCTCCACATTATAGGTCATGACCTTGAACGTAGCTTGGGCAAATAACGGAGGGGAGGCAAAGAATAAAAGAAAAAACATAAAAATCTTCATAGTTAAAGCTTTGATTAATTGTTAATATGTAATGTATTCTTATTCGTTTGAATCTTCGGTCTCTTCCTGAACAAACTCGTAGGCTCCTATGGTCGGGCCGTTCGAACTGGTTAGCCGGTTGACACCGTAACGATCGATCGGATAATTCTTCGTTATCTCGGGATCTGCTTTTCCGACTCCGGTAGTCGATACGGAATCTGGCCGGAAATCATAGGTGTATTTATTTTGCTTGCCTCCTACTTTCCGATAGGAAGGAGTCTTTTTGATAAACAAGACCTCCTTGAAGTGATCGCTGGAGGATTCTTTGGCTTTAAGCGCACAGTGATTGAACCGATAATCGAAATCTGTACTGCCATCTGCTTTTAATTCGACATCGTAACTTCCATCGATAGTGCAATTGTCAAAATAAGCTTGCGTGATAGGATACGGGCCATTTCCGTCTACTGTTACGTTATTGAGCAAGTACAGGCATTTACTATCCAAAGGAACAGTCTCGCTGGCCATTTCCCTTTTGGTTAAACTCATGTAATTAGCCATCGTACAGTGAGCGAAGTAATATTTACCACCGACTAAAGTGAGTACACTTCCTCCGGCATTGCTGAATTCCGTATTTGTAGCGATAACATCACAATTGATGGCGAAGAATAGATCGCTCCCCATATTCGTGATCTGTGAGTTGTTTATCTTGATCTTTGGCCGGTCCGGGGTGGAAGGCTCGCAATATACACCGGAGGTACCATTACGTACGATTACATTATCCCAGACATTCCCGTAGCTATCCGCCTTAAAGGTAATGCCTCCCCATTGTCCGGGAGTCCGGTCATACGGTAATATATCATTTAGTATATAATCCAAACGGTCGCCTCGGAAAGTGATAGGCTCATCCAAGGTGCCTAAAGCGTTCATGGAGCCGTGAACGATCAGGCTCGCTTTATCATGCATATAGAAAGTAGCCCCCTTCTCGATATTCAATGAAACCCCTTTAGCGATAACCAAACTATCGTAGATCAAATAAGGACGATTAGCCGTGAGGATAGAATCTTTTGTAATCGTAACACCGCCTTTGTAAAGATTAACATCCTGCCCATAGGCTTCCAATAATACGGATTGACGGATGCCATTCACGGTGAAAAGTACGGAATCCTGTATCAACAGAGGTTGATTGCCCCCATTCGGATCGACCGTTACTTCCACGAATACATACATGCTGTCGTTGGCGAGTATCCCTACATTATTAAATGAGCTACCTTTGCGTCCATCCACATTCATGCGGAAGCCGGTAGCCTCTCCACTGGCCAGCATGATGGACTCAATGCTCAGAGGTTCACTATTTTTATTGTAGATCATAAATTGACGAGTGGTAGAACCGATCGTACTGAAGATCGTGTCAAAAGCGAGCGTGTCTGTCGAGAAGCTTAGCCGGTAAGTCGGGTTGGTGGAATAATGATCATCCAAACCGTCGCATGCCGGAAGCATGTTCAACAGAAGCGTCGCGAGTATAAATAGCGTTATCGTTAATCTTTTCATTTTCGTAAATGTTAACTGTAAATATCTTGTGTTCTTGTTTCAATAGATAAACAAAATTATCATAAAAAAGTTGCAAGACATTAACATAAAAAAAGAGGATAGACACGGTTATCGTGTCTTTCCTCTTCTTATAACGCAAAAAACGTTGGTTTATTTTGCGGGGATGCTCTTTAATAATTCAAGAAGGTGGCTCCACCATAAACCGACCGTAGCGATCTCGATACGCTCGTTGGGTGAATGTACGTCACGCAAAGTAGGCCCGAAAGAGATCATATCCAGTTTCGGATATTTTTCCAAGAACAAACCGCACTCTAATCCGGCGTGGATGGCCATGATCTTGGCGTCTTTGTTGAATAGGCGTTTGTAAGTCTCCTGTGCGATCTTCAAGATCTTAGAGTCGGGGTTCGGGGCCCATCCCGGATAGCCGTCGCCATGTTTTACATCTGCTCCAGCCAATAGGAACGTGGAGGCTACCGTATTGGCGATAGCGATCTTGCATGATTCGATAGAGCTACGCTGGCTGGTACCGATCAAGATCGTATTGCCTTCTTTCATCTTTATGGAAGCAAGGTTGGTAGAAGTCTCTACCAAGCCTTCTATATCGTGGCTCATACCGATTACGCCGTGCGGACAAGCGTGCAAGGCGTAGATTAATTTCTCGGCGGTGGCATTGTCGATATGATACTCCGGACGATCCGTGGACTCCATCGCTAACTGAACGTTCGGATCTACATGTTTCAACTCATTTTCAACGTCGGCGGCGAAATGGTTCAGCAAGATACGTACATCCTCCTTATTTTCCGGATGCAAGCCGATCACGGCGTGTGCCTCGCGAGCGATTGCGTTACGTAAGTTTCCTCCATCGATAGAGCAAAGAACGAAATCATATTTCTTTTTCAATAAGAATAAGAAACGAACCAATATCTTGTTGGCATTGCCTAATCCTTTGTGGATCTCGCCACCGGAGTGACCGCCATTCAGCCCTTTCACGTCGATACGGAAATACTGCATCTTATCGGACGTAGGAACTGGCTCGTAATGGAAAGTCGCTTGTGTGTCTTTACCTCCGGCGCAACCCATAAAGATCTCTCCCTCGTCCTCGCTATCGAGATTTAACAAGATATCTCCGGTCATGAAACCTTCTTTCAAGGCTTTCGCTCCAGTCAAACCTGTTTCTTCGTCTACCGTGAACAAACATTCGATCGGACCGTGTTGGATATCATCGGAGGCAAGCAAAGCCAACTCGGCCGCTACACCGATACCATTATCGGCTCCCAAAGTAGTGCCGTTGGCACGCAGCCATTCGCCGTCGACGATCGTCTCGATCGGATCATTGTCGAAATCGTGTTTCGTACCGTTATTTTTCTCGCAAACCATATCCATGTGAGACTGCAATACGACTACCGGACGATCCTCCATTCCCGGAGTGGCAGGCTTTGACATTAAAAGGTTGCCGGCTTCATCTTTCTTGATAGCTATTTTGTACTCTTTCGCGAATGATTCTAGGAATTCAATCATTTTGCCTTCCTTTTTTGAGGGGCGAGGCACTTGGGTTACTTGATGGAAGAACTTCCATACGATAGTAGGCTTTAAATCAGTAATCTTCATAATGTTACAATGTATTATAGATGTTACTCTAAAGTTAATAAAACCGCAACTGAAAGAGCTTAGTTCGAAAAAAAGTAGAATAAAATGCCAAAAAGACACTTAGTAATCACTTAAACTCTTATATTTGCGTCCACAAATATAGAGAAAATGCTTACAACGTTATTATTTACGGTCATAATTCTTGTTATCAGCGTCGTGTTGCTATCGATAAAAGTGCTGTTGAAAAAGGGAGGAAGGTTTCCGAATACGCATATCGAAGGAAACAGGGCGTTGGGTAAGAAAGGTATATTTTGCGCGAAGACCATGGATCGTATGGCGGTTAAGCAAAAGGGGCTCTATGACATCATGAACGAAATAAAAGAATAAAAAAATAAGATTTAAATTGCACTTTATGAAGAACATTAACTACGTTATTAACGGTGTGCTAGCGGTGGCTGTCGTAATCTTGTATATTATGCAATTTTCCGGCAAGAAAGAATCAAGCGTAACAAGAACATTCGCGTCAGCGGGAGACACAACGGCCTTACTTCCGATCGCTTATGTAAATGTGGATTCCCTGTTACTTAATTACAATTATTCCAAGGATCTGAACGAGATCATCTTGAAGAAACAAGAGAATTCCCGTGCTAACATCACCCAGAAAGCCCGTAGTTTACAAGGCGAGATGCAAGATTTCCAGCGTAAGGTAGAAAATAACGCTTTCCTTACCCGTGAGAGGGCGGAGCAAGAGCAACAACGTTTATTGAATAAGCAACAAGAGTTGCAGAACTTAGATAACCAATTGGCTCAAGAGTTGATGCAAGAGCAGCAGAAGTTGAACGAGCAATTACGCGATACGGTTGTTTCTCAATTGAAGGCTTTCAATCTGGGTAGGGGCTATCAAGTGGTATTCAGCAATACGGTAGGAGATAATATCCTTTTGGCTGGCGATTCCTATGATATCACAGGCGAATTGCTGGAATACTTGAATAAGAATTATTCCTCTCCGGCCAAGTAAGCTATTAATAGAATTTATAAAAGAAAGGGTGTATCAAAGGAACGTTTGATACACCCTTTTTAACGGTACTTACCGGGGATTTTATAGAAGATATACTGTATCTGCAAAGTAATATATACTGCGTTGGCCTGGTCAGTATATATTCATCGGTCGAGACTGCGTTTTGCGGCCAATTACTCTTTAGGAGTAACGAAAGCGGTATATACTTGTAAGATAGCGGCTACGCTCAAGCAAAGGATCCACTCGGTACGGTTGTTGAACATAAAGCCGGAAGATACGATCATTAGAAGTCCGGCGAATACGTTGAAACGGTGGAGCCGACGGCGACGAAAGTCCAAGTCCTTAACCGGAAGGGTCAGATAGCAAACGGCTATACCCGCCGCACCGGCAGCGAATAAATAAGGGGCGACAGCCCAATGAGTAAGAAACAATACGGCACCGGCTAATACGAGTAATCCCGCTACGCCGAAAATAATCGATCTGATTTGTTGATTCATTTATTTGTCCTTGATAATAAAAACATCCTCGTTCGACCTTTTCATAAAATACTCTTCACGGGCGAAACGTTCCAGTCCCTCCTTGTCCGTATGCAGGTCGTTTAATTTCTTGCTGTTGATCTCGATCTCCTTTTGATAATGTTTGATCTCTTTCTCCAAGCCGCGTATTTTCTCGTCGTACGTATAGCGTTTATACAGGCTGCTATCGCCCACCGTAAAGGTGACGATAAGGAACACGATGGTAACCAACCAATAAGCGTTGATCCACGATAGATACTTTATGTAAAACTCTTTTATGCGTGACATCGAAACATCGTTTTCGCGAAGATAATGAATTATTTTGTTTATCTTTGTCTTATCAATAAAAAGCAGAGAATGGATAATTATATTGTATCGGCAAGAAAATATCGCCCGTCCACTTTTCGGAGTGTAGTAGGGCAGAAGTCTCTTACCACTACGCTGAAAAACGCGATACAAAGTAACAAATTAGCGCATGCTTACCTGTTTTGCGGTCCTCGTGGAGTAGGAAAGACCTCGTGTGCCCGTATCTTTGCGAAGACAATCAATTGCTTGAATCCGACGGCGGATGGCGAGGCTTGCAATGCGTGCGAGTCGTGCCGGGCTTTCAATGAGCAGCGTTCTTACAATATCCATGAACTGGATGCCGCCTCGAATAACTCGGTGGACGATATCCGTACCTTGATCGACCAAGTGCGTATCCCGCCTCCAATCGGTAAATACAAAGTCTTCATTATTGACGAGGTCCATATGTTGACAACCGCCGCTTTCAACGCATTCTTGAAGACATTGGAGGAACCTCCGCATCATGCTCTCTTTATCTTGGCTACGACCGAGAAGCACAAGGTGCTTCCCACGATCCTTTCCCGTTGTCAGATCTATGATTTCTCCCGTATATCCATCGCCGACATGGTGGAGCATTTGCAATATGTCTCTTCGCAAGAGGGGGTAACAGCGGAACCGGAAGCCTTGAACGTGATCGCCCAGAAAGCGGATGGAGGTATGCGCGACGCTTTGTCTATCTTTGACCAAGTGGTAAGTTTTACGAATGGAAATATCACGTATCAAGCGGTTATCGATAACTTGAACGTGCTGGATTATGAGTATTATTTTCGTCTGACGGATGCGATCTTATCTGGCAATGTGCGGGCATCTTTATTGATCTTGAACGAGATATTAGGCAAAGGATTCGACGGGCAGAATATCATAACCGGTTTGGCCGGGCATTTCCGGGATTTATTGGTATGCCGGGATGAGTCCACCTTGGTGCTATTCGAGGTGGGGGCTTCTATACGTGAACGATATAAGGAGATGGCGAAACATTGTCCGGATCAACTTCTGTTCAAGGCGATAGAGCTAGCGAATACGTGTGATTTGAATTATCGTGCCAGCCGCAATAAGCGTCTTTTATTGGAATTGACGTTGATTCAGCTCTGTCAATTAACACAGGTAGCCGCCGACGATAAAAAAAAAGCGCTGATTGAGCCGATCGCCGGGACGAATCCAGCTTCTCAAGCGGTGAATAGCGGGAAGCCTCAACAGCCGCCTCAAGCTCCTTCAGTTACGGCAGCGGCCGGTGCTCCACAAGTTATGAGTACGCACATGCCGAGCTCGGTTCCTGCGCCACCTCCGTCTACAGCGCCTAATCCGGTTCGTAGAACGGCTCGTCCGATGGGAATCTCCATGAAGGAGATCGGAGTGGAGAAGCCTAAGCAACAAACCGTTCAACAAGCGACAACGAACGTAAAGGAGGTAGTAACTCCCTTTGACAATGATTCCTTGGTTCGTGAATGGGATAATTACGCCGCAACGATTGACAAGAAAGTGTATCTTAAGAATACGATGATCAATTGCAAGCCTACCTTGCAAGAGAATTATTATTTCGAGGTAGCCGTACATAACCCGGGGCAGCAAGAGGAATTGATCAATAATGCGATCCATATCCTGCCATTTCTCCGCCAGCATCTTACTAATAGCCGTATCCAGATGCGTGTCCGGATCGTAGAGGGAAATGAGAAGCATTTGGCTTATACATCCACGGAGAAGCTAGAGTTGCTGATGAAGATAAATCCTACCTTGGGTCGTTTGAGGGATGAATTTAATTTGACGTTAGATTAAGTAGATATGCTAAAGATCCCAAGAAGGGATCTTTAGTCTTATTTTTTATTCCTTTGTCTCAAGATAAACCACTTGAGTTTGCAAATACTCCTCAAGTCCATGTTTTCCGTCCGCACCACCGATTCCGGATTTACGCCATCCCGCATGGAAGCCTTGCATAGCCTCAAAATTCTCACGGTTAATATAAGTCTCCCCGAATTTTAAGGAGCGCATTACCTTGAATGCATTATCCAAGTTTTGTGTATATACGGAAGATGTCAATCCATATTCGCAATCATTCGCCCATGCGATAGCGTCGTTGATATCTGAATATTCGACAACCGGCAGTATGGGGCCAAAAGTCTCTTCTTGTATGATATCCATTTTCTGCGTAACACAATCCAAAACGGTCGGTTCGAAGAAATATCCTGTTGTACCGATCCTATGGCCACCACACAGTAGCCTAGCACCTTGTTGGATCGCTCTCTCTACTTTTTTCTCCATAGACTCCAATGCGCTGGCTTCAATAAGCGGTCCCATATCCAGATCCGCGACCTCATTGGGATTTCCTACTTTTACCTGCTTCATGCCGGCGACTAGTTTTTCCATGAAGGTCTCTTTTATCGCTTTGTCTACATAAACCCGTTCGGCACAATTACATACCTGTCCGGTATTGATCACACGAGAGGCAATAATAGACTTAACAGCAAGATCGATATCTGCGTCCTTCATCACGATAGCCGGGGCTTTACCTCCTAACTCCAGAGAAACTTTCGTGATATTAGGAGCGGCAGCTGCCATGGTTTGTTGTCCGGCTCCCACGCTTCCTGTCAAACTAACCATACCTACTTTCGGATTCGCCGCGAGTTCATGCCCAATCACGCTACCCCGTCCATTTACCAGATTGAAAACACCGGCAGGCAAACCTGCCTCCTCCACGATCTGTGCGAATACGTATGCGTTCTCTGGCGTAAGCTGGCTAGGTTTTATCACGATCGTATTTCCGGTGATCAAGGCCGGAGCGGCTTTACGAGCGACTAGAAAGAAAGGAAAATTCCAAGGTAGGATACCTGTCGTTACTCCAATCGGTCTCTTAAATAAGAAAATGCTTTCATGAGGGCGGTCACTGGGAATGATTTCCCCTTCGTACCGACGGGCCCAGCCTGCCATGTAATCCATATAATCTGCGGTAAAAAGAACTTCAACATTGGCGAGTCCTTGGGTTTTGCCTCCTTCACGGACGATGATGTCGGTCAGTTCCTTCTCTCTCTTACGGATGCCTGCCGCTATCTTTGTCAGATAAGCCGCCCTTTCTATGGAGGGCGTTCTTTCCCATTGATTCTGCGCTTTCTCTGCGGCATCGATCGCTTTTCTGGCATTTTCAACCGTCCCGTCGGGCATCAGTGAAATAACCTCTTCGGTAGAAGGATTCAATACCTTGATCCATTTCCCAGACTCATTCTCAATGAATCTGCCATCTATAAACATTTTCAATTCTTTCATGATACTATTTTTAGGTTGAATAATTTGTTCTTAAAAGTACGGGAAAGGAAGGAATGGCAATGTTTTAAAAATGATAATAGTTCTATCAGAAATGATAGTGAATCAAGATAATAGGGTAGATATAGGAAAAACAGCCTCAAGAAGTTGATCTTCTCAAGGCTGTTTTTTTATAGAATGATCGTTTTTCGTTTTAGCAGGCTTTGAAGCTCATGTCCAAGCTCTTCACGGAGTGAGTCAAAGCCCCTACGGAGATGAAGTCTACGCCACATTCCGCGTAATCACGTAATGTGTCGAACGTGATACCGCCGGAAGACTCTACCTCGAAACGTCCGTTGATGCGGCGAACCGCTTCTTTTGTATTCTCGATATTGAAATTATCCAACATGATACGATCGATACCGCCTACTTTCATGGCTTGTTCCAACTCGTCGAAGTTACGAACCTCGATCTCGATCTTTAGGTTCTTACCTTTTTCTTTCAGATAGTTTTGCGCACGTGTGATCGCTTGCTCGATGCCGCCGGCGAAATCCACATGATTATCTTTCAATAAGATCATATCGAACAAACCGATGCGATGGTTCATGCCGCCACCGATACGTACGGCCTCTTTCTCGATCATACGCATACCGGGAGTTGTCTTGCGAGTATCTAGAACGTGTGTCTTGGTGCCTTCTAACGCCTTGGCGTATTTACGAGTCGTAGTAGCGATACCGCTCATGCGTTGCATAACGTTCAGCATCAACCGCTCAGTCTGCAATAAGGATTGGATCTTACCTTCCACCACGAACGCTATATCCCCTTTTTTCACTTCGGCTCCGTCTTGTATAAAGACCGTCATTTTCAGTTCCGGATCGAAGTCGTGGAAGATACGTTTAGCCATTTCCACGCCGGCCAATACGCCATCTTCCTTGATGATCAGCTGGCTTTTCCCCATCGCTGTCTCGGGGATGCAACATAAGGTGGTATGATCACCATCGCCAATATCCTCGGCAAACGCTAATTTGATTAAGTCGTCAATAAGTTTGTCCATCTTTTATTCTATTCTGATTGATTGTATAATCGCTGTATTCCCTTCGGCACGGTACGTGATGTTTACACGGTACTCACCGGAAGACGTCGGAAGCTTTCCGACAAGGAAACCGCTTTCCTTTTTATCCGCATGATGTACGACCGAGAATCCGGAAGGCTTATTCGAACTGAAAAATGAGGACAACATAGAGACGGCCTCACTTCCGTTACATTTCTTAGAGGAACCGGGCAAGGCTACATCCACCACCTTATCCATAGCACCGGATAGAGAGGAGGCATTTCCTGCCTTGAAAGCATTTGATATACTGGTAATATCCGCCGCCTGCGCACATACGAATGCGAATATCAAGGCGAATGTAAGTAAGAGTCGTTTCATAAGCTTTCTTTATTTTATTGAGTAATTAGTGGCAAAGGTATGTATTTTTCTTGTAACTTAGCCTTTCTAAACCTGTAAATGTAAGTAGATGAAGATTGGACTGATTGTGATTGGTAAGACGGATGCCGGTTATTTTGTGGAGGCTATCAATGAGTATAAAAATCGCTTGACGCATTATATACCCTTTGAAATGGAAGTCATACCGGATATAAAGAACGTGAAGAACCTCTCAGAGGCGCAGCAAAAGGAGAAAGAGGGCGAATTGATTTTAAAGGCTTTGCAGCCCGGCGATTATTTGGTGTTGCTGGACGAGAAAGGGAAGGAGTTCACCTCCATGCAATTTTCTACTTATCTGGAAAAGAAAATGCATGCGGTCCCGAAACGCTTGGTATTTGTGGTGGGCGGTCCTTACGGTTTTAGTGAGGCCGTGTATAAGGCGGCATCGGAAAAGATCTCGTTGAGCAAGATGACTTTTTCCCACCAGATGATCCGATTGATCTTTATCGAGCAGATTTACCGGGCGATGACGATCTTGAATAACGAGCCTTACCATCATGAATAACCGCATCGTTTAACGCCGGTATCCGCATAGCCCTACGCCTATACTGGCGTAAGTTCACACCGATACTGCCGTGAGGCTATGCGAATACTGGTGTTTTTCTCCCGGATTAATGGACTAATTTCAGGCCGACGATCCCTATCAATATCAAGGATAAGAACAATAATCTGAATATATTCGCGGAATCATGGAAAAACAAGATTCCAAGAAGAACAGTCCCTATAGCCCCGATCCCGGTCCAGATTACATAAGCCGTACCGATCGGGATGCTTTTCTGGGCGAGATATAAGAAATAACCGCTTAAGCCCATGGATAAGATCGATAAACCTATAAACCAAATAAAATATTTGGAATGCATACTTGCTAATTTAAAGCCCAGCGGCCAGCCGATCTCGAATAATCCGGCTATAATTAACAGAATCCAAGCCATATAGAATTAGTCTTAAAAGTTTTCCCGTGTCTTCTGGATCAATAAATAATCCAATAAAGTCATGGCGGTCATAGACTCGACGATAGGTACCGCACGAGGCAATACGCATGGATCATGACGTCCGCGTGCCTTTAATATCGTATCCTCTCCCTCCATGTTAACCGTTTCTTGTTCCATCAAGATCGTAGCGACCGATTTAAAGGCTACCCGGAAATAAATATCTTGTCCGTTGGAGATCCCTCCTTGGATACCGCCGGAATTATTGGTACGAGTATTGATATGCCCGTTATCATTGAAAAAGCGATCGTTCCTTTCCGATCCGCGGAAGAAGGCGGCGTTGAATCCGTCTCCATACTCGAAGCCCTTCACGGCGTTGATCGTAAGCATCGCATGTCCCAACGCGGCATGTAACTTGCCGAACACAGGCTCTCCCAATCCGACGGGAACCCCTTTCGCCACACAGGTAATAACACCGCCGATCGTATCTCCTTTTGATTTGATCTCGGCGATCAAGGTTTCCATCTCTGAGGCGGTCTTCGGGTCCGGGCAACGTACGTCGCTCTCCTCCGTCAAGCTTAAATCATAATCTTGGTAACTACCCGCTAATTGGATCGGGCCGACCTGCGAGGTATAAGCTTGGATCTGTATGCCGTATTGTTTAAGGGCGAGTTTAGCGATAGCTCCAGCCACGCAACGAGCGATCGTTTCCCGAGCGGACGAACGTCCTCCTCCACGGGGATCACGGATTCCATATTTCGTTTGATAGGTATAATCGGCATGGGAAGGACGGTAAACCGTCTTCATATTGTCATAGTCCGAGGAATGTTGGTTTTTGTTCCAGATGATGAAACCTATCGGCGTACCGGTTGTCTTTCCCTCGTAGATGCCGGAAAGAAATTGTACCTCATCATCCTCTTTACGGGGGGTCGTGATACGGGATTGTCCCGGTTTACGACGGTTCAGCTCTTGCTGGATGAATGCCGTATCTAATTCGATCCCGGCTGGGCATCCGTCGATCACGCCGCCGATACCGGGGCCGTGCGATTCGCCGAACGATGTTAATCTATAAATATTACCAAAAGTATTCACCGCTTTGTCTAATTGAAAATTGAAAACTGAAAATTGAGAATCAAAAGCCGATGATTAGGCGTTTCTCCTAATTTTCAATTTTCAATTCTCAATTTCCCATTATTTAGTGGCATCCACCACAACCACAACCACCCTCGTGGTTATCGCCACAATCGCTACCGCAATCGTCGCAACCGCAACTGCATCCACCTGCGGGAGCGGAGAAGGCTGCGATCTCTTCCGCTGTCGGTTCGTGTACGTCGATTACCTCGCCGCTGAAATGCAAAGTCTCGCCAGCCAACGGATGGTTGAAGTCCATTACCACGATATCATCCTTCACTTCCAATACAGAGCCGTTCATACGGTTGCCATTAGAATCCATCATTGGGACGGTATTACCTTCCTTGATCATCTCGGCGTCGAATTTACCGTCCACCTCGAAGATATTCTTCGGAAGATCCAATACGTGCTCCTCGTTATATTCGCCATAAGCCTCGGCTGGCTCGATGGAGAAGTTGAACGTGCCACCTACTTCCAGCCCGTTCAAGGCTTTCTCGAATGCCGGAAGCATCATGCCTGTTCCGTAGATGAATTTCAAAGGAGCCTCGACCGTCGCTTTTTCCATTAACTCACGTTCTTCACCTTCGCCAACGTTCAGGTCGTATGTAACCGCAACGTATTTGTTTGCTGTAATTTTCATTTGTCTTGTATTTTAAATATGTATAGAAATGCTCGCAAAGATACGATTTTATTTCTTATCCACCGCCTTTTTAAGAGCGTTCATCGCTTTATCTAAAACAGAGCGGGGGCAGCCAATGTTCAAACGCATATGGCCTTCTCCCCCGGGGCCGAAGATACTTCCGTCGTTCAGCGCTAGTCCGGCTTTGTCTTTGAACAGGTGTACGAGTTCATCTTGACTTAATTTCAGTTCCCTGCAATCCAACCAAACGAGGAAGGAGGCTTGGGGCTGGTAAACTTTTATCTTGGGGAGATGTAGTTTCATGAACTCTTCCACGAAACGTACATTCTCCATGATATACATTCGCATTTGTTGCAACCATTCGGCACCATAGGTGTAAGCGGCGGTTGTCGCCGTATAAGCGAAGATCGTGCCATCGCCAAACTCTCCGGCCTCAAGGAAAGAGTAAAATTCTTCCCGGATGCGATCATTGGGTACGATTGCGTAGGAAGTCACGATACCGGCGATATTGAACGTCTTGCTCGGTGCCATGAAAGTTACGCTGCAAGAAGCGGCAGTATCCGATACGGAGGCAAATGGATAATGCGTATACTGAGGATAGGCCATTTCCGCATGAATCTCATCGGAGATAACCAAAATATTGTGCTTGGTGCAAATCTCGGCCAATCGGACCAAGGTTTCCTTTTTCCAGACGATCCCGCCCGGATTGTGAGGGTTGCAGAGGATCAATACCTTGCATTTATCATCTATAATAGATTCAAGATGATCGAAATCCATCTCATAGATGCCGTCTACCATCTTTAGCGGATTATAAACGACCTCACGCTTCATTTTCTCCGGAACGATGCGGAACGGATGATAAACAGGGGGCTGGATGATGACCTTATCTCCTTTTTGCGTAAAGCATTGGATAGCGAAAGCGATTCCCTTTACGATTCCCGGGATATAGCTGATCCATTCCCGTTGTATTTTCCAGTTATGTTTGTAGTGTACCCAATTGATGATACTCTCGTAATACTCGTCGGAGCCGAATGTATAGCCGAATATCTCGTGCTCACAACGTTTCTTCAGGGCCTCTACAATAAAGTCCGGTGTGCGGAAATCCATATCCGCCACCCATAGTGGTATCAGATTCTCGTCACCGAACATCTCTTTCAAACGGTCGAATTTCACGCAACTCGTCCCATGCCGTTCGATAACTTCGTCGAAGTTGTAGTGTTTCATATTTTTATTAACGATCAGTTTCTTAATTGTTTTAGGGGTCAAACTTACATAAAAAACTGCGATTTTAAAGCAAAATATGTATAAAGATGATGTTTTTGTATAGTAGGAAACTTTATAAAAGACTTTTCTCTCTAAAAATAAAATCAGTGAATTTGCTTCTTGAAAAATAAGAGAAACAAATTCACCGAATAGTATAAGACATATAGTTTACTTTTGGTCGAAGATACTCTTAGCAATCTTTAATGAAGCTTTATGTGCATTGGCCAACATGGTTAATTCCTGTACAATATCCGGATGTTCTTCTGCTATATTGTATAATTCTCCAGGGTCAGTACCTAAATCATATAAAACAGGTTTATCATATACGATTTTATCCGTTGCTCCATAAGCTGGTCTATAAGAGAAATGGGCTTTATATTTACCTTTTCGAATCGCGTATAATTCACTGCCTCTGTAAAAGTAAAACACATCGCGTTTACAAGTAGACTTATCTTTTAATACATTTAGCAAGCTGATTCCATCATAATGCCGATCTGAAGGCAATGGAATTCCTGCTATCTCACAAAATGTAGGTAGTAAGTCTAATGTACTAGCCATATCCGTTATATATCCCGGTTTAACCATTGCTCCCCACATAATACATGGAACGCGGAACCCTCCTTCGAACATGGAAGCTTTGCCATCCTTTAACGGACCCGGTGATCCTCCTTCTTGTTTACATAAAAGCCATGGCCCATTATCAGATGTGAAAATAACCAATGTGTTTTTATCTAATCCTTCAGATTTTAATGTTTGCAAGATTTGTCCTACACTCCAATCCAGTTCCTCTACGGTGTCACCATATTTGCCTCTGGCTGATTTACCTTGAAAGTCAGTAGAGGCATATACAGGCATATGAGGCATAGGGTGTGCTAAATACAAGAAAAAAGGCGAATTCTCATTTGATTTAATGTAGCGGATAGCAGCTTTCGTCACTTGTTGCGTTAAATTATATTGTTGGGGCTCCCTTTCCAGCTCTTTTTCTTGTTCATAAATAATATATTCATAAGGATATTTTGTGTTGCCTAATTTAATTTGTTCCTTCCGGCTCATATCATTGGAATAAGGATAACCGTAAAAATAGTCAAAGCCATGACGTAATGGCATGTATTCTGGTAAATGTCCTAAATGCCATTTACCTATGCAAGCCGTATGATATCCGGCTTGTTTCAGCAGTTCTGCGATCGTTAGTTCCTCAGAAGGCAATCCCCCTTTGGAATCAGGAAACAGGACTCTGCGTTGATCTCCATACATTCCGGTACGGACTCCTAGGCGGCCTGTTAATAATCCGGCACGGCTAGGAGAGGAGACTGATGCTGAAACGTAAAAACTACTCCATTTTTGTCCTTCTATAGCCATCCGGTCGATATTCGGGGTTTTTATCGTAGGACTTCCGAAACAAGATAAGTCTCCATATCCCATATCATCACAATTGATAACTATGATATTGGGCTTTGTCGGTTGACTATGCCCGTCATACGAGGCTAAAACTCCTGTAATGTACAGTATATATTTAATTTTATTCATGGATTAATTGTTTATTAAACGACATGGCATTCGTGTCTTGATATTGTTTTTGTAAACGTATAAGCTCCTTTTCCAGTTGATGAGTGATATTCTCATATCCTGTTTTTCCATACAAGTTGTTCATCTCCATAGGATCTTCTTGTAGATCAAATAATTCCCATTTATCGATATCGTTATAAAAATGAATTAATTTATAACGTTCTGTGCGTACGCCATAATGACGTTTAACAGAATGCTCCGCAGGGTACTCATAAAAGTGGTAATAGAGTGATTTACGCCAGTTCTCAACTTTTTCTCCACGTAACAGAGGCAAAAAGGAAACACCATGCATATCGGATGGGATTTGGATTCCTGCTAAATCTAGGATAGTCGGTCCGTAATCAATGTTTTGGACAAACTCACCGATATCTCCTTTCTTTCCTCCCGGCAAACGAATTAATAAAGGAGTCCGGAAAGATTCCTCATACATGAAACGTTTATCGAACCATCCGTGTTCTCCCATATAGAATCCTTGGTCGGAAGTGTAGACAATCATTGTGTTTTCTAATAATCCTGTCTTTTCTAAATAATTCAATAATACTCCAATATTTCTGTCTATGGAATGGATGACACGTAAATAGTCTCGCATATATTGTTGATATTTCCATTCAGATAGTTGCTTACCAGAAAGTTTGTCTTTCTTGAATTTCTGAATGATTGGATCATAATGAGCATCCCAAGCAGCTTTCTCTTCGGGTGTCATACTGTTATACATGCTGCGTCCGGCATTCTCTAACCCTGTAGTTGTATGGATTTCATTTTCTTTATCAGCCATTTTTAAATCATAGACTAAATCCATATCTTTTATGATACTCATCTTTTGCTCATGAGCGGCTTGACGACCGTTGTAGTCGTCATAAAAATTGGCTGGTAACTCGAATGTCGTATCGCTGAAAAGTTGTAAATCACAAGTATCGGGCATCCATGTACGATGAGGAGCTTTGTGATGGAGTAACAAGCAGAAAGGCTTATTTTTATCATGTATATTCTCCATCCAGTCGATTGCTTTTTCTGTGATGACGTTGGTAACATAGCCTTTTGATGGGACCTGTTTCCCGTTTTTGATAAATGGAGCGTTGTAATAAATGCCTTGACCTATTAAAATTTCCGAATAATCAAATCCGGTAGGAGCGGAAGTTAGATGCCACTTTCCGATTATTGCTGTTTCATATCCGGCTTTTTGTAAAAGTTTGGGGTATGTTTGCTGGGAACCATCAAATGTGGAACTGTTATCAGTGAAACCATTAGCATGACTATGTTTACCGGTTAATATACAGGCTCGACTAGGTCCACTGATGGAATTGGCAACAAAGCTATTGGTGAAACGTACTCCCTCGTTTGCCAGTCGGTCTATATTGGGAGTTTGTATGAAGCGTTTATCATAAGCACTGATTGTCTGGTAAGAATGATCGTCAGACATGATATAGATGATATTCATCGGCTTTTTTCCTGCTATCTGCTCTGAATCTGTTTTTTTGATGTTGCAGGAAGTCGTAGCTATTAAAGCAGAGAATGTGAATAATAATTCTTTTTTCATTATTTAGACTTTTATTGTGTTCGTGATTAAGGTATTTGTTTATTACAGGGTTTAGCCTAAAGTTTGTGAGGAAAGACTTTCTCTTTTATTAGGCTAAATCCTGTAATCAAGTAAATTACCAACCGGGGTTTTGGACCCATTGGTTACCTGTAAGCGATAGCATACGAGGTTGTATGGGTAATAAATAATCTCGTTCCGGATTGAATTGCCATCCGTTAGGATAATGCTTATTATTGAACGGTATGATATAGCGTTTGGAGTCGGAGGGCGTACCTGTTAAGAAAAGATTTTCACCTTCTTGCAGGCTTTCTCCATAAGCGGTTTCCAAAGAACTCCCTTTGAATAATGCACCTGTTGGAGTTTTTCCAATAATGAGGATGTCTGCGGCGGCCCAGCGCAAGATATCTTGAAGCCGGCTTCCCTCTAAAGCTTTTTCTATGCGTCGTTCTCTTCGTACTGCTTGTATATATTTATCCAATTTATTAAACGGGTAATCGGGATCGGTATTGAACTCTCTGTCGAAATCCATCTCGGGCATGCCCACACGCTCTCGAAGTGGCCTTAAGGCTTCTTTTATTTTGCTAGCGTTAGCCGCACCATCTAATTCTGCCAGAGCCTCAGCGTAGTTTAATAAAATATCGGCGTAACGGAATTGTATAGCTGGCGCTTGGCTTTTGCCTTCCCCATCTATAGTAGGAATATAAGTCGTATTATATTCTACGTATTTTAGGATAGAATAACCTGTCGTATTTTGATTCCGGCTTTCCTCATTCAAAGGAGGAAGTTTGAATACGAATTCTCCATTTGGACGTAAATCTTGTCCTGGCATGCAAATGGTCTGGGATAATCGTGGGTCTCGTAAGTCCGGACTCAATTCGTCCCCGTATATTACCTTCGCTTTGTCTCGTTCGGAACCGACAAAAGGCTTTCCTTCTTTCGTCAAATAATCATCAACAAGAGAAGCGGATGCCCCACAAGTGCCACCTCCTTTATTTAAATAACGTGTTACGGAATGGCCGATGTTATTGGCAGCATCATATTTCTTCCACCATAAAACTTCTGGATTATGTGAGAGATCCAAAGTGATGAACAAGTCTCGATAAGCGGTATTGGGATTCCCTTTTGAGATGCTCCATACCCCTTCGTCTATTACATCTTTAGCGACATCTGCGGCTTGCCGTAGATAAGAGTTGATTTTCTCATCAGTTACTTTTTTATCATAGAATGGCGTGTTTTTCGCACGATGGTATTTCTCCCAAGTACCTTCAAATAAAGCGACCTCACTCTTAAGCGCTCTTGCTACATCTTTGTGTACACGCATTGTCGAGCTATTGGTTTGAGTGTTTAGATGCTCGATCGCTATATCTAAATCCGCCAATATACTATCAGCGACCTCAAGCCTACTGTTTCGGGGACGTTCCATCTGTTCTTGAATCGGATCTAATACTTTCGTTAACCAAGTGACTTCTCCATAATTAACGAATAACCTATAATAATAGCAGGCTCTGAAGAAATAAGCTTCTCCGATGCATTGCTCCATTTCCGGACCGATCTCCTCGCAATTATCGAGGTTGTTGATTAAGAAGTTTAGACTTCTGATATGTTTATACTCTGTTAATTCGACAGCGGAACTTAATGTGGTTTCTCCCGCAAGACGTGTGTCTATTACATTACTCTGCATATTATCGCTATTCAAGTCCCCAAAGGCGATGCCCGTTGGATTTCCAATGCTGTTAGATTGTACCTTTATGGCAGAGTTTGCCACATCTTTGTCATTAATTTTAAGAGTTGATTCATAAAACTGATTCAGATACTTGGTGATTTCTGTTGTACTGGTGAAAGAATTGACAGAAGACAATTCTCCTTCCGGATATTTATCCATGTCGAAACAGCTACTTAGCCCTAATAGACATAGGGAAACCATTGATAGATATATTCTTTTCATAAATAAATTACGCTTTATAGATTAACAATAACTCCGATAGATAACACTTTATTCATTGGATAATTCTTTCCGGCCTCACTGGTATAGTCATTACCTGTAAAAATAGCTTCCGGGTCAAACATGGAAGGAAGCTTGGTAAATGTTAGAAGATTCTCTCCAGAGAAAAACACTTGTGCTTTGCTCAACCCAATTTTCTGGCTCCATGAATTAGGCAGATCATAACTAATTGTCAGATTTTTCAAACGGCAATAAGCGGCACTTTGCATGTATCTGTCACTTTTTTGTGAGGTCTTATTTCGAAACTGATTGATACTTCCTGCTGCTCCTGTATAAGGATTGGGATAATAGGCGTCTGGATTCTCTGGAGTCCAATAATCTAGATGATCGTTGAATACCGTGACTTGTGCATAAGCTCCCGATCCCCAAAAGTAAACGGTTCCTAGATCTGGAGACCAATTACGTTTTCCTATGCCTTGGAACATCATGCTAAGGGAAATTCCTTTCCATGAAATGGAACCATTAAGCGTATATTGATATCGAGGAGTCGTATTCCCGATAACACACATATCACCCATATCTTCCAATGTGTTATTTCCATTGTTGATCTTTTTGTCGTTATTTAAATCCATATATTTAACATCTCCCGGCATCCATTTTTGACCGGATAAGAAAGATAAATCGTATGTGTTATTATATGTGTCAGCTTCTTCTTGGGTCTGGAGTAGCCCAGAGGCTTTGTATCCCCAAATCTCACCGACTTTCTTCCCTACATACCAATTATCTTGAGGATTGGTCCCTGTCGGATTTTCATAAGCTGTAACTTCGGATGTCGCGTCAGCTAAAGAGCCTCCTATTGAATAATGAATATCCTTCCCGATTTTTCCTCGGTATTGCAGGCTAAGTTCCCATCCCCGGTTTCTCATCCTTGCGTTATTCGTATTGGGAGCCTCTGCTCCAAAGAAATCTGCAAGGTCGGCACTTGGTCCTAACATATCTTTTGTATCCCGCTGGAATACATCGAAGGTGCCGGTGAGAGCGTTGTTAAAGAACCCGAAGTCAAGGCCAAGATTCTTACTTTCCACTTTTTCCCAAGTTGTAAAAGGATCAATAACTCCAGGGGCGTTTATGTACATATCTCTTCCATCTTGAAAATACCAATTACCTAACGGCTGGATTCCCATGATTGAGGTAAAAGTATAAAGTCCGGCTCCGCTTTGATTCCCTAATAGTCCCCAAGAGGCTCGTAACTTTAGATTAGATAATACCTCTAAAGATTTTTCCATGAAAGACTCACGTGTAATATTCCATCCTAAAGAGACCGAAGGGAAAAATCCCCATCTATGATCTGAGGCAAAACGAGAAGAACCATCGTAGCGTCCATTCACTTCTAATAAATAGCGTCCGTCATAATCATAGTTAATACGTCCGAAAAATCCTCGGGTAGCCCATCCGTTTCGAGTATCTGTCGTGGATTTTTCTCCTGTGCCAAGATTGAGGCCCGGATTATTGGTGGAGATCATGTCGGTTACAGACTCATATAAATAGCTATATGCGTAATTTTCTTCTTGGTAACCAGCCATAACGGTGAAATTATGTTTATCGGCCAAAGAGAACATATAGTTTGAGTATAGATTAATTGATTGATATTGGCTTAAGGCGGATGAACGGGTGAATTGCCCATTCTCCATCACGCCTAATTCTTGCCTTGTCCCTTTGTATAAGGTCTCGTTATCCGCTCCCGGGATCATCGGGGCTACGTTGAGCGCCTCATAATTCTCATTATTTTGCCGGTACGTATAGTCGAAGAATATTCTCCAGTTCTTGATTGGTTGTGCTTCGAGACCACCAGTCAGTGTCAGATTATTTTTCTGTGTATTTGTATACGTGCCACTTTGTAAATAGGGAATCATTGTAAGCTCCGTAAAATGACCATTAGGATCGATTGGGCTTATGGTAGGACGGAAGCGAGCTAATGAATGATAAAAGCCTTCAGATAAGGCCCCTTTACCAAAAGGTGTGTCATTATCCGAGTTCATGAATTTAGTATTAACTTTCAAATTTAGCCAGTCCGTAATTTGAGAGGCGATATTTGCATTGAAATTTAAGCGTTTATATTTTATGTCCGCATATCTTAAAATACCATCTTCCGTATACATTCCGGTAGAGATATAATATTGCGCTTTTTTGCCACCTCCACTGAGACTCAAATTATGGTTTTGTTTGAATGCGGAGTTCTTGTAATGTAAATCAAAGTAATCCACATTGCCCAAACCCTTTGGTGTGTTTTCGAATGCTCCTACTAGATTATTTTCTCCATTAAGCTCTGCCCAAGGATTTACGCTAGCAGGATCTTTCATGTACTGCTGAAGTTGCTGTAATTTTTCCGGGTTATATTGCTTGATTACGTTAGCATTGGTACAAGCTTGATTGAAAAAAGTCGCATAGTCATAAGCATTAGCCATTTCCGGCATTACAGTAGGGGAACTCCATCCTACGGTACCTTGATAACTGATGCGCATCTTACCTTCTTCACCTTTTTTCGTCGTAACTAAAATTACGCCATAAGCGGCACGGGCGCCATAAATAGCGGCGGAAGCGGCATCTTTTAAGACGGAAATCGATTCAATATCATTGGGGTTTACATCTGCCAAATCCATCTCTACACCGTCTACTAATACATAAGGATTCGCTGTGTTCGCTAAATTTCCTTGTCCTCGTAAACTCAAGGCTCCACTAGCTCCCGGGCGACCTGAGTTGGAGTTGGATACGGTTAATCCGGGTACTAATCCTTGTAAACTTTGAGTTGCGTTAGCTACTGGGCGTTGGCTGAGTTCTTCGCCTTTTACGGCAGAAACAGATCCAGTAAGGTTTACCTTTTTCTGTACACCGTATCCAACAACTACTATCTCATCTAACTTCTGGGTGTCTTCCGTCATTGTAACCTGTAAGGAGGTTTCTTCCTTGACTGTTATTTGTTTGTCGGAAAAACCGATATAAGAGATATTTAAGATGGCATTTTCGGTAATTATTAATTCAAATTTTCCATCCAAATCCGTAATGGAACCGTTTGTTGTACCCTGCTCAATTACATTTGCTCCGATGATTGGTAAACCGTCAGGGTCTACAACTGTTCCTGTTATTTTTCTTGTCTTTCTCGGAGCTTGCGGTGAAGAAGATGATTTAACTGTTAATACAATCATATTATTGGCCTCTTTTTTATAGGATATTTCCGTATTGGCTAATAAGAGGCTCATGACTTCATCAATGTTTTTATCCTGTACGGATATTGACGTTTTGTGATCTAGGTTACTTAGATCACTGTTATAGAAGAATTTGTATTCCCCCGCCTTTTCTATCTCTTTTAATATGTGACGGATGGATTGGTCTTGTACATCCAGTGAAATTTGGGCATAAAGTGAAGGAGCCAAGATTAAACTACTGAATAGTGCCAGACCGACTGTTTTGATTGACCGTATTTTTATGTATTGTGATACACGGACAAGTTTTTTTTTCATACTTTTGTATTCTATGGATATTAGTACTTGCGCTTGCTATTTGCGAGATACCTAAGCGCGGTTAACTGATTTCTTTTTCGGGGGGAAATGCCTAGCATTTCTACCCCGATTTTTTACGGGCTTTTCATGAAATTGCTATTTACTGTTTTAATACTCTGTTATATAACTCTTTTTTGTCGTTGTTCTCATACAAAATAACCACACTGTCTTTTATCTCGTAGGCTAATGGTGAGGTAAGAGACAATAAATGTAAGATGCTCGCTAGACTGGTATTCCCGGGCTTACCTGTAAAACGATAACTCTTTAAGGCCTCAGATTTAAATACGATCTGGGTATTGTAATAACGTTCCAGCGTATGAGCAATCTCGCTGAATGGTGTTGACTCAAAATTCAATGTATTGTACATCCAACTGGAGTAATCTAAACTATTGTCAACTCTGTTTTTCCCCAGTATGCTAGAGTGTTTATTGAAAATAGCTTGTTCATTAGGCAACAGGTCTACATGGTTATCGTTTGCGGTTACTTCTACTTTCCCGGTCATTAATACAACGGATATGTGCTCTTCCGTGTTATAGTTCTTTACGTTAAAACTGGTTCCTAAAGCTTTTACGGATACCTTTCCCGATTGAACGATAAAAGGACGTTTAGCATCGGGCTTGACTTCAAAATAAGCTTCGCCTTCTAGATTCAGAACCCGCTCATCTGCATTAAAACGGCTTCCATAAGATAACTTTGAATCTGAATTTATCCATCCTTTTGAACCATCAGGCAATGTTATATTCGCTTTTTGTCCTTTCTCGACAGCGACAATCATGTCCATCGGTTCTCGCTGTTTATCCATTGCATAATGATAGGTGACAATACTTGTTGTTATGAGCAATAGGATAATTGCTGTGATACGTAGCGCATAATGGAAAAGTGAAGGGAGAGAAAGACTCATGAATGTCCTTTTCCCTGTTTCTTTAAAAAAGATTTGTTTACGGAGTTCGTCTAGTAAATGTTGTTTTACTGAAGGATCCATTTCCATCGGGGATTGCATCCATATATCATCAGCCCATGTGTCAAAAGCTTTTCGTTCTTTTAGCCATTCTATCAATAGCTTTATTTCCGATGGAGTTGCCTTATTCTCTAGGAACTTGTTAAATATATGTATGTAATCGTTTCTTTCCATTTTCCTCTGTCTTTATTCAGTATACAAATGACAGGGAAGTTTCCGTTATCGCATCCTGTGGATTTAGTATTCGTTAACTATTAAGGAGGCAACTTAAAGCTAAAAGTCCTAGGTCGTATTGGTCTTTTAACCTTTTGCGCAGAAAGGAGATGGCTTTGGTCAGTTGGGATTCCACGGTATTCTCTGATATCTGCAATTGGTCTGCTATCTCCCGGTTGGATAGGTGGGATTGTCTGCTTAGTTTATAAATTCTTTGCCTTCCTTCGGGCATTTGTTGTATTAAAGAATCAACGAATTCTTCTAGGAGATGATATTCTACGATCTCGTCCGTACCTCTGGCATAAGGAGTTCCGGGGTGGTCGATTTGTTGTTCTATATAGAGAATCTCCATCATTTTATGTTGGTAATGGTTAGTTAATAAGTTTTTTGCTATCGTACATAAATAGGCTCCAAAAGACAGTTTTGGGTCTAATTGTTCTCGATTTTTCCATACTTTAAGAAATACAGTTTGTACCATTTCCTCTGCCAAGTAGGAATCCCCATGAGAAATTTTCATGACAAAATTATATAATTTGCCACTCCAAACCGTGTAAAGATATTCAAAAGATGAACGATTACCCTTTCTAAGGTTCTCAATATGCTTGTTCCTCTCTCCCATGGATTAATCCATCAACAACTTTATGAATAGTCGCGATATTAGCTAATTTTCTTGAGGAGGGCAAATTTTATTTAAGAACTAGCTTGGAACTATATAAATTTCCTGTTTCGCTATTGGGGCTTTTTTATGAATTTTGGTGGGGATAGACTTTTCTATGTGAACCTTGTTGACGAAATGTCAAAGTGTTATTATTGCTCTCTGTGGGTGATGAATTATGGGGCGGGGGCTTGGTCGCACGGAAAAAGCGCAAGCATTTGATGGTTGTGTAAATCAGAATGATGTTTGAATGCAGGTGTTGTTGGTCTTTTTTATGATTGATGTTTGAATAGCTGTCTATCGGTTGAGTATTTAAGGCTTTCTCTGTCTGAAAGTCATTTTGAAAATGTCTTTGCTTGAGCTGCTTCTAGCGTGGGTTATGCCGGATTTAGTCTTGATTTTAGGTGATTTTCATTCAAATGTTAACAAAATTTAGTCCGATACTAGATGAAATTTCTTCCTTATGTTCTTCAGAAAACTTTCTTATGTTTTTTCTAGAACACTATTATGAATTTTTTCAAGGCTATTTATAGTCTACAAGTGTTAATAAATATGTGATTTAGAGTTTATATGTATCTTTTTTATCGCTAGAATAGGATTTTCTTATGAGATACGTGTTATCGTAAGTCGTGTTATCTGATAAAAATGTTATCTGGAATCTGTTTTAGATAACATTTGTCTTTTTACTGTTTCTGTTTGGAAATCGAAGTTTTTTCCCTTCTATACCTTCCGATTCCTAAGTAATACACTCTTGCTCCTGTTAAAATGCAATCCTAAAATGGTATTTGCTTGAGAATTGAAAGAGAAATGAAGAATTTTCTTTTAAATCCTTTGCGCATATCAATTATTGTTCTACATTTGCAGCGTCAAACAAACAAAGACAATAAGAAAAGATGATGAACAACGTATTGCATATTATTCTCGTGGTGGTCCTTCTAGTCATTAGTAGGTAAGGAGAAAGGTGTGTAAGAAGTTGTGAAGTCGTAGAGATATTTCTTAAGCCTTTCTCCATATAGGGAAAGGCTTTTTTATTATAAATAATTCAAGGTAGAGGCGTGGATAAAGCGCTCTACGAACAAAAAATAGGAAAGAGATGAAGAATCCGTTAAGAAGCTCATTTAGCACCGAAGGTCGTAGGATGGCCGGAGCCCGTGCGCTATGGCGTGCCAACGGGATGAAAGAGGAACAGTTCGGCAAGCCTATTATCGCTATCGTAAATTCATTTACCCAGTTCGTGCCGGGGCATACGCATTTGCATGAGATCGGGCAACTGGTCAAGGCCGAGATCGAGAAACAAGGTTGTTTCGCCGCTGAATTTAATACGATCGCTATCGACGACGGTATCGCTATGGGGCACGATGGGATGCTTTACTCGCTTCCTTCACGCGACATTATTGCGGACAGCGTGGAATATATGGTAAATGCCCATAAGGCGGACGCTATGGTTTGCATCAGCAATTGCGATAAGATCACGCCGGGTATGCTTATGGCTTCCATGCGATTAAATATCCCGACGGTGTTCGTGTCCGGTGGCCCGATGGAGGCAGGTGAGCTGGATGGCCGCCATCTTGATTTGATCGACGCGATGATTGAGTCTGCTGATACATCGGTAAGCGATGAGCGTATCGAGCAGGTGGAACGCCATGCGTGTCCGGGTTGCGGTTGTTGTTCCGGTATGTTTACCGCTAACTCTATGAACTGCTTGAACGAGGCGATCGGTCTGGCGCTTCCGGGTAACGGGACGATCGTGGCTACCCATAAGAACCGTATCCAACTTTTCCGTGACGCGGCTAAGCAAATCGTAGAGAACGCTTACAAATACTATCGTGACGGGGATGATTCCGTGTTACCTCGCAACATCGCTACCCGTCAGGCTTTCTTGAACGCCATGTCGCTGGATATCGCCATGGGGGGGTCTACCAATACAGTGCTTCACTTATTGGCCGTGGCACAAGAAGCCGGCGCCGATTTTCATATGGAGGATATCGATATGTTATCCCGCAAGACTCCTTGCCTGTGTAAGGTAGCCCCGAATACGCACACTTATCATGTACAAGACGTAAACCGTGCCGGTGGAATCCTCGGTATCATGAACGAGTTGATGAAAGCCGGGCTTGTGGATGGCAGCACGAGACGTGCGGACGGCCTGACCTTGGCCGAGGCTGTTGATAAATACGCCGTCACTTCCCCGAACGTAACGGAGGAGGCGATCCGTAAATACAAGAGCGCTCCCGCTCATCGGTTCAGTATCCAGATGGGTTCCCAAGAATCTTATTATAAGGAATTAGATACGGATCGTGCCGAAGGTTGTATCCGCGACGTGGAGCACGCTTATTCCAAGGATGGCGGCTTGGCTGTTTTGAGAGGGAATATCGCCTTGGACGGATGTGTCGTAAAAACCGCAGGTGTGGATGAGAGTATTTGGAAATTCTCCGGCCCGGCGAAAGTCTTCGATTCACAGGATGCCGCTTGCGAGGGCATTTTAGGAGGCAAGGTCGTTTCAGGCGATGTGGTCGTCATCACGTATGAGGGTCCGAAAGGGGGGCCGGGAATGCAAGAGATGTTATATCCTACCTCTTATATAAAGAGCCGTCACTTAGGTAAGGAGTGCGCCTTGATCACGGATGGTCGTTTCAGTGGCGGTACGTCCGGCCTTTCTATCGGGCATATCTCTCCCGAGGCCGCTTCCGGTGGCGCTATCGGACTGGTGAGAGACGGGGATATCATCGAGATCAATATCCCGGAACGTTCCATCAACGTGCGGTTGAGCGACGAGGAGTTGGCCGAGCGCCGTAAAGCGGAAGAGGCACGTGGAAAGAAAGCCTTTACGCCGCCGACGCGTCAGCGTGAGGTCTCGAAAGCGTTGAGAGCGTACGGGAAGATGGTTAGCTCCGCCGATAAGGGAGGTGTAAGGATTGTTGAAGATTAAAGCCAATAATATACATTAAACACGTTATTTCTTATGGAGAAACAAAAGATAACCGGTTCGGAAGCTTTGCTGAAAGCGTTGATTGCTGAAGGAGTAGATACTATCTTCGGTTATCCCGGCGGACAGGCGATACCTATTTACGACAGTTTATATGATTATAGGGACCAGTTGAGGCATGTATTGGTGCGCCACGAGCAAGGCGCTACCCATGCGGCTCAAGGATATGCCCGTGTATCCGGCAAGGTAGGGGTGACGTTGGTTACTTCCGGCCCGGGCGCTACGAATACCATCACGGGTATCGCTGACGCGCTGATGGATAGTACGCCAATGGTCGTAATCGCCGGTCAAGTACCCTCGCCGTTGTTGGGAACCGATGCTTTTCAGGAAGTCGACGTGATTGGCATCACGCAACCGATCACGAAATGGGCTTATCAAATCCGCAAGCCGGAGGAGATCGCATGGGCTGTTTCTCGTGCTTTTTATATCGCTTCTACAGGCCGTCCGGGTCCAGTTGTGCTGGATTTAGCGAAGGATGCGCAAGTAGGGTTGGTGGAATATGAATATAAGAAGGTCGATTACGTACGTAGTTATCAACCGGAGCCGGATATCAATAAGGATCGTATCAAGGCCGCCGCCGATTTAATCAATGAGGCGAAGAAACCCTTCTGTCTGGTCGGGCAGGGAGTATTGTTAGGCGGTGCGGAAGAGGAATTGAAAGCGTTTCTCCAAAAGAATGATATACCTGCCGGATCTACGGTATTGGGCTTATCTGCGTTGCCAACCGATTTCCCATTGAACAAGGGAATGCTCGGCATGCATGGAAACGTAGGGCCGAACCGGAAAACGAATGAGTGTGATGTATTGATCGCTATCGGTATGCGTTTCGACGACCGTGTGACTGGCGATTTAAAGACATACGCTAAGCAAGCCAAGATTATCCATCTGGATATCGACAACTCGGAAATCGGCAAGAATGTTGCCGTGGACGTAAAGGTGCTGGGTAATGCCAAGCACACGATACCGATGATTACGGCGTTGCTGGAAGAACGTAAACGTCCGGAATGGAATGCCGAGTTCGATCGGGACGAGAAAGAGGAATACGATAAGGTAATCGAGAAGGAATTGTATCCGACCGAGGGCCAACTGAAAATGGGCGAGGTAGTCCGTAAGGTTTCCGAGGCGACCGGTAACGACGCTGTATTGGTGACCGACGTTGGGCAGAACCAGATGATGGGCGTCCGCTATTTCAAATATAAACAAACCCGTAGCGTGGTGACTTCCGGAGGTTTAGGTACGATGGGATTTGGTCTGCCGGCCGCTATGGGCGCAAAGTTCGGGGCTCCGGACCGTACGGTCTGCTTCTTTACCGGTGATGGGGGTATGCAGATGACGATTCAGGAATTGGGTACCATCATGCAGGAGAAACTGAACGTGAAGATTATCATTCTTAATAATAACTTCTTAGGTATGGTACGTCAGTGGCAAGAATTGTTCTTCCACGAGCGTTATTCAAACACCATCATGGAGAATCCGGATTTCGTGGCGATCGCTAAAGCCTATGGTATCGCTGGCCGTGCCGTTGAAAAGCGGGAGGAATTGGACGACGCTATCGCCGAGATGCTAAACCACGACGGCGCTTACGTGTTGGTCGCTAACGTGGAGACTTGCGGAATGGTATATCCGATGGTTCCTGCCGGGGGAAGCGTGACAAACATGATTATGGGAGACGAGAAATAAGGAGGAGATGAAGCTATGACAACAAAGAAATTATATACCGTTATTATCTTTTCAGAGAATATCGTAGGTCTTTTGAACCAGATAACGATTATCTTTACACGCCGACAGCTGAACATCGAGACTCTGTCCGTCTCTCCGTCCGCTATCAAGGGCATCCATAAGTTTACGATCACGACCTTCGCCGATGAGGATATGATCGATAAGGTGGTGAAACAGATCGATAAACGTGTGGATATCTTGAAGGCTTATTATAATACGGATGAGGATCTGGTTTATCAAGAGATCGCTCTTTATAAGCTAAGTACCGAGCTTTTCATCAAGATGGGAACCGTGGAGGGATTGATCCGTAAATACAACGCTCGTATCTTGGAGATGAACGAGACCTGCGTGGTGTTGGAGAAGAGTGGCCACTATGACGAGACACAAGCCTTGTTCAATGAGTTGAGCGAGACGATCGGTGTCCTGCAATTCATCCGCTCCGGACGTGTGGCTATCACGAAGAGCAAGGTGGAGCGCTTGAGCGATATGTTGGCCGATATGGAGCGAAAGTTACATGAAAAGCAACAATAATAAGATATGGAGAAAGTAGGATTATTTCATTTCGTGGCGGAGCCGTATTTGATGGATTTTAGGGGACGTGTAACGCTCCCTATGATTGGTAATTATTTGATTCACGCCGCTTCCAGCCATGCCGGAGAGCGTGGGTTCGGTTTCAATGATATGTCGGAGCGTCATACGGCTTGGGTGTTGTCCCGTCTGGCTATCGAGATGAAGGAATATCCTACCGCCTTCGATAAGATTAATCTATACACTTGGATCGATGAGGTCGGACGCCTCTTCACCAGCCGTTGTTTTGAGCTGGCGGATGAGAATGGGAAAACCTTTGGATTTGCCCGTTCTATTTGGGCGGCTATCGACGTGGAGACCCGCCGTCCTACCTTATTGGATATAGAGGCATTGGGCAAATATATCGACGAGCGTCCGTGCCCGATCGAGAAGCCGGGCAAGATCATGCCGGCGGAGAATAAGGCGGAGGGAATCCCGTATTCGATCAAATACAGCGACTTGGATATCAACGGTCACTTCAATAGCGTGAAGTATATCGAGCATCTGCTGGATTTGTTCGATATCGACCAGTTCAAGACCCGTGAGATCGGCCGTCTGGAGATCGCCTACCAATCCGAGGGTAAACAAGGTATGCCGCTTACGCTTCATAAGGCGGAGTCCGCTCCCGATAAGCAAGACATGGCTATTTGCCATGAGGGAAAGGCGATCTGTCGTGCGGCGGTTACTTGGAGATAATAAAAGAGATACATAAATAGGTTTTTAAACATTAATAGTTAAAAAAAAATGGCACAAATGAATTTTGGCGGTGTTGTAGAGAATGTAATGACCCGCGAGGAATTTCCGTTGGAAAAGGCAAGAGAGATATTAAAAGATGAGACAATCGCTGTTATCGGCTATGGCGTACAGGGACCGGGACAGTCATTGAACCTTCGTGACAATGGTTTCAACGTAATCGTTGGCCAGCGCCAAGGTAAGACTTACGAGAAAGCGGTTGAGGACGGATGGGTTCCGGGTGAGACTCTGTTCGGTATCGAGGAGGCTTGCGACAAGGCCACGATCATCATGTGCTTGTTGTCCGACGCTGCCGTAATGTCTGTATGGCCTACGATGAAGCCTTATTTGACAGCTGGCAAGGCCCTGTATTTCTCTCATGGTTTCGCGATCACTTGGAACGATCGTACGGGCGTTGTTCCTCCTGCGGATATTGACGTGATCATGGTCGCTCCGAAGGGGTCTGGTACGTCTTTGCGTTCCATGTTCCTTGAGGGTCGTGGCTTGAACTCTTCTTTCGCTATCTATCAAGACGCTACTGGCAAGGCGATGGATCGTACGTTGGCGTTGGGTATCGGTATCGGTTCCGGCTACTTGTTCGAGACGACTTTCATCCGTGAGGCTACTTCCGATTTGACTGGTGAGCGTGGTTCTTTGATGGGCGCTATCCAAGGTTTGTTGTTGGCCCAGTATGAGGTATTGCGCGAGAATGGACATACTCCTTCCGAGGCTTTCAACGAGACGGTCGAGGAGTTGACTCAATCCTTGATGCCCTTATTCGCCAAGAATGGTATGGACTGGATGTACGCTAACTGCTCTACGACTGCCCAGCGTGGCGCTTTGGACTGGATGGGTCCGTTCCACGACGCAATCAAGCCGGTTGTCGAGAAATTGTATGCGAACGTAAAATGCGGTAACGAGGCTCAGATCTCTATCGACTCAAACTCTAAGCCGGATTATCGTGAGAAATTGGAGGCTGAATTGAAGGCGTTGCGCGAGAGCGAGATTGCGGTAGATGATAAGGTGTGAATCTAGGATGATGTTCCGGTACATGCGGCTTTTCGTGGTTAGGTGTCGGCATTCGGGGTAATAAGGATAGTCGTTTTCTAGTTTCTCGACTGTATTCAATATATGCTCAAGATATTTCCGGGCTTGGAACATACCGAATCGTTCTATGCCTTCCACGAAAGTCCTCTCAAGGCTTTCCTCGTAAATGGGAGAACCGATTACTTTTTTCCTTGATAGCTGTCCATCCATGATCTTATTCTTTGATGTACTTCTTCAATAGGATAGAACGGTCCCTTCTCAATCTCATGGATATGTTCCCGGATCTCTTCTTGGGTGAATTGCATCGGCTTGGTAGGATCCCACTTGGGCTTTGCGGGCTCGGTCTTGGCCTTACGTGTCTTTGCGGTCTTGGCCGTAGTTTCCTTGGCGGGGATGTTGCTTAATTTTGTCATAGTCGTAATCGTTATTAATTAGTACTGTGGCAAATGTATGGAATAATTTCCATTGCGGTAGATGATAAGGTGTGAATCTAGGATGATGTTCCGGTACATGCGGCTTTTCGTGGTTAGGTGTCGGCATTCGGGATAATAAGGATAGGTTTGGTCTAACTCGTATAAGATGGATTTTATCTTGTTAGCGTATAATTCCGCTTGGTAGAATCCAAATAAGTCAAGGCCTTGAACATATACATTATCGTAACTTTCCCAAAATAAACTACTGGTTATAACCTGCTTTTGAGTAGGTCTTGCTTCCATGCCTCAAAACGTTTAAAACCTTCATCTAGGGTCATGAACGGCCCCTTCTCAATCTCATGGATATGTTCCCAGATCTCTTCTTGGGTGAATTGCATCGGCTTGGTAGGATCCCACTTGAGCTTTGCGGGTCCGGTCTTGGTCTTACGTGTCTTTGCGGTCTTGGCCGTAGTTTCCTTGGCGGGGATGTTGCTTAATTTTGTCATAGTCGTAACTGTTATTTATTAGTACAGTGGCAAATGTATGGAATAATTTCCATGTAATAAGATATTTGGTAAGGAAAAAAGTAGGTCTATAGGATTAACTCATTACCCAGTTGTAGAGACGGGGCGTGCCCCGTCTCCATCCCCTCAAAATGGTATTCAAATTTATTTATGTCACATAACCGCTATTTTTAATCGCTTATCCGCTATATACGCACAATAAGCATGAATTTTGGGGTGTGGGGTGTGCAGGTCTTTATTACATATTTTTTTATTTCTTATATTTACTACGTCTTATACATTAAAAGAGTATATGAAAATCATATGATAATGTGTGATGGATATATGATGTTAACCTTTTTTATCAGTATGCGCTTGGTAAATCGGAATAATTGTCTAGCAAGCAAGCAAGCAAGCAAGCAAGCAAGCAAGCTAACCCAGATCTATTATATGTATACGCCGGGCCGGTATGCGGAGGATTTCCTCCGCATACCGGCCCGGCGTGTTTGCGCTCGGCGCATGGGAAAAAGGCCATCCTACGAATACGACACGCTAAGTCGGGAATGGTGAGAGATACCGATACGTATTATGAATACAAAACACCTATTTATAAATTTATTGCTTATGAAAACAATTTTACGAGGAATTAGTATGAGGTTGTCGCTCATCGCGATGGTCTTGTGTTTATGCGCCGCATGGCCGGGGCATGGACTGGCTTGGGGTATGGCCGGGTCGGCGAGCCTGGCGGGGATGACACCCGGGGCTCCGCAGAGCCAGGCGGAAGGGGAGGTACGGTTTACCAGTACTCTGGATCCTGTAGCTTATTGCTTTATCTACGAGTGGAATCCGGTGGCTACTTGGAGCTTAAATTTCAATATCGAGAACTTCACGAAAGGCATGGCTATACGTGTACAGCTGGTGAACACCGCTAATCCGGACGGGGTAGAGTTCCGCTTTGAGGATTCTGAGCCGGCGCAAACGTTAGACAATGGCGGCTTTTGGATACCAGACGAGAAGTTGACGGACTATGGATATAGCGTTGGGCTTCGTCTGCAAATGAATAGCTCGAAGGGGTGCGAGGCTGGCTATACCGTGAAAGTGTACAGCTCGCAAGACATAAGCACGGCTGCTTTGGCCTCTACCGGGCAGACGATACGGTTTATGCTGAGTGATAAGGCTCCTGCTATGGGGGAGTTGTCGCGTACATCCGGCGATCTGAACGAGGATATCCCTTTTGCGATCAACGTGACGAAGGCGGGTTTCCTGCAGGGGCAACACGCTAAGATGAAGATTTATCTGAATGGCCCTTCTGAAGGCTTGACCCTTTCCGGGCAGAACCTAAGTAAAGAGACAGGTCTATATAATGAGCCCATATACGTATTAGATATCCCTTCCTTCTCCGCTACGCAATTCACGTTGATGGCTCACGCCACGGAGGAATGGAACGGAACGGTTCAAGTGGATATTTGTGATGCGGACGGCAATAGGGTAGGGTATGGTAGCCAAGCACCGTTCGCTTTCCCAACCAATAACTCGCAGGACGATATAGCCGCCTTGAAAGCGATCGCCGAGGCCAATCCGCTGAACTCGGACTTGCAGAACTTCATCTCCAGCAAGGATTACTTGAAAGACCGGACGCAGAGCGATGGCTACAACGTGGGCGTGACGTGGAACGCCGAGTCCCCGAGCCGGGTGAAAAGCTTCTTTATAAAGGATTATAGAACACATACGGTATCTGACATGAAGGATATAGGCTCGTTGAGTGGATTGGAAGACTTACGGTTGACTGGCACTCGGTTGAAATCTCTTGATCTGTCTGCTTTGACAAAGCTAAGGCAACTGAATATGGATGATAACGATTCGCTTACATGGTTCACGGTGAAGCTCCCGAGTCCATTACCTGAGTATTTCAATCTTTATGGTTCTACTAGGGTCATAGCCGGTACGCCAGTAGACGATTATAACGCTTATGCCGCGAAGGGCGAGGAGATCGATCTATCCGCTTACGCTACGGTGGGTGGCGTGAAATCGATCTACACTTGGTTCCTTAACGATCGAACTACTGGTAAACGGACGGAAGCGACCATGCCGATGGTCTCTGGCAAGGAGGGGGCTTTCGTGTTTAGCGGAAAGCCGGGCGAATATTATATATGTGAGATTACGAACTCGAATTACGACAATTGGCGTATGTATACGCCCCAGATCAAGGTAGCCCGTAACTCGGACAGCTACTCCCCCGCGGACATCGCCGGATTGAAGAAGCTGGCTACCGATAACCCGAATATCACCCAATTGCAGGAGTTCGTGGAAAGCAAGGGCTGGGAGCGCGAGAATTGGAACTCATATCAAGACGTGATCCGTACGGACTGGAACACCGACGAGGTCGGTCGCTTAACGCATCTGGCGATTGAGTTAGATTGGAACTCTAAGGATACGATCTCTCAATTAGACTTGAGCGCCTTCACTGAGTTGAAGTATTTCGAGTGCGAGGAATTTATGAATATAGAGAAGCTGGACGTATCGAAAAATACGAAACTGGAGCACTTGCATATATATAGCAGGAACTTTGCTTCACTTGACCTGTCCAAATGCCCGGAACTGCAATATTTTAGATTTGGAACATTATACATAGGCGAGGGAAGTTACCAGAACACGAAGCTAGCGACACTGAATCTTACCGGTTGTTCGAAGCTGACGGAGCTTTACCTTGAGCATTCGCCCTTGGCTTCGCTGGATATCTCATCCTTCAAGCAATTGAGCCGTCTGGAGATCGAGTACTGCCCGAACTTGAAGTTGCAAGGTTTCGATAAGGCTACGAGCTTGACCTATTTGGCCTTGCCGCATACAGAACAGTTCGCAGATCTGGTAAAGAACCTGCCGGCGTTTATCCGTCATCTATATCTGCAAAATACGGAGTATGAGCTTCCTTCCTCACAAGTAGGGAAGAATTTGGAGTCGTTGGGATTGCCGGGATACGTGGAGAGTCTCGATCTGGCTCAGTACCCGAACTTGAGTAACTTGAATGCGGATGGATCTCTTTTGAGATATTCTACGGTGAAGAACTACCGGCAGATAAATTATGAGGGTTGGGGACGCATAACGCTTACTTCCCCCTCTCATCCGGGAGATCCATACTGGTTCGAGAACGGCGATACGATCGATCTCTCCTCGGAGGCCGTGATCGATGGCATAGAGACCGTATTCCTATGGGTAAACGCCAAATATAGGACAGAGGAGAAAGAGGCATTGAAGCCGGTGCCAAACCGTCCGGGCGTATTTGTGCTGAACAGCAAGGAGGAAAAGTATGGAGACTACTATTGTAAGCTGATGAACCCGAAGTTCTGTGAAATCACGGAGATCAATGTACGTTCCGGTTGGCAGATCGAGACCTCACGTATCCATGTGGAGACCACCGTCCCCCAAGTATTCGCCGAGAGCGACGTGGCTACCTTGGCACGTATCGTAGACGCTTCCAACAACAAGGCATTGAGCGAGTGGTGGAGCAGCGACGCATGGAAGACAAACGAGGGCTCACTGTATGCGCAAGCCGTTTGGAACGACGAGAACCCGCGCCGCTTGATACATTTATATATGTATGAGATGGGCGAAAGCTTTACGAAGAAGGTAGATCTCGCTGCCTTGGATAAGCTGGAGATCTTGTCGTTGACAGGCAATAGGGTGGAGGAACTGACCTTGCCGAAGAACAATACGGTATTGCGTTCTTTGATGCTGGGTGGAAACTATTCTTTGAAATCTTTGATCGTATCCGAGTATCCATCGCTGGAGTATCTGGATGTGTCTAGTACGGACTTGACGGCTCTCGACTTGTCTAAGAACAAAAACTTGAAGGAGTTGTTCTTGAATTGGACGATGCTTGACGGGGTAGAGAACAGCGCTTCGGCTTCGGGCCTTGCCGCTCAATTAACCGCATATGGCTTGCCTATACCCACTACCCGGATCGATTTGGCGGACTTCCCGGCCTTGATGTCTTTCAATGCCGATGGTTCGTGCTTGGAGTTCGCTAACGTGGAGAACCCGCGGCAATTGGAGGCTGCCTTCGGTGTTGTTAGGTTGCCGGTAGGTGAGGTTCGTCCGGGAGGTTTCGTGGCTTATGGGGAGACAATCGATCTTTCCTCACAAAAGATGGTAGGTACATCCGCCTCTCGCTTTACTTGGGTATTCGACGGCGATACGATCGACCATACGGACAGCCGCTATACGATTACCGAAGACTTGACCCCGAATTATCAAATTGCTGGTCTTGTAACCAATCCATTATTCCCCGGCTGGACGGTTCAGTACGATGCGTGGGTTTACACCTGCGATGGCGATGCGAACCTCGACATGCTGGTAAACGTACAAGACGTGACCGCTACCGTAAGCTACATCTTGCGGGACAAGGATAACATGATCCCCAACTTCGGTTTTGCCGAGGCGGATGTGAACTATAATAATAATGTAGAGATCGCTGACGTAATCGGTATCGTCAACCTCATCCACGGCAAGCCGGTTACCAAGGCCAGTGCACTGCGTTCTGAGGCCGAGGTTCCCGTACAAATGGAGCTCGACGCTGATAACTTCTTGACGATGAATAGCCAAGTGCCGGTAGCCGGTATCTATCTGGAGTTGGTGGGAGCCATCGACGAGATCCCGTTGCTGGGCGATGCCGCCAAGTTCCTCCAGGCTTCCAGCTTGAACGGAGATACCTTGCGTGTGATAGCTTATAGCTTGGATGGCCGCACGATTCCTTCGGGCAAGAGCCGTATCCTGCGTATGCCGGCGGGCGTTACCTTGGTAGGGGCCTCCTTCTCCGACGCGAAGGCCAACAGCTTGAGGTCCGGTGGCGATGCGATCGTGACTTCCAACGCCCCGATCGAGGCGATCAGCCAATTGGCAGCCGTGTCCAACTATCCGAACCCGTTCCGTGGCAGCACGACCTTCCGTTATCAGTTGACGGAGGCGGCCGAATCCGTGACGATCCACGTATTCTCTGCGAATGGCGCTTTGGCCGCGGTATTGAACGGTCTGCCCGGCGAGGTGGGCGATAACCAATATTCGGCCACGCTAACCTTACCGGCGGGCGTTTACTACTACCGCTTGACGGCGAAGACAGGCCATGGTGTGAAGGCAAGTAATACTAACATCTTTATCTGTAAGTAAATTATGAAAGTGAATCATATAAAACAATTATTCGTAGCCCTCTTCCTGCTGTTATCGGCGGGAACGGCTACCGCCGCCCAGTGGAAATTGGCGAAGACGAACCTGAACGCCGCTGGCAGTAAGGATACGCTCACGCTGGAGGTATCCGGCAATTCCTTTAGTTTTTCCTCCTTCCAGGTGGATTTCACCTTGTCCGAGGGTATCTTGCTAGATGGAACCCCGATCCTCGGCGAGTTGGCAAATGATCATGCCCTTACGTGGAGTACGCAAAGTGACGGCAGCTTCCGTTGCGTAGTATACAGCCCGAAGAACACCGTGATGAAAGCCCCGGAAGGCACCGTACTCCGTATCCCGGTAGTGCTGGCGGCCTCTTTTGATGGAGGGACGTTCACGGCGAAGAACGGACTCTTGTCTAACAAGGCCTCCAATGGGCAGTCGGTGACGGACTTGAGTGGGGCGACCCTTACAGCGTATAAGGAAAGAGCCCATCTGGTGGTGAACGTATCGGGCCAAGAGCAAGTGGTCAACCCGGCTATAGCCGCTGGATTGAGCTATACGACCATCCCGGAGGGTAAGACGCTTACGGTCGCTTATTTTAAGGATGATTCTTGTAAAATAGCGGCTACCGACAATGACCGCAAGAAAGAGGGTATCCTGTATGTCAAGCTATCCTATGCGGGCGACACTGACTACGCTGAGTTCGAGGAGATCTATGTCATGAGTCTGACGAGCAAGATCGCTATTGACGCAAGTAAAATCACGAAGCCGCAAGCGACAGGTATCAAGGAGGGGCAATTGCTTTCAACCTCTTTACTGTCCGGTGGTAGCGTAAAGGATGAAGATGGATATACGATTGCCGGTACCTTCGTTTGGACGAACGGGAATGCGGTGATGCCGGCCGGGAAGCAAAGCTGTTCCGTCACTTTCTATCCGGATAACTCTTCTTATTACAATACAGCGGAGGTGTCCGTGGAGGTTGAGGTAACCCCTACGTATCTAGTCACCGCTACAGGGACAACAGGAGGTACCGTAAACGTATTGGGCAAGACCGAGGATGACGTGTACGTGAAGGGTCAAGAGATCTCCTTGGTAGCCCTGCCTCTGCCCAATTATAAGTTCGAGAGTTGGTCGGTAACGGGCGCGAGCGAGACCTTGCCGGCGAATGATTCCATCTCTGTTAAGGCGGATAATAATAAGACCTATACGGCGAACTTCTCCCCGATCATGCATACGGTATCGATCGAGACGGCAGGCAACGGCAGTCTCTCTGTTAAGGCGGAAGATGCGGAGATTGCGTCTGGAGCTTCCCTGCGACAAGGTACGGTCTTGCAAATCGTGGCTACCCCGGACGTGAGCTCCCAGTTGAAATCATTGACTATAAACGGAGACTCGCTAAAGGGTAATAAGGTGACGCTAACAGGGGATTTGACGGTCAAAGCCGAATTTGGGCAAAAAGCGGGGGCACTTGTCACCATCAAAGATGTGGCGAACGGTTCTATCTTATTATATAAGGAAAATGGCAGTTTGATTGCTTCCGGCTCAACAGTTCCAATTGGTGATAAGGTGCGTGTGGTTGATCTTCCAGATGCCGGATATAGCTTGGGTGGCAGTGGTGTCACCTTATCAGGCGTGACCGGTTCTACTACGACGAACTTGTGGACCGTGACAGGCGATGTTACGGCTTCAGCTACTTTCGGTCCGAAGCCATATAATGTAGTAGCTTCTGCCGTAAGCAGCAATCCGAATGAGACTACCACCGGAAAGATTACCTTAGATAAATCCGGTGAGCAGTTTTATGGCACGGAAGTGCGTATAACCGGTATCGAAAAGAACGGAGCGAGACTGCTTTCCATCTTGGCGAACGGTAAGGAAATATCTCAAAATGATGTTTTGACCGTAACTGGCGACTTGACCGTGACAGCCGTATTCGACCATCTGGTACCGATCAAGAGGGAATACATCTTTTGTCCGTATCAAGAATACTACTATAGTGGCGTATCCCGCAACTTCGTGCCTTTCGCTTCGCAGACCTATGCGGGCTTCTCTTTCAACGTATCGTATATAACCTCGGATAATAAGCCGATAGAAAAAGCCATTAATGCTGATGATTATACGGTAGTATTGACGCGTGCTGCGGATGGTTTATATGAGGCATTTTATGAGAAGTATCCGGATCCAGAGCATCCGAATGAAGGAAAAGTAGGCTTGACAATTAAGAAGTCTAAGATTGCGGTAACGGAACAACCAAGTGATGGGAATGGAAAACCGAAAACCCATCCTGCAGAGGGAACTGAGGTGAGCATTGATGTCGATGATACTTATAATGTTTCCGGCGTGACAAAATACGTGATTAAGCCTAAGAGTGATGCGGCTAAGAAGAATTACGAAGGCACGGTTTACTATTATTCTACAAATGACCCGGTAGAATTATCCTTTGGAACGTCCATCTGGCGTTCGGGGGGATCGGGAGAAGAGAAAGGTCATGTACGTGTCACCAATGGCGGTGTGTCATATACTGGTGATAAGGTAGTCTCTATCCCGGCAGGTATAACGGTTACACTGGAAGCCGTGCCTGCGGAAGGCTATAAATTCTCCCATTGGAAAGATAACGGCGATACCAATCCTCAAAGAGAATATGTGGTAGAGAAAGGTGCTAGTAGTGTTGAACCTGAATTTGAAGGCAAGACAAATCTAGAGTTCAAGTTAGCCCAAACCTCTTCCGTATATAATGGTGCGGCGCAAACCGTATCCGTGACAGGTACGGGCAACGAGGCTTGCCTGATCACGTTCTTCTTTGACGAGGCCTGCACGCAACCGGCTGTTTTGAAGAATGCGGGTGATTATTATGTACGTATTTATCGTCCGGCTGATGCGGAGTATAATGAATATAAGACGGAAAAAGGATTGCGTTATACGATAGAGCAAGCTGAACTAGCAGAATCGAAGGTTACATGGCCTGCGGCTTCCGGTATCTTGTCCGGCCAAAAACTATCCGAGTCTGTTTTACAAGGCGGGCATGCGGGTATCGTTGCCGGAACATTCGCTTGGAGCAAACCGGAAACAGCGCCTACGTCCACCGGTCAGCAAGAGGTTACTTTTACGCCGACCGATCCAAATTATAAGCCGGTTAGTAGCAAGATAGAGGTGAAGGTTGTTTCCGCTACATCCTCTCCTTCCACGGATCCGGAAACACCGGTCACCCCTGTAGATCCCGTAGATCCGGAGAATCCGGGTAAACCGGATACGCCAACCGGCATCGAGTCTATCGAGGAAGGCATGAGCCTGTATACGGCCAATCAATCTATCTTCGTGAATATGCCTCAGCAGGTAGCCTTGAAGGTAGTCGATGTGTCCGGCATCGTTCTTTACGAAGGTTCGATTCTTGGCAAGGCTGAGATCCCGGTAGGGCATGCCGGAGTCTACTTCGTCCGCTGCGAGGCCTTCGGCGATTCGTTCGTACGGAAAGTCGTGGTTCGCTGATTCTGCCAATGCCCATCGTAAGGTGCTTATGATGGGCATTGTAAACACCTTATACTGCCCATCGTAACAACCTTACGATGGGCAGTGTTATTTTGTAAGGTATACGATCGTTTGGCTTACGGTTTATAATAAATAATAAGTAAAAAACTTCGGATTATATTTGCTGGTCTCGAAAAAGGCCGTATCTTTGCAACGTTGAAACAAAAACAATAAAGACAAGAACAATGACACGCAACTTGCAAAATAGTCTCATTATTTCTCTAAACATTATTCTACTCTGGGAACGGGATAGGAAGTGAGACTGTATGCTTTGCGAGCATTACGATAGATGAAAGAGCCTTTCTCACTTCCTTGTGAGAGAGGCTTTTTTAGTTAGTATAGGATATTAGTAAATTAAGAATATAAGATTATGTCAGACAGATTATTTATTTTCGACACCACCTTACGTGATGGTGAACAGGTTCCGGGATGCCAGTTGAATACAGTGGAAAAGATTCAAGTAGCTAAGGCATTGGAACAGCTAGGTGTTGATGTGATCGAGGCTGGTTTCCCTGTCTCCAGTCCCGGGGATTTTAAGAGTGTGGTTGAGATCTCAAAGGCCGTGACTTGGCCGACCATCTGTGCCTTGACCCGTGCGGTGGAGAAAGATATCGACGTGGCAGCCGAGGCGTTGAAATTCGCTAAGCGAGGACGTATTCATACGGGTATCGGTACTTCTGATTCTCATATCAAATACAAGTTTAACTCCACGAGAGAGGAGATTATAGAGCGTGCGATCGCCGCCACGAAATACGCTAAAAAGTACGTGGAGGACGTAGAATTCTACTGTGAGGATGCCGGGCGTACGGATAATGAATATCTGGCCCGTGTCGTGGAGGCCGTGATCAAGGCCGGGGCTACCGTAGTGAATATCCCGGATACGACAGGATATTGCTTGCCGGATGAGTACGGGGCGAAGATTAAGTATCTGATGGAACATGTGGATGGCGTACATAACGCTATTCTTTCCACTCATTGCCATAATGACTTGGGCATGGCTACTGCGAATACCGTACAAGGCGTGTTGAACGGAGCCCGTCAGGTGGAGGTAACCGTAAACGGTATCGGTGAGCGTGCGGGTAACACGTCATTGGAAGAAGTCGCCATGATTTTCAAGAGCCATAAAGAACGTGATATCATCACCAATATCACGACGAATAAGATCTATAGTACGAGCCGTATGGTTTCTAGCTTGATGAATATGCCGGTACAACCGAATAAGGCTATTGTCGGACGTAACGCATTCGCTCACTCCTCCGGTATCCATCAAGATGGCGTTTTGAAGAATGCGCAAACCTACGAGATCATCGATCCGAAGGATGTGGGTATCGATGATAACGCGATCGTATTGACTGCTCGTAGCGGTCGTGCGGCGTTGAAGCATCGCTTGCATGTTTTAGGTGTGGATCTGGAGCAGGAGAAATTGGACAAGGTGTATGATGAGTTCTTGAAACTGGCCGATCGTAAGAAAGATATTAATGATGATGATGTTTTGATGTTGGTCGGAAAGGATCGTACGGCCACCCACCGTATTAAATTGGAATATTTACAGGTAACTAGTGGTGTTGGAGTACAATCAGTCGCAAGTATTTGTTTAAATTTGTCGGGAGTAAGAAAATACGAGGCCGCGGCTGGTAACGGTCCGGTTGACGCAGGCATCAAGGCGGTGAAAAAAGCGATTAGTAATAGTGACATGACGATTCAGGAATTCTTGATTCAAGCCATTAATAAAGGTAGCGATGATACGGGCAAGGTGCATATGCAGGTAGAGTATAACGGGGCTACCTATTATGGGTTTTCTGCGAATACCGATATTATCGCTGCTTCCGTGGAGGCTTTCGTGGACGCCATCAATAAGTTTATAGTAGACTAAAAATAGACAAGACAATGAGCAAGACATTATTTGAGAAAATCTGGGACAAACACGTGGTGGACACGTTGCCCGACGGAACCATACAATTGTATATCGACCGTCTGTATTGTCATGAGGTGACTAGCCCGCAGGCTTTCGCCGGATTACGTGCACGTGGATTGAAGCCCTTCCGTCCCGCGCAAATCACTTGTATGCCGGACCACAATATCCCGACATTGAACCAAGATAAGCCTATCGAGGACCCTATATCCAAGAATCAAGTGGATACCTTGGAAGAGAACGCGAAGTATTTCGGCTTGACGTATTACGGTCTTCAACATCCGAAGAATGGTATCATCCATGTGGTAGGTCCGGAGACAGGCTTGACGCAGCCGGGTATGACGATCGTTTGTGGCGACTCCCATACTTCTACGCACGGTGCCATGGGCGCTATCGCCTTCGGTATCGGTACGAGCGAGGTGGAGATGACCTTGGCTACCCAATGTATCATGCAGCGTAAGCCGAAAACGATGCGTATCACGATCGATGGTGTACGCAAACCGGGCGTTACGGCGAAGGACTTTGCCTTATACATTATTAGTAAGATGAGTACCAGCGGTGCTACGGGCTATTTCGTAGAGTACGCTGGCGAGGCGATTCGTAATACGACCATGGAGGAACGTCTGACGATCTGTAACCTTTCGATCGAGATGGGTGCCCGTGGCGGTATGATCGCTCCGGATGATGTTACTTTCGATTATTTGAAAGACCGTGAGTTTGCCCCGAGAGGCGAGGAATGGGAGCGGAAGGTGAGCGAGTGGCGTCAGCTGTATAGTGATCCGGACGCTAAGTTCGATAAGGAGATCGTTTTCCACGCCGAGGATATCGACCCGATGGTTACGTACGGTACGAACCCGGGCATGGGTATGAGTATCAGCAAAGATATCCCCTCCTTAGAAAGCGTGCCCGAGGCAGGCCGTATCTCTTATAAGAAGTCTTTGGATTATATGGGCTTCAAGGCAGGCGAGTCTATGTTGGGTAAGAAAGTGGATTATGTCTTTTTAGGTAGCTGTACGAATGGCCGTATCGAGGATTTCCGTGCTTTCGCCTCTTTGGTGAAAGGAAAGAAGAAAGCGGATGATGTAACGGTTTGGCTGGTTCCCGGCAGTTGGCAGGTAGAGCGGGAGATTCGTGCCGAGGGGATCGACAAGGTTTTGGCCGAGGCCGGCTTCGTCCTTCGTCAACCGGGATGTTCCGCTTGTCTGGCGATGAATGAGGATAAGGTTCCGGCGGGTAAATATGCGGTCTCCACTTCCAACCGTAATTTCGAGGGCCGCCAAGGACCGGGTGCTCGCACCATCTTGGCGGGGCCGCTTGTGGCCGCCGCCGCCGCTGTGACAGGTAAGATCACGGACCCGAGAGAACTGATGTAAAGACTAATCTAATAAAGTAGCATAAGATGAAAACAAAATTCAATATAATCACAAGCACTTGCGTGCCTCTTCCTTTAGAGAACGTGGATACCGACCAGATTATCCCAGCCCGCTTTCTGAAAGCGACTACCAAGGAAGGGTTCGGCGAGAACTTATTCCGGGATTGGCGATATGATAAGGAAGGTAATAAGATCGAATCATTCGTCTTGAACGATCCTACGTATAGCGGAAAGATATTGGTAGCGGGAAAGAACTTCGGTTCCGGTTCCAGCCGTGAGCATGCGGCTTGGGCGATCGCCGATTACGGTTTCCGTGTCGTGGTCTCCAGTTTCTTCGCCGATATCCATAAAAACAACGAGTTGAACAACTTCGTGCTGCCGGTTGTTGTGACTGAAGAGTTCCTCGCTGAATTGTTCGATTCGATTTACAAGGACCCGAAAACTGAGGTCGAGGTAAATCTACCGGAGCAAACGATCACGAACAAGGCTACGGGCAAAAGCGAGCATTTCGAGATCAACGCCTATAAAAAGGATTGCCTGATCAACGGATTGGACGATATCGACTATTTACTGGCAAATAAATCAAAGATAGAAGCCTTCGAGGCAGCACGCTGATTATGATAGAAATAATGGATACAACCCTCAGAGATGGGGAGCAAACTTCGGGCGTCTCCTTCGCCGCTCACGAGAAGCTTAGCATAGCGCAAGTGCTGCTGAGCGACTTAGGCGTGAACCGGGTGGAGATCGCCTCCGCCCGTGTGTCGGACGGAGAGTTTGAGGCCGTGAAGCGTGTAGCCGCTTGGGCCGCCCGTTCCGGAAACCTAGACAAATTGGAGGTCTTGGGTTTCGTGGATGGTACGGTCTCTCTCGACTGGATTGAATCCGCAGGTTGCCGTGTCGTGAACTTGCTTTGCAAGGGCTCTTATAAGCATGTCACCGAACAGCTTCGAAAGACTCCCGAGCAACACGTTGACGATATTCGTACGGTCGTATTGGAAGCGGCGAAACGGAAGATCGACGTGAATATCTATTTGGAGGACTGGTCGAACGGTATTAAGCATTCCCCAGATTACGTATTCTTGGTAATCGATGCGTTGAAAGGACTTCCGATCTGCCGTTTCATGCTCCCGGATACCTTGGGAGTCTTGAATCCCGGAAATACCTACGAGTATTGCAAGATGATGGTGGACCGTTACCCTGATTTACGGTTTGACTTCCACGCGCATAACGACTATGATCTTGCCGTCGCGAATGTATATTCCGCCATCCGTGCGGGTATCAAGGGAATCCATACGACCGTGAACGGTTTGGGAGAGCGTGCGGGTAACGCTCCTTTGAGTAGCGTACTTGCCGTTATCAAGGACCAGTTGGGAGAGGAGACGAGCTTGAGGGAGGAAAAGATAAACAAGGCTAGCCGTTTGGTTGAGACCTACTCCGGGGTGCATATCCCGCCCAATAAGCCGATCATCGGAGAGCATGTGTTTACGCAGTGCGCCGGTGTTCACGCAGACGGTGATAGCAAGAATAACCTGTATTGCAACGACTTGCTTCCCGAGCGTTTCGGACGGGTTCGCGAGTACGCCTTGGGCAAGACCTCCGGAAAAGCGAATATCCGCAAGAATCTGGAAGCGCTCGGTATCGACATGGATGAGGGCTCGATGCGTAAGGTTACGGAACGGATCATTGAGTTAGGGGATAAGAAAGAAATGGTTACCCCGGAGGATCTTCCTTATATTATCAGCGATGTGCTTCATCATGATAATGCGCTGGAGGATCAGAAAATCCGGATCTTGAACTATTCCTTATCCTTGGCCCAAGGGTTGAAACCGGTGGCTACCTTGAAGATCGAGATCAATGGCGAGGCTTACGAGGAATCGGCTTCCGGTGATGGCCAATACGACGCTTTCGTTCGTGCCCTACGCCGGATTTATTCCCGTTTGAACCGCCCGTTCCCGATGTTGACGAACTATTCGGTATCCATCCCGCCGGGAGGACGTACGGATGCGTTCGTGCAGACGGTCATCAGCTGGAATTATGCCGGGGTCGATTTCAAGACTCGTGGTCTGGACGCTGATCAGACCGAGGCGGCGATCAAGGCGACATTGAAGATGCTGAACAAGATAGAGGATTAATAATTAAAAAGGTAAAGGGTATGAAAAAGTTGACTATCGCGCTTGTAGCGCACGACAATCGTAAGGCGGAAATGGTAGAATGGGCGGTACATAACGCTGAGTTCTTGTCTCACCACCATATTGTTTGTACGGGTACGACCGGAAATTTGGTTCGTAAAGCTCTCGAGGAAAAAGGGGTGAATGCGGATATTGCTTGCATGCATTCCGGTCCGATGGGAGGCGATGCTGAGATTGCCGCTATGGTTGTCCGTAAGGAGATCGATTTGGCGGTCTTTTTGATAGACGACTTGAATCCGCAACCGCACGAGGCCGACATCCAGATGTTGCTTCGCCAGTGCCGTGTTCATAACGTACCTATCGCTTGTAACCGTTATAGCGCCGACTTGATGATTACAAGTACCCTGTGGGATGATGACACGTATTTCCCCACGGAGCCTAAGTATGTACATTTTAACAGAGAATAATAACAAACATTTACGATGAAACTGAATATAGCAGTACTTCCCGGAGACGGGATCGGACCAGAGATTTCCGTGCAAGGCGTGGAAGTAATGAGTGCCGTTTGTGAGAAATTTGGACATGAGGTTCACTATGAGTATGCCCTTTGTGGCGCTGACGCGATCGATAAGGTAGGCGATCCTTTCCCGGAGGAGACCTATCGGATTTGTAAGGATGCCGACGCTGTTCTTTTCTCGGCCGTAGGTGATCCTAAGTTTGATAATGATCCGACAGCGAAAGTACGCCCGGAGCAAGGTCTTTTGGCGATGCGTAAGAAGTTGGGCCTGTTCGCTAATATTCGTCCGGTGCAGACCTTCAAATGCTTATTGCATAAATCGCCGTTGCGTGCCGAATTGGTGGATGGTGCGGATTTCTTATGTATCCGTGAGTTGACCGGTGGTATGTATTTCGGTGAGAAATATCAAGACAACGATAAGGCATACGATACGAATATGTATACCCGCCCGGAAATTGAGCGTATCTTGAAAGTGGGCTTCGAGTATGCGATGAAACGGAATAAGCACCTGACGGTTGTTGACAAGGCGAACGTACTTGCCTCTTCCCGTCTATGGCGCCAGATCGCTCAAGAGATGGCTCCTAGCTATCCGGAAGTAACGACAGACTATATGTATGTGGACAACGCCGCTATGCGTATGATCCAAGAGCCGAAATTCTTCGATGTAATGGTAACCGAGAATACGTTTGGTGATATCTTGACGGACGAGGGTTCTTGCATCAGCGGCTCTATGGGCTTGCTGCCTTCCGCTTCTACCGGAGAGAGCACACCGGTTTTCGAGCCGATTCATGGCTCTTGGCCGCAGGCGAAAGGGCTGAATATCGCGAACCCCTTGGCGCAAATTCTTTCAGTAGCGATGTTATTCGAGTATTTCGACCTCAAAGAAGAGGGAGCCTTGATCCGTGAAGCCGTAGACGCTTCCCTCGACGCGAATGTCCGTACGCCGGAAATCCAAGTGGAAGGTGGAGCGAAATATGGAACGAAAGAAGTGGGTAGTTGGATTGTCAATTATATCACGGAAAAGTAGTATAAATAGGCCGATTTCGCACCAGTAGTGGCGCAGGCTCACACGTATAGTGGCATCGGCTCACGCGAGTAGTGGCGTAGGCCAATACCACTACTCGCGTGAGCCGATGCTACTATACGTATAAAAACAACCTTAACGAGCCATCTTCATCAACTCGTCGATAGTCGTTTTATCATATCCCATATCCTCAGCTTTCTTGAAGTCTAAGGCGGCCGATGCCTTCTCATATTGGGCGAGTTTTACTTTGCCTCGCAATACATATAAAGCGGCTGTCGGGGTACTTTCCACGAAAACACGATTGATATCGGCCATAGCCCGGGCGTTCTTGCCCATCATGAAGTATAGATCGGCACGGCCTTCGTATAAGATCCATTCACGGGGCATCTCGCTGATCAAGTAATTAAAGATGCGTTCGCTCTCATCGTAATTCCCCCGTAGCTTTTCGAGAATCGCGTGTCCCAGACGTCCTTTCACGGATTTCTCGTTTACTTCCAGTATCTTATCGAAATCCTGCTCGGCCAAAAGATAGTTCTTATGTTGTAAATGAAGCATTGCCCTGCAATATAATGCCTCTTGATGATGGGGGTTCAAGATTAACAGGGCATTGTAATCGTTCGTCGCTTTTTCTATCTCACCCATTTCCGTATATAAGCCGGCACGATTTTCCAGTATGGCCTCATTATTCGGATGGCGGCTTAGGGCGGCGGTATAGGAGAGAAGGGCATCTTCCAGTTTCCCTTGTCTACGCTGTATCGTCCCGAGATTCATGAGCAAGGCGTAGTTATTGGGGTTGCCCGGTTCAAGGCGCATGGCGGCTCGTAGGCTCTCTTCGGCGGAGACTAAGTCGTTCTTGTCCAAGAAGTCAAAACTTTTCTCGACAAACTTCTCGTATGTCTGAGCGTGGCCATAGCCTATTGAAAGGAAAAGGGCGGCGAGTATCGCAAGGATTTTCATGCTGTCGAATTTAACGTGTTATTTGATTGATCGCAAAGCTACGTAATTATTTCATGGTTTTACCAGATTAAAAAAACTTTATACCTTTGCTACATTTCATAATATTTTGGAAGATCAGATTGTTATATAATTAATAGATTAATTAAAATAGAAGAGATATGGTATTATTAGCAGCTGTAGAAGCGAGTTCTAAATTAGAGGAAGCTATCAGATCCTTGGTTGAGCATGGCTCCCAATTGGGTTTTACGATTATTAAAGCCCTTATTGTCTTCTTGGTGGGACGATTGGTTATAAACTTACTTAATAAACTGGTTCGGAAGATATTGAGCAAACGGGATATCGATCCTTCTGTCAAGACTTTTGTCGGCAGTTTGGTGAATGTCAGTTTAACCATTTTATTGATTATTTCAGTCGTAGGGGCGTTAGGCGTTCAAACTACGTCGTTTGCCGCCTTGTTGGCTTCCGCCGGTGTCGCTGTCGGTATGGCATTGAGCGGTAACCTGTCAAACTTTGCCGGTGGATTGATCATCCTTCTTTTCAAGCCTTATAAGGTGGGTGATTATATTGAGGCGCAGGGCGTTGGCGGTACCGTGAAAGAGGTCCAGATGTTCCATACCGTATTAGGTACGGTTGATAATAAGGTCATTTATATACCGAACGGCTCTTTGAGCAGTGGCGTTGTGACTAATTTCAGTAACCAGACGACTCGCCGTGTAGACTGGACTTTTGGCGTGGAATACGGCAGCGATTATGAGAAAGTAAAGCAAGTGATAGAGTCTGTATTAGCGAAGGATTCCCGCATCTTGTCCGAGCCGGCCGCTCCGTTTATCGCCTTGACAGCCTTGGCGGACAGCAGCGTAAACGTGGTGGTACGTGTTTGGGTAAACAGTTCCGACTATTGGGGCGTGTATTTCGATATTAACAAGAATATCTATGCGACCTTCAATGAGGTAGGTATCGGTTTCCCATTCCCGCAACTTACCGTACACCAAGCGAAGGATTGAAGTTCGTGATAATCTATGACTTGTCCTTAAAAGGAATCTCTTTGTTCAAAAATCTTTGAGTTTCGTTAGATGAGCGGTTATTTTATAGATGGTTGAACAAAAAGATTTATCTTTGTGAATCGCAAATTAGAGATTAGACACAGAGTGTATATGATATTACGGAACTTTATTTTATTACTTTAGTATTTTTATTTGATTATATTTAAGTAGAATGATTTAAGGCTCATCCTTATATAGATTAAGGGTGGGCCTCGTTTTTTATAGTAGTGTGTAGAGATTCCACACTCTCGTGGGGAAATTTTCCACATTCCACGGTTTGTTCCACACTTTGGCAACCGAATGATTGATTCTTCGCTTTTGGTTAATTGTCGGATTTACAGCTTGTTATTCTCTTGTCGTTTTTTAGGGTGAGTTTTGGCACGGAGATTGCACCCTATACTGCGAATTTATGATGTAAGAGAAAAAAGGTTTAGGTATTTAGGTTTTTAAGGTATGAAAAAGATTGTTTACGGGGTTATTGTCGCTTTATGTGGCTTATTTATTGCCCCTGATGTAGAAGCGCAAGCCGGGATGGCCGGTAGCGCTAAGGAAACAGTGGCACAGGATAAATTTTATCCGATCGAGGTAACTGATATGCCCCAAGTATTGCGTGATGCGGTAAATACTTCCTATGAGGGATGTATGGTGAAATCAGTTGAGGTGTCAAACAATAGCACGTTTGTGAAGTATAAGGTAGTATTACTTTCCAGAAATGGTAAGATATATAAGGTTTATTTCGATGACAGAGGTCATGTCGTAAAAGAACATGCTTATTTCGAGTAAGCCTGTGAAGATATTTATTGAGTAGATTAGATTTCCAGCCGTTTTGCCTGTGAAGGTGGAGCGGTTTTTCTCCAAAATATATAGTTTCATGATATTACTATATAAATACACTGTTTACATTTTTAGTAGTATAGTCGTCCTGTTCGTGAGAATAGGACGATTTTTGTTATAAGACGCTAAATCGATTGTTAATCTCATACCCCCTCAAAACCTTTTCTAAACAACCCCTGTTTAGACTGTGATTAATAAATAAAATCTATTTGATTATGGACAAAAAATGTACTCTTATTGCTGCGGCCCTGATGGTTGCGGGCGTATTCTCGGCTAATGCTCAGTCGAGTACGACCGTTCCGGAGGCTCAGTGGAAAGCCGGTAACTATTATTATTTAAAGACAGGTTCTTCCGTTTTGTCTTTAAGTGGTGAGAAAGCCGACTCAGTAATTGTTAAAACTTTGGCGTCAGACGCTACCAAAGCCGCTATTGATTCTGCCTTGTGGCAAATCACGAATGCGGGCACGACTCCTGCTGGTCCTGTGTATCAATTCAAGAACAAGAAGACACAGGCCGTTTTGTCGTTTGCGGCTTCATCTACGGCAAAGCCTGTTATCACATCGGGCGTGAATCAGTGGACATTCTCTGACGCTGCCGGTGGTAGCGCTATTCAGGCTTATTACGGAAACAATCAAATCTTGGCGTTGGATGTAGCTGGGACAGACTTGAGCTTAGGTTCTTCTGCCTCTTCTACGAAATTTACCGTAGAGGCTCCTAGCGACGCTATGTATTTGAGCGCAAGTGAGCTAGGGGATGGTTTCCAAGTCTTTCAATTGACGTTTGGAGGAAATTATCAAGGAAATATCTTCGAGGGTAAGAACTTGATAGCGAAGAATACGGCGGCTCCCGCTACAGGCGCTATTGCGAACGCTAAATATGTGACCTTGCAGATCCAAGGTGACCAAGTATTTAGTGATGGTAAAGCAAAATACTTAGGTGTCGATACATTGAAGAATGTGATAGCCGGTGCTACCGGTGTATATGGGGCTAAGTTTACGGCTGACTCCACCTATGACGCTAGTGGCTTGCATACACTGGGTAACGCTGATTTCCAGAAATTCTATTTCACGATCAACTTGAAGAACGATGCTTTGGCTATGTATGCCGCTGCCGCTCCGACCGTGAACGCAAGTCCGATGACCTCCGTTCCGAACGTACGTGTCGTATATGCCAGCGTAATCGAGACGAAAGCCTTGACCGTATCTGACTTGCAGTCCGGCTCTACTCAACCTGCTCAAGGAGCCGCTCCTGTTATTACCGTAACGAAGGGAACTCCTTCTACGATCGCTACAGGTACAGGCGTATACTTCTTGAAGAGCGCGAGCAAGGGCGATAAGGGCGGACAATACGCTGTCGCTTATGATAAGAGTGCCGCTTCCGATAAGTTGGTAACCGCGGCAGGTTTCAAACCTTCTATTTATCAACCGAAGGGACAATGGTATATCAAGGAAAACAACGGAATGTATTCGGTTGTAGACCGTAATACGAATACGACTATTATTTCTAACGAGGAGATCTTCGCCGTTCAAGGTATGGCCAATACCTATACATTTGGGGGTAGCACCGATTCTATTACGGTGGAATATCAAGCGAATGTGGATTTAAAGGATAAATTCTTGGGTACTCGTCACTTCTCTGCGGAGGAACTCGCTGATAATGGTTATGTATTGAACTTAATCTCCGGTACTCCGGGTGTAGACGATCTGTATGCGTTTACTTCTGATTCCGTATTGATGATTAAATCCGGTGACGCAGCGAACGCAGCCGCTCTTCGTATCGTGGTTAGCCAAGATTCCGTACAGAATGTAACGGATGGTTTAGGTGCCCGTGCTTTAGGTGATACCTTGTATCATGCGACTTATATGTTGAAAGAACGTTTCAGCAATGATTTGGTTGCCAGCGAGAATGGCGGACCGTTGAAATTATCTGATTATACCGCTCCGTTGGAATTCGTATTCAATACGGCTACGACCGGTGGCAAATACCAGATGGCTACCACTGTAGGCGCGACCACCCAATATGTCTTTATGAACGTGAATACGGCGAACCTGATCCTTTCCGATAAGGTTAACTACTTCGACTTTGTCGCTGTAGAGGCTCCGGAGTACGCTTCTATCGACAATTCTCACAAGCGTTTCGGTACGAATGGTAAGTTCTTGGCGATGAATCCGCTGAATTTCTTCGCCGAAGTGAAGAACGAAGGCCAAGATATCTTGAAGTCAACTTATGAGACTGACAACTTCTCTTTATGGGTTCAAGAAGCCGATACCGTGATCGCTGGTAAACCGTTGTATTTCATCACGACATCGATCTATACGCCGGAGACAACTACCAAAGCTGTTTCTCCTCGCTACTATATGGTATCCTTGCGGGATTCTAACGAGACATTCGTTAGCAATGGCGCTACTTACTACCGTGTAGGCTTCAGCGATAAAGCGAATATCGTTCCGTCTTTGGATAACAACGCTTTGTTCGCCTTCAAGACAACTCAGGATGGTGGTTACTTATTGGAGAACCAGAAAGAGCTGAATCGCACTGTGGCTGCGGGCGAGTTGAAGACTCCTTATGTAGGTGTGGTAAACAATGTTGTGGTAATGTCTAATGTTGGCGTTCCGTTCACGATCGAGAATGCTCCGACTCCGGTTTCCAACGAACAATTGGAAGAGGTTGCCAGCTTCACGGTAATCGCTGGCGAGGCTAGCGTTACGGTCTTGAACGCGGCAGGCAAGACGGTTACATTGTCTAACATCTTAGGTCAGACCACCGCTTCCGCTATCGCTTCTTCAGATAACTTCGTGATGCCGGCATCGAAAGGTATCGTGGTAGTTTCCGTTGATGGCGAGACCGCTCAGAAGGTAGTCGTTAAATGATGAATAACTGATAGTGGATATCAGTTTGTATACTAACACCGGGATTCCTACTGTATGGTAGGGATCCCGGTGCTTTGTTTATAGGTAGGCCATTTGTATGGAGGGATTCTACTCCTCCAGTTTATTCTTTAGATAAGCGATTTTCTTCTCTGATTTCTCTTTCAAGGTGTTCATGCTCTTGATATCGCTTAATACGGTGGCGAGGTTGAAGGTGTTGACGATCGCTTTCTTGTCGGCGTCCGCCATATATATAATGTAAGGCTTGCCTCCCGTGTATTCCACCTTGATCCGCTCTTTCTCGTTATCGTAGATGAACTTGACGGCATCGACGCAGTGCTCCCCCTTGTAGGTCACTACCTCCGTGGTGCTTCCCATATCCTTGAAGCGGTAATTCAGTCCGCCGTCGTACGGGATGGAAGCGGTCTCGGCGAATTGGCCGTCTTTCAGGCTCAGCTTGATTCCCGTATGCTCGATGGGGCGTCCGCCGTAATATACGCTGGCCAGATACATCTCGCCCTCCTCGTTCACGCCGCAACGTACGTAACAACGTTGCACGTTGCGCTCGATCGTCTGCTGTTTCCAGATATAATTGCCGATTTCCTCGTAAACGGAATCCTTCTCGAAAGCGAAGCCTTTCTTCAATCCCTCTACTTCCTCCAGCTTGATCGGGAGTAAGCTGTCGCAGAAAGCGATATTGCGCTCCGCCTCCTTTACTTCTACTTGGCGCATAAGCGTTAATCCCTGCTTCAGTACCTTTACTTCCTTGGGATAGAGTGCCCGGATACTGTCTATCTCGTTCTTCGCCCCGAAAAACTCGTTATTCTCGTACATGGCCCGGGCCTTGTCCAAACGGGCCTGAGCCGCTTTCTCGTCTCCGTTACAGCCCGTTAAAATGGCGGCAATGAGCGTTATACAGATCGCTAACTTTTTCATATCTTTCTCGTTCAATGTATTTGATACCGCAAAAGTACATGAAATTTGATTATCTTTGCGCTCTTTATTGGATTTGGAATACATAAATATGTATATAAACGAGGAAGAGATAGTAAATCATATATCCGCGAAGCCTTTCCATTTGATATCGGAGGCGGCGGAAGAGCTAGGTGTTGAGGTATATGTAATAGGCGGATATGTGCGGGATATTTTCTTGAACCGCCCATCCAAGGATATAGACGTGGTAGCGGTTGGCAGCGGTATCGAGTTGGCCAAACGAGTGGCCAAGAAGATCGGGCGTGGCGCTTATCTTTCCGTCTTCAAGAATTTCGGGACGGCGCAGGTGAAAGCCGGCGATCTGGAGCTGGAATTCGTGGGGGCAAGGAAAGAATCCTACAGCCATGACAGCCGTAAGCCAGTCGTGGAAGACGGCACCTTGGAAGATGACCAGAACCGCCGCGATTTCACGATCAACGCCTTAGCCCTTTGCCTGAATAAGGAGCGTTACGGAGAATTGGTCGATCCTTTCGGAGGGTTGGAGGATATGGACGAGCTTACGATCCGTACGCCTTTAGACCCGGATGTTACTTTCAGCGATGATCCGCTCCGGATGATGCGTGCGGTTCGTTTCGCCACTCAATTAGGTTTCTTTATCGATCCCGATACCTTCGACGCCATCATCCGCAACCGGGAGCGTATCTCCATCATCTCCAAGGAGCGTATCGTGGACGAGTTGAACAAGATCGTCCTCTCGCCAAAGCCCTCTATCGGTTTCGACTTGCTGGATAAATGCGGACTGTTGCCATTGATTTTCCCCGAGCTTTGCGCCTTGAAAGGCGTGGAGACCAAGGAGGGGATCGGGCATAAGGATAATTTCGCCCATACCTTGATGGTGCTGGATCGTTTGAGCAAGACTTCCGATAATCTATGGCTGCGTTGGAGCGCCCTCTTCCACGATATCGCCAAGCCTGCCACGAAGCGTTTCGACCCTCGCTTGGGATGGACGTTCCATAATCATAATTTTATCGGCGAGCGGATGATCCCCGGTATTTTTAGGAAGATGAAACTCCCGATGAACGAGAAGATGAAGTACGTGCAGAAGATGGTAAGCCTGCATATGCGTCCGATCGCCTTGTCGGACGATGAGGTGACGGATTCGGCGATCCGCCGTCTGCTGTTTGACGCGGGAGATGATATCGACGATTTGATGAAACTGTGCGAGGCCGATATCACGAGCAAGAACCCGGAGAAGGTTCGCCGTTTCTTGAACAATTTCCGTAAGGTGCGCGAGAAGCTGGCCGATATAGAGGAAAAAGACCGTGTCCGTAACTTCCAGCCCCCGGTATCCGGCGAGGAGATCATGGAGACGTTTGGCTTGGCTCCCTCCAAGCCTGTCGGCGTGCTGAAGGAGGCGATCAAGAACGCCATCCTCGACGGCGTGATCCCGAACGAGTATGAGGCGGCCCGGCAGTTCCTAATACAACGTGCGGAGAAGATGGGGCTGAAGCCGATTCTGTGATCCGGGTATAGTCACAAGGCCCAGTCGTACAGTTGGCACAGTCCCCTGTACGAAGTACTGCGGTACTTCCTAGAGGGTACTGTAGTACTTCGTACAGAGTACTACGGTACTTCGTGCACAGTACACTGTCTAAGAATTTAATCGCTCTACCGCTTTCACGCCGTTTACCGCCTTGATCTTTTTCGTCAGCAAGTTTAATGCGGTCGTATCTCTTACCAATACGGTAAAGTTACCTTGGAATAATCCGTCTACCGAGTTGATGTTTAAGGAGCGAAGCGTGACGTTCGATTCTTTTCCGATCACGGAGGTGATGTTGGTGACGATCGCTATATCGTCCCGTCCGATCACCCGCAGCGTAACCGTATAGCCATTGTCTCCCTTGCCACTCCATTTCGCACGGATGATCCGGTAACCGAAGCGGCTGAACATCTCTTGGGCGTTCGGGCAATCCATACGGTGGATCTTGATACCCTGTGTGGAGACGAAACCGAAAACCTCGTCGCCATAAATCGGGTTGCAGCATTTGGCGAGTTTATATTCGATACCCGTCAGGTTCTTGTCGATCACCAAGACATCCTTGTTCGTCGATATCTCCTCCACCGGAGTCATCGTCACGAATTCCTCGGCGCTACGCACCTCGGTACGCTCGTTCGTCTCCGTCTCCTTGCGGAAAGCCTCCAGATATTCGTCGATTACTTGGTTGGGATCGAGGCGTTCCTCGGCGATCTCGATGTAGAAGTCCGTGACGGTCTTGAATCCTTTCTTCTTGATATAGCGCATCATGGTCGGCTCGTCCATGTCGATCTTCCGGTTCTTGAAGCGGCGCTGCAACATCTCTTTGGCGAATTCCACGGCCTTCACGGTCTCCTCCTTCAAGGCCTGCTTGATCTTCACACGGGCCTTGGAGGTGACGACGAAGTTCAGCCAATCCCGCTTCGGGCTTTGGGCGGGCGACGTGATGACGGATACGCTATCGCCGTTGTTCAAGGTGTATTTGATCGGAACGTTCTTACCGTTCACTTTCGCCGACACGCATTTGCTTCCTAGCTTCGTGTGGATGGCAAAGGCGAAATCGAGGACCGTCGCTCCCTTGGCCAGCTTGATAAGCTCGCCGGTAGGCGTGAAGACGTAGATCTCATCCTTATATAGATCCATCTTGAAATCCTGCATCAAGTCGAGCGGATTATTCTCCTTGGCCTCCAAGGCGGCACGTACGGTATTCAAGAACTCGTCTAGCCCGCTCTCTGCTTTCACGCCCTTGTATTTCCAATGCGCCGCTAGGCCTCGCTCGGCGATCTCATCCATTCGCCTCGTACGGATCTGCACCTCTACCCATTTATTTTGCGGGCCCATCACCGTGATGTGCAAGCTCTCGTAACCGTTGCTCTTCGGGATAGAGATCCAGTCCTTCATACGCTTCGGGTTGGGCTGGTACATATCGGTGACGATGGAGTAGACTTGCCAGCATTCCGAGCGTTCCTTCTCCAGCGGCGTATCCAATACGATCCGGATAGCGAAAAGATCGTAGATACCCTCGAATTCCACCTGCTGCTTTTTCAGCTTGTTATTAATGGAATGTATGGATTTGGTACGCCCCTTGATATCGAACTTGAATCCTGCCGCTGCCAGCTTCCGCTTGATCGGGGCGATGAACTCGGCGATATAAGCGTCACGGGAACGTTTCGTCTCATTCAGTTTCCGTTTGATGAAGTCATACTGTTTCCTGTCCGTGTATTTCAGGGAAAGGTCTTCCAGCTCGCTCTTGATCGTATATAAGCCCAACCGGTGGGCGAGGGGAGCGTACAAATAAGAGGCCTCGGTAGCCAGCCGGATACGATCATCCTCTTGCATCTGTTTTCCCATACGCATGAGGCAGAGGCGGTCGGCGATCATAAGCAAGATCACACGTACGTCCTCGGCAAACGAGAAAAGCAAATGATGGAAATTCTCCGAGTTGACGGCGGTGTTCCGGGCATACAGGTCGGAGGTCTTCAAGAGGCGACGGATGATCAAGGTCACGTCCGCTCCGAATTTCTGCTCCACTTCCTCTATCGTGATCGCTTTCTTCAATACCGGGCGGTATAATAGGAGGGCGATGACCGAGGTGCGTTTCAAGCCAATCTCCAAGGTGGCGATCAAGGCCGTGTCAATATTTCGCAATAAACCGTTGATACCATTCTTATCCCTGCCGTAGCAATCAAGGGCGACAACCCGCTTCATCAGCTCCTTCATCTTCCGGATATCTTCCCTCTCGAGGAAAGAGTAAAGGTTTCGTAACAGGAGCCTGTATTTGGAGAAGAACAGCTTCTTTTCCTCAGACGTAAAGAATCCAATTGTATCCATAGTTATATCATTTTTATTGCCCGGTTGAGGACAAACCGCAAAACATGCTGTAAAAATACTTTTTTCTATGGAATTTCAACACGTATCTTGCGGTTATTTTATACATTTGCGATACACATAGCGCATAAGTGCTTGTGGTGTTACTGATGAGATTATTCACATTAAATACTATACTATGTTAAACGCAAACGATTTAGAACAGCTGAAAGCCAAAGGAATCAGCGAAAAACAGATTGAAGAGCAACTCGCTTGCTTCGTAAAAGGTTTCCCTTTCCTTGAGATAGCGGCCTCCGCTTCGGTAGAAAAAGGTATTATGGTAATATCTAAAGAGGAACAGGCTTCTTATATGGATGCTTGGGACGCTTATCTGGCTAAAAACAAGAAAATCGTAAAATTCGTACCTGCCTCCGGCGCTGCTAGCCGTATGTTTAAGAATCTGTACGAGTTCCTTTCTGCGGATTATAAGGAACCGATGAACGCTTTCGAGAAGAAATTCTTTAGCGAGATCGAGAAATTCGCTTTCTATAAGGCTTTGGACAAGAAGTGCGTGGAGAATACAGGGAAAGATATTCCTGCGTTGGTAGCCTTGGGCGAGTACAAGGAGGTGGTATCCAATTTATTGGAGCCGAAAGGCTTGAATTACGGACAGCTACCGAAAGGCTTGTTGCTTTTCCATAAATATGCCGATACGGTTCGTACGGCGATGGAAGAACATTTGGCCGAAGGCGCCATGTACGCCAAGAATAACGCCGGCGAGGTGAATATCCATTTCACGGTATCTCCGGAGCATCAGGCTTTATTCGAGCAATTGGTTGCCGATAAATCTGGCGAGTACGAGGAGAAGTTCTCTGTGAAATACGATGTCTCTTTCAGTATCCAGAAACCGAGTACTGATACGGTAGCGGCCGCTATGGATAACACGCCGTTCCGCGATAAGAATGATAAGTTATTGTTCCGTCCGGGTGGGCATGGAGCCTTGATCGAGAATTTGAACGATGTGGATGCCGACGTGGTATTTATCAAGAATATAGATAACGTGGTTCCGGATAGCTTCAAATGCTCTACGGTTATCTACAAGAAGGTGATCGCCGGTGTCTTGGTAACATTGCAGGAGAAAGCCTTCAGATATCTGGAACAGATCGAGACCGGCAAATATACCCATGCCGAGGTAGAGGAGATGATTCATTTCTTGCAAGACGACCTATGTATCAAGAACCCGGATACGAAATTACTGGAAGACGCCGAGTTAATCCTGTATATCAAGAGCAAACTGCTTCGCCCGTTGCGTGTATGCGGTATGGTGAAGAATGTGGGCGAGCCGGGTGGCGGTCCGTTCCTTGCGGTGAATCCGGACGGTACGGTTTCCTTGCAGGTGCTTGAAAGCTCCCAGATCGATATGAGCGATCCGGCTAAGAAGGCGATGTTTGAGAAGGGTACTCACTTTAATCCCGTGGATTTGGTTTGCGCCGTTAAGAATCACAAGGGAGAGAAATACAACTTGCCGGATTACGTGGATAAGAATACGGGCTTCATCTCTTATAAGAGCAAGGATGGCCGCGAATTGAAAGCGCTGGAATTGCCGGGCTTGTGGAACGGTGCCATGAGCGACTGGAACACGGTATTCGTAGAAGTTCCTATCGAGACATTCAACCCCGTGAAGACGGTGAACGACCTGTTACGCCCCGAACATCAATAAATACCCAGTTGTAGGGACGGGGCGTGCCCCGTCCCTACAACTAGATCCTTATATTTTCGGTAATTCCCACGGTGCCCTGTATTCCTTGCACAATAGTTTATCCGCCTCCGTATCATGGAAACTCTTTCCATCCCACGATAATTTCTTACCGGTCCGATAAGCGATATTCCCCAATTGCGAGAACTTGGCGATATGTGCTCCGATCTCTACGCTCGCGTTGCAATTCCGGTTCCGGCTCTTGATACATTCCAAATGATTCTTCGCATGCAAATTCAAGCCACCCTCTCCGTATGACTTCTTCAAGGGAACAGCCTCCATGCGGGCCTGTCCGTTTACTTTTTCCGGAATAACCTCCCAGCCGCTACGATCGATCACCAAGGTACCGTTCTCGCCAACGAATCCTAGGCCATGATTCCGTCCGTAGGCCCCGTCGTCAATGCCGATCGCATGATCCCACATAACGGTGAAGTCCTTGAATGTATAGATGGTTTGCAATAAGTCCGGGGTCTCGCAAGCATCATCCGGATAACCGAACTTGCCTCCGGATGCCATGATGGATTCCGGTGCGGTAACGTTCATGCCATATAATGCGTAGTCTAACAGGTGAACACCCCAGTCAGTCATCAAACCTCCCGCATAATCCCAGAACCAACGGAACGTGAAATGAAAACGGTTCCGGTTGAATGGGCGTCGTGGTGCCGGCCCTAGCCACATATCATAATCAACACCTGCAGGAACCGCCTCATCCGGCTTTACGGGGATGGAAGGGCACCAACCCTGATAAGAGAAGACACGTACCGTACGGATCTTCCCTAGCTGTCCTCCATGTACGAACGCCATGGCATCTTGCCAATGCGGATCGCTTCGTTGCCATTGTCCCACTTGTACAACCCGATTGTATTTCTGGGCCGCACGTACCATTATATTACATTCCTCGATGCTGTTGCCCAGCGGTTTCTCACAATACACATCCTTCCCGGCTTGGCAAGCGGATACCATTTGCAGACAGTGCCAATGATCGGGAGTTCCTACGATTACGAGATCGATATCCTTATTATCTATCAATTTACGCCAGTCTTTATACAAATGCTTCACTTTCTTCCCGGTGATCTTCTTGGTCTCTGCCGCCCGGTTGTTTAATACGCTCTCATCGATATCCGACAGTGCGATACATTCTACCTCCGGATTACGGAGGAAAGCCTTTAAGTCTTCGAATCCCATGCCATTACATCCGATAAGCCCAACGCCTATCTTATCGTTTGCGCCCACACCGGCATTCCCAGCTTTAATGAAAAAAGGACTGATGGTAAGTCCGGCACCGAGCAAGGCGGTCTGCCGGAGAAAATCTCTTCGTGTTGTCATATGGTCTATACAGATTTAAGTATACGCGATATTAGTAGTATTTTATGACAATCGCAAATATATAAACCTCATTCTCTTGGAATCTCGTCATTTCCGTAGGTGTGAGAAAAGGGCATTGTAAAAAAAGTTATTAAAATATATAGGAATACTACGTATCGCATAATAGATTACCTTTGTTCCCCGTTATAGGTACTTGAAAGAGACCTATATGAATAATAGGGAGGTGTGATCCTTTTTCAATATGAATTATAAAGATTTTGAAGTATGAAGGTACAAAGTTTTGTTTTATGCTTTTTATTGACGCTACTCTCCGTCTCTTGTATCCGGGAGGAGGCGCCCAATGCGGAAGCGGATATCTTATCGTGTACGGTAGATGGCGATATATTGAAAGCCGAGCCGGAGATCGACAACGAGTCCGTGACGCTGACCGTGAAAAGTGACGCCGATATTACAAACCTAGCCCCGGTATTCACCTTGACTCCCGGCGCTACTATCAAGCCTGCTAGTGGCACCGCTTTTGATTTTACGACCCCGAGAACCTATACGGTTACTTCCGAGGATGGCCACTGGACGAAGACCTATACGGTACGTTGCATCGTCTCTGGTGTGAGCACGGAATATCATTTCGAGCATATAACGATGGAGCCGAAGAATGAACGTTATCAGATATTCTATGATTTCACGTCGAATGGAGATTCCGTGACATGGGCGAGTGGTAACGCCGGTTTTGGCTTGACGGGTGTACCCAAGACTCCGTTGGATTATCCCACCATGCAAGACGATAACGGATATGTCGGTAAATGCGCTAAGTTGGTGACCCGCAGCACGGGTAGTTTCGGTAGCGGATTCGGTATGCCTATCGCCGCGGGAAACCTTTTTATCGGTACGTTTGATTTGCTGAACGCTATTCCGGACGCAAGGAAAGGCACGAGATTGGGACGTCCTTTCGATCATGTGCCGACTTACTTGAGTGGTTATTATAAATATAAAGCGGGAGAGTCGTATAAAGTGAATGGCGAGGAGGTAAAAGGTAAGAAAGACCAATGTGATATCTACGCCATCTTCTATGAGACGGATGAGAATGTGAAATATTTGGATGGTTTCAACGGGCTGACAAGCCCGAACCTGATATCCGTTGCCCGGATCAGCGATCAGAAAGAGACGGATGAGTGGACGCGTTTCTATATCCCGTTCGTGGCTAAGCCCGGTAAGGTGATCGATAAGGATAAGCTGGCGAAAGGTGGTTATCAGTTATCCATAGTCTTCTCTTCGAGTTTGAAAGGTGATGTCTTCGAGGGAGCGGAAGGTAGCACGCTTTGGATCGATGAGGTTGAGATAATCCAGTCCGGTGAGAACTAAAAAAACAGAGGATATGAAAAGATATATAGTATTAATAGGTATACTGTGCTTGTCGGGTGTCATTACGTTGAAGGCGCAACAGGAAAGAAACCAAGGAATAATCTGGTCTTCCCTAAGGGGATTGGAATATACGGTAAAGGCCGGTATCAATATCGGCGGAACCGCTCCGGTGCCATTGCCTCGTGAGATTCGTGCGATAGATAGTTATCGCCCTACGCTTTGTGTCTCCATAGAGGGCGATATCAAGAAATGGTTCGGCGAGAGCAAGGAATGGGGTATGATGATCGGTCTCCGTCTGGAGAATAAAGGTATGGAGACAAAAGCGACGGTTAAGAATTACAGCATGGAGATCATTGGCTCCGGTGGCGAGAAGCTGAAAGGAAACTGGACCGGCGGCGTGCAGACGAAAGTGGAGAACACTTATTTCTCGATACCGGTCGTGGCTCTTTACCAATTGAATAACCGGGTGAGTTTCTCGGCGGGACCATTTGTCTCGTTCGCTACAAACCGGAACTTCTCCGGCTACGTATACGACGGATATCTGCGTGAGATCAATCCTACCGGTACGAAGGTGGAGTTTTCTGGTGACAACCGTGCTTCCTATGATTTCTCGGATAACTTAAGAAAGTTTCAGTGGGGAGCGCAGATCGGTACAGAATGGAAAGCGTTTAAGCACCTTATCGTATACGCTGACTTGACATGGGGATTGAACGATATCTTCCAAATGGATTTCGATACGATTACCTTCGGGATGTATCCGATCTATCTGAACGTAGGCTTCGGATATGCGTTTTAGGAATTGATATGAATCAAAATAAGGCTATCCCGGACAAGGATAGCCTTTTTTATTAAAAGATTATTATGGAAATAAATTATTTTTTATAACTTTGGGGCGATAATTCTCAGACCAAGTTACATTTTATCTTATATTATTAACAAAATTACCATGAAAGAAAACACTAAGAAGGGCGTAAGCCGTAGAGAGTTTTTGGGTCTTTCCGCACTAGGATTGGCTAGTTTAACAATTCTTCCCAGTTGGGCCATGAATGGCGTTCGTATCGCTCCGAGCGATCGAGTCGTTTTAGGTTTTATCGGCCTAGGTCAGCAAGCATTATCAGACTTTAAAGGATTTGCCGCATGTCCGGGCGTACAGGTTGCCGCATGTTGTGACGTGGACACGATGAAAACAGAGCGTTTCAGAAGACGTGTCGCTGAATGGCAAGCTTCAAAGGGAATGAACCAACGTTGTGATCAATATGAGTTTTACGAGGATTTGCTGGAGCGTAAGGATATCGATGCTATCGAGGTCGCTACCCCGGACCATTGGCATGCTTTGGCTACCATCCATTCTTGTCAATCCGGAAAAGACGTATATTGCCAGAAACCGTTGGCTTATACGATCTCCGAAGGCTTGGCTATGGTGAAGGCTGTACGTAATAACAAACGTGTGCTTCAAGTAGGTAGCCAGCAACGTTCCAGCAAAGAGTTCCAAGCTGCGATCGATATGGTTCAGAATGGAGCCATCGGTCATATAGAGAAAATATATGCACGTGTAGGTGAGCCTCCTACGCCGCTGAGCTTGCCGGAAATGCCGGTTCCCGCTAATTTGAACTTCAATCAGTGGATGGGTCCGTTGAACGATCCGAAGATCCATTATCATCCCGATTTATGTCCTCCTATTTCTCTGGATCCGGAAGAGAACGAGAAACTATGGGGTGCATGGCGTTGGTATCAAGAGACCGGTAATGGTTATACCGCTGACTGGGGCGCTCATATGTTTGATATCGCCCAAGCTGCTATCGGTATGGATGGTTCTGGTCCGGTTGAGTTTACGCCCAAGGGATACAATGGCACACAATATTCAACTATGCGCTATGCGAATGGTATCGTAATGACTGAACAACCTTATTTGGAGGATAATCCGGATGCGCAGGGTATTAAGTTTGTCGGTGATAACGGTTGGATCGAGGTAGCTCGTGGCTACATCAACTGCTCTGATCAGTCTAAGATCCCCGCCGACTTGAAGAATTTGATCGAGAAGCGCCCGAGAATGATGACTCCGGAAGAGCGTAAGAAGATGTATGAGGAATATATGAAGAAGCTGAAAGACAGCAAAAAGAAGGGTAACGATGCGGGTAATTATGAGACTAGTGCTCCGCATATGCAGAACTTCATCGACTGCGTTCGTTCACGTGAGAATCCGATCGCACCGGTTGAGGTAGGTTGCAGTACGAATACGCTTTGCTGTTTACAGAATATTGCCCGTGAGCTAGGCCGTCCGGTTAAATGGAACCCGGCTACATTAAGCTTCGGTAATGATAAGGAGGCGGCTTCCCACCGTTTGTACTGGTATCAATATCGCAACCCGTATTCATTGCCTTATTTCTGTAAATAAGCCTATTTAAATAGAATGATGTTATGAGTAACAGACGGGATTTCTTAAAAAATATCTCTCTCTTTACCGCTGGTGGATTGCTGGCTGGTAAAGCCGGTTCCGTAAATGCGGCGAACGCTGCGTTGGGAGTTGTGGATGAGGTCCATGCCAGCAAAGAGATTGGCTTGCAGATCTATTCTTTATCCCAAGAATTATATAAAGGTGACGTGGCCGCTAATCTTCGGAAGGTGAAGGATATGGGATACTCCAAGCTGGAGTTGGCGGGTTATGGTAAAGGCGCTATCGGAGGTGTTCCTATGATGGACTTCAAGAAAATGGCGGAAGACGCAGGCTTGAAGATCATTAGCTCGCACGTGAATCCGGTAGACGCATCTATCTCTGACCCTTTTAAGGCTATGATTTTCAAATACTCGAAGGAGGTTACCCCAAAGATCATGGAGTATTGGAAAGCTACGGCTGCCGATCATGCGAAACTAGGCTGTAAATATTTGATCCAGCCGATGATGCCGACGATTACTACGCACGATGAGGCTAAACTTGTTTGCGATATTTTCAACCAGGCCTCGGATGTTATCAAGGCGGAGGGTATCGCCACTGGTTTTGGCTATCATAATCATAATATGGAGTTCAATCGTGTCGCGACGAAAGAGCAACAGGAGAAGGTGAAAGGAAATCCTTTCGCCGCTTTCATGAAAGTTGGAGACCAGATTTATGACTTGATGCTGAAAGACACGGACCCGAGCAAGGTTTACTTCGAGATGGATGTTTATTGGACTGTCATGGGACAAAACGATCCTGTCGAGTATATGCAGAAACATCCGGATCGTATCAAGGTATTACATATCAAGGATCGTGCCGTATTCGGCCAAAGTGGTATGATGAACTTTGAGATGATATTCAAGCAAATGTATGCGAACGGAATCAAAGACTATTTCGTAGAGTTGGAGCAGATGCCAGACGGACGTACTCAATTTGCGGGTGTGAAGGATTGCGCCGACTATTTGATCAAGGCTCCTTTTGTAAAATGAAGTAACAATCGATAGATCGTAAGCCTCGGGGTTAATAGACTCCGGGGCTTTTTTATTAGATGAAAGGCAACATAAACGGGTCTATTTTGTTTTTATAAAAAGAAGTTTATATCGCAAAAATCAAGGAAAGGATGAGTTCTAGGATAAGGAAGATATTGAAACATACGGTGATCACTGTTTTATCGCTGGCTGTATTGTTCCTAGTTTTGAATCTTTTCCTGACAGGTCGTTTGGAGCGGTACCTGAAAAGAGAACTGATAGAGCGTACGGCGAATGCTACGGATGGTTTTTATCGCCTTTCTTTCGATAAGCTTTCTATTAGCTTCTTCAAGGGAGAGCTAAGGCTAGAGGGTATTTCATTGGAGCCGGACTCTAAGGTCTTTGAACATTGGGCCGCCTTGGATAGCTTGCCCGATACCTATGTAAGTACCCGGATTGAGGTGATAGATTTTAAGGGAATTAATTTGGTATGGCGATGGAATTACCGGCAACTCCATTTCAATACCTTTGAGATCCGCTCGCCGGAGGTTCGTGTATACGGCTCTTCCGGATCAAACCCGTTAGTTTCCGGACTGGCGGCAGATACGGTAGAGCATGCCGAATCGAAGACGTTGTACGAGGTGATCTCTCCATACATAGATGCCCTGAGCGTAAAGACCTTGAACTTGGAAAATGCCAGTATCTCTTATAATGTGGAAAACCAAGTCTCGCCGATTATCTATACGTTGAATAACGTAAGTTTCCATGCGTATGGTTTTATGTTGGATTCTACCTCTTCACGGAGCGGGAAGCTGTTGTATTGCGATAACTTCGATTTTGTCACGAACCAGCCGCAAACCTTGTTGGTAAATAATGATTTTAAGTTGGAGACGGATAGTATATGCCTCAGTACCCAAGATTCCATTATCTATATCCAAAAAATCCAATTGCTTCCGCAAGAATTATTGTGGGGGGAGACCAATCGGAAACCAACGAATTATCTGGAAGGGAAGGTACAAACCGTAGAGATACAAGGGATTCACTTTAGACGGGAAGAAGCCTTGAACTATTTGTCCGCCCGTAATTTTGAGATACAATCTTCGGATATTAAGGTGTATGACTTGACTCGGGAGAAGAAGCAGGCGAATGCCGATGCGGATTCTTTGGTGCAAGCCTTATCGTTATATGATGTGATCTCTCCGGTACTACATAGTATATCCGTGGATCAAATACGAATAGAGCGAACCGCACTTCACTATTCCTTAGCCTTGAAAGGGCAGATAGAGGACTTCTCGATCCCTGAGTTTAATTTCCATGCGGAAGGTCTTCTGATCGACTCCTTGGTAGCTCCGGGCGAGGAACTGAATTATTTTCGTTCCATTGCGTTTGAGGCGAATGATATACAAGGGATCATGAGGGCTCGTAATCATCGGTTCGATATTAAGCGTTTGGCGATGAATACGGCCTTAGGCTCGTTTCATATAGATAGCATGCGACTACGTCCGTTGTCGGTCCGCTCCCGTAATGATTATTTGTCGGGAAGTATCGATACGATCCGGATAGACGGGTTGGCGTACGACAAAGGTGTTAGCGCAGATTTACTGAAGGTTCGGTCGCCTCGCTTGGTTTATTATAAAACGCCTTCTGTTGAATCTCCGGATAAAGGAAAAAGCGCATCTGTAAATAGCCGTGTGGATGTGGAAAGTTTGTTAAATCCTTTCCTTCAGTATCTTTCCATCCGTAAGATCCAGATTCAGAACGCAAATGTGACATTGGAGGATCGTGAGATAAATGACACGACCCGGTACCGACTCAACGGCCTTAATTTCTTTGCTACGAATTTCTTGGTGGATGAGCAAACGAACCGGAGTGGGCAATTGTTTTTCAAGTATGATCATTTTGGTCTTAGTTTCCGGGATTTCGATAACTATTTACCGGGGAAGGATCTGCGTGTGACTATAAGAAAAGGTTCGCTATCCACCGTAAACGGCTCTTTCCGTCTACAGGATGTGACTTTGGCTGCTAAAAAAGACTCGATACGTTTTTCAACCCCATTGATTTCTTTAACGGGAATCCGGATTCCCAAGAATAGCATCTATCAGATCGGGTTTGACCGATTTGATTTATCCGATGGTGATTTTTCTATGTCTTGGGGATCGGATACGACAATATTGCGGACTGAGAGCCAAAAGGATATCCAATTGGCTTTGGAGAATGTGTTTGTGGATTTGAAGAAGAAGACGTTTCAATTAGGTGATCTTCAGCTACAGACGAAGGATATCGATATACCGTTGGATAACGGCTTCTACCGTTTGAAAATCGGGGGGCTGGATTTGAGAGAGTCAGGTTTGAGGTTGGATCACGTACATTTAGTCTCGCCTTATTCTAAAATGGAATTCGCTTATAAACAGCCTAAGCATCAAGATTGGTTTGACGTGAAGGTTGGGAACGTGAGATTGACCGACGTGGATATTCCCGGATATTTCTCAACCAAGGAATTACATGTGGGAGGGCTCTGGATAAACGATGTCTTATTACAAAACTTAAAGAACCGGAAGATCCCGGTGGAGCCTCATATCGTCCCGATGATTTATGAGGGTTTGCAAAAGGCTCCGGTCCGTTTCAAGATAGATACGGCTTCCATTGCCAATTTCTCCGTGGTTTATGAGGAATTGCCCGTTAAAGGTGACAAACCCGGTAAGCTTTATTTTACCGATATGAACGGCCAATTCTCAGGATTGACCAATATCGTTTCCTATCCGGAGCAATTCATCAGATTGCATGCGGACGGGAACCTGATGGGATCGGGGCATTTCACGGCTACATGGCAACTCCCCGTGGATTCATTATATGACCGCTTTCTATTGGATGCCCGTTTGGATAGCCTAGACTTGCTTTCCTTAAATGAGATCATAAAACCTCTGGCGCCGGCGGAAGTAGTGAGCGGTTGGGCACAGGATGTGGTCTTTCATATGGATGCCTCAAGCCGGAAAGGCCGGATACGGTTAGACTTCCCGTATCGGAAACTGAAAGTGGCCCTATTGAAAGAGAAAGACGGAGAGACCACACAAAAAGGTTTCTTGTCGAGATTGGCGAACTTGGTCTTACGGGATAATAATCCGGCCCATCCTGAGCGGAAAGATAGTAAATTACGTAAGGTCGATATGGAAATCGTGCGAGATCCCTATCATTCCACGTTCAACTATCTATGGCAGATGCTAAGACCAGCCTTGGTGGAATCAGTCGGAGTCTCGAAAAAAGAACAGGATGCGGCCTTGAAAGTGGCAGGTTTCTTCACGAAGGTAAAGCGCTTTTTCGGTCTCGATAAAAAGAAGGATAAGCGGGAGGAGATTGATACAAATAATAAGGAAATAGAACCTTTAAAAGAATAAATAATGGAATATACAGTAAATCACTATCCGGATAAACATCGTTTCGAGGTAGTAGAAGACGGCTTGACAGCCTATGTGGAATATCGTTTAAGAGGAGATGCCTTGGACATTATCCATACCATTGTCCCAAAACCCTTGGAAGGGCGTGGGATTGCAGCGACTCTTGTTGAAACAGCTTATAAATACGCGAAGGAACAGGGGTTGCGCCCTTTGGCTACCTGTTCCTATGCGGTTGTGTGGTTAAAACGCCATCCGGAGTTTTAATCCTTGATCGTAATGCCTAACATTCTAGCGATGTCCAGTGCTTGTAAGGAGGTTACGGTAGCACCTTTCAACTCTCCTCCGGGAATCGAGCCAATACGTATACCGGCGATCTCGGAGGAAGTAAGATCGATCCCTTTCAAAGAGGTCCGGTGAAGCTCCGCCTCTACTAAATTACAATGTTCGAATTCAACGTTCGTAAATTGGCAATTGTCCAATCCGCCCCCTCGTAAAAAGCATTGATTAAAAGAAACGTTCCGGAGTTTGCTCATGGAGAAGATTACATAATCTCCTTTGCAATCCCGGATGGTAGTATGATTAAAGATTGATTCGGAGAAATTCGTTCCGGTAAGTTTACACCCAATGAACTCTACCCGGTAAAAGCCACATCCGGATAAATTTATATTTGATAGGTCACAGTTCTTAAATACCACATCGCTAAACTGAGATTTACGATAATTGCAAGCAATGAAACCACAATTGGTGAATAAGCAGGAATTAACGGATAGGTTCTGTTTAGATACGTCCTCGACGCATAATCCATTGAAAGAACATTCTGTAAAATCATCCTCTTGTCTGGATATACAATCCATCCAGTCCACATCCTCCCGTAAGTTTTTTACCAATCTAGGCGCTGTTATTTTCAACATGTTATTGTTTCCTATTTTAATTTAGATGGTAAAGATAACGGATTTGGGCTAAATAAACGATATCTTTACTTTATAGTTCATTTTAGCAATATCGGAAAAGTGTGTTCGGGATAATTCTTCTATTTTTGCCTTGAAATCCTAAGAATCATGCGAATAAAGACAACGACAAAGACAGAGTATCAACAACGTATCAATGTATTGGTTGAATACATAAATAATCACTTAGGCGAGGATATCGATCTAAATAAGCTGGCGGAGATATCCGGATTCTCTCGTTGGCATTTTCATCGGATCTTCGCAGAGTTCTTAGGGGAACCGGTTGGTACGTTTATCGTTAGGATGCGGGTCGAGACGGCCGCTCGGCTTTTGCGTTATACAGAAATACCTGTCAAGGAGATCGCCTATAAGGTAGGATATGACGTACCTTCTTCTTTGTCTAAGGTTTTTCGCCAGTTTTATGGGATTTCTCCAAATGAATATAGAAACAATAAAGATTATGTAATTATGGAACCGAATAGAATAATGCCCGATATGGAATTGAAGGTCGAGGTAAAAGATTTACCCGGCAAACAAGTAGCCTACATTCGTCTAAACGGAGGGTATAAAGAAATCGATTATCTGGGAACTTGGATGCGCTTGCTCCAATTCGCCAAGGAGCAAAACATCCAGCCATTGAGTTTTTCACCGATCTGCTTGTACCATGATGATCCGAAAGTAACCTCACCGGATAAGCTGCGTACCGATATTTGTATGGAAGTCGCTCCTTCGGTTTGCCCTAAAGGGGAGATTGGTACGAAAAAGGTATTGGAAGGGCGTTTTATGGTCGCTCTTTATAAGGGAACTTATCAGCAATTAGGGGCTGTGTATGATACGCTTTACGGTAAATATCTCCCCGAAATGGGCCTTTCCTTACGGGAAGTGCCTAGCGGCGAGATCTACTTGAATGATCCTCGTAATACGAAGCCGGAGGATTTATTGACTCAGATTTATGTGGCGGTAGAATAATAAGAGCTAGAGAGGTTTCTGAAGTGAATAAATGAATTAATCTTGATTGCCGTCTTGTCTAATTAGCGGCAATCAAGATTTTTAATATTTTAGATGCGATTGTATGATGTGATAACTTATATACTTGCTTTTACAAATTCATTATCGATCCAATAAGTCGCTTCTTCGGAAGTGAATTTCAATATACAATAGCTCGGATCTATTACTCCTCCAGGGAAATGAGCGAACATCCAGTCAGACCAAAGGGCTTTCTTGATTTCCATATCGGAAACGATCTCGACCTTACCTGTTAACACGATACTGTCTCCTCCTTTCATAAAGCAAACTCCGGCTTTCGGGTTGAGTTGGAATTGTATCGTCTTATCAGAGAACGTGCCTGTAGAGAACCATATTTGGGAAATACCATCCGCTTTTATTTTTCCCATAGGAACCGGACGGGGATAACCATCTTCCGTAACAGACGCAAGCATAGCAGTGTCACATTCCGTTAATATGGAAATTGCTTTTTCCTCGATTAGCTTGAGGTCTATCATCTGGACGGGTATACATAAATCGATCATACATTTATCTTGTGGATGTTGATCGAGGGGGATGCTTTGATAGATCTCGAATGATTTGCCCGCACAAGGCTTGCATTGGTGTTTGGATGTAAGCGTGTACATCAAGCTCCATGCGGCGGGTATTTCATCCGTTCCTATCTCAAAATGCCCGATTGCGTAAAGTCCTCCGGATAATAATCCTTTTGAGATCTCACTTTCTCCCTCTACCTCTTGAGGCACTGTTAAACCGATATCCACACTTAACTCCTTTCCTTCGTGTTGGTAAACTGATATAAGTTTATTTGCCGGACCGTTTATAAGTCCTTTTGGCCCTGCCCATTGCATAAGCTTTCTGATAGAGCTTGGGATCAAGCTCATATCTCCTTGATGATGAAGATACACGATGTGTGTAGCTTGTAGTTCTTTTAGTTCAAAAGTGTAATTCATAAGATTCTTATTTGTAAAAGTTCAATAGTGCAAACATACGGAATGACTATTCTTTCTGGTTGTAAAAAAACGACTTTTTATGTGATAGATTCTTGCGATTTTATTTTTAATCAAATATAAGTAAGCGGTTCATCCGTAGGATTTGGTAAAGTCAGGAAGTAAGAGGGAACGTCTCCCGCTAAACGCTTGAATTCTTTGATAAAGTGGGAATGGTCATAGTAGCCGCAATCTAAGGCGATGCTGCTTAAGTCCGTGTGTGGGGCGTTCCTCAGTACTTCTATGGCATATTGGAATTTTATGATCCGGCTGAATTCTTTGGGAGTATATCCGGTGGCATCCTTGAACTTACGTTGGAAATGCCGCTGGCAAATGCAAATCTTGTCGATCAAGTTTTGTACGGGTAGCTGTCCGCAGGACTGTTTTATAAATGAGGTGGCGTATATAATTTGTCTGTCTACTTGAATGGATTGGGTGAGAAGGCGTATAAGATAGCCTTCGATAATGCGGATACGGACGGAATCGTCCGGCTGTTCGCAAAGCATCTCGGCAAAGGAATTATCGAATAAAAGGTTAATATCTGAAGACTGGATGCGAAGATCGGCAAACTGTCCCAAAGGCTCATTCGTGAAAGCTGCCAGCCCACAGGGTTGGAAACGAACTCCTAGCATATGTAGGGAATCTGTCGTAGCGGTAAGATTGGAATAAGACCTCATGGGACCGACAAAAAAGGAACGATAAGGCTGCATGATCATTTGATGCTCATCCGCGGGAATTGTCATATTCCCGATGGAAAAGATGAAATCCGTGCAGCCGTCCGCTAAAATCTTAAAGCGTGTTCCTATTTCCGCATAACCTTTAAACACCCAAAACTTATCGATGAAGGGTGCTAAAAGGGCGCATGGGGTAAATTCTCGATACATACGATTTTATTCAAATAGTAGATCCTATGATTTGTTTTATTTCTTTTCCAAAAGATACATATAATCGCCATAACCTTCTTCTTTCATTTTTGCTTTGGGAATAAATCTCAGGGATGCGCTGTTGATGCAGTATCGTAATCCGCCCTTATCTGTCGGACCATCATTAAATACGTGTCCCAGATGTGCGTCTCCTGTTTTACTGCGCACCTCTATCCGTTTCATGTCATGAGAATTATCGGTATTTTCCATAACAAGGTCTTTATCTATCGGTTTTGAGAAGCTAGGCCACCCACAACCGGAGTCGAACTTATCAGTCGATATGAACAAAGGCTCTCCTGTGGTGATATCTACGTAAATACCTTCACGCTTTTCGTTCCAATATTCATTTTTAAATGCTCTTTCCGTGGCATTTTCTTGTGTTACCGCATATTGCTCGGCCGTCAGTTTGGAGCGTAGTGTCGTATCATCCTGTTTCTGGAATTTCTTTTCAGAAAGGGGCTTGCCGGTCGTTTTCTCCTTATTTGCTTTACGTGCGAAATCGAATAGTTCCGGACTTATATGGCAATAACCGTCCGGATGTTTGCCTAAGTAATCTTGATGATATTCTTCTGCCGGATAGAAATTAACTAATGGCTCCACCTCGACAACGATGGGCTTGGAGTACTTTTTAGCCAATGTCTCTATAGCCTCTTTGATGATAGGCAGATCGGCGGCGTTGGTGTAATAAATGCCGGTACGGTATTGCGATCCTCTGTCATTACCTTGCCGATTGAGACTTGTAGGGTCTATGGTCTTGAAGTATAGTTCTAACAATAGTTTTAAATCGGCTTGTTGAGGATCGTAGCTTACTTCTACTGTCTCGGCAAATCCGGTATTGTCGTTACATACCTGTTCGTAGGTTGGATTTTTGATGCTTGTTTTACCGTTGGCATAACCCACTTGGGTACTAGTAACACCATTGATTTGTTTCATGAAATGTTCTGTTCCCCAGAAACATCCTCCGGCGAAATAGATTTTACTTTGTGCATTCATTTTAGTTGTTTTAGATAGTTGATCACTCATTTTTGTTTGTGCGATTACTAAACCGCTTGCCAATAGCAAAACGATAGTCAAAATTACATGTTTCATCTTATATATATATTATTATATAACCAAAATATTAAGAAAATGGTTTCAACTAAAAGTCGTATGCCTTCATGCGGAGGATTATATGCTTGGCTATTATTTGATTTTTGTCCCACCGAATACCTCGCTCATATCCATATGGTCAAGAGCCGTGTCTATCTGATTGATCTCGGCGGGATTTATCTTTATATCCACAGCCCCCGCATTCTCTTTTAGCCGGCAGAGATGACGAGTTCCGGGAATAGGAACGATCCACGGCTTTTTTTGTAGCATCCAAGCTAGGGATATTTGTGCGGGAGTAGCATGATGCTCATCGGCCAGATGGTTTATGAGATCTAGAAGAGGCTTGTTCCTCTCGAAACTTTCTTTTTTGAATTGCGGCATAGTTGCCCGATAATCATTTTGAGGGTTGAATACGCTTTTGACATCATAACAAGCGGAAAGTAAACCGTTTGCCAATGGCGAGAAAGCAACGAAGCCAATGCCTAATTCCTCTAGAGAGGGGAAAAGGTTTTCATGCCAACGTGCCATCATGGAATAACGATTTTGTATGGCGGTTATAGGACAGACCTTATGCGCACGGCGAATATAGTCCTCGCCCGCCTCTGATATACCCCAATGCAATACTTTGCCTTCCTTGATCAAGTAGGCAATCGTGTCAGCTACCTCTTCCGGTTCTACTTGGGGATCTATGCGATGCTGATAGTAAAGGTCAAGATGGTCTGTCTTAAGTCTGGCTAAAGAGCCTTCCACGGCTAAACGAATCGACTTCGGTTTAGAATTCGGGATAAGGGGATAAGGGCCACATTCGCTAGACTTATCAAAAGTGAGTCCAAACTTAGTAGCGATCACGATTTTATCACGAAATGGCTTTAAGGCATCGCCTAAAAGCTCCTCATTGTCATGAGGATTCGTGTTTGTACCATATACTTCGGCCGTATCGAAGAAGGTATATCCCATATCAACGGCGAGGGCAAATAATTCCGTCATCTCTTTTCTGTCGGCAGGTGCGCCATAAGCATGGCTCATACCCATGCAACCCAATCCTATAGCTGAGACCCTAAGTCCGCTTAATCCCAAAACTCTGTATTCCATATTTATTTATATTTTATCTGAGCGCAAAGTTGGGAAGAAGTATCTCCACCGGTGTAACAACAATTGCGGATATAAATACAATTATTTCGGTTTTCTGTAAAAATGGTGATACAATCCGTAATCTGTATTCATTCTGTATGATTGGGTAAATGTATCTTAGCGGTCAAAAAATAATAGAATATGAAGAGTAAAATTATTGTAGCTTTATTAATTATGAACATGGTAATAAGTGCTTCCGCACAAAATCAGAATCAGTATGGATTGGTATATCGCGATGCGATAAGTGAAAATGTGGTTGGAAAAGTAAATATACATCCTGTCTCGTATGAGGTTGGAGGTATAGGGGTAGTGGCGAATATCTATACTCCTGCGAATTATGATTCCTCAAAAGAGTATGTAGCTATTGTTGTTGCTCATCCTAATGGGGGCGTGAAAGAACAAGTTGCGGGTCTCTATGCGCAACGGCTGGCAGAGCTTGGATATATAACTATCGCTGCCGATGCGCGTTATCAAGGAGCAAGTGGTGGTGAGCCTCGGAATACAGATCGTCCGGCCAACCGGATAGAAGATATTCATGGTATGGTGGATTTCATATCTCAATATCCGGGTGTAGATGCCAGTCGTATAGGTGCGCTTGGTATTTGTGGCGGTGGAGGTTACACGCTTGGGGCTGCACAGGGCGATAAACGGATAAAGGCGGTCGCTACACTCAGCATGTTTAATTCGGGGCGTGTACGTCGTAATGGTTTTCAGGATTCCCAGATAAATACCATACAACAACGTTTAACCCAAGCGGCTGAGGCTAGAAATGAAGAGGCCAAAGGCAAAGTTCTATACACGGGTGAGATGAATATCTCCGATGAGGAGGCGGCGAAACTACCGTTTGCCCTATATCGTGATGGTTATGAGTATTACTTTAAAACCCATGCTCATCCGAATTCGACATTTCGCTATACCATGAGCAGTTTATTGGATCTTATGACTTGGGATGCTACGGATCATATCGACTTGATCGACCAGCCTTTGCTATTGATCGCCGGAAGTGATGCCGATACAAAATATATGTCTGACGAAGCTTTTGAAAAGGCTACCGGAACAAAAGATAAAGAGATGTATCTTATTCCAGGAGCGGAGCATATCAAAACTTATTTTGTCCCGGAATATGTGAATCTAGCGGTAAATAAAATGAAAGATTTCTTCGGGATGAAATTGTAATTTGATTAAATTTGTACGATCTAAAATGGGGGTATCATGAAATATGACAAAGATAGTGTTATTATCTCTGATAGTCTGAATGGACTTGGGACAGATATTTATAAAGAGTATCTGTCTCATGCCTTGTGTTTGGGTGGAGCATGTAAATTCGAGTTCAATGGAAATCCATTCGAGTTACGTGAAGGGGATTGTATGATTGTGCGTAAAGGAAAACTGGTTGAGAAGATCACCCCATCTGCGGATTTTAAGGTTAAAGTCATTTATGTCACTCCCCAATTCATTGAGCTTTGTACTCCCCAGAATAATTATGGAATGAAAGGCCAGTTATCTTTGTTCCTGAATCCTGTGATGCGTCTGGATCGCGAGCAACAGGATATCTGTAAGAAAGATTTCGAGAATATAGAGTATAGGTTTAACAATGAAAACCATAATTTTTATCGTGACATAATGATTAATGTGATCCAGACAATGATTCTGGATTTCTTCGATTTTCACTCACATATTTATGGGGAGGAGAAGATCTCGGCCCAATATGCCTCCATTATGAGTAAGTTCCTGCAAATGCTGGAAGATGGGGTTTATCGCCAGCATAGAGACGTTACATACTATGCCTCGGAATTATGCGTGACGCCGAAGTATTTATCGGAAGTGACGAAAAAGGTGAGTGGCTATGCGGCAAATTATTGGATTAACCGTTATACGATATTGGATATATCACGGCTTTTGCGTGATAAGTCATTATCTTTCGTTTATATTTCCGATTTGTTTGGTTTCTCTTCTCCCTCTTATTTCAGCCGTTATGTGCAGCATAATTTAGGTATAAAGTCCTCAGATTATAGGGAGTGACCTTGTAAGCTAGCTTCACTCCTTTCCTTTTCGGTAAAATTTGTAGTTGACACCGACTTTTTTGTATTGTCTCAAAACTCCTTTGGTCGTAACTTCGCAACGAAGAATAGGTATAAATAGATGATGGAAAACTATTTATATATAATGTATAATCAAATTAATAAAGCCATGCAAAAAATTATGAGATCATTATTTATCGCGACATTGTTGTTGGTATCGATGGGAATGGGTGCCTATGCGCAGGAAACAAAAAAGACATTTACTCCGGAGCAGCAGGAGATGATAGATTTGTCTAATGCGAAATGGAAATGGATGTCAGAAAAAGATGTGGATAAGCTCGACGCCCTCTTCCACGAGAACTCTATGTTTGTACATATGGGTGGTTCGTGGGGTAAGCAGCCGGAGCTTGATGTGATCCGTACGGGAAACATACATTACAAGCATGCGGAGATACATGATGTAGATGTTAAATTCGCCGGTTGCGCCGGAATCGTATATAGCCGTATTCATCTTAATTCGGTAGTTGGTGGTAGGGAGGTCAGGTTCCCTTTCATCGTGACTGAGACGTACGTGAAGGAAGACGGACAATGGAAACTTGCTACCTTAGCATTTACTCGTACGGTAGGAGAATAATGATAAATACATATGAATATGAGACAGAACTTTCTAATCCGGCTTTTCTGCCTATGTTTGTTCCCGGTTTTCACCATGGCGCAAAATATGGATAATTTCAGACAACCGTACCCCTTGGGTACTAAGTTGCCGGAAGCGTCCGCGAAGAACTTCATTGGTCAGGCGTATATCGCTCCGATTACGGTTAATAGGGAGCTGAATGTCCCAATGTCTAATGTCACTTTTGAGCCTCGTTGCCGGAATAACTGGCATTATCATAAAGGGGGGCAGATACTTGTCGCGTCAGCAGGCATAGGCTACTATCAGGAAAAGGGGAAACCGGCCAGAAGATTGTATCCGGGGGATATCGTGGAAATTGCGCCTGACGTGATTCACTGGCATGGGGCGGCTCCGGATAGCTGGTTTGCTCACGTTGCCGTAAGTTGCAATCCTCAAACGAATGAGGCGGTGTGGCTCAGTCCGGTGGGAGAGAAGGAATATCAAGAAGCGACAAGCCAAGCGGAGAATGTGTATGCCGAAGCAAACCGGGTATTGGAAGCCAGGGAACAAGCCATTGTCTCTATCGCGGCGTACACGGGCAAGGGAGACTTGGCGCATCTGAGACAGGCGCTTGTGAAAGGACTTGAATCCGGTATGACCGTTAATGAAGTAAACGAAGTACTAATACATGCCTATGCTTATTGTGGATTTCCTCGCAGCTTAAGAGCCATACAGACATTTATGCAAGTCATTGAAGAGAGAAAAAGCATGGGAATTAAAGATGTAGAGGGTCGTGAAGCCTCTGCTATCGAGGACGGTGGGAGTCGATATGAGCGGGGACGGGATATTCTGGCGGAAATATCGGGTACGTCTGCTTCTGTCCCTAAAGCCGGATATGCGGTATTTGCCCCGACGATCGAACGTTTCCTCAAGGAACATCTGTTCGCGGACCTTTTTGAGCGCGACTTATTGACATATAGGGAGCGTGAATTGGCGACCGTGTCTGTATTGGCAGGCGTTGGCGGTGTTGAACCTATGGCTTACGGCCATATGTCAATTTGCTTGCATCTGGGTATTACGCCAGAGCAACTTACGTCTTTGCTAAATATCGTAGAGATAAACCTAGGTAAAAAGAGTTCAGATCCATTACGTGATGTGCTCGGACAATTAACGGATAAAAAATGAATCAGAAGAATATGAAGAAGATTTTATTATTAGCATTATTAATACCCGTGTTTGGAATGGCAGATGCCCAGGATTTAGTGATCGCTAAACAAGGGCATTTCTCAGTAGGAGGACAAACCATACAGCGTCCGGGTACGTATGACAACAGTAAGTTTGTCGGTTGGGCTACCCAAGTCGAGACCGGGCAGAGCTATCGTGCGGATCATGCTTTCGTAGATTTCCAAGTTCCGGCCCATGCGAAAAAATTGCCTTTGGTTTATGTTCATGGTTATGGTGGCTCTGGGATATGTTGGCAAATGACACCCGATGGGCGGGATGGTTTCGCTACTCTCATGTTACGCCGGGGATATAGCAGTTACGTGATGGATCTTCCCGGTCGTGGCCGTGCCGGAAGGACATCTGCTACGACTACGGTCAAGCCGCTGGCCGATGAGATGTTCTGGTTTGACATCTGGCGTATCGGGATTTGGCCGGAATATAACAAAGGTGTGCAGTTTCCGTCTGATTCAGCCTATTTATCGCAGTTTTTCCGGGAGATGACGCCCGATATCAGTGATCACAAACAAGATGTACCGGCAATCAATGCCTTGACGGAAAAAATAGGGGACAATATCCTTGTAACACATTCGGCGGGAGGTTTCCCGGGATGGATGGCCGCTATACAAAATCCGAATGTCAAGGCTGTCGTTTCATATGAGCCGGGTGGCTATGTGTTTCCCGAGGGGGAGGTGCCTGATCCGATCGCCGGACTTACCGGTGGGGCGGCTGGAGTCGCTATTCCTATGGAACAGTTCTTGCGACTTACCCGGATTCCAATCGTAATGTATTTCGGTGATTATATTCCGGAGACTCCATCAGAGAATCTTGGTGGCGAGAATTGGCGTGTACGTCTGCAAATGGGACGTAAATTCGTGGAGGCCATAAATAGGCATGGGGGAAATGCGACCTTAGTTGAGTTGCCCAAGATCGGTATTTATGGTAATACCCATTTCTTGATGCAGGATTTGAATAATGGCCAACTAGCGGATCTGCTGGGCGAATGGTTGGAAAAGAATGATCTTGGCAAATAGCATTGGGAATGGTTCTTTTAAGAACTTGCTGATTTTACATTTTGTTATCGGATTAGATAATCGGTAATATATCCTCCCAAATATGTTTCTTCAAGTCAACGCAGCCATTCTTCTTGAAGGTAATGCCTTCTTTCTCCAATAATCCCCGTTGTTCCGCCCAGTTGGGAGCTAATCTGCCTTGGCTGTTTACCACCCGGTGGCAAGGCAGGTTCAGTTCTTTCGGGACGTTGAACATTGCCTGCCCTACCATACGGGAACATTGTGGCCTTCGGGCGAGCTTGGCTAGCTGCCCGTAGGTAACCACACATCCTTCCGGTATCTCTCTTACGATGTTATAAACTTCCGTATAAAAATCAGCCTTCATTGATTCTGGTTTTTATTTTCGCCCATGCGTGTGTTTCGTATAGGGAGGAGTTACGCATTGTCTGATACATCGTCTTGAAACGTGACATCGGGATCGTGAGACTTAATAAGTTGCTTTCCACATATGGTCGGACCGAGGGATCGAAGAAACCAAGGAACGTGCGGTGACCTCCTTGTCTATTTTCGTTGACAGTGAGCGTGATGGTGGAGCTGCAACCGGAACCAAATGGTGTGGAGACGGCATCCGGATTATTGTTGTCGAAAAAGGTCCAAGTAATTAACCCTGACAAGATATCCGGAGTCGCGAGGAACAAAAGCCCCTCTACCTTTTCAAACGAGGTTAATCGATTGATCCTTGCGAAATGGAGGTATGGGAGGGAGGACCTTTGTACGTTCATGCCTTTTATACCCTCGACTACCATTTCCGGAGTTTGCTTATATCTCTCTTTTAAAGAGACAAAATTGGGGACATGCTCTGGCATAGGGGTGAATCCGGTATAAAACTTTCCACCTCCGCAGCCAACGCTATCTCCGTTCATACTGATAATCTCGCCTTGCCTGATAGCGGGAAGGGCCTTGAATAAACAGCCTTGTGTCTGCTTTAATTCTCCAAGCAGAGAATCGGAATACCAGAAAGCGATCGGCAATTCCGCCTTTAGAGAAAATGCCTCGTAATAATTGTTGATGAAAGTTTGAATATCCATATGCGATTGATTTAGGTTGATTTATACTTACCAATCGATTTCCGGGATGCCTTTACCCCGTAGGAAATCATTAGCCTTACTGAAATGCTTACAACCGAAGAAACCATATTCGGCGGAGCGGGGAGATGGATGTACGGTCGTTAGGACCAAATGCTGGCTCGTATCGATAAGGGAAATCTTGGCTTTTGCGTAACTACCCCATAACATGAATACTAGATTTTCCCGTTCGTCGCTTAATTTCTTGATAACGGCGTCCGTGAATGTTTCCCATCCCCTGTTCCGGTGCGAACCTGTTTGGTGGGCACGGACCGTGAGGACGGAATTCATCGGAAATACGCCTTGGCTTACCCAACGATCCAAATTCCCGGAGGAAGGGATCGGTTTCCCAAGATCATCGTAGATCTCTTTGAATATATTCATCAAGGAGCCGGGAATCGCCACGCCATCGGGTACCGAGAAGCAGACCCCGTAGTATTGCCCCGGATTTGGATAGGGGTCTTGTCCCAAGATAACGACTTTTACCTTCTCAAACGGGCATGCGTTAAATATATGGAATATCTGGGGCCCGGGAGGAAGTACGTGCGCTTGCTTATATTCGTTTTTGACAAATGTCACCAATTGCTCGAAATAAGGCTTGTCAAATTCTTCTTGCAGACGTTTTCTCCAACTTTCATCTATTCTAACATTCATGGTGTTTTTCTTATTCTTCCACCAAAGGTACGGAGAAAAGCTTAAAATTCGAGGATTTTGTGTAAGTTTGCCTTCCGATTTGAATTTAAATAAGAAAACATGATAAGTTACCTTCAGATAGATAAGCTGACCAAGAGCTTCGGTGATTTGGTTCTTTTCGAGGATATAACGTTCGGAGTCGCGCAAGGACAGAAGATCGGGTTGATCGCTAAAAACGGGACGGGTAAGACTACCTTATTGAATATTATCGGTGGTAAGGAGGATTACGACTCGGGTGAGGTGGTTTTCCGGAAAGACCTGCGGGTCGGGTATTTGGAGCAATCACCTTCTTATCCGGAAGAACTGACCGTGCTACAGGCTTGCTTCCACTCGAAGAACGAGACTGTCCGGTTGATTGCTGAGTACGAGGAGGCGATGGCGAAAGAGGATCATTCGAATCTGGAGGACATCCTTACCCGTATGGATAGCTTCAAGGCGTGGGATTATGAGCAAAAGGCGAAACAAATCCTCGGGCAGTTGAAGATTCATAACTTCAATCAGAAGATCGGGGAATTGTCCGGAGGACAGTTGAAACGGGTTGCCTTGGCGAATGTCTTGATCACGGACCCGGAATTGATTATCTTGGATGAGCCGACGAACCATTTGGATCTGGAAATGACCGAATGGCTGGAAGATTATCTGAACCGGGCCAATATCAGTATCTTGATGGTGACGCACGATCGTTACTTCTTAGATCGTGTATGTAGCGAGATCATAGAGATCGATAATAAGCAAATCTATTCGTATAAAGGTAATTATAGTTATTATCTGGAGAAACGCCAAGAGCGTGTCGAGGCGATGAACGCCGACGTGGAGCGCGCGAAAAATCTTCTCCGTACGGAACTGGATTGGATGCGCCGCCAGCCGCAGGCACGGGGCACGAAAGCGAAGTACCGTATCGATGCCTTTTATGAGCTGGAAAAGAAAGCGAAGCAACAACGGGATACCGGAAAGGTGAACTTGGACGTGAAGGCTTCTTACATTGGTTCGAAGATTTTCGAGGCGGTGAATGTAAGCAAACGTTTCGGTGATTTGAAGATTACGGAGGATTTCAACTATATTTTCGCCCGTTACGAGAAGATGGGTATTGTCGGGAATAACGGTACGGGCAAATCTACCTTTATCAAGATGCTGATGGGGGAGGTGGCTCCCGATAGCGGCCATTTCGATGTCGGCGAGACCGTTCGTTTCGGTTATTACAGTCAAGATGGCTTGAAGTTCGATGAGCAAATGAAAGTGATCGACGTGGTGCAGGCGATCGCCGAATACGTGGATTTGGGTAACGGACAGAAGATGGGTGTCTCCCAGTTCCTGAACTATTTCCTGTTCACGCCGGAGAAACAGCATAGTTACGTTTATAAATTGAGCGGTGGGGAGAAACGTCGTTTGTATTTATGTACGGTATTGATGCGTAGCCCGAACTTCTTGGTGCTCGATGAGCCGACCAATGATCTGGATATCGTGACCTTGAACGTATTGGAGGAATACCTTCGTAACTTCAAGGGGTGCGCTATCGTCGTTTCCCACGACCGTTACTTTATGGATAAGGTGGTAGATCACCTGCTGGTTTTCCGGGGTAACGCCGATATCAAGGATTTCCCCGGCAACTATACGCAGTACCGGGATTGGAAAGACGTGCAAGACCAACTGGAAAAAGAGGCGGAGGCTGCTTTGCAAGCGAGACAAAACCCGGCTCCGGAGAAACCGTCTCGTCCTGTCAATGAGCAAAAGAAAAAACTCACTTTCAAGGAGCGGAAAGAGTTCGAGGCCCTAGAGGAGGAGATACCGGCTTTAGAGGCGGAGAAAGCGGAGTTGGAGACCGCTATGAGCAGTGGTACTTTGTCTACGGACGAGCTTATGGCTAAATCTCAACGGATCACCCAAGTCATGGAAGAGATCGACGAGAAAACGATGCGCTGGCTGGAGTTGAGCGAGCTGGCATAAGTAATAAAGAGGAATGAGCGAGACTAAACCTGTACTTTGGAACCGGAATTTCGTCCAATGTTGTATCTCTTACTTCTTGATGAATTTCGCCTTTTATATGTTGATGCCTACTATGCCGGTCTATCTGGTGGAAGAGTTGGGCATCAGCACGTCCGAGGTGGGGATGGTCTTGTCTAGCTATACGATCGGCTTGCTGTGCGTGCGCCCGTTCTCGGGGTATCTGGTAGATTGTTTCTCCCGCAAACCGTTATATGTATTCGCCTTCACGATATTCGCCTGTCTGTTCGCCGGTTATTGGTTTGCCATGACGGTCTATACGATCATGGCGGTTCGTTTCATCCAAGGCGGGTTCATGGGACTGACCTCTGTTTCCGGCAATACGATTACGATAGACGTAATCCCTTCCAAGCGAAGGGGAGAAGGCATGGGCTTTTACGGATTGACGATCAATCTCGCCATGTCTTTGGCTCCTTTGGTGGCGGTCGGGCTGTACGATCGGCATGGTTTCTTCTGGATCATAGGGGTCGCTTTGGTGATCGCGTTGGTCGGGATCGGCTCCGTCGGGCTGATCCGTTATCCGAAACGGGAGAAAGTGCCTCGTCCGGCCTTCTCGTTGGATCGTTTTATCTTGGTGAAAGCGCTTCCTGCGGCCTTGGCCTATTTGCTGGTCGCTATACCTTATGGGATGTTGCTCTCGTTCGTGGTATTATATGGTAAAGAGATCGAGGTGCCGGACCCCGGCTACTTCTTTATATTTATGGCGATCGGTGTAGGGACGGCCCGTTTGATTTCCGGACGGTTGGTGGACCATGGCAAGATCCATGTCGTGTCCATCGTATCCTTGGTCTCTTTAGCGATCTCGTTTTCCGTGTTCGCTACCGTACATACATCGTTTATCTTTTTCGCTTGCGCCTTGGCGATCGGTATCGGTTTTGGCGTGAGCGTACCGGCTTTTCAATGTCTTTTCGTGAATGTCGCTCCGCACCATATGCGCGGTACGGCTACCTCCACCTACTTGACCTCTTTCGATTTCGGGATGGGGATCGGGATGTTATCCGCCGGCTTTATCGCTACCCGTGCCAATCTGGCTACCGCCTACGGAGTCGGGGCGGTTTGTTGCCTTCTTTCCTTATTCGTCTATATCCGCTTGGTAAAAGCCTCGTACGAGAGGAATAAGCTGATTTCTTGATCCGCTTGATTCCCGGTTTCGTCTAAACCTACGGCGTACTTCGTCGATTCTTCCTTTTCTAGCGGGAAACCTCACCCTATATTTGTATCAAAGATCACAGAGAAATAGGTTTTTAAGGTTTAACAAATGAAAGGAATAGGTAGTATGAAACGTTTAGTAATGGCTATGTCAGCCTTGTTGGTAAGTGTGACAATGAGTTTCGCGCAGGAATCGAGCTTACATAAAGAACCGTTTGTAGTCAATGTGGGCCAATTGGTAAGCTATCTGGAATTACGTCCCAGCCAGATTAATGAGGTAGCGATGATCAACGATTATTTTAGGGAAAAGCAAAGCGAGGGCTTGAGGGGAAGTCATAAAATGCGGGATAAACGGATGCGGCAAGCCGTATTTGGCAACTTAAAGTTGATGAAAAAGGCGTTAAGCACCGATCAATATCGGAAATACGTGGCTTTGATCAACGTAACGAACAATAATAACCGGATGACGAGCGGGCTTTCCTTCCCCGATGTTTATCTAGCCGATAAATAAGTAAAGGATAGATGTAAAGTATCAAGCTATTGCATAAAAAGTATCTTGTGACTGTATCTATTCTATAAACCACGTCGTGGTCTGTATAGATCATGTCGTGGTTTTTATAGATCACGCTGTGGTTTGTATAATCCACGACGGAGATTATAGAATAGATATGGTATCGTATAAGAATACAGCTAGGCTTGTATAAGAATATATCTAGGCTTTTGCTTGTTTATAAACGGTGTCTATGATGAAATAGATAGTGTTTATCGTAATATGTATTACAAAATGATTGCTATATGCCTTGATATATATCAATAACGTCAATTGTTTGCAAAAATTAACCGTATTGAAGAACAATGTTATAAAACATACTGTTATATTTGCAGTAACAAAAAGAGAAAGATAGAAGATGCGGAAACGCCGCATTTATTAGTTAAGGTCTTAGTTTAGGTTTAAATTTTAGGTATTATGAGACGTTTAGGTATGATGGTAGTCGCTTTAATGATGGTAGCGACAATGAGCTTTGCTCAAAAGGTTAGTGATTCAAAGAGTATGAGTTTCGATAAGCTAAGCAGATATTTGCAGCTTGACGCAAACCAGATCGCTGAGGTGTCAGAGATTAATACTTACTTCGAGAATCAATTAGGTCAACCCCTGTCTGCGGAAGCGCTTTGCAATAACGCAAGACCGGAAGAAACTCGCAACGCATTGTTGTGTAATTTGAAACTGATGAAACGTGCATTGACTAAAGATCAATATCGTAAATATGTAGCGTTGATTAATGTGACTCGCGCTAATCAGGAAGATAAGGTTTCTAATCCGCTTTTGGACAGTTATTTGGCTGAGAAGTAATTAAGCCAATGTGATTGGGCTATGTGTTTTTAAGGTTTTTGTTTAGGTTTAACAATTTAAGGTTTTTAGGTATTATGAAACGTTTTGGAATGGCAGTCGCAGCCTTATTGATGTGTGCGACAATGAGCTTCGCTCAGAAACCGAGTTTGAGTAGAGAACCGTTTGTGGTAAGTACAGAGAAGTTAGCGAACTATTTGCAATTGACTCCGAGCCAGTTGGACGAGGTAGCTAACATCAACGAATATTTCATCGAGATGCAGAATGCGAGCGTAAAAGCTAGCGCTAAATTGCAGGATAAGAAAATGTATCAAGCGGTTTACGGTAATTTGAAGTTGATGAAGAAGGCTTTGAGCCCGGATCAATATCGTAAGTATGTTACTTTATTGAACATCACGAACAATAACAACCGTACGCTGGGTGTTAATACGTTCCCGGAAGTGTACTTAGCGGATAACGCAAGTAAGTAATTTATACTATATAAGAGTGTGTCCCCCACTATTTCCTGTCAAAAGGTAAATAGTGGGGATACTTTTTTTTAAGGCTTGCGTATAAATCGAAGAAGATTGTGTAAGTTTGCGGCGTTTTACAAATAACGCTTAATTCGAGTCATGACAACACAACAACTATTAGTCCCTTCTAATGCTACTTTGAAGAGAAATGTAATGGACTACTCCTTAATCGTGGTAGGTTCATTTTTGCAGGCACTTAGTTACGTGCTTTTCCTAGCACCTTACAAAATCGTACCGGGAGGTGTGTACGGTATCTCTATCGTAATCCACTATGTGACGAAAGATTTGTTCCCGTTCTTTCCGGATGGTTTGCCGATGGGTGCGACGGCGCTTTGCTTCAATATCCCGTTGATGATTCTGGCGATGAAAAAGATCGGATTGTCTTCCGGCCCGAAGACGATCGTTACTTTCTTGCTGATCTCTATATTTACCGACTCATTATCTTATTTCCTTACCGATCCATTGGTGGAGAACGATGCCTTTATCGCCGCCTTTTACGGTGGAGCTATTTTAGGCTTGGGCGTTACCTGTATTTTCCGGGCGCAAAGTACGAGTGCCGGTACGGATGTATTGGCACGTGTGATCGCTAATGACTCCAACTTGAAGGTCAGCAATATGATCATCGTATTGGATTCTGCGGTCGTATTGTTGGGCTTGATCGTGTTTAAGGATTGGGCGGTACCTTTGTATTCTTGGTTTACTATTTTCGTATATGGAAAGATCGTGGAGATGTTCCAGACGGAGAACCCGAACCGTGCTGTCTTTATCGTTTCCCGAAAGACAAAGGAAATGCGTGATTTGATTGTCGATAAAATGGGTATGAGAGGAACATTTATCCATGGTAAAGGCATGTACGAGGGACATGAGACCGAGATTATCTTTACGATTGCCGAGCGTAAGGACATGCCCCGCTTGAAAGATGAGGTAAAAGAGATCGATCCGAATGCTTTTGTATCTACGATGCACGCTAGCAAAGATTCGCCAAGACCGGGTATTTGATTAATAATTTTACTATCTTTGCCCCTCAAAACGAATAAATATAAGATAGTAATGCCCAACATCTCACAAAGAGGAGTCGAAATGCCCGCTTCCCCGATCCGGAAGCTGGCTCCATTGGCCGATGCTGCCAAACAGAGAGGAGTTCATGTGTATCACCTGAATATCGGTCAGCCCGACCTTCCCACTCCGCGAGCGGCACTCGACGCGATCCGTAATGTCGATCGTACGGTGTTGGAATATAGCCCTAGTCAGGGATATCGCAGTTATCGCGAGAAGTTGGTTGGATATTATAAAAAGTATGATATTAATCTTACGGCTGACGATATTATCATCACTACCGGTGGTTCGGAGGCTGTTTTGTTTGCCTTCTTGAGTTGCTTGAATCCGGGTGATGAGATTATCGTACCGGAACCTGCTTATGCTAATTATATGGCATTCGCTATCTCGGCAGGAGCCGTGATCCGGACAGTGACGACTACGATAGAGGAAGGATTTTCTCTTCCGAAAGTAGAGAAATTCGAGGAGTTGATCAATGAGCGTACCAAAGCGATCCTGATCTGTAACCCGAACAATCCTACGGGTTATTTGTATACGCGTCGTGAGATGAATCAAATCCGGGATATCGTAAAGAAATATGATCTTTATCTTTTCTCGGATGAGGTATACCGGGAGTTTATCTATACCGGTTCCCCGTATATCTCGGCTTGTCATCTGGAAGGTATCGAGCAGAACGTGGTATTGATCGATTCTGTCTCCAAACGCTATTCGGAATGCGGTATCCGTATCGGTGCGTTGATTACGAAAAATGCCGAAGTGCGTAGTGCCGTCATGAAGTTCTGCCAAGCTCGTTTAAGCCCGCCTTTGATCGGACAGATCGCTGCCGAGGCCTCTTTGGATGCTTCCGAGGAGTATGCCCGTGAGACTTATGACGAGTATGTGGAACGGCGTAAATGCTTGATCGATGGCTTGAACCGTATTCCCGGAGTTTATTCTCCCATACCGATGGGCGCTTTCTATACGGTGGCTAAACTTCCGGTGGATGATGCCGATAAGTTCTGCGCTTGGTGTCTGGAAGAGTTCGAATACGAGGGTCAGACGGTCATGATGGCACCGGCGTCGGGTTTCTACACGACACCGGGACTTGGTAAGAATGAGGTTCGTATGGCCTATGTCTTGAAAAAGGAAGATTTGGCGAAAGCTTTGACGGTGTTATCAAAGGCGTTGGAAGCTTATCCGGGAAGAATGTTATAAATGAATTTAGAGCTATTTATCGCCAAAAAGATACATTTCAGCAAGGAGGGGGATCGTGAGGTTACTCCTCCCGCTGTTCGTATTGCCATGATCGGGATCGCTTTGGGATTGGCGGTGATGATCCTTTCGGTGGCGATCGTGATAGGCTTTAAGAAAGAGGTCCGGAACAAGGTGATCGGTTTCGGCTCGCATATCCAGATCACGAATTTCGATAGTAATTCTTCCTATGAGTCGCAGCCGATAGCGGTTAGCGATACTTTATTGAATGCGCTCGATGCATTCCCCGGTATTCGCCATGTCGAGAAATTTGCGACGAAGCTAGGTATCTTGAAGACTGACCAAGATTTTCAAGGAATTGTCTTGAAAGGGGTGGATACGGATTATGACTGGACTTTCTTCAAGGAAAATTTAAAAGAGGGCGAGATTTTTACGATCCAGCCGGATAAGAACTCTACAGATGTTATTATTTCCAAGTATTTATCAGATCTGCTAGGACTAAAGGTAGGGGATTCTTTCCTGACTTATTTTGTGCAAGATGACGTGCGTGCCCGTAAGTTCACGATCACGGGGATTTATGAGACGGGTTTCCTTGATTATGACAAGATGTTCGTAATCGCTGATATTAAGCAGATACGCCGCTTGAACGGTTGGGATAAAGATCAAGTAAGCGGACTGGAGTTGCAAGTGGATGACTATGATCGTTTGGACCAAGTGGCCGAGGATGTTTATTTCGATCTGACGGAACGGCAAGACCGAAATGGCAATACGTTCTACGCCCGCTCGATCAAGGAGTTGAACCCGATGATCTTTAATTGGCTGGATGTGCTGGACATCAATGTGGTGGTTATCTTGGCGCTGATGCTTTCCGTCGCAGGGTTTACCATGATCTCCGGATTATTGATCATAATCTTAGAGCGTACCAATATGATCGGAATCCTAAAAGCCTTGGGACAAAATAATAACAGTATTCGCAAGATCTTCTTGTATGTCTCTTTCTTCTTGATCGGCAAAGGAATGTTGTGGGGGAATATCATCGGTATCTCTCTTTGTTTGCTTCAATCTCATTTCCATATTATCCAATTAGACCCTTCTATTTATTATTTGGATGCCGTGCCTATCGATCTGAGTCTATTTTCACTGTTCCTTTTGAATATAGGGACATTGGCCGCCTCCATGTTGATGATGTTAGGACCTTCCTATTTGATTACGAAGATTGATCCGGCCAAGAGTATCCGTTTTGAATAAAAGCCGTATCTTTGGCATACGTTCTAGTTTTGCCGGATTGATATGACAGATCTTATCTCTAAAGAAAAGCGTAGCTATATCATGTCTATGATTAAGGGCAAGAATACAAAGCCCGAGATTATAGTCCGTAAATACCTGTTCCATTGTGGCTTTCGCTTTCGTGTGAATGTAAAGCGCCTTCCCGGTACCCCTGATATCGTATTGCGTAAATATAAGACCGCTATCTTCGTGAACGGCTGTTTCTGGCATGGGCACGAGGGTTGCCCTGAATTTCGTCCTCCCCGTACCCGGGTAGAGTGGTGGACCGAGAAACTAAACCGGAATAAAGCCCGGGATGCCCGTGTACGTGAGGAATTACGAGCGATGGGCTGGAATACGATGGTGATCTGGGAATGCCAGCTTAAACCCAAAGAACGGCAAGCTACTTTAGAAAATGTCGTCCGTTTATTGGAAAAGACGTATTTGGAATCTACTTATCATGCGAAGTTTACCCCAGCCTACCCGCTATTGGAGGAGGAAGAACTTCCCAAAGTGGCGGAAGAAGAGATATCCTATGAGAGTGCTCATCATTATTAATTCTCCAACCGGAACGTATAATCCTTCCTACTTCTGAAAAGCCGGTAAATACGGACATATCCATTGAATATGGGTTGAATAAACTCCAACAGGAATAACCAACCGGTAGTGGGGTTTTGTTGGAGCATTCGAGCCGATTTGCCGAAAACGATTGCCTTGATTATAAAACGTGTCAAATATAATAATACGGCGATCAAGGAGATTAGCCAATTGCCCTGTAATCCGATCACTACCGTAGCGATAACCGATGCTTGGAAAAGGAAGAAACATGTGGATTCTAGATGGTAGAATGTCGAGGTGTTTCCTTTGTAATACCGTTGAGTGGCGGCACGAGAGACCTTCATCTCTTTCCAAACGCCAAAACGTTCGATTGGATCCATTTCCGTCAGGCTGTCCGGGGTATAAATTACTTTCGTATTCTCCTTGGTCGAGGCTTCGTTGATGAATAAGTCATCGTCTCCCGCATGCAAGTTCAAGGATTGGTAGTAACCTTTATGCTTGAAGAATAACTCTTTCCGATAAGATAAATTTCGTCCGTTTCCGGTATATGGGTGATGGGAGAGGGCGGAAGATAGATAACGTAAACCTGTCAATAAGTTATCATAGGCGATCAACTTATGAAAGAATCCCTTGTAGTTGCTATATTTGCAGTAGCCCAAGATAATACTGGTCTCGGGTGTGTATCCACCAACCATGGCGGATAACCATTGATCGTTGAGCGGTTGGCAATTCGCCTCCGTGAATAGAAGAATATCGTATTTGGCCGCTTTCACACCTAAGGTAAACGCCAGTTTACGGCGGCTTAGGTAACGAGCGTCCGAGGGGACGTAAGTATGATACAAATGTTTATACTCATTTTGAAAGAACTTTAGCGTATCGTCAGTATCGTCGCTCGAGCCATCGTTGATAACGACTACCTGATATTCAGGGTAATCTTGTGTAAGTAACGCAGGAAGGTGTTTCTTGAGGTTCTCAGAATCATTTTTAGCGTATATGATGATGGATACGGGGAGTTTATTACCTTCCTCTAAGGTATCATCCGTTCGTTTTGACGCACGTAAAGGGCGGGCATAAGCGATCAGATAATAAAGAGATAAGATAACGAACCCTATTAAGGAGATTCCCAATAGGAAAAGCTCTGTATTATTGAGTAGAAACATAATAATGTGCCAATGTGATTAATATGCCAATGTGCCAATATCATTAATGAGCCAATATGATTAATACGCCAATGTGCCAATAAGCTACTCAAGGTATTTACATTGGCATATTGGCACATTGATCAATTGGCTCATTATTTTATCGTATCGGAATAATAGGCTTTCGGTAAATGACGGCAGTTGTATTGGGAGGCCATGACCTCGCCATAAGCACCGGCGGAACGAAGGGCGATCAAGTCGCCACGATGAGCCTTATTCAACTCTACATCCTTACCGAATACATCCGATGACTCACAGATCGGGCCCACTACATCGTAAGTCTCTACTGCCTCATCGCTGCTGATGTTCTCGATACGGTGATAAGCGTCGTACATCGCCGGGCGGATCAATTCCGTGAAACCTGCATCAAGGATAGCGAATTTCTTCGTCTCTCCTTCCTTGACATATAATACCTTAGAGATTAATGTTCCGCATTGAGCGACGATCGAACGTCCCGGCTCAAAATGTACCTGTTGACCCGGACGTACTTGAAGCAGTTTATGAATGGCCGCGAAATAGTTATCGAAAGCCGGGATCGATAAATGATTCGGGTGATAGTAATCGATACCTAATCCACCTCCGAAGTTCAGGTTCTCCACCGTAACCCCGTGAGCTTCCAGTTCTTCCTGTATCTCGTTGAAACGAATTACCAAATTGCGGAAGCTAGACATATCCGTGATCTGTGAACCGATATGGCTATGGATACCGATCAACTTCACATTCTTCATCTCCTTTAATTTATCCAGTACGCCTCCTAATTGGCTAAGGTTGATACCGAATTTATTTTCCTTCATACCCGTCGTGATCTTGGCATGTGTATGGGCATCCACTTCCGGGTTGATACGAAGGGCGATAGAGGCTACTTTATGCTTGGCGGCCGCCAGCTCATTGATGATTTCCAGCTCAACGGCAGATTCCACGTTAAAGCAGAAAATATCATTGTCCAGTCCTAGGTTGATCTCCCAATCCGCTTTGCCAACACCGGCAAAGACAATCTTATCGGCAGGAAAACCGGCATCTAAAGCTGCCTGTACCTCGCCGCCACTTACGCAGTCTGCGCCAAGGCCGTTTGCCGCTATGATGGAAAGGATACGGGGATTGGCATTCGCTTTCACGGCATAATGCACGTGGTAACCATATTTCCCGGATTCGGTTTTTACTACGTCTAATGTGTCTTGCAATAGCTTGACATCATAATAATAAAAAGGCGTAGAAAGCTGCTTGAACTTTTCTACAGGAAATGTTCCTTTGAGCATATTATACGAAATTATATAAAGATAAATAAGGGCAGTCTGTAAAAGGCCGCCCTCGTTTGTTTTTATTTGTTGTTAAATAAATGATCGCTTAGAGCTTGCAGCGCTCTCTGCTTGTCCGAGGCCTTAATCAGCAAGGAGACGTTGTAGTTGCTTCCTCCGTAGGAGATCATACGGACCGGGACATCCTTCATGGCCTGTACGATACGAGCCTCGAAGCCGATGTTATCCCATTCTAGGTCGCCAACCACGCAAACGATAACCATATCCTCATCTACGGTCACGGTTCCGTATTTCTTCAAATCGTCAACGATCTCTTCCAGATGCTTGCGGTTATCGATCGTAACAGAGACACCCACTTCGGAAGTCGTAACCATATCGATCGGAGTCTGGTAGTTCTCGAAAGTCTCGAATACCTTACGCAAGAAACCTGTTGCTAGCAACATACGTCCGCTCTTGATCTTGATAGAGGTAATATTGTCTTTGGCGGCAACCGCCTTGATCTTACCTTTCTCGATCGCGTTAGAGATCAATGTACCCGGAGCGTCCGGCTGCATCGTATTTAACAAACGAACCGGGATGTTGTTCAATTTAGCCGGCAATATACAAGTCGGGTGAAGGATCTTGGCTCCGAAATAAGCTAATTCGGCAGCCTCCTCGAAATGCAATTGACGGACTGGAGACGTTCCCTGTACGATACGAGGGTCGTTATTGTGCATACCGTCGATGTCTGTCCAGATCTGGATCTCTTCCGCACCGATAGCCGCGCCGATTAAGGATGCGCTATAGTCGCTACCACCCCGTTGTAGGTTATCGATCTCGCCGTAAGCGTTGCGGCAGATATAACCTTGTGTGATGTATAGATCAGCATCCTTATTATCAGCAAGTAATTTCACCAATTTCTCTTTGATATAGACAGGGTCCGGTTCCGCGTTCTTATCCGTACGCATATAATCCAAAGCCGGGATCAATACGGATTTCACGCCGCATTCGTTCAAATAAAGATTCATCATACCCGTAGAGATCAACTCTCCTTGTGCCAAGACAACCTTTTCCTCGAACAAGGTAAACAGATCCTTCGTGAACGTACGGATATATTCGAAATGAGATTTTATCAGTTCTTTGGCCTTCTGTTTATATTCCTCGGTGCTGTATAGTTCCTCAACATGGCCCATATATTTCATGGCAAGCTTGTTGATGATCTCATTCGCTCCGTCTGGGTTCTTTTTGTACAGGTAGTCGGAAATCTCGACTAACGAGTTGGTTGTACCCGACATGGCTGACAATACAACGATCTTACGGTCTCCCGTGATCAGTTTCGCTACATCTTTCATTCTCTGTGCAGATCCCACAGAAGTACCGCCAAACTTTAAAACTTTCATCTTCTTTTGTTCTATATTAAATTGTTTTCTTTTTCAATCGAATGCGACCGCAAAGTTACAAAAAAATTATTCTCTGACATCACTTAGACAGGCATTCTCGCATTTTACTATGCGGGCAGGATAATTATGCACGATCGTATAGTTATGAGTGGTCATAATCACCGCCGTTCCCTGCTGGCAGATGTCGTGTAAGAGTTGTACGATTTGTCCGCTCGTCTCCGGGTCCAAGTTGCCGGTCGGCTCATCCGCCAGTATCAACTTGGGGTTGTTCAGAAGGGCACGGGCAATAACGATACGTTGTTGTTCCCCGCCGGATAGCTCATGCGGCATTTTATAGCCTTTGTCTTGCATGCCTACCTGACGGAGCACATTGTCTATCCGTTCCTTGATCTCGCTTTTCTTTTTCCATCCGGTGGCTTTCAGCACGAATTCCAGATTCTTGGAGACGGAACGGTCGGTCAACAATTGGAAATCTTGGAAGACGATACCTAGTTTCCTACGCAAATAAGGGATATCCTTCCGCTTCATCTTGGTGAGGTTGTAATCCATGATACGTGCCTCGCCTCGCAAGATCGGTATCTCGCAATACAAGGACTTGAGCAGGCTGCTTTTACCGGAGCCTACCTTCCCGATCACATATACGAACTCTCCGTTACGAAGCGTGAGGCATGCGTCGTGTAATACCCTGTTTTCCTCACGGCATATCTCCACGTTCTCTAATTTGAGTAGAATATCTTCTTCCATAGAATTTATCAACCTTTATGTCTTTTCTTTAATTCACGGGCGAGGTCTTCCAGACGAAGTCCCTTGCTTGTCAATAATACGATTAAGTGGTAAACCAAGTCGGATGCCTCATAGATGAAGCCGTCTTCGGTTCCGTTGGTCGCCTCGATAACGGTCTCTACCGCTTCTTCGCCGACTTTCTGGGCCATGCGATTCACGCCTTTCTGGAATAAGGTAGTCGTATAGGAACCTTCCGGCATTTCTTGACGGCGACGCTCGATGAAGTTCTGCAAGTATTTCAAGAACATGATATCCTCTACGTTCTTCTCGCCGAAACAAGTATCCGCTCCCGTATGACAAACCGGTCCGGCTGGAATCGCCTTGATCAATAATGTATCGTTGTCGCAATCCGCCGTGATGCTAACCACTTGCAACGTATTTCCGCTACTCTCTCCCTTCATCCACAAACGGTTTTTCGTGCGGCTAAAGAATGTAACCTTACCCGTACTTACTGTCTCATCATAAGCTTCTTGATTCATGAAGCCCAACATTAATACCTTACTAGTGTTGTTGTCTTGTACGATAGCGGGAATTAATCCGCCCATTTTCTCGAAATCTAATTTCATCTTTATATATAATGTGTTATATCCTTACATTGATCCCCTCGTCCTTGAGGTATTGCTTCAAGTCGCCTATCCGTATCTCGCCGAAATGGAAAACGCTGGCCGCTAAAGCCGCGTCCGCTTTCCCATTGGAAAACGTATCCCGGAAATGTTCCATCTTTCCCGCTCCACCGGAGGCGATAACCGGGATATGCAACGTATCGGCCAAGGTAGCCAGAGCGTCGTTCGCGTATCCGTCTTTTACGCCATCGTGCGTCATACTGGTGAAAAGGATCTCGCCGGCGCCACGGCTTTCCGCTTCCGAGGCCCATTGAAACAAATACTTATCCGTCGGGACACGCCCTCCGTTTAGATAGCATAGCCAGTCATTGTTCTCAAAATTAGCGTCGATAGCGACTACGCATACCTGACTACCAAAGTTCTTGGCGATCTCCTCGATTAATGCCGGGTTACGTAAAGCCGCCGAGTTGATCGAGACCTTATCGGCGCCAGCGCTAAGCAAACGATCCACGTCCTTCAATTCGTTGATACCTCCACCCACGGTAAAAGGGATGCTGATATGGGCCGCCACTTGTTTTACCAACTCGGTGAAAGTCTTTCGCCCCTCGTGTGAGGCGGTAATATCCAAGTACACTAATTCGTCGGCCCCTTCACGGCTGTACTGGGCACCCAACTCCACGGGGTCTCCAGCGTCGCGAAAGTTCACGAAGTTGATGCCTTTTACGGTCTTTCCATCCTTTATATCCAGACAGGGAACAATTCTCTTGGCTAGCATATATCTATTTTATTATTTCAAGTAAAACGAAGTAAATCTTTCAACTGGATCTTCCCTTCATAAATGGCCTTGCCGAAAATGACAGCGGGAATCCCAGCCTCAGATAATTTCTCAATATCCTCGATCGAGCTTACGCCACCGCTCGCTATGATATAAAGGAAGGGGATCTCGTCCCGTATCTCTTTATATAAATCGATAGCCGGGCCTTGCAGCATACCATCCCGTGCGATATCCGTGCAGATCACCTTGGTAATCCCCTTGTCGTAATATCCTTTGATAAAAGGAATCAACTCCTGGCTGGTCGTTTCCTCCCAACCACTGATGGCGATCTTCTTTTCCTTGGCATCGGCCCCTAATATGATTTTCTCGCTACCGAACTTGCTGATCCAAGAGGTGAACATTTCCGGGTTCTTCACGGCGATACTGCCCCCGGTTACCATCTGGGCGCCGCTTTCGAAGGCGATCTCCAGATCATCCTCTTGTTTCAAGCCCCCTCCGAAATCAATGATCAAGGAAGTCCGGGTCGCTATCCGCTCAAGGATACGGTAGTTGATGATGCGTCCTTCACGGGCTCCATCCAAATCTACCACATGCAAACGCCGGATGCCGTTACCCTCGAACATCTTGGCCACCTCCAGAGGATCTTCGTTGTAAACCTTCTTGGTCGCGTAATCTCCTTGCGTCAACCGGACGCATTTGCCATCTATTATATCTATAGCGGGAATAAGCTCAATCATATCTTTAAAAAGTTTTTCAATATAACCTCTCCTACCGATCCACTTTTTTCCGGATGGAACTGTGTTGCGTAGAAGTTGTCCTTATGTAAAGCGGCGCTGAACGGAAGGATGTAATCGGTCGTAGCCGCCGTATATTCATTTACAGGTACATAATAACTATGTACGAAGTAAACAAATTTGTTCTCCAATCGCTCATTGAATAGGCCGCTTTTAACGTTTGTCAAGGTATTCCAACCCATGTGAGGAACCTTGTCCTCATGCTTTCGCGGAATGAAACGTTTCACTTCCGTAGGGAAGATCCCCAAGCAATCCGCGTTTCCCTCCTCTGAACGCATGCACATCAATTGCATGCCGAGGCATATCCCGAGTACCGGTTGCTTTAGGTTCAAGATCACCTGATCCAATTTATGCTCCCTTAAATACTCCATGGTCGTGAAAGCTTCACCTACTCCGGGAAAGATAACCTTATCCGCTTTATTTAATAATTCCGGATCAGCCGTGATGATCGGGGTAACGCCCAACCGCTTCAAAGCGTAATCTACCGAGTAGATGTTTCCGGCATTATATTTAATAATGGCAACGTCCATTGTTGTTAAGCATTTATATTGAGTCGCAAAAGTAACAAATTATCATTACATAATTATGAATGGCGATTGAAAAGTTCCAAAATGAAATGTATTTGTGATAAACTGGTGTGATCGGGAAGGGGATAGGGGCGGCATAATTATGTAGCTTCTGAGGTCTCTCCAGATATTTTTGCTATCAAATATGATATTTTTTTGCGTCAGCTATTGCAGGTTTAAAAATAATACTTACCTTTGCACCGCAATCGAGAGAGATAGCGATAAAAGAAAAGAGGTTCGGTAGTTCAGCTGGTTAGAATACATGCCTGTCACGCATGGGGTCGCGGGTTCGAGTCCCGTCCGGACCGCCTCTTTTTCAAAATTTTATTGATTATAAAATGGTTCGGTAGTTCAGCTGGTTAGAATACATGCCTGTCACGCATGGGGTCGCGGGTTCGAGTCCCGTCCGGACCGCTTTCAAAGAAAGCAAAATAAAGTAAAGCTCTGTAATTTAAGGATTACAGGGCTTTTTCTTTTTTCATCACTTATCAAGATATGGCCTTTCGTATTTGGGCTTACCATATATTTTTGTGAATTCTCTCTTTCACTCGAATATCTTTCTGCTTACATATATGTGCATCCTCGGCCGCATAACCGATGGCGAGAAAACAAGTGAACTCATATTCAGCGGGAGCATTAACGAGGTGTTTCACGTACTCCGGTTCATTGCCAATGGGAATACGGAAAGCGCATGCCAGCCCTTCCGCTGTTGCGGCTAACAATATGTTTTCTACGGCTGCCCAAGCCGAAGCGAAATAGTTCAAGGAACTTTGGTCTGCGGGCTTGCATAAGGGATAGTCCTTTTGCCTGAAAAACGGCAGGATAAGGCAGTTGCTTTGGATTAGCATACGTTGTTGCTTGGGAAGCGCATCGACAAACATAGCATATCCGTCTTTGTCCATTACGTTCTCGGCGGCTTTAAGTTGGGTTTGTTGAATGGTTTTGGTGTTTTCCGCTACAGGTGATATAAGTCGGGCAATGTTTTCCTGCCCTCTCACGACAATGAACTCGAACTGTCGTAGATGGTCGTTGGTCGGAGCTTTAAAGGCTGCCGATAATACTTTTTCCAGCACTTCGTCCGTTACCTCCTTATTGGAAAAGTCCCGGATGGTTCTTCTTTTCTCTAATACTTGATAGAAATCCATAACAATACATTTAATAGTTATACTTGTTGTTTTCAGCGGCAAAGTTATATTGCTTTATTGTCGCATATTTGTTGTATTGTTTTATGTAATTGTCGTATATTTGTATCGAACCATTTTATATACGACTACCTTATGGAAGAGATGATCACTCCTTACGAATTGCCCGAAGTAGAGAACCATTCATTCTTTTTTATAGATCAACGAATAGAGACTCATGTAGAAGCCAAATTGCATCAGCACGATGCATGGGAGTTATATTACGTGTTACATGGATATGGAACCCGAATGGCAGGCGATACGTTACAGTCTTTTTCGGCTGGTGATGTGGCATTGATACCGCCATCCATGCATCATTATTGTAAATATACCCCTTTATCGGCAGACAGTGACGGGTGCGTTCATTACTTGATGGTTGCTTTCAGTCACTCTTTCGTCGTGAGATGCATGGAGGTATTTCCCGAATTACGCAATCGTTTAGCAGGGCTAACTTTTCCTGTTAACGCATTAAAGCTTGGTTTGGAAAGCTCTCGTATCATACGCAAAATATTATTGCGTATGAACGATATGGATGAATTGGGGCGATTGTGTGAAATGTTCCGCTTGCTACCGGTTATATTCACTTCATCCGACCATACTTTTGCAGGCAAGCCTATGAATGTAGAGCGGGATGTGAGGCGTATACAGCAAATTTGTACGTATGTGATGGGGCATTATGTCCATCCTATTTCATTAGATGATATTTCTGCCGAGGTTGGTATGAACCGTTCTGCGTTTTGTTCCTATTTCAAGCGATGCAAGGGAATGACATTCTCACAATTTGTTACAGAGTACCGCTTAAATACTGCTTGCGAACTTCTGAAACACTCGCAAAAGCAGGTGTCGGAAATCTGTTTTGCAGTAGGATTCAATGATGTTCCACACTTTAATCGGATTTTTAAAAAATTGAAAGGAGTAACGCCACAAGAATATAGAAAAAAGGGGACTTCCGGTTAGGCAATATTTTAGGCTTATGCGATATTAGTGGAGAATGATGTTGTAAGCGAAAATGCGATAACCTTGACGTTTTGTTTGAAAATCTGGGATTATGATGACAGGGCCTTTTTGCGAATAGAAGAAATAGGGAGTGCTTTATGGTCAAATTATCCATTTTACCCTGTTTTTTTGCGTGAATGCCCCTGTTGGGAGACGAAAGTAATGGGATTAGGTAATGCGAAAGCCAGTGTTAGGCAACGCTACCGTATGTGTTTGGCGATACATACGGTAGGAATTGGGTACGCAACCTATAGAAATGGGCGACGCATCCGTATGAAAAGCACCTTTCTCCTGCATAAATATGAGATAGGATGAATTAATCTCGCTAGAATGAAAGGGTATATTTAAGCAAAGTGTTATAATACAATTGATTGCTGATGTTTTTTCTCGTATTTGGTAACAGCATGTACCTTTGCCCGGAAAAAACGATTCTCCGGGACTTCAGATTACATATTGTCATATTGTCAATTTGAACGTATTACTTATCTTTCTCGCTGGCAATGCGGGCAATAATAAATCCTGCCTCCGAGGTAAGCCTCTTTCTGTATCCGTTCGCCGCAGATGGGGCAAGGGTCATGGTAGGTGTTCTTCGATAGGATCGTGCGGTAATTGCCTAAGGCGCCGTATAGATCCTTCTCCGTATCCCGGCCTCCTCGGCAAGTCATCTCTTCCAGCGTGGATTTCACGGTGTTGAAGAGGCGGTCTATATCCTCTTCTGATAAAGTCGATATTTTTCGTTTCGGGGAGATCCGGGCATTGAACAAGATATCTTGGCAAACTCCGTTGCCTAGGCCCGGAATACGTTGCTCGGTGGCGAGTAACGCCTTCGCGGATATATCTTTCTTGAGATTCCCGATGAGACTGATAAAATAGGCTTTATCGAATCTCTCGTCCAACGGACATAGCTTATGGATGCTACCTTGGTAATAGGGATTGTCAAACTCGCCTTTGAAAGCGTAGATGGAACCATACATCGAAACCGTGAAAGCTAGGAACGAGTCGTCCTCGAATACGATCATAAGCTGATATTTCTTCGGGGCCTTTTCCGCGGAGGTATAATAACGCATATTGGTTCCGTCTCCGATTAAGAGGTGGGTATCCGCGTCCATAAGGATGTCCACGAATGCGCCATAGCCTTGGGCGCCTAGGACCGTTCGTCCTACCAGCCTATTGGAGTATTCCGCCGGATCGCCATTATAGAACGTGAAACGGTGAGGACTGTTCGACTCGATAACATGCGCTATCCGTTTACCCTTTAGCGTTTCGCTAGCCTGTTTGCCAATGGTGGCGGATTCGGGAATCTCGATCATATTCGTATTGTTTTTAGAGGTGACGGGGTAAATATAGGCATATTTTCCGTATCAATATTCATTGATACGGAAAATAGGAACCGGGCTTTAATTCTGGGTCGGATAAAGGGGCTTTCCTGTCTCGTCCACATCTGTCCAGTCTTTTACGTTGACACTGGCCAAAGTGACCGAATTACCGTTGATTACCGCTTTAAATAAATAAGAGTTTCCCGCTTTCAACTCGCCATCCGGAAGAGGGATCTGGGTGGTATAGGTGCGGGTACTGTTTTCATTGTCGGCGGATATTTCCAACGTGAGAGTCATGGGAGCCGTATGTCTTATCGGCAACATGATATATTGGGCGGTTAATCCGTTTATCCCCATCTTATCCGCTTTCCCGAAAGCGGTGGCGGGAGTGATGATACCTGTGCCCAGATCCATGGTAGCCCCAACCACGGGAGGAGTGATCATGGCGGAGACCAGTTGGTTGATCGTGATGCCTTCACCGCCGGTTAATTCTACTACGACTTGGGTAGCCACATGCCCATAAACAATCGGTATATTGATTTGGGAGCTATTTACATCCTGTTGTATGGCGCTCCACCAAAGATAATCGATACCGTTGAAGAGGGGTTCGGATACGCCACTCGTGAATGTCGGGGGGATCGTGGAGAAATTGTCGGATACGGCGTAGAAATTATAAGTGCCATTGGAGAGAAACATTTTATATCCGTCACTTCCTGTTAACACCCCGGGAGATGAGGTAATGTAAAGGCCTGACGCCTCGGGGCTTCCCTTGGTTCCTGCGCTGCTGTCGAAGACATAAACCCTGCTTTGTATCCCTTTATTCATGGGAGACATGGAACGTAATAGGTTCCGGCCCTCCACGGAGGCGTTGAAGGTCACCAACGTACTGTTTCCCGGGTCCTCGTTTCCCGAAGAGCCGTTCGGGGTTGTTCCATCCTCAAAAATAATCGTGTTCTTGTTGCATCCGGCGAGGAGTAACAGGAACATCGTGCTAAATGTAAGCGCATTTGCCGCTTTCAGTAAATTCCGTATCATATAATTTGTGTTTAGTGAATAGTCTATATAATACATTTTACGAACCGTTTTGGTTCAGAAAGCGGCAAATGTTTTAACTTTAATCTAGCGGTTTCACGTAAGACCAGTGGGTTTGTATGATCTTCCATTGGTTGTCGGGGTTGCGTCTGTAAACCTCGGTGCAGTTCCATTTTATTACCTTGTCGGATAAGTAGCTATCAAGGTTGAAGGTGAGTACCGCTATGTTTTGTGCGACTTGTACGACCGGGCGGATCATGTCGAAATGATCTGCAGGAGGAAGTTGCATACCTTTATAATAAGTGCGCAGTTGTTCCAATCCCTCTATTTTCGTCTCTAGGGAAGGATCGAAGTAAATCACGTCGGTGTCTGAAAGCTCTACGAATGCCATCGGGTCGGTCGAGGCTAGAGCCTCTTTTTCAAGGGAGATGATCATCTCCGGGATGTTCTCGTTTAATGTTTTGTTCTCCATATTCTTTTGTTGTGCGTTAGCGGATAACGTGCTTCCTAATATGAGAGCCGCTATCCATGATTTGTATTGTCTCATGATGCTTTATTTATTGATAGAGGCAAAATTAGACATACCGAATGGAGTTCGTATAATACTTATAAAGGAGGAAATAGTACTTTTTACGGTTTTGTATTCCTGCGATAGTTTAGCGGGGTCATGTTTGTTTGGGAACGAAATAGACGGATGAAATAGGATGGATCCTCGTAACCTAGAGCTTCCGTTATGGCGGATATAGGCAAGTCCGTATAAGTCAATAGCCGTTTGCTCTCGATCAGTATTTTGTTTAGGATGTATTGTTTAGCGTTGATGCCCGTAGCGTTTTTCACGATCTCATTCAGGTAGTTCGGGGTGATGCAAAGCTGATCGGCATAGCTCCGGATGGAATGATCTTGCTTGAAGGAATGGTTTACTAACTCGATAAATCGGTCTACATAGATGCTTTTAGATCGGGCGTTTGTGTCTGGAGGTAAAGCGTTCGAGTTAGAATATAGCCTGTTGAGCAACATTAATGTCTCGTACAACAAGGCCCGGAGTAAGTGTTTGTCTTTCGACTGATAGTTCTTGATCTCTTTATCGATCTCCGAGATCAACTCGGAGATGCGGGCATAGGCTTTCTTGTCGAGACTGAGCTTGGAAGACCGTCTTTCCGTATGGAAATAAGAGAGGTTCCGGAGAAATGCCGGATCATTGAAAAAAGAGAGCAGGAACTCTTCCTCAAAGATAAGAGCGAATCCGTCTTGTATCGTTTTATCGTCCCATTTGCGTATTTCGCCGGGCCGGGTAAAGATGATATCTTGAGGCTTTACCCGGTTCGCTTGATGATCGATAAGGAATTCTCCCTCCCCGCTAGTGATCAATGTTATATCGTAATACGTCAATATATGTACGGGTTGTTCCTTGAGATACTTCTTGATCGTGTTCAAGGGAACGACGTCGATAAGTAGCTCATCGCCGTATTTGTGTTTATAGAAGTCGTATTGCGGTATATTATGATTCATCTGCTCATATTTTTTATTTGAAAAGCATAGGAGCGAATTGGAGGAGATAAGCCCGCCAATTGGCCCAGATATGTCCTCGGGTGGATTCTACGTACTGGTATTTCATATCTAGGCTATCCATTCGCTGGCGGAATTGCTGGTTTGCGTCGTATAAGAAATCGGTCTTTCCGATACCGATCCAGAACAATTGATAACCGGATCTCTTGAGGTTCCCTAATTTCTCGTCGAGATTCGTGTACATCGGGCTATTCGGGTCTACACCATTGGCGCTGAGTCCAGCGGAGAAAAGTCCTATATAGTTAAAATAGTCCGGATAATTCAATGATATATATAATGTATGGAAACCACCCATCGAAAGTCCGGCTATGGCTCGGTGTCGCTTATCCGGGATCGTACGGTAACGGTTATCGATGAAATGAATGATCTCGGTGAAACTCTTCTCGTACGAGCCATCCTTATAACCGGGGAAGCTGTTGCTCATGGCTGGTTTGTAATTCAGGTTATCGGATGTTTCGCCGGGAGCGGCCTGTTTACTGGGATTGCCGTTTGGCATAACGACAAGCATTGGCTGTATCTTGCCTTCGGCAATCAAGTTATCCATGATACGGGCGGTACGGCCAAGCTCCAGCCAAGCGTTCTCGTCGCCGCCACTGCCGTGTAACAGGTACAGAACGGGATAAGACTGGATGTTCTTATCGTAAAAAGGAGGTGTATAAACGCTAAGCCTACGTTCGCTCCCGAGGATATCCGAGTGATACCACGTGGTCGTTACATCGCCATGGGGCACGTCACGTACTTGATAATAATCCCCATTTCCCCCGTTGATATAGAACAGGCTGAACAAGGTGCCTACGTCACGGCAAGAGAATGGGTTGTTTGGGGCGATGTTGTAAATACCATCTATGTTTAAACGATAGGTGTACATTTCGGATGGCAGTGGGGGAGTCGTATAGCTCCATGTACCGTTTTTCCCTTTCGTCATCTGGCCATTGCCCTCGTTGGCTTCCCAGTCTCCTTTTACGGAGACGGACTTCGCTTTTGGGGCTTCTACATAGAAAGTAACGCAATTGTCTGAGTTGATCACGAGAGGTTCTACCTTATCGGTCTTGAATCCTACGTTCTGTTGGGCGAAAGCCATGGATAGAGGCAGTAAGAGAGCCGCGAGTAATGCTAGTCTTTTCATTTTATCTATACGGTTTAAAGAATTAAGTTATAGAGACAAATATACGATTTATTTCGGAAAAATAGAAGTTATACTTACTTGGCACTTGTAGTATATCTTTTTGGGTAAAGTAAGTATATCTTCTTTAGTACTTGCTGTATATATCCTTTTCTGATTAGGATGATTCTTTTTGATTATAACTAATACCTGATTTCACGTTACTACCTTTGCGGCTCTTCTATTGTTAATTAGTCTTATGTGTTTGCACAGTATTTGCTGTTTTGTGCGGCACATTTTTATTAAAAGTGTGCAGTGTCTGAAAAAAGTATTTATCTTTGCGACCGTTTTGTAATCAAGAAAAGTAAAACATGAAGAAAAAAGTAGTATTAGGTGCGGCATTGATGATGATGCCTTTGGTTTCTTTCGCTGGAGGATATTTGACGAATACGAATCAGCATGCAGCCTTTTTAAGGTCACTTTCGCGAGGTGCTGCAATTGATATAGACGGCGCTTTGTCAAACCCGGCGGGTCTTTCTTTTTTGCCGACAGACGGTTTCCGCGTTGGTGTGAGTATCCAAAGTGCTTTCCAGACCCGGGATATCGATGCCTCTTTCAGTACATACAATGGTTTCGACCCAGTGAATAAGGTGCCGACAGTGAGCGACGTTCCCTATAAAAAGTATTACAAAGGAAAGGCAGCCGCTCCCGTGATTCCGAGTGTTTTTGCGGCTTACAAAAAAGGTGATTGGACGATCTCCGGTTTCTTTGCCATTACGGGTGGAGGTGGTAAGGCTTCGTTTGACGATGGCCTGCCAATGTTCGAATCGGCTGCTATGGCCGGTATCTTCAAGGAAAGTGTAGCGAAATATATAAAGACTGGCGGTCAAAGTCCCATCGTCACGCCGGATATGTATACTATTAACAGTGCGATGGACGGAAAACAGTATATTTATTCCCTACAACTTGGCCTATCATACAAGATCACGGATTGGCTTTCTGCCTTTGCCGGTGGCCGGATGAACTATTTCTCAGGAAACTATGACGGGTATCTGGATGCAAAATTAAAACAGAATTTTGGTGGAGCGGATTTAATGAACCTGGCTTTGGATTGCGATCAGACAGGTTGGGGGTTGACACCGGTTTTGGGTGTTGATGTCAAATATGGTAAATTCAATTTCGGAGCTAAATATGAGTTTAAGACGAACTTGAACATCGAAAACAATACCAAGAAGTTGGATTATCCCGACAGTGCGGAAGATTTGGTTGGCCCTTATAAGCATGGTGTAAATACGCCGAACGATATTCCTTCCATGCTTTCGGTGGCAGCTTCTTATCGGTTTTTACCCATGTTGAAGGCTTCTGTTGAGTATCACTTCTTCGATGATAAGAAGGCGGGAATGGCCGGTGGAAAGCAGAAGGAACTGGAAAGAGGTACGAATGAGTATCTGTTTGGTATAGAGTGGGATGTTGTCAAGAGATTGACCATTAGCGGTGGCGCTCAAATTACAGATTATGGTTTGTCTGATAATTTCCAAAGTGATGTTAGTTTCTCCTGCGATTCTTATTCGCTGGGCTTTGGTGCTAAAGTGATGTTGAGCGAAAAAATGGCTTTGAACGTGGGATATATGTGGACAACTTACCACGATTATACCAAGAAGATGGACAACTACTGCGGCACGGGACTTCCTGGGCAGAATGTGTATAGCCGCACCAACAAGGTGTTCGGATTAAGTTTGGACTACGCTTTCTAAGCTTGAAAATATTCGTATCCTATTGAAAAAGGAAGCTGCTGTCGTGCGGCTTCCTTTTTTTGATTCATGGGTATTCACGGACTATATGAACCTATGCTTTACGGCTCATAACCATAGGTTTTTGTCGCTGTAAAGCATAGCTGGGTATGGCATAAAAAAAAGAGGGTGCATGACGCACCCTCTTTCTTGATTATTTGTTTTACTTGTTGCCGATTATAACTGAATCCAACGTACATAAGCGAAGTCCATACGGTGAGGCAACTCCTTGTTTACAGGATATACACGGAAGCCCATCTTATGGTTACCAGCCTCGGAAGGAGTGGTCGTTAACTTGAAGAATAACTTGGAGCCTTCTTCCTTCATCAACTCGAACTGAGCGGTATTGATTGGTGACAGCGTGTGTTTCTCCGGATCTTCCTTCATGACAACCATTTCAGCACCTAACATACCTTGTAGTTCATGACGGTCGATTACCAAATTGAAGTTGTATTCTTTTCCTACAACCGGGCCGTTCACCGTCAAATCTTGGTCGCAAGTGAAAGATTCCACTTGGAAGCTATCCCAATGTTGCGCAACTTCCTCTTTCCAAGCAGCTAATTGCTTAGCGATCTCGTAGTTGTTAGCGGAAATATGAGCGGAACGAGTAGCCAATTTGTGATAGAAACGATCCTCATAATCGTCCAACATACGTTTCATCGTATAATCCGGAGCGATCTTGGCGATAGAGTTCTTGATATATTGGATCCAGTCCGGAGAGTAACCCTTGCTGTTCTTAGCGTAGTAAGTCGGGATAATCTCAGTTTCCAAGCAATGGTAGATCGTAGCCGCATCCAATTGGTCTTGGTATTGCTGGTTCTCATAAGTACGCTTGTCGGTCAATGCCCAACCTGCGCCTTCTACGTAACCCTCATACCACCAACCGTCAAGAACGGAGAAGTTCAATACACCGTTCATCTCGGCTTTCTCACCGGAAGTACCGGAAGCCTCTAACGGACGAGTCGGCGTGTTCAACCATACGTCTACACCAGAAATCAAACGACGGGCCAAACGCATATCGTAGTTCTCCAAGAAGATGATCTTTCCTAAGAACTCCGGACGGCGAGAGATCTCTACGATGTGTTTGATCAAACCTTGACCACCACCATCAGCCGGGTGAGCCTTACCGGTGAATACGAACTGAATCGGGAACTTTTCATTGTTAACGATCTTAGCCAAACGGTCTAAGTCCGTGAACAACAAGTGCGCACGCTTATAAGTAGCGAAACGACGACCGAAACCAATCAACAAGGCATTCGGATTGATCTTCTCAAGGATGGAAACTACCTTAGAAGGATCACCTTGGTTCTTCAACCAGCTATCTTTATATTGAACACGGATGTAATCAATCAATTTATTCTTCAAGGTCATACGGAGATTCCAGATTTCCTCGTCGGATACATTCTGGATTCCTTCCCAACATTTGCGATTTGATTGATCCTCGAAAAGCTTCGTGCCTAATTTATCCGCATAGAATTTCTTCATCTCCGTAGCGGCCCAAGTCGGCATGTGCACACCGTTCGTTACATAACCAACGTGCAGTTCATCCGGGAAGTAACCTTTCCAAACTGGGGCGAACATACGCTGAGAAACCTTACCGTGCAACCAGCTTACGCCGTTAGCCTCTTGGCAAGTGTTCAAGGCGAATACGCTCATGGAGAATTTCTCGTTAGAGCCCGGGTTCTCACGTCCCATATCGATGAAGTCTTGCCAGCTAATACCTAACTTGCCGGGGAACTCACCCATGTAACGTCCGAACAAACCCTCATCAAAGTAATCGTGACCTGCCGGAACCGGAGTGTGTACCGTATAGAGGGCGGAAGCACGAACTACCTCCAACGCTTGGTTGAATGAAAGGCCGTCGTTCTGGATATAGTCTACCAAACGCTGAGCGTTGATCAAAGCGGCGTGTCCCTCGTTGCAGTGATAAATCTGTTTCTTGATACCTAACTTGTTCAGCATCATGATACCACCGATACCCAACAAATACTCTTGTTTCATACGGTTCTCCCAGTCGCCACCATATAATTGGTGCGTGATGGAACGATCCCATTCGCTGTTCTGAGGTATATCCGTATCCATTAAGTACAAAGGTACACGACCTACGCTAACTTTCCAGATATGAGCGTAAACGGTTCTGCCCGGATAAGGAACTTCCAATACCATCGGCTCTCCGTTCGACTGCAATACCTGAGTCAACGGCAGGGCGTTGAAATTTTGCGGCTCGTAATTGGCGATCTGCTGACCGTCCATGGACAAAGTCTGTGTGAAATATCCGTAACGATACAAGAAACCTACGGCACATAAATCGATATTACTATCGCTGGCCTCTTTCAAGTAGTCACCGGCTAATACTCCCAGACCACCTGAGTAAATCTTTAATACATTGGTCAAACCGTACTCCATGCTGAAGTAGGCTACAGACGGTTGTGTCTTGTCGGGTTTTACATTGATATAAGCTTTGAAATCAGCGTATACCTTTTGGATTTCAGCCATTAACTCCTTATCTGCTAAGATCTCTTCCATACGTTTGTGTGAAAGGCTTTGCAATAGCTGTACAGGGTTACCTTCTGTGGATTTCCAAAGTTGTTTGTCGATCTTGCCAAATAGTTTAGCGCCTTCATGATTCCATACCCACCAAAGATTCGTAGCGATCTCATTAAGTGGTTCCAACTGTTGTGGAAGCTTGGAATGTGAGTAGACGTCCTTCCAAATAGGACTGTTTGCGTTATTCGCCTTAATTTTCATTATCGTGAAGTTTAAAGTGTTTGTCTAAAACGAGTGCAAAGATAGCATTATCTTATTAATTATGAGCAATATTTAGCTGTTTCTTTCCTCGGCATGCTTTATGGCGATGTCGAATGCGGTCAGATAATAGTCGATAAACTTGCTCCATTCAGCTTTTCGAGCGAGATCGAAACAACGCTGTTTGATTTCCTCGATGTCTGTAGCATCCTTTTGGCTGAGAGCCAGGATGGAGTTCATGATAGCGTCCGCTACCTCAAAATAATTGAAATCCGTACGATTAATAACCTCTACGCCTTCGCTAAGGTTATCTCCGGATACCGTTTTCTTCGCCCACATACCGAAACCGGCCAGATTGGTCGTGATCGTCGGTATACCGAAAGCGATACTTTCCAGCGGGGTATATCCCCACGGCTCGTAGTAGGAAGGATATACGGTAGCGTCCATCCCTATCAGCATATCATAATAGGTCTTATTGAAAATACCTCCTTTACCGTCCAAATAACAAGGAACGAATATGATCTTTAGTTTTTCGGATGCTGCGTTCGTGAAGCCGGCGTGGTTGATATAATTCAAGACCTTATCTTCTGGCATATTATGCAACCAGTGCGTAATGAAAGGGATTTGAAGCGGAGAGGTCGTCTTTATGTCCTGCTCGATCGCCTCTTTTAAATCCGCACGGGCAGCACGTACCCAAGCCGGTACCATGATAAAGGCGACGACCTCACGCTGCAGGCGTCCGGACGTACGTACACGGTTCATCGCCTCGATGAAGACATCGATACCTTTATTTCTGTATTCATAGCGGCCACTGGTGGAAACCAGCAAAGCGTTCGGGTCGATGGGGCAGCCCAATAATTTCTCTGCTACATTAATTAATGTACGACGTGCCTCCTTCCGCTTTTTAGCGTATTCCTTACCCTCGGGTACGAAGTTGGGCTCAAAGCCGTTCGGGGTAACGATATCCGGTGCCTTATCCAATAACTGTTTACATTCACGGGCCGTGATATCGCTTACGGTCGTGAAGCAATCCACGTAATGGGCGGCCTGCTTCTCTACGGAATGCTTGGCCTCCATGTTTAGCTCCTTAGCCATCTGATCGCCGTTGTAACCGTCCATATAAGCGTATAACGCTTTGTTGTTACCGGCGATAGAGCGTCCGATCGATGTGGCATGCGTCGTGAAAAGTGTTGCTATGGCAGGGATTTGCTTTTGAATGTAAAGCGCTCCCATCGCCAACATCCATTCGTTGAATAGGGCGGCGACTTTCTTGTTTTCCAGTTTGTAGAAGTGATAGAAACTCTCTATTACCTTACCGACCGCATACGCGAAGATACAAGACTCATCGTAATCGCCGTAGGCGTGGATGGAGTCAACTCGGAAATTTTCCCACATAGAATAGAAAAAGGCGTCTCGTTCACTGAAGTAGGACTTGAAATCTACCAGTATAACAGGGGGGGTACCCGGTACGTTCCAGCGACCGACCTTAACTTTCAAGTGATCCACTGCCTCGGCGTGCTTTCTCCAATCCTCAAACAAAGATGCGTCTTCCGTAAAATCGGGAGCGGTTGTGTTTGCCCACACATCCGGACCGATGAATATTACTTTGTCGTTAAAAATTTGTTGAAGCGTATGAGCTTTAGTCGATAGTACGGTATAAATACCTCCCACTTTATTACAGACTTCCCAGCTGCTTTCAAAGAGAAACTCTGGCGTCTTTATCATTTCGTTCATATTTGATTTGTTTATAATCAATGATTTCACCGCTGCAAAGATAATTCATTTTATGTTTTTTCTTGGCCTTTCCTCGGTATTTAATAACATATGTTCTATATTTGTGGATAATTAAATATGAAATAATTATGGCTAAAAGAAGAATTTTAAAGAAAGAGATCAGCTACGTGGCTGGTGAATTGTTCACGGAAGCGCTGGTTTGCAAATTGTATATACCCGGAGTAAATCAAGAGAAAGCGGATGCTTTGATGGCTCGTATCCTAGATATGCAAGATAGTTATATCGTTCGTGCCGGACACCCCGACGGCAAGGATAACAAGGCTCTCGTACGGAATTATTATCGCAAATTAAGAGAGGACTTGCAAAACGAGGTTAACGCTATCGCCGACGAGATAGGAGAGTTGAGCAAGGACAAATAGGCATGAAGAAGGCAATTAGTAAGGCGATACTCCGTATGGCGGGGTGGAAGCTGGGCCCGGTGGATGGCGTGGATTTGCCGAAATGTATCGTATGTGTGGCTCCGCATACCAGTAACTGGGATTTTATTGTAGGGAAACTTTTTTATACCTCGATCGGGTGTAACGCTGGTTTCCTTATTAAGAAAGAGTGGTTCTTTTTCCCTTTTAATTTGCTGTTTAACTGGCTGGGAGGTGTTCCGGTGGATCGTGGTAAACGTACGTCGGTGACCGATCAGATGGTGGAACGTTTCAAGACCAGTGAGCGGTTTCAATTGGCCGTCACACCGGAAGGTACCCGGAAACGGGCCAAGGATTGGAAAAAAGGATTCTATTTTATCGCTTTGAAAGCGAACGTGCCGATCGTGGTGGCTTATTTTGATTATGGAAAGAAAGAGGTTGGCACGAAAGGTGTTTTTTATCCGACAGGTGATGTGGATAAAGATATCCATACGATACGAGAGATGTATCGGGGAGTTACCGCCTGCCATCCTGAGAATTTCGTACAGGTATAGGAGTTTCATGGTGAAGAAATAAGAGTTTTACTATAGGAAAACAAAAGTTTTCCCTAGGAGAAACAAAAGTTTTGCTATGAAGAAACTACTGTTTCTTCACCATGAAACTGTTTCCTTGTCACAATATGTCTTTTTATTACCTTAATATCTTTATTCTATGACTGAAGACTTACGTATCAGTATGATACAATCCCATATCATTTGGGAAGACCGTGAAGAGAACTTGGGTTATTATGGCGAACTGTTGCGCCGTGTTAGTGGAAGAACCGATTTAGCGGTATTGCCGGAGACGTTTACTACGGGATTTTCCATGGACGTAGAGAAACAAGCCGATACGATGGATGGACGGACTGTACCGACTATAAAGGAATGGGCTAAGAAATATAAACTGGCAGTGGCTGGAAGTTTTATCGCGAAAGATAATGGAAAGTTCTACAACCGGGCTTTTTTCATCACTCCGGAAGGAGAGGAGCATTATTACGATAAGCGTCATTTGTTCCGTATGGCGGAAGAGGACAAGCATTTCTCGGCGGGCGACAAACGGCTGATCGTGCCTTATAAAGGCTGGAATATTTGTTTGCAGGTTTGTTATGACCTACGTTTCCCGGTTTGGAGCCGCAACGTGAATAACGAATATGATCTTTTGATTTATGTAGCCAATTGGCCCGAGGCCCGGAAGAAGGCGTGGAAGGCATTGTTGCATGCACGTGCCATCGAGAACATGGCTTATGTCTGTGGCGTGAACCGTGTGGGGGTAGATGGGAAAGGTTTTCTTTTCAGAGGGGATTCCATGATTTATAACGCAAAAGGAAAGAAATTGGCTGATGCCGGAAAACGAGAGGAAATCACCCGGACATGTACTTTGAAGAAGAGCGAGCTGGATGAGTTCCGGGCTAAGTTCCCGGCGTGGAAGGATGCGGATGGATTTGGTATTGACTTCTAATCGTTTAATTCCTTCTTATTATGGAAAAACGTAATCCTTGGGCTTGGATCCCGTCTCTTTATTTTGCCGAAGGCTTGCCCTATGTGGTAGTCATGACGCTTTCTGTGATCATGTATAAACGTCTGGGCGTCTCGAATACGGATATCGCCTTGTTTACCAGTTGGCTTTATTTTCCTTGGGTGATCAAGCCCATCTGGAGCCCGTTCGTAGACTTGATTAAAACGAAGCGTTGGTGGATTTATAGCATGCAGCTATTGATTGGCGGGGGAATGGCAGGTGTGGCGTTCGTCCTTCCCGGGGATTTCTTTCTGCGGTTTACCTTGGCTTTCTTTTGGTTGATGGCGTTTAGTTCCGCTACGCACGATATCGCTGCGGATGGGTTCTATATGCTGGGCTTGACGGAGGAGCAACAAGCGTTCTTTATCGGTATCCGAAATACGTTCTACAGGGTGGCGATGCTAACGGGACAAGGTCTGCTGGTCATGCTGGCGGGGCTTTTGGAGGAGAGTACCGGGCGGATTTCTTTTGCTTGGAGTCTGGTGTTTTTTGTATTAGCCGGTACCTTTATCGCCTTGGCTTTGTGGCATAAGTATATCTTACCCCGTCCGGCGAGTGACGCGCAACGTACGAATATCACCCCTCATACCATCTTGGTGGAGTTCGGCAATACTTTCGTGAGCTTTTTCAGCAAGAAAGGGATTATCCCGGCTTTGCTTTTTATGCTGACGTATCGTTTGGGGGAATCCCAATTGGTAAAGTTGGCTTCTCCTTTCCTGCTGGATGGGCGGGAGGTTGGCGGGCTGGCGCTCAGTACCGGTGAGGTCGGGTTCGCTTATGGTACGGTGGGAGTGATCTCCTTATTGCTCGGAGGGGTTTTAGGAGGTCTGGCTATATCCCGGGGGGGCTTGAAGACTTGGTTATGGCCTATGGCATTGGCTATCTCCTTGCCGAATCTGGTTTATTTGTATATGGCTTATACGATGCCGGAGAGTATTGTTGTCGTAAACGCTTGTGTCGCTGTCGAGCAATTCGGCTACGGATTTGGCTTTACGGCTTATACGATGTATCTGATGCTTTTCGCCGAAGGGGAATATAAGACTTCGCATTATGCGATCAGTACCGGTTTCATGGCGTTAGGTATGATGCTACCGGGAATGGCATCGGGATGGATACAGGAGCAGATCGGTTACCAACATTTCTTTATCTGGGTAATGATCTGTTGCATACCTTTATTTATTGTATTGCCGTTCTTGCGTTTCAAGAAAAAATAATCTTATACCGATAATCCGGGAGTGTAGGGGAGGGTCACGATGAATGTGCTACCTTCCCCTTCTTTGGATTCTAGGGTGATATATCCTCCGAAGTGTTCGATGGTAATTTGGCAGATCGCCAGTCCGAGGCCTGTCCCTTGCGCAAACTCGTCCAGTTTGTTGAACCGTTCGAATACTTGGGCTTGCTTATCTGCGGGAATGCCTTTGCCCGTATCGGTAACGGAGATCTGGATCCAACGTTTATCTTGCGTATAATCGTATTTAATCAAGATGTATCCTTGCGTCGTGAATTTTGCGGCGTTGTTTATGAGGTTGGTAATCACTTGGGTTAATCGATGTAGGTCCGCTTGGATAATGGCCGGGAGGACCGGCAGTTGTATTTTAAGCGCTACGCCTTGGGGCATCAACAATTGATGGGTGCGGTAGATATGGGATAGTAATTCGTTTAAGTCACAATTCGTGAGGGTAAACGACATCTTACCGGACTCGATGCGGGATAGATCGAGAATGTCATTGATTAATTTCAATAAGAGGTCGCTGTTCTTACTGATAACTTGCATGAACTCATCCCTCTCGTTCGGGCTTATTTCCATATCGCTTGTTAGCAGTTCCGAAAATCCAACGATGGCGTTAAGCGGGGTACGTATCTCATGGCTCATATTGGCGAGGAACGCTGATTTCATTTGGTCCGCTTCCTCGGCCCTTATACGGGCTTTGATAAGATCTTCCTCTACTTCCTTACTTTGTTGGATATTTAAGCAGAGCCCGTTTACTCCGACATTATTGCGGGTGGAGTCTTGTCCATTCTTCGCTTGCGCATATCTGAATTCCCACCATATATGCCCTTTGCCGTTGAAATTATATCGGCGGCGGGTGATCTTACGGGAAGGGAATCCTGTATCAAGCAGGTGCTTATGTTGGATGAAATCTTCCCGGTCTTCAGGGTGGATAGACTCTTGGAATTGCGTGGAGGTGATCGGCTTTATCGGCATATCCAACGACTTATAGAAATCATGGTCGAACTCGAATACGCCGTTGCTGTATCGGAATGCGAAAATATCACCGCTCTCTAAAGCCAACGAGAGGAATTCTTTCTCTTTCCGTAAACTTTCTTGAGCCTGTTTCTTGTGAGAGGCTTCGCGACGGTATTGTACTCTTTGATAGAAAAGCGTCCATAGGATAAATAGGGTTAGAAGAATCCCGCATAGAATAATATATGTTTGATAACGAACCACAAAGGGCATGTTCAAGAAGATGCTGTTTTGAGGCAGTTCTTTCCAATCGATACCCCATTTATTTAAAGTCGGGTAATCGAACAGATAGTTTTTGGCGCTTTCCGTTATTTGTGGGAAGCTATTGGCCGGTGTGCCCTTGAGTATGCTGGCAGCTCGTCGTAAGGCTTCTTGGGTTTGGCTCTCTACCGGGGTCATATATCCCCCGATGAAGCCTCCGTCATATCCTACGGATTCGTTGATCGCCGAGAAGCTGGGAAATGAGCAGAACCTACCTAAGGCTATCGAGGTATAATCTCTTTTGGTAGCAAGGTAGGCCTTGTTGTAAGTACTTGTACCTAACCCCCAGATCAAGTTGGAACTGGTGCGGGGTTGAATGGTTTGTATATAGAGGGAATCGAACGGTACTTTTGGGTACCGCACTAAAGAAGAGGATCTCTTTTTATCGGATGGGGATGAATACTGGGGATATTTAAGGTAATCGGGTCTAGCCTTGGAGCATAGCCCTTTTATTTGCTCATCCATATCTTTCAGGATCTTTTTGTCAAGAGCTGTACTATCAGAGACACGTACAATCACGCATTTTCCCATGATTCGCTCAATAAGTTCGACGTTTTTCCGATAGTCCGGCTTATCCCAAAATCCGGATACGTTAGGATACTTTTGAATTAAGGGTATGTTAGGGTAGTTGACTCCGGTAAAAACGATAGGTACGCTATCTAATAAAGGATGTTCGCAAGCCAATAAGGAATAGGTCGCTTGATCATCGTTTACGATTATGATATCAGGCTTCCATAAAGATAACGTATTGAGTTCCGTATATATTCTTTGTTTCTCTTCTGGCGATTGATAAGCTTCGCAATTAAGATAGAACGTGAAGATACTGGCATGAATGCCTTCTTTTTGGAATCCTTTTTTAAAAGCCTCTTCTATATCTTTATAGGCTTGAAAGTCCGGCTCATAAGATTGGACTATCAAGATACGCTTTTCCGTGGTTGAGCGTTCGCAAGAATTTGCGACCAATAAAAACAATGGAAGCAACAATAAAAAAAGATAACGATAAGAAGTGTTCGTCATGTGTATAGCTTCAATATAATAGGTACAAATGTATAAAAAGTAATTGGATATCAAAGAGACAAATGTCTATTTTTCTTGGCTTCTGAGGTTGGTTTATAATTCGAAAACCAAGGAGATGCGGCACCCCTTATTCTTTTCGGACTGGAGCAAGATACGCCCGTTTAATTGTTTTACGATAGCTTGGCAGATCGATAGTCCAAGACCTGTCCCTTGCACGAAATCATCCAGCTTCTTGAAACGCTCGAATATCGCTTCTTGGTCCTCGGGAGAGATCCCGATGCCTGTATCCTGCACATAAAGTCGGACGTCTTGTGCATTGGTGTACTCGTAACCGATCTCTATAAAGCCTGCGGAAGTAAATTTTATAGCATTTTTCAGTATGTTCTCGAGCGCTTGGTAAAGTCGCTCCTTATCCGAATATAAGCAGATCGGCGTATCGGGGCATTTCTCCTTGAATTCGATACCTTCGGGGACATCGGAAAGATGTTGTTTATAAAGGGTTTTCACTAAATCCGTTAAATTGCAGGATTCTTTATGAAAGACGATACCTCCGGATTCAATCCTTGCCAAATCCAATATGTCATTGACTAACTTTAGTAATAACTCGTTATTGGTCGTGATGATATTAGCGTATTGCTCCTTCTCTTCCGCTGTCAGATCCAGTTCGGCGATTAGGCTTGAAAAGCCGATGATCGCATTTAACGGGGTACGTATCTCATGACTCATGTTAGCCAAGAATACGGATTTCATCCGGTCGGACTCATTGGCTTTCTCCAAAGCTTCCGCTAATGATTCCTTTTCATGTAATAGGGCTTTTTGCGCTTGTCGTTTTGCCTTGGATTCTTGGGTATACATGATGATGAAGCTACCGAAGACAAAGCAGCACATCGTGCTGACTAGGATTATCAAGCTCCAGAATAATCTTGGATATTGGTCCTTAAAAGGAAAGTTCAAAAGTATAGCATCCTTCGGAAGAAGCCTTTTATCGATATTCCAATATTTGACTTCATTGAAATCAAATACATAATTCTTCTTGCTCTTTGTTATCTGTGGGAATGATTCGCTAGGGGAGCCTTTTAATATTTCCGCGGCTCTATCGGTAGATTCTTCTATTTGGGTTTCCAAGGAGGTGATATAGCCACCTACAAGTTTATTCGTATATCCTAGATCCTCGTTGATCGCCGTAAAAGAGGGTTTACTGGAAAAACGGCTGGTGTTCAATACCCGGTAATCCCGTTTGGCCTGTAGATAGTAGATGTAAGGGACGTGTTTACTCATGTACCAAGAAACAGCTGATAGCTTGTCTCCTTGCACGGGCACGACGTTGACGGTCGTACTATCCGGTCGTTTTAAGCTTTGATTGACCCTGTCCAAAGTAGCGATCTCTACCGGTATATACATGATGCGATTATTATCGACCCGAATGTCTGCTTGAGCACATTGCTCATGTAACGTAGCCTTAATGTGCCTATCTATATACGTACTATCGTGCAACATATAAATCGTAGACTTGCCCAACAGATGTTCTATCAAGCGGATGTTCGTGACGTAGTTGGGCTCGTCCCAGAATCCGGAAACATTCGAATATTGCGCTAATAGTGCCTTATTGGGGAAATTTACGCCGCCAAATACAATGGGGACTGTAGAGATTAGCGGATGATGGCATTGCATTAACGTGTAAGTCGCTTGATCCTCGTAGACCAATATCAGATCGGGTTTCCAAGTGGAGATCGAATCTAGATACAGGTACATCCGTTTTTCTTCGGCAGGTGCCGCATATTGCTCGCAGTTCAAATAGAATGTTTGGATCGACGGATTAATCCCCTTTTTCTCGAGGGATTTCCGGATCAACCGATCGCAGTCTTTATAAGCTACATAGTCGCTTTCATAGGAATGGACTACTAATATACGATATTTATTTTCCGACTGTTGACAAGAGGACTGTAGAATGGCTAGCAGAAAAAGTAGAACAAATATGTAATATTTCTGTATAGATCTCGCTAGCATAAGTCGAAAATTAGTACGTTGCCCTTAATCGTAATTTAAAATGAGTGTTTTTATGCGAGTGCAAACTTATTAATAATTATTGGATATCAATGGCTTTTTTATTGAATATATAGGGCTAAAATAAAAAACGGCTATCAGATCCCGAAGGACCCGATAGCCGTTTTTCTATCTTATGTGGAGTAAAGGAGCGATTAAAACCGCTTCTTTTTATTTTACCTCCTCAAAGTCAACGTCCGTAACGTTACCGTCTTTGCTGTTGTTGCTGCTACCTGCGTTACCGCCAGCTTGTTGACCACCGAAGTTAGGATCTGCTTGCGGGCCGCCTTGAGCGCCGCCACCTTGAGCGTTGTACATTTCTTGGCTAGCTGCTTGGAATACGCTGTTCAATTCTGCCATAGCAGCATCGATACCTGCGATATCCTGAGCCTTATGAGCTTCTTTCAATTTGTTCAAGGCACCTTCGATCGGAGCTTTCTTGTCTGCCGGAAGCTTGTCGCCAAGATCTTTCAATTGTTTCTCGGTCTGGAAGATCATGCTATCCGCTTGATTCAACTTGTCGATACGCTCTTTCTCTTTCTTGTCGGCCTCTGCGTTAGAAGCAGCTTCCTCTTTCATACGCTTAACTTCGTCGTCGCTCAAACCGCTGGAAGCCTCGATACGGATACTTTGTACTTTACCGGTTCCTTTATCCTTGGCGGATACGTTCAAGATACCATTGGCGTCGATATCGAATGTAACCTCGATCTGAGGGACACCACGTTGTGCGGCAGGTATTCCATCTAGGTGGAAACGGCCGATAGACTTGTTGTCTTTAGCCAAAGAACGCTCTCCTTGCAAGATGTGGATCTCAACAGAAGGCTGGTTGTCTACGGCAGTCGTAAATGTCTCGGACTTCTTGGTCGGGATGGTCGTGTTAGACTCGATCAATTTAGTCATTACACCACCCATTGTCTCAATACCTAAAGACAGCGGAGTAACATCCAACAACAATACGTCCTTAACCTCACCTGTCAATACACCACCTTGGATCGCTGCACCTACGGCTACTACTTCATCCGGGTTAACGCCCTTAGACGGAGCTTTACCGAAGAATTTCTCAACGATAGCCTGTACGGCCGGGATACGAGTAGAACCACCTACCAAGATCACTTCGTCGATATCAGAAGTTGATAAACCTGCGTCTTTCAAGGATTGACGGCACGGTTCGATACATGCTTGGATCAGACCGTCAGCCAATTGTTCGAATTTAGCACGAGTCAAAGTCTTAACCAAGTGCTTTGGAATACCGTTTACCGGCATGATATACGGCAAGTTGATCTCCGTGCTAGTCGTACTTGACAACTCGATCTTCGCTTTCTCGGCAGCTTCTTTTAAACGTTGTAAAGCCATCGGGTCTTTACGTAAGTCTACGCCTTCCTCTCGTTCGAATTCTTCAGCCAACCAGTCGATGATTACGTGGTCGAAGTCATCACCACCTAGGTGAGTATCACCGTTTGTTGATTTTACCTCGAATACGCCGTCACCTAACTCAAGGATGGAGATATCGAATGTACCACCACCTAAGTCGAATACGGCGATCTTCATGTCTTTGTTCGTCTTATCCAAACCATAAGCTAAAGAAGCGGCAGTCGGTTCGTTTACGATACGGCGTACGGTTAAACCTGCGATCTCACCAGCCTCTTTCGTAGCCTGACGTTGAGCGTCACTAAAGTAAGCAGGTACTGTGATAACGGCTTCCGTTACTTCCTGTCCCAAATAATCCTCAGCTGTCTTTTTCATTTTCTGCAGGATCATCGCTGAGATTTCCTGCGGAGTATACAAACGTCCTTCGATATCTACACGAGGAGTGTTGTTATCACCACGCACTACTTTATAAGGAACGCGATTGATTTCCTTTTGTACTTGGTCATAAGTTTCACCCATGAAACGTTTGATAGAGAATATAGTCTTTTCAGGATTGGTGATAGCCTGACGTTTTGCGGGATCACCTACCTTACGCTCGCCGCCTTCTACGAAAGCTACGATTGAAGGTGTTGTTCTTTTACCTTCGCTGTTCGCGATAACAACCGGTTCGTTACCTTCCAATACGGCAACACAAGAGTTGGTTGTTCCTAAGTCGATTCCAATAATCTTTCCCATGATTGTAAATATTTTAATTGTTATTATTCATCGTCCGTCATCCTCCTTGTTTAAAGGATTCACATAGTATTCAACAAATGCCGTGCCAAAGAAGTTTGGGTTTGAAAATAAATAATACGTGTCATGAATCGTGACATTTTGACGGTTTGGCAGAATACAGAAAGCCCCGGAACCGCTTTAATAGGCCCGGGGCTTCTCTTGTTATTTGTTGATTATTTCCTTTTCTTCTTTCATGTCAAGCTCATTCTTGTCGGCATCAAAGAATTTGTATTCAAGAAAGGCGAGACTTTGATTGGGAATAACTTTTAAACCATGTGTGTACTTCATTTTCCACTTCATGCTCAAGGGGAACAACCCCTTGTTCACATACGCTGCGACATACGGATGTACATGCAGGGTGAATTTCTTCACGTGATGTTTGTTTACTAAGCAATCTATTTTTTCTTCCAGGCTGTCGGTAAACAGGATGGAAGGCTTAACCGTTCCTGTTCCGAAACAGGATGGGCAGTCTTCTGACGTATCCACGTCCATTGCCGGACGTACCCGCTGACGGGTAATCTGCATCAAGCCAAACTTACTAAGAGGAAGGATGTTGTGTTTAGCCCGGTCATTTGCCATTGCCTTTGTCATGTGTTCAAATAGCTTTTGCCGGTTGGCAGCCTCTGCCATATCGATAAAGTCTATAACGATGATACCTCCCATGTCTCGTAAGCGGAGCTGACGGGCGATCTCATCGGCGGCGGCTATATTTACGTCGATAGCTGTCTTCTCTTGAGCATCGCTGCCTTTGGAACGGTTCCCGCTGTTCACGTCGATAACGTGCATAGCTTCCGTGTGCTCGATAATCAAGTAAGCTCCACTCTTGTAAGTGACAGTTCGTCCGAATAGCGACTTGATTTGCTTGGTGACCGCAAAGTTGTCAAAGATAGGAAGCTCTCCCGTATATAACTGTACGATTTCTTCCCGTCCCGGTGCGATCAAGCTTACATAGTCGCGGACATTATTGTAGACCTCCTTGTCATTTACATAAATATTTTGGAAAGAGGGGTTGAATATATCCCGAAGTAAAGCTACGGTACGTGCCGTTTCTTCATAAACGATAGCCGGAGCTTTGAGTTTAGGCACCTTCACGATATTATCTTCCCATCGTTTCACCAATGTCTTTAGTTCATGATCAAGCTCTGCGACACGTTTGCCCTCCGAGGATGTCCGTACGATAACACTGAAATTCTTCGGTTTGATACTTTGGATTAACTGGCGCAAACGAGCCCGTTCCTCGCTTGATTTAATTTTGGTGGAGACAGATACTTTATCGGCGAACGGTATCAGCACGATATATCTTCCGGCAAAAGAAAGCTCGGAAGTCAATCGGGGACCTTTCGTTGAGATAGGCTCTTTAGCAATTTGAACCAACACCTCTTGTCCTACTTTCAGCACGTCGCTAATACTCCCGTTCTTTTCGATCTCCGGTAGAATCTGAGTTTTCGACAGTACCGGCGCCTTTTTGGGATCGCTCAGCAATTGCTTTAAATATTTCTGTTGGGTGTTAAAGTTAGGACCTAAGTCCAAATAGTGAAGAAACGCATCCTTTTTGTAACCGACATCAATGAACGCAGCGTTTAAGCCCGGCATCAGTTTCTTAACCTTACCTAGATAGATATCACCAACGGCGAACGAGACGTTGCGGGCCTCCTTTTGGAGCTCCACAAGGCTCTTGTCCTCCAAGACGGCGATAGATACCTCTTTGGGCTGTACATCAACTACTAATTCACTAATCACTTAAGATGTGTTTTTTAAGATCAGACCTTATAAAATACGCAAAGAACAAACTTAAAAGGTCACTTATTAAGTTTGTTCTTTAGAGTTCGTTAGATAGACTTATTTCTTCTTATGTCTATTCTTCTTCAGTCTCTTTTTGCGCTTGTGCGTAGACATTTTATGTCTTTTTCTTTTCTTTCCGCTAGGCATCGCTTTAAAATTTTAAATTAAACGTATAATAATTAATTACTTAACTTCACCAATAAAAGTCTTAGCCGGCTTGAATGACGGAATGTTGTGTTCCGGGATGATGATCGTAGTATTTTTTGAAATATTACGAGCTGTCTTTTGAGCTCTCTTCTTAATAACGAAACTTCCGAAACCTCTCAAGTAAACGTTTTCGCCTTGGGCTAAAGAACTTTTTACGATATCCATGAAGGACTCAACGCTTGCTAGCACTGTCTGTTTGTCGATACCAGTGCTTTTTGAAATCTCGCTAACAATATCTGCTTTAGTCATGTCTATAAATTAATTAATTGATTTTGACCTATTAATTTTTTGGAATGCAAATATATAGCTTTTTATTTAAGTGGAAAAAGAATTGAGCTTCAATTTTTAAATAAAAAGATTCTTCTCGATTCGTAATATATATGTATGTTTGCGGTAATCAAATAGTTATGATGTTGAAAAGTGAGAAAGGGAGCAGTTATGTTACAGTATGAAAGTGAGTTAGAAATCAGCCGGATATTGGTTGAGTGGTATGAAACCTATAAAAGAGAGCTTCCTTGGAGGGAAACGAGAGACCCTTATATCATCTGGATATCGGAGATTATATTGCAACAAACCCGGGTTGTACAGGGATTGGAGTATTTTTTGCGTTTCACCGAACGTTTCCCGGATGTGGCATCTCTAGCGGCGGCGGAAGAGGATGAGGTGCTGAAATATTGGCAGGGCTTGGGGTATTATAGCCGGGCTCGTAACTTACATGCGGCGGCTAAATCTATCATGGAGCGGTTTAACGGGGTTTTCCCGGAGAATTATAAAGAGGTATTATCCTTGAAAGGTATCGGGGAGTATACGGCGGCGGCGATCGTCTCCTTTGCTTGGAACCAACCGTGTCCGGTCGTGGATGGAAATGTGTACCGGGTACTTTCCCGTTTGTTTGCCGTAGATACGCCGATCGACACCACGAAGGGTAAAAAGCAATTCGCGGAACTGGCCGGAATGATCTTGGACCCTAAGAACGCAGGGACGCATAATCAGGCGATCATGGAATTGGGTGCTTTGCAATGTGTTCCTCAAAACCCGGACTGCGGGGTGTGCCCGCTAAAAGATAAATGCATGGCGTTCGCTTCCGGCAATGTGCAAGCTTATCCGGTGAAACAAAATAAGACGAAGACAAGGGATCGTTATTTCCACTATCTATACATTATATATAAAGGACAAACTTGGATGAACAGACGGGCGGGGAAGGATATCTGGACCGGCTTGTATGAATTTCCTTTGATCGAGACGGATCATGCGATGGATTTTTCCGGTTTGTGTGAGACGCAAGCCTTCCGTAACCTATTGGGAGATGCTGGAAAATTGAGTATCACCCAAGGGTTATCGAATGTAAAGCATACGCTCTCCCATCAAATTTTATACGCTTCTTTCTATCAAATAGAGATAGAGCTGGTTCCAGAATCCTTGGGGAATTATCTCTCTTTGCCTTGCCGGGATATTGAGAAGTATGCCGTTCCCCGGCTGATACATATTTATTTAGAGAAATTAAACGGAAACTTGTGAGAATGATTGAATTTGTGTTTCTTTGTATGGTTATTAAGAATTTGAATTATGTCATTGAATAAGGTTATATTGATCGGCAACGTAGGCAAAGATCCTGACGTTCGCTATTTTGACAGTGGTGCCGCTGTCGCTAATTTCCCGCTGGCAACCTCGGAACGTGGGTATACGTTGGCAAATGGAACGGTGGTTCCGGAACGTACGGAGTGGCATAATATCGTAGTTCGTCGGGATTTGGTTCCTTTCGTGGAAAAATGGGTACGTAAAGGTTCCGGTGTATATGTGGAAGGCAAGATTCGTACTCGTAATTATGATGACCAAAGCGGCGTGAAACGATATGTTACGGAGATCCATGCGGATCGTATCGAGTTTTACAGTACGGGTTCCCGTCCGGCCGATGGTGGAAATACGACTGCACAAGGCGGTAGTATGCAGCCCAATGTGGGGCAAGGACAATCGGCTCAACCGACTACGGCGCCAAATACCGCTTATCAACAGCCAGCCGCCTCGCAGCCTAGCGCATTCTCAGAATCCAGTGACGCGGATGATCTCCCGTTCTGATATTGTTTAACTAATACTGTTTCCCTTGGACTCGGACTATTATTTATCGGGCTTATTTGAAAACGTAACGGTGCAGGCGCTGACAGCGGGTCCTGTGATCGCATTAAGCCTTGCCTTTTTACTGCTGTTTGTTTCCGGCTTCGTGTCGGCCTCTGAAGTGGCATTCTTTTCTCTAACCCCGGGCGACCTAAATGAGATCGGGGAAGAGAATCGCCCGGCAGATCCTGTTATCAAACGTCTCCTTGAACGTTCGGAGTATCTATTGGCATCTATATTGATCGCTAATAATTTCGTAAATGTGGCGGTCGTTATGTTGTGTACCTATGCGATTAACGCTTGGATTAATTTCTCGGCCGCTCCTCTTCTAGGCTTTGTGCTTGAGACGATTCTACTGACTTTCTTGCTTTTACTTTTTGGGGAGATCATGCCTAAGATTTACGCACAGAAGAATTCTTTGCGTTTTGTTCGTTTTTCAGCCTCCGTATTAAGTGGTTTGGAACGCTTCTGCCGCCCATTCTCGAAAATCTTGGTTAATTCCACATCGGTCATCAATAAAGCGTTAGCGAAAAAGAAATATGATATCTCTGTAGATGAGCTTTCTAAAGCGTTAGAGCTAACCTCTACCGAGATCCCGGAGGAGAAGGAGATGCTGGCGGAGATTATCAAGTTTTATAATAAGACCGCTGATGAGATCATGACTCCTCGTCTGGATATGGAAGATATCGAGATCAAGATCAGTTTCCGTGAGGTGGTTGATTTTATTATCAAATCCGGCTATTCGCGTATTCCGGTATATTCCGAGACTGAGGATAATATAAAAGGTATCTTATATATCAAGGACTTATTGCCCTATATTGACAAGCCCGATACATTCCGTTGGCAGAGCTTGATCCGACCGGCCTATTTCGTGCCGGAAACCAAGAAGATCGATGATTTGCTGGAAGAGTTCCGTACCAATAAAATTCATATGGCGATCGTAGTCGATGAGTTTGGCGGTACCTCCGGTATCGTGACGATGGAAGATATCCTAGAGGAAATTGTCGGAGAGATCTCCGATGAGTATGATGAGGATGAGCAACAATTCATCCGTTTAGCAGACGGTAGCTTGATCTTTGAGGCAAAGATATTATTGACGGATTTCTTCCGGGTTATCGATGCCGATCCCTCAGATTTTGGTAAATTGACGGAAGAAGTGGAAACTTTGGCCGGTCTTTTGTTGGAGATAAAAGGGGATTTTCCACGCCGTAGGGAGATTATAGATTTTAAGGAATATCGTTTCCAAGTGCTGGAAGTGGATAACAGGAGGATATTAAAGGTTAAATTTAACCGTATCCTTGAAGGTACAGGGAATGATGAGAATGGGAAAGATACGAAGTAAATGTTTATGAAATGGATAGCTGCTGTCATAGGAGGGTCTCTGTTTTTAGGGATATGCTGTATTTCGTGTGTGGAATATACGCCGAAGCCACGGGGCTATGTTCGTATCGAACCTTCGAAGGCACAATATAAACCGCTTGATCTCAGTTACCTGCCTTTTAATTTTGATGTCTCTCAGACTGCGGTCATAGAGGTGCCGGATCAAAAGAAGGGTGTTACGGGCTTGAATATCTCGTATCCAGAGTTAGAGGCTAAGCTTTATTGCAGCTATTTGCCAATTACTCCCGCGTCCTTGGTGACGGTGGAGACGGAAAGCCGCTCTTTCGTCGCCCGCCAAATAAAGTCGGAGAATCGGATATCGGAGAAAGCGTATTCCAACCCTGCCGCAAACGTTTATGGCTCGCTGTTTCTTCTGGATGGAGAATCGGCTTCTCCCATACAATTCCTGTTGACAGATAGTGTATCGAATTTCTTCCGGGGAGCCTTGTATTTTGACTGTAAACCCAATGCGGATTCATTAGCTCCCGCTATCCAATATATCCGGGAAGATATCATAGAACTTATACAAACTTTTAGTTGGAAAGAATAATATGGCCTTGCTATATAAACAACTCTCGCCGCTGCATGGAGTCTGGAAAATGGAAGAAAGTTCTGATGAGCTTTTGGGGATGCTTGAGCATAAAGCAGACTATTCTTCTTTTTTGGAGCGGGTATCGGCAGAGAAGCGGAGGCAGGAACGTTTCGCCAGCCGGGTGCTTTTAAAAGAGCTTTTAGGAGAGGAGGTAAGGGTTGACTATCATTCTACGGGTGCCCCGTTCCTCGCGTGCGTACCTTTATATATAAGTATATCTCATACGAAAGATTATGTGGCGGTAATCTTGGATAAGCGTCCGACAGGGATCGATATCGAGTATCGTTCGGACCGGATCTTGAAAATACGAAGTCGCTTTATGAATCCGGAGGAAGAGGCGGGTATCGATCTGGAGCATGAGGTCGAGCATCTATTAATCCATTGGTGCGCCAAAGAAACCTTGTTCAAGATAATCGAGCAGGAAGGAGTGGACTTTCAAAAGCATCTTCACGTGAATCCTTTTCCTTATTTATCGAGTGGGACGTTTAAGGGACGAGAAACCCGGACCGAGGCATGCCGGGAATATGAGTTGGCATATCAAGTTACACCGGACTATGTATTGACTTGGTTGAAGTAAGTTAACTTCATACGCTTGTGAAGTTAACTTCATTGACTAACGAAGCTAACTTCATTGGCTCACGAAGCTAGCTTCATCAAATCATGTGGTTGGAAAGATATCGTTCGATCTATTTCTGCCAGATCTCCCAAGCGGCGAAAGCCTGTAATAGAAGCATTTCCAGACCATTTTTCACGACGGCGCCTTTTTCTTTTCCTTTCTTCATGAAAAGGGTCTCATCCGGATTGTAAAGTAAATCATACAATAGATGATTCGGCGTAAGTAAATCGTACGGGATATCCGGGCATGAGTCTATATTCGGGAACATGCCTAAGGGAGTCGTGTTTACGATCACCGTATATTGCTCCATGGTTTTCGGAGTAATCTCATCGTACGTGATACAAAATTCTTTCGGTTTGCGAGAAACCAGCGTGGCACCAACGCCTAGCTGTTTCAGTCCGTGGAAGACTGCCTTCGACGCCCCTCCCGTACCAAGGATCAACGCTTTCCGGTGCGTTTCTTTCAATAAAGGATCAATCGATTGCTTGAATCCGATAATATCCGAGTTATATCCTTTCAGTTTAAGTTTGCCGAAAAGACCTTTTGTGAACTTGATGACATTTACCGCTCCGATCTGACGGGCATCGTCATCCAAATCGTCTAAATATGGGATTACTTGTTCCTTATAAGGAATGGTCACGTTTAAACCGTTAAGTTCAGGGTTTTCTTTGATTACGTTCTTAATCTCCTTGATAGAGGGAATCTCGAAATTCAAGTACTCAGCGTCGATCTTCTCTGCCTCAAACTTCTGGTTGAAATACGTTTTAGAAAACGAATGTCCGAGGGGATATCCCAGTAAGCCATATTTCTGCATAACCTTTTTATTGTTTATTCTTTAGATCCTGTATATAATGAACAGATCCCGAAGGTAAAGGTCCGTACACGGGCCTGCTTGAAGCCTTGGCGGGTGAGTAAATCCGTCATGACCTTTCCCTGAGGAACTACCTTGATGGAAGCCGGCAAATAATTATACGCGACTTTTTCTTTAGAGAGTAGACGTCCGATAAAGGGGATGACGGTCTTTGAATAGATCTGGTAGAGTTGTCTCATGGGAAAATGTTCCGGTGTGGAAAGTTCCAAGATCATGATATGTCCACCGGGTTTCAGCACCCGGTACATCTCTGAGATACCTTGCTCTATGTTCTCAAAATTACGAACCCCGAAAGCGGCGGTTACGGCATCGAACGAGTTTTCCTCGTAGGTCAAGGCCGTACAGTCCTGTTGCTCGAAGGATATATACTCCGAATAACCGGCGGCAGCTACTTTTTTCCGTCCCACTTCCATCATGCCTAACGAGATGTCGGCACCGACGATATGGTCGGGTCGCAGCTTTTTGTACATGGAGATAGCCAAGTCTCCGGTACCGGTAGCGATATCCAGTATCGTTTTAGGAGAGAAAGGACGCAGGAAAGCGATCCCTTTCCTGCGCCATATCTTGTCGATACCAAATGAGAGAGTATGGTTGAGTTGATCATACGTTTCGGCTATCGAGTCGAACATACGTTTGACTTGCGTACCCTTTTGTTCCTCTTTGTTATAAGGAAGTATTGTCTCTGAACCATACTGTGTCATGTGCGGTATCTTATTTATTCTGTAAATATTCGGTAACGTTTTTCTCGATGCGGTTCAGCAAGTTATCAGTCTCGCCTTTTACGAAAGTCTCCCCTGTGATATGCTCGAACAATTCGATATATCGGTTGCTGATTCCTTCTACGATCTCCGGTGTCATCTCAGGAACTTTCTGTCCGGATTTACCTTGGAAGCCATTTTCCATCAACCATTCGCGGACGAACTCCTTGGAAAGTTGCTTCTGCGGTTCCCCTTTGGCGAAACGATCCTCGTATCCTTCTGAGTAGAAATAACGGGAGGAATCCGGAGTATGGATCTCGTCGATCAAATAGATCTTGCCGTCACGATGACCGAACTCATATTTCGTGTCAACCAAGATCAATCCACGTTCCTTAGCGATCTCGGTACCGCGTTTAAACAAGGCCATCGTATATTTCTCAAGAACCTCGTAGTCCTCTTTAGAGACCAAACCTTTAGCGAGAATCTCCTCTTTAGAGATATCTTGATCATGCTCTCCGATCTCAGCCTTTGTGGTCGGGGTGATAATGGGTTCGGGGAAACGTTGGTTCTCACGCATACCCTCCGGTAGTTTCACGCCGCAGATCTCACGCACGCCGCTCTTATAAGCACGCCATGCGCTTCCGCACAGATAACCGCGTACGATCATCTCAACCGGGAAACCTTGGCATTGAACGCCAACCGTTACCATCGGGTCCGGAGTCGCCATTTTCCAGTTCGGACAAATATCAGTCGTAGTGTCAAGGAACTTGGCGGCGATCTGGTTTAACATTTGTCCCTTGTAAGGAATACCTTCCGGCAAGATAACATCGAAAGCGGAAATACGGTCTGTAGCGACCATTACCAATACCTCGTCATTGATGTTGTACACGTCGCGTACTTTCCCATGGTATACGCTCTTTTGTCGCGGGAAATTGAAGTCTGTTTTAACTAATGCCTTCTTCATGACTCTTACTTTTAGTTGTTGTCTATATTCGTTTTCTTCTCTTTTGCCTCTTTGATCTCTTTCTTCCGTTTATCATCGAACTTATCATAAGCCTCTACGATTCGTTGGACAAGTTTATGCCGGACAATATCTTTCTTGGTGAACTCGATCTTACCGATCCCGTTTACGCCCTTCAATATTTGCATGGCCTGTATCAATCCGGACGTGGTAGAAGGCGGAAGGTCTATCTGCGTGACATCTCCGGTGACGATCATCTTGGCGTTCATACCCAAGCGGGTCAAGAACATCTTGATTTGATGCGTCGTCGTGTTTTGCGCCTCGTCCAATATAATGACGGCGTCGTTCAAGGTACGACCGCGCATAAACGCTAGCGGGGCGATCTGTATCACGTTATTCTCCATATATTCCTTCAGCTTAGCTGCCGGTATCATATCCTGCAAGGCATCGTAAAGCGGTTGCAGATAGGGATCTAGCTTATCCTTCATCTCACCCGGCAAGAAACCCAGTTTTTCTCCGGCTTCCACGGCGGGACGGCTTAAGATGATCTTCCGTACTTCCTTATTCTTTAATGCTTTTACGGCTAGGGCGATAGCGACGAATGTTTTGCCCGAACCGGCGGGTCCTGTGGCGAAAACCAGATCGTTGTTCTCGAAAGCCTTTACCAATAACTGTTGATTCTCGGTACGTGCGGTAATCGGCTTGCCATTCATGCCGTGGATGATCAGGTTCTCCTGCTTCACGACCGTGGGGCCTTTCCCTTTTATAATATCCAGAATCACGTCTTCGGAGAGCGAGTTAAACTCCTCACAGTATTTTTCCACCTCACGGATTTTCTTGAGAAAAAGCTCGGACTCATCTTCATCTCCAATCACTTTCATCACATTTCCACGGGCAACGATACGCAATTTCGGAAACAATGTCTTGATCAATTGCATATTAGAGTTATTCACACCGTAGAAAATTACCGGGTCTACGCTTTCAAGAATATAAATTCTTTCAATCATCCGCTATTCCTTTTATTAAATTACGCTTCAAAAAGATGTGCTATTTTTTATTATTCGAATCAAGTTACAAAATTAGTAATATTCTTTATCCATTGATGCAAAGGGAGAAGTTTTATTTCACGGGAACACATCTTTCAGCCGTTCGTCTACCATTTAGAGAAAAACTAATTGGAGTTAAGGGGGAATTTCGGATTTTTCCGTATGTTTGTCAGGCAAAACGAAGGAAATGAAGATGAAGACTGTGTTTAATGTGATGTTGTTGCTGGTCGTGATCGTGTCGGCGACGGCTTTTTCTTCTTGTAAGGAGAAAAGAGGTGAATTGAAGAAGATTTGGTACAATGGAAGCTATAATCGTGATTTTAATGATTTGAATGACGTTCATTTGTCCGTTGCGAAGAAGATCGGCATAGAGCCTGTCTCTTCGAGGGAAGGAGCGGAGCACGCCTCCCGGGATATGGTGGAGATCAAGACGAATGACTATTACGAGGTAGAGGAGTTGACGCACTCTATTCCGTATTTGGTGCCGGAAGCCGCTAATCTGCTGGAGGATATCGGGAAAAACTTCCAAGACTCATTGAAAAACTTGAATGCTTCCATCTATAAAATAAAGGTAACCAGTGTAACCCGTACGGTTGCCGATGTCAAGAAATTGAGAAAAAGGAATACGAACTCTTCTCTCAACTCTGCCCACCAATACGGAACTACGTTCGATGTATCATGGGTACGCTATACTAAGATAGATGAGAAAGATACCTTAAATATTGATAAGGACCGCTTGAAAATGGTGCTTGCCTCCGTGCTTCGTGATTTGCGCAGGGCGGATCGTTGCTATATCAAGCACGAACGCAAGCAAGGGTGTTTCCACATTACGGCTCGTGAGTTGTAATTTGTTCCAGCGCTTTCGTATAAACCGATTTGTCGTATCCGGAGAAACAGCACATCGTGACTTGCTGGATTTCCGGATTCTCTTTTAGGAAGGTATCGATCGTGCGGATCGCTATCCGTGCCGCCTCCTCGATAGGATAGCCATATACGCCGGTGCTTATTGATGGGAAAGCGATTGTTCTCAGTCTGTTCTCTTTCGCCAATCGCAAGGAGTTTCGATAACAATTTTCCAGTAGCTCCGGCTCTCCGTGTTGTCCGTTTCGGTAGATGGGACCGACGGTGTGTATGACATGACGGGCTTTCAATCGATAACCTTTCGTTATCTTCGCCTCTCCGGTCGGGCATCCTTGTAAAGTCCGGCATTCGTCAAGGAGTTCCGGACCGGCGGCCCAATGGATGGCACCGTCTACGCCGCCACCTCCCAATAAGCTATTGTTCGCGGCATTTACGATGGCGTCTACATCCAATGTCGTAATATCTGCTTGTATAGCAATTATTCGTTCGTTCATATCTTTAGTTATTTGTATGTTGGTCCTGTTCATATATATTCTAAATGTGCGCAATATAGCGAAAAAGTTGCTTTGTTTCAAACTTAAAATGGTTGTTTTGAAAGCATGTACGTGTTTTCTAGGAGGGTTAGTGGGGGATTTTGGCTGTATTTTGCAGAGTCAAATTTTTATTGGAATATTTTATAATATTATTTGGTTTATAAAATAAACTTGTCTATATTTGCGATGTGCAAAGAGTGATGCGCAGCTCTTTTGCATTTTTTTATCCATGGATGGTTTATAAAATAAACTTGTTTGCAGTAACAGTGATAATAATTAAGAGGAGGATACTAAAATGAGACGAGTTTTATTCATATTATCTTTATTCATGTTGGTATGTGGTTGCATAGAGGCACGTACTATTATTGTAGAGATTGGAAATATACGTGGTAACCATGGGAATATCCTAGTTATGGCTCAGTCAGGAAAAGATACCAAGCCTGTTTATGGCATGGCGAAGTCTGAGAAAGGAAAGGTTACGATCCGGCTGGAAAACGTGGATTGGGAAAAGTTTGATCTGTCCGTATTCCATGACGAGAACGAGAATTGGCAAATGGATATGCTGGAAGGAAAAGGGCCTGCGGAAGGATATGTGTTGAAAAGTTGCGAGGTGAAGGATGAGGAAGCGACTTTCAAATTAAAACTGTATTATCCGGTAAATCAATAGAGCCATGGTACGGTTTTTACTACTATGGCTCTGGATTTTGGCGATAGGCGGGGGTAGTGCCCAAAAGATCTCGGGACAAACGGTTTATAAAGCCCATGTTTCCGATGCGGAGGGAAATGCCGTGGAATATGCGACCGCTGTGCTTTTATCGGGAGAAAAACAGGTAGGGGGTGCCGTGGCCAATAGTGATGGCGATTTTAGCATGGAGGCGGAGGCTGGGAAGTATAGGCTTGTTGTTCAATGCCTCGGATACGAGCCTTTACGGAAAGAGCTGATCTTGCCGATAAAACGGCGGGATTCCTTGATTCTAGATCTATCGAACCATGTTCTGAGGGAAGTCGTTGTTCAAGCGAAGAATATCGAGCGGAAGGCGGACCGCTTTATCATGTCGGTCATGCCATCTGCCGGAAAGGATGGTACGGAATTATTGTCACAGGCACCGGGTGTCTGGCTCTCGGATGAAACTATCTCGATAAACGGGGCGCAAGGAACGAAGGTGTTTGTGGATGATCGTGAGATTCGTTTAACGGGAGAGGAACTACTGGCTTATTTGCGGTCTTTGAAATCGGAGGATATAAAAAGGATTGAGGTAATACCGATCGCGGGAGTTGAGTATGAGGCCTCAACTAAGGGTGGAGTGATCAAGATCTCATTGCGGCGACGTCCGGATAACGGTATGCAAGGATATGTATCTTTAGGTACGTCATTGTCTCCATCTTTACAAGGGTATATTCCATCGGCGTCCGTAAATGCACGTGTCGGGAAATGGAGCTTGAATGGAGCGGTATCGGGTACTTTTACTCCCCGGGATAAAGGAGAGATGAACTCCAACAGGGAATACGGAACGGTGGGGAATAAGTTTGTGTCTCAATCTTTGTATGATACGGATTCCAAATATGGGAATGGACGTGTCGGGGCTATTTTCGAGATCGATTCGCTGAATAGTGTCGGAGCTGAGATCGAATATATCAATCAAGCTTCGGATGGAACATCTTGGAGTCAAACGGATTTAGTAAAGAACTCTTATCCTATGAAGAGTACGGGGAATTATCGACAGAAGGATGATTATAACACGTTTTCCGCTACGGTCAATTACTTACGCGAAATGGATGATCGAGGCTCGGTATTTAAGGTCATAGCCGATTACGTAAGTAAGCGATCAACCGGGGATAATTTCCATACGATCTGTTATGAACAGTCTAGTTGGAGCTATGACACGGTTTACCGGAGTCATGCGGCGGCGGATTATGATATGGCGACAACCGATATTTCTTTCCAAAAGAATTTGCGTGAAAAAATGTCTTTGAAAATCGGGACCAAATATGCCTATACATTGATGGATGATCATTCCTTGTATGAGGGGGTAACCTCTAGTGGTAGCTGGATTCCAAATGAGGAATATGGATATACCTTGAGATATAATGAAAATATAGTAGGAGCTTACGCCTCTTTCTCTGCGGAGATCAAGAACTGGTCGTTTGCTGCGGGGGTACGTGCGGAATATTCCAAGACGTCGGATAGAAGTGAGGATTTTAGTCGGGATTATCTGGATCTTTTTCCGAACTTGAACGTGACCTATGCGTTCGATCCCATCAAGAGATGGATGCTGGTCGGGCAATATGCTCGTAATATCGAACGTCCTCCGTTCTATACCTTGAATCCGAATCGTATACAGAGTTCGGACTATAGCTACCAGATCGGGAATCCCTATCTGCGTCCTACTTATATCAATCGTTTCAGTGTAACGTTGGTTTATAATTATCGTTATACGGTGACTGTAGGAGGAAACTTGCACCACGACTTGATCCGGGAGTTCTGTAAACAAGATGTGGCGAATCCCGATGTATCCTATATCACGTATGAAAATCACGATCGGGAAAACCATTGGTTTGTAGCGGTCAGCTTGCCGTATCAACCCTTTACTTGGTGTAACTTGACAGGGAATTTCATAGGCGTACGGCAGGATATCCGGATGACGGAATTGTCTTCTTTCTTGTCTCATTATTTAGGGTTTGCCAATGTGATCGCTACCTTTACGTTGCCGGCAGGTTTTACGGTGGAGGCCCGGTATAGTGGAACGAGCCAGCTATATTCCGGTAATAGCGAGGTCGCCCCCCGGCATACGGTTGGAGTAATGGCGAGGAAGAAACTTTTGAATGATAAGCTATTGTTGGCAGTTTCAGTCGATAATATCTTTAACCAAGCCAATGAGTACGCCAGTACGTTGGATGTTTATCGAACATCATCCCGTTATGAAAACGGACTTACTGGAAGGGTCTTTAAGGTTGCGTTGACATGGAATTTCAATAGCGGAAAGAAAGTAAGGAAGAGTAAGATTGAGATAGGTTCCGGTTCCGAACGGAGTCGCCTGAATGAAAAATAACATAAAATAAATACAATTATGGAAGATAGAAAATTATCAGAAAAAGAAAGTCTGGATATTATCACTCAGATGATTAACTCCAGTAAGCGAAACATGAAAGTAGGGAGTGGCAATGTGTTACTTTATTGGGGATATTTTACCGTCCTCTTATCGGTCGTGATATCCTCCTTGATATTGTGTACTCAAAATTATATTTGGTCTTGGGGATGGATGCTCATGTTTGCTGTCGGACCAGTTATTTCATATAAGCAAAGAGGTTGTGAGCCGGCCGTGGTGACTTATACGGACAAGACGATCTCCAAGGTATGGCAAGTGTTTGGCTGTATGTTTGGACTGACGTTCGTCTTGATCGCGGTATTTTGTGCGCTTTATGGGCAATCCGTCAATTTTATATTGATGCTTCCTTTATCGTTATTATATTGTGGATTAGGGGTATCTATAAATGGCATTATCTTGCGGGAGAAATGGATGATTTACTCTCCGGTGGTTGCTTTCGTTTTAGTTATCCACATGCTGATGAGTTTGATAAATCATGATCCTGTCACAGTTTTATGGTATTTGTATTTTGGCCTTTCATTTGTGGTAATGATGATTATTCCCGGGCATATTCTTAATAATAAAGCTAAAAAACAATGTTTAAAGAATTAGATCCTTTATTGCATTCCCAACTCCGGCTAGCGGTGATGTCCATTTTACTATCGGTGGAGGAGGCGGAGTTTGTCTATATCAAGGAGAAGACGAGCGCTACCGCAGGAAATCTCAGCGTCCAATTGGACAAACTTAATGAAGCTGGTTATATCGAGATCGAGAAGGGGTTTGCCGGGAAGAAGCCCCGAACGGTTTGCCGGATCACAGATAAAGGACGCTTGGCGATGGAGGAGTATGTGAATACATTAAGACAATATATTAATATTTAGCTTGTGCCATTCTTAGGGCACGCTTGTGCCACCGTGATGGCACAGCTATGCCATAAGGATGGCACAAGTGTGCCACTAAGATGGCACGGCTGTGCCACGCCTATGGAAAGTAGTGGCACAGTAATGGTTTGCCAATCAATTGTATGCTTAGGGGCGAATTGTTTATCCTTCCACTATCTTATATCCCGAAACGGTGAGTAATTGCCGGATCTCATTAATCTGCTGTTGATTCCTTGTTTCCATCTCCAACCGCAGATAACAGCCATTGATATCAGCCGTATGGCTGACACGCTCGTGATATACGGATACTACGTTAGCGCTGGTAGAGGCAATGATTTCAGATACGTGCTGTAGTTGTCCGGGTTTGTCTACCAATTCGATCGTCATGGAACAAGAGCGGCCGGATTTCTGCAAACCACGTCCGATTACCCGGGAAAGGATATTCACGTCGATATTTCCGCCGGAAATCAAACAGATTACTTTTTTCCCTTTGATGGGTACTTTATTAAACATGGCGGCGGCCACGGCTACGGCACCCGCCCCTTCGGCGATTAATTTATGTTGCTCGATCAACGCGAGGATAGCGGTGGAAATCTCATCGTCTGTCACGGATACGATCTCGTCCACATATTGCTGGCAAAGATCGAAAGTATGTATTCCCGGTTCTTTTACGGCGATACCGTCGGCTATGGTACGGACACCTTCGAGGCGTTCGATTTTCCCATGCTCGATAGAGTTTAACATGCTGGGCGCTCCTTTGGCTTGCACTCCGTAAACTCTGATATTCGGGTTCAAGTTCTTGATGGCATAGGCGACTCCGGAGATCAGCCCACCCCCTCCGATCGGAATGATTACGGCCTCTACTTCCGGGAGTTGTTCCAATAACTCCAAACCGATGGTCCCTTGTCCGGCGATCACATCCTCATCATCAAACGGATGGATAAATGTGTATCCTTTCTCATCCTTCAATTGTAAAGCCTTGTTATAGGCGTCATCGTAAACACCTTCGACAAGGCATACATCTGCCCCATAAGATTTAGTAGCCTCGACTTTAGAGATAGGAGCGTTATCGGGCAAGCAGATTAAGGACTTGATACCATGAGCGGTAGCCGCTAATGCCACACCTTGGGCATGGTTTCCTGCCGAGCAAGCCACTACGCCATGCGATTTCTCTTCTTCCGTAAGCTGGGCGATCTTGAAACAAGCGCCGCGCACTTTAAACGATCCGGTTACTTGTAAGTTCTCTGGTTTTAGAAAAATATGGGATTCCGGATTGATATTGGGAGCGCTGATTAAATCAGTGCGTCTGATGACTGTCTTCAAGGCATATGATGCCTGATAAATTTTATCAAGTGTGAGCATTCTGTCTGTTGTTAAAACGATGCCGCGAAAGTATAAAAAATACCGCAACCTATTCATACTTATCTTTGTTATATTATAAATCAAAATATAGAGAAGTATGGTAGTGATCGATTTAACGAAAGATGGTTTTATCGCCAATGTCGGTGATTTTGAGGCGAATCCCAAAGATTGGAAATATATAGGAAGTCGTCCTTGCCTCATAGATTTTCACGCTCCTTGGTGCGGTTATTGCAAACGCTTAAGCCCTATATTGGATGAGTTTGCCAAAGAATTTGATGGGAAGATTTATATTTATAAGGTGGATGTAGATCAAGAGGAGGCACTCGAGACAGCCTTTAATATCCGAACGATTCCCACTTTGATGTTTTGCCCGCTAGACGGCCCCCGTGAGATGATGATCGGCACGATGGGAAAACTGGAGTTAAAGCAGTTGATTCAGGAAAAATTGTTGAAGTAATATAATATGATATATGGTGTGGGGTGTAGAGACGTAGCGTGTATGCTGCGTCTCTATTTTTGCTTTCTTATTATATGAATTGAATGAATAGTAACCCCAATCCTACAGAAACCCCGGTCGCTATCAATCCCGGCATCATGAAAGAATGGTTCAAGATGTATTTACCGATGCGGGTCGTGCCTGTACGATCGAAGTTGATGGCGGCTACGACTGTCGGGTAGTTTGGGATGAAGAAATAACCGTTTACGGCGGGGAATAAAGCGATCAACATATAGGGTGAGATTCCCAATGCGATCCCTAGCGGCAATAACGCACGAATGGTAGCCGCTTGGCTAAATAATAAAATGGACATTACGAAAAGGGCCAATCCGAATAACCAAGGCATCTGTGTAACTATATGCTCGATAGATCCCTTTAATTCAGTCATATTGCCGGCGATAAATGTATCTCCCATCCAAGCGATACCGAAGATCGCTACCACCGCTTGCATGCCTGCGGAAAAAACGGAACCCTGTGCGGCCTTGATTCCATCCGTTTTTGTGAATAATAAGATGAAAGCGGAGGCTGTCAACATTAATACCTCAATAATATGTGACATCTGCATCGAGACCTTTTCCGTGCCGACGGTAAAGACCGGACGTAGGGACTCCATAGAACCAAAAATAACGATCGCTATCGTTGCGAGAACAAATATAGCGACCGATAAAGCCGCTTTCTTTTGGTTTTCCACGCCTTTCGTCTCGTAATGCTTCGTACTGAACTCATGGTTCGCTACCCGCTTTAAGTATTCCGGATCTTGATCCAATTCTTTACCAACCCTTAAAGAATAGATCGCTCCCGCCAATACCCCCAATAAAGTACAGGGAACAGATATCATAAGGATATCCATCAAGGAGATATGATATCCGGATAACATACTAAGCATCGCTACCGTAGCCGCCGATATCGGACTGGCCGTAATAGCCTGCTGGGAAGCGATCACGGCGATCGCCATCGGACGTTCGGGACGGATCTTCGTTTCCGTAGCGACCTCGGCGATTACCGGAAGGACCGAATAAGCCACATGCCCCGTTCCGGCTATGAAGGTAAACAAATAGGTGACGAACGGGCTTAATATCGTGATTCGTTGAGGATTCTTGCGAAGCAATTTCTCCGCCCACTTAACCATCAGATCAAGTCCACCAGCGGCTTGCATACAACTAGCTGCCGCTATTACGGCAACGATCATAAGCATGACATCGATAGGAGGGGAAGTGGGCTGGAGCCCGAATCCAAAGGTGAGTATACCGAGTCCGAGACCTCCTAACACGCCTAATCCGATACCACCGATACGGGCACCTATGATGATGGCTATTAAAACGAAAGCTAATTGTAACAACATGCTGTGCAATTCTTTTGATTTAGTTTGTATTGGAGACAAAAATACTTATTTTTGTTCCGCTATGAATAACAAAAACACAAAAAAACGAATGAAAAGAACAAGTTTCGCTATTTTGATCGGTTTGTTTTGCCTTTTCCCTGCGCTTTTCTCGCAAGTACGCAGTGAGTTCCTGTTGGAAAAGAATTGGAAGTTCGCCCGGGAAGACTGCCCGGAGTTTATCAATCCTACTTTCAATGATAGTAAGTGGCAATCCGTGACCGTTCCGCATGATTGGGCGATTTACGGCCCTTTCAGCTCTCAGAATGATAAGCAAGAGGTCGCTATCGCCCAAGACGGACAAACGGAGGCCATGGAACATGCCGGCCGAACCGGAGGTTTGCCTTTCGTGGGAGTTGGCTGGTACCGGACCGAGTTTGAGGTTCCTCAATTTACGGATGGGAAGCGTGCCACGATCCTGTTCGACGGTGCGATGAGCCATGCCAAGGTCTACGTGAACGGGCAAGAGGTTGGATATTGGCCGTATGGCTATAATTCTTTCTATTTCGATATCACGAAACAGCTCATCCCGGGGAAAAAGAACACCTTGGCGGTTCGCCTTGAGAACTTGCCGGAATCCTCCCGTTGGTATCCGGGAGCGGGATTATATAGGAATGTACATGTAATCGTGACGGAAAACGCCTATATCCCGGTCTGGGGAACTTATATTACGACCCCGACCGCCACGAAGGAATTTGCGAAAGTCAATGTACAGACGAAAATCGTACTGCCGGAAGGGGCCGATGCCAGCAAGTATAGCGTGAAAACCAGTGTATGGAATCCGAACGGGCAAAAGTTGACGGAGCAGACTACGCCTCTCTCACAGATTAAGTACAATGATAATAGCCTCTCCCAAGAGTTTATCATCCAGACCCCGACTTTATGGTCGCCGGATATGCCTGCCTTGTATTCTGCGGAGACTCGTCTCTATGAGGGCGATCAACTGAAAGATCTCTATACGACCCCGTTCGGTATCCGTTCGATCGAGATCATTCCGAATAAAGGCTTTTTCTTGAATGGTGAGAAGACGGTATTCAAAGGCGTTTGTAATCACCATGACTTAGGCCCGTTAGGGGCTGCCGTCAATGATGCCGCTATCCGTCGTCAGATCCGGATCTTGAAGGACATGGGATGCAACGCTATCCGTACTTCCCATAATATGCCGGCTCCCGAGTTGGTAAAGGCTTGCGATGAGATGGGTATGATGTTGATGGCAGAGAGCTTCGACGAATGGAACAAGGCGAAATGCGCGAACGGCTATAATTTGATTTTCGACGAATGGGTGGAGAAAGACCTCGTGAATTTGGTACATCATTACCGGAATAACCCGAGCGTCGTGATGTGGTGCGTCGGTAACGAGGTGCCTAACCAATGGGATGAGAGCGGTTGTAAGATCTCCAAGTTCTTACAGGATATCTGCCATCGGGAAGACCCGACTCGTCCGGTGACGCAAGGTATGGATGCCCCGGATGCCGTCGTGAATAATAATATGGCGGCGGTAATGGATGTGGCGGGATTTAATTATCGTCCGTTCCGGTATCAGGTGAATTACCAGAAATTACCCCAAGGGATAATCTTGGGAAGCGAGACTGCCTCCACGGTTAGCTCACGAGGGGTGTATAAATTCCCGGTAGAGCGTAAGGCGATGGCTGTCTATGAGGATCACCAAAGTTCCTCGTACGACGTGGAGCATTGCAGCTGGTCTAATCTGCCGGAAGACGATTTTATCCAGCATGAGGACCTTCCGTATTGTATCGGGGAATTCGTATGGACAGGATTTGATTATCTGGGCGAGCCTACTCCTTATTATACGAATTGGCCAAGCCATAGCTCCTTGTTCGGTATTATCGATTTGGCGGGTATCCCCAAGGATCGTTACTATCTATACCGTAGTCATTGGAACAAAAGCGCCAAGACATTGCATATCCTGCCGCATTGGACATGGCCGGGACGTGAGGGCGAGGTGACACCCGTATTCGTTTATACCAATTATCCTTCCGCCGAATTGTTTATCAACGGAAAGAGCCAAGGGAAACGTACGAAAGATCTAAGCATCGGTATCGATAGTAGTTATACCGAAGCGGCTCAAAAGAGTTTCGAGCGCCAGAAACGATATCGTTTGATGTGGATGGATACCAAATACGAGCCGGGAACTTTGAAGGTGGTCGCTTATGACAAGGAGGGTAACGCTGTGGCCGAGGAGGAGGTTCATACCGCAGGGAAGCCGCATCATATTGAGTTATCCGCCGATCGTAACCAATTGACGGCTGACGGAAAAGACCTTTCTTTCATCAATGTTAGAGTCGTAGACAAGAACGGGAACCTTTGTCCGGATGATACCCGACAGATCCAGTTTAAGGTTCGTGGTGCCGGAGCCTACCGTGCGGCGGCAAATGGAAATAGCGCCAGTCTGGAACTCTTCCATCTTCCGGAAATGAAACTGTTTAGCGGGCAACTTACCGCTATCGTGCAGACGGCCGAAGAACCGGGAACGATCTATTTCGAGGCTTCCGCGCCGGGAGTAAAAGGGGCGACCTTGGAATTGATCAGTAAATAAGCTTGATTATCATATAACGCAAACCGTGCGATTCAAGTCCGGAGACGGCTGTGAATCGCGCGGCTTTTTTATACGATATTCCCGAATACATCAAAGGTAATCGTCTCGTCCTGCCCGTTATGTGAAACCTTGAATAGGTAGAAGGTGCCATTGGCATTCAATAACGTATATATTGACTGTACCTTGTCGCTAGCGTAAGCGGAGGATTCGAAGCCTTGCATCACGATCTGCGGAACCTCTTGCTCGGACATGGCCCATGTGGTACTTTGCCACCTGTAATCCTTATTCAATTGCGCCACTTTATAAATCTGGTTATCGATCATATCCAGCTCGTAACCTAGGCTGTTCTGTTGGATATCCAGCAACTCGGCGTTGGCGAAAGTGATCTCCATCAGGTTGCTGACCTCTTTCGGGATAACGATCGGCGCGTCATTATTGATCTCATCATCCACGGCTTTGATCAGGTTTCCATACTGTGAATAATACAGGTCTACTTCGCTATTGGACTGCTCTGCCTCGATCTTGTAAACGATTCCCATATTTAGGCGATTGATGGCGTACGTGTCATCCACGGTCCAATTTGAGTAAAAGCCTTGTTTGAAGGCGGTGGATACCGCTGCCGGTAATTGGGCGAAAGAGATGTCTATCTTTTCCATCATCCATACGCCTTGATCCGTGAACCAAGCGGTTGTCTCGGAACCTTCATTATTGAAATCTACCACATAATAGTTACCTTCGATCTCAAAAACAGGGTTCTTGGCATCGGGATATTTCTCTTGGAAAGCGTTCTCTACCGGGGGGAGAGGGATAATACCTTGATGATCATCATCATTTTTGCTACAGCCAGAGAAAAAGAGAGTCAGACCGGCTATACATGTGAATAGGATAAGTCTTGTGTTCATACATTTTGCGTTTATAAGTTTTGGGCATAGAACAACAGGCCTATCGGAAAAGTTTTGAGCGAAATCGAACACAGTGTCCGAAATCGAACAGTACTAAAAATGGATATTCTCATAGAATCAGTTACTTACGTTTTTGGCACGGGGTTTGCTCTTTGGAGGGTGGAAAATAAAAACAAACGAAATATGGACAGAGAGATATCAAAAGAGGTTCGGCAGAAGGAGCAGCGTAAACAGTTTATAAAGCTGGGGGCGGGGATTGGTATTGCCGTTGTCTTAATAGGCGGGGTGATCGGTTTCATGCAAACCAGCCTGCAACGGAAGGACTTGGTTTTTTCAACGGTAGATAAAGGAGTGATCGAGGTTTCCGTTAGTGCGTCAGGCAAGGTGGTTCCTGCTTTCGAGGAAATCATCAACTCACCGATCAACTCCCGTATCGTCGAGATTTATAAAAAGGGAGGCGATTCCGTGGATGTAGGTACTCCGATCTTGAAACTGGACTTGCTCAGCGCCGAGACGGATTATAAGAAACAATTGGACGAGGAGCAAATGAAACGCCTCCAATTGGATCAACTCCGTATCCAAAACCGCAATAAGCTTTCCGAGATGGAGATGCAATTGAAAGTCTCTCGCATGGAACTGAACCGAAAGGAAGTGGAGTTGCGCAACGAGCGTTATCTGGATAGCCTAGGCGCCGGAACGACCGATAAGGTCCGTCAAGTGGAACTGGACTATAACGTTAGCGTCTTGAAACTGAAAGAGGATGAGCAAAAATATGAGAACGAGAAATCCTTGACGGATGCCGATTATAAAGTGAAAGAACTCGACCTGAACATCTTCCGAAAGAGCCTAGCCGAGACGAAGCGTACCTTGGAAGACGCCCAGATACGCTCTCCCCGCAAGGCGATCCTGACCTACGTGAACAACGAGGTAGGTGCCCAAGTCTCTCAAGGCAGTCGTGTCGCTATCGTCTCCGACTTGTCCCATTTCAAGATAGAGGGGGAGATCGCCGATACCTATGGTGACCGGATCGCCGCCGGTAGCAAAGCCGTTGTAAAGATCGGCAACGATAAACTGGATGGGGTGGTTAGCGATGTTACCCCCTTATCGAAGAACGGTGTAATCTCTTTCACGGTACAGTTGGAGGAGGATAATCATCGCCGCTTGCGCTCCGGTTTGAAGACCGATGTATACGTGATGAATGCCATCAAGGACGATGTGCTGCGTATTTCCAACGCCTCGTTCTACGTCGGGAAAGGAGAGTATGAGTTGTTTGTTGTCAACGGAGACCAATTGATCAAGCGGAAGGTACAGCTGGGAGACAGCAACTTTGAGTATGTCGAAGTAGTCAATGGCTTGGAACCGGGCGACGAGGTGGTCGTTTCCGATATGACAAGTTTCAAGGAAAAGAATAAACTGAAATTGAAATAAAGGATGTTCAAGCAATACTTTAAACAAGCCATCCATGCGCTGAGAGAGAATCGTCTTACAAGCGTGGTTTCTATCTTGGGTGCGATGCTGTCGGTGGCCATGATCTTGGTTGTCGTGTTGCAATTCCAAATCAAGCTGGTAGGTTATAGCCCCGTATCGAAGCGAGACCGGATGCTTTATATCTACTCCGTGAACACTAAATCGAAGGATGGGAGCGAGAATAACAATACGGGCCTTTCCGCCGAGACGATACGTGAATGCCTCTATACGCTGAAAAAGCCCGAGGCCGTAACCGTGACGGCACAGAATAGCCACGTTATCTCCATTCCGGGTAAACGATTGTTCGAGGAATATACTGTCTATTATACCGATCCCGCCTTTTGGAAAGTATTTGACTTCAAGTTCCTTTCCGGCAAGCCTTTTACGGAGGCCGATTTCAATTCCGGTCTGCCTCATGTGGTTATTTCCGATAAGTTGGCGGGTATCTTGTTCGGTACTCAAGACGTGGTCGGTCGTGATATCTTGGTAAATAACGTGATGCCTTGCACGATCGCGGGAGTGGTAAAGCGCCCGTCGAAAGCGGCCAGCGAGGCATTCGCCGATGTATGGATGCCTTATACGGCGAATACCCTGTACACCAATAGCGGAGGTTGCGACGGGATGTGTGGCCCTTTCGGGGCGGAGATCTTGGCGCATAAGCTCTCGGACATCGATTCCATATATGCGGAGATCCAGCAAGGGGTAGCCCGCTACAACGCCGGCAAAGCGGATTTCATCTTGACGATTCCCAAGCCTTTCACCCATCTGGAACTGGCCTTAGGTTCCGGTAGTCGGTATGGCTATAACCGGGTAGGTTGGGGCGAATACCTGAAGACAACTGGCTGGATGCTTCTGTTCCTGCTGCTGGTACCGACCTTGAACCTGACAGGGATCGTACAATCCGCCGTACAGAAAAGGCGGCCGGAGATGGGGCTTCGCAAGGCTTTTGGGGCTACCGGTGAACGTCTGTTTACGCAGGTTGTTTGCGAGAACCTGATCATTACGTTGATAGGAGGTGTTTTGGGGGTAGGTTTGTCGGTCGTATTGCTCTATGTAGGCCGGTCGTTCTTGCTGACAAAAGATACGGTGATAACTTTTGGCATGCTTTTCCAGCCCTTGTTGTTTGTGGCGGCCCTGTTCTTTACGTTGGTATTGAATGTACTAAGCTCGGGATTACCCGCATTCCGGATAGCGAGGGAGCGGATCGTGGAATCGTTGAAGGATGCGAACGTGTGAAAAATAACTACTGAAAAGGAATGATATGATCAAGCATATACTAAGTATAATATGGAACCAGCGCCGAAGTAACGGTTGGATATTCGCGGAGTTGTTGGTGGTGGCCGGTGTGTTCTGGCTGATGGTCGATATGTTTTATGTGGACACGCGAACCTATTACTCTCCCCTCGGATTCGATATCACGAACGTATGGCGTTTCAAGTTAAGCGAGCAGGAACGGAACCCTTCGGATTCGCTTCCCGGGCTATCCGAGCCGGAGAAGCTGACCCGCTTGATGTCGCAAATACGCCAATGGTCCGAGGTGGAGGAAGTTTGCGCTACTTATTACTCCTGTCCCTACTCGATGGGAAATTCTTGGAGGGAGATAGAGCCTCTGGATGGTGACACGAGCTTAACATCCGGGGAGAATTTCCAGATCCGGAATGTCACCCCGGAATATTTCAAGCTTTTCCGGATCAAGACTCCGGAGGGGAAACCTGTAGCGGACGAGATCGCCGGGATACATAACGCCTTGGTTTTGTCCAAGGAGATGGCAGACGTGTTTTATCATGGCCGGCTGGCTCGTGGAAGGAAGGTGAGGCATAGTAAATTGGATAATACCTTTACGGTCGCCTCCGTATCAACCTCTATCCGGACCGACGAGTATAAATCTGCGGAGCCATGTTTTTTCCAGAGCCTTGAGGGGGAATTGTTTAACGAGACTGTCAATCAGTTCGGAGCCCGGAACGCGGAACTTTGCGTCCGGATGAAAAGAAACTATACACGGGACGACATGAATCGTTTTCTGAATGAGATGGGAGACCGGTTGGCGGCGGACAATCTATTTGTCTATGGCATCAGCAATATCAGGGAGTTCCGGGATATTCATCTGGATGGCAAGGGGCGTGAGATGAGCAATAAGTTCTCCTTGATGGCCTTCATGCTGGTAAACGTCTTTTTCGGCATTATCGGTACGTTCTGGCTCCGTGCGCAGAACCGCCGGGGAGAGATCGGCTTGAGGATGGCGCTGGGTGCTTACGATGGCACGTTACGGCGGTATCTGTATCTGGAAGGTCTTTGCCTATTGGCGTTAACCCTTCCGTTTATCACCCTCTTCGCTATCAATATGGTGGCGACGGATGCTATAGATACCTATCGCCTGCCGTTTACGACGGGGCGTTTCGCTATCTCTTTCGGTATAACTTATTTAATGATGAGCGGCATGATCTGCCTCGGTATCTGGTTGCCTGTGCGCAAGGTTACCCGAATGGTCCCGGCGGAGGCGTTGCATTACGAATAATATGTAGAATAATAACAAACGATTAGATTTATGTATAAGCAGTACATCAAACAAGCGGTTCAAATGCTGCGTGAAAATACGCTCGTAAGCGTAATCTCTATTTCGGGAACGGCCCTCGCGATCGCCATGGTGTTGGTAATGGTGTTAGTGTTCCAGATTAAATCCACGGGATATGCCCCTGAGTCCAATCGGTCTAGGTTTATGTATGTCTGGGGTACGGAAGTCGGTTCGAAATCCCCCGGAGGATCGGATCGTAATCGTGGAGGCATGTCCAGCGAGGTCGTGAAGGAATGTTTCTATACCTTGCGGAAACCGGAGGCCGTATCCGGCTATTGTAGTGATAGCCATTCCTTGTCATTGCCCAATAGACGGCTCTTCAAGGAGTATGAGATTTGTTATACGGACGCGGGCTATTGGAAAATATTCGACCATCCTTTCGTGGAAGGAGGCCCCTTTAGCGAGGCTGATTTTCAATCCGGTATACCGAAGATGGTGCTGTCGGAACAGGTGGCGACCGATTTGTATCGGAACAGGACAGGCCGTCGGGCGGCAGGTTGTGATGGATTTTATCACTTTCACCGTCTGCGGGGTGGTGCGTGACGTACCTTCTTCATTGATGAGCTCCTACGCTCAGGTATGGATACCCTATAGCAGCAATGAGGCCCTGACCCGTGTAAATGGGGAGTATGGGGAGAATATGGCCGGTTATTTCAGCGTGGCCTTATTGGCTCGTTCCTCTTCCAACTTCGATGCCATACGCTCGGAGCTAGACCAACAGGTCCGTCGCTACAATGACAGCAAGACCGATTATAACGTAGGTTTCCCTTCCGGGCTACTTTCCCAGTTGGATACGGCCATGGGAAGCGGCGCTTTTCAAAAGGTGGACTGGCCTACCTTCTTGGCCGGATCGGGCGCTTTCCTATTCTTCTTGCTCTTGGTACCGGCGCTGAACTTAACGGGCGTGATCCAATCGTCCGTGCAGAAGCGGAAAGAAGAGATCGGTTTGCGTAAGGCTTTCGGGGCTACGGGACAGAATCTTTTGATGCAGATCTTATCGGAGAACTTTGTGCTGACCTTGATCGGCGGCGTGATCGGCATCGGCCTCTCGATGGTCTTGCTGGTGGTAGGGAAGCCTTTCATGTTGAGCGAGAACGTGAGCCTTACGGCGCCTATGCTCGTTAAACCGGGCTTATTTATCTCCGCCCTTATCTTTACGTTCTTGCTGAATATATTAAGCGCCGGGATACCGGCATGGCGTACGACAAGGCAACCGATCGTAGAAGCGTTAAAGGGGAACGAGTGAATCCAATGAATGATGAACAATGAGTTGTCAATTGTCAACTATCAACTATCAAATTATGATTAAGCATATATTTAAAATAATATGGGCCCAGCGCAAGAGCAACGGCTGGATACTGGGCGAGTTGGTTATCGTGATGTGCGCCCTTTGGTTTATGATGGATAAGTTATGGGTGGACGTGCGCTGCTATAACGCCCCGATGGGATATGATATCTCGAATACGTGGCGTTTCAAGCTTTCCACGCTCTCGTCGAACGCCCCGGGTTATGTGCCCGACTCACTTTACGACTCGAACGCAACACAGGATTTGTTGAAGCTTATGGAACGTATCCGCCAAGAGCAGGAGGTCGAGGAGGTATGTGTTACGTATTGGTCCATGCCTTATTCAAACGGAAGTTCGTGGGGGACGCTCCTTCCCTTGGGCGCTGATACCTCGAAGGCGGTAGGACAGAACTACCACAAGCTGAAAGTATCCCCTTCTTATTTCGATGTATTCCGTATGAAGGATAAGGAGGGCCGTGCTATTACCCCGTTGGTGGAGAACGCTTACCGTCCGCTCGTCATAACGGCGGAGGCGGAAGATTTCTTCTTCGGGGGGCAGTCCGCCATAGGCCGGCAGATCTCGGAGAATGACGACCTTTCCGAGCCTTTCACGATCGCCGCCGTGCTTCCTACCTTCCGTAGCAATGACTTCGACCGCCCGGAGAACTGCGCTTTCACGATATTGAAAGGTGAGTCATTGCAGGAGTTCGTGAAGAATTTCGGCGTAAGGAGCGCTGAACTATCGGTACGTACGAAACGCCCGATGACCGAGGATGAGATGTACGCTTTCTTGGAGAAAACAGCGGATCGGATGACGGTAAATAACACCTTCGTCCACGGTGTCACCCTCCTTGCCGACCAGCGTGATGACCAACTCCGGTTTACCAAGAACGAGAACAGCAAGAAACTCTCCATGATGGCCTTCCTGCTCGTGAACGTATTCTTCGGTATCGTAGGCACGTTCTGGTTGCGTACCGAGCGGCGGCGTAGCGAGATCGGTCTCCGCATGGCGATCGGTTCCAGCCGGGGCAGGCTGGGCGAGTACATGTATCTGGAAGGTCTGGGCCTCTTGGCGATCACTGTGCCGATCCTACTGGTCTTCGTCTTCAATATGGCCTTTTTGGATAAGCTGGATTCCTACCGCGAGCCCCTCTCCATCCTCCGCTTTCTAGTAACCCTCAGCGTCTCCTACCTCCTGATGGCCGGCATGATCTGCATGGGAATCTGGTTCCCTGTCCGCAAGGCGGTAAAGATGGCTCCGGCGGAGGCGTTGCATTACGAATAAATTGTCTATCTTTGCGTCTGTCAATTCATTAATGAGAAAGGAGCAAGCGTATGACAGCTATAGAATTAAAAATGTCGTTACTGCAAGAGGTGATGTCCTTGGAGGATGAGAAGTTGATCAAGAAGGCCCTCAACAGCGTCCGCCGTATGAAGATGGCTGCTTTCGGTAAGGCCACCCCGGTAGAGAAGTCGGCAGACGATTACGTGGAGCCTACCAAGGAGGAGATCTTGGCGGGGCTAAGGAACGCCCTGCAAGACGTGAAGGATTTGCGTGAGGGCAAGGATGTGGGGCATAAGTTTAGAGACTTGAGTGAGTTGCTCAATGAGGTATAGGATAAAAACCCATCAAGACTTCGATAAAGAGTTCAAACGTCTCTGTAAGAAGTATAGCTCATTGAAGGCTGATTTATCGGCTTTGGGTAAGTCTTTGAGCGAGAACCCTGATCAAGGGACGAGCTTAGGCAAAGGCGTTCGCAAGGTACGCATGGCCATCGCCTCCAAAGGAAAAGGAAAGAGCCATGGGGCGAGAGTGATTACTTACACGGAGGCCATTGTCTGCGCAGATAATGAGGGTACGGTTATTCTCCTCACGATCTACGATAAGGCCGACCGTGACTCCATTTCGGCAGCCGAGATCGATGAACTGCTGAGATCCTTACGTTGGGAATTATAAAATCTGAAACTGTCCATAATCGCTGTCCGATAACGAATCAAGTGTTCGTTATCGGACAGCTTTTTTTACGGGGTGATGTTAGGAATCAAGTGGTTACGTTTTTGGCACGTTATTTGCCTCCGTAGGGGCACAAAGTCGGATGATAACAAACAATCGCTGTTTTAGTCGGGTAATAGATAATTTATAATACAAAAGTTTATGATAAAGCAATACATTAAACAAGCGTTGAGGATGATCGGGGAGAACAAGCTGTTGAGCGTGATCTCGATACTCGGTACCGCCTTGGCCATTTGCATGATCATGGTGATCGTCATCCTGTATGTCGTGAATACGGCGAGTTTCAAGCCGGAGGTAAACCGTGGCCGCACCTGCTACATAACGACCGTCATGAGCAATGGCAAGGATGATAACCGGCGCATCTCCTACTCGTCGTTGGGACTGCCCTTGGTGAAGGAATGCTGCTATCCGCTGAAAGGGGCGGAGGCCGTTACCGCCATCAACATGGATCGCTATAGGCCGTTGACCGCCTCGTCCATGGACGGGCTTAAGAATCGGACGAGTTACATCTCTTATACGGATACCGCCTTCTGGAAGATCTTCCAGTTCGATTTCCAGCAAGGAGGCCCCTTCAGCCCGGCGGCTTTCACGAGCGGTATCCGCGACGCCGTGATCAGCGAGAGCGTGGCCTTGGCCCTTTTCGGCACGGACCAAGTCGTGGGGCGGGAGATGAAGCTCGATTTCATCGTCTACAATATCTGCGGGGTCGTGAAGGACGTATCCCGGTTCGCCTCGAAAGCGTGGGCGGAGGTCTGGATCCCTTACACGGTGCGGGACGACGGGGGATACCAAGAGGGCATCAACGGCTCGTATAGCTGTTGCGTCCTGCTGAGACCGGGCGTCACGAGAGAGGAGTTGAGGACCGAGGCGCTGCGGAAGGTCGAGGAGTTCAACGCCAAGACCCGGGACGTCAAGGCCGATATCCTTCACCAGCCCTCCACCCAGATCGAGGACTGGATCGGCGGCGGTAGCGAGTTCGGGGCGAACCTCTTCTACCTCTACGTTCGTTACGGTATCATCCTTTTCATCCTCCTGCTGGTTCCGGCCTTGAACCTATCGGGCATCACCCTGTCGAGGATGCGCCGCCGGATGGCCGAGCTTGGCGTACGCCGGGCTTTCGGGGCCACGCAAGGCACGATCCTCTGGCAAGTGCTGTCCGAGAACATGGTCTTGACCCTGCTCGGCGGACTGCTGGGATTGGCGATGTCGTACGGCGCCATGTTGTTGCTGAGGGACTGGTTGCTGGTCACCTCGCTGGGGAAGACGGGGCTTTCCACCGGGATGTTTAACGGGGCGGTCTTTATCGCCGCCTTCCTGTTCTGCCTCGTGCTGAACCTGTTTTCCGCCGGCCTCCCGGCTTGGCGAATGTCAAGATTGAATATTACGGACTCTATAAATGGTTGACGCTATGTATAAGATGATTCTAAAACAACTCTGGAACGAGCGCAAGGGGAACTTGTTTATCTGGTTGGAAATGCTCGTGGTCTCTATCTTCCTGTGGTACGCGGCGGACGCCTTGTTCGTGATGTACAGACTCTACTCGCAGCCCTTGGGCTTTAACATCGAGCATACGTATCATGTGAGTTTCGGCGTGATCCCGGAGGAAAGCCCCGATTATGACACGACCTCCGTGCATAGTGAGCGGGGAGGCGGGGATTACCTGACCTTGATGGACCGCATCCGCCGGAACCCCTCCGTGGAATCAATCTGTTTCACCACCGGCGTGCATTTCCATTACCGGGGATCGAATCAATACGCCACGTTCCGGAAGGACTCGTTGATCCGTAATGGCTTCGTGCGCTTCGTCTCGCCCACCTATTTCGAGGTGTTCGGCGTGAAGACGGCAGAAGGCGGTTCCCCCTCGGAGTTGGTGGACGCCCTGCGCGACAACCAAGTGGTGGTGACGGGCCGTGTAGCCGATGACTTCTTCGGCGATCCGTCGGCGGCCGTGCGCCAAGAGATCTATATCACCGACCAAGGCTCTCGTGATAGCGTGGCCTACCGTATCGGTGGTGTCTGCGAGAAACAACGTTACTGCGAGTTCACCGGTTATGATTACGCCTACTATAAGCTGGTGGACGAGAACAAGGTGGCCGAGGAGGGCGATTGGGTCGGAGAGGGCCTGAACACCTTCATCCGGGTGAAACCCGGTGTGGCCGGCGCCGCTTTCGCCACCAACTTCCGGAAGGAGATGGAGCAGCAATTGCGCGTGGGCAATATCTATCTAAAGGATGTTTTCCCGATGTCCCATTACCGGGACCAGTTCCTTGAGCGTTGGTTGGATCAAGTCCGCCTTTACGTGGCGGGCATCGCCTTCTTCCTGCTGAATGTCCTGCTCGGCGTGGTGGGAACCTTCTGGTATCGTACGCAACAAAGGAGCGCCGAGATCGGCCTCCGCATGGCGATGGGAGCCACCCGCAAGGGCATATTCTGGCAATTGGTGAAGGAGGGCTTGGCTCTACTCACCATCGCTTTCATCCCCTCTGCCGTCATCTTCGCCAACCTGCTGCATATGGAGGTGACGCAAGGCTCGGAGATACCGCCCGACATGGCCTCACGCCTGTTGTTCGGCTTCGTGTTCTCGTATGCGGTGATGGCTGCGATGATTGTCGTAGGAATCAGTTTCCCGTCTTACCGGGCCATGCGGATGCATCCGGCGGACGCCTTGCGGCAGGAATGATCGGACACGGACGGCACGGATGGCACGGGCATCCGTGTCCGGAAACGAACCGACTGTTCGGAAATGAATCGACTGTTCGATAACGGACAGTACTTTTTTATGGAGATGTCATGGAATCAATGAGATACGTTTCTGGCACGTAATTTGCTTTTAGGTGGCAAAGCCTAGCGATAGCAAGAGTTTAACAATAACAAGAGTCAAACAATAACAATTAAAATATTACAGTCATGATCAAACTAACGAATTTACAGAAGATTTACCGTACGAAAGAGATAGAGACAGTCGCGTTGGAAAACGTGAACCTAGAGGTACAGCAAGGCGAGTTTCTCAGCATCATGGGACCCTCCGGATGCGGGAAGTCCACCTTGTTGAATATCATGGGCCTGCTGGACTTGCCTACCTCCGGCACGGTCGAGATCAACGGCGTGAACACGGTGGGCATGAGCGACAAGGAGTTGGCCGCTTTCCGTAACAAGCAACTAGGTTTCGTCTTCCAGAGCTTCCACTTGATCAATTCCCTGAACGTGCTGGACAACGTGGAGCTTCCCTTGCTCTATCGCAAGGTCTCTTCCTCGGAGCGCCGCAAGCTGGCCGAGGCCGTGCTGGAGAAGGTCGGCCTCAGCCACCGTATGCGCCATTTCCCGACGCAGCTCTCCGGCGGCCAGTGCCAGCGCGTGGCCATCGCCCGCGCGATCGTAGGTAACCCCGACATCATCCTCGCCGATGAGCCGACCGGTAACTTGGACTCCAAGATGGGTATCGAGGTCATGGACCTGCTTCACCAACTCAACAAGGAGGACGGCCGCACCATCGTAATGGTAACCCACAACGAGGCGCAGGCCAAGCAAACCAGCCGCACCGTGCGCTTCTTCGACGGAAGGCAGGTGCAGTAAGGGAGCCGTATACGGAGGATCTCCATGTGTGAGGCACTACTGGTGGCACCTTGCCTCATAGCTATGAGGTACGATACCTCAAACGTATGAGGCAAGGTATCACCCGTGGTGTCTCGATACCTCACATCACGGTGAAGGTAAGCGTACCATACCGGGGCTCTTTATAAAGGTGATAAGTAGGGGTGAACTGGGTGCAGACGATGGCTTCCCACTCGCCTGCCCCGAAAGCGAAGCCGGGGACGAAGCAGAGCCGCTGCCCGCTGTTGACGAGCGTCTCCTTGCGGAACTCGCTCCGTTTGTCTACGACACGGGCGGCGATGTCATCGATGCTGAGCGTACGTTGCCATACGACGCTTCCCTTATAGCTTGCGTTACCGGGCAGGTGGCTCTTGTTGACGCGGATGCTCAGCTTGCGAAACGGCTTGGGCAGCTCCGACTTAGGTATTTCTTCATCCATGATCTCGTGGTTTAATGAATGATTGAGTGGCAAAGATAAGAAAGATAACATGAATAGTATTTGGAAATACATGCCAAGCGTATAATAATTACGGAAAGCAGGCGGCAGATACCCATAAAACGAACTAACAAATAATGAACGATGTACAAGGTATACCTTAAACAAGCTTGGGCCTTGATGGGGCAGAATCGCTTCTTCACCGCCGTTTATATCATCGGTACGGGCTTGGCGATCTCGATGGTGATGGCCATAGCGGTGGTCTATCATATCCGGACGGCGAATATCGCCCCGGAGGTGAGCAGGGACCGGATGGGCTACGTATTGAACGTATCGTATGAGTTCAACGGGGGCAAAGGCTCGTTGAACAGCGGTTGCGGACCCCGGTTCGTGAAGGAGGTCCTCTACGGCCTCGAGACACCTGAGAAAGTGGCGGTCACCACCAACGCCGCCATCATGCCTTACGAGGTGGGGGACATCTTCATCCAAGCGCCGGGTAGCGACGAGTCGCCGAAAGTACAATTGATGGGATGCGACGACGCGTTTTGGCAAGTCTACCGTTTCAGCTTCTTGGACGGGAAGCCGTTCGCCAGTGCCGAGTTCCTTTCCGGGATGCCCCGTGTGGTGCTTGACCGTTCCTTGGCATGCCGCCTGCTCGGGCGTACCGAGGTAGCCGGTCAGACCGTCTTGATCAACGATATAGAATATACGATTAGCGGCGTGGTGGAGGATATATCCGCTGTCGCTTCCGACGTTTACGCCGAGGCGTGGGTACCCTACACCTCGATGGCAAGTATCATGGATACCGCCTTGGAGGAGCGGGAAGGCTCGGTGGGACTGCTGCTCGCCAACTGCCTGCTGCGTGACGCCTCGGACCTTCCGGCCCTCTCCGCCGAGTTGGAGAAGGGAGTAAGACGCTACAACAGCGGCTTGCGGGAGGGACAGGTGAGAGTGGAGCCGCCCTGCTCGTTCGGCGACCAGTTATTGTCGCGGTTGTTCGGGCCGGAGACGTATATCGTCTTGGGCGTCGCCCTCTTCCTCTTCCTGCTAGTCCCGGCGCTGAACCTCTCGGGCCTGAACGCCTCGAGGATGCAAGACCGGGTGTCTGAGCTAGGCGTACGCAAGGCCTTCGGGGCGTCGCGGAAGACGTTGATGGGGCAGGTCTTCTGGGAGAATATGCTGCTGATGTTGCCCGGGGGCATGGCGGGACTGCTGTTCTCGTACGTGCTGGTGTTCGTATTCCGGGGCATCCTTCTTTCCCCCGGTTTGTATCGCATGGGCTCCGGGGCGGGTAACGATATCTTCCTCTCGCCGGGGATGCTGCTGAATATGGAGGTGTTCGCCTATGCGTTCGCTGTCTGCGTGGCGCTGAACCTGCTCTCTTCGATGATACCCGCTTGGCGTACCGTGCGGGTGAGTATAACGGATGCGTTGAACGATAAATAGGATACGGCTATGGTAATACATCTATTAAAGTTGATAAGGTCCCGTTTGGGAGGAAGCTGCTGGATACTGGTGGAACTGCTGGTCGTATTCGTGATCCTGTGGTTCATGATGTACTACTTCGTGGCGCAAGGGATGCTGACGCGGATGCCGGTGGGCTTCAAGCTGGATCACGTGTACAACGTGACGCTCGCCATACGGCCGTCCGACAGTCCCTCGTTCATCGCCTACGAGGAGGGAAGCGAGGAGCCGGTGCGGAACATCGAGCGTATCGTGGAGCGTATCGAGCGGCATCCCGACGTGGAGGAGGTAGGGCTCTCGTACTATTCGCTGCCTTATACCGACTCGAACATCGGCAGCAGAGTCTTGAAAGACTCGATCAACCAGCGGGTGCGGGCAATGATCGTCTCGCCGGGGTATTTCCGGGTGTTCGGCATCCGCTCCGCTACGGGAGAAAGCCCGGAGAGACTGGGGCAGACCCTGTCGGGGCTTCGGGAGGGGCGGGAGATGATCCTCTCCGCCGATCTGGCGAGCAAGCTATACGGCCATACCGACGTGATCGGGGCCGAGATCTATAATTACAACGATACCGTGCCCTGTCACGTGATAGCGGTTACGGAGCCGGTGCGAAACTCCGAGTACGATTCCCGGAATCAGCATAGTGTCTTCTCTCCACTGGACTTGCGGGGGATGTCTGGCAAGGGCCAGTTGGACGAGAAGGGACTCACGCGGGTACAGATCACGTTCCGCATCCGTCCGGAGGTTTCTACCTCCAACTACGCCGCCAAGTTCCGGAAGGAAATGAGTAGATCCTTGATGGTGGGTAATTACTGGGTATCGGAAGTGAGGGACTACAAAGGGATACAGGCCTTTTACCTCGAGAACTCGGAGCGGACGAGCGCCCATCGGCTGGTATCGGTCATGGGATTGTTCTTCTTGGTGAACGTGTTTCTGGCGGTGATCGGTACGTTCTGGTTTCACGTGAGCCGTCGCCGTTCGGAGTTGGGGCTACGTATGGCGATGGGCTCCACCCGCAAGGGTATAGAGGGGCTGATGATCGGCGAGGGCTTGTTGCTGCTGGCGATCGCTTCCGTGCCGGGCTTGCTGATCTGCCTGAATCTGGCGGTGGCCGATATCGTGCCCTGCGGCGTGATCCGCTTCACGGCCATTAGCCTGCTGACAGGGGGTGTCTTGGCGCTCATCGTCTTCTTGGCTATCTGGTACCCGGCCCGTAAGGCGGCCCGGCAGGAACCGGCTGACGCGTTACGGTATGACGGATAATAGAAAACAGGTAATACCCGGTTGTAGAGACGAGGCATGCCCCGTCTCCCACCGACTGATAGAATATTTAAATCGAATGAATATGTACAAGATCTACTTAAAACAAGCATGGGCCTTGATCCGGCAAGAACGGCTGTTCAGCTCGGTCTATATCGTGGGGACGGGATTGGCGATCTCGCTGGTGATGGTGTTGTCCATCGTGTTTTACGTGAAAATGGCCTCTATTTATCCGGAGATGGACCGGGACCGGTTGCTGACCGTGAAGAGCGCCACGCTGAAGAATGAGAAAGGGGGAACGAGCAGTAGCCCGGTATCGCCCCGCTTCGTGGAAGAGTGCCTTGCGGGCGTACCCGGTTTGGAGGCGTTGGCGTTACGTTATGATGATGCCACTTCCGCTTTCGTGCAGCCGGTGGGCAGTCCCGTGCAGGTACCGGTCATGAAGATGGGGGTAAACGATGGGTTCTGGAAAGTATTCTCCTTCCGTTTCTTGGAGGGTAAGCCTTTCACCGAGGCCGATTTCCGGTCGGGCATGCCCGTGGCGGTAATCGCCCGCTCACTGGCCAAGCGGCTTTATGGAGAAGGTAGTGCCGTGGGGCAGACCTTGAGCCTCGACTTTACCTCATTTCGTGTGGTGGGCGTGGTGGACGACGTATCTTTCCTGATGGATCGGGTTTTCTCGCAGGTCTGGTACCCGTACACCCAAGCGCCCGACTTCGAGGAGCGGGTCCGATACTCGGAGGCGCGTATGCCCGGGCTAGGCCCCTTGAAGGTCTATATGCTCGTGAAGGACAAGGCCGATATCGGCAAGGTGCGGGAGGCGGTGGCGGATAACGTGCGTCGCTTCAACCAATCGTTGAACGTGGATGGCAAACGTGAGTTCTCCCTTCTTGGGCAGCCGGATCGCCATTGGGAGAGTATCTTCCGGTATTGGTCGAACGTGGAGCCGGATATCGTGGGAGACTTGAGCCGTTATGGGGTGATTTTCCTGCTCCTGCTGCTCGTCCCCGCCGTCAGCCTCTCGGGCATGGCCGATTCCCGTATGGAGCGGCGTCTGGGCGAGCTGGGCGTGCGGCGTGCTTTCGGGGCTCCCAAGGGGGCGTTGATCGGGCAGGTCTTGATGGAGAACTTCCTGTATACGCTGCTGGGCGGCTTGGTGGGACTGCTGTCCTCCTTCCTGCTGGTGACGTTCGCCAGCTCGTGGGTCTTCAAGATCGGCAACGGCTTCTCGGATGCCGCCCCGGATGGCGTGGACGTATCGCTCTCCATGGGGATGCTGTTCAACCCGTGGGTCTTCTTGATCGCCTTGTGCGTATGTTTCCTGTTAAACCTGATGTCGGCGTTGTGGCCCGCTTGGCGTGCGTCAAGACGGCCTATCGTTGATTCGTTGAACGCTTAAATGGAGGGAAGAAAGATATGTGGAAAATGACTTGGATACAATTGATGAACCGCTGGCGTAGCAACGTGTGGGTGTGCGTGGAGTTGCTGCTCGCCTTTTGCTTGGCGTGGTACATGGTGGATTACTTCTTCGTGGAGATCTATAACCGTAGCCTCCCCTCCGGGCGCGACTACGCCGATGTCTGGCAGGTAGAAATGGGCCTCTTGCCGGAAACCTCCCCCGACTATCGAGCCACCGAGAGCGACTCGATCGCCATGCTGGGAAATTATGAGCGGATAAAAGACCGCTTGCGTGATTATCCGGGAGTGCAGGCGATGGGCGCGGCCTCGGGCTGTTACTCCACGCCTTATACGGGCTGTTATTACGGTATCGGTTTGGCGAACGCGGCCGATACGAGCAAGCGGGAAGCGGTCATGAGGTATGAGATGGATCCTACCACGGATTTCCTGTCGGTCTTCAACCATTCGTACGCCAAAGACGGCTGTCCGGTATCTACATCCGATTTTGATTGGGGAGACCCCCGCGCTATAGTAACCACCCGGATGGTGGAGCGAAAGGTATTTGGAGAGGCATCCGCCGTTGGGCGTGAGGTGAAAGACCCTTTCGACGAGGAGGGCCCGACTTATATCGTAAAGGGCGTATTAGAGGATATCAAGCGTTTTGACAATAGCCTACCCCAAGGTGCCGCCTTCTTGGCGATCCGTCCCTCGGCGGAGGAGATCCCCGAGATGAATTATTTCATACGGATCGATCCTGCCGTGGCAGGCCCTCGTTTCGCCGATACGTTCCGGGAGAAGATGAGCCGTGAGCTTCGGGTGGGGAACTTCTACCTGAAACGCCTGACCTCCTATGAACGGATCAAGGCCGATACCGATTATTCCTTTGGCGTTACCTACGATTACCGGGTCCGTATGGCGTTGATGGCCTTCTTGGGCTTGAATATCCTGCTTTGCGTGATGGGTACGTTCTGGTACCGGGTGCGGATGCGCCGGGGAGAGATCGGGTTGCGCATGGCGATCGGTTCGCCCCGTGAAGAGATACGTAGCCAGATGGCTCGTGAGGGCATATGCCTGTTACTCATGGCTACCCCGCTCGCCTTGTTGATAGAGGCCCAATTCGTGATGGTCGGCTTCTTGGACATCCCCAAAGGGACCTTGCCGGAGCTTTACTGGCCGGCGATCCTGCCGCTCCGTTTCTTGCTGGTGAATATCCTGACATGGATACTGCTGGCTATCGTCATCCTGCTCGCCGTCTGGCTTCCCGCCAGCAAGGCCGCCGAGATGGAGCCGGCCGAGGCGCTGCGGTATGACGGATAACAGATAATGCCCCGTCTCCCACCGACTGAATCGTATAATTAAATCAAATGAATATGTACAAGATCTATCTAAAACAAGCCTGGGTCTTATTGAAAGAGAACAAGCTCCTTTCCGGAGTCTCTATCTTCGGTACGGCCTTGGCGATTTGCATGATCATGGTGATCGTGATCGTATGGCAGATGCGTACCGCCAATTACTCACCGGAAGACTATCGAGACCGGATGATGTACGTCAGTGATACCCGTGCCTCCTACAAAGAGAACGAATCTTATAACGACTGCTACTTTCTTGCTTCCCGTGTGGTGAAAGATTGTTTCTATCCCTTGCGCTCTGCCGAGAAGGTAGGCATGGCCTATCATGGCGTGCAACGCTTGGCGGCAGTGGCGGATCATACGGTGGAGTTCAAGTGCGACGTGACCTTTACGGATGCGGCGTTCTGGAATATCTTCAACTTTCGTTTCCTCTCCGGTAAGCCTTATGGCGAGGAAGAAGTACAAAGTGGCATCATGGATGCTGTGGTAAGCGAGTCCGTGGCACGCCGGTTGTATGGCACGACCGAGGTTGTAGGCCGTACCGTCGAGATCAGCTACGTGCCCTATACCATCCGTGCCGTCGTGCGGGATGTCTCCCTGCTAGCCGAGTCTGCCTATGGTGATGTCTGGTTGCCTTATACCACCGACAATTCCCTGTATGATAATGGTTCCGACCGTCTCGTCGGGGGCTTCCGTTGTTATATCCTCGCAAGTTCGTCCGCCGACTTTGATGCGATCCACTCCGAGGCTGAGGCGAATATCGCTCGCCTTAACGAATCGCAAAGCACGCACCTACTGAAAATTGGAGGAGGACCTGATACCCATTTGGGCGATTTGGCTCGCGAGGATGCTTTCTCTGAGCCGAATGTACGGGAACTGGTCATGAAATATGTTATCATCGTTCTTGTCCTTTTGCTGATCCCTGCCATCAACATGAGCGGTATCACGCAAAGCCGGATGCGTAAACGTATGGCGGAGATCGGGGTGAGGAAGGCGTTCGGGGCGACACGCTCGGAATTACTGACGCAGGTACTCTACGAGAATCTGTTGCAGACCTTGCTGGGAGGTGTGTTAGGTTTGTTTTTCTCATACGCCTCCATACTGCTCTTGTCCGATTGGTTGCTGGATACGGGCACGGCATCGATGGGTATCGGTCGCACCTTCGTCAATGCGGAGATGATGTTCAATCCATTGATCTTCCTTTACGCGTTCCTTGCTTGTCTTGCGTTGAACCTGCTGAGCGCCGGCATCCCGGCTTGGCGAGCCTCAAGGATGCGTATCATCTCGGCTCTCAACGAGAATGTTCATTAATCTCCCGCGTTGGATGATAGCTATACTAAAATAATAGAAAGATATGATACGACATTTATTACAATTGATCTGGAACCAGCGCAAGCAAAACGCTTGGTTGTGGGCTGAGTTATTGCTGGTCTCGGTCTTCCTTTGGTTCCTTGTGGACTACCTGTATGTGATGGGGCGCACGTATACGGCTCCTCTGGGCTTCGATATCCGGCATACGTACAGCATCGTGATCAGCAGCCTTTCGGAAAGAAGCCCGGATTATATCCCGAAGGAGAAGCGGGAGCGGCCGGATGGTGTTCATCTGCTGACGGCGTTGGATCGTATCCGCACCTATCCCGGCGTGGAATCGGCTTGCCTTACGGATGGGGGGATGCCTTATTATATGGGAAGCCGTAACCTCGTTTGGCGGATTGATACATTGCAGGTGCCCTGCCGCTATGCTTTCGTCACCCCGGAGTTCTTCGACGTGTTCCGTATCTATGATAAGGACGGCAAGACGGCTTCCTTGAAACGGGCCATCGAGGATAACAACTCCATCGTAATCTCCGCCGACGTGGAGACGATGAATCCCGGCCTTTCCCTACTCGGGCAAAAGGCGTACCGGGGGAATGTGACCGACGAGATCGAGGAGACGATCCGTGGTATCAGCGTCCCCATCCGCCGTCATGAGTACACCAAGGCGGAACCCAACGTCTATAGGGCCCTGCGGCTAAGCCGGATGGAGGAAGGATACTATGAGGGGATGATAGATGCCGTGCGACTCTGCGTACGTGTCCGTCCGGATGTCGATAATGCTGATTTCCCCGCACGCTTCCGCAAGGATATGGCCGAACAGCTTCGGCTAGGCAACCTCTATCTGCTAGACGTACAGCCCTTGTCATATATTCGCGACGGTTATATCCGTTCGATCGGCGTAGAGAACGAGGTGAAAACCCGTGTGGCGGTAGCCTGCTTCCTATTGGCGAATATATTCCTCGGCATCATCGGTACCTTCTGGTTCCGTACGGAATATCGCAAAGGCGAGATGGGGCTTAGGATGGCCTTAGGCTCTACCCGCCGTCAGTTGAACTCGATCATGGTGGGAGAGGGTGTCCTATTGCTGGTCTTGGCGTTTATCCCGTCCTTAGTCATCAGCTTCAACATCGCCCATATGGATTTGATAGATACCTATCAGCTTCCGTTCACGTGGCTGCGCTTCGCGATTTGCGGAGGGATTACGTTTGTCTTGATCGTCCTCATGATCATCTGTGGCGTATGGTATCCCGCCCGCTCGACAGCCCGCTTGGAGCCAGCGGAGGCGTTGCATTATGAATAAGAGTTAACTTACATATTTCACACATACACACAATTGAAAGCCCGGTCTTGTAGTGATACATGGCCGGGCTGTTTTCGTGCTTGGCAAAAATCTGCGAGTTAAAACGTCATTGACGCATATACCCCATAATGCCCGTCTCCCGCTACCGGGCTGATAGACAGGTTATGTTTCTTTGCGAACGGGCGGGTAAAGATATAGGCGCTACCGGCGCCGATAACGGCTCCCGCCGCCACGTCCCACCAATCATGCTTCTTCCCATAGACCCGGCTCCAACCCACGTAGGTAGATACCGCATAAGCCGGAATACCCCATTTCCATCCATAACGCCTTTGGATAAAAGCGGCTCCCGCGAAGGATACGGAGGTATGCATGGATGGGAACGAATGATTATCGCTGAAGTCGGGCCGCTCTTTCTTCACTAGGTATTTCAGCGCATAGGTTACGCCCAATGTCGTAACCCCGGTGAATACGCCTTGTTTCAGCCCTTGCCAATCTTGAGTTGCCAATACTGTCGCCAAACTCGCCACCGGAGTGATAAACACCAATACGTCTCCCGAGGTCCGTACGGCTTTCCGGCTACCGGTCACCTTCAATTCTTGTCCGTTAACGGACAGGCATAGCATGAGCATTGTAATTGCGAAAAGGATATGTCTCATAGATTTAAAATATAGTTGCTATTTTAGGTATAAAAATGATAAACCCGACGATCGCTGCCGCTATCGCCATCAATAATACAGCTCCCGCCGCCAAGTCTTTCGTTCGCTTGATAGCCTCATTATACTCAGGGGAGACCAAATCTGCTAGGGCCTCGATGGATGAATTGACCGCTTCGGCAGCTAATACCGCTCCGATCACGATCGTTACTGCGATCCATTCCATGCGGGAAAGTCCGAATACCACCCCGGCGATAAGTACACAAACTGCCGCGAAACAATGGATCCAAGCGTTATGCTCCTTCGTGATCAATAGCTTGATTCCGTTGAAAGCGAATTTAAAGCTTCTGGCTCTCTTTCGAAATGTGAAACCGTCATTCTTCATTTTTATAGCATCTCTTATTGAGGAGAGCAAATATAGGTATTTTTTGCCTTTATCGCATATCCTGACGAACAAACAGGATATTCACCTTTCATATTCCGCAATTCGTCAAGATTACTTGTTGGTTTTTATCTGGAACGATAACTTCGTTGATTAAAAAAGTGCCCGTGATACGAGCATAGATCAAAGTAAAAGAATAAATTTATGGCTTGAAATCAGATATGAAGATAAAATATAACTTTCTAAGTCCGTTGCTAATGGCGATATTGGCGATCTGTTGCCTGTGGATTGTTACGGATGTCGCTTATGGTGTTCGCATGTGGGAACTGGGAGTGGATGCGTGGATCGGGCGTATCAAGGCCCTTACTATTATATTGATCGGCGTTAGCTTATCTTATTTGTTTTTTAATTACTTGGTTAATACTTTTTTAGATAGGAATAAAGAGCGGAGGTCCCGTCCGGTGTTCCGGGAATATCTGTGGGTGGTCTTGTTTAATTTAGTCGTGCTCAATATCGGCTTGTATATCGTGATCTATTCTATAAATGGAACGACCTATCGGTGGGGAGAGGCGTTAATGATCAATGCGGTAGCTGTGCCGATCTTTCTCCTATACTATTTCTTGATCCGTAATAATATATTAGCCAAACGCTATTCGGAGAAAATCGTCCAATTGGAGAAAATGAAAGTAGATCAATTGGAAACCCAATTAAAGTTGCTGAAGATGCAATACCATCCCCATTTCCTGTTTAATGCCTTGAATACGATCTATTTCTTGATTGATGAGGAAAATGAGGAAGCGATTGAGGCTGTAGAGTTACTTTCGGACTTACTCCGTTATCAATTATATGATATAAATACGAAAGTGACGATCGAAGAGGAGATTGATTATTTGCGAACATATATTCAATTCCAGCGACTTCGTATGACGAAACGCTTACAGTTCGAGGAGTCCTTTGACCCGGAATTGACCGGACAAAAAATACATCCGTTGCTTTTCCTTCCATTATTGGAGAATGCGTTTAAATATGTGGGCGAAGCGTATTGGATACAAGTATCTATGCGGAAAGAGAGGTCAAAGGTCTGCTTTGGAGTAAGCAATACTTTCAATCCGGACTCCTTGGAACAAAGAAAGGGGAAAGGCATTGGGATCGACAATCTGAGAAAACGATTGGAGCTATTGTACCCGGATAAACATGAGCTACGTATAAAAAAAGACAATACCCGTTTTAGGGTTGAGTTATGTATTGATTTATCAGAATAATATGGAAATAAAGTGTATCATAACGGATGATGAGCCAATCGCCAGAAAAGGACTTCGGCGACACATCGGTAAAATTGATTTTCTGACCATCGTCGGAGAATGTGAGGACGCTATACAACTCAATAATATGCTGAATTCGGTTCAAGCGGATTTGCTTTTTCTGGATATAGAGATGCCGGATATGTCTGGACTGGACTTTTTGGAGAGTGCTCAGAACGCTCCTAAGGTAATTATCACCTCGGCATACGAGCGGTATGCGTTGAGAGGATATGAGTTTGACGTGGTGGACTATTTATTGAAACCAATCTCTTTTTCCCGTTTCCTGAAATCGGTCAATAAAGCACATGCGTTGATGGAATCTACATCGAAAAGCGAGGAGCCTGCTTATATCTTTGTCAAGACGGAGAAGCAACTTAAAAGGCTTTATTTAAAGGAGATTCAATTTATAGAGGGCATGGAGAACTATATTGTTATCCATGCCCTCACTTCCAAAGAGATCGTTCATCTCCGGTTGAAGAGTATATTGGAAACGTTGCCGGCACAAATTTTTATGCAAGTGCACCGCTCTTTCATCGTGAATCTTTCTTATGTACAAGCGATAGAAGGAAATCTATTAATCATTGGGGAGCATAAAATACCGGTGTCGCGCCCTTTACGGGAAGAGGTCTATAAATCGATCGTCAATAATCAACTCATTCAAAGATAAGTATCCAAAAACGGACACACTGTTCATTATCGAACACTTTAAATATTCCTATTTGTCGGATTATCAATAGTATATGTTTTTGGCATGCCTTTTGCCTTAGGCAGGATAAAAAAACTTATACTAAGATGAGAAGGATCTATATAGCGATGTGTTGTCTGTGGGCGGGGATTTCGGGAGTATGTGCCCAAGACAATACGAATAAAGTTCGAATAACCCTGCGGCAAGCGATCCAGATCGCACAGCTTCAATCCGTAGACGCTGCCGTGGCGCTCAATGAGTTGCGAACGGCCTATTGGGAATTCCGTACGCATCGGGCGGATCAGTTGCCGGAAGTGATATTTACGGGGACTCTGCCTTCATATAGCAAGCAATACTCGAAGTACCAGCAATCGGATGGTTCTTATACCTATGTGCAAAACAATGCCTTAGGCTTAAATGGAGAGATCTCTATCGCCCAGAACATAGCCTTGACCGGAGGTAAGATCGCCTTGAATACCTCTTTGGATTTTACCCGTCAGCTAGGTAGTGGCGCTTACAACGAGTTTATGAGCGTACCTGTTAGTTTGACATTGACGCAACCGATCTTCGGCGTGAATGACCAAAAATGGAAACGTCGTATCGAGCCTGTTCGTTACCAAGAGGCTAAGGCCGCTTATATGGAGAACGTGGAGAATGTAACGATCGCTACCATCACGAATTACTTCAACTTACTGTTGGCGGAAGATAATCTGGATATCTGTAATCAGAACTTGTTGAACGCCAATAAACTCTATGACATAGCGGTAGCGAAGCGTAAGATCGGGCATATCTCGGAGAGCGAGTTGATGCGTTTGAAACAGTCGGCCTTGCAAGCGAAAGGTAAGCTAACCGAGGCTCAATCCAATTATAACGCGATGATGTTCAAGCTCCGTTCCTTTTTAGGGATGAGCGAGCAAGACGTGATCGAGCCTGTTCTTCCCGAGGCGATAGAAGGGGTCCGTATGGATTATCAGGCGGTATTGGAGAAGGCTCAAGAAAATAACTCGTTCTCAAAGAATATCATGCGCCGCCAGTTGGAAGCGGATTATGATGTGGCGACCGCCAAGGGAAACCGTCGAAGTATTAACCTGTTTGCCTCCGTGGGTTATACCGGTAAGGATATGTCCATGCGAGGAGCTTACAATCCATTGAAAGATAACCAGATCGTAGAGGTCGGGCTTTCGATTCCTATCTTGGACTGGGGAAAACGGAAGGGAAAGGTAAAAGTAGCCGAATCGAATCGGGATGTCGTACTTTCCAAGATTCGTCAGGAGCAAATGGATTTTAATCAAGATATCTTCCTCTTGGTGGAGAATTTCAACAATCAGGCCGCTCAATTGGAGATAGCCGCCGAGGTGGACACGTTGGCGGAAAAGCGCTACAAGACCTCGATCGAGACTTTCATGATCGGAAAGATCGATATCCTAGACTTGAATGACGCCCAGAGTTCGAAGGATGATGCGAAGCAAAAGCATATCCAAGAACTGTATTATTACTGGCGTTATTTTTATAACATCCGTAGTATAACATTGTATGATTTCTTGAATAATCGTACATTAGATGCCGATTTCGAGGAAATCGTGAAACGATAAATTGATTATATGATACTGATAATAGATGATGATGCGGCTGTTCGTTCCTCGCTTACATTCCTGCTAAAACGTGCGGGTTTCCGGTCGGAGGCGGTTCCGGGGCCGAAGGAGGCCTTGGAGGTGGTCCGTGCCACGGCGCCGGAGCTGATCTTGATGGATATGAACTTCACGCTGACTACCACGGGCGAGGAGGGGATTCAATTATTGAGACAGGTGAAGATCTTTCGTCCCGATGTACCTGTGATCTTGATGACCGCTTGGGGATCGATCTCTTTGGCAGTGCAGGGAATGCAAGCCGGAGCCTTCGATTTTATCACGAAGCCTTGGAATAACTTGGTATTATTGAAATCGATCCGGACCGCCTTGGAATTGAGCGAGCAGAAGAAAGAGACAAACGCTCCCTTGAACCGTTCGGATGCCGACCATAAATTTCATTTTGATAAGATCGTGGGGCAAAGTGCCGCTTTGATGGATATATTGGGGACGGTCTCGCGTATCGCCCCGACAAATGCCTCTGTTTTGATTACCGGCGAGAGCGGTACGGGTAAAGAGTTGATAGCGGAAGCGATCCATGCGAATAGCCCCCGGTCGAAAGAGGCTTTCGTAAAGGTAAACCTAGGCGGACTATCCCAGAGTCTTTTTGAAAGCGAGATGTTCGGACATAAGAAGGGGGCTTTTACGGACGCATACATGGATCGGGTAGGACGTTTCGAGATGGCGAACAAAGGTACGATCTTCTTGGATGAGATCGGCGATTTAGAACTGTCTTGCCAAGTAAAGCTACTTCGGGTATTGCAAGACCAGACCTTTGAGGTCTTGGGGGATAGCCGCCCCCGGAAGGTGGATATACGGGTCGTAAGCGCTACGAACCGGGATTTACGATCGATGGTGGCGGACCGTACGTTCCGTGAGGATCTTTTTTACCGGATCAATTTGATCACGGTGCATTTACCCGCCTTGCGTGAGCGAAGGGAGGATATCCCATTGCTGGCCCGATATTTCGCGGATAAGCAATCGGAGGTCAATGGGCTACCGAGGGTGGAGTTCTCATCGGATGCCCAGACCTATTTAAGCCGTCTTCCTTTTCTCGGTAATATCCGTGAGTTGAAGAACTTGGTGGAGCGGACGATCCTTGTGTCGGGTAAGACGCTTTTGGATGCCGCTGATTTCGAGGTTCATTGCATGAATACATCCGGCTCTAAATCAACGATTCCGTCTTCTTTGGAGGGCTTGACCTTGGATGAGTTGGAGAAGCAAACCATCTTACGCTCCTTGGAAGCGCATGGAGGTAATTTATCGCATGTCGCTACGGCACTGGGAATCAGTCGTGCCGCATTGTACCGGAGATTAGAGAAATACGGAATCCCGATCGATAAATAAGAAGAGGCGAGGATGAGGCTGAAAGGACTATTCTGGATATTGACGACGCTACTGTTGACTATATTGGCGGTGGTGACTTATTATGTCTTTTATACGTCTTCTATCCGGATGTTTTTCGCGCTAGAAGCCTTGGTCTTGCTTACGATCATCTATTTATTTGTCTTTTATCGCCGTATCATAAAGCCCTTGCATATCATCGGTAACGGTATGGAGTTGTTGAAAGAGCAAGACTTTAGTTCCCGCTTGGGAAAGGTCGGGCAAACGGAGGCGGACCGGGTGGTCGATGTGTTTAATAAGATGATGGAGCAGTTGAAGAATGAGCGTTTGCACCTCCGGGAGCAAAACCATTTCTTGGACTTGCTGGTCAACGCCTCTCCGATGGGAGTGATCATCTTGAACTTGGATGAGGAGATTCTATCCATGAACCCGGCCGCGTGTAAATTGTTTGGTGCGCAAAGCTCGGAGGATATGGTGGGAAAACGTTTTCTTCAACTAGATTCTCCCTTGGCGGAAGAATTGGTACGGGTTCCGATGTATCAAGCGCAAACCGTCCGGCTGAACGACGCTAATATTTATAAATGTACGCATTCCTCATTCGTAGACCGGGGTTTTCACCACCAATTTTATTTGATAGAGACGTTGACCCAAGAGGTGTTCAAGGCCGAGAAGAAGGCGTATGAGAAGGTGATACGTATGATCTCTCATGAGGTGAATAATACGACCGCGGGTATCACCTCTACCTTGGATACGTTGGAGTCTACTTTCAGCGGGATGGAAGATATGGAGGATGTCTGCGAGGTTTTGCGGGTCTCCATAGAACGTTGTTATAGCATGAGCCATTTTATCACCAATTTCGCTGATGTGGTGCGTATACCCGAACCTCAAAGCCGTCCGCAAGAATTGAACCAAGTGGTGTTCGCTTGCAAACGCTTTATGGAGACGGTTTGCCAGAACCGGAATATCGAGATTGTCATGGATCTGAGCGAGGAATCTCCAGTCGTGAATTTGGATAATTCCTTATTCGAGCAAGTCTTGGTCAATATTATCAAGAATGCCGCCGAATCCATCGATCGGGATGGAAAGATCTATATCCGGACGACAGTGCGTCCCACCTGCTTGGAGATCGCCGATACGGGCAAGGGCATCGACAAGGATACGGAAACGAAACTATTCAGCCCGTTCTTCTCTACGAAGCCGAACGGACAGGGCATCGGCTTGATCTTTATCCGTGAGGTGCTGTTAAAACATGATTGCCGATTCTCTCTTCGCTCTTATCCGGATGGATTGACGAGGTTTAAGATTTGGTTCGCTTGAAAATAATCCCTTTATAGTATTAGGTTTTTCCCTTGTAGGTTTAGGCTGTATCCTTACAGATGTTAGCCCTTTTGTCTGCTTGTGTTCATCATGCGACAGCCGTTGCATGATCGTCCACCAACTGTTGCATGATCTTCTACCAGCCGTTGCATGATCGTCCAACAGTTGATAGATGATGGATGTCTCTTGAGGAAAAGTCTAAAGATAAGGATGGAAAGGGCTAAAGGATATGGAGGTTTTGGACAAGTTGTACTGGATTTTATACTATCTTTGCAACGTATAACAAAGCAATAGAAATCTAATCTTGAATATCATGAAGAAAGTAGTATCTGTATTATCTATCCTTGCGGTTATTGCGTTCTCGGTATCTATGGTAGGCTGTTCGAATACTCAAAAGCCGGAGAAAGTTTTTCGCCATGTCGTTATGTTCGGTTTTAAGCCGGATGTGTCCGAGGCGCAGGTGAAAGAGGTTGAGGATGCCTTTAGTAAGTTGCCTTCTCAAATCGATTTGATCAAAGGATATGAGTGGGGAACAGATTGTAGTCCGGAGGGATTGCAACAGGGCTTGACTCATTGCTTTTTCTTGACTTTTCATTCGGATGCGGATCGGGACGCCTATTTGGTACATCCGGCGCATAAAGCGTTTGGCAAGGTGTTAGGAGGGAAGGCATCGGCGGTTACGGTGTTGGATTATTGGACGAAATAAAAAGAATGGGTGGGATGAATCGATGAGTCATCCCGCCCGTTTTTATATTCCTCAGTTACTTTATATTATAACCATTGATTCATGAACTGATCCATCTCTTCCGCATGGGCTTCTAGGCTTTGAAGTAGCTTGAATTGGGCTTTTGTGCGGATTAAGTTATGTTTCGGGCTATGGATCTTGTAATAGGTATCGCCGTTGATATAATCGGTTAAGAAACGAACGGTCTGCATATAAGTCAATAAGCGTCCACCGTAAGGTAGCAATTTGATCTCGGTAGGAGTTAAGAACGCCTTGGCTTTTTCCATATATCCACGGGTATAGGCTTTGAATATCTCCATATTAACGTTTACATTATCCAGATTCTCATCGTCCTCGGCACCCGTATTGGCTCCAGTACGGATAAAGTCGCCGATATCGGAAAGGACGAAACCCGGCATCACGGTGTCCAAGTCGATCACGCAAAGCACCTTGTCGCTATCAGCGTCAAACATCATATTGTTAACTTTTGTATCGCAATGGTTCGTGCGTTTCTTCAATTGGCCCTCACGGTACAGGCGTTCTTGGATGCACATCGCTTCGGCACGTTTCTCGATCTCCTCTACCAAATCTTTCACCTCTTCCAACCGGCCTGCCGGATTAGCGGCTACAGCCTCATGGAATTGTCGCAAGCGGAACTCCATATTATGGAAATCCGGGATGGTCTCGCCCAGCGTACCCTCGGGTATATCGGACAACATGGTCTGGAAATCACCGAACGCTTTGCCAGCCTCATAAGAAAGCTCAGGAGTTACTTCCTCATAGCTTTTGCTGCGAGGGATGAATAGGCATACCCGCCAATAACTATCTCCATCGAAATAATATTTTTTCCCGTCTTTAGTCGGCAAGAAGGTTAATACCTTACGGTCGATATCCGTTTCACCTTTTTCCTCCAGCTTCTTGCGGATATGAGTGGTAACCACATGGATGTTATTTTGCAGCATATCCACATTGGTGAAGATTAAATGGTTGATACGCTGTAGCACGTATTTGATCTCCCCTTTCTCGTTGGTCACTTTCAATGTATCATTAATGTGTCCGTTTCCGAATGGTTCAGCGGAAACTACTTTCTCGTCCAACTGGAACTGATCCAAGATGTTTAGTAATTGTTCTTTCGTTTTTGCCATGATATTTCATTATGTTAACTCCCGCGAAGATACAAAAAAAGGCCACGATACAAATCGTGACCTTTTTTTATTTCTTAAAGAAAGAAATCTTATTTCTTGTTACGGTTACCATAACGGCTCATGAACTTATCAACACGTCCGGCTGTATCGACCAACTTAGACTTACCAGTGTAGAACGGGTGAGAAGTGTTAGAGATCTCGACCTTTACCAACGGATAAGTTACGCCGTCGATCTCGATCGTCTCTTTAGCGTTAATAGTAGAACGAGTGATGAATACATCATCGTTTGACATGTCCTTAAATACTACAGGACGATAATTTTCAGGATGAATACCTTTTTTCATTGCTTTATTATCTATTTTAATTTATACTCTGTATATATTTGGTAACCGGTATTTTGGCTTGCAAAGGTAAGGGTTTGCCACAAACAAACAAAGAAAATCGTATTATTTTTTTCAAGAGCGTTGATTTTGTGTTATTTTATATGCTTTGAAGCATCATTTGTCGTGAATCTTGATTATCTTTGTGCAAGTTTTTAATCATTAACGTAATAACATAATAACAACTATGGTAAATTACAAAGATTTGGGCTTGGTGAACACAAAAGAAATGTTCGCTAAGGCTATCAAGGGCGGATATGCTATTCCTGCTTTCAACTTCAATAACATGGAACAGATGCAGGCTATCATCAAGGCTGCTGTAGAGACAAAATCTCCGGTTATTTTGCAAGTTTCAAAGGGCGCTCGCCAGTACGCAAACGCTACTTTGCTTCGTTACATGGCACAGGGTGCTGTTGAATATGCTAAGGAATTAGGTTGCCCGAATCCTCAGATCGTTCTTCACTTAGACCATGGTGATACGTTTGAGACTTGCAAGAGCTGTATCGACTCTGGCTTCTCATCTGTAATGATCGACGGTTCTCACCTTCCTTATGAAGAGAACATCGCTTTGACTAAGAAAGTTGTTGAGTACGCTCATCAATTCGATGTAACTGTAGAAGGCGAGCTTGGTGTATTGGCAGGTGTTGAGGATGAGGTTTCTTCAGACCACCACACTTATACCAATCCTGAGGAAGTTATCGACTTCGCTACTCGTACGGGCTGCGATTCTTTGGCTATCTCAATCGGTACTTCTCACGGTGCTTATAAGTTCACTCCGGAGCAATGTACGATCGACCCTGTTACAGGTAAGATGGTTCCTCCTCCATTGGCATTCGATGTTTTGGACGCTGTTATGGAGAAACTTCCGGGATTCCCTATCGTTCTTCACGGTTCTTCTTCTGTTCCTCAGGAAGAGGTTGAGACTATCAACAAATTCGGTGGCGCTTTGAAGGCTGCTATCGGTATTCCTGAAGAGTGGTTGCGTAAGGCTGCTAAATCTTCTGTATGTAAGATCAATATCGACTCAGACTCTCGTTTGGCGATGACTGCCGCTATCCGCAAGACTTTCGCTGAGAAACCGGCTGAATTCGATCCTCGTAAATATCTGGGCCCGGCTCGTGATAACATGGAGAAACTTTACAAACACAAGATTATCAACGTTCTTGGTTCTAACGACAAGTTATAATCGGAACATAAGATTCTTTCTATATAAAAGAAGGCCATCTCGGAAACGGGATGGCCTTTTTGCGTTAAGGGGGGTGACATGATACAGATTTACTTCACACGCAATTAACAATTAAAAGAACGTGTGTAAGATGTCAAACAAAGCAAGAGAACG